>JAESFT010000024.1_pt1 | contig 532906 bp, 533 predicted proteins | sample 9269451 | NCBI WGS metagenome assembly JAESFT01 (sample SAMN14502557, study PRJNA617106) | algae metagenome | isolation source: Scytonema hyalinum WJT4-NPBG1 and co-occurring heterotrophs from well... | place: USA: Mojave Desert, Joshua Tree National Park, California | collected 2006-05-25
ATGAGCTGTGGCAAGCATGAAGGCTGGCAGTTTGATGACCTGCAAGTCCATGACATAATAGCTGTCGAGGTCTGGATCGAGGATAAGGTTCGATCCGTCACCAACCTTGCTCACCAGCGCCAATAAGCCCTTTGAAACTTCAGCCGCTTCGGGCTGATCTTGGAGCATCGACACGTAGCGGCTGGACGCCTCCCCAGTATTGAGTTCGGGGTCGAGTGCAGCTCTGATCGATTGGAGGGAGGCCGAGGGTGTTTCGCCAGCCGCCAACGAGGCAAGATCTGGCTGCAGAGCGGCGAGATACTTTGTTCCGGCGAGTTCCTTGGCTGCGAACGAGATGTCCTTTTGGCTCTGTGTGACGAAGAGCCAGCCCAGCAGTGCGACAGGTAAAAGCGACAGCAGAACGACAAACGCCAGCCGAGCACGAATAGACATCGTCATGGAGTTCCCCCAAGCACCTACAGGATTGTGCAACAACAGGGTTAACGATCCCGCAAATTCGGAGCTGGCGGTTTGTGAGCTGCACGGCAACTTACAGGAACGCGCAAATGATCTCCAATTGGCGGTAACGGGGCGCGCAGAAGACGATCGTGCGCTGGAGGCCGGTGTGGTCACCGTATTGCTGAAACTGTCGGTGAGTAACAAGAGGAACTACAGAACGAAGGGCGGGTTAATTCCTGCCTTGTGCAGCATGCACAAACTTTTGAGGCGACCAAATGCCCACTGATTACCTACTCGGCATCTTTCATTGGCGGGATCACGCCGGAGACTTGGATGGCCCACAATCCCGCGCAAATTTCAAAATGCTTTTATGGGGTTGCGAAAGGTGGCTGGAGCTCAATCCAGATGCCGCTGACACAGACGATGGTCGTCGGCTTTCCATGATCAAGCTGGAGATAGAAGATTGGCTTGAGCGGAACGAGAAGGCGCAGCTAAACGAAGTGCCTCCGCCCTTAGAGTTCCTTCGCCTGAAAGAATAGTAGCTTTACTCGGGCAACAGTACTCTGCATCGTCGAGGTCACCCACTGGGGAGAACAGATGGAACTGATCGTTGCTGTAGCACTGCTTGCCCTGTTTGGTGCTTGGTGGATCGCCCGAGTTAAAGCAGGCCGGAACGTTGAACAGGTCGATGAGCAGCAAACAACACCTGAATACCGTTCCACCCCGCCCACACCGCATACCAACTTACAACCGGAGGGGCTTTCACATTACCAAACTCCGGCGAATGCTAAGCCGGAGCGAGACCATCCATTCGCAGAGATCGCGGATCCAAATGGTGGGGTACGGGAAATTTCTGCTGACGAGGTCAGTGCATACTTCCGACCTATCCGAACCAAGCTTGCCAGTCTGGGCAAGGTTGCTGCCAACTCCACAAGGATTGCTCGGGCGTTTGCACAAAGCGGTGGCGCTACTCCCGATGTAGAAACCTACAGGCGCGCCCATAGGGATGCCGTCGCTCTCACAGCCGAGACCGAAGGGCTTTTGGACACCATCCTATTTGGAGCAGAAGCAGACTCGAACAGCTATGACGAACTGCTTGAGCAGGTGATCGATGTGGAAATGGAGCTGGAGGAGAGTCTAGAGCTTATCGCCAGGACAGAAGCGCAGATCGCATCCGGTGATTTCTTGTCGGCCCAGCCGAAAAGAATGGCAAAGTCAAAGGCGCAATCCGCTGAGCTATAGGCTGCATAGGAGCTGAACGCCGCTGCTCATGGGACCGCGCCATTGCCACAAATACTCTCACCAAAAACTCGCTGAGCTCAGGAGAGTGGCTGTTCCTGGAGCTGGCCTGCTGTCGTGCCAAAAATCAGGTTGGGCTGCTTATCCACTGCGTGAAGCTGAGCATCCACCTTAGCTCACCAGCCACGTCAGCTTCCTCCGAAATTGCTGTAATCATCAAACGCGCTGCCGTTCTCACAACTGAGGAAATCGTGTCGCGTTGGGTGTGACCATACTTCGGAGGCGACTATGGTGCGCCTGCCGACTCAAGAAGTAGAATGATGTCTGAACTCGAAACTCGCATAGCCACTCGGATTGCCAACGAAGTCGCTGCCCGCCCCGAACAGGTGCGTGCCGCAGTGGAACTGCTCGATGGCGGTGCGACGGTGCCGTTCATCGCACGCTACCGAAAGGAAGTGACGGGTGGTCTTGATGATAGCCAACTGCGTCTCCTTGCCGAGCGGCTGACCTATTTGCGCGAGCTCGAATCCCGTCGCGCGGCGATCCTCAAGTCTATCGATGAGCAGGGCAAGCTCACGTCCGACCTGACTGCCTCCATCGCTGGTGCTGCCACCAAGGCCGAGCTCGAGGACCTCTATCTGCCATTCAAGCCCAAGCGTCGCACCAAGGCTGATATCGCCCGCGAGCGTGGCTTGGGCCCACTGGCGGAAGCCATCCTTGCCAATCGCAATGCTGATCCCCTGGTGCTCGCCGAGGCCTACATCACCCAAGATGTGCCCGGCACCAAGGAAGGGCTGGAAGGCGCGCGCGGTATCATCATCGAAAGCTTGGCGGAGAACGCCACCCTGCTGGGGCAGCTCCGCGCCCATATGCGTGACAAGGCCATGCTCTGTGCTAGGGTGATCACGGGCAAGGAAGAAGCGGGCGCCAAGTTCTCCGATTATTTTGACCATTCCGAACGCTGGAACAAGGTTGCCGGACACCGTGCCCTTGCCATGATGCGCGGCCGTGACGAAGGCTTTCTCGACCTCAGTATCGAGGTGGATGCCGACAGCACGGACCCGATCAAGCCCGCCGAACGCCTGGTTATCGGTGCACTCGATGCGCATGGAGGTGGCGCTGGCGACAAATGGCTGCGTGAGGTGGCGGGCTGGGCCTGGCGCACCCGCCTGCGCACGACACTTTCCATTGACCTGATGGTCGAACTGCGCGAGCGCGCCGAGGTCGAGGCTATTGGCGTCTTCGCCCGCAACCTCAAGGACCTGCTGCTGGCCGCCCCTGCCGGAGATCGCGCCACCATGGGGCTTGATCCGGGCATCCGAACCGGAGTCAAGGTCGCTGTAATCGACCCTACCGGTAAGGTGCTCGACACCCAGACCATCTATCCTTTCCCGCCGCGTAACGACGTGGTGGGCTCCCAGGCCGCCATTCAGGCGCTTATCAAGAAGCACGGCGTACAGCTCATCGCCATTGGCAATGGTACTGGCAGCCGCGAGACGGAAAAGCTCGTCAACGATCTCATCGAGCGCCTACCTGCACCCAGGCCAACCAAGGTCATAGTGTCAGAGGCAGGCGCGTCGGTTTACTCCGCGTCGGAACTGGCCGCGGCCGAGTTCCCGGATCTCGACGTGTCGCTCCGTGGCGCCGTTTCCATCGCCCGCCGTTTGCAGGATCCTTTGGCCGAACTGGTCAAGATCGAACCCAAGGCAATCGGCGTTGGCCAGTACCAGCACGATGTCGACCAATATCGGCTCGGCCGATCGCTCGACGCCGTCGTCGAGGACGCGGTGAACGCAGTCGGTGTCGACCTCAACACCGCATCGGCGCCACTGCTGGCCCGCATATCGGGCTTGGGTCCCTCGGTCGCCGAGGCCATCGTCGCCTACCGCGACGCCAATGGTCCTTTCCGCTCCCGCAAGGCCTTGCTGGAAGTGCCGCGCCTTGGCCAGCGCACCTTTGAACAGAGCGCCGGATTCCTCCGCATCACGGGCGGCACCGAACCGCTGGATGCCTCTTCTGTTCACCCCGAAGCTTACGGTGTGGCACGCAAGATCGTTGCTGCCTGCGGCCGCGACCTCCGCACGCTCATGGGCGACAAGTCGACCCTTTCCGGCCTCGATCCGAAGAACTTCGTCGACGAGCGCTTCGGCCTGCCCACCGTGCGCGACATCATCGCGGAACTCGAGAAGCCGGGCCGTGATCCTCGCCCGGCCTTCAAGACCGCAACCTTCGCCGAGGGTGTCGACGACATAAAGCACCTCAAGGTCGGCATGATGCTGGAGGGAACCGTCACCAACGTCGCTGCCTTCGGCGCATTCGTCGACATCGGTGTGCATCAGGACGGGCTGGTGCACGTCTCCCAGTTGGCTGACAAGTTCGTCAAGGATCCCCACGAGGTGGTCAAGGCAGGCGACGTGGTCAAGGTACGTGTGGTGGAAGTCGATGTGCCGCGCAAGCGTATCGGCCTCACCATGCGTAAGGAGATGGACACAACTGCCCCGCGTGAGCGCCCGCGAGATAAGCCCGTGCAGGCGAACCAGCGCCGACCTCAAGACGTTCCGAGAAGCACCGGCTCACTGGGTGACAGGCTTAGCGAAGCCATGCGTAGGAAGAAGTAGAGCACCTACAGCACTGCTGTACGCCCGAACATCCTGGATATGCGCGTCCTTTCGGGCTGTCTTCCTACGGCTGCTTTGGAGCAGCCATGCAGTTCACTTGAACGTCAAATACGGGGCGCCATGCAGACGGCCTCCGGGTTCTGGCGAAAACGAGCTGATCCGTCCCTATCTTCGCTCACCACCGCGCCGCTACATCCGTGAACCTCATGCCGACCCCCTTGCGATGCTTCATTAATCGGCTATGCTCTGCCCATCCACAGGGGTGCTCCGTACGGTCGGGGCTGAGATGGGGGCGGCAAGCCTTCGGACCCTAAAGCTGATCTGGGTAATACCAGCGGAGCGAGGCGGTTCATGTTTTCTGGCGCGCAGATTTCCCTTTATCCAATGACCGGCGATTTCGTCGGCGTCATCATGAGCGCCCTTGACGCGCTTGATCCCTATCGCGATCGGTTGCGCATCGAGACCGACGACATATCCACGTTGCTGGTCGGGCCACCCGAAGTGCTGTTCCCAGCCCTGCGCGATCTTTTCACGTCCGCGGCCCGAACCGGCGTTCACTGCGTTCTTTCCGCCGCGATCTCGCGCGGCTGCCCTGGCGAACCCGACGATGCCATCTGCCAGTCCACGCACTTTGCCGGAACGATGCCAGCGCTTGCCGAACGGCAGGCGCTCGCCTTGGCTTCGGTCGAGCAAGCGTCAAAAACGAACATGTTCTCGGTAGCCCAATTCTCGCTCTACGTCATGGGCGAGGACCGGCACATGGATGAGATCTACGGCTGCATCGACTTCCTCAAGTCCTCCGGCACCTTCGACAAGTCCAAGCACTTCGTCACCAAGCTCAGCGGCGACACCGGAGCGCTGTTCGCCACGCTCGAGCAGGCATTCTGCCGCTTTGGTCCGCCCGAAGGTCACGTCACCATCGATCTGACCGTATCGGCCAACAGCCCCAGCTCGCGCTGAAGGCTGCGGAAGAGTTATGTCCATGCGCTGTAGCTCCTTGAGCGCCGCCCGCCTTCTTGCCCATGCCTGTCCGGCAATCTTCTCGGTCACGGCACTTGTTCTCGCCTGGGAAGCATATGCGCAACTCTCGGGCATTTCCCCCACTGCTCTGTCGCCGCCGTCGCGCGTACTCGCCCAAGGTTTCGCGCAGCGCGACGCCTTAGCCAACCATACGCTGGCAACCCTTCAGGCAACGCTGTTCGGCTTTGGCTGCTCCCTGTGCGCCGCCTTCCTGTTCTCCGTTCTGCTGGACTTTTTCCGTCCGCTTCGTCGAGCGCTCTTTCCAGTCTTGATCATCACCCAGACCCTGCCACTGGTGGCGATCGCGCCCCTGGTGGTGCTCTGGTTCGGCTTTGGCCTCACGCCCAAGATCGTTCTGGTCGCATTGGTCACGTTTTTCCCGATGCTGGTCGCCCTGGTACAGGGGTATGACGCAACCGATCGCGATATCGAGGCGCTCCTCGCCTCTATGGGAGCTTCACGCCGACGCATCTTCGTTGCGGCGCGTCTGCCCTCGGCTCTGCCCTATTTTTTTGCCGGCCTGAGGATCTCCATCACCTATGCCGTAATCGGAGCGATCTTTGCCGAATATGCCGGCGCCGCGCGAGGCCTTGGCATCTACATCCTCAACGCCAAGAACAATTTCCGGCCCGACCTGGTTCTTGCCGCAGTACTCGTCAGCGCCACGCTGACCCTCTGCTTGTTCGGCGCGACGGTTTTGTTGCAGCGCCTTGCCATGCCTTGGGCCCGAATTGCGGAGCGGAAGCAGTGAACGCGGCGCGGCTCGAACTGCGATCCGTATCCAAACGATTCGGCGCCCTTCAAGTGCTGGCCGATGTCAGCCTTTTCGTTCGGCCCGGCGAGTTCGTCTCAATTCTGGGCCCGTCCGGCGCAGGCAAATCCACCATCCTGAAAATGCTGACCGGCGCGCTCCGGCACCATGCCGGAGACATCCTCTGCGACGGCGACCCGCTCGAATCGGGCAACCATCGCTTCGCCTTCATGCCACAGCGCGACGCGCTGATGCCCTGGCGCCGCGTCATCGACAACGCCACGCTTGGCCTTGAAGTGCAGGGCATGACCCGCGAGGCAGCCCGTCGCAAGGTGCAGCCTCTGTTTGCCGAGTTTGGATTGACCGGCTTCGAGCGGCACTATCCGGCCCAGCTCTCGGGAGGCATGCGCCAGCGCGTCGCGCTGCTGCGCACCGTGGTCCAGCAAAGGTCCATGCTGCTGCTCGACGAACCCTTCGGCGCCTTAGACGCGCTGACCCGGGCCAAGATGCAGCGCTGGCTCTCCGGAATGTGGACGCGGCACGGCTGGACGGTGCTGCTGATCACCCATGACGTGCGCGAGGCGGTGCTCCTATCCGACCGCATCTATGTGTTGTCGCCGCGCCCAGCCCGCATCCAGCGTCACTACGATATCCCAGCGCCGCATCCGCGGCCTTCGGCAGGAGACGCGATGCTTTCCGCCATCGAAGCCGACATCCTGCAAACTCTTCTCAATCTCGAGGAATGACCATGCCGCACCTTCTTGCCGCTCTGACCCTATGCGCTGTCCTGATCGCCAGCCCAGCCATGGCGCAATCCACGCCGGTTAGCGTGGCACTCGATTGGACGCCCAACACCAATCACATCGGCCTGTTTGTGGCCGAGGCCAAAGGTTTCTACGAGGCGGCCGGCATCGATGTCGAAATCCTACCCTTTACCGACACATCGGCCGCCACCTTGGTCGCCAACAATGTCGCGGATTTCGGCATTCTGGGCTCCATTGGCCTCTTTACCCAGAGAACTGCCGGCGCCGATCTGGTCGCAACCTATGCATTGGTGCAGACCGAAACCGGGCGGCTGGTGTTCAAGGCCGATCGCGACGACATCCAGACGCCCAGGGATCTCGACGGGAAGATTTATGCCGGGTTCGGCAGCGGCTGGGAAACGGCGCTGATCGGGACCATCATCAGGCATGATGGCGGGCTGGGTGAGTTCGAAACTGTGACCCTGGGCACCTCCGCCTATGAAGCGCTCGCCAATGGTGCGGTCGATTTCACGCTTGAAGTCTATACTTGGGAAGGGGTCAAGGCCGAACGCGACGGTCCGGCGCAGCGCGCCTTCCGCTATGCCGATTACGGCGTTCCCGACCAGCATACCAACTTCCTTGGCACCACCAGCGCCTATCTTGCCGAGCACCCCGACACCGCGGCGGCCTTCATCTCCGCCAGCCGCCGCGGCTATGCCTATGCCGTGGAGCACCCGGACGAAGCCGCCGACATTCTGGTTGCGGCCAATGCAGACACTTTACTCGACCGCGACTTCGTCCGTGCTTCGCTTCAAGCCCTGATCGATGGGCACTATCTCCAGACCGAAGAAGGCGCGATCGGCACCATTGACCCGGACAAAATGGAGGCAATGGGCAGCTTCCTGTTCGAGGCGGGCCTGCTCAAGGATGGCAACGGCGCTGCAGTGGCCGAGAAGCCGGACTTCTCTACCTACTATACCAATGAGCTTCTCGGCATGGCGCCATGACCACCCGCCGCATGGGGCTGAACGCCGTCATCTTCGGAATGGGCAGCCACGAGGCTGGCTGGCGCATGCCCGAGAGCGATCCCCTGTCCTCCACCGACCTCGACTACTGGATCGACATCGCGCGACGGGCGGAGGCCGGCGGGTTCGACGCCCTGTTTCTGGGTGATGTCTTGGCGCTACAGCAAAGGGCCGACCGGCACCTGTCCGATGCCATGGATCCGATCGTCATCCTGTCTGCCCTGGCTGCCGTGACGAAGCGGATTGGTCTCATCGGCACCGCGTCCACCAGCTTCGATCACCCCTATCACCTGGCAAGGCGGTTCGCCTCGCTCGACCATATCAGCAGGGGCAGAGCGGGATGGAACATTGTCACCTCGTCCAATGCACTCGAGGCGCAGAACTTCGGGTTAGATGATATGCCTGAACATGATCAGCGCTATGCCAGAGCTAACGACGTGGTCGAAGCGGCTCTGGCGTTGTGGAACTCCTGGGAACGTGACGCGCGGATCGTCGACAAGGAAGAAGGACGCTACCTTGATCCGAGCAAAGTCAGAGTGGTCAACCATGATGGTCCCTTCGTAAGTACCCGCGGCCCGCTCAACGTACCGCGTTCGCCGAAGGGTCGGCCGCTTCTGGCGCAAGCTGGGGCATCCGAAGCCGGCAGGGACTTCGCGGCTCGCTACGCCGATCTGGTATTCACCGCGCAGTCGAGCCTTTTTGAGGCGCAGGAGTTCTATGCGGACTTGAAGGCGCGGGTTGTGCGTGCAGGCCGAACCCCGGAAAGCCTCCGTATATTCCCGGGCATCGTGCCCATCGCGGCCGTGACACAGGAAGAGGCCGAAGCACGCCTGGCGCAGATGAACAGTTTCATGCTCATCGAACACGTGCTGGCCAATCTCTCCGAGTTCCTCGGAACCGACCTCTTGGGCGCTGATCTGGACGCCCCCTTGCCCGCGCATGTGGGAACGGGCACTCCCAATCAGTCTAGTCAAAGCCGGGTCGCTGTGCTTGTCGGCATTGCACGGCGTGACCAGCTGACTTTGCGTCAGCTGCTCATGCGCCTCGCCAGCGGGCGCGGCCATTTGCTTGTTGTAGGTACAGGACCCGCAATCGCTGCTACGATGCAGGAGTGGTTCGAAAGCCGAGCCGCTGACGGATTCAACGTCATGGCGCCTGTGATGCCGCAGGACTTGCAGAGCTTCATCGATCTCGTGATGCCGCACCTGGAGACTTCTATCGGCGACAAACCATAGAGCCAGGTCTCAGATGACCGCTATTGGGAAAACGCCTAATCGACATGAGCGTCCTAAAAGGGGCGCAGTCCCGCAAAGTTACTTTGACGTCGAGCCCACAACTGAGGAGTGCAGCACAGCCACTTCCGTTCCGCAGCAATCTAGGTAAGCTATCTTCCGCAATGCCGCCGGGGGAGCAAATGGGCATGTTTCGCTTCTTGATGAGCCTCTTCCGGGCAAGGCCCAGTGTTCCACCCCGACCTTCAAACTACCCGACAAAGTCTTGGGCTGTGCGCCGAGAAAGTATTGTGGTTCTAACCCGGCCTGCTGCCAAGCCGGTGCCCGCCCACATCATCAAGGGTCCATGCTGGGTTATCGATGGCGACACTATCGTCATAGATAAGGTGCACATCCGCCTCGCCGGCATCGACGCTCCCGAACTTGATCATCCCTACGGCCAGAAAGCCAAATGGGCTTTGGTTCAGCTCTGCAAAGGCCAAACCGTAACCGCCCACATCAAGCCAGAACTCTCCTACGAGCGTCTGGTCGGCCAATGCTTCCTCCCAGACGGTCGCGACCTCGCCGCAGAACTTGTCAAGCAAGGTATGGCGCTAGATTGGGAGAAGTTTTCAGCAGGGACTTACAAGCACCTGGAAACGGCCAATGCACGAAAACGCCTTTGGCGGGCAGCAGCTCGGCAACGTGGATGGATGCCGCCTCGCACACCCGGGTAATGTTCCGATCTCCGTCTATCCATTCCGCTTTTGTTTGGCCTTGAGCAAGCGGCAGCTTTCGGCAAATCTCAACCGCGAGCGAACGTCTACTTCGGGACTCTTAGGCGAGGCATTGTCCAACTCGCTGAAACTTGTTCATTCTGCTCCCCGTATCTCTGACAAGCTGGCGCGAAGATGCTCGATCGACGGCCAGCTCTCAAGGGAGCTCATCAATGTATAGCATCAAGCTAACGGCTGCAGTTGCGGCCGTGATCGCACTCGTCTCAACATCTGCAGTCTTGGCCCAGGACAACCCTCGGGTTGGTGGCGCTGCCATGTTCGCCGAAAAGAACATTGTGGAGAACGCCGTCAACTCTAAAGACCACACCACCCTGGTCGCCGCCGTGCAAGCTGCCGGACTGGTTGAGACACTTCAGAGCCCAGGGCCTTTTACCGTGTTTGCTCCGGTCAATGCCGGCTTTGCTGAACTGCCGGAAGGTACGGTCGAAACCCTCCTCAAGCCGGAAAACAAAGCGCAGCTCACCAAGGTGCTGACTGCGCACGTGGTGGCTGGCAAGATGACAGCGGCCGACCTGCTGGCCGGGATCAAGGCGAGCAGCAACGGCCAGTTCAATCTGAGCACCGTTAGTGGCGATGCGCTGACGGCAACCGCACGCGGGAACGCAATCTTTATCTACGACGAGTCTGGCGGCGCATCGCGCGTGACCATAGCCGACGTCAACCAGTCTAATGGCGTCATCCATGTCGTTGATGACGTGCTGTTACCCAAATAGGCGCTAGCACCCTGTGGGATAGGCCCTGCACGTGCGCAGGGCCTTACCTTCTACTTGTCTTCCTGGTCTCACACCGGTGCTTTGGCAGAGCCTTGACCACAACCGGTTCGGTAAGTTCGAGAGAGGTCTCCTCCACCTTGGTCTGGAAAATGTCCGCTTTAAGGAACTGGAATCAGCAGGCTAAACGGCCGATATGGGGCGCATTTGGGCCCATGGCATACCAGTTCGGCGATACAGGCTACAGATTGGCACGCGCACTGCTTCATCCAAAGCCCGGGCCAGCGTCTTCGTAGCTGGAGTCTTCTTCCTTTCTGTTGGTGGGACGATCGGCCGGCCAGACTTCAATCTCATTAACAGCGTCGCTCGGAAGCTCCATAGTCTGGACGGTTAGGACATCGGATTGTGTATCGTGATCGCTTGCCGCCGGTACCGTCCTCCGGAGCTTGTCTGCAGCTCGTATAGCGGCGCGTGCCAGTCTAACAAGCTCGACTCCTATGTCCGCCACCACCTGAATGGCCCTCCGCAGCAAGACCGGCCCGCTTCTACCCCCACCGCGTACCTCGCCTTGTCTAGGGAAACCGGGTAAATGAAGTAAGGACGTCGCCTCACCACCGGTCATCAAGGCAACCTTCTTAGCAACGACACGATGCTCTCGAATTGAAGGCTCTGGCTCGTTTGCAGGTACGAGTCGAATGCTGGCCTCGAATACATTCGGGCTGATTTCCGTAACTGCGAATGGTTGGAGTCCATACCTGTCCATGGTCTTTAGCTGTTCCCCTCCCAGTCCAGTCACAACCACAATGCGGCAGTCGACAATTTCAGCTCGCACCGCAGAAGTAAGTGAAGCGCCCATGAGAACACGTCTAAGCACTTCCGGATCATTTAGCTTGTCAATGCCGTAAGACGGTCCGACCGACGACGGGCCGCGGTGCTGAGGAAATACCAGGATGCTATTTGTTTCAGCTGCATCAACGAAGTTCGCAACCTGGGCTGAAACGTAGGCTTGCGCGGCACTGAGCACTGGCGAGCTGTTTAACAAAGCAGCATCGCCATCGATCTCATCATATGCCGCAAGTCGATCAGGCGAAGTCTCAGGCTGTTCTCGCTCAAGGGCTGCGCGCAACGTGGCTAGATCCCGCTTATCGTTAAAATCAAGACCACGTTTGTGCAAGTTCGCCCAAGTATACGCATTGCCCATGGCCTTTGCAGTGACCTTCACCCCACCCAGCATGTAGGCCAAACCGGAGACTTTGCCGGTGGAGGCAATATTGGGTCGGACGTCGATGCCTGCAGCGATGAGCCCCTGGACGAAACTCGTCACAGTTTGAGGCTGGGAGAGCAGTTCATCTATCACCGATGCAACGATGTCAGATGGTAGCGGCAATCCTGAGTTCTCCTGAACTGCCGACTGTGCCTTGGTGGGTGCCTTCTGCTGCACCCAGTCATTGTGAGGGTCTAGCAGGTGCGAACTCTTTACGTGATCAAGATCAAAAACACGCTCTAACTCCCGGACAACGCGTTCGGATAAAGTCCAGTCATGCTTGTCCGAAACAACAGAGCCGTCGATCAAAATGCGCGAAGCAGCGATATGGATGTGACCATCACCATGGGCAACGGCGACCCAAGCTTGGAAGCCCATTTTTCGCGTCCAGAACTCTGCAATCGCCAGCCACTGTTCGTCGCTAGGTTCAGGTGCAGTTGGCGGCAGTCGTAAGGCTTCGTGGACCACTGCAACGCCAAGATTAGGCCTCAGCGCTCTTAATACTGCAAACTCTCGGGAGATCTCTCTCGCCGTCGTTCCCGCGAAGGTGCCGCCCACCACAGTCACTCTTGGGCGTTGGACTCCTTTTTGATCCTTCTTCGAAAGGAGATAGGCGAGCAATCCTCGCATGGAGCGCCCACGGATCAGTTTACCAATCACTTCCGGCCATCCTCGGGCAGGTTGATGCCGAGGAGAGAAAACCTTAGTGCTCTGAGGAGAACCTCGAGTTCGCCGAGCTGACTAGACAGGCTCGCGCTGTCGATGACTATTTGATGCCGCGCCATGCTTATCAAAGCTCTGGCAAGCGGTACTAGCGCCAGCCACGCTTGCCGATTGAGCAGCGGCACAGATGTATCCCTGTTGCCTTTGAGTATAGTGCTGCGGCAGTATGCAGAGAGGCTGAGCCCTGCTTCCGCTGCCAATTGCCGGGCTTCATCCAGCTCTCTTTTAGATAGCTTGACGCCGTAAGCCTTGCGAACATCTTCTTCTGCAATCTTGGGCCGTCCGCCCCGTCGGGTGGACTTACGTCTGGTAGCTGAAATAGTTGTCATGGTGCCTCCGAAGGATCTTGGCAGCACCATCCCAATAGTTTTCCAAAGCGACCAAAGGGAGCGACGAAAACATGGCTTGCTACCAGCCCTAAGTCATCCGAACCCAAGTGGATGAAAATCCAAAAAGGAAAATAAGCCAGACGTGAAGACCATGAAAATCGGATCATCTAAGCTGGTCTGAGGTCAGATCGACCCGCTTCAGAAGCTCTGGCCGGTCGGTTTCGTACCGATAAGATCGATTTAGAGGCAGTAAGATCGGTTTAGGGGTAGTAAGATGAAGGTCGTACTGCTCGAAGTGCCCTGCCCACTTTTGTTCATAACCGCAAGCAGGGCAGTCGGTTTAGTACCAGTAAGATCGGTTTTGCACCGATAAGATCGGTTTAGGGGCATAATATTGCTCCTTGAGGCATCCGAGGAGACATTGCGCGGCGTGTCCTACATTCCGGATGAATGCTCCCAAAGGAGTGAGCGGGACGCGATACAAAATCCGGGCGCCACACGCAGATTGAATAACGTCAAGGCTCGAAGAAACGGATTGATGCGTTCGAGAACGTGGCTGCTGCCGGGGAGGCGCAATTAGCGAGGTATCGCGGCCCGTAGCAGCTACCGCCCGAACTTGCGCCCGCCTTTGTGCTTGCCGATCCATGGCATCTCGCCGGTTAAGTTGGCTTCCCGCGTCCGCTGCATCTCGATGAGCTCTTCGGTCGACAACGGCACTGTCCCAGCACCGTGCGTGCCTGTGAACGCTGGTCGCCTGCCCGCGTGGCCCAAGGCCAAGGTCGGATAGTAGCAGCCGCACATGGAGCATCGCAGCCGGGCTGCCAGATAGTCCCTGCCCTGGTAGAAGTCGAAGCTCCAGCCAACATGAACGGCCAGCACTTCGAGCCTCAGCGGCGCATCATGGAGACCTGTCTCAAGACCCCTGGCCCAGTGTTGTTTCAATCCTCCAGACCGCCGAGAAATTCCTGCGCAGGAGCATACCCCATGTCGACTTTTGAAACTGTGGCCGCAAGCTGGCTCGGGATTGGACCTGGCGGGGTTGAGATGATCTCGGACGGGGTCAATAAGAACCTGCGCGCAACAACGCCAGAAGGCATGATCTTCGTGCGGTTCTCCCCAGAGTCCCTGCACTCAAGGGCAGAGCTGGAGAACGAATTCAACTTGCTCTTGGCCTTCCAGGAACAAGATCTGCCTAGCGTCATTCCCAGTGGGTCCAACCCCGTTGGCGGGCCAAAAGAAATTGCTGGCCAGGTCTACAATTGGTTCGCCAATGAGCAGATTGACGGCTCTCCCTTGCAGGCCAATCCCACTGACGTCAGGGATTTCGGAAAAAGTCTTGCCCAGGTTCACCGGTTCAATGGTCCGCTTGGCGCAATCAAACGTCCCGCTCGTGCCGAACTGCCGGAGGACGATCTTGCTGAAATCCACAACCGGGTAGCCGAAGCGATCTCCTCCACGCCTGACCATACCGGCCCTATCGGGATCTGCCATGGTGATGCTTGGCTGGGGAATGGCCTCCGCACCCCAAAAGGCGTTGTGCTTTTTGATTTCGAATACACGCACATTGGGCAGCAGATTTATGATCTGGGGACCTTCCTATGGGGATTGTCGCCGGCCGATTCCCTAAATGCAGCTGGACTGTTTAGTGAATTTTTGGCTGGCTATTCGAGTCAAAGGGCCCTTCGCCTCGACCCGGGATCCCTCCGCCGGGCACTACTCGAAAAAGAGTTCGACAACCTCCTGTTCCTTCGACGTCACATTGTCCTTTCAGATCCGATTGTCGACATCAGCATTCAATCCGCTCAGGCGCTGATCGAGTTCGCCACCCAAGCTGATCTGTCGCATTTTCTTGGCACCGAGGACTTGGCGCTGTGAGCGTGATCCGGCCGGCGCAAGCTGCGGACCAGGAACAGATCGTCTCGATCATGAGCGAACCAACTTTCGGCGATTTCATGATGACCCGACGGGACAGGGCAATGGCCACGGAATTGGTGCGAGTATGTCTGGAGCATTCCCTTTCTGGGCAGCCTTTGCACTTTCTGGTTGCAGGCTCCGATGAAGTGCAGGGCTTCGGAATTTCGCGACTTGGCGCTGATAAGGTATGGGATATCCAGATAGGCGTCGCCGAGAAATTCCGCGGCCGCCAGCTGGGACAAGCCTTGGTCAGCGCCTTATTGGAGGCGGCAAAAGCGCGAGGACCGGGCGCTGCAAGAGCCGTGATCCACCCGGACAATGTTGGGTCGGTCAAGATGACCAGCCGCTTTCTGCCAAGGACAGGACCATTTGCCAAACTGCACGGATTCGACGAATTCTATGTGGCCTGGTGATCCAGCATCAGAACCTTGAGGATCAGTCTCTCATTCACTATCGGACTGGGCTGCCGCCGGACCGCGCCTCAACAGGTACTCCAAAGCCTCGATCGCTTTGGACATCGGAAATGGCTTGGCAAACATGACGCTGTCCGGAACGCCATAGGCTCTCCAGTATTCTGCGCTGTCGCCACTGGTGTAGATCACGGGAATGTCTGGCAAAAGCTCGCGCGCCCGACGAGCCACATCCCAGCCATTAAGTTTGCCAGGAAGGCGTATATCAGTCAGGACAGCCCTGAAGTTCTGTTCGGGATCTTCCAAGGCCCTAACGGCCGATAATCCGTCTGCACAGGTGTGCACGACGAACCCTGCATCTTGCAGATCATCCTGCATGACAAGGGAGAGGAGGAACTCGTCCTCTACCAGCAGCACTTGGATGTTCGACATCAAAGAACCTCAACAAAACTGGGTCCAGCAGACTCGGAAACTGCGCTGAAGGCAAAACACGATCCTTAGACAAGGGCGAGCGCCCCAGGATCATGCGCTTGTGCTTAATGCCCCGCCGGCAGTTCCGATTTGTGGGAGCTTCTTGAGCAACCAGCTAAGGAACATGCAGAAAGACGCCAAAGAAATGCCGAGTAGGCCAATCCCCTGCACCATCCAGCTCTCTGTTGGGCGGTCACCAGACATGAACATAAGAGTTCCTGCGCTTGAGATGTAGCCGACCACGGGGGCAAGAGCCACCCAAAGGAGGCGGGAAGAAAGTATTCGAGCCAGCATCAGCATGACAGCGGCATGAATGACGCCTGGAACCAGCCGAACAAATAGCCGGGAAAGAGGCCGATGAGCACGTTGGCGAGGTAGGAAACCGTCAAAGAGGCTCCGTCCTGTCCAGGCATCACCGGGTCCAGTCCGACGCCGCCATAGACCAGGACGCCGAGAGCGACTGCTGCCGGAGGACCAAACAAGACGTGCAGCAGGAGAAACCAGCCCCACAGTGGCAGGACCCCAAACATAGCAAAAACGATCAGAGCAAACGCAGACAGGACAATCAGCAAGGACGCGAAAGCGAACAATTCCTAATCACCTTTCTTGCGTTCTGAGCCTCACAGTCGGTACTTCACCTTGGCTGCCTGTCAGTGGACCAATACATCCAACCACCTGCCGCGCCGGCCAGCGCTGAGACGATCGTCAGTCCCAGACACATGGCCAAACTGGCCAGCAGATCAGTTGACGAAGCACTACCAAAAGCCCCGAGCAAGGCGATCGGCAGTGTCGTTCCAACCGCCGCCATCATGCCGACGATCTGAAACTGCCGACGGGTCTTCCACCCCCAACGGTATGCAAGTCGAATTGCGACCTGACTTGCGGGTGCAAAAACGACAAAGCTGACGGGGAAGCCGAGCACGCAAATAACAATGCCCATGATGCCCATGCCAAGCAGCATGAAGCAGATCCCGAACACGAGCGTGCCGACAAAGACTCCCGCGGCGTAGGCTTCCAGATTGAACGGGAACGGTTTAGGCCATTGCATGCTGCAGTCCAGTGGTGCGGGCCACCTATTTAGCTCCCCCGTTATGCAGGACTCTTCCCGCTTGCGTCGGTCGATGTGCCTGCGTTGCTTTGGTCGAACCGTGCACCATTACATTGAAGCGCTGCCGTCCGCGGGAGCTGAACTTCCCATCTGAGGCAGCAAGTCCATTCGCCGTGCGATCCAGTAGCACCCAACGGCCGAGACGAAACCCGGTATGCCCCCAAACGTCAGGGCTTCCTGCGCATCATAGCGCCCGAACGACACAACAAGGTATCCAGTCCCTACCCCTGCCCCCATAACAGGAGCCAGGTACAGCCAGATGCGGTGCGGCGTGAGTATCCATGCCAGGATTGTCATCAGGATCGCGTAGATCAGGGCAGGCCAAACACCGAGGAACCAGCCCAGCATCAAGGATCCCATCAAGAAACCCGCCAACGAACCCAAAAACTCGAGAGGACCGGCGGACAAATTTGGCTGAAGACCTGAAATAATAATCAGGATCGCAATCTGTGCAGCGACCGCTATCAACGGGCCAAATACCAAGTGTACGCCAAAGTAGCCGGCGTTGAAGACTGACCTATTGGCATCGTTCGTTTTGCGCCCGCTGTCCATAAGTCCACCTTCTTCGCGCCCTTACCCATTGTCTGCCCGGCGTGGGACAGTACTCGCAGGTGCGCGTTCAAACGTGCCGCCGTTGAAAATGAAGATGCCCACGGCAATGGCGAAGAAGGTAGCGATCCAGGGCCCTATGGCGCGTGCATAGGTTATGGTGGTTTCCCAGTCCCACTGGAAGATGCGGACCCAAGGCCCAAGCGCCATTCCGAGCAAAAGGTTGAACACCAGTGCCGCAAGCAATCCAGCAAGGCACGACAGCAATAAGCGCATGATGCTCTTCCCCTTGATCCGCGAAGATCCTATCAACCTGGAATAGAACTAAGAAGAACTTGAAGGTTCATTGGGTTGCACGGCTTAGTGTTTGGCCAGCAGCCGCAGGGACAAGCCCTAAAAACACATGACGAAGTTGCCGCTTCAATCCAGCCCTTCAACTTCACTCAGCTCGCCCCATTCCGGCCGCCACAGGTCACGATCCTGGATGGCAATAACCACGCGGTTGAATGCCCACAAGGCGCAAAGCTCATCCGCGCGCTTCAAGGCTTCTGGGACTGTGAAGGGGCCTTCAAGAGCAGCCTTGATCTTGTCGCCCTGGGCGATCCAGTCTGGCCAATAAATGGATGCGAGAACCTCGCCATATTCGATGCCGGCCGCGCTGAAGGCCTTCTCGTCCGAACCGATGCCGACAATGATCGCGTCGAGCGCCACCTCGTCGTCATCCGTGGTCCACTGATATGCTCGCTCGAGTGCGCCCTGGCGGAAGGTCAACTCCAGCTCTCCAGCTGAATAAGGACGAGGGGCATGAAGATGTTTGCGGCAATTCCAAGATAGCTAACCAGCACGAAGCCATCCCTGCCAGCTCGGCTGAGGCGAGCACCTGAGGTCAGATCAAAGATCCACGCTATCGTGCCCGGCACCGTAAACCAGAGCCCCGGCAAGAGAACTGTCAAGATTGGCAGTATGTCGCCGTCACCGGGGTTCCTCAGCGAGTGGAATAACACCAGCAGCACCGGAGCAAACGATCCGGCACCGAGCAGCAGCAAGCGAGTGCCCATCGTATTGCGCCGTTTCACGGCAAGCCAAAGGTGTGCCGCCAAGCAAAGGCCAGGTGCTGCCAAGACGAAAACCGCAAACAAGATGTCATTGGCACTCAAAGTCGTGGAACTTCCCTCGGCTGATAGGGCACCGGCCCGCTGGGCTGCTTGTGGTTCATCTTGGCGTCGGCATGCACGGTGACCAGCCATGGCGCGAGGAACGTCATCTCGCCCCGTTCCTCCCATGGCCGGCCCTTGGAGTGCTGCTCACCTACCCGCATCAGGGTCAGGGCGCCGTCGCTCATATAGGCTGCCATCAGCTGCTCGAGCGGCCGGGCATCCCAGAACGGTAGTTCCCTGATTGCCTTTTCGTCTGTTGGCAGTGCCGGCGCATCGTCACGCAACGGCTTACCATCCGGACCGACCTTGCCGACAAAAGAGACGATATAGAACGTCACGGTTTGGGCTCGATGGGCGGCTTGAGTTTCTTGCCATAGTCCCGCATCTCGAACGGTGGGGGGCCTTCCGGGTGCCGCCAGTCGAGGTCGAGGCGCTTCTGGATGGCCATGACATGGGGATCGCGCAGGAGCATGGCGCCGCGGGACTCCAGCCGCCGTTCGGTGGCCACACGCTCCACCTCGATCGCGCCATCCTTCTTGAGGTCGGCCTGCAGCTCGGTCAAGCTCCTCTTGTCGAAGAACACCATGGGCAGCTCGCGCCCTATTTTTCCCAACGCCCCTTCAGGGGTGACGATTGCCTGATACCAGCTCATGGAGCGGAGATTAGACGGGCACGGAAGGGGAAAACAGGGGTTCGGAAAGGATCGAGAGGAGCTTTTTTGGTGATTTTGGCAAAAAACGGTGAGCTTGGTTCGCGTAAGGGCCATCATGGAACCTGGCGCATCGACCTTCTATTCTCTGCAAAGTGATGAACGCCCCCGCAGATGTCTTGGCTGTATTCCCACGTCTTATCAGAGGACCTGATGCGCAGATTTTCCCTACTTTTGATTGCAGCCTTAATCGCGCCTTTGACACAAGCGCGAGCCGACGGCCTAAACCCAGATGCTTGGCTGCAACTCTGGACGCGGTGCCGGATCTTCGTTGAGCATGGTACGAGCTTAGATGTGCAGGGGCTGATCGACCTTGGGTCTTCGAAGAGGCAGGTGGCGCCTGTCATTGCGGACAGCATGGCTGAGCCACTGATCCCTGGATATGAAGTACATGAGCGTAGCTGGGAGCAGCCCGGGTCTCCGTTCATACTTGTGGAAGAGACTACGCCAGGTTCCCGCCGGTATTGTGCCGTCCGCCTCTCTCCAAATGCGCCACCAGTAACAGCGGAGGACGAGGCAAACTTGGCATCTATTTTTTTGCAGGAACGCAAACGTCTTATTGACACAGGAACGCACGAGATTAGAGATCCAGCTCCTATCTTTTCGACCAATCTTGGTGTTGGACCGATTGATCACAATGACAATGGCTGCCGAGTGATCTCCTTGCTCCAAATCGACATCCAACCGGGTGTTGAACCGTTTTTCACTTCCGCTAGTGGAGAGCAGCCGCGCTGCGCGCCGCAGCCATAAGCACGTGAATGACGGCCATGGTAACTGAAGGCTCGTTGCAACCACCAGTGCCGAAATCAAGAGTCAAGCACCTGCTTCGTTCAAGCTAGTCATAGCTCAAGATGAGCAACTTCGCTGCGTCGGGAAAGATGATAGCTATGGTTTTGCCGCCTCTAAGGACATCGAAATAGAGCCGACGAGCAGGTTCGGGATCGATCATCAATTGATACAGCAGATTGTCGATGCCCCCGCCGCAGCTGACGCCAAGTGCAAATGCAATGTTTTCCAGCTCATCGCCTTCCAACATGGCCTGTGGAAGCGGTCCAGAAGTCCACTCGATGATCTGGCCGTTGGCGGCGCGAAGTTGCGTGCCTGGCGCTGTCGATTGCTGAATAGCCGCCAAAGGCGCGGTGAGTTGGAACAAAGCTGAAAAGCATGTCTCACCATCCTCTAGACGAACGGTTTCTGCTGGGCCGTACACCTCAGGCACATAGCCTTTTGCAACAGGTTCAGGATCGGCAAGAATGCAGCCGAACAAAGCTTGTGAGGTGAGCAGCGCGAAAGCTAGTCTGTTTGGAGACACCCCCGCCTCCCGATCCGCCGAGGAATGTTCAGTTGCAAGTTCTCCTGCCGCTTCTGATAGGGTTCACGTTCTTTGCACTCCAAAGCGGCGGCTTGTCACCAAACGTCGTCGTGCTGACGGCCTACCTGGCTTTGTTCCTTGGTTTTGTACCTGCCTCGGCCAGATGGAAGGCAGTCTACTTGCTGGCATTCCCCTTGTTGCCCCTCGGCGCCTATTCGGTGCTTGCCTGGGCCGCCCAACTGACATTCAACTTTGGATATAGCGCCGCATTCCAATCCGGGCAGATCACCGCCTTTGGCCTGCTGACCATCTATGGTGAGTTCTTGGTGATCTCGATCTGTGCCTTGGCGGCCTGGCTGGGAGTTGGCGCAATGCTGAAAACAGGACCTGCGCAGCCGCCGCTTTAGGCTGATGGCCGATCTCGTCTACTCCAGCGGTTTCTATGACGAAGAACACCATGGGCAGCTCACGACCCACTTTTCCCAATGCCCCTTCAGGGGTGACGATTGCCTGGTACCAGCTCATGGAGCGGAGACTAGACGGCTTCGAAGGGGAAAACAGGGGTTCTGAAGAAGGCCGGATCAGCTTTTTTGGTGATTTTGGCGTAGAGGAAGCTTAGTTAGTCAGGTGGATACTTACCTGTCTATTTACAGCGCAACTTCAAATTGCGCAATCGTTCCTTCCATCATCCAGAGCTTTTCGGATCTCGCGTGAATTGTGGCAGCTCGGCTGTAACTGGCAACAAGACAGAACCCAGGAAACTGCGATAGCCGTGAAGTACAGAAAGCTCGACCCCGGCCGCTTTTGCGTGCACCAAAAGATCTGCTTCTGGAGCAACGTCGGGCTCCCCTGGTGCCAAGTCCAAGTCCATTATTTCGTTTAAGCACTTCTCCACCAGCGCCGCATCCTTCAACGCAGACGCAACCCGAAGCAGGTTAGCTCTGGCATGGCGCCGAAATTCGCGAGCGCTGTCAGCGATCGCGACAGCTTTGATTGCGAACGGTAAGGCTGCTGCTGGATCTTCCTCCGCGTATAGCTTTTGGCTAACTAAGGACAGCAGCGGCAAAGGATGCAGCGGTCGATCATTGATTTCCATTATTGCGAGCGTCGTTGCAGCTTCGAAATTGCCTCGTAGCTGGTACTCATGACTGAGAGACTGCCGTAGGTGGCTTCGAATAACAGTGTCTGCGGAATGTACCGAAAGAAGCTCCAAATAGTACGGCGTCAAGTCGGCCCGTCGATCGGAGCGACGCATCTCACGTGCTTTGGCATCAATGGATCGGATGATTGTCCATGACGTGGGCGCCGTACTAGCCATGCTGCCTCAACTCTCTAGGAGGCGGCGACAGAAGTGGGCCGAAGTTGTGGTCGTCCTCAAGCTTGGTTCCGGACAAGATCCACAAATCAAAAATGATGTTACCTTCAAGAACGTGGTTGGCGACGAACTCCTGAACGTCGCTCAGCGTCAACTTGTATGCTTCGCCCGAAAGGGTTTCCAAAGACAGGTGAGTTGTCTTTTCTTCAAGCCTGATGCCAGTCAAATAGCCATCGTGGAAGCAAGGCTCTTGAACTTGCCCCTGCGCTCCAATCTTAATGTCCGCCATGTTGAGCATCCAATTATAGGGTTGATCCTTCGTAGCACGGCAGTTGCGTAGAGGTGGAATGCAGCAAAGCGTAGACGAGCGTTTTGTAAGAAACTGGTTAGCGTCCATCAGGCCCTTTAGGATTGATGAGAGCGAGGCGCCATATGGCTCACGTCCGCAGCAGTTGCTGCTTGACCTCGCTTACAGCAAACCAGATCGGGCGCTGGAGTTGATCGTGCTGATCACCCAGAGAACCAATGATCCCTGGCACTTGTCAGTTTTAGGCGCCGGGCCTCTGGAAAATCTTCTGCGCGAAAATTCAACAGCGACTTTGGAGGCGCTTGAGAAGGCCCCAAGCTCGAGCCTGAAGCAAGCACTGAGCAGTGTTTGGACACGGGATTTCCCCCACGACACAAAGATACGCCTTGCCAAGCTGCTGGAAGCCTAAATGGCAAAGCTGGGAGCTATAACGCCGTCCGTTCCAGCTGTTTATCTGAAGCCGGAGAAGATCTGATGGGCAAGGTCCGGCGGTACAAAGATTGGGAGCGTGTCAGCAAAACCCTGTGGGAGGTTTGGGACCCGATCGGCGTGAATGCTATTCCTGAGGCAGTCGGGGAATACGACACCTACGCTACCGACGTCCTCGAACTCCTGCGCCGCGGATGTTCAAGGCAAGAACTGACCGCACATCTTCGTCGTCTCGAGGCCGGGCAAATGGGTATGGCCGGCGGTGCGACGACGGCTGCAGCTGTCAACGCCCTGTTTGCGCTGGAGCTGGATGGCACCTGAGGTACAAAGACCTCCTGCTACGCAGGTGCTGGACGACCATAAACGTATTGTTCAAGCTTCTCGAACCCTCGTTCCTTTAGGAGGACACTGGCCACGCCTTCATCAGGGAATCCTGAGACCTCAACGAGACGAACGTCTGGGAAGTGCGCCAGTGCCTCCTCCAGCCAAGTCTCTAAGACGGCCAGTGTAGGAGGTTGAGGATGAGCAACCACCGTCAATGCCATTGAACTGCTCACCTCATGGGACGCTGCCCAGAGGGCTTCGGCATGTTCCCGATTAGAGGGAGAAAAGTTGCACCAGAGATAGCCAGTCTGAACCAGCTGCTTCATTTGCTCGGGTGCGAGATCTTGCTCAAACGCCAGAACAATCCGATCGCGCTCCATTGGACCCCTAATACGTCCCCCATCTGCCGGTGGTGACGATTGCCTGATACCAGCTCATGGGCGGGAGACTAGACGGGCTCGGGAGGAGAAGACAGGGGTTCGGGAAAGATCGGGAGGAGGTTTTTTGGTGTTTTTGGCAAAAAACGTGGGGTGATCGCGTAAACGGCATTGGCGGTTGGCCGAAGGGGGTGGTTTTTGAGACTGACTGATCTTCGGTTGGTAGCCCTAAGACCAGACTTAACCTTAGCGTAGGCCGACCACCCCACCCATTGAGAGATGTGCCGCTTCTCATATGGCCCCATACATTCTGAAACCGGCACTGCACCGTGAACCATCTCCGGTCATCTTAATAAAGATGGTTGGCATCCGCATGAAGCCAGTGTTTTCTTCTATTGTGAAACCGTGCATCCAATCCTTCCCCACATGCACAAGTGGGGAGGTGTACTTCATGGCTCGGCTGTCGAGCTCAACAATTTCCTGAAGACCTTTCAAGGATACCATTGGGCAAACTATGTGTGAGACCTCCCACTCTCTAATGCCACCTTCGCTTTTAGGTACGTCCCAGAGTCGGTCTCGTTCTCGCAGAAATGACAGGAGCTTACCGTCCAGCTCGTTTACCGCTCGCCTAGGTACACAAGATGACACCATAGCTGTGATAGCCGCAGTGGCACAAAGAAGCAGTGCATATCGCGCGATGCCCATAAGTGCCTCCGGTGAGCCAAGCACGGCGAAGACATCGCCACGCTGGAAAAATCTGCAACATATATGGTCGCTTTCGAGCAAGCTCCTGAGCCAGATGATCGTTCGAAATGAGGTCGGCTGCAGTCCGACGGCTTAGGGGTGGGAACCAGACAGTCTGCTAACAAGCCAAATGTGCAAGAAGCAGACATGAACAGCTTCAATCCCTGGATTGAGATGGGAGGTTCTCCTTTGCCGCGATGATATCTCGCGCTACCTCGAACAAATCTTCATTGAGTTGGTGGTCCCGCCCTGGCAACCCACGTACTACTGCTTGCGGGATCGCACTGGCGTACATGTCTAGATGAGCGATCGGTACGAAAGGATCGGCTTCACCATGGTACAGGTGAATGGGCAATCCATTCGGCATCCGAGCGCCGGAGTCTTGAGACAGCGCACATTCATCCCAGCGCCAAAACGCGTCATCATGCCAGAACGGGCCTGCTACCAGATAGAGCCCGAGACATTTCGAGCCGATTAAATCTGAGCCTGAAAGGATCTTAGCCAGCACCGACGCGCCAATCGAGTGCCCAACAAGGAAGACTGGCCGCTTTATCCGATCGAGCTCCAGCTGGATGGCCTTCATCCAGGCTGTAAAATCTGGATTAGCTTCGTTCGGCATCGCCGGGTACCAGACCTTGTACTCGGTGCCCAGATGTGCCTGCAGACTGTCTACTAGAGCACGGTCTTCGTCGTAGGCTCCAGCGCTTCCTCCACCTTGGATGAAGCAAACATGTTTGATGGTGCTCACGATTGAACGGGAACGTAAGTGAGCAGGATAACGTCATGTTCAAACCGTTCAGTGCTCACAAGACGTAAGGGCGGCCGTGGCCCGGCAAAGAATGGAGTTCCTTTCCCGAGCACAACCGGATGCAGATAAATCTTGTACTCATCGATCAGGCCAAGTTCGGAAAGGCTACGTGCCAGGTTGGGACCGCCAACTTCGATCTCGCCGTCTACATCGTTCTTGAGCCGACGAACCTCTGCCTGCAGATCGGGACCAAGAAGTTGGGCATTCGGACCTGCAGCGTTCAGGGTGCGGGACACGACCCATTTTTTGGAGTTCCTCCACGCCTCGGCAAATTTATGTTCCGCGGTTCCCCAGCTATCCTGGTCTTTATCCCAATAGCTCATGATCTCGTAAAGCTTGCGTCCGTAGAGGCTGCCAGCCAGGCCGCGTGTTTGCTCGATGAAGTGCTGGAACAGGCTTGGACTAGGGGCGAAACCGGTATGATCGACATAACCGTTAAGTGATTGGTTCATTCCAAAAAACAGCTTAGCCATGCGCTTTCCTCCAGAGCTCGAAAGGAACTCTCTCCTCTTCCGTTCATCTTGTGCTAACAGCACTGCTCCGGTGAAAACCACCTCGATTTTGCAACTGGTTGGCTGACAACGATGAGACAAAGACGATCCGGATGTCCGATCAACCTGACTCTTGAAACGTTCGGAGACCGCTGGAGTCTCATAATCTTGCGCGACGTGATGTTTGGCGGACGACGGCGCAGCTTTCGCTCACTCCTGACCGAAAGCCTTGAAGGCATCGCGTCAAACATCCTTTCGGATCGCCTGACGCGACTAACTGCCACTGGGCTTCTCTCCCGCGGCGAAGATCCTCGTCATAAGCAGCGGGTGGTTTATAGCCTAACTGAGAAGGCGATCGAGCTTGTTCCCATGATGGCTGTCATGGGGAGTTGGGGGATTAGGCATGCAATGCCCTCCCCCGAACTGTCAGTACGCGCTCAGGTCCTCGAAGACGGCGGCCCCAAGCTATGGGATGAGTTCATGCAGGAGTTACGGCATCTTCACTTAGGTGCACCAGCGCCCAAGGTATCAGCACTTCAGAAGATGCAGGCTGCTTACGAGACAGCCAACTTGTAAGCACCGGACTCTATAGGATGGCAGGGGGTGCTTCGAATAATGGCGGTCCTGGGGTGGATTGCGGACCATCGGCTTTCAATTATCAATTCGCGAAAGCAGACGTTTTAGCAACCGCGTAGAGGAACAACTTCGCCCGTTAGAGCGGATCGCGGAAACGAATGTACACTGCAGCAGCAACCTGTAAGCTCGGCTGTGATTTGTTATGCCGATGACTTTAAGACGGGCGCTTAGTCGACCAGCAGGACAGCTGTCACCCTACTGCAAGCTGGCGTTGGATTACCGCAGTGCTGGCAAAACCTGGCTCCCGAACGCTTCAATGAACTGCTCCTGATTACGGCCCACTTGATGTAGGTAGATGTCGTCCAAGTCGAGTTCAGCCAGAGCGCCAAACCAGTCGGCATGCTGGTTTAGTTCGTGGGACACGTTGACGGTTTCTACGATGTCGTCCTCGCCCACCAACCGGCTGGCCAGATCGAAGTCGGATGGTCGGCGGAGATCCCAATTGACCTCGCCGCCAACGGCAGCAGCCGACCACTGATCCAGTGCATGGTGCATTGCTTCTTCAGGCGTGGGCGCCCAGGACATTGCAACCTGCAGATAGATTGGCTTGCCTTCACCGCCTCCGCGCCGGAAGGCGTCAATCAAGGGCTTAACCGCATCTGGTTTTCCACCAGTGGTAAGGAGGCCATCGGCCCATGCCCCGCAGAACTCGGCAGTCTTTTCAGTCATCGCCGCGCCAATTAAGGGCACAGGCCGTTCTGGCCGGCTATATAGTTTAGCTTCCACCACGGTTGCGCGGTTCCGCCTGGTGACCGTCTCGCCGGCGAACAATGCCCGGAATATGTCAACACACTCCAGCAGCAGTGCATTGCGCTCGGGCTTGTCGGGCCAGTAACCGCCAGTGATGGATTCGTTAATGGCTTCACCGCTCCCCAAAGAAAGCCAAAGTCGATCGGGGTACATTTGCCCAATCGTTGCGGCAGCCTGGGCCAGCACCGCAGGGTGATAGCGGTAGCCTGGAGCCGAGATAACGCCCATGGGCAGCTTGGTTGCCTCCATAACCGCACCCAGCCAAGACCACACAAAGCCGGATTGACCCTGCCGTTCACTCCAAGGGTGAAAGTGGTCCGAGGACTTGGCGCAGTCGAACCCAGCTGCCTCTACTAACTTGAGCCAACGCAACAAATCACTTGGGGCAAATTGCTCATGGGAAGCATGGTATCCAAAGCGGGTCATCTCGGCTCTCCACAGGAAGGTACAGGCCCAATCTCCCGTGTAACTTCTGGTTCCATGATTGAGAAACAACAAGGATCCGCGTCTGCTCTAGAGGTTTGGCGAGCGATCCAGTGTGAGTAACAAGATCGGCCGCACTCTTCTAGCGGTGTAGTCGAGCGAGGGCAGTATGGGGAAACACACAGCAGCCACTAACCCGCTAAACGCATATTCTTGGCTCAGCCGAACCGCACTGAGCATCCCTGTGCCTTTTTAATTCGTTGTGGCGACTGTTGCCGCCACGACTTACAAACTAACCCTGCTATTCGGCAGCCTGCTGGTTCGCAGAGCGTTCTGCGATTTGGTTCAACAGCTCGTCGGTGCCCTTTTCTTCCTGAAGGGTTTGATCAAGAAGCTTGCTAGCGTCGTTCAGGCCCAGTTGTCGTGCCCATGACTTAAGCATGCCGTACCGGGCAATCTCATAATGTTCCATGGCTTGGGCACTGCCAATAAGAACAGCGTCTGCGGCGTCAGTGCCCTTAAAATCCTCCAGGTGCTCTTCCAACTCAGCGGTTAGCCCTTGCATGGCTTCGCAGGTTTTAGCGCGAGCGGCTTTACCGACCATTTCAAAAACCTGCTCGAGCCGTTCCACCTGGGTTGCACTCTCTTCGGCATGTTGCTCGAAAGCCTGCTTTAACTCTGGAAGCTGTGCTGCTCTTGCGGATTTTTTCAGGGCGCGAACTGAGGCCTTTTCTGCGAAGAAAACGTCCTTGAGCGCTTCATAGAAGGCGTCGTCGGGTGTCTTTTCCTTAGGCATGGGGTACTCTCTGTTTAAGTATGTGAAAATTAAGAACACAATGATGCTCGTAGGAAACTGTTGCTAAGCAAATCCTGGAGTAAGCGCCCAGCTCGCCGAGACCGGCAGGCACTCGTATTTCTTTGCTCTTACCTTTGGCGGCAGCGCGCTTGGCGCCTTGATGAACAACTAGCGTTCTTTGGCTCGGTGGACAGAAGCTAGGGCAGTAGATCGATTAGCTCTTCTTCGACCACGGGCTTGCTGATGATTGGAGTGTTCTTAAACACAGTTCTGATCTCGTTCGGAGCGGCGCCGGCGGTAAAGGCGAATACCGCAAACTTATCGGCGACCTTGGGTTCTCGAAAAAGGGTCGGCTTCTGACGCCGGGAGTCCCTTCCGCTCGCGAACTAAGCCATTCCAAACATAGCGCCTGGTATGGGACACAAAGGTTGCAGAGGGTCGCCACAGCATGAGCCGTGTGTGACAGAACATAAAATCGACTTTTGCGGCTTTCCTGGTGTCTATTCGATCCGCCACCTGTGTCTCGTCTCGCGCTGCGGCAGAGTTGGGTGGAGACCTGCCCGACTGCTTCCGGGTGCCTCTTATTAAAAGCAGCCATTGGATATTGGTAAAAAGTTGCGGGAGCGGTACACAGCAACAGCGTTGCCGGCCCCCAGTCTTTTGAATGATCGTTCCAGTTGAACCATGAGTGAAGACCGATTATGGGGGGTCCTGACATTCCAATATGGTGTGCTCCTCGATTAATTCGAGAAGCTCCTCTTCCCCTCCTGCATCCAATTGGGCGAGACCGAAGCGGTCTAGCTTCTGCCCTTTCGGGAGTCACAATCCTTAATCCGCCGGAAGACACTTGAACCGTTGCACTGAGGCGTACTGCTTAGTGTGGTCGGCATGCCATATAAGTTAGCTTCGGCGGCGGCGATGGAATACATGTAGAGCATGGTACAAAACACTGTCGCCTTGTTGCTCGAAAACGAACCAATCATTGCCATGGATCTCGAGTTAGCATTGAAAGATGAGGGGTTCACCGTAACCTTCATCATGTCCTGCCAGGAGGCGGCCGATTGGCTCAAGGATCACAGCCCCGATGTTGCGATCGTAGACATAATGCTGCGTGACGGCCCCTGCCACCTGATTGTCGAAACGCTCTCCGCAAGAGGCGTCCCGTTTCTTGTTCATTCCGGGGACCCGGCGTCCATGCATGAGGGAACAGCGTTCGTCAAAGGCACTTGGTTGAGCAAGCCCGTATCTGCAATCAAGCTCGCCTTGGCGGCCAGAGGCGTGCTTCCAGCGTTTGCTAGTGCTAAGTTCCCGCATTCCGGTAGGAGTTGATCGCCTTTTCCGCGGCGGTGACATCGACACCGGCAAGCTCGGAGAGCGTCTCAATCCATTTACGCTGCTCAAGGAATGAATGGGCGATTGCCTCCTCACCTCCCTTTGCAATCTCCGAGACGGTTTCCGGCTCTTCTATAGGGCCAAGGTAAAGCGGCGACGGATTGCCCTCAAGATATACCGCCACGGACCTGACCGACTCGTCGTAGTGCGAAAACATGATCTTCATGTAGCACCGGCAGCTGCTCGGAATGCATCGATAAGCTGAAACGCAGCTAGAACAGTTCTGGATCAGCCGTTTTCCGCCATCTCAGTGAATATCTTGAGAGCCCTTGCTTCGGTAAACCGTCGGCATTCCGTCGTTTGGGTCGTCCCAAGAGACTTCACCCTCACGTCCAGATCGCTCGCACGTTTTAGCATGTGCGACCGCTGCTTCCAAAGCGTCGTCCTTCTTTGTGTAAGGACCGTAGCGATTGGCGTCGAAACTAATCCACCACTGCCCTCTGCGTTTCAGCACGACATATTGGTCGGGGATCATGACAGGTGCTCCTTAGGAGAAAACAACGTATTGGCGATCCGAACGTTCACTCACACTTGCCTCAGGAGCGCAGGTTGAACCGTCAGGGTTTTCGGAAAAGATCAACGGAATGATCCGGGCCACCGACGTTCTCCCAGAACACGCGAGCCACCAGGTTCTTGCCGGCACCACTTCGAACGACTTCAATACCCAAGGCTTTCCGTGCTGCGTCTTCGGGGGAGCGAGCGTCTGTGATCAGCACATCGAAGGCATCCACGGACATTGCTCGCAGATCGCCGACACGGTACCTCAATGCCACTCTCTGGACGCTTCGAACTGAGCCAGCAGCCTTAGCCCTTGCTGTGTAGCGCGCACCTTCGCCGCGGAGCCCATCACTAGGCGATCTGCCATGAGCAACTGCAGCAGCGGACCATCTTCGATTGGGTGTGGATTGTTGGAAAGGATACGGAGGAGAGCAACGGCTTCGGGAGTGAGTTCTTCAACGGTCATGCAGGACAGGTACTTGATTCTGCATTCTCAACTCAAAGGATCACTCGGCTTTATCAAAGACTGAGCGGCTCAAGTGAGTGCGGAATAATACGTTTTCCATACTATCCGTAACGACAATCGTCACTTCGAGGTCATGCATCAGAGGAATTGCTTCTGACGCCATGGTAGCGAGCTGTTGCACAGCCTCCCCGTGTGCCCTTGCGGAGCTGGCCAGTTCCACACCTTCAAGATCAAACCGGATTTTACCATTCCGGAGAAGGTGAAAGTGGTACCTTTTCATGCAGAGCTGTTTGCCTCTGCTGCCATGCGAGCCTCAGTGTCCACTGTTCTATACAAGCGAACCATGTTCCGCTCACCGACCTCGTTGATGAAATAAGCTTTCGCGATCAGATTCCTGGCTGCGCCGCTGCGAACAACAGGCTCGCCCAGCACACGGGCGGCGGCCATCGAGGGACTGGCTCCCAAAACGATCTGTCGTGTTACGGCCGATCCAGATCGGAGGTCGATCACTTCGAACTCCTTCATTGGTCGCCTTCCTCAAGCTTGGCCTCGACCCGCTTCCGGCTGTTGCCGACCTCTTTTACCGCGTCCTTGACTGCCTGCTTGGTAACGCCTTCCTTCTCAGCCTCGTAACGCACCTCGTGTGCTTGGCCTGCTGCTACACGGGCCCGATCTTGAGCTCTGCCTCTGTTGGTAGTCGACATGTTCACCCCCCGGTGGGTTGCTTCTTCAATCCTCAACGCGGACAGCGTTGCTGGGGTTCAACGAGCCGGACTAGAGCTTACAAACTGGGTACAGGGAGGACTCGATGAGGCATCTCCTTAGCGACCACTGCGTGCACCATTTGGGTGATCCGGGTAGCACGGGTTAACGTAGGTCGGTCTGCGCAACTGCATGCTCGATAATGGCTGGGAGCCGAAGGGTGGACGCGATCTCAAGGGACCTCACTGGGTTGGAGGGCAAACGCATTGTCGTTGTCGAGGACGATGCAATCCTTGCATTGGAACTTGCCGACCAGTTGCGTGCGACCGGCGCAACTGTGCTCGGGCCTGCACCGACCGTTCACTATGCCATGCAGCTGATCGGACTAGGACGCCGCCGGCTGGATGGGGCTGTGCTGGACATCCATTTGCATGGCAAGACAGTCTATGAATTGGCTGACGTTCTCAACGATCGCGAGGTCCCATTCCTTTTTGCGACCGCAATGGATCGGAAGACGATACCCGCTCGGTTCCGACACGCCCCGGTGCTGGACAAACCGGTGACTCCGGCGGATCTTGCAAATGCAGTCATAGAGATGGTGCGGCGCCCTCGCCCCATGCAAGTCGCCGTACCTCTACCACCTCCGGTGCCAGATGACCCGGTTACGGTTTTCGCCAGGGTTGTGGCTCGCACACTTGTCAGTCCATAGGATCTACCTTCTAGGGCGTCGGCGGATCGCAGCCCGGCTCAATCGGACGCAGTCCAAGCCGCGGTCTGGAAGTAAGCTATCCGGGGCCTACGCCTCTTCAAAGGGATGTCAACTCAGCGCAGGAAAAGGCTCGCGGTGGTGCTTCGTCGAACCTGCAGTGTCTTGCATTAGCTTGGAGAAGAGGCTCCCTGTGAGCTGCCTCGAGCAGATCTGCGTTTCTTTGGCAAAGCAACACTCCGCTGGACCGAACTGGATGGGAACACTATACGGGTGGGTTTAAGCGGGGAGTACCGCCGTATCCGGGGGCCATCATAGTGAAAACCACTCAAGTGCGTCACCCGACCTTTCTGTCGGGCGGGGGTGATGCCGGTGAGCGCATTAGGCGCTATGACTGGGTGAACTCACCGCTGGGTTCGGTCATGCAATGGCCAGCCAGCCTCCAGACTCTCGTCCAGGTCATGTTGAGTTCCCGGCAACCCATGTTCATCGCATGGGGCCCTAAGCGGATCATGCTCTACAATGATGATTATGCGCCAATATTAGGGCAGCGACATCCATCAGCCTTAGGCAAACCCTTCGCCGAAGTTTGGGACGATATACTCGCTACCGTGGGGCCTATTATGGATGCTGCCTATAGCGGCACTTCCACCCATATGGACGACATCGAAATCAGCTTGCTGCGGAATGGTAGCGTGGTCGAGGCGCACTTCTCATTCGGCTATACGCCAGTCCTTGATGCAGAAGATCAGGTGGTCGGCATGTTCTGCAGTGCCGTGGAGATCACCGACGAGGTAAGCCAGTCGAAGACCAAGGGTGCCGAGCTCGAGCGCCTGCGGGAGATGTTGGCGCAGGCTCCAAGCTTCATGGCCGTCTTAACAGGAGCCAATCATAAGTTCGAGATCACCAATGACGCTTACCGCCAATTGGTAGGTCATCGAGATGTTCTTGGCCTGCCGGTGCGTGAAGCTCTCCCCGAGGTTGAGGGCCAGGGCTTCTTTGAACTCCTAGACGAGGTGTACACTACCGGCGAGCCATTCATTGGACAGGGGCTGCCGATCCAGTTGCAGCGACGTCCCGGCGACACACCTGAACAGCGGTTCGTGGACTTTATTTACCAGCCCATCCGGTCTGCCGATGGGGCGATCACCGGCATCTTTGCGCAAGGGCATGACATCACTGACCAGAAGCTTGCTGAGATGGCGGCTGCTGCCAGCGAGGCAAGGTTCCGCCGATTGGCGCAACTGCTGCCAAACCACGTATGGACCGCAAGAGCTGATGGCCAATTAGACTGGTTCAATGACCAAGTTTATGCCTATAGCGGCGCCGGCCTTGGTGAGCTTGACGGGGACAAGTGGGCCAGCATCGTGCACCAGGACGATATCTCGGCGGCCGCAGCCGCTTGGGAAAGATCGATCGCCACCGGTATACCCTACGCAGCGGAATTCCGTTTGCGGCGTCATGACGGCACGTACCGATGGCATATCGCTCGGGCCAACCCCGCCCTGTCAGGAGATGGTCACGTCGAGTACTGGGTGGGTGCCAACACCGACATCGAAGAGCAGAAGGAAGCAGAATTCGCGCTTCGGGAAAGCGAACTGCGCGTGAAGCTTGCCCTGGCGGCCGCTCAAATGGGTGTTTGGGAGTGCGACATCGTTAAAGACCGGTTTGTCAACCTGCGCGGCGATGAACATGCAACAGTTCTGTTGGGTGGCACGGTTGGGCAGCAGGCAAGCTTTGAGGACTTCGCGGCCCGGGTCCATCCGGACGACCGAGCTCGTTTGGCTCCGGCAGCGTTAGCAGCGCTGGATCCAGATAGCGACGGCATCATGGATCTTGAGTACCGTGTTGTCCTTGCTGACGGCTCGATTGAGCGTTGGGTGCACGCCCGTGCTCAGGTCCTGATCGAACCCTTTGGGCGCCGACTGGTGGGTACCGTCCGAGACATCACTCAGCGCAAGGAGAACGAAGCACGGCAGAACGTGCTGAGCCGTGAGCTGGAACATAGGATCAAGAACACTCTTGCGATGGTGAGTGCTATCGCCACCCAGACCCTCAAGGGTGAAGACATCGCCGAAAGACGCGAAGGCTTCGAAGCTCGTCTTAATGCCCTGGCACATGCCCATGACCTGCTTACAGCCAAGACCTGGCAAAGCGCTCCTATCCAGAGTGTCGTGGAGGGAGCTTTGACGCCACACATGTCTGGTGCGGAGCGGTTCATCATAGAGGGTGAACATCTTGCCCTCTCCGCCAAGCAGTCGCTCTCCATGGCACTGACTGTCCATGAACTTGCCACCAATGCGGCCAAATACGGGGCGCTTTCCGTACCAAGCGGGCTGGTCCGCATCAGCTGGAGCACCAAATCGGTGAATGATGCCGGAGAACGCCAGTTCGTCTTTACATGGCACGAGTCGGGTGGCCCCACCGTTAGCAAACCGGAGCGGACAGGCTTCGGTTCGAGGCTCATCACCCGCGTGCTTGCGGCCGACTTCGAAGGGGAAGTGCGGATCGATTACCCTCGCGAGGGCGTTACATGCGTCCTGACGTCACCGGCAGCCATCGTGATTAACGATGCTGCAGAATACAATTCGTGAGGTGGCGTAAGTTGGCCCGGTCAAAGCTTGTAGTTCTGATTGTCGAAGACGAGGCTCTTCTTCGCATGGCCATTGCCGACCACCTCACGGACCAGGGCTTCGAGGTTGTTGAAGCAAAGGATGCTGATACGGCAATTGCTACGCTCGTCCAACATCCAGAGATCCGCCTGGTATTCACCGATATCGACATGCCCGGGGACATGGATGGTCTAAAACTGGCAGCCGCCATCCGCGAGCGATGGCCGCCGATCAAGATCATAATAACCTCGGGGTACCGCCGAGTTGCTGTGGATGAGCTGCCTGTCGAAGCGGAGTTCATGCGGAAGCCATACAGCCCAGACGCTGTAGTAGCTGCCTTCAGACACATGCTGCATTGATCCGGCTTAACGCTTTCCGCGTTCTTGGCGGCAGCTTTCGGGATCTTCTCCGTAAGTAGCGAATAACCGAGTAGGGGTCGAGTGCAGCCTTTTCTCGATGCATGGCTGAACAGCAGCTGTCTTGCTCGCGCTACTGAAAGCGGACAGGCTGCTCACGGCCCCTTACCCTGCCGTTCAAGACGCGTTTGCCGCATGTGCCCTTTCGCTTCCCACTACTTGATAGGCTTGGACCCTTTCGGCTTGGGAGCAGCCTTAACCCCGCTACTTACTTTCTCCACGTCGTACGGAGGAACGGCAGTCGGAACTGCGGATCCACTGGAAGCATATTGCGGAGTAACGGAGCTGTTCGTTTTCGAGTTCTTCTTGGTCGTGGGTTTATCGTTGATGGTCATTTTGGCCTCCTAACGAAGGACCTAACGCGCTGCACGCGCGATGGTAAGGACAATGAAATGCGCTATACCACGCTCCGGGCTGTGCTGGGTATCTTGGGCGGAATAGCTTTCCAGCGCAGACGCGAACCCATTCACTCGCAGCGCATTGTGCTTGAAAATGACCTTGCGCTAAGCAGACCTACGCAAAATGAGCGACAAAGAAGCCAACATTGATCCTGCACTGAGGACGAAAGCAGAGCTATTCGAGCTCATCGTAGAGAGCTCGACGGACTTCGCCATCTACACGGTAGACGCAAATGGCATGGCCACAAGCTGGAATGTAGGCGCGGAGCGCCTGTTCGGCTATTCTGAAAGCGAGATCCTTGGCACCTCGGCTGATGTTGTCTTTCTTGCGGAGGATCGCGAGAAGGGCGCTCCCGAACAAGAGCGCCAGCTTGCGCTCAGGAATGGGCGAGGCGCTGATGAACGATGGCATCAACGCAAGGACGGATCCCGGTTCTGGGCTTCGGGATTGTTGATGCCGCTCAAAGAGCGCACGGGATTCGTCAAGATCACGCGTGATCGGACGGAGCAGTATCAGGCCAACCAACAGTTGCTCGTAAACGAGGAGCGCTTCCGCTTACTTGCCACCAGCATTCCGCAACTGGTGTTTCAAACCCGGCACGATGGCTTCAGGACCTGGGGCAGTCCACAATGGATTGACTTTACTGGCCTCAGCTTGGACGAAAGTGTGGGCTTTGGCTGGCTCGATGCCATTCACCCCGATGATCGTGCCGCAACGCAAAAAGCGTGGGAAGGCGCACGCCAGACAGGCGAATATTACGCCGAGCACCGCATCCGGCGCCGCAGTGACCAACAATATCGTTGGCATCAGACCCGCGCCCAGCCAATAAACGGACTAAGCCCGACAAACAACGACTGGGTCGGAACAATGACCGACATTCACCAGTTGCGCGGTCTTCAAGATCGTCAAGGTGTTTTGGTGGCTGAGCTTCAGCATCGCACCCGAAACCTTCTGGCTGTTGTGCAGTCTGTAGCCAGTCAAACAGCTCGGAAAAGCGTCTCATTACCGGCGTTCCAGACAGAATTCGAAAGTCGCTTACGGGCATTGAGCCGCGTTCAGGGCCTGATCTCCCGTGTCGATTACCAGGATGTAGACCTTCAAACCTTGATCGATATGGAGCTTTCGGCTCATACCGGCGATGCCCAACAGTCTGACAAGGTCGTTGTGCGAGGGCCGCCTGCTGCACTTCCTGCATCCGCAGCACAGGTCCTTGCCCTTGCCGTTCATGAACTTGCCACGAATGCGGTCAAGTACGGCGCTCTGGTGCAGCCGACGGGCAGGTTGACGGTCACTTGGGAGATAACCAAAGAACGCGGTGAGCCCAAGGCTGCGCTGCAATGGCGTGAAAGCGGCGTGCCGCTGGGTGAAGGACGCCCAAACCGCAAGGGCTACGGCAGTGAGCTGATAGAGAATGCCCTCCCCTACCAACTCGAGGCGGAAACCGACCTTGCCTATGGGCCAGATGGGGTCATCTGTTCAATTGTGGTTCCTGTCAGGCTGAGTGAAGGGAACAGGTCATGATCAAACAGTCACTTGAGGATCTGCAAGGGCGATGCCTGCTCATAGTGGAAGACGACTACATGATCGCCACGGACCTGACCCGGTGGTTTGAGGATGCGGGGGCGGAAGTCGTTGGTCCTGCTGGATCCCTTCGCAAGGCACTTGCGCTAGTAACAAGCAACCATGACCGCCTTGATGGAGCGGTTCTTGATGTGAACCTACGAGATGAACAGGTTTTCCCTGTCGCCGATGCACTGTCAGCTGCTGGAGTGCCCTTCATCTTTGCCACCGGGTATGACGCTCACATTATCCCTGAAATCTATGGGGACGTGCCACGATGTGAGAAGCCGGTGGATGTTGTGCAGCTTGCCCGATTGTTGGGGCAAGTAGTGGGGCAATAGCATCTGCACCGAGCAGTTGAGGTCGCCCACAGGCTAACTCTATACCTGTGCCGTCGATGATAGCCTTGCCGGACGTGGGGTCAAAGATCGTTGTGGCACGGGCAAACTCCTGCGAGTTGCCGGAAGCTTTTTGCGTTTGTCAGGCGTCGGCTCTTGGCATGGGCCTGCGCACGGAACAGCGGCTTCTGGGAATATGAGAGTTGCGCCTGAACGGCAGACATGGGGTCGCATGCGGTCCCCTGCCTAACTTCAACTTCGCGGTGGCAGCTAACCTGAATAAGTTCAGCCGCAAACGAGCCTGAGCATCCTAGTTCGCGTCAGGATCCAATGGATTCACGAGCTGGGCCACGGCAGCCTTCAGATTAGATAAGGCGAACGGTTTGGATAGTAGAATGCTTCGGGGAACCCCATTTGCTTGCCATTGAACTTGACTGTCCCCTGTCATGTAAATCACCGGCAAAGCCGGATTAAGTTGCCGCGCCCGTCTAGCAACCTTCCAACCATCCGCGCCACTGCCGAGCCTGATATCGGTGAGGAGGCACGTAATGTCATCTGCAGCTTCTTCTAGCTTGGATATCGCTTCCTGACCGGACGTCGCAGTCACTACGTCGAAGCCTTCCTCGCAGAGCTCCGCTTCCATGACGTCGAGCAATAGCCATTCGTCCTCGACGACGAGTGCGGTTGGTTTTCCCATGCGGTAGATGCTCCTGCTCCCCCGCCACCAAACTCTATTTGGAGTGTTTGGTTCCCGCGCTATCATCTATGCAGCTGAACAGTCAGCCGCCAACTTCCTGCCAAGCAGCCAAGCAAGCGCCAAAAAGGCCAGCTCAAACCATTGTTGAAGGAACTGGGGCTGACGGCAAGGCACTCAGCGGAGCACGTAGATCACAGACGACGCCTTCACTTGTATAAGACACGGTAACCTGTCCTCGAAAATCCTGAGGCAACACACCGTTGGTCAGGCGAGATCCAAAACCTTTACGTGGTGGATCCTGGCTCATAACTGGTGGGCCTCCAATCTCCTGCCACCGCCATACCAATTCAGCATCTGGCGTGTTGTCAACGACCCGCCATGTCACTGCGATTGCTCCAGCGTCATTGGACAGCGCTCCATGGGCGGCCGGAAGATCAGTCCCCTTCAACGTTTGCAATGCGATTGCTATTCCTTTGTGGACATCTCTGAGCGAGTTGGCGCCGAGCGTGAGTTGCAGGAGCACTCCGATCATCTGAAAACGCTCAACGAGACAGGAGCGGCTATCGCCGCTGAACTGGGGCTCGAAGCCCTTGTTCAGATGGTCACAGACGCTGGTGTGGAGCTGATCGACGCTGAGTTCGGTGCGTTCTTTTACAACACTTACAACGAGCGCGGCGAGATCCTGACTTTATACACGATCTCTGGCGTACCAAGGGAACACTTCAGCAAGTTCCCAATGCCGCGCAACACAAAGGTTTTTTCGCCGACGTTCAACGGAGACGGGACAATCCGCTCTGGAGATATCACTCAAGACCCCCGTTATGGCCACAACGATCCGCACCGAGGCATGCCGTAGGGCACCTCCCAGTTCGTTCTTACCTCGCCGTTCCTGTGGTGAGTAGAACTGGTGAAGTGATTGGAGGTCTCTTCTTCGGTCATTCGGCACCGAACCGCTTTTCAGCACAACATGAATCGCTGATCGCGGGGGTGGCCGGTCAAGCTGCTGTGGGCATCGACAACGCACGCCTTTATGAGGAAGCAACCCGAGCCCGTGCCTCTCTGAGCGAGCTCAACAGATCTCTGGAAGAGCGGATTGCCGCCCGCACTGCTGAATTGGTGGCCTCTAATCGTGAACTGTTGGAAGAAAAGGAACAACGCGAGCTGGTGGAAGACCAGCTGAGACAAGCTCAGAAGATGGAAGCTCTAGGACAGCTTACTGGCGGCATTGCTCACGACTTCAACAATCTTCTCGCCATCATCGTGGGTTCCTTGGACGTTCTCAGACGGCGGGTGGACCGCGGCCAGTTCAACGACATGACCCGTTTCCTCAACAACGCGATGGAAGGTGCACAACGAGCGACATCGCTGACTCAGCGTTTACTTGCTTATGCTCGCCGACAACCACTCGCCCCGGAGGTTATCGATCCCAAGAGTTTAGTTGTGGACGTTTCCGAGTTGTTGCGTCGCACAATCCCCGAAACAATCCGCATCGAGACCGTTGTCAGCGCTGGCTTGTGGCTCACTCATGCTGACAAGAGCGAACTCGAAAACGCGATCGTGAACCTTGCAGTCAACGCACGCGATGCGATGCCTGATGGTGGACAACTTACCCTGGAGGCATCCAACGCTGATATTGACGATCGGTATGTGAGCGACCATCCAGGCGTTAGCACCGGCCAATATGTTTTGATCGCTGTTACGGACACCGGTAGCGGTATGACAAAGGAAGTGGCCGAACGGGCGTTCGATCCTTTCTTCACGACAAAGGAGACAGGGAAAGGTACGGGGTTGGGTCTCAGCCAGCTGTATGGCTATGTGCGCCAAACCGGCGGACATGTGAAGATCTACAGTGAGCTCGGCGCCGGCACGACCGTTAAGATGTACCTGCCTCGGTACACTGGCGCAGGAGCTACCTCGAAGGGCACAAAGGATCGAGCATCGCTGCCTTTAGGAACGGAGGTGGTTCTCTTGGTAGAGGATGAGGAGGGCGTCCGACTGGCTAGCGCTGAAGCTCTCAAAGAGCTTGGATATGACGTACATCTAGCAGCAGATGCGGCCGAAGCTCTGCGTATCTTGGAAACAGTTGAACACGTAGATCTCCTGTTCACCGATGTGGTGATGCCCGGCATGAATGGCAGGCAACTGGCAGACGCCGCCTTACTCCTCCGCCCGCAGCTAAAAATCCTTTTCACCAGCGGCTACACGCGCAATGCCATCGTTCATAATGGGGTGCTCGACACGGGCGTCAGCTTGCTGGTTAAGCCGTTCACATTGGTCGATCTGGCAAACAAGTTGAGGTCGGTCCTGGATGCTGGTCGCAAGACGCTGTGAATGTAAGGCCAAGAATTGAGTGAGCGAGATCGCCCAACCCGGGTACTGCGCAGAATTCATTGGACAGGCAGCGGCATTCCTCACCGGCGTCATTGCTAGTGGGGTGTCAGCTTTTGGGCGAAGCTAAACCAGTCGCCAATGGCAAAAATGGGGTCGTCAGCGCCCCTTGCCCTGCTTCGCTTCTGGGGTGGATAGCCGACGGTCCGCTTTCAGGTTTGTTCAACAAGGAAGCAGACGTTTGCTGACGATGGCTAGCCATAGATGTCGAGCAGACATCCCGCCAACTTCTCGGGTGCCTTATGTCGGCCCGATAGCACGTTCTACGTCGGTAGTTCTCTAAAGCAGCCCCTATTAGGTCCATGCAGTGTACGGCAGAAACAAACCTGAGTGCCCCTTAAGGGGACACTTCCTCCGTCGTTACGGAGAACCCCACCAAGGTATTCGGCCCGAAGGTCAATGTCAGAGGTACATCCGCGGCATCTCGGCCTCGAGCTACCAGAATACGCCCGATGCGTGGATCATTGTTCCGAGGATCATACGTCTGCCATGCACCGCCAAGGAACACCTCGATCCACGCAGCGAAATCCTGCGGAGCATTGGGCGGCGGCAATCCGATGTCGCTGATGTACCCAGTGCAGTATCGCGTCGGAATGTTCAACGACCGCAGCATCGTCGCGGCCAAGTGGGCAAAATCGCGGCAGACACCAACTCCCTCATTGTACGCCTCCCACGCTGTTCTCGTGGGACGTGACTGGCCATAGTCAAACCGCAAATGGCCATGAACGAAATCCACAACGGCCTGAACTCTAGGGACGCCTAGCGGGAGATGCCCGAACATCCTCCAAGCCGCTTCGCTCAACAAGTCGGTTTCGCAGTACCGGCTGCCAAGGAGATACTGCAGCACATCGGTGGGAAGTTCCTGCACCTGCTGTTGATAGAGCTCGAGCTCTTGCTGCTCCCACTGGCCGGTGTCCCGCACAACAGTTCCAGTCTTGAGAGTGACTTGCCCTGCTGGCGCTAGGAAGCGATTGCACCAGTTTCCAAACACATCGTGGTAGCCGTCAACCTGGACTGAAGGCGACACCATGAGGTGGTCCGGTTGCTCCAGGTCCTCTATGCGGGATGAATGGACATTGAGCATAGCGATGACGGGCGTCGGTTGTGAAAACTCGAAGGTCAGTTCGGAGCCTACGCGAATTCTCATTGGATTATCCCCAAACTGCTGTTCAGTTTTTTACTCGCCACAGCTCAGCTCGCCAACTTGAGCCCTGCTGGCCCGGTATGAGTGATCACAATGCTCAACTCCTGTGGGCTGGACGTGGTGACCATCGTTGCGTCGAGTTGCTCAACCAACGACTTGACGATCGTGGCGCCAACCCCACCGAAAGTTCGCGTTGACCTGCTGCCTTGCCGAGGTCGTTGTCCGATACTGACAATCTCCAGCCGCTCCCTTTTTATAGTTACCACGATGGCAGCACCGAGGCGTTGAACGGGGAAACAACTAGCCGCCTTCGCTCGTGTGTTCTACTCGGATGAATACGTCCCGAGCTTCTCAAATGAGCGCGTTAGCGAGGTAGATGATCGGCTTCCGCCGACACCGTTAGTGAAGTGTGTCCTTGGAGACCGGGAACTCAATGGAGAACATTGCACCCGTTCCGTCTTCCTGGGTTCCAAACTCAAGTGCTCCGCCGAGTTGACGAGCGAGCGCCACAATGACTTTCATTCCTAAGCCGCTCGTGTTTGCCGGATTGAAGTCCATGGGAAGTCGCTCACCGGAATTAGCTACAGTCAGTCTGTGTTTTCCTGGTGAGGGCTCTTGAAACTGTACAGTTATGGGACCACTGCCATGCTTGGTGGCGTTGATGACCAACTCATTGAGTACCAATCCAAGCGGTACGAGCAGATCTGCCGCCAATGACGCTGGCTGTACATCGACCAGAATGGGTGAACTGCCATTCAGAGTGCCCTGCAACTCCGCCATAAGGTTTTCGATGTAGCCTTTGGCATTCACCGAGCCGGCGCTTTGGTTCTTGAAAATATGCTGGTGAACTCGGGCGACAGAAGCTACCCGCAACGCAGCCACATGCAGCTGTTCAGCGGCATGCGAGCCTTCCACCTGCCGAGCCTGGAGCTGCAGCATGGATGAAACCAACTGCAAGCTGTTCATTACCCGATGATCGATTTCCTGTCCAAGCATCCGGGCTGTTTCGAGGGCCCCTGATAGTTCATCAACAGCTTTCCTTGCAGCCAAACGCAGTTCCATCTGGTCCATGACGACTGAAGCAAGATGACGAAGTTGGTTGATCTGATCTTCGGTGACCGGTCTTGGTTCCCGATCGATGACGCAAAGGGTGCCCAGGTTGAACCCATCGCTGGTCGTCAGCGGGATACCCGCATAGAACCGAAGACCGAACTCTCCAGCGACCAGAGGATTGGCCAGGGAACGAACGTCCGTAGCCGCGTTTTCGAGAACCCAGGCTTGGTCCTGGACGATTGCAGAGGCGCATAGCCCCGGATCCTTGCCGATCTGCTTCACACCCTCAAGGCCATGGTGAGACTTGAACCAGACCCGATCGGTATCGACCAAGCTGATGATAGAGATCGGCACATCAAACAAACTGGCTGCAAGCGCCGTGATACGATTAAACGAGCCATCTGGCGGTGTGTCGAGGATGTCATAGCGTCTTAGAGCCGCCAGGCGGGCCGCCTCACTGTCACTTTGATCTTGAGTGGTGGTGAGTTCTTTGGAGGACATCTTGCTTCCCTGGTGGGCAAGAGCACAACGTATCTCTCAACCATTCGCGCCCATAAGTGCGAACGTTAGGGCTAGGGTACAGCAGTTCGGCGCCTTCAGATAGCGGTAACTGACTGGAATCGATAATCTACGAGGACGCTGTGCTGCTGTAGAAAGTCTTTGAGGTTGGCTCTCGAAGCTGGGAAGGATCGATCACTTGATCCTGACGTTGCCTCTGATCAATGGATCCGAGGACACCATGAACAACAAGATCACTGTACTCGTTGTTGAGGACGAAGCTTTGCTTCGCATGAACACAGTAGATGAGCTGACCGAGCAGGGTCTAAGCGTCATGGAAGCGGCAAATGCCAAGGAAGCGATTGCCCTCTTCAACACTGGCCAGCGCTTCGAGTGCATTTTCACCGACGTCGACATGCCTGGTGACGTGGACGGACTAGAACTCGCTGCGCTGGTGAAGGATGCTTTTCCCCCCATCGAGGTGATCGTCACCTCAGGGCACAGGGATGTTCACCGCGATGATCTGCCACCGAGGGGCGTCTTTGTGGGAAAGCCGTATAGCTTAGAGGTCGTCGGAGACCTCATCCGGCGCCTCAAAGCCATGTAGCTGAGGACATGTTCCGCGAGAACGAGTTCTTGAACCTCACAGACAGCTCACAACTCAACGTCATTCGGGGATGCATTGGAGCCGGTGACTCCACAAGAGCGTTGGTATGAGGCTTTAGCCTACAAGTGGAACAGGTTCGGTGCAGTTTCACTGGATTGAATAGGGACCAACATGGAAGCAGAACAACTAACGACACGCCTGATGGAAGGCCAATATCTGGTTGTTGATCTCCGCTTCGCTACTGCGATGCCTAGCACGACAGTTGTCAGCAGGGCTTACAATACAGAAGCTGCGGCGCAATTGGTTCTGGGTATAGACTTGGTGCGGAGCGGGAGGCCCAAGGACTTGCAGGCGAAGGTGTACTTTGTTGACCGCAGCGGCGTTCTCAACATGGTTCGGCTGTACCGCAGACCTGGAGGTAGTGAGGCGTAGCACAAGGGTGACTTGATGCCGAGATTCTACTTTCATGTGCAGCGCAATGGCCAACTCACGAAGGATCCGGACGGTGTGGAGCTGTCGGATCAGCACCAAGCGCATCGAGAGGCGGTGCGGACCCTAGCGGAGATGGCAGCTGAGGAGATACCGCTCGACGGGAGGCTTAAGCTGACCATCGCAGTAGCTGATGAAGCGAACCAGATCCTGTTCCGCACCCGAGTTGCTTATGAGCCAGGCGATGAGACCGACTGATCTTCACCTTGCCTGACTTGAACCGTGCGCCTGGCCCAGTCTGCTATATCGCCCGTATTGGCAGGCTTGGTTATCCATTCGCCTTGCGAAAGTGGCGTTCCCTCATACACCTGCGCAAGATCCCCTGAGTGCACCAAAAAAGGGATGCGCCTGCTTATCAGCATCTCAGCGACGCGGTAACTTGGCCCGTCCTGCAAAAGAACATCAATAATGGCTAGCTGCGGTTCATTGCCTTCGAGCCAATCTTCCGCAGCTTGACGAGAAGCAAGCGTCGTTACGCTAAAGCCTGCACCTTCGAGTGAGTACTCGATATCAAGGGCGATTAGGCCCTCGTCCTCGAGCAGCAATACAACTGCGGGATTGGAGTAGATCATGGATTTGTCATGGCATCACATCATAACGGCCGCATTAAAGTTTATTATAGAACTCGCATATCTCCGAAGGCAGCTTACCGGATCGAAGTGACAGCGTAGGGTTGACCGCGAAATTGGCCAGCAGCATTGCCTCACGCCAAGCCACAGGAGACTTCCGCTTCCAGTGGCGACAGCCTCGGTACGGTTACCACATCAGCAGCGTGTATGACGCTTCGCACCATCGGGCGCTAACAAGTAAGCTGCACCACTAGTGTTTGAGGTAGAGGATCGAACCCGAGCCGGACGTAAGGGTTCCGGCACCGGCAGCACAGCCCTCAGGTCCTGTTATCCATGGACTCGCCGTCAAGCCGCTGAACATGGCGCTCTTTTCAACGGCGGCGGCACTCTGCAGGTCCGCTGGAACAAAGCGGACAAATGACAACACGTTCTTACTGGAGTAGGCGGAATATGGCTAACCGCCAGTGACCAAGCCAAGTGGCCCAGACTTCCTTTCCTCGACAGATCCATGGCTGGGAACTAGTTGAAACCCATGGACCCAAATCCACATGACGCAAAAACGTCCATCTGCCACTATATCGTAGTAGCAATCGATGGCGCATGGTGGGTCGATTGCGAGGGTAAACCATTCGGACCGATGAACACCAAAGAGGAGGCAATTTCCTCTGGAATTCACCTCATCGAAGTGCTCGGTGATCCTAGCCGACCTGCAGACATCTGGGCTCCGGATGAGGCGGGCACGAGCAAGTTGGTATGGAGGATCGGTAGGCGCTCTTAACAGTACTTACCATTGTAGTCTCGGCAGGTCGAATGGCTGGGCCCTCTTGATCGATTCTCAGCCAGCACTTACCCCGCTGTCCTTCGTTGTTGATAGTGCGCTTTGAAGCAAAGAGGCTTGTGCGGAGGATAAGGGATCAATTGCCGTTCCACCCCACTTCACCTTCCAGGCGAAAAGGAAGCGGGCTACTTGCAGGTGGCAATGTACTGATGGTGAGCCTTGCGGTCAGCGGTATGCTTGCAGCCGATCGCCGCCCGCCATTAGTCTTACAAGCAAGAGCTGTGGCTAAGCCTAGCTGGTAAAGCTAACATGCTTTGGGTCGACGCTTTAATTTAGGTGCGCACTACTTTGACTGCCTTGCCTGAGTTGCAGCATCCAGCGCGCCTTGTTCCCCTCGCATTTCTCATCGCCATTGCTCTCGGCACGATCTTGCTTTCGCTACCCATCGCGACTCGGGATCGGCAAGGTCTGGACGTATTGACCGCCTTGTTCACGGCGACCTCGGCGATCTCGGTCACCGGACTCATCGTCGTTGAAACGCCGACATATTGGTCACCCTTCGGCCAGGTGGTGATCCTGGCCCTGATCCAGATCGGGGGCTTCGGGATCATGACTGGGGCGACACTTTTGGGTGCCGTCATCAGTCGGCGTCTGGGTCTGAGAACCAGGATTATTGCACAGGCAGAAACCAAGACGCTGGCCATGGGCGAGGTGCGAACCGTCATCGGTTTCATCTTCATCGTGACCATGGTCGTCGAGCTGGCGCTCTGGATTGTGCTGACGCTAAGACTGCACCTTGCCTACGGTGAGCCGTTGTCCCTTGCGCTTTGGAATGGCCTTTTTCACTCCATCTCTGCCTTTAACAATGCAGGCTTCTCGACCTACTCAGACAGCCTCATGGGCTTCGCTGGCGATTGGATCTTTCTGGGAGGCATCATGCTAGCGGTGGTTATCGGCGGCATCGGTTTTCCTGTGCTCGGCGATCTGCGCCGAAACCTGATGCAACCAGCGCGATGGACCATTCACACCAAGATCACCTTGCTGGGAACTGCCTTGCTTTTGGTGGCTGGGACGCTTGCGGTGCTCGGGTTTGAATTCGTCGGCCGAGGCAGATTTGATCTGTTGCTTCTACATCAGCAGCTTCTCGGGGCACTCTTTCAATCCGTGATGACCCGGTCGGGTGGCTTCAACAGCGTCGATATAGCTCAACTCCATACCGAAACACTGGTGGTGTTTGACATGCTGATGTTCATCGGTGGAGGCACGGCTGGAACGGCGGGTGGCTTGAAGGTATCAACGGCACTGGTCCTATTGCTTGCGGTATGGGCCGAGATCCGCAGCGAGAAGGACACCGTGTTCTTCAAGCGGCGGCTATCAGGGGATGTGCAACGGCAAGCGCTGACACTGATCGTGGTAGCCTTCGGTGTGATAGGCTTGGGAACGCTGCAGGTGCTGTCCGTTACAGCGCTTCCACTTGAAGACGTACTTTTCGAGGTCATCTCAGCCTTCGCGACCGTAGGACTGTCCACCGGGATCACCGCAGATCTGCCTCCGTCGGCGAAACTCACCCTGATCGTGCTCATGTTCATGGGGCGCGTAGGAACGATCACAGTGGCTACGGGGCTGGCTTTGAACCGCGGGCAGCGACCCTATCGATATCCGGAGGAGCGTCCAATTGTTGGCTAGTCGAGCGTCGAACCAGGACAGCGTGGTTGTAATAGGCTTGGGGCGATTTGGCAGTGCTGTCGCGGAATCCCTCATCAGGCTTGGGCATGAGGTGCTTGCCATCGATGAGAGCAGCGAAATCGTTCAGTCCTTGGCCAACCAGTTCACCCACATTGTACAAGCCGATACGACCAGCACCGGTACGCTCAAGAGTTTGGGTGTTGGTGAGTTCCAAAGAGCAGTAGTCGGCATCGGCACCGATATAGAGGCCAGCCTGATGACTGTGCTGGCCTTGAGCGAACTCGGTGTGCCTGACATCTGGGCCAAGGCGCTCGGGCCGAAGCACGGCCGATTGCTGGAAAGGACCGGAGCCCATCACGTCATCTACCCGGAAGCCGCAATGGGGGAACGAGTGGCTCACCTGGTCACCGGCAAGATGATCGACTTCATCGAGTTCGACGATGGCTTCGCCATAGTCAAAACCTTAGCTCCGCGAGAAAGCCATAACCGAAGCTTGGCGGACTCAGCCCTACGCAGCAAGTACGGTGTCACGGTTGTTGGGGTGAAGCGGGCTCGAACAGATTTCACCTATGCTCGTCCAGAAACGGTAATCCAGCCGGGTGACCTGCTGATTGTATCTGGCCCAACACCACTGGTGGAGCGTTTCGCCTCGATAACTTAGCCATATAAACAGGGCGAAGTCCTAAGTGCTGAGGTGGTGATCGTGCCGTAAACCGTGGCGCTCGGCCAGGGTTTGGCACTGCGGCAACACCGATTTGTCATGGCAGCTTTCGGGAGTTCGAACGGGAGCTGCAACTGACCGAACGGGGGTCGACGTCAGCCCCACTTTGCCTGCGCCGCTAGCGCGGAAATCGGATGTTCACCGCCGGACTCAAGTCGGCGAACATCCGATTTCGTCTTTCCAAAGCCCCGCAAGAGTTCAAACCGGCGGTAGCCTGGCGGCGATCAGTTCTGCTGCGTATGGAACGTGATAGCGTAGCCGTCGAGATCACTGGCTACGAAGAACCTGCCGAACGGTCCATTGCTCATCGGGCTGAGCACGCTACCACCACGTTCAATGATGAGGTCATGGAGGGCGTCAGCATCGTCGCAGGCGATCCACAATACCATGCCTGTTCCCAGAGGGCCGGTTTCAGGCAGCGGCCGCAGCGGTTCGCGGAGCGCCAGGGCGATCGGCCTGGTGGAAAAGACCACGGCGCCGGGTGGGTTTTGTTCCAGTGCCGTAAAGCCGAAGATTTCCTTGTAGAACTTGGTGGACGCAGCAAGATCACGAACCTGCAGGGCGGTAAAGGATGGTCCGATTGGCATTGCCATTATGTAGGCTCCGAGGTAATATCAGGAACCTTACATCTATATCAGGTTCCTGACATGTCAACGGATAAGATCAATCCTTTAAGCACAGAGGGTTGGATCGGCTACACTTTGAAGATTGTCCAGCATCGCCTGCGTCAGCGGCTCGAGGCGGCACTGTCAGGGACCGGCATCTCAGCAGCTCAGAATGCGGTGCTGCTCGCAATCGGTGACAATCCTCGCATCTCCAACGCATCGCTGGCACGCACCGCGTTTGTGACACCCCAGTCCATGCAAGGCATGCTCGTCACGCTTGAGCGCGAGGGATTCATCACGCGGACACCGCATCCCGAACACGGGCGTATCATCATGACGGAACTGACCGAGAAAGGCTGTACGGCGGCGCATGCCGGCATGATTGCTGCCGAAATGGTTGAGCGACAAATGCTTGCCGACCTGACGAAAGATGAAGCCAAAATGCTCAGTGAACTATTGCAGCGTTGCGCGGCAGCGCTCGACAGTTGACGACTTGCCATGCCGCTTTCAGGCAGCGGTACCTTGAGCATACCGACGCAGACGGGGTCGGAATGCTGTCCCTGCCCCACTTCGACTTGGGGGTGGCAAGCCGCCAGTCCGCTTTTCGGATGGCGCTTGAGTAGAGCAGACGTGAAACTTGGGTAGACTTTAGGCAGAAAGTGCAGGCGCTCTGCTTCATGAAGGTAGACGCGGGGCTTTGCCGGAATTTGCGTGGCTCAGGCTCAGCCCGAAATCGCTGCCCATGAGGACCTTCGAGAATTTCCCGCGAGCGCACTCACTTGGGTACCGCATTGAGATCTTCCGCGCTGAAAGAAAGCTTAAGGTGCGTTCTGTTTCGTTCATCACACACGAACAAATCGTACCGGCGTGTTTGCCAGAGTTCCAAACCTTGGTCCTTGATCATCTCGCCAGCAATGCGAACGGCTTGACGCTTAACGTCAGCAGGTGTGGCGCACTCAATTCCAGTTGGATCCTGGATAAACTCGCCATCGATAACGTGAAAGAAGAAGCGGGCCATGTTGGCCTCCTTTTGCGGAGAGCCAAGAGGCACCTATGTGCCGATATCGCCCGCATGGGCTGGAACCGCAATCTCACCATAACATGGATCGGTGACACTGACTTAGGATAGTTCGGCTCCAGATCAATCGTGATAATGTCGGACTATCGTTTGCCGAAAAGTTAGGGCGCATACGATTGAGAGAAGCGCTTTGCTCTTGCCCCCACTGGAGGAAGAGCATGGTTCCGAGCACAGATCCGGGTAAGCATCTCATAGCGAAACTGCTCAACTATGGTCCACTATCTGGCAAAGAGCAGTCGCTGCTAGTGGGGGTTATCAGCTCTGAGCGAGAGGTGCCACCCGACACCGAACTTGTCCTGGAGGATACCTCCCCCGACCATTCCACCCTCATGCTGACCGGGTTTGCGGCACGCTACAATCTCAAGCATGACGGTCTACGGCAGATAACGTCTTTGCACCTGCCTGGCGACTTCGTGGATCTTCATAGCCTGCTGATGAGGCCCATGGATCACAGCATTGTCGCTCTGACTACCTGCAGATTGGCCTCGGTACCGCATGAAGCATTGAAACGCCTGGTGACCCAGTCTCCACATCTAGCGAGTGTTTTGTGGTTGAACACACTGGTCGACGGAGGCATCCACCGGCGCTGGAGCTTCTGTCTGGGCAGCTTTCAGTCCCACCAGCATCTGGCGCATTTGCTCTGCGAGCTTTACCTGCGCTTGAAGCAGATCAATCGAACTGACGAAAACAGCTTTCATGTTCCACTGACTCAGGCGGTCTTAGGTGAGTGCATGGCGATTACCCCAGTGCACGCCAACCGTGCAGTGCAACGGCTCAGGGCATCCGGCCTGATCAGTTGGGAGCGTGATCTGATCACGATCAAGGACTGGGCCGGACTGGTGAGCTTGGCTGAGTTCACGCCGAGTTATCTGCGCATGTCTGACACCGCACATCATTAATTGGCAGAGACCGCCGAAAATGGGCGGGGAAGGAAACGGCTGCAACTATGCTGGAAGAGCTTTGCACCAAGCTAGCGGGCTATGGCCTACTTTCCGAAAACGAGCGGGATATGCTGATAGAGGCTGCCGGTGTGCCCGCGGCTGCTGCCAAAGGCACTGACCTGGTTCTTGAAGGGACATCTCCGGAGGCGAGTTGCTTGCTACTGGAGGGGATGACCAGTCGCTATAAGCTGATCAGCAGTGGGGACCGCCAGATTACAGCGCTGAACGTTCCTGGCGACTTCGTTGACCTTCACAGTATGCTGCAACATCCAATGGAGCACTCTGTTGGGTGCTTGACGGACTGCAAGGTCGTGTTCTTTCCGCATGGCCGGTTGCGTGAGTTCGCCAGGCAGCAGTTTTCGCTAACAGCTCTTTTGTGGAAGAATACCCTGGTTGATGCGGCAATCAGTCGGCAATGGCTGGTCGCCATGGGGCTGCTCGAAGCAGAAGCTCATACAGCCCATTTGCTATGCGAATTGTATCTGCGTCTTGAATACGTTGGCCGTGCAGCAGACCTTCGTTTCGAGCTGCCGATCACCCAAGCTGAGCTCTCCGATGTCTTGGGGCTGTCACCGGTTCACATGAACCGCACGGTTCAGGCTTTGCGTGGGTCTGGTCTGGTAAACTGGAGAGGGCATGAGGTGACAATCACGAATTGGGACCGACTGTCCGAGTTGGCCGAGTTCGATCCTACCTACCTGGGCTGGGGTCCCGACATTCGTCCGGGCAAGATGGAGCGGCAGCCAAGCTAGGGTTATTCTCCATCCTTTTCGACGGAGAAGTTGAGGGTAAAGCAGATCTCCCCACACTCATCGGCAACCGACATGCGCCATTGGCCACCATTCCAGAACGCTGCACCTTCCGCTTTGAGGATCGATCCTGCCGATCGAATAGCCATCTCGTGAGCTTCGTCTAAGCCGGCTAGCTCGATGCCTTCAGTGTCGATCAAAACACGGCTGTCCAGAACGTGGAAAAAGTACCGCGGCATGGGGTAGTCCCCTGTGGTGAGGCGGGAGTACGAACTCTCAGCCGCCAGCCGAAGGAAAATGAACGAGAACTGATGTAGCGGCTTTATCATATGGTAAAGCGCGGCCTTCCATCTGGTCGCATACAGACCTAAGCGCAGGAATGCTGAAGTCCGAGCCTCAAGCCGGTCGTGGTCACCTCCAGTGCTTAAACCGTCAGGGGGGTGGTACAATGGAACATCAAGCAGACATCCTGATCCGCAGGCTCGAATGCATCGGCCCGGTTTCCCAGCAGGACCGGGATGCGCTCGCAGCTCTTCCCATGCAGAAGTGCGAAGTATGGCGGGGCCAGGACCTTCGCCAAGAAGGGGAAGATCCTGCCGAGTGTCTGCTGGTGCTTTCGGGATTGCTGTCCAGCTACAAGGTCTTTCCTGATGGACGCAAGCAGATCACCGGCTTCCATGTTCCAGGGGACATTGCTGATCTGCAAACTCTGTTCCTAATGCCGGTCGACTTCTCTCTGGCCGCCCACAGTCACTCAGTGGTGGGCGCCATCAAACACAGTGACTTGCGCCCCTTGCTGCGCAACCTGCCTATGCTTGCCGATCTCTTCTGGCGAGACAGCTTGATCGAGGCTTCAACATACCGCACCTGGGTGGGAGCTGCTGGCACGCTCACTGCCGCAGAGCATCTGGCGCACATCATCTGTGAACTTTATGCGCGGCTGAGAGCTGTTGGCCTTGCCGGCAACAATCAAGTGGCTCTACCGCTGACCCAGGCTGAGCTAGCCGACACACTGGGGGTCAGCTCAATCAGTGCAAGCCGGGCAGTGCAGGAGCTGATCCGGCACCAGCTGATCGAAATGGTGGACGAGCAAGTCCGCATTCTGGACTATGGAAGCCTGCGGGCCTTTGGTCAGTTCGATCTGACGTATTTGCATCTACAGGAAGCCTGAAGGTAATCGCGCAGGTGAGCGAAATGGCCCTCCAAGGCAGACGCGAGCCCATTCGCATTGCTGCGCTTTATAATCTGTCACTGATCTTACGCTAAGCAGCCATACGCAAAATCAGCGACAAAGAACCCGTCGCGGATCCGGCATTGATGACGAAAGCGGAGCTATTCTAGCTTATCGTTGAAAGCTCGACGGACCTCGTCATCTACACGGTAGACGCGGGAGGCATTGAGCTGGAATGTTGGTGCTGAACGCCTCTTTGGCTATTCCGAAACGGAAATCGCCGGCCCGAATCGATGGTTCTTGGTGGGGTGGACTGTGAGGGCAAGCCGTTCGTCCCCGTGATAAGCAAGGAGGAGGCGATTGCCTCCTGCATTCACCTGATCGATTTATTCGCCGATCAGCATAGGTCTGCTGACATCTGAGCTCCAGACGAGACTGGCAGGAGCAAGCTGGTCTGGAAGACCGGCAGCACCGGATAAATCACCTCGAGTGCTTAGTTGGGTGACTCAGATGGAGATAGGTTGGATCGAATTGGGCGAATGTCTGCAGCCGCCCCAGATCCAGGATGGTGACGTGACCTGCCTCCATCTCCACCATTCCTTCGCCGCGGAGTGCCTGCACAGTGCGATTGGCGTGAACGGCTGAAAGACCAAGCGCATCGGCCAACTCGGCTTGGGTGACTGGAAGGGCGAAGCTTTTGTCCTGCGTCAAACCCACTGCTTCGTATCGGGCATAAAGCTCACAGAGCACATGCGCCAGGTGCTCGCTGGCCTCCAATCTCCCTGTGGCCATGACCCAGGTTCGGAATATGGCAGCGTCGATCAGTGTGTCGCGCCAGAACAGATCCACAAGGTTCGGCTGGCTTCTGAGCAGTTTGCGAATGTCATTATGGGGAATCGCTGCAACGGTGCTCGTAGTAGAAGAGGCTATGGAGAAGTCCATAGTCTCTATGAAGAGGCTCTGCAGGTCGGGCATGTCGCCGGGCACTTGGAACGATACAATCTGGCGATTACCGTCAGCCATGGCTTTGTAGCTGCATAAAAACCCTGAGAGCACAACCATACACTCGACTGGATTGTCACCTTCCCGGATCAGGTCCTGACCCCGAAACACTTCTCGCTCTCGCGCGGGCAGATTGTCCAGCGCTTCTCGCGCCTCATTGGTGACAGTTCCGATGGCCTCGAGCCTGCGAATGATGAGGTCCGTATGGCGGTTGTGCATGGTCGCTTTCTGGCGACGCTCGCAAGCCGCTGGTGATGTTGTGCAACAATGTGAGGCGCGAGGCCGCCCACACCTGAGATAGGCACACATTGGAACGAAGGCACCACAACATAGGATAGGACCCATAACTATGAAGGCAGTGGGCTGGCCAAACTCCAGCACCAGCCGGAGCCTTAGTCCTTCGCGGCAGATTTCGTTGGCCTGGGCTTAGCTTTCAAGTCGCTTGCCGTTGGGCGCTGACGGCGACCACCAGATCCGCTAAAGTGTAATCAGCAGTAGGCCAAGGGTGTGGAACCTCCATATGCCCCGGTGGCGTTAGCTTTCAAGAGGGCGCTTAGATGGCCAATCCTTTGACAATGAAGTTGGAGCAGTTCACCCGGTTTGATCCGGAAGAGCGTCTGCGGCTGAACGAATTGCTGGCATTCCCCGCGCGGTCCTACGAACGCGGTGAGGACATCATCGGTGAAGGCGACAAGGTGGAGGACATCCATCTTGTTCTCACCGGTTTGGCAGCCCGCACCAAGACATTGCGCGACGGTGAGCGGCAGATCATGGCGCTGCTTGTTCCGGGCGATCTGTGTGATGTCGAGGTCTTCATCCTAGATGCTTTGGACCACAGCATTACTGCCATGAGTCATACTACTTGTGTGCTCATTCCCGCCAAGGTCGTGCAGGATTTGCTGACAGAATCTTCCAAGCTCACGAAGGCCCTTTGGTGGAGCACCATGACGGACTCCGCAATTCTGCGGGAATGGATTGTCGATCATGGCAGTCGAGACGCCCGGGAGCGGATCGCGCATCTGTTTTACGAGCTGTTGATCCGCTACCGCGTGATAGCCGAAACAACCGACGACTCACTGCCGTTTTTGCTGACCCAGGAAGACCTCGCCGATGCCACTGGCATGACGCCGGTTCACGTCAACCGGACTTTGCAGGAGCTCAGGAGCGAGGGGCTGATTGAACTCAAGGGCAAAGTTCTAACGGTGTTGGATCCACCGCGTCTAAAACAAGCCGCCAAGTACGAGACCAATTACCTGCATCTCATGCGAACCCAGGAGCGAGACCCAGAGGTCATGGACCGGGCCGGTGACCTCGTCCTGGCCCCTGAACGCGGAATAATCCACAACGGCGTTGAAAAGGTCAAATCCGCTTTCAAGAAAGCAACGCCCGACGCGGATTCCTGATGCAGCCGTGCTCTCTGCTGCCCTCAGCGTGGGCTTCTAGGATGTGCTTGAAGTTTAAGGGAACACCTTGATCGTTGCCGTGAACGAAAGCTCGAACAACTCGCGTCCATTCTCGTCAGTGACGGTCATCTGCCAAACCTCGGCCAGCCGGAACTTGCGCCCCAGATCGCCAATCATTTCGGAGCTTGAGGCGATAGCCTGGTTTCTTGCCGCATCAATATCGGCCAGTTCAGTCCCGATTTCATCCCGAACGTCGGCACCGTTTCTGACATGAAAGTAAAAGCGAGGCATGGAGCCTCCGAGGTGGAGCATAACGACAGAACTGTTTCCGAATGCCAACGGGTGCTCACATGTCTTGAGACACATCGGCACTATCTCGAACCATCAAAGCATTCTGCCCGGCAGGCACCCTGCGTCGTGCTGCTTAAGAGTCAGCCCGCTTGCGGAACAGTGCCGCTGCCGCTTTCACCAGGTTGACTGGTTTTCTGAACAGGCTCACCGCTGCATTCTGACTTGGAATCGAGCTTTCATGGTCACCAGTAGCGCCGGTTCACCGGATGTGCATGCTCGTTAGATCATCGGCAGGGGGATAAACGTTGTCCTCGCCAACTGGTACGTCGAGGAGTGCCCGCATGTGAATTCGGCCCCTGGACGAGCGCGACGCAAAAACACCGGACTAAGCGATGCAACGGGAACTTGGCAGAGCAGTTCCTCCTGCTCTCGCGGCCTAAACCGCAACACCAGAGTAATACGATGCCGCAATTACGGAAGCCTTGGCTTGTGCTAACCACGGCCGTGGCGCTGGTTCTTGGACTATTGGGTGTATTCTTCGTGCTCGCACCTAGTCTTGCGTCTTCAGTGTTCGGCATATACGTGCCCGCGACGGCTGAACTGGCTTATGTGCGTGCTCTTGGCATTCGCGATATCGCACTCTGCCTTTTCATCCTTGCCCTGTTGCCGATCTCAGGCAAGGCAACGCGCCGGGTTCTAGCTGTAAGCGCTCTAATTCCTGCGGGAGACATCGTGTTGGTGCTCCATGAAAGCGGCCTGTCCGCGACGCTGCCACTCCTGCTGCATGCCACTAGCGGAGCAATCTTGCTCGCGCTTTCGGCCCTCGGGCCACGCGACGAGCCCGTGGACTGATCCGGTTCGACCGCGTGATCCGGAGACCCGAATAGCTGGTTGAAGAAATCGTGCAATCGCGTGCTTCTTTGCACCTGACCCACATAGGTGAGTGCAGGTGCCGCTCTAGTGTGTGATTCTTTTGGAAGGTGGTGGTGCCGTTAGTTGTGCGGCCCTTTGTGAATGGCATCAACAGCGATACGAACTACGGAAACGCCCATGAACGCTCTGTCGCACATCAAGACTGCTTTGGTGCTGGAGGATGATTTTCTTCTTGCAACCGATCTTGAGGCGACGCTCAAGCGGCACGGCTGCCAAAACGTCGTGCTTGCAGGTGACGTGACAACCGGGCTGCAGATCATCGCCACGGGCGAAATCGAATTTGCTACTATCGACATCAGGCTGCGCAACAATGACTGCAGTGGACTGTTGGACATGCTGGTCGACATGTTTGTGCCGTTTGTCTTTATCACCGGCTTTTCCCAGAACAGCTTTCCTCTGTTGCCTTCAGCACCTTGGGTAAACAAGCCCTACGAGAACCATGCCTTATTAGAGGCCGTTCTGGCAGTTTGTCCTGAGGGTCGGAGCGCGGTTAGCTCATCAAACACGTGCCAGCCCCTCATGCACAACCACGCCTGATTTCAACCATTCACTTTGAGGCTGCAGCGCCTTTGGCAAGACAGGACCGAGCCGTGGCGGAGGCCCGAGAACTTGGAATATGAGCAGAGCGCTTGCGAAGCTCGCCAAGACGGAGGATTGTTGGACCTTTCTGTCTGTCGGCAATCAGTTAAGCCGAGCTGAGCAGTTGGCCCACTGCTGAAACAAGCTGGTGCATTGCAATCGGCTTTTGCAGGTATGGCACGCTCGCAAGGTCGTGCGGGATTATGTTCTTGTCGTATCCTGTCACCATCAGGGTCGGCACTGCTTGAGCCGTGAGTGCCCGAACGAGATCAAAACTCGGGCCGGAACCGAGATTTAAATCAACCACAGCCACATCTGGGCGGTTCTCCTGCAGGGATGCGAGCGCCGCATCTACTCCACTGAACGGTCCGACGACTGCCAAACCCATTTCCTCCAGGGCGTCGCGAGCGTCTATGGCGAGAATAAAATCATCGTCGACGACCAGTGCGGATCGGCCATCCAGGAGCATCGTGTCGCTCATGCGTCTCACTCCCTACATCCGCTGAGTAGGGGAAATGCCGGCCTGCAAAATGCTCTCACCTGCGCCCAACGGGAAGCTGAGGCGACACACAAGTCCTCCCGCTTCCAAGGTCATCTTCCCTGTCCCGCCCAATTCGTATGGCACCCGTCCGGTGATCAGTTCGGTACCAAATCCCTTGCGCTGAGGCGCTCCAGGTACGAGGTCCACCCCCTGTTCGGACCACTGGAATTGGAGCGAGGTCTTCTCCTCTTGCCCTTCCAAACTCCACTGTACCTCGATGCGACCCGACGGCTGCGAGAGGGCGCCGTACTTGGTTGCGTTGGTTGCAAGCTCATGCACCGCTAACGTGAGAACCTCAGCCGCCTTGGGCGGGAGGGTTATACCTGGGCCGGTCAAAGTGTACTGACTCTCAGCTGCTCCCTGGGCGAGCAGTTCTTCGCGGATCATCCCCTCCAGGTCAACGCCGAGACCGGCGCCACGGGTGAGCAGCGCCTGAGTGCGAGCCATCGCTGTGATCCGACCGCTTAGTCGGTCGCGAAAGTCTTTGGCACTAACCGACACATCACTCCGGTTCAGCACTGCACTGACCATGGCGAGCACGTTGCGCACCCGATGCTGCAACTCGGCCAGCAACACCATTTGGCGCTCTTCATTGCGCTTTCGTTCCGTCAGGTCCTGCGCGATCTTGAGGAAGCCTCGCAGCAATCCATCGGAGTGTCTCAGTGCGATCGTTTGCCCATCAAGAAAAACGCGTCCGCCTGACTTGGTGACATGCCAGCGCAAATCGGGTGACTTTCCATTGGCCACTGCACTTGCTGTTTCCCGAGCGGGGATGTCGCTCTGCTTGTCTTCGTCGGTGAAGATGGTTGCAACCGGTTTCCCGCGGACTTCTTGTTCACTCCAGCCGAGGACCTCTTCGGCACCTGGGAACCAGGCTGTTACCAGGTCCTCGGGATCGCTCAGAATAATCACAAAGTCCCGTGCGTTTTCCACCACCAGGCGAAACCGCTCATTGCTCCGCTCCAAGTCAGCAATCTTGTACAGCCGATCGATCACCGGACCGACCACTGCTGCATAGGTGCGCAGGAACCCAATGTCCTCGTCAGTGAAGTCACTCGGCTTGCGTGCGTCGACCTCTAGGATGCCGTAGGCAACTCCTCCTGGCAAGAAAATGGGGACATTGACCAGCGCGACCACGCCATGCTCGTGCATAAAGCTTGGGAAGTCGAAGCGGGTCTCGGTCGCAATGTCAGACGTAATGACGGGCTTGCCTTCGCCGACAGCGAACGCCTCAGACGTGTTGCTGCTCAGAGATACCCGCTGTTCGCGGACAATTCCTGGTCGCCATCCGACGCCCGCACGCACCAAACCGCTGTTCTTCTCATGCTCGATCTCGACGATTTTGGCCAGATCAGCTCCAAGGGCACTAGCTATCAGCCGACAGCCCTCGTTCAGGATTGCATCAAGATCATCAGAGCGGATGGCAAATTCCCCAAAGTCCGCCAGGGCGTCTTGACGATTAACGAACTCGCGACGGTCAGCTGACATATCTACTCCATGCTGCGGTGACGCTACTGCATGGAGATGGAAAAGGATGCAGCCCCTCTCTGATCAGATGATCAGCCTTCGAGCTTCATCTCAACCGCCTTTCAACTGTTGCCGACTTCTTTGATCGCTTCCTTCACCTAGGTTTTGGTGACACCCTTTTTCGGCCTCGTACTTGACCTCGTACTCCTGACCGCCGGCCACACGGGCGCGATCTTGTTTATTGTTAGACATGCTTGTTCTCCGAAGCCTTCTTACTTCAGTCCAACAACGCGTGCCGTGATACGATAGTTCAATTTCGGCCTGCAACCACGCCCGAAAGAAGCCAGTATTCGGACTAGGTAACGACTTCCATGAACCCGCCCAGACACAAGAAACAAATGTGTCTTGGCTAAGCCAGCTTACACCCGCCCTTACGGCTTTTGAGACGGAAGCAGGTGATCCGAACGCTCGAGATAGGGCGCCAATTTGCTGCCGACGTGAGCAGATGAAGGGCAGCTTACGGGACTTTTGGAACTGACGGCTAATGACCGACTGAGGGTGGAAAGTCGTACGTCTGCGCCTGGAGTTGTGGTTGGCGTAAGCTGCCGCCTTTATCTGGCGCAGGCGGCGCTAAACTCGGCTGGTGGAGCGGCTGAGTTCCAAAATGCACTCTGGCACGTGGCTGTTGTTGCCGGCGCCAGCTTGCACTTGTGACTATGTTGGAACTGCTCATGCACTAGTAGCCCAGCTTGCTGAGCAAGCGCTTTCAACAAACGAGAACGTTCCTGCCAGTGGTTACCCCAGCCTTTCGCCATCTTCTCGGGCGAGGCTGTTGTGGATATCGGTGGCAGCTATTGCCGCATGCCCCAGTGCAACGGAGATTTGGTTGAGCTCGTGGACTACATCGCCGGCTGCGTACAGTCCGTCGATGTTGGTGCGCTGATGGTGATCGACAACGATGCAGCCTGCTTCTTCGCATTCCGCACCCAGAGCGCGTGCGAGGCCTGACTGCACTACAGCGCCAAGGGCTGGGTAGAGGACGTCGAAGCGCCGGGTGACCCCATCAGCAGCCCGCACCTGTACCTCTTCGCGGCCGACATCTACTTCTGTAGGGACCGGCGACACTGCAATGCCACGCCTTGAGAGCTGTTCAGCAACAGCAGGATCCATTTCCTCAGAGGTTGCCGGCAGCAGAGTTACTCGGTCGCTATACGTTCTGAGGAACATGGCTTCGGCGGCCGCCCGGCCTGGCGGTCCGTAGACGGCTATGGATTGCCCTGTTGCCTCGTAGCCATCGCAGATCGGGCAAAGCCTCAGCGCTCCACCATAAAGGCTGGCAGCAAGGCTCGGCAGTTCAGGTACGTTGTCAACAATGCCGGTGGCTAAAAGCACCCGACGTGCCGTGATCACACGCGTTCCAGCTGTAACTTCGAACCCGCCTTTGGCTGGCTTGATATCATCTACCGTGGCCTCGAGGACTGGCACGTCGTATGCATCCGTTTGAGTGCGCATGCGGGCCAGTAGCTCCGGACCGCCTATTCCATCTACAAACCCTGGAACGTTGTGAGAGATGGGGATCCATCGGGCGCGGCTTTGGCCGGCGTCGATGATCAGCACCTGGCGTTGGAAGCGTGCCAGATAAACAGCAGCGGTAAGCCCTGCTGGACCTCCCCCGACGATCACACACTCATATTCGAAAGTTTCTCGGCTGGTCATGGCCAACTCAATCAAATACGTGCCATGGCGTTCCTGCGACACGTTCATCGTTGCTGGATGTCGGACCTGAACACACTGCATTGGTCGAGCTTTGCATCAGGTGCAGTGGTACTTAGACGTGCCGGGTCTACCCACAGCGGAGTTCCCGATCTTCCCGCTCATGAGTCCGCCTGCAGGTCTACCAAGGCGACTTGAACAGCGCAGATCACTCCGTCCGGATCAAAGTCCATGGTGACTTCACTTGATTGACCAGCGATTCCGCTCTTGATCAAACGTGTGCCGAAGCCAGGAACGGATGGCTGAACAACTGTTGGTCCGTTGTGCTCACTCCAACGCAATTGGAACACCTCACCGCCCTCGATGAGGTCCCAGTCAACCTTAACCTTGCCACCGTGGGCCGAGAGGGCTCCATATTTGACGGCGTTGGTTGCCAGTTCATGAAGCACAAGCGAAAGGGAAAGAGCGGCCCGTGGTCCGACTTCCAGATCTGGACCCGTGAGGCTGAACCGATCAATGTTCCCATCCTCATGCAGGTGAACGGTGGTTTCGATGATGCCCCGCAGATCCGCCTTCTTGGTCAGGCCTGCCACGACCAGATCGTGGGCTTGGGCGAGTACGCCTAATCGCTGTACGATACTGTCCCGAGCGGCTGTCACATCAGTAGCCTTCCGCAATGACTGCGTGACAATCCCCTGCACAAGGGCCAGCTGGTTCTTAAGACGGTGGCTGAGTTCCTGATTGAGTACCGACTGGAGCTCCTCAGCCTGCTTGCGGGCGTTGATGTCCATGACCACTCCCACCAGGCGCATGGGTCGACCGTCTGTATTGTTCACGAACTCAGCCCTGAGCATCAGCCAGTGCAAAGACTGATCAGGCCAGACATACCGATACTCCAACTCAATGAAGCGTTCTCCACGCTCCAAGGCTGACTGTGCGGTAACCTGCATGCGTTCCCGCTCGCCCGGATAATAGCGAGAGCGGATTTCATCCATGCTGGGGTGGGCATCAGGAGCAAACCCGAGCAGCGCGTTGAGCTCAGGCGAGGAAGTGAGCTGCTCGGTGGCCACGTCCAGCTCCCAAACAGCCATCTTACCCGCAGCCACAGCGAGAGCGAGCCTGGACCGGCTATTCTGCAGCTGCTCTTGGGCAAGAACGCGATCGGTTATGTCTTGGATTGTGCCAATGTATCGTACAGGCTGATCACCCTGCGGCGAGGACTCGAAGACAGCCTCCCCGTGCGCCAGCACCCAACGGGTTTGACCGTCCGCCCGGATTATCCTGTACTCGTAGGGGATACGTTCCCTGATGGCCGGATCAAGCGCCCGCTTCGACATGGCAGAGGTTCTTGGCAGATCGTCGGGGTGCACGATCTTGCGGACATCCTCGAACGTGATCACGTGATCGTCTGGAAAGCCGCAGAGCACTTTCGCTCTGGGTGAGTAAGTCATGGCACCGGTTTTCAGGTCCCAGTCCCAGATGCCGATCGAGGCAGCTTCTGTTGCAAGATCCAGTCGTGCTCTGCTGGCTTCAAGTTCTTCTGCTGCGATACGTTCCGCGGTTCGGTCCCGCAGGATTTTGACAAAGCCCTCAACGCTGTTTCCATCCCGCAGAACCAGGAGTTCGCCGCTGGCCCAGAACCTTGTCCCGTCTTTTCGCAGGTGCCAGCGCTCATCAAGGGCACGCCCGTGCGTCAGCGCCCCGCCCATTTCCATCTGCGGAACACCAGCAGTCTGGTCTTCCGGCGTATATATCAGACTGGCCGGTTTTCCCCTAACGTCCAACTCGCTCCAGCCCAGTACCTTCTCGGCGCCGCTGTTCCAGAACGTGATGTCGCCCTTAAGGTCTGTGGTGATGATGGCGTAGTCTGTGGCACTCTCTAGAATGAGGTCTGCGATGCGGCGGGTTGGCATAGATTCCTCAATTGGGAGCACCGAGCCCACAGCTCACCGCAAAGCCTTAAACAGCAGTACGAAGGTCGAGAAGAAGCTTGAAGGCTGAGGGTCAGCTCAGGCAGCGGCGGCAACAACAACAGACTTTGAACATTGGTCAAGAGGCACGTGGCATGCCTTCAACGTGCTGGCATACAGCACATGGACGTCCTCCGGCTTCGGCACAACGGTAGTCGTTCTAAATCTTTCGGGTAACCTGCTTGCATCGAGTCCCGTATAGAAGACTACGATGGCTCCTGATTCCTGTATTTGGTCAGCGACCGTGAAGACGTCGCCATCCCGCAGTCCCACGTCCAAGATTGCCACATCGAATGACGCGCCCCGGCTGATGATCTCGCGCGCCTTCTGTGCAGTTGGCGCGAAACCGATGACCTCGGCGCCACGGCTAGCAAACATTTTGGCGACCTGATCTGCGATCAGGTACTCGTCCTCCACAATGAATAACCTAAGGCCATGCGGCACTGGCTGCATCGGAGCACCCTCTCGAGGTTCTTGGATCAAGCCTGCTTTCGCGGCCGAATCGATGTGGGGAAGTGTCCAACTTCTGGACTATCCGGAACTCGGCGTAACCAACCTTTGTTAGATCCGTCGTGCTAGCGGTTGTTAAAATAATGCCTCGGCCCCTGCCGCGCCTGGCAAAGACTCTTTTAGCAGCACCTGACCTAGGCGGAGAGCCGCCAGGGATAACTCCAAAGGAGGCTTGGCATGTCCATGTGTGGACTGATTGCCAATGCTTAGTCAGGCAATTGGGCAAAGGATAGATGAGAACTGCTCAGCCCGATTACGGTTGGCAGCCCATGACGGGAAGCCATCATCATCCTTCCCAATCGCGTAAGCCTCAAACCCTTGGGCGTGATTTCTGCAAAGCCATAGAAGCATAGCGATCGTTGAATCGACCACATGACATCACTTTGGGGTTCCACAGCTAAAGCATACAAGGTCACCTTCTCCGGCGCTGCGAGATGATCCCAAGTGACCGGTTTGTCTTGCCTACCCAAGCTCATCTTGTTCCGCCGCCTTCTGACCTCACCCCCCAGCCAACGCGGTGGTCAGCGGGTGGTTTCAGACCAACTCGCGTTCACGGTGGGGCAATAGTGGCTGGGTCAACCCTAGCTTCCAGATGTAGGTACTTGTCCGTTTCCTTCGAGCGCAATTAGGGTCATCGCCCAGCTCGTCACTGACACCAGAACTTGCCCAACACTTGTGCGCAGCCATGCCTTTGGAACATTGTGTGAGACCGGATCAGCCAATCGCGACTGTCGCCAGCATCAATAACCAGTACTCGACTACGAAACCGGGCAAGGTAGACCGCCGCAGTAAGCCCGGCTGGTCCACCTCCAACAAAGACGCAGTCATAATCAGACGGGGCGGGAGCAGTCGTGTGCTGCCCTTGGCTTATGTCCTTGGTCAAGGCATTTGCCGGGATCAGATTCTATTTGAGCGCAGATAAGCTTGATCAAAGCCCGCAACAGCCTCAAGGCCAGCACGGTCTAACAGTTGCACTTTCCCTTTCGCCATAACGATCAGCTTGCGCTTTCGCAGATGTTGCACAGTCCGGTTGACGTGAACCGTTGAAAGCCCAAGCGCCTCGCCAAGCTCTGCCTGACTCATGGCCAACTCGAACTCACCGTTTGCACCTACAAGGCCCACGGTATTCAAGCGATGGTGCAGTTCGCACAAAAAGTGGGCCATTCGCTGCAGCGCATCGCGGATACCCAGGCTGATCACGAGTTCAGTGGCACAAGCGTGCTCCAGCGTAGCAGCACGCATGGCGGCGACCATCACATTGGGCATTTGGTTAGCGACTGCTGCGAGACTGCGCAGATCGATGCGTCCAACGAGACCACGTCCAAGCGACATTACCCCTTGGCGGGTTACGCTTGCGGACAGAAAAGCCAAGTCACAGAAGTCTCCTGGTAGGACAAATCCGGTCATCTGTCGGCGCGACTGGTTCACGACCTTGTAGCGGCAAGCCATGCCCTCGAGCAGCACCAGAGCCTCCTTGGTCGGCTGATGCTCGTACAGGATGTCCTGATGTGGTGAGACACTGTAAGTCGCCACTATCAAAGCTTCCAAAGCGCTGGCTTCAGAAGGCTGCAAGGCATGCAGCGCATTCATCCGTCGTGAAAAAACATCGAGCTGCGATTGCTGGCGGCTGGTGATAGGTGGCCTTTGCAACACAGGCGATACTTGAGAATATGCGCTGCTCATCCTGAACGCCCTTCTGCAGCACCAAGGGCTGCGTTGTCTTTATCTTGTGCGCCAAGGCTTGTTTATGCTTTCGGGGTCTTGGCCTGAAATGGTCGGCAGGCATGCAGCAGGACAGGCGAACCTCAGTTGAAGGCGAGTACATGCTTTCGCATCAGACCGCGCCTGCAGATCATCATCATCAATTCGGGACGGTCATCCGCCTCAAGGTGAGCTCTCGCCATAACTGCTGCAGTTGCGTGATGAACTGACAGAACGGGGTGGGTAGCCCCTGAGCATGCCAAATGTTCGCTGATGGCAAGATCAATATAGCGGATTAACTCTGAGTCCTGCGTCATTGATTCACCTCTGACTGGGACTCTCTTAAGAGTGAAATCCGTCGGCAACACTCATGTTTGTTAATGAGTCGCCCGCTTTATCGCTAGGTACGCAAGCGTGCTAAGCCATAGTTCGCTGGCCTATTCACTGGAGCGTTCCGTGCGCGCCTAGAACGGCTCCCACGATCAGTTCATTTTGGGTCTCGCAAAAAACCGGACGGAACGGGGGACATTGCTCCGTCCGGCTTCTGGCCACCGCAGAGGAGTCTGCGATCTATCAACCCAAGCTATGCATCCAAGTTGCTGGTCGTGAACCGGTTTAACAGGCGATAAGCTGTTGTCCCTGTTCTGGGCGAAAAGGAGCAGAACCGTCCACATCGCCATTGATCCAAACAATGGAGACCGACCATGCATTATCGCTACTTTGAGGGCTAAATCCAAAAGCGCCGCACGCAAGAGGAAGAGTGGGAGCCTGTTAGCTCTAACGAGGCAAACAATATCCTTGCTGCTTTAGATGATGACGAGCCGCCTAATCCTCAGCCCTGCAAAAAAGGAAGCTTCAGGCGCCCGCAGGATTTCTATTACCTCACAACCAGTGCACAAGCTGACAGTCTCAGGGGCACATGTTGAAGTTGCTGTTGCTCCCAATCCGGCCGCTCAGGGAATGGCTGCTTTCCAGCAATCGCGGATCATTTGCGAACGACTGAAAAGGGGTCGGAAACGGCCCCACGCCGCCCTTCTGATGCGGGGTGGGAAGGCGACTGTCGGCATTTAAGGCAGCGGTGTTCAAAGCAAATTTCAGCCTGCAAATGTTAGCCGCGTCGGAAGGTTAGCCCGACTTAAATGGTTCACGATGCACTATTTTTTGGGGGTGCGAAGAGCGGAACAGCGGCCCAGTGCTCGATCTGGTCAAGAATATGGACCAGCGCTCGCCCACGATCGGTAATCTGGTAAATCGTGCCTCGCGGAAAAGTAGCTAGTTCGGTTTTGCCGATCAAGCCGCGGCTAGCCAATCCTTCAAGGCGCTCGGTCATGACTTTGGGTGTAATGCCCGGCATCACTGCGAACAGATCAGAGAAGCGTTTATCGCTTATCGATAGATGCCAAAGGAACAATGCATTCCAGCGATGCCCAAGAAAGCCAAGCCAGTCCTCGACCGAACATTCGGTGTAGTGACGGGCAGAAGGGATGTCGAGCGCCGTCGATGTTGGTGTCGCTGCCATGTTCGTAGCTTCCCGTTTGGATAGTCCAGCTTGCAGGTGATTTAAGCCCCTCGTCTAAAAACCAAGGAGCTTTTATGAGCAAGGTTACGAGCCCAGGTGCAATGAATGAAGCTTTCGCGCGCGCTTTTAATAGCCGAAAACTGGAAAACTTGCTGGCGCTTTATGAGCCTGATGCCGTTCTGTTGGTGGACGGCAGCGGCGCCCAATCGCGGGGCGTTGAAGCAATTGGCGCAGAACTGAGCAAGCTACTTCAAGCGCCCGGTACGATGGTCTCCCGGAACAACTTCTGTGTCGTTCATGGTGATCTGGCGCTGCTGCGAGCCGATTTTCACTTAAGCCGGGATGGAAGCGTCATCGTGTCTGGCAGTACAGCCGAAGTGATCCGTAAACAGGCCGATGGGTCTTGGCTTTACATCATTGACCACGCTGCGGGTGCAAGCGTGGCAGCTATATAGTGAAAAACAGGTCCAGCACGCGCCCGAAACGCTGGCTGGCTAATCCAGCACTTTGATATCGCTCTTTGCCGTTCGCCCCTTAATACTCGGCGGCATAGTGCTCGAAGCTGTTTCCCGCACCCAGTCGGTTTGCGATTACTATCCGGCCGGGCGGCCGTCCGGTTCGTCTCCTCTATAAGCATTTGACGACATGGGCCAAACAGGCGATTATGTCCTTGTAGCGGAGTAGCAGCCCATAGACCCGTGTCGCCGCCGCAAATGAGACCCGGATTTTCCCTCATGGAGCGTTTTTCCGCCTTACCTTCGCGAACGCCCGATCAGGGGATGGCCATTCACGCATAGAGCGATGATAAGGCACTTATGTGAGGGACTGCGCTAATGCCTTTTGAGTCGCAAAAACACAATTCGAGGAGATTGCCTGCGGTTCAAAGCCACCGGGGTTGCTCACCTGCTGCCGTGCAGACAATGCGGCACGGCTGCTTTCTGCCGCTGTCAATTTCCATTTCAAAGATCCGCCTGGAGCCAACGTGGCCCCAAGTGGATGTCAATGGTTTGCAACGTTCTGCCAGAGGGTGTCGTCGGCATCAAGGCGATGGTGCTGATGCGGGCCATACTCACTTTACCTCAAAATCGCCCGACCCCTGATGGCAGCCGAAAGGTTGGGACTAACCTTTCCTGCAGTTGCGGCTGCTTTCGGGAAAGCCCCATCACATCCTCGAACGGCAGAAATGGGGTCGGTTTCTGCCGGGAGCAGAATCTTTTCTATTCACCCACAAAGGACATCATAGGGAGCTAGCGTCCCACTTTCCCCAATGCCCCTTCAGGGGTGACGATTGCCTGATACCAGCTCATGGGGCGGAGACTAGACGGGCTTCGAAGGGGAAAACAGGGGTTCGGGGAAGATTGGGAGGAGCTTTTGTTGTCTTGGGGAACAACGAAGCTTCTGCAAAGAAGGGCAATACTCAGGGGCTCCAACTGCTGCCTATAACTGCAGGCTCGTCGTGCCCCTCCGGAAGATCAGTAAAGACTCGAGCATCACTGGGACGCCGATCTGGTTTAGAGGGGTGAGTCATCTCGTAGATGACGTCGTCGGCCGAGGGCAGCACGCCGACCCGTTCCAGTCCCCTCAACATGCCCACCGTGGACAAGAGATGAAGAAAGGGCGGTCTGTTGATCACGCGAACATCACGGTCCTCATATAGCAGCAGAACAGGCTCTTGGGGCGTCAGGTATTTTCTAAGGCCGTCACTGGCTCTCATGAACTCGCTCCATGCTGTTTCGCCCGCCCCTGGTTTGACGCGCTCACCTGCGCGCTTGCGGGTCCTGACAAACTGCCCGTATTCGGTAGGTTCGACAACAAAGGGTGGTTGATTGATGTCGATGAATGTCTTGACGTCCCGATCTTTGGCGTATGTGAGGTCGCTTGTGAGCTCGTCATAGACGGCGTCAACAACAACGAGCCTCATGTCGAGAGCCAACAACAAGTCAAGCCGATCGGCCACCCAAAGGCTGTTGAACGGTCCAGCGTCAGGGATGATGACAGTACATCGCTTCATGAGGACCTCCACAACCGCTCGAACAGTGCTGCCTGATTCTCGATCTCATGCTGCGGCGGCAAAGGCAGCGGGAGTTCCGCATCTCCCAGTGCGATGAGCAATTGGGAATAGTCGCGCAAACCCAACTCCCGGATGGCATCCTCTCTGGACAGCTCTCCGTTGGAATAAGACTGCAGGGCGTGGGAAGATGCCCCCGGCTCCTGTGCGCCGACAACCGCCTCAAGATGGGATCGTACAATTGCCGTCATGGTTGTCCCATGCGCGGCTGCATAGGCTTTGGCTCTCGCAACCAGATCATCTGGCAGGTTAAAGGTCGTATTCTTCAACATGCATCACCTCTAGGTTCACATATATATGTGATCTGAAATCGCGACAAGACCGGACCAGCCTGAGAAGAAAGCTTGGCCGCCCGAACGGTGGGATCAATCCGTCCTGTTCGTCTTTGCGGATGATTTAGCGGGCAGGATCATGCCCTCATACAAGTAGAGGTCGGGTCGCCCAATCGAACCGGGTCTTATGCGGCCCAGACTGTAACGAGACAGCTCGATCCGCTTACCCGGCTGCACGCTCGTTCCTGGAGTGGCAACGATGATCTCAGCAAAAGGTACGTCATCAACCGCTACAAGCTTGGCAACCGCATAGGTCACACCGCCAGCTTCGAGGGGCAAGGGAATGATAACGAGGTCCTCTTCAACCATGACCTTCTCCGAAGTTCTGAGGTCGCCACGGACTGGAGTCTAGATGGGCTTAGAAGGAGAAAACAGAGGATCGGGGAAGACATGGAGGAGCTTTTTTCCTGTTTTTGGCAAAAAACGTGGGGTGATCGCGTCAACGCCATTATGCAGCCGCTGCTACTGGCACTCGTAGGCTAGGAGGAGGCTTGGCGGCACGCCGCCTTGCAGCCGGACCGGAGACATGCGTATGGATGAGAGCGACGCTTGCACGGAGAAGAATGTGAAGCCCACGTTACTGCTTCCACTGGTGCTTGTAGCACTGACCTCAGGCATTGGCCCGGCGATTGGGCAAGGCGCAAGCGAAGTCGCGTTGGAGGTTGCTGCAAAAGCCGACCTCGATCAGATGTTCGATGGGCTGGTAACCAGCCTGGTCCAGCAAACCACAAGCGGACAAATCTCGATGCAGTCCTGCGGTCCCCAACGATGGGACGCAGCGCTGGCTTCCGGGCTTGCCGATTTGCACCCTACCTTCATGCCGCTCTGGAATCAGATGAACGCGCGCATTTTGGACCAACACGTTTCGGCAGAAGCATTGGCAGACGCGAGTACCCTTCCGGCAGAGCGCATCCGTGGCGAGATATTTGGTTCAATCGATCCGACGGCACTGCAAGTCGCCCTAGATACTGATGCGAGGCCAATTCTGGCAGAAGCAATAGCGCAGCTGAACCAGGCTCTCTCTGAAGTCTGCAATGACAACGCTCAATGATCAGCCGCAATAGGGTCGGCAATTGCCGGTGCAGAACTCAAGAGCCTAAGCCGATGCCTTCCTTCATTGCTTGGTTCCTAGCGATACAGCGAGAGTGAAAAGCAGATTGGGACACCTCGTCCTTGCTTTTCAAGGCAGACTGGTTTTGCAGCAGTTAGGCTGCGCTGATTTTAGAGACAAATAGGCAGTACGCGGCCAATCTTGTCTAGTACCCCTTCAGGGGTGACGATTGCCTGATACCAGCTCATGGGGCGGAGACTAGACGGGCTCGGGAGGGGAAAACAGGGGTTCGGGAAAGATCGGGAGGAGCTTTTTTCGGCTTTTTGGCAAAAATGGTGAGGTTGGTTCGCGTAAGCGCTACTGTGGAACGGTAGATTGGGCTGCTGAACGCCTGTGGGAGCGCCAATGCTGGATTTTCTCTTGGCCCTACTTGGGAGCGACGAAGGCTTCACCAATGAACAAGGTAACCGTGAGGTCACACAGTTGGTTTGCCCGCGTGTTGATGAGAGTGGCTCGTTGCAACAATTTTATGAGTTGCTGCTCCCGGATGAAGAAGCAGCAGATCGTCTCACCTACAACGAAGATGACGAATACGAATTTGTTAGCGTTGAGACCTATGGAAAGTTTCCGTTGATCTTTCCCGTCACGAACGAGCTGCGTATTATTATCACGAAAGCTGACGATAGTTGCCGGGCCATAGTTTTTCATAAGACGCTTTGAATCGTTGGCGCTTAACAAGAGTTCTTCAATGGGTCGTTGGAAATTCTGGAAGACGCCAGCTTTCTTTGCTTACCTGGTAGCTGTAGCCGCGGGCTGCTCTGTTCTCGGAGTGCTGATCGGTATCTATGATGCTTTTAGGCTCGGCTATTCGGTGCTTGCCCGGGCCGCCCAGCTGACATTCGACTTTGGATACAGCGCCGCATTCCAATCCGGGCAGATCACCGGCTTTGGCCTGCTGACAATCTATGGTGAGTTCTTGGTGATCTCGATTTGTGCCTTGGCGGCCTGGCTGGAAGTAGGCGCTATGCTGAAAACAGGACCTGCGCAGCCGCCGCTTTAGGCCGACGGCCGATCTCGCCTACTCCGGGGTTTCAACAACGAAGTACACCATGGGCAGCTCACTGCCCACTTTTCCCAATGCCCCTTCAGGGGTGACGATTGCCTGATACCAGCTCATGGGGCGCAGACTAGACGGGCTTCGAAGGGGAAAAACAGAGGTTTGGGAAAAGATTGGGAAGAGCTTTTTGGTGTTCATAGCGACATGAGCAACCCATTTATCACTTGGGACCCCCCCTCGCTCGGTAGATGAAGACGGACGCTGACACAATCATGAGCACAGGCAGTCCCACATATCCAATAAGTATGATTGCGTTGCCGATCGGGTTTTCCCATCCATAGTCCGCAAACTCAGGGCCGCAGGGTGTACCGACTTTTATTGTGTCTATCCATATGCCTCGGGTGATGGCCAAGAGACCCAAGGTCACAAGGATGAACAGAACGCCGATCTCCCCGCGATGAGGCGTTCGCCAGGCGGCTAATAGCACCAGGGCTATGGCCAACGACAATGGAATTGCCGAGTAGAAGGCGCCAGTGGTGAAGGAGCTATCGCTGGCTTGTGTACATGTTGTTGCGTAGCCGAAAAATTGCAGCGGTATCGCTACGACAAGCAGCACCATCGCAAACACTAAAGGCATGACAGGCGGATTCCAGTTGCAGCCAGCCTATCAGGAATTGGTCGTCGCGCTAGCTGGCGGGACAAGATTGATCTGAGCCTCCCCAGCATCCTACTGGCGAGAGTTCCCGACCCAATAAACCGCTCCCGCCGCTGCACCACCAGCTGCGATCCCGAGCAACCATGGAAGAGCGACGTAGCTTCCTTCTTGCCAGTTCGATCCGAGAGCCTGGCCCCTGGCAATCAGAGCCACTAGCAGCGCGACCAGTGTCGTCGAAAGAGACACCGCGGCGCCAAAAAGCAAGTGATGGGAGAGTGACCTCCACTTCAAGCGTCGAGTAAGACGCAAGCAGATAAGTGTTGCCGGGAGAAACAAGAAGGCGGCCGGAATGGTCAGGAGAACAGCAAACAGCAATCCGAGCGCGCCTGGGTTCAGCCTCGCGGCGGACAGCAAGATACCCGTCGTTGTCATCATGCCTACAGCAACGGCAGCCAGATAGGCAGCAAGGTTGAACGGTGCCTTGATCACTGGAAAGATCGCTGCGCGAAATAGAACCAGGCCGCCATGGCGGGAAGCGCCAGTACACTGACCGGTTGCAGACTGAAGCCCACCGAAGCGAGCCATGCCTGTTCAAGGATGATGCCAAGCATGACCAGGAGCGGGGAAGCGGCGATGCCCAGCATCAGACAAAACAACCCGGTAAGCCACCTGCCGTCTGGCGCACCTGTGCTTTTCGCTCGCCTGTTCCTTTTCCACCTCAAGGCGAACACCCCGATCATCCAAGCAATCGTTAGAACCAGGAGGACCGCATTGGCGGCCAAGAGGACGGTGAACATCTCGCTCTGCGTGTTGCGGTCGACGTTGAATATGTAGCAGGCACTCCCACCGCCGCAGAGCGCTGATGTCCCGTAAGCTGCCCAGAAAAAGAGGAGAACGTTCAGAAGCAGCGCTGCAAAAAACATCGAGATGCGGAGTATGGATCAGTCCACTTCTTCAACTGCAAGCGCGACCAGCAATGACCGAGTGCTCTCGAGCAAACTAATACTAAGAGGTTAGAGGGGCTTGGTAGGAGGAAACAGGGGTTCGGGGAAGATCGGGAGGAGCTCTTTTGGTGTTTTTGGCAAAAACGGGGATGGGGAGCGATCGCTCGACAGTTTCAGAAGGCGCCTTCCGCACCTTCAACTAGGCGGCGAACATCGAGCATGAGGGGAATGCCTCCCTTGATCATCGCTTCCGCCGGGCTCGCACCGGCAAACAACGCGTTATTGTTGGGGAGCAAGGGCCAGCGATCCGCCATCGCATCGGCAAACAGGAGCTGAAGCCCCTTCTGAATACCCAGCAGAGCCGAGATGCGCGTGAGTTGATCTTGGCTCAGAGTAACCGTCTTGCCCGCCTGGTGCATCCGCTCCCAGGTGCTCATCGAAACGTCAAGCAGTCCGGCGGCTTGCCTTTCCGTTAGATCCCATTCCTCGGCGAGCCGGCAATAAGCCTTCAGCGCCACCTCGGATAAACGGTTGCGATCGACCTCGACAGAAAAATCCTGTCGTTTGAAACCGTCATCAGGATGTGTCGGGGTCGCCATTTGACAGTGCTCAGGCGCTCGGGCTCATGCGAGCGACCGTCCCTCGACATAGTGGCCGTAGATGGTCGTCAGAACGCTGATGCCGAACATGATCTTGAACCAGCCTGTGAGCACCATCCACCCGATCGCCAATGGCGTCCCTCCTGGCACGGACGCCAACAAGGTAGCGGGTAGGTCGATCAGGGACAGGACGATCGCAGAGATCACGGCCATCAGGAGAACCGAGCCTGTTGCGTCTTTCGTGGCCGACCAGGCCTGTCCGATGGAGATCGGGCGATCGATCGCGGTTGCCGGCAAAACCGCAGCCAGCCGGTAAAAAACCACCAGCATGGCCACAGTGCTCACAATAGTCAGGATGATGATGAGCACCGGCGATCCGCCCATCGAGGCGATCACAAAGAACAGTATTGCCGCGCCGAAGAGGATCGGCAAAGAGGCGAGGAATACCAGCAGCCCATTGCCGAAGTAGGTCAGCATGTGTCCGCCACGAAACGTCGGCAGCACAGCGCCTGGAGCGTCGTCGAGCAGGATGAAACGGTGCCAGCCGATCGCAATCCACAAGAACAGCACAGAGCCGGCAATCATCGCCAGAATGTCGGGCAGGTGAATGCCCTGATTGCCGCTGCGGAAACCGTAGGTCAGGGAGAACAGGTCGATAACAGCGTAAACTGCATACAACAGGCCCGAGATGCGAAGTGCTTCCCCGAAGTGATTGAACACCATCCGCACGGCATGCGAAAACAAACTAAGACCCATGGACGTTCTTTCTACGAAAACTGGGCCCATGACGTCCGAGATTGAGCAAACGTGCAAGCGAAACAACCGCTTGCGGGGCGGTTCTCTCCAGGTTTCGGTGGAGAGGCAAATCGGCTATGCAGGACCCATGACCTGGGAAGAACTCACGCCCGAAGCCGTTTCCATTCTGAAGAGCCTGCGCGGGGGTCCCCGTCCAATTGAAGACACCCCATTGCTGCAGCTGCTGCTGGCCGATCGACTGGTGAAGGGTTCACCGGAGAAGATCCAAATCACCTATCTCGGGAGCCGCCTGCTGGCGCAGTATGTGGCGGCGGAGATCGGCTAAACAGCGCCGCGGCGCACCGGACTCCTGTCAGTTCTGCATGGGACCGCCCGATGGGCGAAATGCCAGCACCTGCGCTCCTCCGTTCTTTCTCAAGCGCCGATAAACCACCTCGTAGCCGACTTCGACGGCCTCCTCGATGCAGAGGCGCAGCCGCACCTCCCGGTCGTTGGCCGGGCGCAGCCGCCGGAGTGTCTGCTCGATGCTGTTGATCGTGCTCAGGAGTTGACGGTCTGGTTGCCCGCTGTGCATGTCTCGCCTCCGTCAGCATCAGGGAAGCGTTTTGGCGACCAAACCTTGCCTCGCGGCTGTGGAACTGCATGGCCTTTAATGTAAAGGCGAGAGGGCCCTTGATGCTACCAGGAGCGAGCCAGAAAGAGTCCGACGAGGACAGCAGTCCAGTGTGTCGCGGCGGCAGCCACGACATGGCCGTGCCAGATGGCGCGTGCGAACTGAAGGCGTTTGTTGATGTAGAACAGCACGCCTGCTGAATAGAGGACACCGCCTAGCGCCAGGAGCCAGAGGACGACGCTCGAGGTCACGCTCGCGAGCGGGATCGCGGCAATGCCGCCAATCCAGGCGAGCCCCAGATAGATCGGTACCCAGACCTTCTGGCTGATTGGCGGCAGGAAGATCTTGCCGGCAACGCCCAGCCCGGCGAGCACCCAGAGGCTTGCGGTGAGAGCCCAAGCCCATGTTCCCGACAGCAGGTAGGCCGTAAAGGGCGTGTAGGTTGCCGCGATCATGAGGAAAATGCCCACGTGATCCAGCCGGCGCAGAACGGGCTTCAACCGGCCAGAGCTGAAGTTGTAGGCAGTCGAGAACGCGAACATCAGGAGGACGCCAGCAGAATAGATGGCGATGACGCTCAGCTTGCCGGCTTCGGGTTCACCAAGGCCAAGCCAGAGGAGGACGGATCCACCCAGGAGCGACAGCCCAATGCCGAGCAGATGGACGCCAAGATCGGCAGTGCGGGCCTGCTGGGTGGGATAGTGTGGGCGGAAGGTCATGGGTGCTGGGGCATATAGGTGCCAACTCTGGGTCGAGAAAGCGCTCTTCGCTTGGTTACTGTTTTACGTGTGAGTTCATTGTGCAGATCAGGCCTCGTGTACCAGCAGCTGCAAAGCAAAGTTGGCCTTTGACCGTCGCTGCAGATGACTGAGTAAGCGAAATTGCCTCTGCAGTGTCACCCTTTCTTGATCTGCCTCATTTGGTGGATAGCACAGGCTTGGTCTCAGAAGTTGTTGGTTGGGGCCTTTAACTTAGCGGGTCATGACTTCTGACTTTGCGTGAAGACCCTCCTCTCATCAGCCGCTTTCCCGCAAACGGCGCAAGCCGTCACGCAAGCGCTGCAGCAGGCCCTGCGATTTGCGTTTAAAGGCTGGAACCTGCATTGCGCTACAGCGGTGCAAACTCAGGCGGGTCGGCTAGCAGTAGGCGAGGCTCCGATCATTGCGCGAGCTATTACGCTGCTGTTCTGCAGCGAAGTCGATTTTGATCCACGACGACGGGACCACGATCATAGAAACGCAGGATCGCTCTACCCCTCCTGGTACTCAATCGTACTGCTCCGACGTTGAGATTGGTCGATCTCGGACAGCGACCAGCACGCCCTCAGATGCACTTAGGCCGCACAGGGTCCGCACGCGCTCCGAAGCCTCTAAGCCTGTGTAGGTGCTCTGACTGGTCATGGCAGTTTACTTTGCGACCGGAAGGGTACGAGTTCGACCTGAGCTTTATGTTCTACTTAGCCGCTTAGAAGGAGCTCGTTTGCCAACTCGGCAAATATTGAGAGTTCGCTCGCATTTTGAGCCCACTTCGCAAACTCAGACAACGTGTCATGTCGCAGCGAGTATCGGTTTCTCCTCCCATCACGCCTAAAATAAACCAGCCCTGCTTGCTCCATCACTTGGAGATGGTACGAGAGAGTAGACGGTCTTAGTCGGCTCGCGAAGTCAGCAACGTAAAGGTCTGCCACCTCAAGTAACTTTCGAAAAATTTCGAAACGAACAGAATCTCCAAGCGCTGCCAGGACTTTTTGCGCCTCTTCATCTGTCATTCGAAATCCTTCAAAATCAGTCTTGGACAACACCCACTGAGTATTAACCATATTCAACAAACATTGGTGACTGGCGAAGCTGGTTCGCGGACTATTCGATAGGACTCTAAGTTGAAGTCTATGGCCGCTCATCGAGGCGGCCGCTAGCCCGGGTGCAACCGGACCAGCGGCCTAACCAAGCGGCCATCACCCTGCGCTAACAGGAGAAGCCACATGGCTGACCGTACCTACCGCCGCGAGCAGATTCGCCGCAACTCTCTTCCGCACAATTGTTGGTCTCTGGAGACCACTGGATGGTTTGGCACTTCCCGTGTGCGCTGTGCCCTTGAGGTCCAGTCGCGCACCTAGCGCCACTCTCACCGTAACACGGCTGCTGATTTCCCTTTCGGGCTGATCGCCTGAGGCGAAGGCATGCTGTGCCGTCCATCCATGTTCCACGAGCTTTGCTCGGCGCCCCTGCGGCGCCACGAGCCTGCTCGTCTCCGGAAATTGCCAAAAATGACAAAAAACAACGACGACGACGAGAACGCCTCATCCAAGGGAAAAAACCCAACTGCCAAGCAGCCGTTCCGCGACACCCTCAAGACCATGAAGAGGATCTTCAAGCCAGAAGACTTGGGAGACGACGGCCCTCCCGATTTCGATGATGGGGAGAAGATCAAAGGGGATGGAAGCACTGCCGAAGGGTCTGACGAGGTTGAGGAACACGGCAATCTCGATGATTTCCACTACGGCGAGGACCAGGATCACCAACGCTTTCTTGCTCTTCTGGACATGGGTCGGTGGGACCGTGCTCTCGAACTGGCGCGGGTGGGCAAGCCACGCATCGCCAATCTGTCGAGCGGACCCAAGGCAATCGCCCGACTGGCAGAGGACACAAGCAAGACGCTTGCGACCCGACGTGGTGACCGAGACGGTCGAGATGGTGACAAGGTCGCGCGTGAACTCGCCCTGACTCTGTCTGAACCCATGTCGCTGGTCGGTCCGTCGACCCACCATGCAGTCGACGAACTCATAGCCGAGATCTACGCGGACTTCCCAACCTTTGCCGAGGCGCTGGAGGCGATCCGACAGTCGGCTCTGCTCGGCATCAGCCGTGGTGCGGTCTGGTTCCAGTTCCGGCCGATTATCATCGTGTCAGAACCGGGATCCGGGAAGTCGACCATGGTGCGTCGTTTGGCATCTGCAGCCAATGTCCCCGCCTTGCATCTGGATGGCTCCACCATCTCCACGGCCACCCCCTTTGTCGGCTCGGATGCGGTGTTCCGTTCATCGCGGGCAAGCGAGCTTGTGCAACATGTCTGTCAGTACCGCATCGCTAACCCACTCTTCATCCTGGATGAAGGTGACAAGATGACGGACGTTTCGACCCATGGTCGGGCCGATGCCTCTGAGGTTCTCCTCGGGCTCCTGGAGCGGGACAGTGCCCGCAAGGCACGCGATAGCTATCTCAACATCGATGTGGATCTCAGCTTCGCCAGCTGGCTGATCCTGGTCAACGATCTCGATCGCATCTCTCCGGCCGTGCGGGACCGCTGCAAGGTCATCGTGGTTCCCCCGCTTGAGGCCAAAGACCTTGCCGCGATTGCCCGGCGCGAGATCGAGCGGCGCGGGCTCGAGCCAGAGCTCGTCGCACCTCTCATCCATGCCGTTCGGACCGGCAGGCTCAAGAGCCTGCGCAAGTTGCACAAGTCGCTCGACGCTGCGGCAGCGGTCATGACCCGCACGCGCCTCCATTGAACTTCACCTTTTTTGCCAAAAACACGAAAAAACAAAAGAACGCTCATCATGTCGACGCACAAGCCATCTGCCCATGCCTCTGCTCCTCTTGCCATTCCTGCAATCTCCGCCACACCAAAAACCGCATCACCCAAGCGCAAGAAGCTGATCCAGCGTTCGGTCAAGAAGGTGCTCGACCTGCGCTATGGCAGCGCCACTCTGGTTGAGGCAGGCGTGGTGCTCGACCAGCTGACCGCCCCTATGTTCAGCGATCTGCGCCTTGGGAGCGAAAGCCATAAAGCGCAAGGGAAGATTCAATTCCGCTGCGGCCAATGCAACGCACCGGTGCGGATCCATGCCGGCAAGAACAGTGGCGAAGGCAAAGATGCCTTCTTTTCGCATTATGGGCAAAAAGGCGTGCCTTGCGCCTGGCGCTCCGGCAAAGAGATCAATTCATCCAGTGCTGCTCAGTTCAGCGGAAGGCACGAAGGCTTTGAGCACAAGGAGCTCAAGACCGCTCTAGTCCAGTGCCTCCGCTCGGATCCCGGCTTCACCAACATCTCTGAAGAACGCGTCCTTCAGTTCGATGGCGAACGCCGCAAGCCCGATGTCAGCGCCAGCTATGGTGGCCAGTTCATTGCCTTTGAGATCCAGCTGGCCCGGCCCATGCTCAAGACCATCAATGAACGTGCTGCGGCCTACGCGAAGGCAGGTATTCGCCTGGTCTGGATCACGACCGCACACGTTATCTGCAATCTGCCCAGCCAGGCGTTTCGCGATCTCTACTTCGCATCTGGTGGTCGCATCTTCACCATCGACCAGGGCTCGTGCGAGCGCTCGGAAGACACAAAGACCCTGCATCTGCGGGAACTGACGATTGTGCCAGTCGTGAAGCCGCCATTCTCAGTGTTCAACCGTTGGAGCAGCAGGATGGTTGGACCGCAGGTGATCCTCATGCCAGAGGCTCAACGGCATAGCGAGGGCAAGCGCCGGTATGGCGAGGTGCTTGGACAGCAGGTGGCCTCTCATGCACCCAATCTGATCCCCCTCATCAAAGATGCCATCGGGGGTGGACGTGAGCTGCGCTCAGTCGCAGGCGCCTGGGACAAGCTCCGCAGGCTGGTCGGTGGGCGAGATCTTGATCAAGCTCATGCAGACGGACTGCGGTCAATGTTGGGCTGGCTGCACATGGTGGAAACGCTCTACCGCTCGAAGGATCTGCCGCCTGGCCGGCGCGTCGATGAGATCGCCACCGGCGCCCTGGCCATTCTCCGCTCGCCGAAAGGGCGGAACTGGATTCCACTGCTTGAACTCGTGGCCGACCAGGTGCCGCTTGTTGCACAGGCCCTCCAGCCTCAGGCACGTGCGCTGATGGCGCGGCTCAAAAGCCAGGACAATCGGCTCTACTCTTTCCACCTTTATCACAAGCACATGCTGTCGGTGCTGCACCCGTGGCTGGCCTTTCACCTCCTGGCTAAGGCACCACAGAGCACGCCGCCAGAGCAGCGCTTCTCCTAGCGCTCTGTAGGAAGAAGATGCCGCTTCTCGTCTTCCCACCTCGCCCCATCGAGGGGCGAGGTGGGACCACCATTCTGACGCGAATAGTGTAGGGGGACCGAGTCAGAATGGCGGAAGTGGGCACGGCAAGCCGTGCCCTTATCAAGGACTGGACGGATCGGAGATCCGTTAAGAAAGATCCCGAAGACGGGGCGATCCATCAGAAGAAGATTAGAGACAATCAGCCAGAGGTTGACGTCGAAAGAGCCCGCCTACCCTCCCCATTCCAGCCACATTGGGGCTGGCCTGAGCGCCAGCGGCGCCAGCGGGCTCTCACGAAGTCAAGTCCACCGTCAGGGTCCCTTCTTTCTAAATGTGCGCATCAGCGCAAGCGGAGCTCAAACTTCTTCTGACCCGGCCATCGCCGGGTCAGGCCGAACAAGCGGCATTTCGAAGATGGGAGAGGTGGAAGTACCGCTGGCAGGCTTAAAGCTGTTCCAGAAAAACTACCGTACTCCCATAAAATCTCAAATATTAACGACACCATTACTTTTCAAAACGCATATCTGCTAGCTAGCTAGCTAGCAAACTGAAATATACGAAGGGTTTAGCCTCGATATAAGAAACGCTTTCAAGTTGTTTTTCTGCAATTTCACAGAAACAAAGTCATTCTAAGATTGGAAATGGCCCCAACCTCGATCTTATCTAAGGCCTACCAAGCGGTAAGCCGAGTAGAACTATGTGTAGTATCAGTCAGCTCTGCGGAATTATGTGCGTCAGCTCTAGCATGCAGGTCATGCCGTGTTGCTGACGATCGCAGATGTTGCTCTTGTCCTAAAATGCTCAGAGGACTTCGTACGGGATCTCATCGAGAATGGTGACCTGCCTTACCAAAATATCGCGCGTGCAGGATATCGAGAAGTAATCCGCGTGCTGCAGGCAGATCTCGACGACTTCATCAGATCAAGGAGGCGCCAAAGATGTCCGTTTTCAAGCGAAAGAACGCCAAGGAATACTCTTACGACTTCATCGTCGGTGGAACGCGATTTTCGGGAAATACGGGCACGGCTAATCAGCGAGAAGCCAAAAGGGAAGAGGACAGGCTCAAGGCAGCGGCCCGAAAAGAAGTCGAGTCCCGACGCTCTCACACCGACTTAACCTTTGAGCAGGCCGCGCTGAGATGGGTGAAAGAAGTTGGCCAACACCATAAGAACGCTCTAACTTCGCTGAAAGACGTTGAGCGTCTGATTGAAAGGATTGGTGCCAGAACGCTCATCTCACAGATCGGCAACGACTTGGTCGCACAAGTGGTGGCCGCGAGAAGGCAGGACAAGCGTAATGTCGGCAATGGCAAGAAAGATCATGGCCCGGTCTCCAACGCGACGGTGAACCGTTCCACAACTGAACTGCTGAGAAAAATCCTGCGTCGGGCAGGCAAGCTTTGGAAATGCTCGGTTCAAGACATCCATTGGTCGGAACACATTCTGAAAGAGCCAAAGGAGAGGGTACGGGAGGCAAGCGCTCAGGAAGAAACCTTGCTCCTGCGACACTTGAGTGAAGGCTATGATACGGCATTTCGCTTCGCCCTCATGGCTGGCTGCCGACTTGAGGAGCTTACTGACCTAACCTGGGGTCGAGTGGACTTTTTCACCCGTGCGTTCTCCGTGACCGGCAAGAACGACGACACGCGAACCATCCCGATGTCCCAGGCGATTTTCGACCTGCTCTTCGCACAGCAGGGTCACCATCAAGAGTATGTTTTTACCTATGTGGCGAGGCGGAACGACGTACGTAAGGGCCTGGTCAAGGGCCAGCGTTATCCAGTGACGTACTATGGGCTGCAGATTGCCGTACGACGCGCAGTGAACAAGGCGGGGATTGTTGATTTGCGCATGCATGACACCCGCCACACTGCCGCAACTCGAACGCTACGCGTTTCGAATCTGCGGGTCGTGCAGCATCTGCTCGGCCACGCCGACATCACGACGACCGCCAAATATGCTCACGCCCAGAATGAAGATATCCGGGCTGCGTTGGATGCGGCGAGTCCCACCAGCACTCCCACGCAACGGCATTTGGATTCAGCTAAGTTACTGAGAAGGAACAGGTAAACCGAGAAGGCATTTATGCCCCCCAGACAAATGCGCTACCAGGCTGCGCTACGCCCCGACTGCGCGGAGACATAGAGAAACCGCGGTTTGCGCGCAACCCTGTTTTTCGCACCGCGCAAAAATTGGAGGACCTCTTTCCACGGCGCCTACGCCACTGCGGCGTCCGGAATGGCGGCCGTATGGAAGTCCGCCAAACGAAGCAGGGCCGCGTCGTAGAAGCCGAGAAGCCCCGGGTCCACATCGGCTGCAGCCAGCCGGCACTGCTCCAGCAGGTCGGAAGCCTTGTCACCACGTGCCCAAGCCGCAAGCAGGTCCCGGTGCCCTGATGCCAATGCCTCGAAAGGCTCGGAAGCAGCCAAGGGTCCAGACCCAAGGAGCATGAAGACGGGCTCAGGCTCCTGCATGCCCTTCAGGGCAACGAGGCCCGCGGGCAGGATCCCCAGATTCGGCACCTGGGCTGCTGTGTCCGTGGCGAGAAGAATGTCATAGCCCACGATCTTGCAGGCGCTTTCGAGGCGGCTGGCGCGGTTGACCGTGTCGCCAATGCAGGAATAATCGAACCGCTCCTCAAACCCCATATTGCCCACCAGCGCGGGGCCGCTGGCGATCCCTATGCCGATCGCAATGGGCTCAGCTTCACCTCGACTTTCGTTGAGTTCGCGCAGGGCCATGCGCATGTCGAGCGCCGCCTCACAAGCCTTGAGCGCGTGCTCGGGAACATCCGCCGGCGCATTCCAGAATGCCATCACGGCATCACCCATGAACTTGTCGATCGTGCCGAGCCGGCCAATGATGGCCGATCCCAGCGCCGCGAACAAACGGTTGAGCAGATTAAGAAGATCAGCCGGAGCGGTGCGCTCGCTCAGGGCCGTGAAGTTGCGAACGTCGGAGAACATTACCGTCACATCGCGAACATCGCCCCCCAGCTTGAGCAGGCTTTCATCGGCCTCCAGCCGCGTCAGCAAGGATGGTGCGATATAGTGGGCAAAGGCTCGCCGGATGCGGCGCTTGTCGGCATTGGTCACGGCAAACTGGAAGAAGGCCATGGCGGCATAGGTCGCGAGGGCCGCAAACAAGGTGAAACTGGGGTCAAGCAGCACGCCATATTGCGTGAAGGCGAACCAGCTTGCCGCCGTTGCAACTGCCGCGATCATGCCGGAGAACAGCAGGCCGACGACAGGCCCGGTCAGCAGCAGTACCAGAACGATCGCAAAGGCGCTGAGGGTGATCACCACCAGTTCGAGCCCACCCACCCAGTCGGCCCGCTGAAGGAACTGGCCCGTCAACATCTGCTCAAGCGCCTGGAGGTGGATGGACACGCCCGGCACCGCCTCGCCCAAGGCACTGGCGCGGATGTCGAGCAAGCCTGTTGCCGTTGCACCCACAAGGACAATGTGCCCGGCCAATTGCGGAGCAAGGCGGGCATAATCATCGGCAAGGAGGTCGGCGGCCGAGATGAGCACGTCATCGGGCAACGGACGATAATAGAGCCACATCTCTCCGCTTGCGCCGGTCGGCACCGTGAAGTCGCCAGCGCGCACGCCCTCCACGGTCCCTGCCCCCGCCGTGTCCCCCAGCACCACCAGTGTCGATGCGCCCTGGGCAACCCGGAGTGCTTCAAGCGAAAGAGTAGGCAGCGGCGCGGTGCCATTCGACCATAGGAGCGGCAGGCGCCGCGCAACACCAGCGCCGTCCCGATCAAGGCTGGCCACGCCCAAACCGGTTGCTGCTTCGAGCAGACCGGGCAGCGGCGCGGCAACGCCGTCCAAAGGCGGCAGCTTTGGCAGGGGATCGGCTCCCGTCATGGCAAAGCCCGATTTGGGCTGCGGCGGCGCACCGCCCAAGACAGCGCGGCTCGATACCAAGACGGTTGGTGTCTGCCGCAGGGCTTCGGCAAACACCGCATCACCATCAGCGGACAACCGGTCAGGCTCGGTAAACAGCACGTCGAACGCGACCGTCGCGGCCCCGAGTTCAGCCAGCCGCCGCGTGATCTCGGCCATCTTCTGCCGCGACCAGGGCCATTGTCCAACGTTCGCCAGGGCTCTTTCGTCAATGGCAATGATCCGCAACGGCAAGTCTGGTGGAGCACTGCGCGGCTGAATCTGCTGGAACACGTCGAAGGTCGTTTCGCGGGCAACCCGGACGGCATAGGAGTCGCCAGTGCGCAAGCTGACCAGACCGGCCACCAGAACGGCACCGAACAGAAGAGCTCCCAGGCGTCGTTTCCACATGAGGCTAGTTTATGGACCCAACTGCGTGTGCCCGCACGGGAATCGACACATGCGGCCGTCCGCGCACATCTTTCCGGAAATCGCTGGGCGACATGCCGGAAATCTTGCGGAAGGACTTGTTGAAGGCGCTGAGCGAACCAAACCCGCTATCCATGGCCACCTGCAGCACGTTGATACCGTCGAGCATCAGCATGGCCTGCGCATAAGACAGCCGCATGAGGTTGACGTAATCGTTGAGCGTCATGCCCGTCGATTTCTTGAACACGTTCATCGCATACTTCGGGTGAACCGATGCAGCCGCGGCGATGTCGGTCGAATCGATGTCCTCGCGAAAGTTCTCGGCGATGAAGTCGCAGATGCGGACCACGATCGGCGAGGAGTGGTGGTCGAGCCCATCAACGGCATTGGCCACGCCAGCCGGCCCAAGCAGCAATTCATAGGGGTCAAAGCGCACCCGCTCGATGCGCAGCAGCAGCTCGTCTACCGCCAGGCTTGCCTTCATCGGATCGCCCGAGCGCGCATAATCGTTCCAGCGAGCAAAATTGATCGCGTCCGACGCGTCAGTCGCCCTGGTCACAAGGGTTGCCCCTTGCATCAGCTTGCTTTGCACATCCTGCGGCAGCCGCAACCGGAAGAAATGTACCAGTGGCAGGTGCCCGCCGGCATAAACAAGGTCATCGGACCGGTCATCGAGATAGTGCGGCAGGCCGCCCCAGAACAGCGCCAGTTCCCCTGCCCTGAACTTGACCGAGTGCCCGCTCATCCGGTAGCTGGCCCAGCCCTGGACGATATAATTCACCTCGACCTGCGCATGCCAATGGGGCGCGCGCATTACCAGCGGCGATGCGTGGAACATGTGAAGTTCCGTTGGTAACCGCTCCACCCCATTGGCTTCTGGTTCGTAATAGACCCGTTCTGCCATCTTACTTTCCGCCAACTCGGCATGCCCCTTTGGGTGGGCAGCCATGCATGTTTGAGCTAGCTTAGAAAGCGCTCGTGTTAAGAGCAAATGAAAAGGGAGGACTACAATGAACCGCATCGCTTCGCGGCGTGGACTTATGCTCAGCTTGGTGGCGGGCGTCAGCTTTTTGAGTGTTGCGGCGGCTTCGGCCGGCGACGTTCTGGTTTGGGCATGGGACCCGAACTTTAATGGCGCGACCATGAGGGAAGCGGCCACCCGCTACAAGGCCATCAATCCTGAGGCCAATATCATCATCGACGACTCGGCCAGCCAGGACGACATCCGCGCCAAGCTGCAGACCCAGCTGCTGGCCGGAAGCACCGAAGGCCTGCCTGACATCGTTCTGATCCAAGACGACGTGGCACAAAAATACCTGCAGTCCTTCCCCGGTGCCTTCGAGCCCCTGTCCGACGCCATCGATATGTCGGCCTTTGCCGAGTACAAGGTCGCCGCCGCCACCTTGGACGGCAAGAGCTATTCCCTGCCCTTCGACTCCGGCGTAACCGGCCTCTTCTACCGCTCGGACTATTTCCAGGAAGCCGGCTTCACCGCCGAAGACCTCAACAACATCACCTGGGACCGCCTGGTTGAAATCGGCACCGAGGTGAAGGCCAAGACCGGCCATAACCTGCTCGACCTCGACCTTGCCGACTCCGGCCTCATCCGCATGATGATGCAGCAGGCTGGCACCTGGTACTTCAACGAGGACGGCAGCCTCAACATCGTCGACAACGCCCCGCTCAAGAAGGCGCTCGAAACCTACGCCAAGTTCTACCAGGCTGATCTGGTGAAGCCCGTTTCGGGCTGGGCCGAATACACCGGCGCCTTCACCTCGGGCGAAGTGGCAGCCGTTCCCGTCGGCGTCTGGATCACCGGCACCATCAAGGCCAATGCCGACCAGTCTGGCCTCTGGGCCGTGGCACCCATCCCGCGCCTCGATATCGAAGGCTCGGTTAATGCATCCAACCAGGGCGGCTCGAGCTGGTATGTGCTCGCTTCGTCCGACAACAAGGAAGAAGCCATCGACTTCCTCAAGACCGTTTGGGGCAGCGATGTCGACTTTTACCAGAAGATCCTGATCGATCAGGGCGCTGTTGGTTCGCTCCTCGCGGCGCGCGAAGGCGAAGCCTACAAGGCAACTGACGAGTTCTTCGGCGGCGCTCCGGTCTGGCAGGATTTCTCCACCTGGCTGAGCCAGATCCCCGCCGTGGACTATGGCATCTTCACCGCTGAAGTCGACGCCGCTGTTCAGGCGCAGCTGCCCACCATCATCCAGGGTGGCGATATCGACGCGGCGCTTCAGGCCATCAACGACCAGGCCCAGCAGCAGATGCAGTAAACTGCACGGGCGAAGCGGGCTCCGGCTCGCTTCGCCTTTCCGGCATCGTGGAGGCGATGCTGGCGCAATGAGATGCTGCACGAGGGAGGATAGCTATTGGCACAGGCGCGACTTGAACGAAGGGAGCAGCTGACCGGCTGGGCGTTCGTTGCCCCTGCCCTCATTCTGCTCGGTCTCTTCATGATCTATCCTATCATCTGGTCGCTCTGGATGAGCTTCCAGGTGGGCAAGGGGATGAACCTCAGCTTTGGCGGCTTGGCCAATATCGAGCGGCTGACCAAGGACCCGGTCTTCCTGCGGGCGCTGGGCAACACCTTCATCTTCTTTATCGTGCAAGTGCCGATCATGATCACCCTGGCGCTGTTGTTCGCCGTCGCGCTTAATGATTCCACCCTGCGCTTCCGTGGCTTGTTCCGCACGGCGATCTTCCTGCCCTGCGTCACCTCGCTGATCGCCTATTCCACCATCTTCAAGTCGATGTTCGCGACTGACGGTGTCGTCAACCAGGGCTTGATGGCGCTCCACATCATCGGCTCGCCTATTGCCTGGTTCAGCGATCCGTTCTGGGCCAAGGTCGTCGTCATCCTCGCCATCACCTGGCGCTGGACCGGGTACAACATGATCTTCTACCTGGCGGCGCTGCAGAACGTGGATCGCTCGATCTATGAAGCGGCACGCATCGATGGCGTTCCGGACTGGGCGCGGTTCCGCTACCTGACCATCCCCATGCTCAAGCCCGTGATCCTCTTCACCACCGTGATCTCGACCATCGGCACGCTGCAGCTGTTCGACGAAGTCTACAACTTCACCGCCGGCAATGGCGGACCGTCGGACGCAACGCTGACGCTCTCGCTCTATATCTACAATCTCACCTTCAAGTTCATGCCGAGCTTCGGCTATTCGGCGACCGTGTCCTGGGTAATCGTGGTGCTCGTCGGCATCCTGAGCTTCCTCCAGTTCCTTATAGCGCGTGACCGGAGGCGGGCGTGACCGATACTTCTCTTCCCGCTTCCGCCAATGTCCGGCCGGCCACCGGTAGTGTCAGCGCGCGGCTTCCTGCCAATCCCATGGCATTGATCCGCCGCGCCATCGTCTACCTGCTCCTGTCGATCGCCGCGTTCGTTTCGGTGTTCCCCTTCTTCTGGATGATCGTGGGCGCAACCAATCGCTCCGCCGATATCATCCGCGGCAAGAACAGCTTCGGTACCGAGCTCTTCAACAATGCGGCGACCTTCTTCATCCAGGTCGATGCCCTGCGCGTGTTCTGGAACTCCGCCTTCATCGCCGTGGTCGGCACGGCCCTGACACTCCTGATCTCGTCACTGGCCGGTTACGGGTTCGAGATGTTCCGCAGCAAGGTCCGTGAACGCATCTTCGCGCTCCTGCTCCTGCTGCTCTCCATCCCATTCGCCGCCATGATGGTGCCGCTCTTTGTGATGTTTTCACAGGCCAAGCTCGTCAACACCTATGTGGCCGTGATCCTGCCGACTGTCGCCTCCATCTTCATCATCTTCTATTTCCGCCAGGCGACCAAGGCCTTCCCTAGCGAGCTGCGCGACGCCGCCAAGATCGACGGCCTCAAGGAGTGGCAGATTTTCCTCTTCGTCTACATGCCGGTGATGCGCTCCACCTATGCGGCAGCGACCATCATAATCTTCATGTCGAACTGGAATAACTATCTCTGGCCCTTGATCGTGCTGCAGACCGCCGAGAACAAGACAATCACGCTGATCGTCTCTGCACTGACCTCGGCCTACACGCCCGATTACGGCATGATCCTGTTTGGCACCGTGCTCGCAACACTGCCCACCCTCATCATTTTCTTCCTGCTCCAGCGCCGCTTTGTTGAAGGCATGCTGGGCGCGGTCAAATAAGGTGCAACCACAATGAGCAGCCTCAAACTCTCAGGCGTGCGGAAATCCTATGGCAGGGTGGAGGTCATCAAGGGCGTCGACCTCGAGATCCAGCCCAAGGAATTCGTGGTCTTTGTCGGCCCGTCCGGCTGTGGCAAGTCCACCCTGCTGCGCATGATCGCGGGCCTCGAAAACATCTCGGCGGGCGATCTCGAGATCGGCGGCGCCCGGATGAACGATGTCGATCCGTCCAAGCGCGGCATTGCCATGGTGTTCCAATCCTACGCGCTTTATCCGCACATGACCGTGCGCGAGAACATGGGTTTTGCCCTGCGCTTTGCTGGCGTTGCCAAGGACCAGATCGCACGGCAGGTCAACGAGGCCGCCCGTATCCTCGCGCTCGAACCGCTCCTTGATCGCCTGCCCAAGGAACTCTCGGGCGGCCAGCGCCAGCGCGTCGCCATTGGCCGGGCCATCGTGCGCAATCCACAGGTGTTCCTGTTCGACGAACCCCTCAGCAACCTCGATGCCGAACTGCGCGTCCACATGCGCATCGAGATCGCGCGCCTCCACAAGGAGCTTCAGGCCACCATCATCTATGTGACGCACGATCAGGTCGAAGCCATGACCCTGGCCGACACCATTGTCGTTTTGCGTGATGGCTTGATCGAACAGGTCGGCCGGCCGCTGGAGCTTTATGATAACCCGGCCAATCAGTTCGTGGCGGGGTTCATCGGCTCGCCCAAGATGAACTTCCTCGCTGCCCGGGTGGTGGACAAGTCCGCGACGGGTCTGACCATCGAGTTGCGCAATCACGCCGGGGCTCGGCTCACCCTTCCCGTTTCGGACGGGGCCGTGGGAGACGAGGTCGTTCTCGGCGTGCGCGCCGAGCATTTTGGCATACCCGGTGCCGGAGGCCTCGACATCCGCTTGGATGTCGACGTGGCCGAGCACCTGGGCTCCACCAGCTATGTTTATGCCAATGCCAACGGGGAATCGCTGATCATCGAGCGGGAAGAATCCCGCCACGAGAACGGCCAGGAGCAGATCACCGTCTCCATCTCCCCCGAGCGCGCCTACCTTTTCGACAGCAACGGCCAGCGACTGCGCTGACCCTCCAAACCATCAGTAGACCGCATGGTGAGCCTGTCGAACTATGCGGTCGTGCCACGGCACTCTGCCACGACCTCGTCCTTCGACACGCTCAGGATGAGGTCTACTCAAGGACGAAACTATGACTGACCAAAAAATCCGCTGGGGCATCATTGGGCCGGGCAGCATCGCCAAGGCATTCCAGGGCGGGGTCGCCGGCTCGCAGCATGGCGTTCTGGCTGCCATCGCCACGCGCGACCCCAACAAGCCGAACCTTGCCACCGATTTCCCCGGCGCCCGCATCGTGCATGGCTACGACGCGCTTCTGGCTGATCCAGAAGTTGACGCCGTCTACATCGCCGTGCCCCACACAGGCCATGCCGAATGGGCCATCAAGGCTGCTGAGGCCCGCAAGCATGTGCTTGTCGAAAAGCCCTTCGCGCTGTCGTCCTTTGAAATGGATGCCGTGTTCCACGCCCATCGCAAGGCGGGCACCTTCGCGGGCGAGGCCTTCATGTATCGCCTCCATCCGCAGACCGCCAAGCTCGGTGAGCTCATCCGCTCCGGGGCCATCGGTGAAGTGCGCATGATCCAGTCGAGCTTCGGCTTCTCCATGGGCACCTTCCAGCCCCAGCACCGGCTCTTCGCCTCGAGCCTGGCTGGTGGCGGCATTCTCGACGTCGGTGGCTATCCCGTCTCCATGGCCCGCTTCATCGTTGGCCAAGTCATGGGCAAGCCCTTTGCCGATCCGGTGAAGGTTGCTGGCACGGCCAAGCTCAACGCTGAAAGCACCGATGATTGGGCCGCCGCTGTCCTGACCTTCGAGAACGGCATCGTTGCGCAGGTCTCCTGCGCCGTCATGGCGAACCTCGACAATGTCCTGCGCATCCATGGCTCGGAAGGCCGGATCGAAGTTCCAGATTTCTGGTTTGCCGGCGGCGACCGCACCAAAGGCCTTGGCCGCATCGACATCATCAAGAAGGGCCAGACTGAAACAGTCAGCGTCGGCGAAGAGCGCCACGTTTATTCATTCGAAGCCGATGCTGCCGCTCAGGCAATCTTTGCCGGCAAGCAGGAGTTGGACGCGCCGGGCATGAGCTGGGCCGATTCACTTGGCAATGCACGCGTGCTCGATGCATGGCGCAAGGACGCCGGTATCGAGTATTCGGTCGAGAAGTCCTCGGTCCGCGTCAACACGCTCGACAACCGCAAGCTCGGTGCGAACGAAGGCATCATTCCAAAGCGCTCCATCCCAGGCCTGGGCAAGCAGGCTTCAGCCGTTGCACTGGGCTTTGAGGATTTCCGCAGCTTCGCGTCGGGCGCCATCATGCTCGACGCTTTCTGGGAGCGCGGCGGCAACATCTTCGACACCGCCTTTGTCTATGGCGCCGGCTATACCGAAACCCTCTTCGGTCAATGGCACACCAATCGCGGCACGCGTGAAGGCTCGGTGCTGATCGGCAAGGGCGCGCACAGCCCGCTCGTTTACCCCGACGTCATTGCCAAGCAGCTGACCCAGTCCCTCGATCGCCTCCAGACCGACTATGTCGACGTCTACTTCATGCACCGCGACAATACGGATGTTCCGGTCGGGGAGTTCGTCGACGCCATGGACGCCGAAGTCCAAAAGGGCCGCATCCGCGGACCGTTCGGCGGCTCGAACTGGACCAAGGAGCGGTTCGATGAAGCTGTCGCCTATGCCGAGCGCACCGGCAAGACCAAGCCTATGGCCTTGAGCAACAATTTCGCACTCAGCGAAATGCTCGAGCCGATCTGGCCGGGCTGTGTGACCTCCTCAACCGACGAGTGGAAGCAATGGCTCAATGACCGCCAGGTCACCAATTTCTCCTGGTCCAGCCAAGGCCGCGGCTTCTTCACCGACCGCGCCGGACGCGACAAGACCGACAACGAGGAGCTGGTCCGCTGCTGGTACAACGACAAGAACTTCGCCCGCCGCGATCGCGCGATCCAGCTTGCCGAAAAGCTCGGCCACAGCCCCATCCACGTCGCGCTGGCCTTCGTCCTCGCCCAGCCGTTCCCCTCAATCCCCCTGATCGGACCACGTACACTTGGCGAACTCGACGATAGCCTCAAAGCCTTCGACATCAAGCTCACGCCTGAGCAGGTCAAGTGGCTCGATAACGGTTAGTCAAAGGCGCCTGGCCTTTTCGGGAGACAAGGCCAGGTCGGGGTGACGTGGGCCGTGAAAGCCATATGCCCACGTCCGACCTCCCGCTGATTGTCCAACCCACCGCGCGTCACCCTCGGGCTCGACCCGAGGGGCTCTGCACTTCACCAACGCTCCGCAAGTACAGCCCCCTTGGGTCAAGCCCAAGGGTGACGATCGGGGATGAGGCAAGATCTCACCCACCCACAGTGTCATCCCGGGCTTGACCCGGGATCCATCTCGAGATCATCGTCTCGCCGCAAGGTGGTTCGAACCATCCACTATAGAGCCCCAGCATCTCAGGATGGATCCCGGGTCAAGCCCGGGACGACACCGTCGATGTGGAGCCTCCATGCACCTACGACAAGCTGGACGATCCAGACACCAACCGCGCGTCACCCTCGGACTTGATCCGAGGGGCTCTGCACTTTGCCAACCCACCGCAAGTACAGCCTCCTCGGGTCAAGCCCAAGGATGACGATCGAAGGTATGGCACCATCTCGCCCACCCACCAGCCCGTCCCTCCCCCTCGTGAGGGGGAGGCTAGGTGGGGGTCAGTCCGCCCCCAATCTATCCCCCTTCTCCCCCTAGCCAATCCCCATGCCATCATCTCACCATCTCCGCACATGCTGCGCGGTCGCGACGAACGGTCGGTGCGGGGATGCCAGGTGAGGTGGAGGTCGCTCCCCCTCCTGTGGTTCTTGGATGATCTGTGACCCGATTTGAGCCCCCGGGTCCTGGAGCAATGTGCTCCTTTTCCGTCGGCACGGGCTAAAGCCGAGGACGGTCCATGCCAGAGAGTCCCTGGTTGCATGGGGCGAGGTGGGTTCCACCTTATACCTTCTCGCCGGACGACCGGCACCGGGACGAACCTCGCCCCATGTCGCACATCAACCGCAAGGCCCCAAGCCTAGGCGGCGCTTCGGCACGCACAAACGCTCCACACTGTTCGACATTCCAGCACAGTTACACTCCTGTGTCTTCTTGCACCTTGCTCCACCCTGCCCTATCTTCACTCCTGCAGGGCACGAGCTCTGCATAGTTCTCAGGGCGGGGTGCAATTCCCCACCGGCGGTAAGGCGGCAACGTCAAGCCCGCGAGCGCTTCGCGCAAGCGAAGGTCAGCAGATCCGGTGTGACTCCGGAGCCGACGGTATAGTCCGGATGAAAGAGAACGGGTTTCAGCGCTGGCTTGCCGGCGCCTGCCATCTATTCGGCGGGCGTTCGCACCAACGCCTTCCCGTAACCCTGAGGAAACTGGTTACGGAAAGGACATAACATGAACCAGATTTCCTCATCTTCCAGCAACGCCGCATTGGGCGCAGCCCTCATGGTGGTTGCAAGCCTCGCCTTTGCCGGCACCAACGTACTCCAATCCGTGCTGCCCTGGCAGTTCGGCATGAGCTCGACCGGCATGGCCTTCTGGCAATATGTCATCGCCTCCATTCTGGCCCTGCCGCTGATCCTGCGTTTCGGCAGTGGCAATCTGCGCACCAAAAAGCCCCTCGCTCATGAAATCCGCGCCTTCGTGTCGGCCCTGGGCGTTCATGTCTTCGTTTATGGCTTCGCTGCCGGCGTGCCGATCTGGCAGATGGTGACGCTCCTCGCTACCGGCCCCCTGTTCATCATCCTCGGCTCGACCCTCTTCCTCGGTGAGCGCGCCACGCCACAGCGGCTCGGCGCTGCGCTGGTCGGCTTTGTCGGTGCCATCATCATCTCCGGCGTCGGATCGGAAGGCCTCTCATGGGCCACGCTGATCCCGATCGCGGCAGCCGCGCTTTGGGCCACCACGGACGTCCTGACCAAATATCTGGCCCGCCAGGAATCGCCTGAAACCATGACGATTTCCCTTCTGGTGCTGATGACGCCCAATCACCTGCTCATCCTGCTGGCCGTCAATGCCCTTGGCTGGCTCGCACCCGCCGTTTTGCCCGAAGGGGTAGCCACGGGCTTCCCATTCGCCCTGCCCACCGGCAACGGGCTGCTGCTCCTTCTCCTGCTCGGCGCGCTGACAGCCTTCGCGCAATATCTGCTCAGCTTCGCCTACAAGGTTGCCGACGCAACCTACCTGCAGCCGTTCGGCGACCTGAAAGTGCCGCTCAGCGGCCTGCTTGGCTGGATCTTCCTCTCCCAAGTTCCCGGCATCCTGTTCTGGCCGGGTGCCGTTCTCATCCTTGCTGCGTCGAGCTTTATCCTCTGGAGCGAGTCGCAGAAGCCCGAGCGTCTCAGCTTCGCATGAGCTAGACGGCCACCCACGCCTGCACGCGATGGCTTTGTGCCATCGCGTGCACGGTCCGTTCGATCTCAAGACCCTTCCCGAAGTCGATGATCCGCGCCGGCTCCCCGGCAATGCGCCGCAGCAGTTCATGGCACTCGATGATCTTGAGGTCGTTGAACCCAGCCCGTGACCCGGCGCGGGAATGAATCGGTCATAAGGCGCATGCTGGGGCGCCGACAGGATCGTTCGGAAACCCTGCTGGCCGGGCTTGTCGCTGGTGAGATAAAGCTGCAGCTCGTTCATCCGCTCCTGGTCATAAACGATGGCGCCCTTGCTGCCGAAGATCTGAAGCGCGATGCGCCCCTTGCGGCCCCAGGCCGAGCGGTTGAGGGCCATCACGCCGCTGATCTCCTGCCCGATCTCGAACAGCACGCTGGCGATGTCGTAGGTCTCAACCGGGCGTCGCGTGCCCTCCAGCGTCGGCCGGTCGGCATAGGGCTTGGACAGGTGGGCAAACACGCGGGTGGGCGTTCCGAACAGCACCTGGAGGAGACTCAGCGGATGCACGCCGAAATCGTCCAGTGCCCCATAGCCGGAGCTCTCCTCGCTTTTCCAGTAGAACAGCGCCTCCGGGTCGGCCATGAAGTCCTCGTCCATCTCAACCCGAACATGATTGACGGTGCCGATGCTGCCGTCGGCTAGGATGGCCTCGATCTGCAGCACAAGCGGGTTCTGGATATAGTTGTAGCCGAGCGCCGTAACCCGCCCTGACGCTTCGGCCGCAGCGGCCATGCGCTGCGCATCGTCCAGGGCCGGCGCCATGGGCTTTTCGCACCAGACATGCTTGCCCGCCCCGAGCGCCGCTATGGCCATCTCGGCATGGAACGCATTCGGCGTCGTAATGGAAACAACCTGGACCTTGGGGTCGGCGATCAGCGCTCGCCAGTCGCCCGTTCCTTTCTCGAAACCGAACTCCTGAGCCTTGCGCCGGCCCATGTCTTCGGTCACCTCCGCCAAGTGCACCAGCCGGGGCCGCAACGCTTCTCCGAACACCGCCCCCACGCCCGTCCAGGCCAGCGCGTGGCACTTGCCCATATAGCCGGTTCCGATAAGCCCAACCCCGATCGATGCGGTCATTTGTGTCCTCCCGTTTCCGAACAGCAGTAAGCTAATCACCGAGTCCGCGGAATGGGTTGGGAGACTTGATTGCGACAATGGTTTGCCCATTATGGCACTCGAATGCGAGAGCCCCTATGTCCGACGCCGCCGCCAAAGCGCAGCCCCCGCAGCATTTCGATGCCCTGCGCAGCGCGATCCTCGACCGCAAGCACGAATTGCCCAAGCGCCTGACCCAAGTTGCCGCCTATGCGCTCGACCATCCCGACGAAATCGCCTTTGGCACCGCAGCGAGCATCGCCCTTTCCGCGCAGGTACAGCCATCGACCTTGGTGCGTTTCGCCCAGCATTTCGGCTTTGAGGGGTTTTCCGGACTGCAGTCGGTTTTTCAGGCCCGCCTGCGCGAGCGCAATTCCTCTTACGAAGACCGATTGCGGCAGTTGGAGGCAAACGGTCCGGCGCTCACCGAGAGCTCGAGCATCTTCAACGGTTTCGTTCTTGCGGCACATCGATCGCTTGATGCGCTGTCCTCTGCCGTGGAGCCGGAGAAACTCGAGCGTGCGGTTTCGATCCTGGCCAATGCCGAAACCATCTACCTCATTGCCAAGCGCCGCTCCTATCCCATCAGCAGCTACATGGCCTATGCCTTCGGCAAGCTGAAGGTGCGGTTCCAACTGGTCGGCACGGCGGCCGGGATCGATGAAGACATGCTCGCCATGGCAACACCGCGCGACGCAGCCTTCGCCATCAGCTTTTCGCCCTATGCGGCAGAAAGTACAGCCCAGGCGCGCTTCATGTCTGCGCGTGGTGTGCCCGTGGTTTCCCTCACCGATTCGGCTTTTTCGCCCTTGGCAGAATGTTCCGCCGAATGGTTCGAAGTGGTCGAAGCCGACCATGCCGGCTTTCGGTCCCTTTCCGCCAGCATGGCCTTTGCCATGGCACTTACTGTCGGGATTGCCGAGGCACGCCGACGCCGTTGACCGAGTTCTCGTTGGAACGCTTATTCCGCGTTGACGACCGGGCAGAACCAATGTTTCATGCAGCCGCGAAGCGCGGCAGGGGAGGACCGAAGTGACCATTGCGCAACCCGAAAACGGGACCAAGCCGCTCGATGTGATCACCATTGGCCGCGCCTCGGTTGATCTTTATGGCCAACAGATCGGCACAAGGCTCGAGGATATCGGCAGTTTCGCCAAGTCCGTCGGCGGCTGCCCGACCAATATTGCCGTGGGCACCGCGCGGCTGGGGCTGAAGTCCGCCCTGATCACCCGCGTCGGCAACGAGCAGATGGGTCGCTTCATTCGCGAGCAGCTTGCGCGTGAGGGAGTCGAGACCCGGGGCATTGCCACTGATCCGGACAGGCTAACGGCTCTCGTCCTCCTCTCGGTCGAGGCCGAGGGCGTTTCGCCCATGATCTTCTACCGCACCGACTGCGCCGATATGGCGCTGGCAGAAGAGGACATCGACGCGGACCTGATCGCCTCGGCGCGCGCCATCGTCGTGACCGGCACCCATTTCTCCCGGCCCAACAGCGAAGCGGCGCAGAAAAAGGCCATCAAGCTCGCGAAAAGTTCCGGCGCCCGCGTCGCCTTCGATATCGATTACCGCCCCAACCTCTGGGGCCTAGCCGGGCACGATGCCGGGTTCGAACGCTTCGTTGCCTCCGATACCGTGTCGCAGAAGTACAAGTCGGTACTGCCCGATTGCGACCTGATCGTCGGGACCGAAGAAGAGGTGCTGATCGCTTCGGGCGAGAAGGACCTCCTGTCCGCACTCCGGATCATCCGCTCCGTCTCGGGCGCCACCATCGTCCTCAAGCGCGGACCGATGGGCTGCATTGTTTATGACGGACCGATCCCCGACAATCTCGAAGACGGCATTGTGGGCAAGGGCTTCCCCATCGAAGTCTATAATGTGCTTGGCGCTGGCGATGCCTTCATGAGCGGCTGGCTGCGCGGCTGGCTCACCGGGGAGCCGCACGCCACCAGCGCCACCTGGGCCAATGCCTGCGGCGCCTTTGCCGTATCGCGCCTCCTCTGCGCGCCGGAATATCCGAGCTGGACCGAGCTCAACTATTTTCTCGAAAACGGCAGCCCGGAACGCGCCTTGCGCCGGGATGCTGACCTCAACCACATTCATTGGGCCACGAACCGCCGCCGCGAGATCCCGAGCCTGATGGCGCTTGCCATCGATCATCGCAGCCAATTGGAAGAGCTGGCCCAGGGCGATCCGCAGGTGCTGGCGCGCATTCCCGCGTTCAAGCTCCTGGCCGTCCAAGCCGCCACGCAGGTCGCGAACGGCCGGCCGGGTTTCGGCATGCTGCTCGACGACAAGTATGGGCGCGATGCTCTATTTGCCGCCGCGGCGCAAAGAGATTTCTGGTTGGCCCGGCCCATCGAGCTGCCAGGCTCCCGCCCCCTCCAGTTCGAGTTCTCGCAAGATGTCGGATCGCGCATCCTCGAATGGCCGGTAGATCACTGCCTCAAGGTCCTTTGCTTCTTTCATCCAGACGATGCGGCTGAGCTCAAGCAGCAGCAGATCGAGAAGCTCCAAGCCGCCTATGACGCCGCCCGCAAGATCGGTCGCGACATCCTCGTCGAGATAATAGCCGGTAAGCACGGTACGCTGAGCGACGACACGGTCAGCCGCGTCCTCACCGAGATCTATGATGCCGGCATCAAGCCGGATTGGTGGAAACTCGAGTCACTGCCCAGCGAAGCCGCCTGGGGCAAAATCGACCAGATCATCGAAACGCGCGACGCGTTCTGCCGCGGCGTGGTATTGCTCGGCCTCGACGCTCCACAGGACGTGCTGGAAGCCGGATTTGCCAAGGCCCGCAGTTCACGCACCGTGCGCGGCTTCGCTGTCGGCCGGACAATTTTTGCCGAAGCTGCTCGGAAATGGCTTGCTGGCGAGATGAGCGACGAGGACGCCATTGCCGACATGGCGCGCCGGTTCGGCGCTCTAGTGGAAATTTGGGAACGGTTGGGCAAGAGCAAGGCGGCCTGAGAGCCTGCTTTGCTACCCACGAGGAGGAACGGGCCGATGAGCCAAAAAACTGTTCGATTGACCATGGCACAGGCCGTGGCGCGGTTCCTGACCATGCAGAAGACCGTGATCGACGAGCAGACCGTGCCGATCTTCGGCGGGGTCTTCGCCATTTTCGGCCATGGCAATGTGGCCGGCGTTGGTGAGGCGCTGCACGGGATCAAGGACACGCTGCCCACCTACCGTGCGCAGAACGAGCAAGGCATGGCGCATGCCGCCATCGCCTATGCCAAGGCGAGCTTCCGTCGCCGCTTCATGGCCTGCACCTCTTCCATCGGTCCAGGCGCGCTCAACATGGTGACGGCTGCCGCCCTTGCCCACGTCAACCGCATTCCCGTGCTCCTGCTGCCCGGCGATGTCTTCGCCAACCGACTGCCCGACCCGGTGCTGCAGCAGGTGGAGGATTTTGGCGACGGCACCGTCTCGGCCAATGATTGCTTCCGCCCCGTCAGCCGCTATTTCGACCGCATCACCCGGCCCGAGCAGATCATCCCGGCCCTGCGCCGCGCCATGCAGGTGCTGACCGACCCGGCCGAATGCGGGCCGGTGACCCTCAGTCTCTGCCAGGATGTGCAGGCCGAGGCCTATGACTATCCCGAGAGCTTCTTCGCGGAGAAGATCTGGCACATCCGCCGGGTCATGCCCGATGCGGACGAGTTCGCCGCAGCCGCCACCGCCCTGCTCCACGCCAAGAAGCCGGTGATCATCGCCGGCGGCGGCGTGCTTTACTCGGAAGCTTCCAATGCGCTGCGCAATTTCGCCGAACGCTATGGCGTGCCGGTCATGGAAACCCAGGCCGGCAAATCAAGCCTGCCACACGATCATCCCCTTAACATGGGCTCGGTCGGCGTGACCGGGAGTTCGGCTTCGAACCGCCTAGCGGAAGAAGCGGACGTGGTCCTTGCCGTCGGCACGCGCCTTCAGGACTTCACCACCGGCTCTTGGGCCCTGTTCAAGAATGAACACCTGAAGATCATCGGCCTCAACGTGCAGCCCTTCGACGCGCACAAGCACCAGGCCCTGCCCCTCGTCGCCGATGCGCGCGCCGGACTTGATGCACTCAGCACGGCCCTCGCCGGTTGGCAGGCCGAGCCGGAATGGACTGACCGCGCCAAGTCCGGCAAAGAAGAATGGCTGACCGATGCCGATCGGGCAACGGCCGCCACCAATGCCGCCTTGCCGTCGGACGCTCAGGTGATTGGCGCCGTGCAGCGGGCACGCGAAAATGCGCTCCTGGTCTGCGCGGCTGGCGGCCTTCCCGGCGAGTTGCACAAGCTCTGGAAAGCGCAGGGGCCTGGCAGCTACCACATGGAATATGGCTTCTCGACCATGGGCTACGAGATCGCCGGCGGGCTCGGCGTCAAACTGGCCCGGCCGGATGCCGATGTGGTCGTCATGGTCGGCGACGGCAGCTACATGATGCTCAACTCGGAAATCGCCAGTTCCATCATGCTCGGAGCCAAGCTCACCATCGTGGTGCTAGACAACGCCGGCTATGGCTGCATCAACCGCCTGCAGATGGCGACCGGGGGCGCCAACTTCAACAATCTGTTGAAGGACACCCATCATGTCACGCTGCCCGGAATCGATTTTGCCGCCCACGCCGCCTCCATGGGCGCCATTGCGCGCAAGGTCGGCTCCATCGCCGAACTCGAAACTGCCCTGCAGGACAGCGAAGACAATGACCGGACAACCGTGATCGTGATCGACACCGATCCGCTGATCACCACCGAGGCCGGTGGGCATTGGTGGGACGTCGCCGTGCCGGAGGTTAGCGAGCGTCCGCAGGTGAACGCGGCGCGAGAGGCTTATGTGAAGGCGTTGCAGGCGCAGCGGGCGGGATGACCCCCACCTAGCCTCCCCCTCATAGGGGGAGGGACTATGCGGTGTATGTGAAAAGATTTCGGAACAATCCCGATCTGTCCCTCCCCCTCCCAGGGGGAGGTTAGGTGGGGGTACTAGCGCTAGAGCGCAGGAGAACAGACTTTGAAAGCCAAACTCGGCATGTCGCCCATTGCGTGGTGGAACGACGATCTCGTTGAACTCAGCGATGACGTGTCGCTCGAGGAATGCCTGCGCCAGTCACGCTCGGCTGGCTTCACCGGCATGGAAAAAGGCCGTCGCTTTCCCGACGACCCCGATGTCATGCTGCCCATCCTGCGGGCCGCCGATGTGACGCTCTGTGGCGGCTGGTTCTCGGGCACGCTGGTGGACGAAGAGCTGGCGGCCAACAAGGACCGTATCGCGCCCATGATCGAGTTGTTCAAGGCCGTCGACGCGCCTTGCATTGTTTATGGTGAAGTCGGCCGCTCCATCCAGGGCAAGCGCGAGATCCCGCTCGCCCAGAAGCCAAAACTCTCGGACGACGAGATGAAAAGCTATGCCCGCAAGGTCACAGCCTTCGGCGAATGGTGTGCGGACCAAGGCATGCCCCTCTCCTACCACCACCACATGGCGGCAGTTGTGGAGACCGAAGCCGAACTTGACGCCTTCATGCGCCACTCCGGGCCAGGCATTCCGCTGCTGCTTGATGCCGGGCACCTTGCCTTCGCCGGCGGCGACGTTCTGCGCGCCATCGACAATCACCACGCTCGTATCAATCATGTTCACGTCAAGGACATCCGCCAGACCGTGGTCGATGGGTTGGACCGCAGCAAGCAGAGCTTCCTTGATGCGGTGGCGCTGGGCGCCTTTACCGTCCCTGGCGACGGCTCGCTCGACTTCGGTGCTATTGTCCAGCGCTTTGCCGATCATGGCTATGAGGGCTGGTTCGTGGTTGAAGCTGAGCAGGACCCCAAGGCCAACCCGCCCCTGCGCATGGCGCAGGTGGGGCACGCCGAACTTATGCGCGTCATGACCGTGGCAGGGTACACTGTCGAAACGGAAGGCTTTCCCAAAGGGTGAGCTTTCCCGTACAAGGCCCTTGAAGCGCAGATGGAGGATGGCTGATTGGCTTTGAAGGGTAACGACGCGAACTGGTTTCGTCCCATGTGGCGCCGGGTTTCGATCACGGTGTTTCTCGCCATCTGGCTAGCGTGGGAAGTGTTCTGGAATCAGGACCAGTTCTGGGCTTTCCTCGTCGGCTTTGCCCTCCTTTATTCGCTTTACAACTTCTTCTATGCCTTCCCCAAGGAGGAGCCCAAAAATGACAACCCAGCAGAATCTGCGCCTCCGTCCGCAAGCGACGACGGGCCTCGTTCATGATGTGACGCCCCAATCGGCTGGCTGGAACTATGTGGGTTTCGCCCTCCATAAGCTCGGCACAGGCGAGGTCACCAGTGGTGAAGCCGGCATCAACGAGCTCTGTCTGGTACTCGTCAGCGGCAGGGCGCGCATCTCGGTAGACGGCGTGGATTTGGGCGAGATTGGTGAACGCATGAGCCCGTTCGAGGGCGCCCCGTGGGCCGTTTACGTGCCTATGGGCAGCGAGTGGGTTGCCGACGCGCTGACCGATCTGGAACTGGCGGTTTGTGCCGCGCCAGGCGGCGGCAGCTATACAGCCAGGATCATTCCGCCGGGCACACATCCGCGCATCACCCGTGGCAAGGGCGCCAATGTGCGCCATGTCTACAACATCATGCCCGAGGACGACGGCGCGGCCAATTCGCTCCTCGTGGTCGAGGTCATCACGCCACAGGGCAATACCTCGTCCTACCCGCCACACAAGCACGACCAGGACAACCTGCCCCACGAGAGCCAGTTGGAAGAAACCTACTTCCACCGGCTCAATCCGCCGCAAGGCTTTGCCATGCAACGCGTCTACACCGATGACCGAAGCCTCGATGAAGCGCTCGTCATCGAAGATGGCGACGTGACGCTAGTGCCGCGCGGATACCATCCCGTTGCCACCACGGCTGGGTATGATCTTTATTACCTCAACGTCATGGCCGGTCCCAAGCGGGTTTGGAAATTCCACAACGCGCCCGAGCATGAGTGGCTGTTGAAGTAGCGGGCTAAGCGCCGTGCTCTTTCGCCAACCTATCCCACCTACAATGTCACCCCGGGCTTGACCCGGGGCCCATCTCGAGATCCCGCCACAGCCGCAAGGTGGCTCGTACTTTCCCCTGGTGGGACCCCTACCATCTCAGGATGGATCCCGGGTCAAGCCCGGGATGACACCGTGGGTAAACTCACCTTTGTGGCCAGCCCTAGCGCCCCTGAAACACACTCCTGTCCGCCAGTGCACCGGTGACCTCACTCACCTTAACCGCACGCCCCTCCTCCACTGAGCGAACCGCCGCATCGGCCAACGCCAGCGCGATCAGCCCATCGAGCCCACTCGGCTTGGCCGCTGACTTGCTCTCCACGGCATCGATGAACGTGCTGATCTCCCGCGCATAGGCCTCGGTGTATCGCGTCATGAAGAAATCGTGCAGCGGCGGGCGGGTATAGCCCTGCGCGTTGGCGACTTCGATCGACACCGGGCGCTGGTTCTCGGCTGCGACAGCGCCTTTGGACCCATGCACTTCAATGCGCTGATCATAACCATAAGTCGCCCGGCGCGAGTTCGAAATGGTCGCATGCTTGCCCGATGCTGTCGCCAGCATTACCGAAACGGAATCATAGTCCCCTGCCTCCCCAATCGCCGGATCAACCAGCACCGAAGCCTGGGCGCTCACCGTTTCGATCTCCTCGCCCAGCATGAAGCGCGCCATGTCGAAGTCATGGATGGTCATGTCGCGGAAGATGCCGCCCGAGCGGTTGATATAGTCCACTGGCGGCGCACCGGGATCGCGCGAGACGATCGTCACCATCTCCACGTCGCCGACCTGCCCTTCATCGATTGCCTTGCGCATGGCCTGGAAATGCGGGTCGAACCGCCGGTTGAAGCCCACCATCAGGGTCGCGCCCTCGGCATCGACCACCTTGAGGCATGCCTTGACCCGCTCGATGTCCAGGTCAATCGGCTTCTCGCAGAAGATCGCCTTGCCGGCTCGGGAGAACTGCTCGATCAAGTCGGCATGGGTGTCAGTCGGCGTGCAAATCACGACGGCGTCGATATCGGCCGAGCCGAGAATGTTATCCACTGTCCGGATATCGCAGCCATATTGCTGGGCAAGATCGCTGGCGGCTTGCTCGAAAGCATCGGCTACCGCGACCAGTTTAGCCTTTGGATTGGAGGTAATAGCCTTGGCGTGCACCTTGCCAATGCGGCCAGCGCCGAGCAGGCCGAAACGAACGGTCATTGGAGATCTCCGGATATGGTTTGGCGATGCAACATGTGCACTGAGACAATGTCAATGTGGAACGTTCATTCCACAATACGTACATGAGGTCGGATGGATTTGGCGGCTCAGGTTTCCCGTGCGCGTTCAAGGATGCGTTTGCATTCCAGCAGTTCGCGCAAAACGTCTGACAGCTTGTCGCGCGATTCCCGATCAAGAGCCGGGCTGGCCAGCATTACGGCTTCTTCGAGCTCGGCCTCGTCGCCTGCAGCCTCTGCCTCTTCGATCATCGGCAAGATGTCTTCGAGCGGCTTGCCCTCACCCACAGCGATCACGTAGCGGCTTCCCTGGTCCTTGAGGATGCGCTGCACCCCCTTGATGGTAAAGCCCTGATCGTAAAGCAAATGCCGGATGCCACGCAGCAGCAAAACGTCTTCGGGACGATAGTAGCGCCGTCCCCCGCCGCGCTTCAGCGGCTTGATGGTATTGAATCTCGTTTCCCAAAAGCGGAGCACATGCTGGGGAAGGTCCAGCTCTTCGGCAGCTTCTGAAATCGTCCGGAAGGCGTCTGGCGACTTGTCCACGGAGGCTGAGACTCGCTAGGATTGCTTATTTTCCAGCGCTGACCATAGATTTGTTGATCTTGGACTTCAACACATTGGACGGTTTGAACACAAGAACCTGCCGGGGCAGGATCGGCACCTCTTCCCCGGTCTTGGGATTGCGGCCGATACGCTCATTTTTCGATCGCACCTGAAAGGAGCCAAAGGAGGACAGTTTGACATTGGCGCCTTCGATCAGCGCATCGCCGATCAGCTCAAGCACGCGCTCCACCAGTTCGGCCGACTCTGTCCGGGAAAGTCCAACCGAACCATAGACTGCTTCGGCAAGGTCAGCTCGCGTTACCGTCTTCTGCGCCATTCGCACCCCCAAAATGCCTGAAAGAAATCCTTTCCGAACCAGCCTGTTCCAAGGAGCAGACCCGAGCGAAACCGCTGTTGGCTCCTCCCTGGTGGGACTAGCCAGAACTGGGATTCTTCCCATCAAGAGACGCCCGGCACCGCCCGCAAACAGTGCCGCACCGCAACAGGTAGGCGCCAGGTCCTCCACCCGAAACAGACACTAACGCCTTGATACCGCTGAGGTCAATGAGTCCGAAAGGCTTACCAGCGAATGAGGGAAGCACCCCAGGTGAAGCCGCCGCCCATGGCTTCGAGCATCACCAGATCACCGGCCTTGATCCGCCCATCAGCCACCGCCGTGCTCAGTGCCAGCGGGACCGACGCAGCCGAGGTATTGGCATGCACATCGACGGTCATCACCACCTTCTCGGGCGGCAGGCCGAGCTTGTTGCCTGCCCCTTCAATGATGCGCCGGTTGGCTTGGTGCGGCACGAACCAGTCGAGATCATCAACGGTGTAGCCGGACTTATCGAGCGTGGAATAGACCACGTCGGTGATCTTGCCCACGGCATGGCGGAACACTTCGGGCCCCTGCATATGAACGTGACCCGCCGTACCAGTGGTCGACACGCCACCATCCACGTAGAGCTTGTCCCAATGGCGCCCATCGGAGCGCAGTGCCGAAGCCAGCACGCCTTGCTCGGGAGCGTCGTCGGCGAGCTCGGCCTTTTCGATCACCATGGCGCCGGCACCATCGCCGAACAGCACGCAGGTCGTGCGGTCGGTCCAGTCGATGATGCGAGAAAATGTTTCGGCACCGATCACGAGGGCCCGAGTGGCCAGATCGTTTTTGATGTAGCTGTCGGCCGTGACCAGGGCATAAACAAAGCCCGAGCACACCGCCTGAACGTCGAAGGCCATGCCATGAAAAATGCCGAGCTTCATCTGCACGATTGATGCCGTCGAAGGGAAAGTGTAGTCGGCCGTGGTGGTGGCCACGATGATGAGGTCAATATCGTCGCCGGTCACACCAGCAGCTTCCATCGCCTTCTTGGCAGCCGCGACGGCAAGGTCCGACGTGTACTGCCCTTCGGCCGCGATATGGCGCTCCTTGATGCCGACACGCTGCTGGATCCACTCGTCGGATGTATCGACCATGGTGGCCAGTTCAGCGTTGGTCAGCACCTTCTCAGGCAGATAGCCACCGACGCCGCGGATGATTGAACGCGTTTTTGTCACGCCGGTTTCGCCTCAGTCTGTGATTCTGGAAGTGGCACTACTCCCTTGACGGGAAAGCGCTTCATGGTGTCGCCGATCTTGTCGATCAATCGGCTGTGGGCCATTTCATAAGACAAGTTCAAGGCGCTTTTATAGCCGACCTCGTCGGTGCCGCCGTGGGACTTGATCACGATGCCATTGAGACCCATGAACACGCCGCCATTGACGGTACGCGGGTCCATACGCTGCTGCAGCGCCTTGAGCGCCGACATGGCAAACAGCGCGCCAATGCGGCTCATCAGATTGGCCCTGAGCGCATTGGACAGGTACTTGCCCACTTGCCGGGCCGTGCCTTCCGCCGTCTTGAGCGCGATATTGCCGACAAAGCCTTCGGTCACAACGACATCCACCGTGCCCTTGCCGATGTCGTCGCCTTCCACGAAGCCATGATATTTGAAGCCCGAGCCGCTGGCTTCGGTCAGGATCCGCCCGGCTTCCTTGATCGACTCAAGGCCCTTGACCTCTTCCGTTCCCACATTGAGCAAACCAACCGTGGGTGCTTCATGTCCAAACAGGCACCGCGCCAGCGCGGAGCCGAGGATGGCATAATCCACCAGCTGCTGGGCATCGGCACCAATGGTGGCGCCCATATCGAGTACGATAATGTCACTCCGCAGTGTCGGCCAAATGGCAGCAATGCCGGGACGCGCGATTCCCTCCATGGGACGCAGGCAGAAGGTAGCCATGGCCATGAGCGCACCCGTGTTGCCACCGGATACCGCGACATCAGCCTCGCCATCTTTCACCGATTGCACGGTCATCCACATTGATGACGTGCCCCGCCCCTTGCGCAAGGCCTGACTCGGCTTCTCATCCATGGCAATCACGGTCTCGCAATGCCGGATCACCGAAATGGGCTTGAGCTGGGGGAACTCATTAAGCAAGGGCGTTATCTGCTCCTCGCGGCCATGGAAAATGAACCGGATGTTGCTGTGCTCTTGCAGAGCCAAATGGGCGCCATGAATCACTGCACGAGGGGCGTTGTCGCCGCCCATGGCATCCACTGATATCGTTATTGTTTCGGTCATTTCAGCCCGTTGTATGCCCGCTCAATGGGCCAGCGCAAACATATTCAACGCCCAAGCCGGTGCAAGCCCAGCTACGGCCATGCGATGCGGGTATGTAGCATTGACCTGCCGAAATGGCATCGGTCTTGGTAGATAATGTGGCGATCACGCGTCCGGATCGTTTTCTTTCTTGAGCTTGGCGAGAGCTGCAAACGGGCTGGGCTCCTCTGGCTGCAGATCGAGGCCCAGCGTTCCGACACTCTCCCCTTCGAGGCGCGGATAAGGGTCAATGGCAAGCGCCAGCGTCTCGATCAGCAAGGCGCTGAGATCAACTTCGGGACCATCGATGTGGTCGGGAAAGTCATCGTCCTCGAGATCGACGAAGATTTCCGAGCCCGGCGTCGGCTTGTGACCGCTCGGCTCTGGCAAGAACACGCGGTCGATTGGCTCGTCAATGTCCTGCGTCACCGGCTCGAAACTAACAACGGACGGCTGAACAATGCGGGCCATCAAACGACCCTGAGCCCGCAGCCCACCCCTGAGCGGGGCAACGACGAGGCTGGCCTCGAAGGCTTCAACCGCGCTGATCTTCAGAACCTCAGCGAGGGCTTCGCGCGTCGGCTCATCAAGGGACACCTGCAGGTCGCGTCCCGATGCCGGCAGGCGGTCGATGCGAACAATGGCGTCGAACAATGGAGCGTCGGCGGCCTTCACTTCGCAGCCTCGAATGCAATGCGTCCGGCAACAATGTCGTTTGCAGACCTGGACAGGAGTGCGCGATCTTGCAGCAACAGGTAGCGGGCAAGCGCCGCCACATGCTCCCCTGTTGCACCATCAAAGATATTGCGCGACAGCACCGCTTCAAGGCCAGGCTGGTCATTCCGGTCCATGGGTTCGTTCAACGCCGCAAGCAAGCCGAAGAAGATGTTGCCCATCTTCTGGATACGCTTCGGCACGCCCAAATCACCTACGCCCATCTCGCGTAAGGAGCGGTCCATATCGCGGAAGAACAAATCGAACACGGCCTGGCTGAAATCCTTGTGCGGACCCGTTTCGGTGCGAAGGCGGCGAAAAAGTAACGCCATGTGAAGGCTGATCATGTCAAAACGGCCTGTAACAGTGTCGGGCACTGACCATTCTGCGTAGAAAACGGGCTGCCGGGATTGCGCCACAATAGCGCTATAGACGGCCAAAACCGGTTCGGTAGCTGTGTTCTTGCGGAACAGGTTGAAGATCATGCGGTTTTGCTCAGCTTCATGGTTGGCCTGAAATGCGGGCAAAATGGCTTGGGAGCCCATTGCCAGCTTGCCAGACGGATGTGTTGGCAGCTACACATTCGGCGCCCATCAGGGCCGCTGTTTCGTTGCCGTGCCTATAGTCGTAAGCCATCGGGAAAGTCAAATTCATGCTCCTGCGTCAACTCTCCGGTTCCGTCGCGCCGCTCGCGGCAGCTACCTTGCTGGCACTGGTGATGGCAGGCTGCACCAGCAGCACAGCGCTGGTGACCGCCCGCACGCAAGGATATGAGATTTCCGACAGCGCCATGGCGCAGATTCGGCCGGGCCAGAGCGAGCAGCTCGTGACCCTCGTCCTGGGCTCGCCACAGACCACCAATAGCTTTGGCGATCAGACGGCCTGGTATTATGTAGAGACCAAGGTTCGCCAGACGTCGTTCGGTATGACGATGATCGACTCGCGCACCGTGCTCGCCCTCTATTTCGACAAGAACAAGAAGGTCGTCGACAAGGCGGTCTATAGCCTGCAGGATGGCAAGACCATCGCCATCGAAACCCGCCGCACACCGTCCTTCGGTGAAGACCGCACCTTTATCGATCAGATCCTGCAGTCGTTCTGATCGGCAGCTTCTGAAACAAGAAGCCCCGGACGATCCGGGGCTTTTCTTTTTGCTGAAGCGCTACTTCGATCCAGAAAGATCGCTTCCGGCTTCTCGCGCTATGGCATCGAGCGATGCATTGACGAGGCCGGTCGCATCATCCTCGTAGAAGGCTTTGGCGACATCGACATATTCGTTGATGACGACGCGCGGCGGGATGTCCTTGCGGCGCAGGAGCTCGAAGGCGGCAGCGCGCAGGATGGCGCGCAGCGTGGCGTCGATCCGCTCAACGGGCCAGCCTTCCTTGAGAGCCCGGTCCACTGCAGGGTCGATGGCGATCTGGTGCTTGGCTACGCCTGAGACGATCTGGCGGAAGAAGTCGGCGTCGGCGGGCAGATACTGCTCGCCCTCGATCTCGCGGCCAAGATGGAAGCTTCCGAACTGCGCCAGCGTGTCTTCCAGGGTCGCACGGCCCACATCCATCTGGTAGAGCGCCTGGACAGCTGCCAGGCGCGCAGCGCCACGCTGGTTGGCAGAGCGCTCGATTTGCGGGTTGCGTTTGGGGGCATCGGCCATGTCGGGTAACTCTCTAATTGCCGAGGCTTCGGCCACGGGCAGCAGGGGCCCACCCCATAATGGTGTCGCGCGCGAACATCAACTCATTCGACGGCTAAACCTGAGGGACCAAAGCGGATCAGTCGTCGTCGGGTGAAGTGCCCTGCCCGTCCGCCAAAGCCGCGAGAAAATTGCGGAAATCATCCGCCGCTGAAAAGTTCTTGTAGACCGAAGCAAAGCGGACAAAGGCGACGTCATCAAGGCCCTTCAGGCCATCCATGACATATTCCCCGATCTGGTCGGATGTCACTTCCACATCCCCCAGGCTTTCGAGCTGGCGTACAATACCCGAGATCATGCGCTCAATGCGCTCCGTCTCCACCGAGCGCTTGCGGAGGGCGGTGTAAACGGAGCGGGCAAGCTTCTCGCGGTCGAAAGGGACCTTCCGGCCGCTCTTCTTGACCACTGTCAATTCGCGCAGCTGCACGCGCTCAAAGGTGGTGAAGCGCCCGCCGCATCCATTGCAGACGCGGCGGCGGCGGATGGCACCTGAGTCCTCGGTGGGACGGCTGTCCTTGACCTGCGTATCGTCGTTGCCGCAATAAGGACAGCGCATCAGAAGCCCTTATTGAGCGTAGATCGGGAAGCGGGCCGTCAGAGCCTTGACCTTCTCGCGCACGGCAGCTTCCACGGCAGCATTGCCTTCGTCCGAGTTGGCTTCGCGAAGACCATCCAGCACTTCAACAATGAGCGTGCCGATTTCCTGGAATTCGGCAATGCCGAAGCCCCGCGTCGTGCCGGCTGGAGTACCCAGGCGAATACCGGAGGTGACGAAAGGCTTTTCCGGATCGAATGGAATGCCGTTCTTGTTGCATGTGATATAGGCGCGGCCGAGCCCCTGCTCTGCCCGCTTGCCTGTCGCATTCTTGGGACGCAGGTCAACGAGCATCAGGTGATTGTCGGTGCCGCCGGACACAACGTCGAGGCCGTTGGACTTGAGCGTTTCCGACAAGGCGCGGGCATTGTCGACAACCTGGCGGGCATAAGCCTTGAATTCAGGCTGCAGCGCTTCCTTGAAAGCGACGGCCTTGGCCGCAATCACATGCATCAGGGGTCCACCCTGAAGGCCCGGGAACACAGCCGAGTTCACCTTCTTGGCTATATCTTCGTCATTGGTGAGGATCATGCCGCCACGCGGCCCGCGCAGTGACTTGTGCGTGGTGGTCGTCACCACATGGGCATGGGGCACTGGCGAGGGATGCACGCCACCGGCAACGAGGCCCGCAATGTGAGCCATGTCCACCATCAGGTAGGCGCCGATCGCATCGGCGATCTGGCGGAAGCGTGCCCAGTCCCAGATGCGCGAATAGGCCGTGCCGCCAGCCAGGATCAGCTTGGGCTTGTGCTCATGGGCCAGGCGCTCAACCTCGTCCATATCCAGCAGGTGGTCATCCTTGCGCACGCCATAGGAGACCACGTTGAACCACTTGCCGCTCATGTTGACGGGCGATCCGTGGGTCAGGTGCCCGCCGGAATTGAGATCGAGACCCATGAAGGTGTCACCCGGCTGCAGCAGGGCCAGAAACACGGCCTGGTTCATCTGCGAGCCGGAATTGGGCTGGACATTCGCAAAGGCAGCCCCGAACAGCTGCTTGGCCCGCTCGATCGCTAAGTTCTCGGCAACATCGACATATTGGCAGCCGCCATAGTACCGCTTGCCGGGGTAACCTTCGGCATATTTGTTGGTCATGATCGAGCCCTGCGCCTCAAGGACAGCGCGGGACACGATGTTTTCGGAGGCGATCAGTTCGATCTCGTTCTGTTGACGACCAAGCTCGCTCTGGATGGCAGCGGCCAGTTCCGGGTCCGTTTGCTCAACGGAATCAGTAAAGAACTTGGGAAACAGTGGAAGGGAAGTGGCTGCGCTCATGGGTGTCCTCCATGCGGTCCCAACATATTGTGTCGGGATGGTGATCTGGGCGCAGCCTCTAGCACGATCCCGCAGGTAAATCCAAGCGTTGCTGGGAGACACAAGACTGCGACAAAGGCAACCAGTCGGCACCACAGGCATTATAACGCGCAGAGACCAGATCATCTGGTCGCGGGCGGCGTTGGAGATTGAAGATGAAGATGAACCTCAAAGGGCTCACTGCAGCCGCGATCACCGGCCTCATGGCCATCAGCAGCGTTATCCCTGCACAGGCACAGGTGCTCGCACCCAAGGGCAGCAGCGCGGACCGTGACCGGGTCGTGCTGAGCTACTGCCAGGCGAACCCACGTGACCGTGACTGCCGCGATTTCCGCCGCGGTCGCTGGGACAATGACGACTACTACCGCTTCTACCGCCGCAATCGCGGTGGCCTGGACAGCATCTCGTCCGGTCTGCTGGGCTTTACGTTCGGCGCAATCGTGGGCGGTGCCATTGCCAACTCGAACAACAATAACGGCTACTATGGTGGCGACCGCGTTGTTGGCGGCGGCTCCTATAGCGCCCATGTCGAGGCATGCTATGCACGCTACCGCTCCTATGACGAGCGTACCGACACCTTCCTTGGCTATGACGGCCGCCGTCATCGCTGCAACCTCTAGCAGCGCAGCCTGACACAACGGGCGCTGCGTGGCCTTATGGCTGCGCGGCGCCTATTTTTTTGCGCAGCTTGGCCAGGGCGAGTTGCTGCATCTGCAACTTGCTAGCGGTCACCGGCACGATAACCACGACTTCCGTGCCCGTCGCGGGATCAAGGGCCGCAACGCGCACCTGCTTGCCCATCTGCACGAATTCGAAAAGCACCTCGCCGCTCGTCATCCCCTGCCCCGATTATCCGCCGAAACAAAAACGCCCTCCGCGAAGGAGGGCGCTTGATTGATGAAAAGGCTGTTAATCAGGCCTCGGCAAACGACACCTTGCCCTGCGCGTCGAACTGATAAACGTCGTCGCGGAAGCTCACCGTACCCTGGCGATTGGCCCAGGCTGTGATGTAGGTGGTGTGGATCGGCACGCGTCCTTTGCACTCCACGTCGAGACGCTGAAGTGAAGCAAAGGTTGTATCGACCTTGTTCTGGTCCCAGTCGCCGTTCTCGCGCAGCAGCCAGTTCACCAGCTGGTTGACGCCATCGACGCGCACGCAGCCCGAAGAGTGGAAGCGCGCGTTCTCGCCGAACAAGGCCTTTGAAGGCGTGTCGTGCAGATAGCAGTCATATGGATTGTAGAAGTTGATCTTGCAGTGGCCCATGGAGTTAGCGGCTCCCGGCTCCTGCCGATACATATAGTTGACTTCCTGGTCGCTGATATTGGCCCAGTTGATCGTGGACGGATCGATCTTGTTGCCAGAACCATCATAGATGAAGATGTTCTGCTCGGCCAAGTAGTTGGGGTTTTCCATCATGTACTTGGTCAGGTCCTTGCGGACCAGCGACTTGGGCACATGCCAGTAGGGGTTGAAGTTGATCTGGCTGATGTTGGACGCCATGATGGGAGTTGCGCGGTCCACCCGGCCCACGACGGCCGTATGGCGCTGCTCGACCATGCCGTCATTGACCGCTTCAATCGTGGCCGCAGGAATGTTCACCACCACATAGCGGGGCGTCAGCTTGGCAGCCATGTTCTGGACGCGCGTGAAGTTTAGATACAGCTGCTGCAGGCGCTGATCCGCCGGAACGTTCATCGCATACCAGGTCGGCTCATCGATCTGGCCGTTCAAGATCAGCCCGTGACGCGCCTGGAACTTGCGGACACCAGCATCGGTCTCGGCGTCAAACGTGTCGTTGACGTTTTCCACGAGCGGCATGTCGCCCGAAGAAATCAGGCGGCGCTTGAGCTGGATAACAGCCTGCCGGCTATTACCGAGCGTCAAGCCGTAGGCTTCCTGCGGGATTTCTTCCCAACCGCCATTGGCGACGAATGGCTCGTACTGGGAGATCGCCAGCTGGAGATTGTAAACCGTGTCGAACGACAGGATGGGCTCATTGGTAGCGACCAGCGCCTCGGCCGCCATGGTGTTCCCGCCCTGGTCCGCTTCGCGCAGCACGCGATTGTGCGAGAACATGTCGAAGATAGATTCGCCCTCTTGTGCCCGCAGCGCGCCAGGCAGCGCCAAGGAAGCACCAGCAAGTGCCGAATACCGAAGAAGAGAACGTCGATTTAGCCGCATCAAGTCACCCGAAATTTCGCCGCCAAAGCAGAGCCGGTTTCCACTATCGCCTTCAACAGTCACAGCAGGGCTAACCCGCGCGTGAAGCTGTTCAGACTTTGAGAACCATAGGTACTAGGGGAATGGTTTCTAACCACGTAACGTGCAAATCACTTTAGTTTGCGGCAGAAATGCGAACGTGGCCGGGCGAGCAAATAAAGACCGAGGCAATGTTGCGGCAGTGCCACAAACCGGAGCCGGGCAAAGCAAAAGGGCGCCAAAGCGCCCTCGATAATGTGCTGTCGTCTTTGCTTAGAGCTTGTAGAGGATCTGGTCGACCCAGAAGCGTTCCAGGCGAGCCAGTGCCTTGTTGAGGCCATCGAACTCGTCGTCGCCAAGGCCGCCAACCTTGTCGATCGACTTGAGGTGGCGATCATAAAGTTCGTCGATCACCTCGGCGACTTCTTCGCCCTTCGGGGTCAGCTTGATGCGGACGGAGCGGCGATCCGAGCGAGAGCGCTCCTGGAAAATGTAGCCGGTCTCGACCAGCTTCTTGAGATTGTAGGAAACGTTCGAACCCAAATAGTAGCCGCGGGAGCGCAGTTCACCAGCGGTCAGTTCGGCATCGCCGATGTTGAACATCAGCAGGGCCTGAACGGGATTGATGTCATCCCAACCCATGCGGTCGAATTCGTCCTTGATCAGATCGAGCAAGCGGCGGTGCAGGCGCTCGACGCGGGAAACGGCCTCTAGATAGAGCGGCTTCAGGCTCTGCGGACGTTCCGGAACGATAGCCTCTGCTGCGTTGGATTTGATCGCCATTTGTGCCTCACTGTTATCTGTCTGTGCGATTTTTCGCATCTGATAGGGCCAAACTACGGCGCCCGAACTAAGATCAGCCTAAGCGGCGTGATTAAGAGCATCTTACTGGAAAGCAATGAGAATTTGCCTTTATTCTTCGTTACACCAGTAGAGAAAATTGTAACCTTACAGGTGTGTGAAGAAGCGGCTAGTCGGCTGCACGGGCGCGATTGAGCCTGATGCTGAGGACAAAGATCACCAAGATCGAGGCAAGCAGAACCAGCCGAACTGCAAAGCCGAAGGCGGACATGCGCACGTCCGGGCTGCCTGCCAGATAGAGAGCGAGTTCGGCTCCAGTTGACCCCAGAAGCAGCACTGCGCCCCAGCTTGCCTTGATCCATAAACCGACGGCAGCACACAGCCGCGCGGCAGCAAAGATGGCGAGGTAGACAAAGCCGGTCACGCCCAGCGTAGAGATCGGACTCACTGAGCCAAGATTGACACCAAGCAGACGGCCAGCATCGCTGAGCCCCAGCAAAAGGCTGATCAGAGCAACGATGCGGATATAGATGCTGATGGATGAAGCGTTGAAGTCCATGCGGGTTTGTATCCCCGGCGTGCCAATGCGACAAGCAGGAGCTTGGACCTCCCGCTGCACCCTGTTAAACGGAGCCAGCACTGGAGATGACAATGTCCGAGACCTGGCACAAGCACGACATGGATTTTCTCGGCGGTCGACGCTTGCGACGCGCTCGTCGGACAGCCTGGAGCCGCGCCATGGTGCGCGAAACGGTCTTAACGCCAGCCGATCTAATATGGCCGCTGTTTGTTATCGAAGGGCAGAACGAGAAAACCCAGATCCGCACCATGCCGGGCGTGGAACGGCTCAGCATCGATCTTTGTGTTGAAGCCGCTAAGGCGGCCCGCGATGCCGGGATTCCGGCTCTGGCCTTGTTTCCCAACACGCCCGATCATTTGCGCAGCGAAGACGGTCGCGAGGCTTACAATCCCGACAATCTGATGTGCCGGGCCCTGAGCGCCATCAAGGATGCCGTTCCCGATATCGGCCTTATCGCCGATGTGGCGCTCGATGAATATTCCAGCGATGGGCAGGATGGCCTCGTCCGTGACGGGCAGATCCTGAACGACGAGACCGTCGCCGTGATGATCAAGTCCGCCCTGGTTCAGACTAAAGCCGGCGCGGACATCATCGCGCCTTCCGACATGATGGATGGACGGGTAGCCGCCCTACGCGGCGCCCTGGACGACGAGGGCTTCGAAGACACGCAGATCATGGCCTATGCCGCCAAATACGCTTCCTACTACTACGGTCCCTTCCGCGAGGCGGTCGGCTCCGGGAGCCGGCTCAAGGGCGACAAGCTCACCTACCAAATGGATTACGCCAACTCTGACGAGGCGATGCGCGAAATCGAGCAGGACCTCCTCGAAGGCGCCGACAGCGTCATGGTCAAGCCAGGCCTGCCTTACCTCGACATCGTCCGGCGAGCGAAGGACAACTTCAATGTGCCGATCTACGCCTATCAGGTGAGCGGCGAATACGCGATGATCGAAATGGCCGCGGCCGCAGGCGCCATCAACCGCAAGGGCGCCATTCTCGAAAGCCTCTATGCCTTCAAGCGTGCTGGCGCGACGGGTGTATTGACCTATTTCGCGCTCGAAGTTGCGCGGAAGCTAGGACGGTAACGGGCACCGCCAGTTGACGTCCCCTTGCGAGGGGATTGTTCAGGATGGACTTACTCAAACTGCGGACGGTCAGGTTTGCCCTTCCCTCCCCCTTGAGGGGAGGGATCGAGGGAGGGGGTCGTTTGGGCGACCACAAAGGAACCCCCTCCCCAGCCCTCCCCTCAAGGGGGAGAGGGAAGCAGAGCCGATAACTCTTCACTCGTTCCTATTTGGTGAGTTCACATTGAACTCTGCTTCGACGAAGGTAACGCCCGCTGGGACCTAAACCTGCGGCTTGCGCTTCGGCTTGTGATCCTTGCTCTTCTTCTTTTCGGCCTTCGGCGCGCCCTCCGCAGCCTTGCCGGCCCATTTAGGCTTACCCTTGTCCTTGTTCGGCGGAGCCTTGGCGATCTTGGGTGCGCGCGGCTTGTCGAAGTCGGCTTTGGCAGTTCTTGGCTTGTCGCTGTCAGCGGCCGGGTCCCAGCCGGTTGCCGGTGGCGTTTCCAGATCATCCGGGCGAATGCCTGCAGAGCCATAGCGCGCCTTGCGGTCAGCGCGCTCGGGGCGAGGTGCATCGGGATTGTAGCGCTCGATGGGTCCGGGTGGACGACGCTGCGAAGGCGGCGGACCGGAGCGGCGCTCGCCGGGTCCGTCAACCGGAGCGATCGTCACGCCCCGTTCTCCCGAGCCGTTCTTCTCGATGCTCTTGGCGAAGGCGTCGGCCTTCTGTGCCGCAACTTCGAAGATGGATTCTGTGTCGAAGATACGGATTGAACCAATGGCGGTCTTGGTGACATTGCCCGCCTTGCACAGCATGGGCAGCAGCCAGCGTGGCTCCGCCTTGTGCTTGCGGCCAACGCTGACCTTGAACCATGTGCCCCCTTCGAACCTCTCGCGGTTGCGCGGGTCCTTGTCGCCGGGACGATCGGGCATGGGGTTTTCAGTGACATCTTCCGGCGCAGGACGCGATGCGAGTTGCTGGCGCAGATAGGCTGCAGCAATAGCCTCAGCCGAGTGGCGCCCCATCAACTGCGCGACGAACTCTGCCTCGACCTCGGTGATCGGCTGGGTGAGGATGTCAGCCGACAAAATACCTTCGCGATAGCGCGCATCGATCTCGGCCGCGGTCGGCGGCGGCATCATGGACACGTCGAGCTTGGCGTTGTTGAGCATGCGCTGCGCCACGTTGCGGCGGTGCATGGGGGCAATGATCACGCAGGTACCCTTGCGCCCTGCCCGGCCCGTCCGACCCGAGCGGTGCAACAGCGTATCGGAGTTGGTGGGAAGGTCTGCGTGGATCACCAGGTCTAGGTTCGGCAAGTCGATGCCACGGGCGGCGACGTCCGTCGCAACGCAGATGTGAGCGCGGCCATCGCGCATGGCCTGCAAGGCGTTGGTGCGTTCTGCCTGGGAGAGTTCGCCGGACAACGTCACCACGTCGAAGCCACGATTATGGAGCCGCGCCGAAAGGTGCTTCACCCCCTCGCGCGTGGAAGCAAAGACAATGGTGTTTACCGCCTCGAAATAAAGCAGCGTGTTGATGATCGCGTTCTCCCGCTCGGCGGCAGGCACCAGCATCAGCTTGTATTCGATATCGGCATGCTGCTCGCCAGCGACGGTCGCCGCCACGCGCAATGCATCACGCTGGAAGGTCGTGGCGAGTTGAGCAATCTGCTTGGGAACCGTCGCCGAGAACAAAAGCGTGCGACGATCCTCGGGCGCCGCATCGAGGATGAACTCCAAGTCCTCGCGGAATCCCAGGTCGAGCATTTCATCGGCTTCGTCGAGCACCACCACCCGCAGCGCCGACATGTCCAGCGCTCCACGGGTGATATGGTCGCGCAGGCGGCCGGGCGTGCCGACCACGATGTGCGCGCCCCTTTCAAGCGCACGGCGTTCCGTGCGCGCATCCATGCCACCGACGCAAGACGCCGTCTTGGCACCTGCCTCGGCATAGAGCCAATCGAGTTCGCGCTGCACCTGCAGAGCAAGCTCGCGCGTCGGCGCAATCACCAGCGCCATGGGCGCGCCGAGTTCGGTGAAGCGCTCCTGGTCCCCGAGCAGGGTCGGCGCGATGGCCATGCCGAAGGCAACGGTCTTGCCGGAGCCGGTCTGGGCGGAAACGAGGAGATCCCTTTCGCTGGTCTCATCCTGGATGATGGCGGCCTGGACCGGGGTGAGTGTCTCATAACCCTTGGCTGCAAGGGCACGGGCGAGCGGAGGAAGGATAGTTTCAGGCAAAGACATTTCGAGCTTTCTGGACGCCGCCAATCATTGGCGTCCTGGTCGCAACAGCGGACCGGCATGGGAAGTTCCCGTAGCGGTGAGTGGCACATCAAGACGGGAAAACAAAAGGCCGCCCGGCGGGCGGCCTTCAAACCTGGCAAGCGCGAGAACGCTTAGCCGACCAGTTCTTCATCCGAGAAGAAGAACTTGATTTCTTCGGCAGCAGTTTCCGGCGCATCCGAGCCGTGCACCGAATTTTCGCCGATCGAGAGGGCGAATTCCTTACGGATGGTGCCTTCGGCGGCATTGGCTGGGTTGGTCGCGCCCATGACTTCGCGGTTCTTTAGGATGGCGCCTTCGCCTTCCAGAACCTGCACGACAACCGGCGAAGCGATCATCTGTTCGACCAGTTCGCCAAAGAACGGACGTTCCTTGTGGACGGCATAGAAACCCTCGGCCTGAGCGCGGGTCATGTGGATTTTCTTCAGAGCAATCGGACGCAGGCCAGCTTCTTCGAACTTGGCGATGATCTTGCCGATGAGGTTGCGACGGACGGCATCGGGCTTGATGATGGAGAAGGTGCGTTCGAGCGCCATTGTTCGATCCTTGAATGGAAACTGTTGGAAGGTCGCGCCTTGTAGCCGCAGAGTTTGACGGAGGCAAGACTACTGCTTGCCCCAGCAAGGCAGGCATTTGGCGATGCGTGTTGCCATGTCAGCCGCTAAACTTTATCGAACAGGCAACATATATCGGCATGTCACCCGTTGGCCCTGTCTGGCCCGGGTGAGTGCCCCCATTTCCAAGATTGCCCGATCATGCTGACCATCAACAATCTCACCTATCGCATTCAGGGTCGCGAGCTGTTCGAGGACGCTTCGGTGGTTCTGCCGACGGGGTCCAAGACCGGCTTTGTGGGCAAGAACGGCACGGGCAAGACGACACTGTTCCACCTGATTCAGGGTCATCTGGCGGCGGATTCGGGCAGCCTCGAGCTCAACAAGAAGGCCCGCATCGGTGCCGTGGCGCAGGAAGCGCCCGCCGGCAGTGAAAGCGTGCTTGACGTAGTGATGGCTGCCGACAAGGAGCGTACCGCCCTCATGGCCGAGGCCGAGACGGCGACCGACCCCGACCGGATCGGCGAAATCTACATGCGCCTTGCCGATATCGACGCCCATACCGCCGAGGCGCGAGCGTCATCGATCCTCAAGGGCCTTGGCTTCGAGCAGGACCGGCAGATGGCGCCGACCCGCGAATTGTCCGGCGGCTGGCGCATGCGCGTGGCGTTGGCCGGCGTCCTGTTCAGCCAGCCCGACCTCCTGCTGCTGGACGAACCGACCAACTACCTCGACCTTGAAGGCACGCTGTGGCTCGAAAAATATCTCGCCACCTATCCCTACACCGTCTTCATGATCAGCCACGATCGCGACCTGCTCAACAAGGCGGTCAACTCGATCATCCATCTCGAGCATCGCAAGCTGACCTTCTACAAGGGCAATTACGACACGTTCGAAAACACGCGCCGCATGCAGATGGAGCTTAACAACAAGAGCCGTGAGAAGACGCTCGAGCAGATCGCGCACATGCAGAAGTTCGTGGATCGCTTCAAGGCCAAGGCCACCAAGGCGCGCCAGGCGCAAGCCCGCGTCAAGGCGATCGAGAAGCTCAAGCCACCTGCGGCCATGTTCGACGAATATGCGGCGCCCTTTACCTTCCAACAGCCCAGCGCCGAGCAGGCCACGCCTATGATAACGCTCGACGGTGTTTCGGCCGGCTATGGCGACAAGACCATCCTGCGCCACATCAACATGCGCATCGATCCCGGTGATCGCATCGCGCTGATCGGCGTCAACGGCAACGGCAAGTCGACCTTCGCCAAGCTCCTGGCCGGCGACATCAAGCCAATGGGCGGCAGTTTCGCCAAGGGCAAGAAGCTCGAGATTGCCCATTTCGCGCAGCACCAGATGGACAAGCTCAAGCCGGACTGGACGCCGTTCGAGCACGTCGTCGAGCTCATGCCGACCGAAAGCGAAGCCAAGCGCCGCTCGCGCCTCAGCCAGATGGGCCTGACCAAATCCCGCATGGACACCCTCGCCAAGAACCTGTCAGGCGGCGAGCGCGCGCGCCTCCTCATGGGCCTAATCACCTTTGGTGGTCCGGGAATGATGATCCTCGACGAACCCACCAACCATCTCGACATCGATAGCCGCGATGCGCTGGTTCATGCTCTCAATGATTACGAAGGCGCCGTCCTCATCATCAGCCACGATCGCCACCTGATCGAAGCCACCTGCGATACGCTGTGGATCGCCGAAGGCGGCACCATCCGGGAGTTGGACGAGGATCTGGACAGCTACCAGCGCAACATCACCTCGACCAAGGATGGCAAAGGCGGTGTTTCGAAGGCGGACCGCAAGGCCGAAAAGGCAGAGGCTGCTGCGCGCCGGGCCGAGATTGCTCCGATCAAGAGCTCGATCAAGGATTCCGAGACCAAGATCTCCCGCCTCAAGAACGAACTCGCCAAGATTGATGCGCAGCTGGAAGATCCCAAGATCTACAATGGTCCGGCCGACCGCATGATTGCCCTCGGCAAGGACAAGGCGCGCTTCGCGGCCGAGCTGGAGCGGACGGAAGAAGAATGGCTGACGCTCAGCGCGCAGCTGGAAGATCTGGAGCGCGCATGAGCGAGTTGACTGCACGGGACGTTATTGCCACGCTTCGGATGGAACGCCATCCGGAGGGCGGCTGGTACACCGAGACCTTCCAGGACCAACCCAATGCCGAAGGGCGGCCGCTGTCGAGTGCCATCTACTTCCTGCTTGAAGGCGGCGACGTCTCCCACTGGCACCGCGTCGATGCGGTGGAAACCTGGCATTTCTACGCCGGAGCGCCACTAATCCTCAGCATATCGGATGGCCGAACCATTAAGGACCACCGGCTGGGTCCCGAGATTGCCAGGGGCGATCGCCCGCAGGTCGTTGTTCCCCGCCATGCCTGGCAATCCGCCAAGGGCGCCGGCCCCTGGACACTGGTCGGCTGCACGGTCGCACCGGGCTTTCAATTCTCCGGCTTCGAACTTGCTCCGCCGGACTGGACGCCAAGGGAGGGTTAACCCGGACCTTGTCGGCCGATTGACAGCCGGCCTAGCTTGCCTTCACCTTGCAGCGACATGGGGTGGCTCACAGACATGATGCGTGTTCTTCGTTTCAAGACGATCTTTGCAGCGCTGCTCAGCCTCGCCCTCCTCATTCTTCCCGCCCAGGCGCAAGAGCTCACCAAGCAACAACGGGCCGACATTCGCCGCTTCGCGTCCAACAACAGCCTGTTCGTGCTTTATCATGAGGTCGGGCACTTGCTGTTCCACCAGCTTGAACTGCCCGTGCTTGGGCGCGAGGAGGACGCCGCCGACAATGTGGCGACCTGGATCCTCCTCAACAAGCGAACCAAGGAAGCTGATCGCACCCTGGCCGACGCGGCACGTGGCTGGATCTATTCAGGCGTGGCCTACAATAGCGGCGGGGATGAAAGCGACTATGCGGCCGGACATAGCCTCGACAAGCAGCGCGCCTATCAAATCGTTTGCCTGATGGTTGGCATGGACGAAAAGGCGTTCCGCCCCATCGCCGACGAGTATCGCATCGACACGGTCCGCCAGGACACCTGCAATTGGGACTACAGCACCGTGAACCGGAGCCTTCTGGGCCTGCTCGGGCGCGAGCGCAAGACGGACGTGGGCACGCAGGTTAAGGTCACTTATCATGAACCGCTGGGTATGGAAGCCGCTGCGGATGCCTTCAAGTCAAGCGGTGTGTTCGACGAGGTGGCCGACTATGTCCGGCGCAACTACAGCCTGAGCATGCCTGTCGATTTCAACGCCCGGTCCTGTGGCGAAGCGAATGCTTTTTATGACCCCGACACGGTGCAAGTGATCTTCTGCTACGAGTTGATGCAAGACTATATGGAGCTCTACACGAGCAACATGGAGATCGACACGCCGGCACCCTCGACGGGCAAGAAGAAGAACAAGCTCGGCCGCTCCTAGCACTTTGGCTCCAGGCAGTGGCTCCGGCTAGCTGAAGCCTACATATCGCCCTGGCTTGTGGTTGAGCGCGATGATGAAGTTCAGCACCAGCGCACCGGCGATGGAATAAAGCACGCGATCAAAGGGCAGCACGAAGAAGGCTGCAACAAGAATGATGGCGTCGACTGTCAGCTGGAAGTAGCCGGCGCGAATGTTGAAATTGTCCTGCAGGTACAGCGCAAGGATGTTGATGCCGCCAACGCTCGCCTTGTGACGGAACAGGGATAGGATCCCCAAGCCAATAAGCCCGCCCCCGACCAGGGCAGCAAAGAGCGGATGAATGTGCGAGATCACCATCCAGCTCGGAAGATTGGCGCTGAACAGCGACACCAGTCCCACGCAGACAAAGGTCTTGATGGCAAAAGGCCATCCCATCCTGAGCACGGCCAGGATATAGAACGGCAGGTTGATGGCGAAGAACAGCCAGCCGAACGGTATGCGCGTCGCGTACTGGAGCAGCAGGGCCAAACCGGCGGTACTGCCCGTTGAAAGCGTCGCCTTGCTGTAAAAAACAATGCCGAGCGAAACGAGCATGGTGCCGATCAGCATGGCGAAAATGTCTTCATGGAGCTTGTGCCGGCTGGGGCTCGAAAGATCCGGGGTCATGCCTTTTTGACCCAGCGGCCATCCTGCTCCTGTTGCCAGTAGGTCAGTGTATTGCCCTCCCGCAATGCTTTCCAGGCGAGCCGGGCTTCAGCGACAGCATCGGGGTCGTGTCCAGAGAACATGTAAACAATGCGCTGATAGCCCTCTGCCGATTGCGGCACTGCCCGGTCGACAAAAAAACGGCAGTCGGCGCCATTCCGGTTCTCAGTAGTCGTCGTAATCAAGACCGGCTGGTGCTCCTCGGCACCCTCCCCGTCCAGGCCATGACCAAGGAAGCTATCGTCACGATAGGTCCACAAGTGAGCGTCGAGCGCCTCGGCACGCTCGGTGGAACCCACCTCGATAACAGCCTTCCAGCCCCGCTCCAGCGTCTTTTCCAGAAGCTGCGGCAGCACGGCCTCGAGCGGCCGCGCCTCAAGATGGTAAAACAGGACTTCCGACACTCAAGCTCCGATCTGCCGCTATCCGTTCGGCCGGTCAGCCTTGGTAATAGTCACGGACCAGCCGGTCGAGCAAGGCTACGCCAAAGCCCGGCGCCCAGGACGTATTGACCTCATTGCTGCTGCCCCCGAAGGCCACGCCGGCGATATCCAGATGGGCCCAGGGTACATCATTGACAAAGCGCTGCAGGAATTGCGCGGCAGTGATGGAGCCTGCGGGACGTCCGACCGAGTTGCGGATGTCGGCAAACTTGGACTCGATCATCTTGTCATACGCCGGCGAGAGCGGCATGCGCCAAAGCTTCTCATTGGCATTGAGACCGGCATTGAGCAGCTGGATGGCGAGCTCATCATTGTTGGAGAACAGTCCCGCATGTTCATGGCCCAAGGCCACGACAATGGCGCCGGTCAAGGTCGCGAGATTGATCATGAAGCGCGGCTTGAAGCGGTTCTGGGTATACCAGAGGGCATCGGCAAGGACGAGCCGGCCCTCGGCATCCGTGTTGATGACTTCGATGGTCGTTCCGCTCATCGCCTTGACGATGTCGCCCGGGCGCACCGCCGTGCCCGATGGCATGTTTTCGACAAGGCCAATCACGCCAACCACATTGACAGGTGCCTTGCGGCTCGCAAGTGCATGCATGAGCCCTGTGACGGCCGCAGCACCGCCCATGTCCCCCTTCATGTCTTCCATGCTGCCGGCAGGCTTGATCGAGATACCGCCGCTGTCGAAGACCACGCCCTTGCCGACGAAGGCCAGCGGCTGATCACTGCTCTTGCCGCCACGCCATTGCATGATCACAAGTCGCGGCGGGCGGGCCGAGCCCTTGGCAACACAGAGCATGGACCCCATGCCGAGCTTTTCGAGCGCGTCCTGTTCCAGGATTTCGACTTCGACCCCCAGGCTCTCCAGCTGCCGCGCACGCTCGGCGAATTCCACTGTGCCAAGGACGTTAGCTGGCTCATTGACCAGCTCGCGGGCGAGCAGAGTGCCTTCAACCGTCGCTGCGCGATCGGCGATTGCCGCGTCTGCCGCATCCGGGTCCGAGACATGAAGCGTGACGGTCAGGGCTGCGACCGCATCATCCGGGCGTGCCGACTTGTACTTGTCGAACTTGTAGTGGCGCAGCCGCAATCCGGCCGCCAACTCGGCGATGGCGGCAGCGCTGACTCCGGCTTCATCGACCACCACGGCGATGTCCGTTGCCCGGGATGCCTGCAGCTTGGCCATGAGGGATCCGCCGCGATCGGTCCAGCTGTTGAGCGGGGCATTGGCGGCGGCACTGCCGCTGCCCAGAACCAGGAGCCGCTTGCCGCCGGCCGTCAGCACATCCATTACCTGGCCTTGCTTGCCGGCAAAACTGGCCGCCCTGGCGCTTTGGCCCCAATCAAGACCAGTTGCTGACCAGAGCGCACTCCCTTGCCCGGATGGTGCAGCCCCCTCGGCCACATAGAACACAACAAGAGCGGCATTGACCGCGCCGAATGGCGAGGTGCGGATTTGGAGAGCTTGAGACATGAATGGCCTTGATGGGCAGGGCAGGATCCGCCGGAGCGATGAAGCCCAAGCATTGGTCCGTTTGGTGCCCGCGTCAATCCCGCAACAGCTTTCGGGCAAAACCATGCACGGCTGTTTGCTTGCTTGTCTCGGCACTGCCCAGCGATCATAAACGGGCGCAATGAAGCGACTGACCGCTTATCTCTCGCGCCTGTTCATCACGGATGCCCTGATTTTGTTCGGGGTTGTCTGCGTGCTGTTGTGGCTGGTCAATTGCCTTCGCTCCTTCGACGTTGTTGCGGTCAAGGGCCAAGGCTTGTGGACGCTCGCTAACCAGGCGCTGCTCACCATGCCACCCCTCATCAACACCTTCTTCTATGTTTGTGTCGGGATCGGCATGGCGCGGGCGCTGCAGGCGTTGCAGGCCAATAAAGAGCTCCACATCGTCCACACCGCTCAAGGGCTGCGTTCACTCTGGGCTGCGACCGCCGTCGTTGCCGTCGCGGGAATGACCACGATTCTGCTCATTTCCAATTTCCTCGAACCGGCCGCCAACCGGCGCCTCAATATCCTCTCGGCCAGCATTGCCGCCGACCTGGTCAGCGCCACGCTCAAGCCCAAGCGCTTCACCCAGGTGACGCCGGGCGTGATCCTCCTCATCGGTGGACGTTCGGGTGATGGGGAGATCCAGGAGTTCTTCGCCGACGACCGGCGCGATCCGCTGACTCGGCGCACCTATGTAGCCGACTCGGCCCGCGTTTCAACCGACGGGGAAAACTATATCATCCAGCTGCGCGACGGCACCTTGCAGTACACCGAAGCCGATGGACGCTTTTCCGAAATCTCGTTCGCTCGGTATGACATCAACGTCGACCTGCTAACGGAGGAAGGTTACGCCAGCGACCCGATGTACGAGACCAACAGCATTGCGCTCGTGCAAAGTGCCATCGCAAGCGGAGAATGGTCGCAAAAAGTCGTTCATCTTCTGTTCATCCGCATGCTCGAAGGCGTGCGCGTGATCGGAATTTGCCTTGCCGTCCTCGCCATTGCCGGCTTCCCAACCGGCCGGCGCAGCCGCATCGCCGTGCCGCTCGAAGCCCTGGTTTTGCTGCTCGCATTCGTCGAGCGCGGCGTCAGCGCCTATAGCCCATTAGGCGCTTACACCGGCGCGCTGGCCATGATCATCATATCGGCTATCGCCCTGGCGCAGCGGACCTGGCCGCGGCACCCACGCCCCATGGTCGCCCTATGAACCGCATAGATTGGTTAGTTCTCAACCGTTTAGCGAGCCGTATTGGCGTAACCGTATTCGTCTTCTACGGGCTCATCGCCCTCGTGGAATCACTCGATACCTGGCGCTTCAACTACGTCGCTGAGACGCAGGGACCCGCCCTCGCCGTCCTGATGGTCGCCATGAGCGCCGTCAAATGGACCATCAAGACCTTGCCGGTCACGGTCCTGCTTGGCGCCATCCTCGGCTTCATGGACCTCAAATCCCGCCACGAACTCACCGTGATACACTCAAGCGGCATCTCCATCTGGAAAGCCGTCCGCGCACCAACGCTGGCGCTTATCGCCCTCAGCCTCGCCATTGCCTTGGGCGCCGAAACCATCAGCACGCAGATCAATCGCTACCTGGACCCCCGCCCACCCGGCCAAAGCTCCCTGCTTGTGCCAGGCGGCGAAATCTGGCTCGAGGAACGCAGTGGCAGTGACCACTACATCATGATGGCAAATGGGCTTCAGCCGGGCAACGGAGGCCTCATCGATGTCGCCGTTTTTGGGCTCACCGAAGGCATTCCGGAGCGGATCGAAGCCAGCGAGGCCACGCTCGACAACGGCACTTGGCGCTTCACCAATGCCCTGGTCCGGAGCCCCGACGAGCAGGCGCGCTTCGTGCAGAATTTTACCCTGCCATCCAACTCCACCGAGGCAGAACTATCCGTCAGGACCTCTTCTACGGAGGACATGACCTTCTTCGAACTGGCTGGCCTGCTGCAGGCAGGCGTCACGGACCCCGTGATCCGCAGCGCTGCGCTGATGCGCTTCCTCAAGCTGCTGGCCCTGCCCATGGTGTTGACTGGGTCACTGTTCATTGCTTTTGCGTTTACCGCAGGTTATCGAAGAGGTTCTAATTATGGCCCTGCGGTTCTTTATGGGGTCGTGCTTGGTTTCGTGGTGTTCGTGATCACCGAGATGGCCGATCGTGGTGGCTCTACCGGTGTTCTTGATCCCACGTTTGCCGCGGTGGGGCCGGCGTTCGTGGCAATAGTCATCGGCGTGACGGTCCTGCTGCACAAGGAAGACGGACGCGCGTGATAGTATCGAGTAAAGCCACATGGGCGAGGACGATGCTGCGTCTGGCAGGTGCCAGCGTGCTTGTTGCCGTGGCTTCCGCCGGCGGCGCTGTCGCGCAATCGGGTGGGCTCGTTCCCATCGATCTCTTTAACGCTCCGATCAACCCGCAAGCGCCTGTCGGCGTCGAGGCGGACAGCCTCGTTTTCGAAGCGAGCACCAGCACCATCACCGCCACGGGCAATGTGGTTGTGCGCCAAGACGGCTACACGGTCACGGGCGAAAACCTGGTTTACAACCGCAGCACCAATGCCGTGCGTTTCCAGGGTGCCGTGCGGATCGTCGATCCCTCGGGCAACATTGCCGATACCGTGGATCTGGAACTTACCGGCGGGTTGAAGCAGGCTTTCCTTCAGTCCATCACCATCACGACCTATGATGGCGCGCGCATCACGGCTGATAGCGCGAACTACGACAATGCGCTGCAGACCCTGCTGGAAAACGCCAGCTATTCCCCATGCGGCGATTGCATCGACGACAAGGGCCGCCGGATCGGCTGGTCCATGCGCGCCGATCGCATCACCTTCAATGCGGTGGACGGTTCGGTCTATCTTGAGCAGCCCAGCCTGGCTCTCCTTGGCGTACCGGTCGCTTGGCTGCCGTTCCTCTATCTCCCCGACACCAGCGACTCGGCTCTGTCCCGTGTTCCGCGGCCCATTTTCTCCTACAGTGATGAAGTTGGCGCACAGGTCGGCTTCAACATAACCGCCTACTCGAGCACCTATACCGACATCATTTTCTCCCCTCGCCTGATGAGCCGGCAGGGCCTGCTGCTCGGCGCCGAATGGGTGCAGCGCTTCGACAATGGCTCGTTCCAGATCAAGGGATCGGGCGTTTATCAGCTCGACAAGGAAGCCTTTGCCTTCAGCGATGCGCAGCGCGACTGGCGCGGTGCGGTCCAGACCTCGGGCAGGTTCCGCCCCGTGACAGATTGGACGGTCGGCTGGAGCTACACCGCCTTCACCGACGCAGCCTTCCTCGAAGACTATGATCTGTCGGCCGCGACGTCGTCGGTCAACGAAGTCTATGCGACGCACCTGACCTCGGACACTTTCTTCGACGTTCGCCTGCAGCAGTTCAACCTCCTGGGCGATGTGCTGCCCGAAACGCAGGACCAGCAAGGACAAGCCATTCCGGCTGTCCGGTTCGAGCACATGCTTGAGCTCGCCGAAGGCGCAGGCCGCGTCGAGATCAGCGGCCGGCTGCTGGGCGTACATCGCGAGCGCGATGCTGCCTCGACGATCAACGGCATCCCCTATGTGTTCGGCTATGCCGGGGACAAGCAGCACGCGACGTTCCAGGCTGGCTGGCAGAACCAGTATATCGGCGCCGGCGGCTTTGTAGCGACACCCTATCTGGGTGGGCGCGCGGACGTCGCATACTACGACGGCACCAGCGCGCTACCCACAGCCCCTGGTGAAACAACCCTGTGGAGCGCAACGCCCATAGCCGCCATGGACGTCCGCCTCCCGCTCGCAACCAGCGATGGCTCCACGGTTCACCTGGTCGAACCCATCGCCCAGCTGGTTTATCGCGGCTCGGACACCACCGCGGTCGGCATCACCAATGACAACGCGCAGAGCTTTGTTTTCGATGATACCAACCTGTTCAGCTACAACCGCTTCTCCGGCACCGATCGCCAGGAGACTGGCCTCAGGGCCAATCTGGGCGGCCGCTACCAGGTGGACTTCGTTGATGGCAGCTACCTTGAGCTCATCGCCGGGCAATCGTTCCAGCTTGCCGGCGAAAACGCGTTCGCCAGCGCTGATCCTGCCCAGACAGGCGTCGGCGGGGGCCTCGAAACATCGGCGTCCTATGCGGTCTTGGGCGCCTATGGCTCCTTCCTGCCTGGCCTTGAAGTCGGGGGCAAGCTGCAGGTCGACACGGACGAGCCCCGCGTGACCAGGGCCGCAGCCGGGGCAAACTATGCCAGCAACGGCTATAGTGCGGGATTGGACTACACCTATATCGCCGCCAGTCCGGATCTTGGCCAATTGATCGATCAGCAGGAAATCGGCGTCAGCGCCGGCATGCCGATTGCCGATTACTGGTCGGTGAAGGCGCGCACATATTGGGATATCACTGCCAACTCGTTCCTCCTGGCGGGCGCCGGCGTGCAGTACGACGACGGCTACCTGCTCATGGGTGCCGAAGTGACGCGCACGGGCGAGACCCATACGTCGCCCAACGATACGCGCATCAGCGCGACCTTCCGGATCAAGGCGCCGGCGGGCCTGAACGCCGGCTTCGACTATTAGAACACCCTTGCTGCCTATCGGATTTTGGCCGCATTGTTGCGCAATTGACAGACTGCTTTTCCCGCCGCATTGAGAGCGGGAACCATTCACTTTTCAAAGCGGATTTACGCTATGGCGAATACTTCCTGGGGGCGCATTGCAGGCGCCATGATCTTCGGCGCGATGCTGACTGTTACAGCGGCCTTGCCTGCCATGGCCCAGAGCGTGCGCGTCACTGTGAATGGCACCCCGATCACCGACGTGCAGATTTCACAGCGCGTGAAGCTCTTCGCCCTGGAAGGCAATAACGGTGGCCAGAAGGGCGCGACCGAGCAGCTGATCACCGAAGCCATCCAGATGGGAGAAGCCAAGCGTCTCGGCATTACTGTTTCAAACGCCGAGGTTGACGACGCATTCCTCCAGATCGCGCGCAACATCAATGTGAGCCAGGAAAGGCTACAGCAGATGCTGCAGCAGGGCGGCATCAACATGGATACGCTCAAGGACCGCCTGCGAGCTGCCATCGCCTGGAACGGCGTCACCGAACAGGCCATCGCGCCCAATGTCCAGATCTCCGATCTGGAGCTGGATCAGCAGGCTGAAAGCAAGCTGCAGGCTTATCAGAACTTCGATTATATCCTCAAAGAGGTTTTGTTCGTTGGCCAGGGCTCCAGCGGCCGCAGCGGGCAGGCCAATAGCTATCGCTCCAAGTTCTCCGGCTGCGACACCGCCGTCGACCTTTCGCTGGGCTATACCGACGCTGCGGTGATCGATGTCGGTCGCCGTCACGCCACGCAGTTGCCAGAGGCCATCGCCAAGGAACTGGCTGGCCTGAATGTCGGCGGCATCACCAAGCCACGCGTTGTCGAGAACGGCGTATCGATGCTCGCTGTCTGCGAGAAGGCACAGGCGGAAGACCTGACATTCATCAAGGGCGACCTGCGCGCCGAGGCTGGTAATGACCAGCTCGAAGGCCAGGTGTCGAGCTATCTGGAAAACCTGCGCAAGCAGGCCAAGATCATCTACAACTAGGCTGCGGAACACGCTCCCGTTGCCCTTCTGATCAGCTCATCGCCAGAGGTCGAGATGAACAAGCCGCTGGCGATCAGCATGGGCGAGCCGGCAGGTGTCGGGCCCGATATCCTGCTCGCGCTTTATGCACGGCGAGAGGAATTCAGCCTTCCACCGTTCTGCGTCTTTGGAAATCTGGATTTCCTCAGGACCCGTGCAGAGCGGCTAAGCTTGCCGATCGCGTTCGAGCGCGTGTCTGCCGACCAGGCTGATGATGCTTTCGGCCGCGCGCTTCCCGTAGTCCACATTGAAGGGCTCGTGTCTGACCGGCCCGGCCAGGCATCCCCCCTGTCGGCCAATGTCGTTATCGGCTCGATTGCGCAGGCGACCGCAGCCACTCTTTCAGGTCTTTGCCGCGGCCTTGTCACCGCCCCGATCCACAAGGGCAATTTGTACCACGCTGGCTTCAGTCATCCGGGGCACACGGAGTTCCTGGCCGAGCTCTGTGCGCAAGGTGCAGCGCCCAAGCTTCCTGTCATGATGCTGGCACATGAGGGGCTCCGGGCAGTACCGGTGACCATTCACGTGCCGATCAAGGACGTCCCGGCGCTGCTCAGCCGCGACCTGATCATCGAAACAACGCGCGTGGTCGCTCATGATCTTCGGCAGCGCTTTGGAATCGAAAACCCGCAGATTGCGATCGCGGGCCTCAATCCACATGCTGGCGAGGGCGGAGCCATCGGGCGAGAAGATCTCGAGATCGTCACGCCCGCCGTGCTGCAGTTGCAGGCCGAGAACATTGCCGTATCAGGTCCCCTGCCCGCCGATACCCTGTTCTACCCTACACGCTGGGCAGAATATGATGCGGTCATCGCCATGTATCATGATCAGGCGTTGATCCCGATCAAGACCCTGGCTTTCGAAGATGCGGTGAATATCACCCTCGGCTTGCCGATCGTACGGACCTCACCCGATCACGGCACGGCATTCGACCTGGCTGGGACCGGGCGGGCATCGCATCGCAGCTTCCTCGCCGCCATCAGGATGGCCGATGCGATGACGGGCAATCCATGAGTCAGATCGACGACTTGCCGCCCCTTCGTGATGTAATAGCCGAGCATGGCCTGCGCGCGAAAAAGGAGCTCGGGCAGAACTTCCTCCTTGACCTCAACCTTACGGCGCGGATTGCCCGCGTTAGTGGTTCGCTGGAGGGCGTCCGGGTCATCGAAGTCGGCCCAGGGCCTGGCGGCCTGACCCGCGCCCTTCTGGCCGAAGGTGCTCGTGAAGTCGTCGCTATCGAGCGGGATGCTCGCGCCCTCCCCGCCTTGGCGCAGATCGCCGAAGCCTATCCCGGCCGCCTTACGGTGATCAGTGGCGACGCCATGGAGATGGACTATCGCCTGCTGGCTGATGGCCCGACCCGCATTATCGCCAATTTGCCGTACAACATCGCCACGCCGCTGCTGACTGGCTGGCTGACTATGGATCCCTGGCCGTCCTTCTTCCAGAGCCTGACGCTGATGTTCCAGCGCGAAGTGGCCGAGCGGATCTGTGCCAAGCCGGGCGAAGATCCTTATGGCCGCCTTGGTGTGCTGGCCGGCTGGCGCACCGATGCACGGATTGCCTTCAATGTGGGCCGGCAGGCTTTCGTGCCGCCCCCGAACGTCACCTCCGCCGTGGTCCACCTAGTGCCCAAGGCCACTGCTGATGATGTGGCGGTGAAGGACCTTGAACAGGTCACCCGCGCGGCTTTCGGGCAGCGGCGCAAAATGGTGCGGCAGAGCCTAAAGGCGACCGGTGCGCCAGTGGACAAGCTCCTTGCCGCTGCCGCACTCGAAGGCGATGAGAGAGCCGAAGACCTCCCGATCGAGGATTTTCTTGCCATGGCGCGCATCCTTCCTTCGCTTCGGCAAGGCTGAGGAAGAGCTGAACCTATCTAGCCAATCGAATCGATCTGGCTTTGCAAGTCTTTGACGAAGCTTGCAAGATTAAGCTGGCGCTCACGCTCAAGCCGGGCGGAGACCAGAATCGAGCGGATGCGTTGGGTCGATGCTTCTAGGTCTTCGTTGACGATGACGTAATCATATTCGCCATAGTGGTCCATCTCGACCCGGGCATTGGTCAGGCGCTTTTCGATCGTGCCCACACTGTCCTGAGCACGCCGCTCGAGCCGGGCACGAAGTTCCTTAATGGACGGCGGAAGAATAAACACCGTGACCATGTCCCGGCGACTGCTGCGATAGAGCTGCAAGGTGCCCTGGTAGTCAATGTCGAACAGGATGTCGTTGCCAGAGGCGAGCTGCTCTTCGACCTTAGCACGCGGCGTGCCGTAGAAATTGCCATGTACTTCCGCCGATTCGAGCAGGTCCCCGTCGGCCTGCATGCGCTTGAAGGTGGGTACATCGATGAAGTGATAATGCTTGCCATCTACTTCATCGGTGCGCCGGGCGCGTGTGGTCACCGAAACGGAAAGCTTGATGTTGGGATCGGCACCGAACAGAGCGCGGGAAATCGATGATTTGCCCGCGCCGGACGGCGAAGCAATGACCAGCATGACGCCGCGGCGCTGAAACTCCACCTGCTTGATCCTATTCGATGTTTTGCACTTGTTCGCGTAGTTGATCTATCGCCGCCTTGAGGTCAAGGCCGATCGCTGTCAGCTCCACCGCGTTGCTCTTGGCGCACAGCGTGTTGGCTTCGCGATTGAACTCCTGCGCCAGAAAGTCAAGGCGTCGGCCGGCAGGTCCGCCATTGCGGATCAGTTGACGCGCGCTGGCGATATGGGCCGTCAGGCGATCGAGTTCTTCACTGATGTCAGCCTTGGTCGCGAGCAACAAAGCTTCCTGCGCCAACCGCTCTTCAGGAAGCGTGATGTCCGCTGCCAACTCGGCCACCTGCTGACGCAAGCGCGCAAGGATGACCTCCCGATCACGCGCGGGATGGAAGCGAGCCAAAGCGACGTGAGACTCGATTTCTGTCAATCGCTCCAGCAAGATCGTGGCGAGCTGATTGCCTTCCTGACGCCGTGCAAGCACGAGGTCGACCAAGGCTTGTGAGACGCCATCCAGGATTGCCGGAGTCAGGCTTTCCTCGGTGCCTGAACTCGCCGTTTCCTCACGCTGCTCCAGCACGCCTTTGAGTCCGAGTATGCCGTCGGCGGTGGGTGGAGAGAGCGCCACCTTGCCATGCAGGTCGGCTATTGCCGCCAGCACCGTTGCGAGCGCCTGCTGGTTCACCACCAGCTCGCCCAGTGCATTCTCACGCTCTACCGCAACCGTGCAGTTGACGGATCCGCGGGAGATCATCTTGCCGATCAACTGTCGAATGTCGCCTTCCAAGGCATCAAGGCCGGGCGCAAGGCGAACCCGGACATCGAGCCCGCGAGCATTCACGGACCGGATTTCACACGAGAAGGTCGCCCCGGGCACCGAACCAGTTGCCCGGGCAAAACCAGTCATGCTGGAAAGAAACTGGCTCACGGCTGCGCCGGAGCGTCACCCGCCTCTTCAGCTTCCTGGTCTTCCAAAGCCTGCCGGGCTGCTTCCGCCTCGGCCTCGCTGGCAATCTGGCGATAGCGGGCCACGTTCTGCCGGTGCTCGGCATAGGTCTCCGCAAATACATGCCCCTCGCTTGGCAAGGCACCCTTGGCAACGAAGTAGAGGTAGTCGTGGCTGTCGGGGTTCGCCACTGCCTTCAGAGCTTCCACTCCCGGATTGGCAATTGGCGTCGGTGGTAATCCATCGATCTGATAGGTGTTGTAGTCAGTCTTGGCCTCGATCTCCGAACGCCGCAGCCCGCGATCGAGCGGCGCCTGACCCTTGGTGATGCCGTAGATAATTGTCGGGTCCGACTGGAGCCGCATACCTTCGCGCAGGCGATTGACGAAAACTGCAGCGACCTGCGGACGCTCCGTCGCCACGCCAGTTTCCTTTTCGACGATCGAGGCGAGCGTCAGAAGCTCTTCGGGTGTTTCGATCGGCAAATCCGCTTCGCGAGTTTCCCAGATCTTGGCCAGTTCGGTTTCCATGGCCGCCTGCATCTTGTCGAGCACGGATTGCCGCGTGTCGCCGGGCACATAATCGTAGCTTCCGGGCAGGATCGAGCCTTCGACTGGCATGGTCGTGACCTCGCCCTGCAGGTCGCCCGTGCTCTCCAGCCTCTGCACAACCTGCCAAACAGTCCACCCCTCCGGAATCGTCACGGCATAGCGGATGGGATTGCCTTGAGTCAGCTCCCTGAAGATATCCGACATGCTAGCGCCCGCCGGAATGCGGAAGTCACCAGCCTTAATCGGGGCATTCGATTCGATGCGCTGGGCCACCTGGCGGAAGATAAAACCGTTGGTGATCAGGCCTTGCTCTTCCAGCCGGGCCGCTGCAGTCGCCAAGGTGTTGCCCGCCTCAACACGGAAGGTGGTTTCCTCCCTGGCGGGGCCATCGCTGTAGTACTGCGAAACAACGTAGAGCAGACCGCCGCCGACCAGCACCAGGCCGATGATGAACAGCGTCAACAGGCCATTGAGAACGTCGATGAAACCGTTGCCGGAACGACGGCGCTGACGCCGAGCCTTGCGATCATTCATCTGCTGTTCATCCTTGAGGCCAAATCGCAGCCGAACTAGCGACCGATCATGTCATCATCTCGGCACTGAGCGCCTTCAGCATTGATTGCATGGGTGAAAACAAAAACAAGGGGCACACTGCGCCCACGCAATGTACCCCTACCATTTCCTGGATTACCCTAACCAGCCTTGCGCATCACAAGCGTCGCATTGGTCCCGCCGAAGCCAAAACTGTTGGATAGCGCGACGTTTACTTCCTTTTTCAACGCTACCTTCGGTACTAGGTTGATGGATGTCTCAACCGAAGGATTATCGAGGTTCAGCGTTGGTGGAACGATGCCATCGCGCATCGCCAGAAGGCAGAAAATCGCCTCGACAGAGCCTGCTGCACCAAGCAAATGGCCGATCGCTGATTTGGTCGAGCTCATGACTGCCTGGCCAGCGGCATTGCCGAGCACGCGAGTTACCGCGCCCAGTTCGATCTCGTCGCCCAGCGGCGTCGATGTGCCGTGAGCATTGATGTAGTCGATTTCGGACGGCTGTATGCCAGCGCGCTTGACGGCAGCGCTCATGGCCCGGAAGCCACCGTCGCCGTCCGGCGACGGAGCGGTGATGTGATAGGCGTCGCCGGAAAGGCCATAGCCAATGATCTCGCCATAGATCTTGGCACCGCGCGCCTTGGCGCGCTCGTAATCTTCGAGAACGACAATACCAGCGCCCTCGCCCATAACGAAACCATCGCGGTCTTTGTCATAAGGCCGTGAGGCCGCTTCGGGATTGTCATTGAAATTGGTGGAAAGCGCGCGAGATGCGGCAAAGCCGGCTAGCGACAAGCGGTTGACGCAGCTTTCGGTACCGCCAGCGACCATGACGTCGGCATCACCGAGGGCGATCAGCCGGGCAGCATCGCCAATGGCATGAGCCCCGGTGGAGCAAGCTGTCACAACAGAGTGGTTCGGCCCCTTGAGGCCGAAACGTATGGAAACATGCCCCGATGCTAGATTGATCAGGCGGCCAGGAATGAAGAACGGGCTGATGCGCCGCGGTCCTTTCTCGTGCAGCGTCACCGAGGCATCGTAGATGCCGCCGATACCACCAATGCCCGAGCCAATCAGAACACCGGTGCGTTCCTGGTCTTCCTGGGTCTTGGGTTCTACGCCAGCATCCTGGATGGCCTGGGTCGCAGCGGCCATCGCATAAACGATGAACGGATCAACCTTGCGCTGTTCCTTGGATTCCATCCACTCATCAGGATTGTACTTGCCGTCGGCATAGTCGCCGAGCGGCAAGCGATGAGCGATCTGGCAAGCAATATCATCGACTTGGAAATCGTCGATTCGTTTGGCGCCACTCTTACCGGCCAAGAGATTGGCCCAAGTAGCTTCAACTCCGCAGCCAAGAGGGGTTACAAGGCCCATCCCGGTTACGACGACACGACGCATTTCCATGGTCAATGTTTCTCTCTCGGCGTTAGCCGACAGCCTTGGTGAGGAAGGAGACGGCATCGCCAAAGGTCTGGATCGACTCAGCGGCGTCGTCCGGGATCTCGACAGAGAATTCCTCTTCGAAAGCCATCACCAATTCAACCTGGTCGAGGGAGTCAGCACCCAAATCGTCGATGAAGCTTGCCTTTTCGACAACCTTCTCGGCATCCACATTGAGGTGTTCCACGACGATCTTGCGGACCCGATCAGCGACATCGCTCATATTTGACTTCCCTTTTTAGAAATCGAGGTTTCGTTTCGTTTCTTATTGGCGCGGTGCCAATTCTTCAAGCACCGTTGGCTGACTGGCAGGCAATGTAAGCGCGCTTTTGAGCGCCCGCAAGCCAGTCTGCCAAGGCCGACAGCGGCGGCGAGTATCACACTTGCCGCGTCAATGCCATAAGCGCAACCGTTGCTTTTCAACGGCTTTAGATCATTGCCATCCCACCATTTACGTTCAACGTGTGGCCGGTGATGTACCCAGCTGCGTCGCTGGACAGGAAAACCGCACAACCCGCAACTTCCTGCGCAGTTCCCAGGCGATTGGCCGGTATGGTTGACAGGATTGACTCGCGTTGTTTCTCGTTGAGTTCATCGGTCATGGCGGACGCGATGAAGCCTGGAGCAATGGAATTGACCGTGATGCCGCGCGAGGCAACTTCATGTGCCAAGGCCTTGTTCATGCCGATAAGTCCGGCTTTTGACGCAGCATAGTTGCCCTGACCGGGATTACCCATAACGCCTACAACCGACGATATACCAATGATGCGGCCAAAGCGCTGCTTCATCATGGGTCGCAGAACGGCACGGTTCAGGTGAAATGCAGCGGTCAGGTTGACCGCTATGACCTCGTCCCATTCCTCGTTCTTCATGCGCATGAACAGGTTGTCCCGCGTCATGCCGGCATTGTTGACGAGGATATCGATGCCACCCATTGCCGCCTCGGCAGAGGGGACAAGCTTGTCGACTTCATCGAGCTTGGAAAGATTGCACGGGAGAATCGGGCTGTCCTTGCCGATCTCCCGCGCGGTATCCTCCAGTGCACCGACACGCGTGCCACTTAGCGCGACTGTTGCTCCTGCTGCGGCGAGCGCCTTGGCAATCTCGCGGCCGATGCCGCCGCTGGCGCCGGTGACTAGGGCACGCTTTCCAGAAAGATCAAACATTTAGTGCTCCCAACGGAGATTCTGCTTCACGCACTTGCCGGCGTAGTTGGTGACCTAGGCCGACGTTTGCGCTGCGAAGGCGTCGATGTCAGATGGCGTTCCGATCGCAATGGCGGAAACATCCGGGCTGATGCGCTTTGCAAGCCCCGTTAGCACCTTACCCGCACCAAGTTCCACCAGTTGCGTCACCCCGCCGGCACCTGTCAGCCAGGTCACGCTTTCTGTCCAGCGTACGACGCCGGTTACCTGCTCGATCAGGCTTTGCCGGATCTCGGCGGGATCGGAAATGGGCGATGCTGTGATGTTGGCGACGAGAGGCACGGAAGGAGCCCGCATCTCAACTTCCGACAGAGCTTGTGCCATGGCTTCGGCAGCCGGCTGCATCAGCGAGCAATGGAAGGGGGCGCTCACAGGAAGCAGAAGTGCCCGTTTAGCACCCTTTCCCTTGGCAATCTCCACGGCCCGCTCGATCGCCGCTGTTGCGCCAGAGATCACAACCTGACCGGGCGCATTGTCGTTAGCCACGTCGCAAACTTCCCCCTGCCCCGCCTCGGCGGCAACAGCACGCGCCGCTTCCAGGTCAAGCCCTAGTAGAGCGGCCATGGCTCCATGCCCGACGGGCACGGCCTTCTGCATGGCTTGGCCGCGAGTCTTGAGCAGACGGGCAGTATCCGAAAGCGAAAAGGTGCCGGCAGCGCATAGCGCAGAGTATTCACCGAGAGAGTGGCCGGCGACGTAGGCAGCATGATCGGCCAGCTTTATGCCCTTGGCCTCGAGAACGCGCACCACGGCGACACTGACAGCCATCAGCGCGGGTTGAGCATTCTCGGTAAGCCGAAGCATGTCATCCGGACCTTCGAACATGATGGCGGAAAGCTTTTGCCCTAGGGCATCGTCAACCTCATCAAACACGGCGCGCGCTTCTGGATAGGCCTCGGCCAAATCCTTGCCCATGCCGACGGCTTGGCTGCCTTGGCCCGGGAAAGTGAATGCGCGCTTGCTCATGAAAGGCTCCTCTCCTGCATCATCATGACAAAGACTTCTGGCACAGTACAGTTGCGGGGCGTGTGCCCAACCAGTGCGATGGTGTCAAGGCGCTAGGCCTCTTCCCGACCAAGCCTTTTCGAGCTTATTGCAAGCCCAGTGCATTGCGGGCGCTCCTCTCCGCAACGTCGCCGGCTTCCTTAATCTGAGCTTCGGTTTGGCCCAGGGCTCGAGCACCATTTTCTGCAGTCCGGCGGGCCGCGCTGACTGCATCTTGCTTCATCTGCTCGGTCATGTTGCCCGCTTGTCCTCTCAACGACTCAATCGTCGCTTGCGGGTTCGCAATTGCCTCTGCCGCTGGAACTAACGACTCAGGGACCTGAATCTGGACCGTTGCGCCACCATCTGGCTGACGCTGCACGGTTGCCGCGCCGCCGTTGTCCGGTGCATCACCACAAGCTGCCAGGCTGATCACGGCGAGAGATGCGAAAAATGGCAGCCAAGGTTTCATCACTGTTCCAGTCGATATTCGTTGCTCGATCCTGTTGGCCATAGCGTTGAGGCAAAGATGTGTCCGCTACCAGCTTCGGCATACGGCTAAGTGACTTGCTTTCTCCGTCGCCCCAGCCTATATGCCGCCTAGCAATTCGTTTGGCCGGGGGCTGAACGGAGGGTTTGTCGTTTGCGAAAATGGCAGATAGGGTTTGTCCTGGCCTCCCGTGTTCCCGCTCTTTGCAAGACTGCTTTGACGCCTTTCCGGCTTCAAGGAGGCTCCGCGCCAACGATTGTTGTTTGAACCATGAAGGAAGGCGCATCAATGGCCCTTTACGAGCATATCTTCCTGGCGCGCCAGGACGTTTCCCAGCAGCAGGTTGAAGAACTGACCGCTGCCCTGACCGAAGTCCTCGCCTCTGGCGGTGGCAAGGTCACCAAGAATGAATATTGGGGCCTCAAGGGGCTCTCCTACCGCATCCGCAAGAACCGCAAGGCTCACTACACCCTGCTCAACATCGATGCTGCACCCCAGGCCGTTGCCGAAATGGAACGCCAGATGCGCATCAATGAAGACATCCTGCGCTTCATGACCGTGCGTGTTGACGAGCTTGAAGAAGGCCCATCGGCAATGATGCAGAAGCGCGATCGCGACGACCGTGACGGCGATCGTGCCGGTGGCCGCCCCGACCGCGGCGGTGACCGTGGTGGCTTCGGCGGCGGCGAACGCCGTCCGCGCCGTTTCTAATTTGAAGGACTGTTAAGCTATGGCAATCAAAGACCTTACCACCGCCCAGGCCCGCCGTCCTTTCCAGCGCCGCCGCAAGACCTGCCCGTTCTCGGGCGAAGGCGCGCCAAAGATCGACTACAAGGATGTGCGCCTGCTGTCCCGCTACGTTTCAGAGCGCGGCAAGATCGTTCCCAGCCGCATCACGGCTGTTTCCGCCAAGAAGCAGCGCGAACTCGCCCAGGCGATCAAGCGCGCCCGCTTCATCGGCATCATGCCCTACGCCGTTCAGTAAGATCGGCTAATCGGCATATCGTTGGGGCTCCGGATGGTCCGGGGCTCCTAACCGTCACATCGACGGGACAGCTACAAGGAATACCCACATGAAAGTTATTCTGCTCGAACGCGTTGGCCGCACCGGCTCGATCGGTGACGAAGTCTCCGTCAAGGACGGCTTTGCCCGCAACTACCTCCTGCCCCAGGGCAAGGCACTGCGCGCCACCGAAGCAAACCGCAAGAAGTTCGAAGGCGAGCGCGCTCACATCGAGAAGCGCAACGAAGATCGCCGCAACGCCGCCGCTGGTATTGCTGAAGGCCTGAACGGCCGCACTGTCGTGATCATCCGCCAGGCTGGCGAAACTGGCCAGCTCTACGGTTCGGTTGCCTCGCGCGATATCGTAGAGGCCCTGGCTGCTGATGGCTTTACCATTCAGCGTTCGCAGGTCGACCTTGCCGATCCGATCAAGTCGGTTGGTGTTCACACGGTGTCGCTGAACCTGCATGCGGAAGTGGCTGTATCGATCAGCGTCAATGTCGCCCGCTCGGAAGACGAAGCCGCCCGCCAGTCGGCTGGTGAAGACGTCACGGTCACGCAGTACGAAGCTGACGAAGAAGGCGACTTTGCCGCCGGCCAGCGCGACGCTCTGCAGGACGACCGTTTCGACGACGAAGTCTAAGAGACGCTCCTCCAAGAGTTGCAAAGCCGGGCCCTGTGCTCGGCTTTTTTGTTGTCTGCCGCCCTGAATCCCTCAGTTGCGACTCGCCTTGTTCACGACTTGTTCTCGTGCAATAAATGAGCTTTGGCTTTCCCCGTTGTCCACAGTGTTCACAGCGTGGTTCTCGGCGCGTTAACCTTTGCCGGTTACCTCCGAGACTCTTACCCACAGCACGTGGTTAAGAAAGGTTAACGCTCCTCGAGGCACATCATGGCAGAGATCGCACGACTACATCCGGTCGAGGAAAAATCCTTTCGCCTTGCCCCGCACAATGTCGAGGCGGAACAGGCCCTGCTCGGCGCTATCCTGATCAACAATGACGCATTTTACCGGGTGTCGGACTTCCTGAACCCGGAGCACTTTTACGAGCCGGTACACCGCGACATCTATGAACTCGCTGGCAAGATCATCCGGGCCGGCAAGTCGGCCGACCCCACCACGATCAAGACCCACCTGCCCGACCAATTGCTGCCCGACGTCACCATGGCGCAGTACCTGGCGCGCCTGGCTGCTGAGGCGACCACCGTCTTGAACGCGGCCGACTATGGCCAAGCGATCTATGATCTGGCGATCCGGCGCAACCTGATCCTTGTGGGCGAGGAGATGGTGCAGGTTGCCTATGAGTCGGACGTCGAGATGACGCCCAACAAGCAGATCGAGAAGGTCGAAGGCGAGCTGTTCCAGCTGGCCGAAAAAGGCCGCTATGATGGCGGGTTCCAGAACTTCGGCACAGCCCTTAGCGCCTCCATCCAGATGGCTGGCGAAGCCTATCAAAGAGACGGTGGCCTTTCCGGTATCGCGACGCATCTCGATGATCTGGATCGCCAGATGGGCGGCCTGCAGCGCTCGGACTTGATCATCCTTGCGGGCCGTCCGGCTATGGGCAAGACCTCGCTCGTGACCAATATCGCGTTCAACGTCGCCAAATCCTATAAGGGTGAAGTGCAAGCCGACGGCAATATGAAGACCACCAATGGTGGCATCGTCGGCTTCTTCAGCCTTGAAATGAGCTCCGAGCAGCTCGCGACGCGTATCCTCGCCGAACAAGCGGAGGTGTCCTCATCCGATATCCGTCGTGGCCGCATCCATGACTCGCAGTTTTCCAAGCTGGTCGACGTGTCCAACATGATGAGCAAGCTGCCGCTCTATATCGATGATACGGGCGGCATCAGCGTGGCTCAGCTGGCGGCTCGCGCGCGGCGCCTTAAGCGTCAGAAGGGGCTCGATTGCCTCATCGTGGACTATCTGCAGCTCCTATCCGGCTCATCCAAGGCGTCGAGCCAGAACCGCGTGCAGGAACTGACAGAAATTACCACGACCTTAAAGGCGCTTGCCAAGGAACTCGAGGTGCCGATTATCGCCCTCAGCCAGCTGTCGCGTCAGGTGGAAGCGCGTGACGACAAGCATCCGCAACTGGCGGATTTGCGCGAATCGGGTTCTATCGAGCAAGACGCTGACGTGGTGCTGTTCGTTTACCGCGAAGAGTATTATCTGAAGAACAAGGAGCCTAAAGAGGGCACGCCGGAGCATATCGCCTGGCAAGGGGAAATGGAGAAGGTGCACGGCAAGGCCGAGGTGATTATCGCCAAGCAGCGTCACGGTCCTACCGGAACCGTGCAGCTCAGCTTCGAAGCGCAGTTTACGCGCTTTGGTAATCTCGCCCGCGCCGAATACCTTCCCGAGCGCATGGAATAGCGTATGGCGCTGACGTCTGGCCTTGGCGGGCAGTTAAGCATCGATCTTGGCGCTTTGGCCCGCAACTGGCGCGCTCTGGATAAGGTCAGCGCTGGTTCGCTGACGGCTGCGGTCGTCAAGGCTGATGCTTATGGCACTGGCATAACCATGGCCAGCCGGGCGTTGTTTGCGGCCGGCGCCAGGTTCTTTTTCGTTGCGACGCCCGATGAGGGCATGACAGTCCGCGCTGCCCTACCCCAGGCCCACATCTTTGTGCTGAACGGGCTCTATCCTGGTGCTGCCAACCTCTATGTCCGGCAGAACCTGATGCCGGTTCTGGCATCCATGGCCATGCTGGAAGAGTGGTTGGCCAAGTGCCTGGAGCGCAACGAGGCTTATCCTGCAGCGCTCCATTTCGATACTGGTTTAAATCGCTTCGGTTTCCGGCTCAATGAAGCGAGCCTCGTGCGCGAGCGCATCCAGGCATTAGGATATGCCCCTCAGATGGTGATGAGCCATCTCGCCTGCGCCGACCAGCCCAACCATGAAAAGAACCGCACGCAATTGGCGCTGTTCGGCTCCGTCATGAACATGTTCCCCGGCATCCCTGCGTCCCTGTCCAATTCTGCGGGGCTGATGACAGGGCGCGACTACCATTTCCAGATGGTCCGGCCCGGCATCGCCCTCTATGGCGGGCGGGCGGTCAATGGCCGCAAGAACCCCATGGCGCCTGTTGTGACCCTGCATGTGCCCATTCTGCAGATCAAGGAAGCGCGCACGGGTGAAAGCGTTGGCTATGGCGCCAGCTACTCCCTTTCGCGCGACAGCCGCCTCGCCATTCTGGGGCATGGTTATGCAGACGGTTTCTTCCGCTCGCTGTCCGGCACCAACACCCGCCCTGGCGGCAAGGTGGTTATTCGTGGCAAGGTGTGTCCGGTTATCGGACGGGTATCGATGGATCAGGTCACCGTGGACATCACCGAGCTTGGGCCAGACATTCCCAGCCCAGGGGAAGGTGCCGAGATCCTGGGCAACCTGATCGGGGTGGATGACCAAGCGGATGCCGGCGGAACCATTGGCTATGAAATCCTGACCTCGCTCAAGGGACGTTACCACCGTAACTATATCGGCGATGGTAATTTGCCGCCGGAGCCGCAGGCGTAGTTCTCTTTTTGTTCTTGTTTGCCAGCGACTTTTTCGCTAGAAGATGGGATGCTCTCAGCGCGGGGATTGAAGTGGCCGTCTTTGTCGTCCTTCTGCGCGCCATCGGCCCTATCACGCACAAGATCATGTCCATGGCGCAGTGGCGCGACGCTGTTGCCGAGACCGGCTACACATCTCCCCAGACGTTTCTCGCCACTGGGAACATGATCGTGGAAGGGACTGGAACGCAGTTGGATGTTACGCGTGACATGAACGCCATTGTGCGCCGATTGGGCCTGGCGGAGAACAGCGTGGCGATCGTGCGAACGCCTGAGCAGCTGCGCACCTTGTACAAGGCCAATCCGCTGCCTGAAGCGGCAAGCCAGCGACCGTCGCAGATCGGCGTCTACTTCTTTGTTGCGGACGAGCCGGACTTCAGCTGGCTGCAGGAGTTTTCGGGTCCGGAAGCTATCGGCATTGTCGGACCCCATCTCGTCGTGGACTACAACGGCCGGGTGTCGGACTCCAAGCTGCTCGGAGCCATTGAGAAGCGCTCGGGCGTGGGCACGGCTAGAAACTGGAATACATTGCGCGGATTGGTTGAGCGTTCGACCGGCCGGCAAAACATGCAAGGACTATAGCTTGGCCAAATCCCGCTCCACCTTTGTTTGCCAGGCCTGCGGCGCTGTAACCAGCCGCTGGCAGGGGCGCTGCGATGCCTGTGGCGAGTGGAACACCATTGTCGAAGAAATCACCGACTCAGGCGTGGGTGCCGGCCCCAAGTCGGCAAAGTCCGGTGGGCGCTCCACCAATCTTGTTCCGCTTTCGGGCGAAACCGAGAGCGCGGCGCGTGTCATCACCGGCATAGCCGAACTGGACCGCGTCACTGGCGGTGGCTTCGTCATGGGCTCGGCACTTCTCGTGGGCGGCGATCCGGGGATTGGTAAGTCGACACTTCTGCTCCAATCGGCAGCAGCACTGGCGAACCAGGGCAAGCGCGTCGTTTATGTTTCGGGCGAAGAGGCGGTTGCACAGGTGCGCCTGCGTGCCCAACGGCTCGGTCTAGGCGAGGCTCCCGTGCTCCTTGCGGCAGAGACCAATGCGGAGATCATCCTTGCCACGCTTGAAGGCGGCCCAGCGCCGGACCTGGTGATCATCGATTCTATCCAGACCCTGTGGACCGATCGGGTGGACAGCGCGCCCGGCACGGTCACCCAGGTGCGCACTTCGGCGCAGGCGTTGACCCGATTCGCCAAGAAAAGCGGGGCAGCGGTGGTCCTCGTCGGCCACGTGACCAAAGACGGGCAAATCGCCGGGCCACGCGTTGTCGAGCACATGGTGGATGCCGTGCTCTATTTTGAAGGCGACACCAGCCACACGTTTCGCATCCTACGCGGCGTCAAGAATCGCTACGGAGCTACCGACGAGATCGGCGTATTCGCCATGACGGAACTTGGCCTGGAACAAGTGGCAAATCCATCGGCCTTGTTTCTCGACCAGCGCGACGAGGGCGCCGCCGGCTCTGCCGTGTTCGCCGGGATGGAGGGCACCCGCCCCATTCTGATCGAGATCCAGGCGCTTGTGGCCCCTTCCCCATTAGGCACGCCCCGTCGCGCGGTTGTCGGATGGGATTCGTCTCGCCTGTCGATGATCCTTGCTGTGCTCGAAACTCGGTGTGGCGTGCGAATCGGGGCCAACGATATATATCTCAACGTTGCTGGTGGCATGCGCATTACCGAACCAGCGGCAGACCTGGCAGTTGCAGCCGCCCTGATTTCGTCCTTGACCAGTTCGCCTCTGCCTTCCGATGCGGTTTACTTTGGCGAAGTCTCCTTGGCCGGCGGCGTCAGGCCCGTCGTGCACGGCTCCTTGCGCCTGCGGGAAGCGCAAAAGCTCGGGTTCAAGTCCGTTTCGACCGGCCGCATCGGCAATGCCGATCGCAATAGTGGGCTGGAGGTTTCCGAGTTCACGGCATTGGCCGAGCTGGTGGGGCGGATCGCTGCCAATGGCAAACCGCGCGAACCGCAACGCGAAGAGTGGTAATTCTGCGCATCGTTTCTGGGCACATCGTGTTGCAAACTGCCGCCAAGCCTTGGCTTTGTTGCACAAAGCCGCTAAACGAAGCCAACACAGCCGGGGCGGCTATTGGAGCTTAGCGAACAAATATGCTGACAGCGTTCGACGTTGGTGTTGGTGTGCTGGTGCTGATTTCGGCAATACTGGCCACTGCGCGAGGACTGACACGGGAAGTGTTGTCCCTTGCAACTTGGGCCGGTTCGGCTGCCATCGCCATCTATATGTGGCAGTACCATCCAGAGATTGCCCGCCAGTACATCGATGAAGCCCTGGTCGCGGACATCGCAACGGTGGTCGTGACGTTTATCGTCTCGCTGATTGTGCTCCACCTTTTGACCATGCGGATCGCCGACTTCGTCGTCGACAGCCGCGTTGGTCCGATCGACCGTACCCTTGGATTTGTATTCGGCGTTCTGCGCGGCATTCTGATCGCTATCGTGGTGACCATATTCGGTACATGGCTGCTGCCGAACAATCTGCCGCCTTGGGCTGCTGAATCGCAGTCTTTGCCGCACCTCCAAAACATGGGCAATACGTTGATTTCCATGCTGCCCGAAGGGCTGGAGCAGCAGGTCACCGAAATTCTCAAGGGCGGCACCGGCATTACCGAAGATGCTGATGCTCCGACGGCGCCAGTTGATGAGGGCACGGATGCAACCGAAGACGGTACCGTGACCGAGCCTGAGGCCGCCGCTGATCCAGCACCCGCTGCACCGGTCTGATAACTCAGTGGTGAACGCCGAGCGTTCACCACAACCCTGACCGCCTCGATCGGATGTGGTCTGGCCTCGCTTTTTGGGCTATGTGTGCGGGACAACCCACATCCTGGCCTTGGCCGCGGCTTGCGGCCCTCGCCCTGCGGTGAAGGCAGCATTGGCATGGAGAGCCCGTTGAACCATCCGAGCGATGACTCTTTCGATCTTGATGGCGATACACTGCATGAAGAATGCGGTGTGTTTGGCATTTTGGGGCATCCCGATGCCGCAACGCTGACAGCGTTGGGCCTCCATGCGCTCCAGCATCGCGGGCAAGAAGCGGCGGGCATTGTCACCTTCGATGGCCGCCAGTTCCACTCAGAGCGCCAGTTGGGCTTGGTGGGAGACCACTTCACCGATCCAGCCACGCTCAAGCGCATTCCCGGCAATATGGCCATGGGTCATGTGCGCTATTCCACGACGGGCGAAACCATCCTGCGCAATGTGCAGCCGCTTTTCGCCGAACTTGAAGTTGGCGGCATTGCCATTGCTCACAACGGCAATCTTACCAACGGCCTTACGCTCCGCCGCCGGCTGATTGCTCAGGGCGCCATCTGTCAGTCGACGTCCGACACGGAAGTCGTATTGCACCTGATTGCTCGTTCACAGCGCGCCTCTTCGTCCGACCGGTTTGTAGACGCTATTGGCGCAGTTGAAGGCGCCTACGCCATGGTGGCAATGACCCGCACCAAGCTGATCGGCGCGCGCGATCCCAACGGCATCCGCCCGCTCGTTCTGGGCGATCTCGACGGCAAGCCCATCTTTGCGTCCGAAACTTGTGCCCTCGACATTATCGGCGCCAAGTTCGTTCGTGACGTCGAGAACGGCGAAGTGGTGGTGTGCGAACTGCAGGCCGACGGTTCGATTACCATCGAGTCTCTCCGTCCATTCCCGCCGCGCCGCGAGCGCATGTGCCTCTTCGAATACGTGTACTTCGCTCGCCCGGATTCAGTGGTTGCAGGCCGCAGCGTTTATGGCGCGCGCAAGCGCATGGGCATCAACCTGGCCAAGGAAGCACCGGTCGAAGCGGATGTCGTGGTGCCTGTGCCTGACGGCGGCACCCCTGCAGCCATCGGCTATGCGCAGGCCAGCGGTATTCCATTTGAGCTCGGGATCATCCGCAACCACTATGTGGGTCGCACCTTCATCGAACCCACCCAATCGATCCGCGCCTTTGGCGTCAAGCTCAAGCATTCGGCCAATCGGCATGAGATCGCCGGCAAACGCGTCGTGCTGATCGACGATTCGATCGTGCGGGGTACGACCTCGGTTAAGATCGTCCAGATGATGCGCGAGGCTGGTGCAACAGAGGTCCACATCCGCGTTGCCAGCCCGATGATCTATTACTCGGACTACTACGGCATCGACACGCCCGATCCCGAGAAGCTGCTGGCCAACCAGCACAAGGATCTCGAATCGATGTGCAAGTTCATCGGCGCGGACTCGCTGGAGTTCCTGTCGATCGACGGGCTCTATGACGCCGTTGGCGGCGAGCCGCGCAACAATGCGGCGCCTCAGTTCACCGACCATTACTTCACTGGCGATTACCCCACGCAGTTAACCGACCTCAACGGCCGCTCCAAGAACGAGCCGAAACAGATTTCTCTTCTCAAGGAAGCCGGTTAATGGCGCAAACAACGACGGATCTTTCCGGCAAGGTCATCCTGGTGACCGGTGCCTCGCGTGGGATCGGCTATGCAACCGGCCTTGAAGCTGCGCGGCGGGGCGCTCACGTCGTTGCCGTGGCGAGAACCGTCGGCGGGCTGGAAAATCTGGACGACGAAATCCAGGCACTGGGGTCCTCTGCAACGCTGGTGCCGCTGGACTTGCGCGACGGCGATGCCGTTGACCGGCTCGGCGCTGCCATCTTCGAGCGCTGGGGAGCGCTTGATGGGCTGGTCGCCAATGCCGGCCAATTGGGTGTCCTCAGCCCCCTCGCCCACGTCAAGCCCGAGGACTTCGAGAAGGTGATGGCGGTCAACGTCACGGCCAACTACCGGCTCCTGCGCTCTACCGATCTTCTCTTGCGCCAGTCAGCAGCGGGCCGGGCGGTGTTTATTTCCTCTTCGTCCGCCAAGTCGGCGCGCCCGTTCTGGGGGCTGTATGCGGCCAGCAAGGCGGCGCTCGATGCCATGGTCAAGTCCTATGCCGGAGAAACGGCGCAAACCAAAGTCAGAGTGAATGTCGTTTACCCCGGCGCTGTCCGCACAGCCATGCGCGCCAAGGCCATGCCAGGGGAGGATCCGCAAAGCCTGCCCACGCCAGCCGACATCGCGCCGCGCATTGTCGACCTCTTGAGCCCAAAGCTGGGGGAAACAGGCAAGCTGTTCGACGTGCCGACTGGTGCCTTTTCCGAACTATAGAGCGGCAAGTGGTCACCCTTCGCCCTTTCCGGCCTGACGATCTTGCCATGCTCTATCACATCTGCCTCGTCACCGGAGCAGCGGGGCAGGATGCTACGTCCTTGCACAATGACCCCGAACTAATCGGGCACATCTATGCGGCACCTTACGGTGTTGTGGAGCCAGAACACGCACTAATTGCCGACGACTCGGACGGCGTCGCGGGTTATCTGGTTGGAACATACGACACCACCGCCTTCGCGCAACAGCTCGAGCAGACCTGGTGGCCAGCCCTCCGCCAGCGTTACCAAACGCCAGCGTTCACGCCGACGGAAGCCGATCGGGGACGCATCGCGGCCATCATGCGCCCGGAGGCGAACCCACCCGATCTGGTCGCCCGCTATCCGGCTCACATCCACATGAACCTTTTGTCGCGGCTACGCGGCCAGGGCGTCGGAACGGCGCTCGTGCAGCAGTGGGTGGCGGGCGCCAAGGCAGCTGGTGTTCCCGGCATTCACCTGGGCGCTAGCGCCAGCAATACGGGCGGTGTCGCCTTCTGGCAAAAGGCAGGTTTTAACCCCGTCCGAACCGAGGGGCGAACCGTTTGGTTCGCCTTGGACCTCCTGGCCTAAGCGCTGAGCGCTCAGGCGCCTTGGTCGAGTTGGGTCATCATAATCTTGTCGATGCGCCGGCCGTCCAGGTCCACGACCTCGAACTTCCAGCCATTGTGTTCGAAAGTTTCCCCGACACTCGGCAGTCGGTTGATGATAGAGAGGACATAGCCGGCGACGGTTTCATACTTGGCGTCCCGTGGTATCGTCACCTTCAGCTTCTCGCTGAACTCATCAACGGGCATCCAGCCGGCAACGAGGTAGGAGCCATCCTCGCGCTTGACGATGGCGGGATCATCGCCCGTTTCCTCCTGGAACACGCCGGTGATGACTTCGAGAATGTCGGCCGAAGTCACAATGCCTTCGAAGTGGCCGTACTCGTCCACGACTAGGGCCATGTGTACGGTCGAGTTGCGAATAGCCCGAACAACATCCAGCGCATCGGCATGGTCCATGACCACAGGCACGGGCTGAACGAAACGGCGCAGTTCAAGGGGCTGCCCGTTGGCGAAAACGCCAATGATGTCCTTGATCGCCACCACGCCGATAATGGAGTCCGCATCGCCATCCTGCACCAAAAGGCGCGAACGGTGCGTGTCGAGAATCGTGCGACGGATTTCTTCTCCGTCATCGGCTAGATCAACAACATCCACATCAAGGCGCGGCGTCATCAGGCCTCGTGCGGACCGATCCGCGAGGCGCATGACGCCCGAGATCATGGAATGCTCATCCGTCTCGATAACGCCGGCTGTTGTCGCTTCGGCGATGATCGTTTTGACTTCTTCTTCCGTGACGGTTTCTTCTGCCTCGCCGCCCTGCCCCAGCAGCGTCAAAACGGCCTTGCCTGAAAGATCGAGAAGCCAGACCAGCGGTGAACCGATGGCAGCCAAGGTCTTCATAGCCGGTGCCACGCGGGCGGCTATGCCTTCAGCATCGCGCAAGGCGATCTGCTTGGGCACGAGTTCGCCCACGATCAGCGAGACATAGGTGATAAACACGACCACAAGGCCCACGCCAAGCACATCGGCGACATTGTCGGCCATGCCGATGGACTTGAACCAGGCGGTCAGCCGCAGGCCCAGGGTCGCGCCGGAGAAAGCACCCGAGAGAATGCCGACGAGTGTGATGCCGATCTGGACAGAAGACAAGAACTTGCCGGGATCTTCTGCAAGCTTGATGGCGGTGGCAGCACCTGTGTTGCCCTGTTCGGCCATGGTACGCAGGCGGGCAGGACGGGCAGAAACGACGGCTAGTTCCGACATGGCCAACAAACCGTTGACCACAGAAAGAACAACGACGATCAAAATCTCAGCAAACACTAGTTTTCATGGAGTTGCGGCCCCGCACTCAGCATCGGGTCGCTCTGGCTGGCCTACTTATAAGTGACAGGTCGAAGTTTAGCCATGGCCATGCGAATGATTATACCGTTAGCCAATGCGACGCTTGTTCTTGTCATCATATGGATTTGCGCTGCCGCCGCGGACCCATAGGCGGATCGGCGTACCCTTGATGTCAAAAGCTTCGCGGATGCCATTAACGAGGTAGCGCTGGTACGCCATGGGCAGCACTTCCGGCCGGGACGCAAACAGGATGAAGCTAGGTGGCCTGGTCTTGGCTTGCGTCATATAGCGCAGCTTGAGCCGGCGGCCGGACACAGCCGGAGGCGGATGGCTCTCCACCATGCCGGTGAGCCAACGATTGAGCCGGGCGGTGGACACATGGGAGTTCCAGGCGCGCTCGATCTTGAAGATGGCGTCCATCAGCTTGTCGATGTTCTTGCCGGTCAGCCCTGACAGGGTGACGAGCGGCACGCCGCGCAACTGCGGCAAGAGGCGTTCGCACTCTTCCCGCAGCGCGGAAAGGGCCGCGTTCTTGTCCTCGATGAGGTCCCATTTGTTGAGCGCAATGACGAGAGCACGGCCTTCCCGTTCCACAAGGTCAGCAAGTGCCAGATCCTGCTTCTCGAACGGGATCGTGGCGTCCAGCATCAGCACGACGACTTCGGCGTACTGAATGGACCGCAGGCTGTCACCGACGGCAAGCTTCTCGAGCTTTTCGGTGACGCGGGACCGTCGCCGAATTCCCGCCGTGTCAACCAAGTTGATGACGCGGCCTTCCCATTCCCAAGGCACCAGAATCGAATCGCGGGTGATGCCCGCCTCCGGCCCCACGAGTACGCGCTCTTCCCCAACCATGCGGTTGATCAGCGTGGACTTGCCGGCATTGGGACGCCCGACAATGGCGACGTTGAGATAACGCTTAGGGTTCCAGCGAAGCGTCGCCTCGTCGCCCTCACCCTCGAGCATGTCCTCGGTGATATCGACATCGACTTCGGGCAGTTCATCGAGATCGGCGACGGCATTTGCCTCCTGATCGGCAGCGGCCTTGTCGATGGCAGCCGAAACGATCGAGTACAGTTCCGACAGGCCGAGGCCGTGTTCCGCGGAAAGCGGAATGGGCTCTCCAAAACCGAGTTTAAACGCTTCCACCAATCCTGCTTCGGCGGCACCACTTTCGGCCTTGTTGCCGACCAGGTGGACATCCTTGCCAGCTTTGCGCAGGACCTGCGCGAAACGCTGATCAAGCGGCACCACGCCGGCACGCGCATCGATCATGAACAGGATGATATCGGCTTCCTTGATCGCCAACTCGGTTTGCTGGCGCATGCGATCTTCAAGGCTGCCATCCCTCACGTCCTCATAGCCCGCAGTGTCGAGAACACGAAACGTCAGATCGGCGATCCGGCCCTCGGCCTCGCGCCGGTCGCGCGTGACGCCAGGGGTATCGTCGACCAGCGCAATCTTGCGTCCGACAAGCCGGTTGAAGAGCGTGGACTTTCCAACATTCGGACGACCGACAATGGCAAGTGTGACGGTCATGCTGGAGCAAACTTTCGGTCAGTCAGAGGCAAGGGATTATTGTTGGGCGGGTTGCGGCTCGGGAGCGGCGGGCGCCGGCGTTGCTGGAGCAGGCTGGGCCACGGGTGCAGCAGGAACATCCGGTGCTGGAGCAGCAGGTTCTTGCGACGCGGGAGCATCGTCAGACACGATATCGTCGATGACCTCTGCGGCCTGCTCTGCCGAACCTTCCGCGGCAACAGGCGCCGCACCTTCAGCCACGAGTTGAGCGAGGTAGTAGCCCATACGGTTGCGCGTCGTGCTATTGGTGAAAGGATCATTCACAACCGCCTCGAAATTGGCTTGGGCCGCCGCGAAATCGCCAGCTTTGTACTGGGCCAGACCCAGTGCTTCTCGAGCCGCGTTGCGCAGAGGATTGCCTTCGGCTGCCAGCGTTCCTACGCGTGCCTCGACGTCTGCAAGTGTACCTGTATCGACCAGCAAGGTGCCAGCCAGCACAAGCGCCAGTTCTCGCAGGCGAGCGTCGGACTGTGTATTGGCGAGGCTATCATAGGCGGCGACAGCTTCTGCCGCCTTGCCGTCGCGTGCCAAGACACCGGCTTTGCGGAACTCTGCCAAAACAGGATAGCCTCCAGAACCGTTGGCGATAACCGCATCAAGCTGGGTGGTCGCCGCAGCAAGGTCACCGCCGTCGATCAGGTCGAATGCCTCGTAGAGCTCGTCCGAAGAAGCAGCGGCATTGTTGGAGTGATACCAGGTCCAACCCTCGTTGACGGCCACCAGGGCCACAACGGCAACCGCAGCCCCGATCACATAGGGAGCAAATCGACGCCACAGGGCGCGCATGCGATCGCTGCGCAGCTCCTCGTCGACTTCGCGGAAGATATTGTCCTGGGACATGGCCTGCCTAAAGGTGGGTAGATGAATGGGGCGCACGTTTAGCATGCTGCCCCGGGATTGCAAATGCGCTGGAGCGCCGAGAGCGGACCACCGTCATAGCACGATGCAGTTCGAGCTTGATTGGCTCAAACAACAGCTCAGGTCATTCCCACTCGATGGTGCCGGGCGGCTTACTTGTTACGTCATAGACGACGCGATTGATGCCCCGCACTTCGTTGATGATGCGGGTTGCCGTACGGCCAAGGAAATTCAGGTCGAACTGGTAGAAATCGGCCGTCATGCCATCTACGGATGTGACGGCTCGTAGCGCACACACGAATTCATAGGTGCGCCCGTCGCCCATGACGCCAACGGTCTGTACGGGCAGCAGCACGGCGAAAGCCTGCCAGATCTTGTCGTACTGGCCAGACTTCCGAATCTCGTCAAGATAGATGGCGTCTGCCTTGCGCAGGATGTCGAGCTTCTCAGGCGTAATGCCGCCAGGGCACCGGATGGCGAGTCCAGGGCCCGGGAACGGGTGGCGGCCGATAAAGCTCTCCGGCAGCCCGAGTTCCCGACCAAGGACGCGCACCTCGTCCTTGAACAGTTCGCGCAGGGGCTCCACCAGAGCCATGTTCATCCGTTCCGGCAGGCCGCCCACATTGTGGTGGGACTTGATGGTTACCGATGGTCCACCCGTGAAGGATACTGACTCGATCACGTCGGGATAGAGGGTGCCCTGCGCGAGGAACTCGGCACCGCCAAGCTTCTTGGCCTCTTCCTCGAAGGTTTCGATGAAAAGCCGCCCAATGATCTTGCGCTTGGTTTCGGGGTCGGATTGACCCTCCAGTTCGCGCAGGAAGCGCTTGGACGCGTCCACGTGAACCAGCGGTATGTTGTACTGGTCCCGGAACATGGTGACGACTTGCTCGCTCTCGTTGAGCCGCATCAGGCCGTGATCCACATAGATGCAGGTGAGCTGATCCCCAATGGCCTCATGAATGAGAACAGCAGCGACCGATGAGTCTACGCCGCCAGAAAGGCCGCAGATGACTTTGCCGGTGCCGACTTGAGCGCGGATCTTCTCGATCATCTTGGCGCGGTAGGCCGACATGGTCCAGTTCGATGGAATGCCGCAGATCTTGTGGACGAAGTTAGCATAGAGCTTGGCGCCATCGGGCGTGTGCACCACTTCGGGGTGGAACTGCACGGCCCAGATCCGGCGCTCTTCGTTGGCAATCATAGCGAACGGCGCATTCGCCGATACGCCAACAACCTCGAAGCCTTCCGGCAAGGCAACTACACGATCGCCATGGCTCATCCAGACCTGGTGTTCGCTGCCGAGTTCCCAAACGCCCTCGGTCAAACTCGATGGCTTCTGTACGGCCAGTTCGGCCCGCCCAAATTCACGGTGATGACCAGCCTCGACCTTGCCGCCCAGGGCCATGCAAAGGGCCTGCTGGCCATAACAGATACCCAAGATTGGCACCCCAGCGTCAAGAATAGCCGGATCGATCGTGGGTGCGTTCTCGTCCAGCGTTGAAGCAGGACTGCCGGACAAGACCACGCCCCTGGGCTGCATGGCCTGGAAAGCGTCGCCGGCATGCTGAAACGGGTGGATTTCGCAATAGACGCCAGCCTCGCGAATGCGACGCGCGATCAGCTGGGTGACCTGCGAGCCGAAGTCGACGATGAGGATGGATTGCGGATGATCAAGGATGTCTGGGCTTTGCATGGCGAGCAATTATCCCCGCTGCAGCATTTGTGCAAGGTGGAAGCCGGCATGCCCGGCTTGCGATTTGGCCGATCCCGTGCGATGGGCGACGGAGTTTGCTTGCAGCGAGTATCCCGGTGACACAACAAAGATTGCTCGGTGCCGACTTCCTGCGCGCGATCGCGTGCCTGCTGGTTCTCCTTCACCATCTCGCCTTCCGCATGCCAGGCGACAAGGTCCCAATCCTCTTCAAGCCAGTACACAGCTTCCTGGTCATGGGCAGCTTCGGCGTGTCCATTTTCTTTGTTCTAAGCGGGTTCCTGTTGGCTCGGCCATTCTGGCTCGCGCTCGACCAGGGCGCCCCCATGCCCAGCCTTGGCACCTATGCTCTGAGGCGAGCAGCACGCATTCTTCCGGGGTTCTGGTTGGCCCTCATAGCCAGCCTGCTGCTGAGCCTTTGGCTGGGTGGAACAGTGTTCGATGGCGAGCAGGCCATTCGCTTATTTGCCGGCTTCTTCCTGCTGAGCGACTGGCACTGGCTGACCCTGTTTCCCGTCGACAACAATGGCCCGCTTTGGTCGATTGGGTTCGAGGTCACATCCTATGTTTTGCTGCCGTTCTGCCTGGCGATGCTGTTCGGCTTCAAGCTAAATGGCTGGCCGGCGCGCATGGCGTGGATCGGCGTAATCGGCGGCGTCCTCTTTCTCCACTCGGCAGTGGTGCAATGGGCGCCCATCGATGAGGTCGAGCGCGGCTGGAGCCATGGTTTGGTCGGTGGCGCCAAGGCCTGGATGCCGCGCTTCAATCCTATCGGCTTTTTCGCGATCTTTGCCCTGGGCGCACTGGCGAGCGGCGTGCAAACCATGTTGGCCGGCAAGCGGTACTGGGTTTTCGACCTGGTCGGCCTTGCCGCGATCGCCACGATGAGTGTGATCATCGCAAACCACATTGGCGGTTTGAACGAGGGCTTTGGCTGGCTCGGCATTCCATATGCATTTCCATGGATGCCGCTCAGTGTCGGCCTGACCCTCGTCGCCCTGCCCTCATCCCTGCTCGTTGGAAGGCTGCTCGACAATCGCCTCAGCCGCTTCATCGCCGAAATCTCCTTTGGCATTTATATCTGGCACTTTCTCGTGATCTGGCTGCTGGGCCGCCTGGTGCCGCCGAGTTTCGACACGAGCGGCGAGGCAGCGTGGAGCGTATGGCTCTGGTCAAGCGGCGCCACCATCGCCATCAGCGTCGGCCTTGCTACAGCCAGCTTCTATCTTCTCGAGCGCCCCGTCGTGCATTGGGCGCGCACACTTGAAGCGCGTTTCGTCCGAACCCGGGTTGCGCCAGCAGGCGCCTAGTTCAGCAGCGCAATGGACAGGTTCAACACGCTGGCGAACGCCACCCAGGCGAGATAGGGCACGAACAGCCAAGCCGCCAGCTTGTCTTGCCTCCGCGCCGTCACCATGAAACCGATGATCGCCGCCAGCAGCGCTACGATGATGGCAAAGGCGGGCCAAAGCATCTGGGCAATGAACCACACCGGCGACCAGATCCAGTTCAGCAGCATCTGTGCGAACCAGAACTTCATGGCCGTGCTGCCGCGATCGAGCATCCAGATGCGCCATCCAGCAATGGCGATAAGCACATAAAGCGTGAACCACACCGGCCCGAAGATCCAGTTCGGTGGATTGAAGGGCGGCTTCTGCAGGCTCTCGTACCAGGCGCCCGGCACGGATTGCGTGCCGATCAAAGCACCGACACCCACAACGACAACCACGAACACCGCCAGCAGAAGCCAGGACTTAGGTGTTCTCGTATCCGCCGTCGTGGAAGCCATAGCGCATCGCCCATTCTGGTTGCCGCGCTTAAACGCGCGGATCACCCAGGCAGTTCACCACCTTCACGCGCGGCGCTTGAGGGCGTTGAAGTAAAACCCGTCAGTCCCAGTAAGATGCGGGGTCAAGACGACCCCCGATCCGCGGGTTGTTGTTCCTGGCGGAGGCTCCGTACCAAAAGCTAATTGCCAAACGGACTCTGGCGGCAGGGCTGCAAAGTCGGGATGCCGTGCGCAGAAGGCTGCAATCTGGTCGTCGTTTTCCTCGGGCAGGATCGAGCACGTGATATAGACCAGCGTGCCGCCTGGCTTGAGGTAGCGCTGTCCTTCTTCGAGAACGGCCGCCTGTTCCGATACGCGTTGCGCCAGCAGTTCCGGCGTCAACTTCCACTTTGTGTCGGGCCGCCGCCGCCACGTGCCCGTTCCGGTGCATGGCGCATCGATCAGAACGCGTTCCATCTTGCCCACTAGATCTTCCAGCGCACCATCCTGCGGCGACCGCACCTGCACATTGCGCGCTCCATTGCGCTTGAGGCGATCATAAATCGGCGCCAAGCGGTTGCGATCGCTGTCGAAAGCAAAGATCTGCCCCTTGTTGCCCATGACCCCGGCCAGCGCCAGCGTCTTGCCGCCAGCTCCGGCGCAGAGATCAAGCACCTGCTCGCCAGGCCGGGCATTGGCCAAAAGCGCCACGATCTGGCTGCCTTGGTCCTGCACCTCGAACCAGCCCTTGAGGTAACCTTCATCCGTAGTGACATTTGGCGTACGTGCATCGCCTGGACCGGCCGGCATCGTAACGCCCAAGGGAGAGATCGAAGTCTCAAGGGGATTGAACCGGGCCAGAGACTTGAGAACCCGTTCCCTATGCGCTTTTAGCACATTGGTGCGCAGATCAAGCGAAGGCCGGCCAGCCATCGCCTGCCCTTCGGCAATCCAGTTATCATCGAAAGCGCGCTGCAGTGATGGGGCGAGCCACTCCGGCACATCGGCCAGGACATGACCGGGGGTTTCGTCCGGGAGCTGCCCCACGAGCCGAGCCATTTCTTCCTCGGTCAGCGGCTCGGGTGCATGATTGTCGTTCGCAAAACTTTCGGAGAGCGCTGCCGGATCCTGGTGCCAGTCGCGGACAGCCACGGCCAGAATGAGCGCCCGAGGCGTGTCGCTGCCCATGATTGCGGCATGCGATGCACGCCGCCGCAAGGCATCGTAAACCAGATTGCCGATAGCAGCCCGGTCCCCTGCCCCGGCAAAGCGGTTGTTCAGCCCCCAGGCCTTGAGCGCTTCGGACACTGGCCGCTTGCGCGTTTCCACATCTGTCAAAACGTCGATTGCAGCGGATAGGCGACCAGGCAGGCGCATCAGATACTCGGGGCTAAAACAACAAGGCGAAGAACGAGCCATAGCCACAGAACGGCGAGCACCACAAGGCCGGCCGTATAGGCTGCAAATCGATGCAGCACATTGTTGTTGGTGACATGGATCACAGCATGGACATAGCGCAGCCCGACAAACAACCAGGCGAGCACAACCTCGATCCACCCCGGCACGGCCGCAAACAGAGCAAGAAGCGCCGCAACATAGAACAGCACGGGCAGCTGAAACTGGTTATCGAAATTGTTGGAAAGAACCCGCGCCTTCAGCGGATAGGCCGTGCGCTCGACGGCGATCTCGCTCATCGGGATTTCGCCTGAAATAACCCGCGGCACACGCTCTCGCCCCATCAACACCAGAATGGCCATGGTCAGCAGCACTTGGGCCGCGAGGGCCAGGATGAGCAACTTGGCAGAGAGGGGCAAGGAAAGCTCCACTGGAGATTCAGATGAGAGTGCTAAGGCTTTGTAGCTGAATCTGTTCCGCAGCACGCGGCAAAACCGTTTGCATGCGGTCCTCCTCCTTGACGCCGACTCATCATGTAACTATCAAAGTTACGAAAAAAGAGGCACCATGTCAGCTTTCCCATCAGGCGCGGCACATTCCTATCTCGAAGGCCCACCTCGGCAGGTCCCCGGCTTTGCGGACCTCCATCGCATGATCTCCCTTTTGCTCGCGGAGCGTATGCCTGCCGATGGCAAGCTGCTGGTCTTGGGTGCTGGTGGCGGACTCGAGATCAAGGCCTTGGCAGAGGCGCATGCCGGATGGTCATTCCTAGGCGTTGATCCATCGGCCGAGATGCTTGCCTTAGCCGAGCAAACCACCAAGCCGCACCAGGCACGCGTCCGTTTGCAGCATGGCTATATCGACCAGGCGCCGGAGGGACCATTTGATGGCGCGACGTGCCTTTTGACCATGCACTTCGTGCCCGGGTCCGAACGGCTCGCCACCTTGCAGGCCGTACGGCGCCGCCTGCGCTCGGGCGCTCCCTTCATCATGGCTCACATCAGTTTCGCGCAGACTGAACCTGAACGCACGCAGTGGATCACTCGTCACGTTGCCTTTGGCAGGCCCGACCTCCTAGCTCCGGAAAGCGCGCAGGAAGCCATCAGATCCAGGCTGACCGTTCTCTCGCCGGAGGAAGAAGAGACCATGCTGGCCGAAGCCGGCTTCTCCGGCGTCAGCCTGTTCTATGCGGGACTAAGCTTTCGCGGCTGGATCAGCTACGCCGCCTAGCGCGCGCTGCGATAGTTCGGCGCCTCGCGGGTAATTGTGACGTCATGGACATGGCTCTCATTAAGCGCCGCGCCGGATATCTTGACAAAGACGGAGTTGTCGCGGAATTCCTGCAGGTTGTGAGCACCGGTGTACCCCATAGAAGCGCGTAAGCCCCCTGCGAGTTGATGCAGCACCGCTCCTGCGGCACCCTTATAAGGCACCTGGCCTTCAATTCCTTCTGGCACCAGCTTCATCTGGTCGCGCACATCCTGCTGAAAGTATCGATCGGCCGAACCGGAGCCCATGGCACCCACCGAACCCATGCCGCGATAGGATTTGTAGGAGCGGCCCTGGTAAAGATAAACTTCGCCAGGGCTCTCATCGGTCCCGGCCAGAAGCGAGCCGACCATCACGCAGGAAGCACCACCTGCCAAAGCCTTCGCCATATCGCCTGAGAACTTGATTCCGCCGTCGGCGATCACGGGAATGCCTTGCTTGGCACCCTCCTCCGCACAAGCCATGACGGCGGCCAGCTGTGGTACGCCAACGCCCGCAACGATACGCGTCGTGCAGATCGAGCCTGGACCGATCCCGACCTTGACCGAGTCAGCGCCTGCATCGATCAACGCCTTGGTTGCCTCGGCAGTCGCCACATTGCCGGCAACGATGCGGGTCGAGTTTGACTCTCGCTTCACGCGCTCAACAGCCTCTGCAACGCGTACGGAGTGGCCATGCGCCGTGTCGATCACCAGAAGATCGACGCCCGCATCGATCAGCGCCAGGGAGCGCTCGTAGCCCTGGTCACCAACCGTGGAAGCGGCAGCCACGCGCAGGCGGCCCTGCTCGTCCTTGACAGCATTGGGGTTGAGCTGTGCCTTTTCAATATCTTTGACGGTGATCAGCCCAATGCAGCGATAATCGGCATCCACGACCAGGAGCTTCTCGATCCGGTGCTTGTGCAGCAGGACCTTGGCTTCGTCCTTGGAAACACCGTCGCGTACTGTCACGAGCTTTTCAAAGGTCATGAGTTCACGGATCGGCTGGGCCGGATGGGAAGCAAAGCGTACATCGCGATTGGTGAGGATGCCCACGAGCTTGCCGGTGGCCCGCCCGCCCGTACCACCGTTTTCGACCACCGGAATGCCGGAAATACGGTTGGCCTGCATCAGCGCCAGCGCATCGGCAAGGGTCGCATCGGGGCCAATGGTGATCGGGTTGACCACCATGCCGCTCTCGAAACTCTTAACCATGCGCACCTGCTCGGCCTGTTCGGCAGCGGTCAGGTTCTTGTGGATGACACCGAGCCCACCGGCCTGTGCCATGGCAATGGCCATTGCACTCTCGGTAACGGTATCCATGGCCGACGAAATGATCGGCAGGTTGAGCGCGATATCGCGCGTCACGAACGTCGAAATATCCGTTTCGCCGGGGAGCACATCAGAGCGCGCGGGCTGCAGCAGCACGTCGTCGAAAGTCAGAGCCGAGTCGCCAGTGATGGTGGTAATGATTTTCGCCAAGGCCAGACCTTTCCTGCCTTCTGAGTGTCTCAGAATTGTTGGAGTGCGAACCGGGCATTGTCGGGCGCCGGGTTCAGGTTGGCGAGGGTCATTAGCATTGCACACAAAGCTTGCATAGGGGGCTGAAAGTGCACGCCAGCTTTGCATCCGAGCGCTTCAAATCTTCCATACAAGTCGGCATTTCGCCTTTTCTTAACGGAGGCGTGAGTCCATAGTGCCGGCGCCGCCTGCCAGCACTCCACGATTCCTCCCGGTTTCATGATCAACATCCGTGTCACACCGCTGATCCTGGCGGTCGCCCTGTTCATGGAACAGATGGATTCGACGGTTATCGCGACGTCCCTGCCCGCAATTGCTGGCGATATCGGCGCAGAACCCATCGCGCTTAAGCTGGCGCTCACGGCGTACTTCGTAGCCCTCGCCATCTTCATTCCCATCAGCGGATGGATGGCCGATCGCTTTGGCGCCAAGAACATTTTCCGGCTGGCCATTTTCGTGTTCATGCTTGGCTCGCTCGCCTGCTCGTTCTCCTATTCGCTGGAAACCTTTGTTCTATCCCGGTTCTTTCAGGGCATCGGCTCATCCATGATGACGCCCGTGGGCCGTCTCCTCCTAGTGCGCTCCACACCCAGAACGGAACTGGTAGCGGCCATGGCCTGGCTCACCGTGCCGGGCCTGCTAGGACCACTCACCGGTCCGCTGATCGGCGGGTTTCTCACGACATATCTCAGCTGGCACTGGATTTTTTGGATCAACATTCCGATCGGGATTGCTGGCATTATCCTGGCCGGCATGTTCCTGCATGTACCGGACGAGCGTAATCCAAGGCCCATCGATGTTGTGGGTTTCATCCTGGCGGCTGTTTCGTTTTCCGGAACCGTATTCGGCCTTTCGGTGGTCAGCCTGCCGGCGCTGCCCATCATCTATGGCTATTTGACCTTGGCAATCGGCGTGACCTCCGGCATCCTCTACCTGCTGCATGCCAGACGGACAAAATATCCTCTGCTCGACCCGGCCCTTTTCCGCCATCGGCTGTTTCGAGCCTCCATCGTGGGCGGCTCCGTGTTCCGGATCGGCATAGGTGCCGTGCCATTCCTCTTGCCCCTCACCTTGCAGCTCGGCTTCGGCCTGACGCCTTTTCAATCGGGCGCCATCACCTTCGTGTCTGCAATTGGCGCAATCATGAGCAAGTTTATTGCCGAGCGCATCTTTGCCCGTTTCGGCTTCCCGCGTGTCCTGGGTTTCTGCGCCATGTTCGGGGGATTGCTGATCGGGGCACAAGGTTTCTTCAACGCTCAAACCCCTGTCGCAGTTATCATGGCGGCATTGCTGAGCGGTGGCGTCTTGCGCTCGGTTGTGTTCACCGGCTCCAACGCGATGGGCTATGCCGATGTGGCTGACGATGAAGCGAGCCAGGCGACGGCCATTGTGGCGGTGGGCCAACAACTTAGCATCGCGGCCGGCGTTGCCGTCGCCGGAGGCATTCTTGAGGTCAGTACGCGTCTGCGCGGAACCGAGCTGTCCATCATCGATTTTCAAACTGCGTTCTTTGTGGTTGGGGTGCTCAGTGCACTAGCCGGCCTCGTTTATTTTCGGCTGCCGGCCGATGCTGCAGCCGATATTTCGGGGCACGTCATGGTCCGGGCGCAAAAGGAGTGACCGGGACCGAACCCGGCTGTTGAACCGTGTCGCGCATCACCCCCCTTATTCTTGCCACCGCTCTGTTTATGGAAAACATGGACTCGACGGTCATCGCCACGTCGCTCGCTGCCATCGCGGCGGATATTGGCACGACGCCGATCGCGCTCAAGCTGGCGCTCACCGCCTATCTTGTAGCGCTGGCGATTTTTATTCCAATCTCGAGCTGGATGGCTGACCGGTACGGTGCGCGCAACGTCTTTCGTATGGCTATGGCCGTCTTCGTGCTCGGCTCGGTGGCATGTGCATTTGCCAATTCGCTCGGCTTCTTTGTTGGTGCACGGTTCCTTCAGGGCATGGGCGGTGCATTGATGACCCCTGTGGCGCGCCTGGTGCTCGTGCGGTCAACCCCGCGCCATGATCTTGTGAACGCCATGGCCTGGCTCACCATTCCTGGCCTTATTGGCCCGATCGTCGGCCCACCCTTTGGCGGTTTCCTCACGACCTATTTCAGCTGGCACTGGATTTTTTTGATCAACGTACCAATCGGCATTCTGGGCATACTGCTGGTCAGCCGCTTCTTGCCCGACACCATGCGTAACGAGCCGCGCAAGATTGATCTTACCGGGTTTGCGCTAGCCGGCCCAGCCTTTGCCCTCTTTGCCTTCGGCACATCAGTTATCAGCCTGCCCGCACTGCCACCAATGATTGGCGTTGTCGCAACGGCAATGGGCTTGGGCATGGCGGCGCTCTATGCCCGGCACGCGCTTGCCACAGATAACCCATTGTTCGACCTTCGGCTGCTTCGCTTTCCCTTCTTCCGCAGCTCTGTCGTGGCAGGCACGTTTTTCCGCCTAGGCCAGGGTGCAACACCCTTTCTGTTCCCACTCATGCTGCAGTTGAGCTTTGGCTACAGCCCGTTTCAATCCGGCATGATCACCTTTGCCGGCGCCGTCGGTGCGATCATCGCCAAGTTCGTGGCCAATGGCATTTTCGTCAAAATCGGCTTCCGCCTGGCGCTGATTATTTCAACGGCCGTCTCGGCCGCCGGCCTGTTTGCCATGGGGCTCTACACGCCCGAAACGCCGCTCTTGGTCATCATCACCATTCTGATCTTCGTCGGCTTTTGGCAATCCGTGTTCTGGACCGGCAGCGGGGCGTTCGCCTTCGCCGATATCGATGACAAGGATGCCGGACAGGCCAATGTCATGAGCCAGGTTTCGGTCCAGCTCTCGATTGCCCTAGGAGTTGCCCTTGGTGGTGGCATGCTTGAGGCCAGCACTGCCCTACGAGGCGGAACCATAAAGCTGATCGACTTTCATACAGCGTTCATCATCCTGGCGATTGTGTGTCTTGTATCCACCGCGCTGTTCCTGCGCCTGCCGCGCGATGCCGGCCATCAGCTAACAACCAAGCCAGAGGAACACTAGTCTATCGGTCGTCCTCTGTCTCATCGTCTGCGAGCGCCGGCACATTTCCCTTGAACCCCTTGGCGATCAAATAGGCCTCTGCCGAGTCGGACCGGCTTGACGGCGGCTTGGCGTGGAAGGTGCTCCGGAAGTGGCGCTTAAGCATATGAAGCAGCTCATGCTCCGTGCCGCCCTGGAAAACCTTGGCGACAAAAGTGCCGTTTGGCGCCAAGACATTGAGGGCGAAATCAGCAGCAATCTCAATTAGTTGTACAATGCGCAGGTGGTCTGTCGCACGGTGGCCCGTTGTAGGCCAGGCCATGTCGGACATCACCAGATCAGCTTTTTTGCCACCCATGGCATCGATCAGCATCTGGGGAGCATCGTTGTCGGTGAAGTCCTTCTTGAGCAGGATGACGCCAGGAATCGGGTCCATGTCGAGGTAATCGATACCCACGATCAGAGGGTTCGCCTCAGTGGAGCCCACCGCCTTGGCGGCAACCTGGCTCCAGCCGCCTGGTGCCGCGCCCAGGTCGACCACGCGCGTGCCTTTATGGAAAAGCTTATGCTTCTCGTCCATTTCCCTGATCTTGAAGGCAGCGCGCGAGCGATAGCCTTCGGCGCGGGCTCGCGCGACATAGGGGTCGTTAAGCTGCCGCTCGAGCCATTTGGTAGACGATACCTTTCGGCCCTTGGCCGATTTGACCCGGATCTTGAGATCCTTGTCCGACTTGCGCCCGCCAGTACCGAGAGCCTTATCCACCATTGGCGTTCCTCCGCGGATAGCGAGCCGTGTGCGACGCGTTGCGGTCTGCATCCATCAAGGAAATCAGTATGCCTTCGCGCAAGCCCCGATCGGCCACTCGCACGCGCTCTGTTGGCCATTCGCGCCGGATTGCCTCGAAAATTGCACAACCAGGCAGCACAAGATCGGCACGATCGCGGCCGATGCAGGGGTGTGCAACACGACGCTCGAAGGGCATGCCAAGAAGGACCTTCATCGTCTCGTCTACTTCCGCGCGCTTCATCCAGAGACCATCAACCTTCTGTCGCTCGTAGCGCTCCAGCCCCAAGTGCAGTCCGGCTAGGGTGGTCACTGTTCCGGATGTGCCGATCAGGTGCACCGGATGATTGGCGATCATCTGGCGCAACTTCTCACGGCCACGGAACTGACGCAGGTGCTCGGACACGTAGGCGACCATGGCCTCGAACACGTCAGGCGTCACATGAACGCCGCCGAAGCGCTCGGCTATGGAAACAACCCCCACCGGCAGTGATTGCCACGAGCGGATTGAAGCCGACATGCGCCCCTGCGACTTGGGACGCCCACCGCGGAAGTCGAGCCAGGCCAGTTCGGACGAGCCCCCGCCAATATCAAACATCAAGGCGCCAGCGGCACTACCCTCGATAAGGTCAGCGCAGCCAGTCACAGCCAGTTCCGCTTCGGTGCGCCGGTCGACGATCTCGAGTTCGATGCCCAACTCGCTCTTGACGCGCTGCAGAAAGGCGGGACCGTTCTCGGCCGCTCGGCAGGCCTCCGTCGCAATTAGGCGCATGCGGGCGGGTTGGTGCTCGCGTAGTTTGTTGCGGCAGTGGCGCAGCGCTTCCATGGTGCGTTCCATGGCAGCATCGCCTAGGCGTCCAGTAACGGAAACCCCCTCGCCTAGCCGGACAATGCGGGTAAATCCATCCAGAACGCGGAAGCCGTGATCATGCGGCCGGGCAATTAGCAATCGGCAGTTATTGGTGCCCAGATCCAGCGCTGCATAGATGGCGCCACGATGCCGGCGCGGACTGGGGGCGGAATTTGTCCGCTTCTCCGCTTCAAGCACGGGCGCTGTTGCCCCTGCTCTGCCCTCTGGTCCGACGACCGATGGGCTACGGATTGCCGCTCCGTCAAAAGACGGCATTGCGGCAGCGGACCGATCAGAGTCGGTCACAGCTATTCTCCTGATGTACGCGGTCGCGTAACCGGCTCACCGGATCGCGCCCAACGCACTGTTATTGCGTGTCAGGAACCACGGTACTGCAAGGGATCGATCTGCGCAATGGCAGTCGGAGAAGTGCAGCATAGAGCGGAGTGGAGATTGGCTGGGGAACCTGGATTCGAACCAAGATTGACGGAGTCAGAGTCCGCAGTTCTACCATTGAACTATTCCCCAGCAGGCCGGAACCGGCTGGCGCAGGTTGGTTGGCCCGGCGCGGGGTCTGCATAGACAATGACGGATCAGATTGCAAGTGCCTCGACGCGGTTACAAGCAGGACACTGCGCCTGTTGATTGTATCAGCAAAGTTGATACAGATTTTGTGATTGTCCTGCTTGTTCTCGAAAGCCTCGCATGAGTCGGAATTTCCTGGTTGTCGACCCCGAAGAAGACATGGAGGTGCTCAAGGGACTGGCATCGCCGATCCGGGTTCGCATTCTCAAGCTCCTGCATGTGGAAGGCGCGATGAACGGCAATGACATCGCAGACAGGCTCTCGCTTCCTCAGTCGACGGTCTCCACCAACATCCAGATCTTGGAGAGTGCCGGCCTTATCAGGACCGAGACGCAGAAGGCTCGCAAGGGCAATCAGAAGATCTGCCATTCGATGTTTGACGAGGTGATGGTCATGTTCAAGGAGGACATCAAACCATTGCGCGCCAACACGATCGAAGTTTCCATGCCGCTGGGGCTTTATACCAGCTGCGAAGTGTCGGCGCCGTGTGGGCTCTGTTCAACGGAAGGAATTATTGGGCTGTTGGATGTGCCCGATACATTCCTTGACCCTGACCGCATGAAAGCCGGGCTGATCTGGTTTACCCGCGGTTTTCTCGAGTACCAGTTTCCCAATAATGCCAAGCTGAGCCAGAGCACAATCGAGGCGATCGAGTTCTCGCTTGAACTCAGTTCGGAAGTGCCTGGCACATCGGCGGATTGGCCCAGCGACATTACGCTTTCGGTGAATGGCACCGAGATCGGGACTTGGCTCTCGCCAGGGGATTTCGGCGACAAGCGGGGCGTTTATACGCCTGATTGGTGGAAGCTGAAGGGCAGCCAATATGGCAAGCTCAAGAGCTGGCGCGTCACGCAGGACGGGTCCTATGTCGATGGTGTCAAGATTTCGCCGGTGTCGCTCAGCGATCTGGATTTAGGCAACCATCATTCGATCCGATTGCGCATTGCAGTCAAGCCCGATGCCAAACACCCCGGCGGGATCAACATCTTCGGCAAAGGTTTCGGCAACTACGACCAAGAGATCGTCATGCGGCTGCAGACGGAGACCTAACGCTATTCACGGCAGGTGCTCTGCCGATTTTATTTCAGCACTGCGCTTGATTGCAGCAGGCAAGCTCGTTTACAACGGCTGCACTGATACAAATCAGAATTATGGATTTGCTGGGAGGATAATGTGAAGGCTTCGGTCATCGCACACAAGGATTTCACGATCTCGAAAATAGACGATCGTGTTTATGGGGCGTTCCTGGAACATCTGGGTCGCGCCATTTATGAAGGTATCTATGAGCCGGACCACCCGACCGCGGACGCCAATGGCATGCGCGGCGACGTCGCCAAGCTCGTCAAGGACCTCAATGTCCCCGTGGTCCGTTACCCCGGCGGTAACTTCGTTTCGGCCTATAACTGGGAAGACGGCATCGGCCCGCGCGACCAGCGCCCCACTCGCCTCGATCTGGCCTGGCACACCTCGGAAAGCAACCAGGTCGGCATTCATGAATTTGCCGATTGGTGCGACAGCGTCGGCACGGAAATGATGCTGGCGGTGAACCTGGGTTCACGTGGCGTCGATGATGCCCGTAATTTCCTTGAATACGTCAACCATCCCGGCGGCAGCTATTGGAGCGATCTGCGTATCAAGAACGGCCGCAAAGACCCTTGGAACGTCAAGCTCTGGTGTCTGGGCAACGAAATGGACGGCCCTTGGCAGGTTGGCCACAAAGACGCGACAGAGTATGGCAAGCTGGCCGCCAACACCGCCCGCGCCATGCGCATGTTCGACAGCAAGCTCGAGTTGATCGCCTGTGGCTCCTCCAACTCCGACATGCCCTCCTATCCCGATTGGGAACGCATCGTCCTGGAGCACACCTATGATCATGTCGATCATATTTCGCTCCACATGTATTTCGCCAACCACGAGAAGAATACGGGCAACTTCCTGGCGCTGAGCCACAAGCTCGATACCTATATCGAGACAGTGGCGGCAACGATCCGGCAAGTGAAGAGCAAAAAGCGTTCCAAGCGCGACATCTACATCTGCTTCGACGAATGGAACGTGTGGTACCATTCGCGCCAGCAGGACCGAAAGATCCTCGAGGGCAATAGCGGCTGGCCGCATGCGCCAGGACTTCTGGAAGACATCTACAATTTCGAAGATGTCATGATGGTCGGCCTGATCCTCAACACCTTCATCCGCCGTTCGGACGTGGTGAAGATCGCTTGTATCGCGCAGTTGGTGAACGTGATCGCGCCGATCATGACCGAGCGTGGCGGCCCGGCTTGGGCGCAGACGATCTACTATCCCTATTACTTCGCCTCGATTTATGGCCGTGGCACGGCGCTGTATCTCCAGGTCAACTCGCCTGGCTATGACAGCATCCATGCCGACAACGCCCCGTATGTAGACGTTTCGGGCGTTTACAACGAAGAGGAAGGCACCCTCACCTTCTTCCTCGTGAACCGCCATGCCAGCGAGACGGCCGATGTGGAAGTGAGCCTGCAGGGCTTTACGGCCGGCCAGGTTATCGACCACCAGGTAATGACGCACAACAATCTGGAAGCCGTCAACACGGCCAAGAACCAGCAGGAAGTGGCGCCGCGCAAGGGTACTGGCGCCAAAGCGGAAGGCGGCACCCTTTCGGTTCAGCTGCCCGCTTATTCTTACCAGATGGTGCGCGTGAAGGTTTAAGAAGACACCGCGCACAGCGGTGTTAGCCACCAGTCTTGAAAAGGCGCATCAGAATGATGCGCCTTTTGCTTTTGTATGTTCTTTGCCGATGCGGCCAGCGCAGGCTCAACTTGCCGCGACAGCGTCCCGCTTCATCTCAGAGAGCACTTCGACCTTGCCGTTGCGGATGATGACGATTTCTTCGAGACGCAGGCCGAACTGGCCCTGGAGGTAAATGCCGGGTTCGATGGAGAAGACCATCCCCTCCTCCAGAATCGTTTCGGAGGTGGCGGTGATGTAGGGTGTCTCGTGGATGTCGATGCCCAAGCCATGGCCGGTGCGGTGGAGGAAATTGGGGCCATAGCCAGCTGCGATGATGATGTCGCGGGCGGCTTTGTCGACGTCACTGGCGCGGGTACCCGGCTTGGCGGCGGCGATGGCGGCGTCGACGGCGCGATCAAGGATGGCGTGGATCTCGGCGAAGCCTTGAGGTGCGGAGCTGAAAAAGCCAACGCGGGTCATGTCGGAGGGATAGCCGCCGATACGCCCGCCCGTGTCGATCAGCACAGCATCACCTGATTTGAGCTGGGTTTCACCGGTGTGGTGGTGGGGGAAGGCGCCGTTGGGGCCGAAGCAGACCGAGGTGAACTCAGGCGTCGCGCCATTGTTCTTGTAGAAGTCGCGAATGACCGAGGCGATCTCGCGCTCGGTGATCCCGGGGCGCAGGGCGGCAAAGCCAGCGGCCATGGCGGCGTCGTTGAGGACAGCGCTTTGCTTAAGCGCCTGGTATTCGCTCTCGTCCTTGCGGGAGCGCAGATAGCCGACCGTGTCTTGGGTGAAGCGGCGATTGGCACCGGGCAGCGCGTCGAGCACCAGCAGTGCGAAATCGGCGCGCATGGTTTCGTCGAGGGCGATGGAGGGCGCAATAGGCGAGGTGCCGGTTGCGTCCAGCGCTTCCTTGAGCGCTGCATCGGGACCATCGGCATCGGCCCAGGGAAAGAATGGGAGGTCGGTGTGCTGGCGGGCGCTGTCGACATTGAGCGCGGGCATGAGGAAGCCGGCAAAGCTCTGGCTGACCAGGAGGAGCACCGGGCGCTCGTCGCCATGGGGGGACACGCCGGTGAGATAGAGCATGTGGCTGGAAGGGCCGATGACCACAAGATCGGTTGATGTGGCCGCCATGCGGGCGCGGAGAATATCGAGGCGTTGGGTGTGGATGGCATTCATGTCTCTGGCTCGGGATATCGGGGCACGGCCTTGTAATTCGGCCGGCTTACCATGAGGTCTATTGGGCGTTTGCGGTTGCAACACACTCGATCGTGACTCTCAGCTTGATCCAAGGGGACTGCACTTGCCATTGCAATGCCCAGTGTAGCGCCCTCGGGTCAAGCCCGAGGGTGACGATCGAGGGGGGTGAGGTCCTGCCCTCATCTGAGGTCTAAGGACCCCCACCTGATCTCCTCCTTGGAGGGGGAGGGACGCAGCGGTGGGTGAGCGAGATCGCGATAGGCAGGAGCCGGGCCGGAGGACGAGCCCGGCTCCCTTGCGGCGGCGGTCAGGAGGGCCGCCGCTGTCGGAAACTACTGCTTGGTGACCAGGCGGTAGTAGACGAAGTCCGAGGTTGCGCCGTTGACATAGCCTTCGACATTGTTGGCCATAGCGATCTGCAGTTCGGCCTGGAACATGATGACGATGGGCGAAGATGCCTGCACTTCCTTCTGAAGTTCCACATACATCTCGTTGCGCCTGGCCTGATCGGGTTCGGCCAGGGCGGCGTTGACCTGATCGTTCAGCTCCTGGGGCACGGCCCAGGCGTTCCGCCAGGTCGTGGTGGCGGTGTAGTTTTCGTCCGAATTGTCGGAATTATAGGCGAAGGCCTTGGCGTTGGAGTGCGGATCCATGAAGTCCGGGCCCCAATAGAGGAGCATGGCTTCGTGGGTGCGCTCGCGGTACTTGGTGATGACCTGGGCGCCAGTGCCGGGCAGGATCTCGAAATTGATGCCGGCTTCGGCGAACGAGGCCTGCAGCGACTGGGCGATGTCGGTGAACGGGGTGGAATTGATCACGTCGAGCGTGACGTCGATGGGCGTTGTGATGCCGGCATCGGCAAGGATCTGCTTGGCCCTTTCCACATCATAGGTGAAGGGCATTTCATCATACGAGCCGGGGAAGCCCTTGGGCCAGAAGGCCTGGTGCTTTTCCATCTGCCCGGCCAAAAACGATTGGGTCATGCCATCATAGTCGACGAGGTAGCGCGCGGCTTCCCAGACGGCAGGCGGGGTCAGCTCGTCGACCTTCTGGTTGAAGGAAAGGAAGTGAACGGCGGCCTGGGGATAGGTTTCGACCTTGACGCTGTCGGCGGGAAGGCCAGCAACCTGATCGGGCGTGAGGTTCTTGGCGATGTCGACATCGCCTGAAGTGAGCAGCAGTTGCTGGGTGGCGGCTTCGGCCACGTGGCGGATGATTACCTGCTTCATGGCCGGCGCGCCGCGGAAATAGTTCTCGTTGGCAGTGAGGCGCACGATTTCGGCGGGGCGGTAGTCGGTCATCACGAACGGACCCGAGCCAGCCGAATGGGTGTTGAGCCAGGTATTGCCCATGTCGTCGCCGGCATTTTCGGTGACGAGGACTTCATCGACGATGGAGGCCGGGCGGGCGGCCAGGACGTTGAGCACGAAGGCGGAGGCGAAATCGCCTTCCCATTTCACCACCACCTTGCCATCGGCAATGGTGACCATCTGGTCGATGTTCTCAGGGGTCCAGCCGAGCTGGGTGAGGATAAAGGCGGGTGTGAGGTTCAGCGTAACGACGCGCTTGAACGAGAACAGGACGTCTTCGGGGCGCACAGGATTGCCCGAGGCGAACTTGGCGTCTCGCAGGGTGAAGGTCAGCGTCTTGGCAGCTTCGTCCACCGTCCACTCGCTGGCCAGGCCACCCACGAGCTTGGTGGTATCCTCGGCTTCGTATTGCACGAGGCGGTCATACACATTGGTGTTGATCTCGCCGGAGGTGAATTCGTAGGCCTGCGCGGGATCGAGGGCGACGATGTCGTCGATGTTCTGGGCGATCACCAGCGCATCGGCGGGGGTCGCGGCGTAGGCAGCGCCTGCCGCAAGCGGCAGGGACAGCACGGTGGCCAGCAGGGCAGCTCTCAAGAGCTTCATGAGCGTTCTCTCCTTATTTATGGGTCGGCGTGGTTTTTACCGGCTTGTTGACGCCGGCTTTGGGTTTGCTCGCCACTTGGCGCGGCGGCCGGGCGGTGGAGCGGAATAGGGCCAGCGTGCCGGTCCAGAGGAGGCGCGCGGGCTGATCCGTGTGATTGGACCAGGAATGGGGGCGATTGCCGCGGAAGTGGAGGGAATCGCCTGAATTCATCACCATCTCCTCGCCATCAAGGCGCTGGGTGATGGAGCCTTCGAGCACGTAGAGAATCTCCTCGCCCTCATGAGCCACCGTTTCGGAGCGATAGCCGGGCGGAACGGTCATGATGAAGCTTGAAAGCGTGTTGCCGGGAAAATCGGCGCCCAGGCGCTCATAGAGCATGGACGAGCCGTTGACCGAGAACTGATTGCGCTCACCGGCCCGGGTGAGCGCGGTTTGCGCCGTGGGCGCGGATACGAAATAATCGATGCCGACGCCTAGGGCCCGGGCGATCTGCGCGAGAGTGCCGAGCGATGGGGTGGCGTGATCGCGCTCGACCTGGCTCAGATAGCCGACCGAGACTTCGGCCGTCTTGCCCAAAGTTTCGAGCGTCATCTGCTGCTGGCGGCGGCGGGCACGGATCAGCGCCCCGACTTTCGGGTGCCCCTCCATCTCAGCTTTGCCCAATGCCGTAGCCGCCATGCCGCCTCACCAAAATTTTTTTGATATAAGCAAAGTTTTCTGTATGGTGAAAGCGAAATATCGAGCCTTGAAAGGGCTGCAAGAGACTCATCTTGCAGGCACAATGCTTTGTTCGTGCTGGAGAAAATGGCTTGAGCCTTGACCCGCAGATTATCGTCTCCCCTGCCCCCGTCGCGCTGCGCAAGCGCCGGTGGGGCCGTGGTGTGTCGGCAGTCGCAGGCTTTGCCCTGACGGTGTTCCTGACCTTTCTGGGGCTGCTTGCCATCACGTTCTTTATTGGGCGCGTGATCCCGATCGATCCGGTGCTGGCGGTGGTCGGCGACCGCGCCAGCAATGCGGTTTATGAGGCCGCTCGCGTGGAGATGGGGCTGGACCAGCCGCTCATTGTGCAGTTCGTCCAGTATGTCGGCAAGGTTCTCACCGGAGACCTCGGCCAGTCGGTAAGTACGGGACGCGCAGTGGCTGAAGACATCAGCCGTTTCTTCCCCGGGACGCTGGAAATGGCGACTATTGGCATCATCATCGGAGTGGTGATCGGGGTGCCGCTGGGGGTGATCGCTGCCGGCCGCCAGGGATCGGTGATCGACCAGATCATCCGCGTTGTGGGCCTGCTCGGCTATTCCATGCCAGCCTTCTGGCTGGGGCTGGTCGGGCTCGCCGTCTTCTACGCGCGCCTACGCTGGGTCGGCGGTCCGGGGCGGCTCGATATTTTCTATGACGGGCTGGTGAGTCCCGTCACGGGACTGATCCTGGTCGACAGCCTCCTTGCGGGCGAGATCGACATCTTCTGGAACGCGGTCAATCACCTCGTGCTGCCCGCTTCGGTGCTGGGGTTCTTCAGCCTCGCCTATATTGCGCGCATGACGCGCTCTTTCATGCTGGACCAGCTGAGCCAGGAATTCGTCACCACGGCGCGCGTCAAGGGCGTGCCCGAACGGGTGGTGATCTGGCGGCATGCATTCAACCCGATCCGCGTGCCGTTGATCACGGTGATCGGGCTCAGCTATGCCGGGCTGCTGGAAGGCTCGGTGATGATCGAGACCGTGTTTTCCTGGCCCGGCATCGGCAATTACCTGACCACGGCGCTGCTCAATGCCGACATGAACGCAGTGCTCGGCTCGACGCTGGTGATCGGGGCCGTGTTCATCTTCATTAACAAGATATCCGATGTGCTTTATCGGGTGCTCGATCCGAGGGCGCGGTGATGACGACACGCGATTGGTTGCTGGACGCCTCACCCTCCTCGCGCTGGCAAGCGAATGCCGGGCGGGCGTATCGGGTATTTGCGGGCATGTTGCGCAATCCGCTGACGGTATTGGGCGGGGTAATCATTCTTCTTCTCCTGCTCACCGCATTGCTGGCGCCCTGGCTTGCCCCTTATTCGGCGACAGGCCAGGATTTGGCGAACCGGCTGGCGCCGCCCTCCTCCATTCACTGGATGGGCACGGACGAATTGGGTCGCGACATCTTTTCGCGAGTGATCTGGGGGTCGCAGATCACCCTTACCATCGTACTCTTAGTGGCGCTGATCTCGGCGCCGCTAGGGCTGCTAGTGGGGGCGATCTCTGGGTATTTTGGTGGCTGGATCTGCCGTATTCTGATGGGCATCACCGACATCTTCCTCTCCATGCCCAAGCTGATCCTGGCGCTGGCGTTTGTTGCGGCGCTAGGGCCGGGTATCAACAACGCCATCATCGCCATCGCGATCACCTCGTGGCCCGCCTATGCGCGGATTGCGCGGGCGGAAACGCTGACGATCCGCAATGCCGAGTTCATTGCAGCGGTGCGGCTGCAGGGCGCGGGTCCGGTGCGGGTAATCGTGCAGCATATTTTGCCGCTCTGCACCTCTTCGATGATCATCCGCGTGACGCTTGATATGGCCGGGGTGATCCTGACCGCCGCGGGGCTGGGCTTTATTGGATTGGGAGCTCAGCCGCCGTTGCCGGAATGGGGCGCGATGATTTCGCGGGGGCGGACATTTATCCTCGATCAGTGGTGGGTGGCGACCATGCCGGGCTTTGCTATCATTCTGGTAAGCCTCGGTTTTTGCTTTTTGGGCGATGGGTTGCGCGATGTGCTTGATCCGAAAAGCGAGGGCAAGTGATGGCGCTGCTTTCCGTCCAGAATCTGCGCGTGAGCTTTCCCACCCATCGCGGTCGCGTGGAGGTAGTGAAGGGGATTTCGTTCGAGCTTGGCCGCGAGCGGCTGGGGATCGTGGGCGAGAGCGGGTCGGGTAAGTCCATGACCGGCCGGGCTATTTTGCGGCTTATCCGCAAGCCCGGCATGGTGACGGCAGACCGGCTCGAGTTTGATGGAATCGACCTGCGGGACCGAAGCGAAAAGCAGATGCGGGCCATTCGCGGGGCGCGGATTTCCATGGTCATGCAGGACCCGAAATTTTCGTTGAACCCGGTTATGACCATGGGCGAACAGATCGGCGAGGCGCTGAAAACGCACGAGAAATTGCCGCGGCGGCTCGTAGATGAACGGATTATGAACATGCTCGAAGCGGTTCGGATCAACGATCCGCGTCGGGTTGCCGGTTTGTATCCGCACGAGGTGTCGGGTGGCATGGGGCAGCGCATCATGATTGCCATGATGCTGATCCCCGAGCCGGAACTGCTCATCGCGGACGAGCCGACTTCAGCGCTCGATGTGAGCGTGCAGGCACAGGTGCTCGACATCATTGATGACCTCGTGACCAGCAAGGGCATGGGGCTGATCCTGATCAGCCATGACCTCAATCTCGTGAGCCGCTATTGCGACCGCATCCTGGTGATGAATTCGGGACAGGTGGTGGAGGAATGCGCGGCGGGACAATTGAGCCAGGCGCAGCATCCCTATACGCGCGGACTCCTCGCGGCGATGCCGACCATCAATGAGACGCGGGATGAACTGCCAGTGCTGGACCGCACGCAATGGGCCGGCACATGAGCGCAATTACGCTGACGGACCTCGACGTTTCCTATGGCGACACGAAGGTCGTGCATGGTGTGAACATCGACATTGCCGAGGGCGAAAGCTTTGCCTTGGTGGGCGAAAGCGGATCTGGCAAGTCGACGATTTTGCGCGCGATCGCCGGGCTGGCGCCGGATTGGTCGGGCAAGATTTCAGTGCTCGGCAAGGCGCGCTCGCATGGGGTGGATCGGCAGGTGTCGCGGCAATGCCAGATGGTGTTCCAGGACCCGTATGGATCGCTCCATCCGCGCAAGACGATCGATGCGGCGTTAAGCGAGCCGCTGGCCATCCATGGGCTCGGCAATCGTGGCGAGCGGGTCGAGGCGATGCTGCAGGCGGTGGGGCTGGACCGGCGGTTTCGGTTTCGCTTTCCCCATCAGCTGTCGGGCGGGCAGCGGCAGCGTGTGGCAATTGCGCGGGCGCTGATGCTGGAGCCCAAGGTGCTGCTGCTCGACGAGCCGACATCGGCGCTGGATGTTTCGGTGCAGGCGGAGATCCTGAACCTACTCAAACGGCTACGGCGGGAACAGGGGCTGACCTTTTTGCTGGTGACGCACAATCTGCCGGTGGTGAGTTTTTTGTGTGACCGGCTGGCCGTGATGCGGCACGGGCGGATTGTTGAGGTGGCTGCGGTGGAACAGCTCAAGCAGGGGCAGTTGCGGGAGGCGTATTCTCGGGAATTGCTTGCGGCAACCTCCACCTAGCCTCCCCCTGGAAGGGGGAGGGATAGAGCGGTGTACTGGCACAATTTCGAGCTAACACGAAGTTACTCCTCCCCCTCTCAGGGGGAGGTTGGGTGGGGGTTCCTCCGCCCCGAATATCTAGGAAGGACTACTCATGACCAATCATTCCCAAGCCATTGCCGCCTTTGATGCCGCCATAGCCGAGGCCAAGGGGGCCGAGGAGGCGTTTGGGGCGTTGCAGGTGCTGGCGCAGGCGACGGTGGGGGCCAAGCTTTTCACCTATATGAGCGTCGACATCGCGGCGGAACTGGCGCGGCGGGCTTATACGAGCGATCCTAAGAATTATCCGACCTCGGGGACCAAGCCGATCCGCTACGACTCGTGGTTCGACATCGTTCACAAGCAGCGGCAGTATTTCGTGGCCAATACGATCGAGGACATTGCCAAGGTGTTCCCCGACTATGAGCTGATCAACTCGCTGGGGTGCCAGTCGGTGGTCAACATGCCGGTGGTGATCGGGGGCGAGTTGATCGGCACGGTGAATATGCTGGATGTCGAAGGGCACTATACGCCAGAGCGGGTGGAGGTGATCCGGGAGGTGTTGGCTGTGCCGGCGAAGTTGGCAGCGTTGGTGGGGCGGTAGTCCTTTTACCCGGATCGTCACCCTCGGGCTTGGGCCGAGGGGGTTGTACTTTCTAGCACCGGAAGAAAGTGAAGAGCCCTCGGGTCAAGCCCGAGGGTGACGATCGGAGGGTGACGATCGGGGGTGGGATGACGCGCCATGCGTCCGAAACTCTTTCTCAGAGCCCAGCTTGTGCCATGAGGGTGGCGTTGCCGCCGGCGGCTGTTGTGTCGATGCAGACATGGCGTTCGAGTTGGAGGCGCGCGGCTTCGTTTGCACGGGTGAGTAGCGGGATGATCGGGCCGGAGCGTTGGCTCAGGGCCAGGCGGATGGCTTTGAGGGCTTCGTCCTGGTTGAAATAGGCGACGGCATCAAAGGTGTTGCCCGTGCGCAGTGTTTCGAGGTCCAGTTCGGCCAGAACAGCCGTATTGCCCAGTGAGGCCGCTATGGTTGCCTGCGCCTGCTGGTCGGCTGGTGTCGGCCCAAGGCACAGCACGGTGCCGCGTGGCACTGTGTGCATGATGTTGCTTTCACCGGTCGGGCCAGGCAGCGTCAACGACCCGAGCTGAGGCAAGCCAGGCGTTTGGGTGAAGCGCGGCAGATAGTGCGGGCCGCCGGCCTTTGGACCGGTGCCGGACAACCCTTCGCCGCCAAACGGCTGGGAACCGACCACGGCGCCGATCTGGTTGCGGTTGATGTAGATATTGCCGGCGCGAACGGACTGGGACACGGCGCGCACGCGCGAGGAAATGCGCGTGTGCATGCCGAAGGTCAGTCCGTAGCCCGATGCGTTGATAGCAGCGATGACCTGGTCGAGTTCATCGGCGCGGAAGGTCGCCACATGGAGGACGGGCCCAAAGATCTCCCGGGACAATTCCTGAATGCCGCTGACGCGCAGAATGGTGGGTGCGATGCCATGACCCGGGCCGCGGGTGTTCAAGCTGTGAATCAACTTGCCGGAACGCTCGTAAGCATCGATGTGCGCTTGATTATTGCCGCGTGCGGCGTCGTCGATCACCGGGCCGATGTCGGTCGAGAGGTCCCACGGATCGCCAGCGGCGAGTTCATCCATGGCGCCCTTGAGCATGTCCAAGGTGCGCTCTGCGGCGTCTTCCTGAAGATAAAGGACGCGCAGGGCCGAGCAGCGCTGGCCGGCTGACTGGAAGGCCGAGGCGAGGATATCGCGCACTGCCTGCTCGGGGAGCGCGGTGGAGTCCACGATCATGGCGTTGAGCCCGCCGGTCTCGGCGATGAGTGGCGCTGTTGGGCTGAGGTTGGCGGCCATGGTTTGATCGATACGGCGGGCGGTCGGCAGCGATCCGGTAAACACCACCCCGGCAATCAGCGGATGGGAGGTGAGCGCCGTGCCGACTTCGCCGGCGCCGGGGAGCAACTGGATGGCGCTGCGGGGAATGCCGGCCTCGTGCATCATCTGCACGGCACGGAAGGCGATGAGTGGGGTTTGCGGCGCGGGCTTGGCCAGCACAGGATTGCCGGCAACGAGGGCTGCTGCGATCTGACCAGTGAAAATCGCCAGGGGGAAGTTCCAGGGCGAAATGGCTGCGATGGGGCCAAGGGGAGCGCCCAGAGGCTCCGTTTCAGCCTGCTGGGCATAGTAGCGGAGGAAATCGACGGCTTCGCGCACCTCGGCCACGGCATCGGCCCAGGTCTTGCCAGCCTCGCGGGCCAGGAGGGCGAAGAGTTCGGGGCGATTGGCTTCAAAGAGATCGGCTGTGGCGCGCAGGAGATCGGCGCGGGTGTGGAGCTGGGTTTCGGGCCAGGGTGAGTTGGCGGCAGTGCTGACTGCGACGGCGACCTGTTCGGGGGTGGCGTTGAGGACGGTGCCGAGGTGGTCGGTGGGGTTTGCGGGGTTAGTCAGGGCATGTGGGTCAGCCGGCACCCCCTCCCGACCTCCCCTGTCGAGCGGAGTGTTTACTTCAGGCGCTTCATACGATGAAACTCCGGCTCTATTGCCTCCCTCCCCCTCGAGGGGAGGGAACGAGGGAGGGGGTCGTGTCGCGAGCCACTGAGGGACCCCCACCCCGACCCTCCCCTCAAGGGGGAGGGAGGGCGTAATCCCAAGCTCTTGGTCGAAACCATTGATCGCGAGACCAAAGTGAACACTTCCTCCGTCGAGGGGGAGGTGCTGTTCGGTGAGCGGGGTAGATATGGGGGCGGCTTCTGCAAGGAGCGGCTTGGCGTGCCAATGGGTGGTTCGGAAGGCGTTTCGGGCGCGCTCCATGGTGGTGAAGGCGATGGGGTCGGAGAGGTCGAGGCCGGTTGAGTTTCGGCGCGGAGAGAAGATGGCGGAGGGGAGCGGAATGGCGGGGTTGGGGATGGTGGACTGCGGGTTGAACCCCCACCTAGCCTCCCCCTTCAAGGGGGAGGGACTGTTCTCGGCAAGGGGCAACATCGCGTTGACATCACTGCCCTGCCCCTCCCCCTTCCAGGGGGAGGTTGGGTGGGGGTGGTCTAGGTTCAGGATCTTTCCGATCGGGTCCTCGGCTACCACGGAAGCCGGGATGTCTTCGTCGGCGATCTGGTAGACGAAGGAGCCGTTGGCGCCGTTTTCGAGGAGGCGGCGGACGAGGTAGGCGAGGAGGTCCTTATGGGCGCCGACGGGGGCGTAGATGCGGGTGCGGGTGTTGTGGGCGGTGCGCAGCACTTCGTGGAGGCGCTCTCCCATGCCGTGAAGGCGCTGGAGTTCCCAGCTTCCCGTGCCCCTGCCCGCTGCGGTGGCCAGATGAAGGACGGCGGTGGCAGTGTGGGCGTTGTGGGTGGCGAACTGGGGATAGATGTTGCTGGCAGCGAGGAGCTTGCGGGCGGCGGCGATATAGGAAATGTCGGTGGATGCCTTGCGGGTGAAGACGGGGTAAGCGTCGAGCCCCAGGGTTTGGGCGCGCTTGATCTCGGCATCCCAATAGGCGCCTTTGACGAGGCGGACCATGATGCGGCGGTCGAGTGCCTGGGCGGTGGCGTCAAGCCAGTCGATCAGGGGCAGGACGCGTTTGCCATAGGCTTGGACGACGACACCAAAGCCGTCCCAGCCGGCGAGTTCGGGGGTCTTGAGGACTTCGGCGATGATGTCGAGCAACAGATCGAGGCGGTCGGCTTCCTCGGCGTCGATGTTGAAGCCCATGTTGGCGGCGCGAGCGGCAAGGGCGAGTTCGCGGGTGGCGGAAACGAGTTCGGCCATAACGCGATGGCGCTGCGCCCATTCGTAGCGCGGATGAAGCGCCGAGAGCTTGACCGAAATGCCTGGGTTGTCGCGCACGGTGGGTGCAGTGCAATGGGGCGCAAGGCGCGCGATGGCATCGCCATAGGCCTCGAAATAGCGGCGCGCATCGGCCCTGGTGCGGGCGGCTTCACCGAGCATGTCGAAGGAATAGCGGTAGCCTTCCGCTTCGGGCTTGCGAGCGTTGCTGATGGCTTCGTCGATGGTGCGGCCGAAGACGAATTGAGAGCCGAGGAGGCGCATGGCTTGACCGACCGCGGTGCGGATCACGGGTTCGCCGAGGCGGGCGACCGCACGATGAAGCGCATTGCGCGGCCCGACTTCGGGATCGCCGAGCACGTCGGCCGTGAGCCCAAGGGCCCAGGAGGAAAAGTTGACCAGCGGACTGGGTGAGCCGCCGAAGTGCCGGGTCCAATCGGCGCCACCAACCTTGTCGTGGATCAGCCGGTCCACCGTTTCGGCATCGGGCACGCGCAGGAGGGCTTCGGCCAGCGACATCAGCGCGACCCCCTCGTCCGTATCGAGGCCGTACTCGGCGAGGAAGGACTCCATGAGGCCGAGGCGATTGCCGGTGCGCACGGTAATGACGAGGCGCTCGGCATCGTTGGAGATGGTGGCGCGGGCTTCAGGGGTGAGGCCGGTGTCCGTGATCAGCTGGCGGACGAGTGTGGCTTCGTCGGCAAGGGTGCGGGTGCGAATGGCTTGGCGGAGGGCGGAGAGGTCGGTCATCGGCTTTGTGCTCACAGTAGACCTCATCCTGAGCTTGTCGAAGGGCGAGGTCGTGACACGATGGCGGCACGACCTCGTGGTTCGACAGGCTCACCATGAGGTCTGTTTAGAATACAGCATGGGCGATAGGCTTTTGGCCTAATGTAGTGATGCAAGTGAGTGCATTGGTTTGTCTTAGGTGATCTAACGAAAGCAAACGCCCATGAAGACGGTCAGCTACGAGACATTGGACCAGATTGACCGACGCATTCTCGATGAACTGGCGCGGGATGGGCGGATCAGCGTGGCGGAACTGAGCCGGAGGGTGAACCTCAGCAAGACGCCGTGCCAGGCGCGGATCAACCGGCTGGAAAAAGCGGGGTATATCCTTGGTTATCGGGCGGTGATCGACCCCAGGCGGCTGGGCTTGCCGCATGTGGCGTTTGTGGAGGTGAAGCTGAGCGATACGCGCAAGGCGGCGCTGCTGGCGTTCAACAAGGCGGTGCGGGCTATTCCGGAGGTGGAACAGGCGCATATGATCGCATCGAGCTTCGATTACCTGCTCAAGGTGCGGACCAAGGACATTGCCGATTATCGCGAGGTGCTGGGGGAGAAGATCTCCGCCCTGCCCCATGTGGCGCATACGTCCACGCATGTGTCGATGGAGGCGGTGAAGGACGAGGAGTGAGGGGGTTGGTGGGGACCCCCACCTGGCCTCCCCCTCGGAGGGGGAGGGACAGGGCGGTGGGTGGGCTGGAGTTGTGCCAAGGTCGAGATCGTCACCCTTGGACTTGACCCGAGGGCCTTGCACTGCTGGGCGTCTTTGAGTGTAGAGCCCTCGGGTCAAGCCCGAGGGTGACGCGCGGCGGCTGTCCCGAGGGGACACGCAAGTGAGGGCGCCGTTAGGCCGCGGGGAACAGTTTCCAGCGGCGGGGCCGGAAGGCTAAGCGCGATTTTTCGCCGCCGGGGTGGTCGAAGGGGAGATCGACTTCGACGGGGTGTCCGGCGCCGCCGATGGCGAGTTCGACGCGGCGGGTGCCGCCGACGCGGCGGGAGCTGGAGACGACACCCGCGAGGGATGCATCGGCCTCGACCAGGTCGATGTCATGGGGGCGGAAGAAGAGGCGGGCATTGCCGGGCTTGGCGTCGCCCGCCGGCAGGCCGATGGCGCGGCCGCCCAGCCACAGCTCGTTGTTTTCCACCGTGACCGGCAGTTCGCTCGATTCGCCGATGAAGCCGAAGACAAAGGGCGAGATGGGGTGGTCGTAGACATTGTCGGGGGAGCCGACCTGTTCGATCCGGCCCTGGCTCATCACGCAGAGGCGGTCGGAGAGTTCGAGGGCTTCTTCCTGGTCGTGGGTCACGAAAACGGTGGTGTGGCCGGTGCGGTCGTGGATTTCGCGCAGCCATTTGCGCAATTCGCGGCGCACCTGGGCGTCAAGGGCGCCGAAGGGTTCGTCGAGCAGCAAGACGGCGGGCTCAATGGCGAGGGCGCGGGCCAGGGCGACGCGCTGGCGCTGGCCGCCGGAGAGCTGGTTCGGATAGCGCTTTTCAAGGCCTGCAAGCTGGACGAGATCGAGCAGTTCCATGGCGCGGCGGCGGATTTCGCCAGCGGGCGGGCGCGTCGAGCGCGGGCGCACCTTGAGGCCGAAGGAGATGTTTTCCAGAATCGTCATGTGGCGGAAAAGGGCATAGTGCTGGAACACGAAGCCGATGTTGCGCTGCTGGACGGTCTTTTCCGAAGCATCGGTGTCGCCAAAGAAGATCTTGCCGGCGGTGGGCATTTCAAGGCCCGCGATGAGGCGCAGCAGCGTGGTTTTGCCTGAGCCCGAGGGACCCAGCAGCGCGATCAGTTCGCCCGAATGGATATCGAGCGAGACATCATGCAGCGCCGGGAACCGGTCAAATTCCTTGCGCACATTTTGAACGCGAACTTCCATAAACCCCAAATCCTATTCGTGTGCGCCGGCGGCGACTTCTTCGCCGAAGCGCCATTCGAGAATGCTTTTAAGCACTAGTGTGACCAGCGCAAGCAACGCCAGCAATGAAGCCAGGGCGAAGGCCGCCGTGGCGTTGTACTCGTTATAGAGCATTTCCACCTGCAAAGGCATGGTGGTGGTCTGCCCGCGGATCTTGCCTGATACCACGGCCACAGCGCCGAACTCGCCCATAGCGCGGGCGTTGCAGAGGAGCACACCGTAAAGGAGGCCCCATTTTATGTTGGGCAGGGTGACGCGGAAAAAGGTCTGCCAGCCATTGGCGCCCAGCGAGAGGGCCGCTTCCTCGTCGCCCGTGCCCTGATCCTGCATGAGGGGGATGAGCTCGCGGGCAACAAAGGGGAAGGTCACGAAAATGGTGGCCAGCACGATGCCTGGCACGGCAAAGAGTATCTCGATCCCCTGCCCTTTGAGCCACGGTCCGATGAAGCTGCCGGCGCCGAAGAGGAGCACATAGACCATGCCAGAGATGACCGGAGAAACCGAGAACGGCAGGTCGATCAGGGTGATGAGGAAGGCCTTGCCCTTGAACTCGAACTTGGCGATGGCCCAGGAGGCGGCGAGGCCAAAGAGGACATTGAGCGGCACGGCGATGGCGGCGACGAGGAGCGTTAGGCGGATGGCAGCCTGGGCGTCCGGCTCGCTCAACGCGGCGAAGTAGGCATCGACGCCCTTAATGAAGGCTTCGTGGAACACCGCATAAAGCGGCAGGACCAGGATGACAGCCATGAACAGAAGCGAGATGCCGATCAGCAGCCACTGGACAAAGGGGCTCTCGCTAGTGGGGGATCTGCGCCGCTTGGTGCGGGCGCGCAGCTTAGTTGCCATAGCCGTACCTGCCGCGGCTCCAGGCCTGGATGAGGTTGATAAATAGGAGAATGGCGAACGAGATCAGCAGCATGACCACGGCAATCACGGTCGCGCCGACATAGTTGAATTCCTGGAGGCGGATATAGATCAGGAGCGGCGCGATCTCGGACACGAAGGGGATATTGCCGGCGATAAAGATGATAGAGCCATATTCGCCAACAGCGCGGGCGAAGGCCAGGGCGAAGCCGGTCAGAATGGCCGGGACAAGGCTGGGCAGGATCACGCGGGTGATAGTCTGGAAGCGGTTGGCGCCCAGGGTGGCGCTGGCTTCTTCCACCTCGTGGCTGACCTCTTCAAGGATGGGCTGAATGGTGCGCACGACAAATGGCAGGCCAATGAAGATCATGGCGATGACAATGCCCGCGGGAGTGTAGGCAATACGCCAGCCCAATGGCGCAAAGAGCGCGCCGATGGTGCCATTGGGAGCGTAGATGGCCGTCAGCGCGATGCCGGCAACAGCGGTCGGCAGGGCGAAGGGCAGATCGATGACGGCGTCGAAGATGCGGCGGCCGGGAAAACGGTAGCGCACCAGGACCCAAGCGATCAGCGTGCCGAAAATGACATTGATGCCGGCGGCGATCAGCGCGGTGACGAAGCTGACGCGCAGCGAACCCAGGACGCGTGGATCGGTAGCCGCCTGCCAGAAGCCCAGTGGCCCGAGGCCTGCCGAGCGGATCGCTAGAGCGATCAACGGGATAAGGATGATGAGGGAAAAATAGGTCAGCGTGAAGCCAAGAGTCAGCCCGAAGCCCGGGATGACATTAGGCTTGCGGAACCCCCAAGTTCGGCGCGGCGCTGTCGCGGCAAGCGTGCTCAAACGGCAGCCCTGATGGCGAAAATCGTGCGGTCGATCATAACAGCCCCTTTACCCGCTTCGGCGGCGCGACCCTAGTTGAACGGTCGGGTTTCTCAAAGATGGGGCTGTGGCGTTTGGATGAATGGTGGTGGAAAAAAATTCTGCGGGTGAGGGTTGGGGAAGATTCCGGACCTGCGGTCAGGGACAAGTCGATGTAGCGCGGTGGTGTAGCGGGACGGGTGCGGGTCGGCGGACTGGGGCAAACACAACGACCTTGCGGTTGTGGAGTGATCTCGGGATGGATCCCGGCTCGAGGCCGGGATGACATCGTGGTTGCGGGACGGCCGGGATGACATCGTGGGGGTGGAGGCGCTGGTGCTAGAGCTTTAGGGCTCGGAGAATCTATTCTTTCGGCGTCCAGACGGGGCTTTCGCGCTCGAGGGGGGACATGCGGGTGATGTCTTCGCCGCGGCGCATGGCGATGTTCATGCGGAAGCTGTTGCCGATGCGTTCGGAGCGCTCGACGAAGAGCTGCGCGATCTCCGTGGGACAGAGCTTTTCGGCGGTCTGGCGGAACAGGGTCAGCCAGCGCTGGAAATGATGGTCGGAGAGTTCGGGGATGGCCATGTGCTTGGGCATGGGCCGGCCGCCATAGCGGCCCGTGCCGAGGAGCATGGAGCTCCAGAAATCGGTGATGGTGTCGAGGTGATGTGGCCATGCGTTGGGTGCGATCACGCGGTTGAACACCGGGCCGATCACAGGGTCGCGCCGTGCTTCGGCGTAGAATTCCTCAACTACGGAACGGATCAGGGTTTCGGTCAGCCCGTCGGGCGTTTCCCAGCCAATCCGGTGGAGGCGCACCGGAGTGCCGGAAACCGGCTCGTTGTTACTCATGAGGCAAGCTCGCGAATGGCATAAGAGCAGCGGCGACCGCCCGAGACGATGTGTTCCTCGCGCGTGATCGACACATCGGGGCCGAGAACCGTGCGGAAGACATCGAGTTCGGCGCGGCAGAAGCCTTGGCAGGCCGTGGCCGCGGCACAGATCGGACAATGATTTTCCACCAGAAGAAGCGAGCCGTCTTCCTGCTCGTTCCAAGCGGCCATGTAGCCCTCGGCGGAACGCAGCGCGACGAGGGTCGCGACGCGATCGCGCAGGGTCGGCGCATCAGCCATGGCGGTGCGATAAGCCGAACTGGTGGCCGCTTCGCGCGTCGCGATGATGGTGTCGAGCGCGCCGTCGCCAAGGCTGGAACGAACGATATCGAGCAGTTGCACGGTCAGGGCCGCATGGGTGTCGGGAAAACGGCTTTGCGCCAGAGGGGTGAGCTGCCAGTTCTGCGTGGGGCGACCGACACCCTTGGCAAGGCTCGTGGCGCGCACCAGCCCCTCTTCGGCAAGCCGCGCCAAGTGCTGGCGAGCCGCCTCCCCGGTGGTGCCCAGCATGCGGCCAATGGCGGCCGAGGACAGGGCGCCATGCATCTTGAGCAGCATGAGCACTCTCTCAGGGGCAGAGCGCGGAGACCAGCTGGTATTTTCCAAGTCGCTGCTTGACATATCGGTCGCAGAGGTTTTCCAAGTTGTTGCTTGGAAATTAAATGGCGTGCCCAGAAAATGCAAGCGCGCCACCAGCCATGAAGAGGATAAGTCGATGGCCTTTGAACTCCCCGCCCTCCCCTATGCCCATTCTGCCCTTGCCGAGCGCGGCATGAGTCAGGAAACACTGGAACTGCACCACGACAAGCACCACCAGGCCTATGTGACTGCGCTGAACGGGTTTGTTGAAAAGAATGCGGACCTGCAGGGCAAGTCTCTCGAGGAGATCATCCAGTTCGCCAATGGCAAGCCAGATTTGGCGCCCGTGTTCAACAATGCCGGGCAGCACTGGAACCACATCCACTTCTGGAACGCCCTTTCGCCCAATGGCGGCGCCCTGCCTGGCAAGCTCGAAAGCAAGATCAACAGCGATTTCGGCAGCGTCGACGCCTTCAAGGAGCAGTTCAAGACTGCGGCAACCACCCAGTTCGGTTCGGGCTGGGCCTGGCTGGTGCTGGGCACCGATGGCAAGCTCAAGGTGACCAAGACGCCAAACGGCTCCAACCCGCTGGCGACCAATGAGGGCAAGCCACTGCTCGGTCTCGATGTGTGGGAGCACAGTTACTATGTCGATTTCCGCAACCGGCGGCCCGACTATGTGACCAACTTCCTCGACAAACTCGCCAATTACGAGTTCGCCGCAGCCAATCTGGGCTGATATTCCGGCCGGCCGCCGGATCATTCCCGGGCGGCCGGCACCTTTACCCCACCGGTGCGTTGATCCCATGACCTACGTCGTTACCGAAGACTGCATTGCCTGCAAGCACATGGACTGCGTGGAAGTGTGCCCGGTCGATTGCTTCTACGAAGGGCAGAACATGCTGGTGATCCACCCCGACGAGTGTATCGACTGCGGCGTCTGCGAGCCGGAATGTCCAATCGATGCGATCAAGCCTGATATGTCCGACGGCATTGAACCCTGGGTGGAGCTTAACCGTAGATATGCACGGCTTTGGCCGAACATCACCGAAAAAGGCATGCCGCCGGCCAATGCCAAAGCCATGGAAGGCGTGCCCAACAAACTTCGGGACCTGTTTTCAGAGCAGCCGGGAGAAGGATCGTGACGAACGCCATGGCTGACTTTGACCTGCCCAACGCCATGAGGCTTCGCCTGCCGAGCCGCCCCGTGGTGGGCAATGCCGAGTTTCGCGCCGCCATGTCCGCCGTTGGTTCCACCGTGCATGTGGTGACCGCCCGCCGGGGCGACGAGCGGATCGGGCGGACAGTGACGTCGCTCATGTCCCTGGCGGCGGACCCGCCCACGCTGCTGGTGTCCATCGACATCATGAGCCGGCTGGCGGACCTGATCGCCAAGACCGGTGGCTTTTCCGTTTCAGCGCTGGCCGACGACCAGCAGACGATTGCCGATGCGTTTGCCGGCCGTGTGGAAGCCCATGAGCGCTTCAATCTTGGGGATTGGAGTGCCTGGCCGTCGGGGCACCCCATGCTGCTTGGCACTGCCGCGGCCATGGATTGCGAGGTGATCGGCTCGATCGAAACCGGTACGCATGTATTGTTTGCGGGCGCGATCGTTGATGCCGAGACCACGACGAGCCGGTCGCCGCTCCTTTGGCAGCGGCATGGCTATCATCGGCTTGCGGGCACGGAATGAAACTGGCAGGCTCGGATCAACCCGCCCTGCCCCGAGCAACTCATGCCGGGCAGCGGCATTTCTCCCCCAAACAGGGAGGCTGATGTGCCCCGATATTTCTTCCACTACCGCACCGATGACGAACTGATCCGCGACTCCGATGGGCGTGACCTGCCCAATCTGGATGCCGCCGAGCAAAGTGCGGCCGAGCTGGGCCGGGCGATCGTGGAAGAAGCCGCCAGCACGGGTGGTGATTTGCGGCTGCCGCGGTCGATCGAGATCACCGACGATGCGGGGGAAGACCTGCTCTATGTGGTGTTCTGGGCTGGGCCGAAGGTGGGCGGGGTACCGGGACTGCCGGTGGAGCCGGTGACGGTGCATTGAGGGGCAGCCACTTGCTGCAGATTCCAAGTCGTCACCCTCGGGCTTGACCCGGGGGGTTTGTGCTCGTGGTGCCATCGCTAAGTATAGAGCCCTCGGGTCAAGCCCGAGGGTGACGGGCGGTGGGGGGGTGATGTGCGGTGGACAGGTAAGGCGCGGGCATGAAGCCCTCATGCGCGCGGCGGGTTGTACCCCCACCTAACCTCCCCCTGGGAGGGGGAGGGACAGGCTGGTGTTGGTTGACGATTTTGCCGCCTCCACAAAGTGGTACCTCCCCCTTTTCAGGGGGAGGTTAGGTGGGGGTCTCTTAAGGACTTACTGTGCCGTTGGGCCGGTATAGATCTGGTCGAAGATGCCGCCGTCGCCGAAGAATTTGGGCTGGGCTTCGCGCCAGCCGCCGAAGTCGGCGATGGTCACGAGGTTGACCTCCCCAAAGCGGGCGACGTCTTCGGGTGCAGCGGCCTCGGGCTTGAAGGGGCGGTAGTAGTTGGCGGCGGCGATGGCCTGGCCTTCATCGGAATAAAGGTATTCAAGATAGGCCTGGGCCAGGTCGAGGTTGCCCTTGCGTTCGGCATTGCCGGTGACCACGGCGACCGGGGGCTCGGCCAGGATTGAAACCGATGGGGTCACGATGTCGAAAGCGTCGGGGCCGAGTTCTTCAAGGGCGAGATAGGCTTCGTTTTCCCAGGCGAGGAGAACATCGCCAATGCCGCGCTGGACAAAGGTGGTGGTGGACCCGCGAGCGCCGGTATCGAGGACCGGAACGTGCTTATAGAGCTCGGTGATGTATTCCTGTGCCGTGGCGTCGGAACCGCCGGGCTGAGCCTTGGCCCAGGCCCAACCGGCCAGCAGGTTCCAGCGAGCGCCACCGGAGGTCTTGGGATTGGGCGTGATGACTTCGACGCCTTCCTTGATGAGGTCGCCCCAGTCGGCGATGCCTTCGGGGTTACCCTTGCGCACCAGGAAGACGATGGTGGAGGTGTAAGGGGCGTTGTTGTTTTCGAGCGTGCCGCGCCAATCGGCGGGGATGAGCGCGGGGTTGGCGTCGGAGATGGCGTTGATGTCGCTTTCGAGCGCCAGGGTCACGACGTCGGCTTCAAGGCCGTCGATCACCGTGCGAGCTTGGGCGCCGGAACCACCATGGGTGGTCTGGATGGCGACGGTTTTGCCGGCCGTTTCCTGCCAGTGCTTGGTGAAGGCCTCGTTGAACTGCTGGTAAAGCTCGCGCGTCGGATCGTAGCTGACGTTGATCAAGGTGCGGTCCTGCGCATGGCCGGTTACGGCAAAGCCCAGCGTCAGCGCTGCGGCGAGGCCAGTATAGGCCAGGATTTTTGTTGCAGTCTTCATCTCTGTCTCCCCGGAGATTGCATGTGCGAAACCCTACCAGAGCACTAGGGTATTGCAAGCCTGCCCCGTTGCGCCGCGCGGGCCTTGCTGGAACATCCTTTCTCCGAACTGCGTCGCAAGAGGAAAAGATCGTTCGGATGTGGGCGGGAAAGCTGGCGGGAGAAATCTTGTTCCTTTGTCGCCCAGGCGGCAACTTTCCTTCGGGCGTCACATTGGGCTGGCAGCTTGCGGGTGGTGGCGGTGAGCCTAGAGTGCTGCGGCGGAATCGGGAGTGGACGGAATGGACCAGAAGCAGGCAGGCGTGCCGCGCGGGACGGGCGAGCAGGCTGGTTCCCCGTTCGAGCAGTTTCTCCGGGTGGCGACCAAGGCGACGGACAGGGAAGATCTGGCGCGGCTCGCTCCCGGAGCCTTCGAAGCGGCGCTCAAGACGGCCTTTGAGCTAGTGCAGAACTACCGGGGCCATGGCAGCCTTGTTTCGGTGGAGCCATCGGGAACAACTGGTTCGCTGCTGATCAACGTCGTGTCTCCCGATATGCCGTTTATCGTCGACAGCGCTCTGGCCGCGGGGCGGGCGGCGGGCGGCAGTATCCAGGTTTTCTCTCATCCGGTCGTCCGAGGCGCGGACGGGCGGCCTTTAAGCGTGCTTCACATCCAGAGCGATCCGGTGAGCGACATCGACGCTCTGAAGAACGAACTTGTGGCGACCATGGAGGACGTGGCGGATGCAGTGGGTGACTGGCAGCCCATGCTGGAGCGGGTGCGTGAGGCGGTTGGGGAGCTTGCCGGGCGCATGGGCCCCCAGAATGCCGAGGCGCTGCAATTTCTCCAGTGGCTGACGGAAAACAACTTCACCTTTGTGGGCATGCGCGAATACCGGATCGGCACTGGCGGGCTGGAACAGGTGGATGGCAGCGGGCGCGGCATCCTGCGCGATAGTGCGCGGCGCGTGCTGCGCAGTGGCGCCGAGTTCGTGGAGTTCACGCCCCAGCATGGCGATTTCCTTCAGTCCGAAGAGCCATTGTTCGTGACCAAGGCCAATGTGCGCTCGCGCGTGCATCGGCGGGCGCATCTGGATTATGTCGGCATCAAGCTCTTTGGGGCGGATGGAAGGGTGAGCGGTGAGTTGCGAGTCTTTGGGCTGTTCACAGCCCAGGCGCTGGCGAGCCCGCACACGGACGTGCCGCTGATCCGGCGCAAGATCGCGGAGGTGATGCGCAAGTCGGGCGTCGACCCGCAGGGGCATGATGGGCGGACGCTGTTGAGCGCGCTGGACAGCTATCCGCGCGACGAGCTGTTCCAGATCGAGGTTGACCAGCTGTTCGAGTTCGCGACAGCAATTGCCGCGCTGCATGACCGGCCGCGCATACGGGTGCTGCCGCGCGTCGACCGGTTCGACAACTTCGTGTCGATCCTGGTCTACGTTCCGCGAGACCGGTACGACGGCGCGGCGCGCGAGCGGATCAATGCTTACCTTGCCCAGGTCTATGACGGGCGGGTTTCAGCGTTTTATCCGCATTTTCCGGAAGGGGAACTGGTCCGGCTCCATGTCATCATCGGTCGGGTGGATGGACCGACGCCGCGGCCCAGCCGGCAGGAATTGGAGCAGCGCGTCGATGCGCTGACGGCCAAGTTCGGCGATGCCCTCCTAGCCGGCGCGAGCGATCCGGCTGGGGTCAGCGATTTTCGCGATGCTTTTTCGCCGGCCTATCAGTCGCGCAATAGTGCGGCTGATGCGTTGGCCGACATTGCCGTGTTCCGGGAGTTGGGAGAAAGCACGGGGATCGCCGTGCGCCTTTATGCTCGTGTCGGCAGCGATGGGGCGCTGGGGCTCAAGTTCTATCATCGATCCAGTGCCATTCCGCTGAGCGACCGGGTTCCGATGCTCGAGGCGTTTGGCTTCCGGGTCATCGATGAGCGAACCTATACGATCGAGCCACGGGACGGTGTCGAGCGCTACCTGCATGACATGGTGCTGGAGCCGCTCGATGGAGGGTTCGACCTTCGGGCACGCGGGGCCAATGTGGAAGCGGGTCTGCTCGCGGTTTGGGAAGGCAAGGCCGAGAGCGACCAGCTCAATGCGCTGGTAAGCAAGACGGTTCTCCAGTGGACGGACGCCGCCTTGCTGCGCGCCCTGTCGCGCTACCTTCGGCAGATCGGAACGTCTTACTCGCAGCGCTATATCGCGCAGGTGCTGGTGACGCAGTCAGTGGCGGCCAGCGGTTTGGTGGCACTCTTTAACGCATTGCACGATCCCGATGAGCGCGACCGGGATGGCAAGGCCGAGGCGGCGCGCGGACAGATCGCAGCTGCGCTCGAGGCGATGGCGTCGCTGGACGAGGACACGATCGTGCGCCGGTTCCTCAACCTGGTTGAAGCATCGGTACGAACCAATGCCTTCCAGCGCGACAGTGATGGAGAGCGCCGTCCGGCCCTGGCGATCAAGTTCGACAGCCAGAAGGTCGAAGGCATGGTGGCACCCCGGCCGTTCCGCGAGATTTCGGTCTATTCGCCGCGGGTCGAGGGCGTGCACCTGCGGTTTGGTGCCATTGCGCGCGGCGGCATACGCTGGTCGGACCGGCCGGAAGATTTCCGCACTGAAGTGCTTGGACTGGTCAAGGCGCAGCAGGTCAAGAATGCCGTGATCGTGCCCGTGGGCGCCAAAGGCGGCTTCGTGCCCAAGCGGCTCGTGGCAGGCATGCCGCGCGACGCTTTCCAAGCGGAGGGGATTGCCTCCTACACGATCTTTATCGGCGCCTTGCTGGATGTCACCGATAACCTGGTGAACGGTGCTGTCGTGCCGCCGGAGCGCGTCGTGCGCCGGGATGGGGACGACCCATACCTGGTGGTGGCGGCAGACAAGGGCACGGCCAGCTTTTCGGATACGGCCAACAATATCGCCCTGTCGCGCGGCTTTTGGCTGGGCGATGCCTTTGCCTCGGGCGGCTCGGCCGGCTACGACCACAAGGAGATGGGCATAACGGCGCGAGGTGCCTGGGAGGAAGTAAAGCGCCACTTCCGCGAGATGGATCGGGATATTCAGACCGAGCCGTTCACGGTTGCAGGCGTTGGGGACATGAGCGGAGACGTGTTCGGCAATGGTATGCTGCTCAGCCCCGCGATCAAGCTCGTAGCGGCGTTCGATCATCGCGACATTTTCATAGACCCCAATCCCGACCCGGCAACGAGCCTTGCGGAACGACAGCGGCTGTTCGCCTTGCCGCGCTCAAGCTGGCAGGACTACAACAAGGACCTCTTTTCGGCAGGTGGCGGGGTGTTCCCGCGCAGTCTTAAGTCGATCCCCTTGTCGGCGGAGATGCAAGCTGTGCTTGGCCTCAGCGCAAGCGAGGCGACCCCTGCCCAGGTCATGTCGGCGATCCTCAAGGCCGATGTCGATCTGCTGTGGTTTGGCGGTATCGGCACGTATATCCGCGCCAGCACGGAACTGGATGCCGAAGTGGGCGACCGGGCCAATGATGCGATCCGCGTCACCGGTAGTGACGTCCGCGCCAAGGTGGTGGGTGAAGGCGCCAATCTTGGCGTGACTCAGCGCGGGCGTATCGAGTTTGCCCTTAAGGGCGGCCGGATCAACACGGACGCGATCGACAATTCGGCCGGGGTCAATTCGAGCGATCTCGAGGTGAATATCAAGATCGCGCTGGCGCCGCTGCTACTTAACGGCCAACTGCCGCTCGAGTCGCGCAATGCATTCCTCGAGACTATGACCGAGGAGGTCGCGGCACTTTGCCTGCGCAACAACTATCTACAGGGGCTCGCCATTTCGTTGGCTGAGCGCGCGGGCCTGGCCGAACTGCCGGACCATCGCGAGCTGATAGAACTGCTGGAAGCGCGGGGGCTGCTGGACCGGCAAGTTGAGTTCCTGCCCAGCGATGCAGCGATTGATGCGCGGGCAGCCACGGGCAAGGGTCTAACACGTCCGGAACTGGCCGTAATCCTCGCCTCTGCCAAGCTCACGCTTTATGCCGACCTGCTCGACGGGCACGCCATAGACGATGCGTATCTGGCGGGAGAGTTGTTCCGCTACTTCCCAGAGACCTTGCATCGCACCTATCCAGAGGCGGTTCGGCAGCATCGCCTGCGCCGCGAGGTGATCGCGACGGTGCTGGCCAATGCCATGATCAATCATGGCGGGCCAGCCTTTGTCAGCGAACTGGCGGCCGCAAGCAGCGCCAGTCCGGGCGAAATCGCCCTGGCCTATGCGGCGACGCAAGACGTCTATGGGCTCGCCGAGTTGAACGGGGCTATCGACGCGCTGGACGGGGTGGTGCTCAGCGAGGTTCAACTAGCCCTCTATGAGCGGGTCATGACCGTGCTGCGCCACGAGAGTCTGTGGTTCTTGCGTAATGCCGTGGTTTCCGAAGGTTTGGCGGGCCTGGTGGAGCGACACCGGGCTGGCGTGTCGAGACTTCGGAGCATGCTGGCAAGCGCCCTGCCCCAGCCCTTGAGCGGACGTGTGGACGAGGTAGCTGCCTCGCTGATTGGACAAGGTGTGCCGCAGGAGTTGGCACGAGCCATCGCTGAACTCGATGTGCTGAGCTATGCCAGCGACATCGTGCTGGTCAGCGAGCGAGCGGGCGTTCCCGTCGAGGACGGTGCGGTGGCGTTCTTTAGCGTCTTCTCGACCTTCGCGCTGTGGCCAGTGATCGAGCAAGGCCGGGCGATCCTCCTCACCGATCGATTCGACCGCATGGCGCTTGATCGTGCGTTGGCGAACCTGATGCGGGCTCAACGCGACCTGACTGCGGATGTGCTCCGGCAAGGCGACGGGCCGGCTGCCGATCGCGTGGGACGCTGGCTGGAGCAGCAAGCCACCCCTATCGCACGCACCCGGCAGGCCGTGGCCGAACTCACGCAAGGCGAGTTGACGGTTTCACGCCTCTCGGTCGCTGCCGGGCTGCTGGCCGACCTAGCGCAGGAGAGCTGAAAGCATCCGCAGCCGTCTCATGCGAAAGTTGTTCTTGCTTCCCGGTGCAGGCTGGGGAGACTGCCCTAAACCACAAGAAGAGAACGCAACATGACCAACCTTGCCCAATGGCTTACTGCACAGATCGTTGACCAGAAACTGGCCTCCGTGGTGGCCAGCATGGCGGCGGCAAGCGCGGAGATTGCCGAGATCCTGCGCCTTGCCCCCATTGCCGGGCAGACAGGACTTGCGGGGCATACCAATGTGCAAGGCGAGGCACAAAAGGCGCTCGACGTCATCTCCAACGACATTGTTCTCAAGCACTTGCAGGACAATCCAGAAGTAGCGATTCTGGTGTCGGAAGAGTTGGACGAGGCGGTGCATTTCGGCACGGAGGGTACTTACCTCGTGGCGACCGACCCGCTGGATGGATCGTCCAATCTTGATGTGAATGTCACGGTGGGAACAATCTTCTCCGTGCTCGATGCGGCAGGAGGCCTGCTGCAGAAGGGAACGGAGCAAAGGGCTGCGGGCTATGCCGCCTATGGGCCGGCAACGAGCCTTGTGCTGACCTTCGGGCAAGGGGTGGCGGTATTCACCCTCGACAAGACAGGCGACTGGACCCTGACGCAGGATCAGGTGAGCGTCCCCAAGGCTTCGGGCGAATACGCCATCAATACGGCCCGTGAACGCTTCTGGGACGCGGCGACCAAGGGCTATGTTGCAGAGAATGTCGCTGGTGAGACGGGGCTCGCAGGCAAGCGCTACAATATGCGCTGGGTAGGCTCGATGGTGGCGGACATTCATCGCATCCTGATGCGCGGCGGCATCTTCATGTATCCGCTCGACAGCGAGACCATGAGCAAGGGCGGGCGCTTGCGGCTGCTCTATGAAGCCAATCCGATGGCGCTGCTGGTGGTTGCTGCAGGCGGCGGAGAAACGACGGGGCGGCAGAAGATTCTGGATCTGCAGCCCAACGACATTCACCAGCGCGTGCCCGTGATCCTGGGGTCGGCTGAGGAGGTCGCGCGAGTGGAGGCCTGGTACGAGAAGGGGTGAGCGGTAGGGTTTACCCCCACCTACCTCCCCCTCGTGAGGAGGAGGGATTGGCCCGTGCTTGCCGGGCAGATGTGGGTTGGTGGGGAGTTTTTGTTCGGGCAAATTGCAACGTTGCGATAGCGCGGCTATAGCTCGACCTAGACGAGGAGCCATCATGACCGATGCCGACCTGCACCTGCCAAAGACCAATTCCGGCCCTTGGGCCTTGCGGCCATTCCACCGCCAGTACCTGATGCGGCAGGCCAACAATCTGTTCGACTTCTTCGTGCAGGCATCGCTCAACCCCAAGGGCGGTTTTTTCGAGCTGGACGACGAAGGCAAGCCGCTGGGCGGCGACAATCCGGCGCGGCAAATCCATGTGACGACCCGCATGGTGCATTGCGCTGCTATCGGGAGCCTCCTGGGGCGGCCGGGATCGGACGAGGTAGTGGATCATGGGATGCGCTACGTCTGGGAGCATCATCGCGACCAGCGGCATGGCGGATATGCCTGGGGCGTCAACAATGACGGGATCAGCGATGGGTCCAAGCAGGCCTATGGGCATGCTTTCGTTCTGTTGGCGGCTTCGAGCGCCAAGCTTGTGGGACACCCTCTGGCCGACACCGTGCTGGCCGATGTCACGCAAGTAATCAATGCCAAGTTCTGGGATGAAGAGCGCGGCGCGGTGCGCGACGAATATAACCAGAACTGGTCCAACCTGCTGCCATATCGCGGGCAGAACGCCAACATGCACATGACAGAAGCGCTGATGGCCGCGTTCGAAGCGACCGGGGAGCGTCGTTATCTGTCCCAGGCGGAACGGATTGCCGAGCTGATCATCGCCAAAAATGCCGTGCCGCTGGGTCATCGCGTGGCCGAGCATTTCGACGAGAACTGGGTGCTCGACAAGGACTATGAGGGCAACGAAATGTTCCGGCCCTCGGGCGCAACGCCGGGGCATTGGCTGGAATGGTCGCGGCTGCTGTTCCAGCTTTGGTCGCTGGGCGACAAGCGCCTGTCGTGGATGACCGATGCCGCGCGCAACCTGTTCCGCCAGTCGATCGAGCTGGGTTGGGACAAGGTGAATGGCGGGTTCTTTTATACGCTCGATTGGGACAACAACCCCATCATGCGCGAGAAGCTCTGGTGGCCAGTGAGCGAGGCAATCGGCGCCGCGGCCGTGCTCAGCACGCATGATCGGGCCGATTATTTCCAAGGCTGGTACCGGCGGCTCTGGGACTATGCCGAAAACCACGTGATCGACCATGCGCGGGGCGGCTGGCTGAGCGAGCTCAAGGAAGACCTGACGCCGACGTCGCGCCTGTTCGTGGGCAAGCCGGATATCTATCATGCGTTGCAGGCCTGTTTGATCCCGCTCTATCCGTCGGGCGGCAGCCTCACGGCTGCAATCATCGAGGCCAACGAGGCGGCCCGGCCAGCGCACTAACGGAGGACTTGCGCACGGAGCCAACCATCCGGGCGTTTAGGCGTTGGGGCTTCAACACGGAGGCTCTGATGTACGATTTAGCTGGAAAAGTGGCGCTGGTGACGGGCGCTGGATCGGGAATTGGCAAGGCTTCGGCGATGAAACTGGCTGAAGCCGGCGCCACCGTCGTGGTCATGAGCCGGACGGCCGAGGAAGTGGAAGCGACCGCGCGCGAGATCGAGGCGAAAGGCGGCAAGGCCCAGGCAAAGACGGCCGACACCTCGGATGAGAATGCCATGCGCTCGCTCGTGGACGGCATTATCCACGACCACAAACGGCTCGACATTGTTGTGGCGAATGCTGGGATCAACGGCGTGTGGGCGCCGATCGAGAGCCTTGCACCCGACGAGTGGGACAAAACCATCCAGGTCAATCTGCGGGGGACGTATCTCACCATCCACTTCGCGGTGCCGCATCTTATCGCGGCGGGCGGCGGATCCATCATTGTCGTATCCTCGATCAATGGCACGCGGACGTTTACGACACCTGGCGCGAGCGCCTATTCGGTAACCAAGGCCGGGCAAGTCGCGCTGGTGCAGCAACTGGCGCTGGAACTGGGCGACCGGCGGATTCGCATCAATGCGGTGTGCCCTGGCGCGATCGAATCGGACATCTCGGACAACACGCAGCAGCGGGACAAGGAAGAAGCCGAGGTGCCGGTGATCTTCCCTGAAGGCGATATCCCGCTCACGGGCGGCAAGAGCGGGAAAGCAGAGGATGTGGCCGATACCGTCTTGTTCCTGGCGTCCGATGCGTCGCGGCATATCACGGGCACGCCGATCTGGATCGATGGCGGGCAGAGCCTTTTGCGGTAAGTACGGGTTCCAGTTGCCACAAGCCGGTGCGGCGCGTACATCAGCGCCACCGTACCGAAGGCCCCCTGCCCCATGACCAATGCCCAGACCGTATCCTCGCCCGAACAAAGCCTGAGCGAGCTTGCGCTGCGGGCGGCGATTGCGGCCGCAGGGGTGATCCTCGATGTTTATGCCCGGCCGATTAATGCCGTCAGCAAGGCTGATGGTTCGCCTGTTACCGAAGCCGACGCGGCGGCGGAGGCCCTTATCATCGAGCACCTGGCGCCCACGGGCATTCCCATTTTGGGTGAGGAAAGCGTTGCAGCCGGGACCATCCCGGAGTTGGGCGAGCGCTATTTCGTTGTCGACCCGCTTGATGGAACCAAGGAATTCATCAAGCGCAATGGCGAGTTCACGGTGAACATTGCCCTCGTGGAACATGGCGTGCCGGTGATGGGCGTGGTGCTGGCGCCGGCCACGGGCGAAACTTTCGTGGGCGATGCCCACGGCGCGTTCCACTGCATGGTCAAGGACGGGGTGGCGGGTGCGCGCCAGTCGATCCGGACAGTGGCATCTTCGCCGTTGCGGATCGTGGCGAGCCGCTCGCATGGTCATGCGGCCCTTGCCGATCTTTGCGAATCCATGGCAGTGGAAGAGGACGTGTCCGTTGGCTCGTCGCTGAAGTTTTGCCTTTTGGCACGGGGAGAAGCCCAGCTTTATCCGCGGTTTACCCCAACTTGCGAATGGGACACTGCTGCCGGCCAAGCCGTGCTAGAGGCTGCGGGCGGTGCCGTGGTGACCCTGGACGGGAAGCGGATGGGGTATGGCAAGCATGCCAACAGCTTCCTTAACCCTTTCTTTGTCGCGGCCGCAGATTTGCCTCTCGCACGGCGCGCCGCCGCTGAAATGCGCAGGATACTCGGCTAGCTTCTTAGCCATGCATTGCGGTCCTTGCTGATCTGCCACGCCTGCGGCGTCGTAGAACTTGCGCACTTCAAGACCAGTATATAGATAACCAGCATATATTGATCCAGCATATGCCTGGTGGAGCGCACTTGCATGAACGTTAGAACGCTTTGTTTGTCGATCCTCTATGAGGGTGAAGCCACCGGATACGAGATCCGGCGGTCGTGCACAGACGGAGAGTGCTCGTACTTCATCGAGGCGAGCTTCGGTTCGATCTATCCGGCACTGGCCAAGCTCGAGGACGAAGGGCTGGTTACCAGCCGTATCGAACCGCAAGAAGGCAAGCCGGCGAAAAAAATCTACTCGATCACCGAGGCAGGCCGCCGGGCGTTTGCCAACCAACTGGCGGAGCCTTTGGGCGAGGACACGTTCCGCAGTCCATTCCTCCTGTTCGCTCGTTTTGCTCATATCTTGCCGCGCGATCTGGTGGAACAAAGGGCACAGGAGTTTCTCGATCGCACGGTTGAAAAGCGCAAGCACCTCGATGAGGCGATGGCCGAACATGGCAGCAGTGCTGCCGATTCCTGGATCATAAATTACGGGCGGGCAATCATGGACGTTGCAGAGCAGCACATGCGCGCCCATATGCACGAACTGGTAACATTGGCGCGAGCCGAACCAAATAAAGACGCAGCTGAATAGGGGGCGATTTCATCATGCGTGCACTGTTTTCTTATGGGGTCGCTTTCTTGATCCTGGTTTTCGCTGGCGCCTGGCTTGCCACGGGAACCCTGGTCATGGGCGGCAATGGCCCCGGCAATGGCGAACGGCCGATCATCTCGGTTATCGAAGGCGAGGAGCATGGGCCGATCGCGACTCAGCTCGCCGAAGCCGGGGTTTTGGCTGAACATGCCGAAGCGCATGGTCCCGATCCGCACCTGACCATAGCTCAGCGCAACGAGGAAGAAACCGGCGCAGAGACCGACCTGCAGTCGGTTCGCACGACCACCTATGTGGCTACGGCGATGCCGATCGAGGTGCCCCTGCGCGGCCGTACCCAGGCAAAGTCTTCGGTTGGCGCTGTGGCCGAGACTGCCGGCATCGTTGACGTCGTGCATGTGGTCAAGGGCCAGAATGTTGCCGTTGGTGACATGCTCTGCACGCTCGATCAGGGAACACGCGCGGCTGCGGTAACGCAGGCCGAGGCCGGCCTCGCCCAGGCTGAAGCCGCCCTCGAGCAAGCGCAAGCTGACTTCGAAACCAATGAAGAGCTTCGTGAGAAGGGTCTTGCCGCCCCGAACACTGCCCGCGCCACGCAGGTGGCGGTGAGCGCCGCGGAGGCCCAGATCACCACAGCTCGCGCTGCACTGGACAATGCCAAGGCAGAACTGGAACGCACCGAGATCAAGGCCAAGGTGGCCGGCGTCGTGCAGGACCCGCTGGTTGTTGCCGGCTCTATGCTGGCCATGGGCCAGCCCTGCGCAACTATTGTTCAGCTCAACCCCATGGTCTTCATCGGCCAGGTGCCAGAAGCACGCATTGGCCTTGCCAAGCTGGGGCTTGATGCCGAGGTGAGCACCATCACCGGACAGAATGCCAAGGGAAAGGTGACGTTTATCTCGTCGACTGCTGATCCAGCGACGCGCTCGTTCCCAGTGGAGATCGAGATCCCCAATGAAGAGGGCGCCATTCGCGATGGCGTGACTGCCACCGCCACGGTGAACATGGGCTCGGCCCCGGCACACCTGCTGCCACAATCTGTCTTGACCTTGAACGATGATGGCGCCCTGGGCGTCAGCACGGTGACGGACGGCAAGGCCAAGTTCGTCCCAGTGACCATCGCCAGCGACACACGCGAAGGCGTGTGGGTGCTCGGACTGCCGGCCTCGGCTGATGTGATCACCGTTGGCCAGGAATATGTCGTGGATGGCCAAGCCGTGAACGCGACCAACGTGCCTGTGACCGGAACCGATGCTGAAGGGACGCCAGCATGATCGATTTTCTTGAACGCCTGCTGAGGATGCCGCGAGTCATCCTCACGATCATGCTGATCCTGCTGGGATCGGGCCTCTCGGCCTACCTCTCCTTGCCCAAGGAGAGTTTTCCTGCCATCGACATCCCCTACTTTTACGTTTCGGTGACGCAGAATGGCGTGTCGCCACGCGACGCCGAGACCCTTCTGGCCAAGCCGATCGAAGACCGCATCAAGGATGTGGACGAGCTGGAGAACTACACTTCCACCTCGACCACCGGCCATGCCGGCGTGTTCCTCGAGTTCAACGTGAATGCTGACAAGGACCAAGCGCTGAGCGACGTCCGCGCTGCACTGGACGGGGTGACGAGCGAACTGCCCAGCGAGGCGGACGAGCCGACTGTCACTGAAATTTCCTTTACCGATACCCCGTCTATCTCGGTCGCTGTCTACGGCACGGTCCCCGAGCGTGAGCTGGTGCGTCGCGCCAAGGACCTGCAGGAAGAGCTCGAAAGCATGGGCGACGTGCAGAGCGTGACGCTCTCAGGTTCGCGCGATGAAGTGCTTGAAGTGCAGATCGATCTTAATCGGCTCGAAGCCTATGATCTGACGGCAGCCCAGTTGCTCGATGCCCTAGCCAAGAACAACATGGTTGTTCCGGGCGGCACGCTGGATACAGGCCAGGGTTCGTTCAACGTCGAAGTGCCTGGTCTCATCAAGAATGCAGCCGATGTGTACTCCCTGCCGCTCAAGACGGCTGGCGATACCGTGGTGACGTTTGGCGATGTAGCGACTATTACCCGCACGTTCGAGGACGCAACGTCCTATGCCAATGTGAACGGCCAGCCGGCGATTACCCTGGGCGTGGTCAAGAAGCTTGGCACCAACGTCATCACCGTTTCCGATGACGTGCGCGCTCTTACCGAAGAGTTTACGGCTGACTGGCCGCAGGGCATTCAGACCAGCTTCCTGATCGATCAGGCCGACACCACCAAGAACCTGTTCCGTTCGCTGGAAGCAGCCGTGCTGACAGCTGTTGCGCTGGTGCTCATCACCTGCGTGGCAACGCTCGGCGTTCGCCCTGCCATCATGATCGGCATGTCGATCCCAATCTCGTTCATGATCGCGTTCCTGGTTGTGCAGATGATGGGCATGACCATCAACATGATGATCATGTTTGGTCTTGTGATCGCCGTGGGCGTGCTGGTGGACGACCCGATCGTGGTGGTGGAATATGCCGAGCGCAAGCTGATGGAGGGGGTGCCTAAGCGGGAGGCCTTCATTCTGGCTGCCCGCAAGATGTTCGTGCCCGTGGTTTCGGCTACGTTCACAACCTTGGGCGCATTCGTTCCGCTGCTATTCTGGCCGGGCATTATCGGCAAGTTCATGAGCTACCTGCCAATCATTGTGATCGTGGTGATGATTGCGTCGCTCGTGTCTGCGCTGATCTTCATGCCCATCATCGGTGCCTTTATCGCCTCGACCCACGTAGATCCCAAGGCAAAGGAAGCCGCCGACATTGTCATGTATGCCGACAAGTTCGATTCCAAGAAGGTGCGCGGCATTACCGGTGTGTATGTGCGGACCATGGAGCACCTGATCCGTTGGCCAGTGGTGACGTTGGGCATTGGGTTTGTGGTGATCGGCATGATGTTTGCGGCGTACATCATGAACCCGACGGGCACGGAAGCTTTCCCCGCTTCCGAGCCGGAGTTCGGCACGGTGAACGTGATCACCCGAGGCAACTACTCGCCCATCGAAATCCGCGACTTGCTCGCTGAAGTCGAACAGGAAATCCTGCAGGTGCAGGGTATCCAGGACGTCATCATGAGTTTTGGTGGCAGCGGCGCCTCGGGCGGGCTGAGCAGCGGAACACCTCCCGATACCATCGGGTCGTTCAACTTGCAGCTGATGCCATATAACGAGCGCGTCAAGGCGGCTGAAATCTTCCAGAACATCCGTGACCGGGTGGCTGACATTTCCGGCCTGGAAGTCCAGATCGCGGCGCAGGAAAACGGCCCGCCGGCCGGCAAGGCGATCAATTTGCGCGTGGAAGGCACGGTGTATGACGACATCGCGCCGGCTGTTGCCAAGCTGCGTGACTATGTCGAGAACGAATTGGGCGACACCATCGACGTGGAAGACGGCCGCCCTGCCCCGGGCATCGACTGGCAGGTCACGATCGATCGCGAGGCTGCGGCCAAGTACGGTATCGGTGTGCGCGAGCTGTCACCTTATGTGCAGCTGGTGACATCCGGCGTGAAGCTGGGCAGCTATCGTCCTGACGACGGCACGGACGACGAACTCGATATCCGGGTTCGCCTGCCGGAAAGCGAGCGGACGTTTGATGCCCTCGATTCCCTGCGCATCGTTACGGCGCAAGGGCTCGTGCCGGTCTCGAACTTCATCCAGCGCCAGGCTGTGCCAAAGGTTGCCAATATCGAGCGTCGCAACGGCGTTTACGCGATGACGGTGGCGGCGAACCTGACCGAAGGCGTCGCGGCGGATGCCAAGATTGCCCAGCTGCAGGAATGGCAGGCTACGCAGGAATGGCCGGCCAGCGTCGAGATCGTTTATGGCGGCGCTGCTGAGCAGGTGGATGACACGAATGCGTTTATCGTCGCGGCCCTGGGTGCGGCGCTGGCGCTGATCGCTCTGATCCTGCTGATCGAATACAACAGCTTCTACCAGGTCATCGTGACCCTGATGACTGTTGTGATGTCGATCGCCGGCGTGATGCTGGGCATGGTGGTGACGGGCATGAGCTTCTCGGCCATCATGACCGGGCTGGGCATCGTGGCCTTGGCCGGTATCGTGGTGAAGAACGGCATCGTGCTGATCGACACCTACAACCACTACCAGCGCGACGAGCATGTCGAGCCGGTCAAGGCCATGCTGATCACCATCAGCCAGCGCGTGCGTCCGGTGCTGCTGACGGCAACGGTGACGGCTCTTGGCGTCATCCCAATGGCGCTCAACGTCGAGTTCGACTTCATCCGCCGCGAAGTGGTGGTGGGTGGCCTTGCCGGATCGTGGTTCGTCCACCTGTCGGCGGCACTGGTGTCGGGCCTGTTCGTATCGACCATGCTGACGCTGGTAATGGTTCCCGTGATGGTGACTGCACCCAACGTCATGTGGCGGCAGATCCGCTGGATCGGCGCGCAGTTCGCGCGTCTCGGCCGGTTCGTTACCGGGCGTGGCCGCCAGCCGCAAATGGCTGTTCCGGCCGGGTTTGACGGCATGGCGCTAGAGATCCCTGCTGATGCGGACGGAGCCAAGCGCTATATCGTCAGCAAGAACGAAGGGCTGTCCAACAAGGACCAGCAAGGCCCCGAAGTTCGGCCGGATCGGCCTGAAGCGGCCGAGTAAGCACTACCCACTAAGGAGAAGGCCCGCAGCGATGCGGGCCTTTTTCGTTGTATCGAGGACTGCCTCAATCAGGAGACATCCTCATGCCGACCAAGGAAGCCAAAGACATTGCCGACGACTTCGAGGCTCTGCTGAAGGATGTGCGCCGCGAGCCCGTCCGGATCCAGAAGGATGGAGCGGATGTGGCTGTGGTTCTTTCGCCCGAGCACTTCCGAGCGCTGACCAGGCCCTCCTCCCGTCTCTAGAGTTTTCTGGTCTGGTCTCTTATCGTCAACAAAGGTTGACAAACCTCCATGCGTCAACTATGGTTGACGCATGGACGAGATCGAACAAACCAACAGTGCGGATCCAGAAGACAGCTTCGCGAAGGTCGTTGCCCTGCGTCTGATGGCAGACAGGCTCGAGCGCAAGGCAGTGCGAGATGCATTGGCGCAGGGGTGGTCCTGGGCGCGCATCGCCCAGGCGCTCGGCGTTAGCAAGCAAGCTGCGCACAAACGTTTGTCGACGATCAGTCCTACCACCGAGGTCTAGGGGAATGGACATGTTCGACAAGCTGAAGCAGCGGTTCACCGATATGGGAACCATCAAGGCGCTGTGCGAGGCGGCGGAGGCGGCGGCCAATCGTGACCACCAGAAGCAGCCCGGAGCGGAGCATTTCGTCCTGGCGGCCCTGGCTCTGCCGGATGGGTCGGCAGAGCGGGTGTTCAGCCGGCTTGAGATCGATGGGGAGGATTTCCGCCGGGCGTTGCGCGATGTTCATCATCTGGCACTGGGCGCGGCAGGTGTTGGGCCCGAGGAGATAGAGCGTTCGGAGCAGGATGTGCCGCCCCTCCCCCAACCCAACGGTGTTTATGCTGCAGCGCCGTCGGGGCAAGCCGTTCTGCAGGGCCTTGCCGCCCTGCGCAAACGCGGCAGTGTTGGGCCGCTGCTAGGAGTCCATGTGCTGGAGGTTGTGAGCGCGATGCAGCACGGGACTACCAACAAGGCCTTCGAGCTACTAGGCCACCACCAGCCCAGCGTCATGGCGGCAATCCAGGCTGAAACAAGCCTCGCCGCCTAGCCCGTTCGCTACTCGGCTGCGGGCGCCCCGCGCTTGACGAAACCATCGGGGTCGTTGGCAGTCTGCAGCAGCTTTTCCTCGGCCTCGGTTGCTTCCCGCTGGCGGCTCCACATCTGGGCGTAGAGACCATCCTTTTGCAGCAGGGCAACATGGTTGCCGCGCTCGGCTACGACGCCGTCACGCAAGACGAGGATCTCGTCGGCGTTGACCACGGTGGAGAGCCGGTGGGCAATGACGACGGAGGTGCGGTTTTGTGACACCACGTCGAGCGCGGACTGGATGTCACGCTCGGTCTTGGTGTCGAGCGCCGATGTGGCCTCGTCGAGGATGAGAATAGAGGGCGATTTAAGGATGGTGCGGGCAATGGCGACGCGCTGCTTTTCGCCGCCGGACAGCTTGAGGCCGCGCTCGCCGACAGGCGTGTCGTAGCCCTTGGGCAGGTTCTCGATGAAGGGACCGACCTGCGCCATGGCGGCGGCGGTGCGGATTTCTTCTTGTGAGGCGCCGGGGCGGCCGTATTCGATGTTGTAGCCGATGGTGTCGTTGAACAGCACGGTATCCTGCGGCACCATGCCGATAGCCTTGCGCAGGCTTTCCTGAGTGATGTCGCGGATGTCCTGGCCATCAATGGTGATGGAACCACCAGTGACATCATAGAAGCGGTAGAGCAGACGGGAAATGGTGGACTTGCCGGCGCCGGTGGGGCCAACGATGGCAACGGTCTTGCCCGCGGGGACTTCGAAGCTGACGCCTTTCAGGATCGGGCGCTCTGGATCATAGTGGAAGGTGACGTTGTCGAAGCGGATCACCGGGCCGGTGATCTCGAGTGGCTTGGCGTTGGGGCGATCCTCAATCTCAGGGTCCTGGTCCAGCAGCTTGAACATTTCTTCGATGTCGGTGAGGCCCTGGCGGAGCTCGCGATAAACGAAGCCGATGAAGTTGAGCGGCCGGTAAACCTGCATCAGGAAAGTGTTGAGGAGGACGAAGTCACCGAGCGTCAGCGTGCCAGCCATGACGCCGTTGATCGCCATGATCGAGATGATCAGGAAGCCGCCATAAAAGATGACGGCCTGGCCGAAGTTGAGGAATCCAAGCGAGGTCCAGATGCGGATGGCGGAGCGCTCATAGCCGGCCATGGAAGCATCATAGCGCCGGGCTTCCATCTCTTCGTTGGCGAAGTATTTGACGGTCTCGAAGTTCAGCAGCGAGTCAATCGCCTTGCCATTGGCGTCGGTGTCCGACTCGTTCATGTCCCGGCGAATGGAGATACGCCAGTTCGACGCCTTGATGGTGAAGTAGAGATACCCCCAGATCATCACCACCAAGACGCCGAGATAGCTCACGCCAAAGAGCCAAACGAAGATCACGGCGGTGATCACGAACTCAACCAAGGTCGGCGCGATGTTGAGCATCGTGAAACGCACGATGGTTTCGATGCCCTTCGTGCCGCGCTCGATGACGCGGCTCAAGCCGCCTGTGCGACGCGCCAGGTGGAAGCGCAGGGACAAGCGATGGAGATGGTGGAAGGTGCGCAGGGCGAGCTTGCGGACGGCGTTCTGGCCGACGCTGGCAAACAAGACGTCACGCAATTGCTGGAAGCCGGCGTCCAGGACATTGCCCAGCACGTAGGCAATGACCAAGACGATCGGCACAGCCAGCCCCAAGATCACGCCTGTATTCGGCGATGCGGTATCGAGGCTGTCGATGATGCCTTTGTAGGCAAAGGGGATGAGGGTCGTCGCGACTTTGCTGAGGAGAAGCGCTCCAATCGCGAGCACAACCTTGAGCCGGAGATCAGGACGATCCTCGGGCCACATATAGGACCACAGGTTCCTGATCGTGGCGAATACCGAGCCCTCCTCCGCGCTGACGGAGGGCTTTTTTCCAGCGCTGTCCAGTGACATCAGGCGGGTTCCGATTCCAGTTTGACCGCAGCCGGGCCGAGGTTTGCAACCATGCCCGAAAAGGCGGAACCAAGGTCGGCAAGGCGCTCATGCTGCACGACATAGCAATTGCGCGTGCCGCGCGGCTTGCGCTCAATCAGGCCTGCGTCAAGCAAGACCTTGATGTGCTGGCTGACGGTGGACTGCGCGAGGGGGAGTTCCTCGGTCACATCAGCGCAGCAACATTCGCCCCGCTGCTGCTTGGCCAGTATACGCAGGATGTTGAGGCGGACCGGGTGGCCCAGAGCTCGCATGATGGTGGCAATGTCGTCGTCTTGCATGGCGCTCGACTGCGTTGATCGGTGAATTACGATAGAAATGGGCGGTAGCGGACCAAAAATCAATGGCCCGCGTGCAAGCGGGCCATTTTGTCCTCAGTTGGCGACGTTTTCCGGGAGGGCAAAGACCTGTCCGGGATAAATCCGGTTGGGATCGCGGATCTGGCCGGTGTTGGCCTCGTAGATCGTGGTGTATTTCACGCCTTGCCCATAAACGCGGCGCGCAATGGTCCAGAGGTTATCGCCGCGGCGAATAATTGCCTTGCCTGCGGCAAAGCGTTCTGCATCCGGACCACCAACGGCCACGGCGACCATGGTCGGCACTTCTGGTTCGCTAGGCGTAGGGTTCGCCACAGTGCTGGGTTCTGGCGTGGGTTCAGCAGGTGGCGCCGCGGCTGGAGCGGCAGGAGTGGTGTCTGGTTCAGCGGGCTGGGGCGCCTCCACTGCCTCTTGCGCCGGGGCAGCAGTCTCAGCAACGGCAGGCTCTTGAGGTGTGGCTGTGGGCGCAGGCTCAACGGCCGGAGCCGGTTGAGCCGGTGCTGCAGCACTCGGTGCAGCTTCAGTCGCAGCCGGGGCAGCGGAAACAGCTGGCGCCGGTGCAGCCTCAGCGGGCGGGGATGTTGGCGCGGCCAGCTGAGGTGTCGACGATTGAGCGGTAGCGGGCGCTCGCGGCGTGGTTGGCGCTCCCGGGCTGGCGGGTTGCTGCGATACTGCAGGTGGCTGGGAGGCGGGAGCAATCGCCTCTCGTGCAGATTCGGCTGCCTGCTGCGTTGGCGCCGCCGGCGTAGATGCACTTTGCGGTTCGGTGGCAGGCGCTGCGGATGTCTCGGAAGGTGGCGTAGCAGCATGCTTCGGATCTGTTGACGGCTGCGGAGACGGAGCTGGTGCAGAAGTATCGGCCTGCGCGACCGCGACTGGCGGTTCTGTGGGCAGTTCAAGCACGAAATTGACTTCGGCGCGTGCCGCTACATCAGCAGTGCCAGGCTTCAGCATGTCGATGCGCACGCGCTGGCTTGGCTGCTTGAGCACCGGACCAGCTTCCACTAGCCAGCGTCCTCCAGATACCTTCGCATCGGCAATGAACGTGTCGTCGACGTAGAGCCGGATATCGCCTCCCTCGGGACCAGCGCCGGCAAAGAAGGTGCGGTCGCCTTCAATCTCCACAGCATCGATAGTGGGCGGGGTGCTGTCGAGCGCGGGAGTCTCTGGCGTCGGCGTAGTGGGTGCTAGGGCTTCTGGTGCAGAGGCTGCCGGAGCCGGATCGGCGGCAGCTGTTGCAACCTCGGCAGGCTCGGGCGGTGGGGATGGAGCAGGCTGCGTTGACCCCGGCGCCGGGACAGCTTGCGGCTCGGGTGTCGCTGGCGCGTTCTGGGGCTGGGCAACTGGTTCGCTCTCAGGAGCGACCGGTGCGGCAAGCTCTCCCTGCGGCTCAGCCGGTTGGGGTAGAGCAGCGACTGCGGGTTCGTTTGCCTCCGGTTGCTGTGCAGTCGAGTTGCTAGGAGACGGCGCTACGGCTGTTGGCTCAGGAACTGGTTGTCCGGCTGGTTCTGGAGCGGGCTCCGGCGAGGGAGCGGGCTCGGCAGTGGCGACCTGCGTCGTCTCGGATGGCGCCTCTGGTCCCTGGAGAATCTCGCTGGGAGCGCCAGGGGTGCTGGCGACGACCAGGGGTTGGGTCGACTTGTCTTCATTGATGGCCACGACGAAAGACTCTGAGGCACGGCCAGGCTTGCCGGCTTCGCCCAGGGTTATCTCGAGCTCGCCGGGTTTGAGAGGCGTTGCCGGGACAAACACCCAGTCTCCACTAGGCTCCACAATTGCCGAGCCCAGGAGATCGTCGTTAGCGAAGACTTCCACCTCGGAGCCAGGCGTACCGCTACCGGCGATGACGACATAGCCATCGGGTTCAGCACGCAACAGCCCGAATGTTGCTGCAATGAGGCTGTCGTCGCTTTCTGCAGATGGCGGAGCGGCTTCAGCAGGTGCGGCAGTTTCGACTTCCGGTTCGGAGGTTACCGGGGCCGCAGGCGCCTCAGTGGTGGAAGCCGGGTCGACGGCAGCGACGGCCGGCTGCGGGATCAGGCCGGATTGCACCATCTGCCCGCGCAGACACTGGCCCATGCCTTCTGCGGCATTGAAGCAATACACCACGGATGGTCCCGTGAGCACGCCTACAATTACAAACAGGGTTACAGCCGCTGCTCCAAGTGTAAGAGCAAGAGGTTGTTTAGCAACGGTGTCGGCCAGTTCGTCCTCCGGAGGATGGCGATGCCATCCAGTTAAGCCACTCGTACTGTTGTTTTCTGTGCCGCTTCAGTCTTCAACAGCTTGTAGGTGATCGATTCATACAGAGCTTCAAATGAAGCATCAATGATGTTGGGTGAAACGCCTATTGTATACCAGCGTTCGCCAGTGCCGTCCCGGCTTTCAACCAGTACACGGGTGACCGCGCCCGTGCCGCCGTCCAAGATACGAACCTTGAAGTCGACCAGCTCCAGATCTTCAATGCGGGACGAATACTTACCCAGGTCTTTGCGCATGGCGACGTCGAGGGCGTTGATCGGGCCATTGCCTTCGGCGACGGACATCAGCAGCTCGCCTTCGACGCGGATTTTAACCACGGCTTCGGTGACGGTGATCTCTTCGCCTTGGGCGTTGTGCCGCCGCTCCACACTCGTGCGATAGTTTTCGACCTGGAAGTAATTAGGCAAGGTACCCAACACTTCATGAGCGAGGACAGCAAAGGATGCATCGGCGCCGTCATAAGAATAGCCGCGCGCTTCCCGGTCCTTGACGGTAGCAAGGAGCTTTTCGAGGCGCCGATCATCCTTGGCAAGGTGGATGTTGTGCCGGGCCAAAGCCGTCAGCAGGTTGGACTTGCCGGCCTGCTGGCTAACCATGATGGAACGTTCGTTGCCGACGCTCTCGGGCGGCACGTGCTCATAGGTCGAAAAGTCCTTGAGCAAGGCCGAAGCGTGGATGCCTGCCTTAGTGGCAAAAGCGGAAGCCCCGACATAGGGCGCCTGTTTGACGGGGGCCCGGTTGAGCCGGTCGTCGAAAGCTCGAGAGATGTGCGTGAGGCGTTCGAGCCGCGTGGCTTCGATGCCTGTTTCGAACCGATCTGCGAAGAGCGGCTTGAGCACCAGGGTAGGAATCAGGGTGATAAGATTGGCGTTGCCGCAGCGTTCGCCGATGCCATTAAGCGTGCCCTGAATCTGGCGCGCACCGGCTTCGACGGCAGCGAGTGTGTTGGCGACGGCCTGACCGGTATCGTCATGGGCATGGATGCCGATCTTTTCGCCCGGTGCGACAGTCAGAACCCTCGCAACGATGTCTCTGACCTCGGACGGCATGGTGCCGCCATTGGTGTCACAGAGCACGACCCAGCGCGCGCCAGCCTCGAGTGCCGTTGTCACGCAGGATAGGGCATAATCCGGATTGCTCTTGAACCCGTCGAAGAAGTGCTCGCAATCGATCAGCGCTTCCTTACCTCTCGCGACCGCGGCACTGACGGTTTCGCGCAGGCTTTGCAGGTTCTCTTCAAGCGACACTTCAAGCGCCACCTGCACCTGGTGGTCCCAGCTTTTCGCGACAAAGCAGACCGCCGCCGCTGCGGAGTTCAGGAGGGCCTGAACGCCCGGATCATTCTCCACGGACCGCCCCGCTCGCTTGGTCATGCCAAAGGCGGTAAAGGTCGCGATCGCGGTGCGGTTGGTTTCAAAAAATTCGGTGTCGATTGGGTTGGCGCCGGGGTAGCCGCCCTCAATGTAGTCAACGCTTAGATCTTCGAGAAGACGGCAGATCGAAATCTTGTCTTCCAGCGAAAACTCGATTCCAGCCGTTTGCGCGCCATCGCGCAGGGTGGTGTCGAAGAGGTAGAGGCGTTCTTTGGGCATGGACTTACTCGGGCCAGCGGTCGGTGTCGTGGTCAGGATGCTGGTGATTGGTTGATTTGATGAAGGCCGCCGTTTCGGCATCTTCCGCTTCGGTGGATCCGCGATCAGGCAGTCGGCCGAGATCGTTCACCCAGGCATGGCGACTTTCGATGCCGTGCTGGTCGACCGGGGGGAAGGCTTCCGGATTGTCGAGCGAACCAATGGCCACGGAGATGCGATCGCTATCGACATAGCGGAAGGTGAGTGGCGTGCCACACTTGGCACAGAAGCCGCGTTCGGCTTGGTCGGAGGACATGAAGGTTGAGATTGTTCCGCGCGTGACTTCGAACGCATCTAGGGGGCCGCCCACCAGAGGTGCGTAGAACCCGCCAAATGCCTTCTGGCACATGCGGCAGTGACAAATATGGGCGCCATTCGGCTTTTCGCTGAAGCGGTACCGGACAGCACCGCATTGGCAACCACCCGACCAGGTTTGCGTCATCACTTGTTCTCCCGCGGTGGCCAATCATCCGTGTCGTGATCAGGATGCTGATTGGAGTGGATGCCGGCAAGGAAATCGGCCCATTCGTCACTTTCTTCCGCGCGCATGGGCAAGGTCGTCAGCCCCTCAAAAAAGGGCAGCTTGTCATGTGGATTGACCTGGATCTGCGGCGCGGCGACGGTTGGATCATCGAAGGCACCGATGGCTAATTCGAGACCAAAGCGCGTCTCGTAGGCTAGCGGCGTGCCGCAATCACCGCAAAAGGCGCGGCGGGCTGCGTTGGACGACTGGAACCATTTGGGCTGGCCACGGGTCCAAACCGCATTATAGGCGGTGACGAGCGGGCCGAAGAACCCGCCGAATGCCTTCTGGCACATGCGGCAATGGCAGATGGAGGGGCGACCAAGGCGTGTCACGCGGAAGCGCACAGCGCCGCACTGGCAGCCGCCGGTGTGAGCTGAGGGGGTCACCGCTTGATCTCCCACCTCGTGCGGCGCTCGCCGGCCTCGTCCTTATAGTCCATCAGCGCGATGCCCTGTTCGGCCAGTTCCTTGCGGATGTCGTCGGCCTTGGCGAAGTCCTTGCTGTTTAGGGCGTCAAGGCGATTTGCGATGGCCGTAGCGATGTGGGGCGGCTCTTCCCAACCTTCATCGGAGGTGAGAAGAGAATCGAGGCTAAAGCCGAGGAAGCGCAGGGTTGCGGCAAGGCAATGCTTTGCATTGCCCTCATTGCGGTTTGCTCGCTTGGCGATGAGATCGAGCGCGACACTGGCGCGGTGGAAGTTCAGATCGTCGGCCAACTCCTTGATGACGGATGCGTCGGGCGCATCGTCCTCGGTTGCTTCGGCGCCACGCGCGGCGCGCTGCCAGTCACGCAGCTTGCTTTCAGCCTCCTCAAGCCGCTTGAGCGAGAAGTCGATGGGCTCGCGATAGTGCGTCATCAGCATGGCGAGGCGCAGCACTTCGCCGTGCCAGGCATGGCCACCCATGGCGCCGGTCTGCAGCAGGTCGTTGATGGTGATGAAGTTGCCCAGGCTCTTGCTCATCTTCTGGCCTTCGACCTGAAGGAAGCCATTGTGCATCCAGACCTGGGCCATGGCGTGGGTACCGTGGGCGCAGCGGGACTGAGCAATTTCATTTTCGTGGTGCGGGAAGATGAGGTCGAGCCCGCCGCCGTGGATGTCGAAGGTCTGGCCGAGATAGCGCTCGCTCATGGCAGAGCATTCGATATGCCAGCCGGGGCGCCCCCTGCCCCATGGGCTGTCCCAGCCGGGCTCGTTGTCGGCCGACTGTTTCCAGAGGACAAAGTCGGCCGGGTTCTTCTTGTGCTTATCAACGGCTACGCGAGCGCCGGCGAGGTTGTCGTCCAGGTTGCGGCCGGAAAGCTGGCCGTAGTCCGGCATGGAGTCGACGGCAAAGAGCACCTCGCCTTCGGCATTGTAGGCGTGGTTGCGCTGAAGCAGTTCGCTAATCAGCGTCTGCATTTCGCGGATGTTGTCGGTGGCGCGAGGCTGCACTGTGGGCTGCAGGGTGCCGAGCGCGGCGACGTCGGAAAGGAACTGCGTCTCGGTTTTTTCCGTCACGCGCCTGATGGCTTCGTTGAGCGGCAAGGCAGGGAAATCGCGCAGGGCCCGGGCGTTGATCTTGTCGTCCACGTCCGTGATGTTCCTGACATAGGTGACCTTGCGAGGGCCATAGACATGGCGGAGCAGGCGAAACAGGAGGTCGAACACGATCACCGGGCGCGCATTGCCGATATGAGCGAAGTCGTAGACGGTGGGGCCGCACACATACATACGCACATTGTCGGGGTCCAAGGGCGTGAATGTCTCCTTGGCGCGGGTCAGCGTGTTGTAGAGGGTGAGTTGTGGTGTACCCGACATCATCGTCCCAAAGATCCTGGCCATGCGAAAAGTCGCTGGCTGCTTGGCTCTTCAGGTATCAGAAGTGTTGGATGAAGAAGACCGCGCCGCCAACGTGTGGTTAGCAGGTAATAATGCAGCGGTTAATCAGAATGATACCGGTCTTCATGGGGGCAATGTGCTTGGAAGCCAGACGAAAATCAAGCACAAACAAAAAAGGCGGCCCCGGAGGACCGCCAATTGCCTTGGAGGCATTCCTTAGCTTTGAGCGCGGAACTGCTGGTGGCACTGACCGCATGTACCGCCAATGGTCTTGACCGCTTCGCCGTAAGCTGCGGCATCGCCGGCTTGAGCCGCAGCAAGCCCGCTTTCAGCAGCAGCGCGACCGGTTTCCACGATGGCATTGAATTCTTCCCAGCTTTCCCAAATAGCAGGCAGTGCCTTGCTGTCGCCGACGATCGAGTCTTCAGGGAACATCTCGGGGATATGCGTATAATTGTCGAGCAGGGTCTGCATGGCAGCAACGGCTTCTTCGCCGCTGAGTTCACCGGCGGTCCGCAGCGTTCCGCCGTTTTCCTTCATGGTGGCCTGGCGCATCTCCACCGCCTCTTCGGGAGTGGCCGGCGCCACAAAGGCGTCCTGAGCAAATGCGGCTACAACGCTGACGGTCATCAGACCGGCCAACGCCAAGGACGTTATCTTTTTCATTGTCATCATTAGCACCCTCAACGCGCATGATCGATTGGACGGCTAAAGCTCCCCGCCTGCGACAGAGTGGCACGGGTGTGTGACACCCCCAACGAGTACACGGGAATGTTACTGAGAGGCTCCAGTACCGGTACAAGCCTCTGCTAACCGGCAATTGTAACCGTCTGCAAGATATCGCCAAAAACAGAAGCGCCTCCGGCGCCAATCGCGGCAATGCGCACGGTATCGCCACTCTTGAGAAAAGGCGTGCGGGCACGGCCGTATTTCAGCTTCTCAACAGTACGAGCCTCGGCGATGCAGGCAAAGCCCAAGCCGTCCTTCTTGATCGGGAGCGCTTCGTCGTGGCGGTTGGAAACGGTGCCGCCTCCAAGGATCGTGCCTGCAGCAAGATTGCGTGTGCGTGCGGCCTCGACGATGAGATCAGCGAAGTCGAAGTGCACATCGGTTCCGGCATTTGGCTGGCCATAGATGGTGCCGTTGACCTCGATGCGAATGGGCAAGTGCAGCCGATTGTCCTTCCAGACACTGCCCAGCGTATCGGGAGTGATGACGATTGGAGCAAAGGCGGTAGATGGCTTGGCATGGAAGAAGCCAAAGCCGTTCTGTAGATCATCGAGTACCAGACGGCGCAGGGAGACGTCGTTGCAGATGGTAATCAGGCGAATGGCGGCAGAGGCCTGTTCGCGATTGGCGCCCATGGGAACCGCGCCGATGATCACCGCCACCTCGGCTTCGAAGTCGATGGCGAGATCGGGATTGGTCGCGATAATGGGGTCATGCGGCGCCGAGAGGGAATCGGAGGCGCCCTGGTAGAGCAGCGGCCTGTCGGATTGCAGTTCGGCATCCTTGCTGCCCTTGAGGCTTCGCACACGCTCCAGGTGACTGAGATAGCCGGAACCATCTATCCACTGGTATGCACGAGGCAGCGGCGCCAGTGCGTCAGCCGGGTTAAATGGTTGACCCGCAATGGCACGCGCCTCTAGTTCGCTCCCCAGGGCGTCCAGGGCGGGTTGCGCGCGGCCCCAGTCGTCAATAGCGGCCTGAAGATTGGGAGCGATTCGACCAGCAGAGACAAAGCGGCTCCCATCACTTGAAAGCACGACGAGCTGTCCATCCGGACGACCGTTCTTAAGCGTTGCAAGCTTCATCAGTTCTTTTCTCGTGCTGGTGTGACCATGGAGCGCTTTTGCCTGTTGACCGGCGTCACTATAATGTCGCGAACGGCCCTAGCGTTCTCTTAAGACTGCTTCAGGACGCGTTGTGCATCACATCATGGGATCTCATGTTTAATCCAGGCAGGAATTTCGGACGCGCCCTTGTTTTGCTGGTGCTAGCGGCTGTGTGCCTCGTGCTGGATGTCAACACGGCTTATGCCCAGGCGACCCAATGCGCGAGACTAGAGGACATGCTTCGCCAGGTCGACCGCAATGGCGACTTCCGGCAGATGGGCGGCAATTCCCAGGCGGCGCGCAGCGCGGCACGAGACGTCCAGCGGATGGAAAGCCGCTATATTCGCGAAGGCTGCAACGATGATGCAAAGGCTGGTCGACGGCTGACGCCGCAATGCACGGAGATCGGCCGGGAAGTGTTGCGGCTGCGTGATGTTGCAGCCTCCGTCGGGGAGCAGGTTGAATCGGCTAATGCCGTGGCCGGGCAGCGTGAGGCCATTTTGCAGGAGATGGCGCGCTTTGGTTGCGGGCGCAATTCTGGCTCAAGCGCAACATTCAGCAACGAGCGGCAGTCCGTTTTTGATCGGATTTTCGGCACGACTTCGGAAGGCGACTTCAGCGGCGGGCAGATGATCGATGGTGGCGAATACTGGGGTTATCAGGGCTACCAGACAGTGCGCACAGTGTGCGTTCGCCTGAGCGATGGTTACTTCTGGCCCATCAGCTACGCCACCTTGCCGGACTACGTCCTCAATGACGCACAAACCTGCCAGGCTAGCTGCACGACAACGCCGGTGGCCTTGTACTTCTACGACAATCCGGGACAAGAACCAGAGCAGATGCGCAATGAGTTCGGCGAGCCCTATACGGCATTGCCGAGCGCGTTCAAGTATCGCACTGAACTTGATACCAGCCCTTCAGCAAGCTGCAAGGTGGCGCCGCAGTCCGACGGCACTTTGTCAGTTGCGACGGGAAGTGATGGGAGCACACGCACCATGCTCGAAGTGCGCGGCGTGCAGTTTCCCTTGCCTTTGCGCGACCCTCGCGGCGTGCAGCCGGTTGCGGCAGCCGAGGCGCCCATCCAGGCTCCGCTTGAAACCGTAGCGCTCGTTGATGTTCCCCTGCCCCGCCCGCGCCCGGCTGGACCAGGTGAAACCGTAGTCTCACGTCCGGTGCAGACTGCGCAGGACAATGAGCTGCGGCTTGTTCAGTTCGGCAACAAGGTGGTCAGGGTAGTCGGTCCAGACACGCCGTACGCCCAACCAACGGAAGCAGGGACTTAAGCTCAGGACCATCGTGACGACCGGTCAAGGCCAGGCGCAAGGGTAGAAATAGTGCCTTGCCCTTTCGGCCTGTGGCCGCCTTCAGCGCGTCGGTCCAATGAGACCATGTGGTCTGGTCCCATGGCTCGGGTGGCAGCAAGGCCTTGGCGAGATCCAGGAAATCACGATCCTCCTCGGCTACAACGGGCTCGATGGGTCCGGTGACTAGCTTGGCCAAATCCTTGATGTCATCGAACTTGGCGAGATTATCGCGCAGCAGCAGCCACATGGTCTCGCCTTCAAGACCCAGGCTCGACAGGCGCGACTGGACGGCCTCAAAAGGCATGGCATGAAGCAGGCGGGCATTGAGCGTATTGAGCTCGGCGGGATCAAACCGGGCAGCACCGTGCGAGATCATGCCGAAGTCGAGCCGGTTGGCGATCTCGTCGAGTGTCTCGTAGGTTTCGATCGGCAGGCTGGTGCCCGTGATCGAAGCCATGATGGCGATGGCCATAGGTTCGTAACCCTCGGCGCGGAAGTCGGCGATCGACTGTGAACCCAAGCGCTTGGAGAAGCCCTGCCCTTCTGCGTCGGTCAGCAGATTGTGGTGAGCAAACGTCGGGACTGTGCCGCCTAGCGCCTCGAAGATTTCGATCTGCGTGCCGGTGTTGGAGACATGATCTTCGCCGCGGATTACATGGGTGATGCCGAGGTCGATATCGTCCACGACCGAGGGGAGCGTATAGAGATAGCTGCCGTCTTCGCGGACCAAGACGGGGTCGGACATGGACGCGGTATTGACTGTCTGCGGGCCTTTGATGAGGTCGTCGAAGTGAACGGGCCGGCCATCGAGCTTGAAGCGCCAGTGCGGCTTGCGCCCTTCTGCTTCCAGACGAGCGCGATCCTCGTCGGTCAGCTTGAGCGCGGCGCGATCATAGATAGGCGGCTTGTTGAGCGCCCGGGCGCGCTTGCGCCGGCGGTCGAGTTCATCTTCCGTCTCGTAGCATGGATAGAGACGGCCGGCCGCGATCAGGCGCTCCTTGGCTGCTTCGTAGAGCGCGGTACGTTCGGACTGGCGCACGAGGATATCCGGGGTGACGCCAAGCCAGGCCAGATCGACCTCGATGCCGTCGGCAAATTCCCGGGTCGAGCGCGCCTGGTCCGTGTCGTCCATGCGCAGGACATAGCGACCGCCGTGCCGGCGTGCGTAGAACCAGTTCAACAGCGCCGGGCGTGCATTGCCCAGATGAATGCGGCCGGTGGGGGACGGCGCCCAGCGTACAACGGTCATCCCAGGGTTCGGTCCTTGTAGCCATTGGTGATCGGATAGCGCCGGCCGAGCCCGAAAGCTTTCACTGTCAGCTTGGGTCCAGGTGCGGACTGGCGCCGCTTGTATTCAGCGATATTGAGCAGCCGCTCGATGCGTTTAACCAAGGCAGGATCATGCCCCCGCTCCACCAGGACTTCGAGGGGCAACTCGTCCTCGACAATTGCAGTGAGGATTTCGTCCAGAACAGGATAGGGCGGAAGACTGTCCTGGTCGGTCTGGTTTGGACGCAGTTCGGCGCTAGGCGCCTTGTCGATGATCGCCTGGGGAATGACGTTCCCTTCCTGACCAAGGCAATCCACCGGCCGATGGCTGTTGCGCCAGGCGGCGAGGCGATAAACCTCCATCTTGAACATGTCCTTGAGCGGATTGTACCCGCCATTCATGTCGCCATAGATGGTGGCGTAACCCACACCCATTTCGGACTTGTTGCCGGTTGTCAGGAGCATGGAACCGAGCTTGTTGCTGACAGCCATCAGGACCACGCCGCGCATGCGGGACTGGATGTTCTCCTCGGCGATGTCGGCCGGGCGATTGTCGAAAATAGGTGCGAGTTCGATCAAGGCATCATCGACAGGGTTGCCGATGGAGACGATGTCGTAGCGCACGCCCAAGCGCTGCGCACAATCCTTGGCATCCCTGAGACTTTCCTCCGAGGTGTAGCGATAGGGCAGCATGATGCAGTGCACGTTTTCCGCGCCAAAGGCGTCGACGGCCATGGCAGCAACAACGGCACTGTCTATGCCGCCGGACAGCCCGAGCACCACATGCTTGAAGCCGTTCTTGCGGACATAGTCGCGCAGACCCAGAACGCATGCCATCCACGGCGCTTCTTCAGTGGTTGTCAGTTCGGTGACTTGCCCGTCTACGCAGGTCCAGCCTTCTTCCTTCAGAACCCAATCGGAGACGATGAAGTCCGTCTCGAACGACTTGCCCTGGAAGGCCAGCTTGTTGCCGGGCTCCAAGGCAAAGGAGGCGCCATCAAAGATCAGTTCGTCCTGCCCGCCGACCTGGTTGAGATAGAGCAAGGGGATGTCGTGTTCGGCGACGCGATCGCGCACCAGTTCCTTGCGGATGTGCTGCTTGTTGGTCCAATAGGGCGAACCATTCGGGCAAAGAAGAAGCTGGGCGCCGCGCATGGCAAGGTTTTGGCAGACGCTTGGGTGCCAGATGTCTTCGCAGATCGGAATTCCGACGGGCACGCCCTTGACCGTCACCGGATCGGCCAGCGGACCGGACGTGAAATAGCGCTTCTCATAAAAAACGTCGGCATTGGGAAGCTCGCGCTTGTAACGCGTGGCGGTAATCTCACCTTTTTCGGCTACGAGCACCGCATTGAATAGGCAAGACTTCTCAAACCAGATGGTAGGGAGGATGAGCGCGAGCTCTGTGCCAGCAGTCTGTGCCACGAGGTCGCGCGCCGCCTGCATGGCGTCTGCCACGAACTTGGGCTTGAAGAGCAGATCATCGGGAAAATATCCCGTGAGGAACAGCTCGGAAAACATCAGTATGTCGGCCTTGGCGGCCAGCGCATCGGCCAGGGCGCTGCGCGCCAGGGACAAGTTTCCCGCCAAATCTCCCACCTTGGGATTGAGCTGGGCAAGCGCAATTCTGAGGCGGTCTGTCACTGCTAACGGGCTCACTGGCTGGAAAAGAGCTTGGCGCATCACCTAAGGGCAACGCGCGCAAGACTTATCGCCTCACCTACGGGAGGGCAAGCCAGCAAAGGCAGTTGGCTTCAGGCTCAAAAGCGCCCCGTCAGTTCCAGAAGTCCGCCATAGCGGAGCATGGAGAAAGGATTGTTGTCGATAATAAAGCGCTGCGTTGAAAGCGTAGGAGGCGAGTAGGTTTCCGGTGAGGTGCCGTTAGGTTGCGGAGGAGTGATTGTTGCCGTGTCCCAAGTGGCATCGTATTGCCCCTGCATGTACGAAGCGCGGCCGCCCACGCGGATGGTAAGGTTTTCAGTGGGGTGGAAGCCGACCATAAGCTTGCCGGATGCTCCATAGCCAAAGCCGTTGATTTCAGCTGCGGAAGCCTGAAGCACAGTTCCACTCTGGCCGGGCGCTTCAAACGCGCCGTAGGTGCCAGAAACCCATGCATATGGGATCGCAGCCGCTTCGCCGGTAATGTCAAAGCCACCGCCATCAAACTTACCGGCGAGACCGAGCTTCAGGGCATGAACATCAAAGTTGTTAACTTCACTATCGAAGCCAACGTCCCATCCCGGCGATGAGGGCGACCAAGAAATATCCGCGGACGTTTCGGCTGTGGTGAAATTGGCGCGGCCAGTGTCAGGAGAGTCATTGGTGTATTGATAGCCGGTCACGAAGCCGAAGCTTGCTGTATCGCTGCCCAAAGGCAGCCAACCGAAATCGGCGCCAAGGTAGCCTAGCCGTGCTGCTGGAAGATCTACGTCTGAAGCGAAGTTGTTGCTGTAGTCCCCATCATGCGCAATCCCGTAGCCGCCGAAGGCTTCGACATAGGAGTTTGTTAGCGTATCGTTGACGCGCGCAAACACCTCTCCGGAGCTGGTCTTGGTGTTCATCGTCTCTGAATAAGAGCCGATGTTATGTTCTTGCTGGCCAAGCGAGTACCAGTACCGAACACCGGCTTCGAACTCGAGGGAGTCCTCTTCCATTCCCCATTCCTGGGTATAGGCAGGGCGGATGTCCTGATATCCCCCGATGTAGTCGGCTGCCGGCGTCGGAGACGCGGCTAGTAGCGAGGCGATCGCAGTGGTGCCAAGCAGCGAGCGGTACATGGAGAACTCCGGAACAGTGCCTTGTAATGACACCTTATTGATCACTTATTAGGGTTAATGTTCCGCTAAGCCGCCACCGATTGGCTTCGAAAGAGTTTGACGGACGGTTCAGCAAAAACAGCGTGGCAGAGTCCGCGCAGGTGCGGTAAGCGATACGCGCCGCCCCCGGCAGTCTTGTGCCAGAAGGCTCGAATGAGTGATTTGAATGACTTGTCGCATTTTGGTTGTTGAAGACGAAATCTTTGTTGCGACAGAGATCGAACATGTCATTGGTGAAATGGGCTTTGCTACCGTGGGCATAGCGGCGGATCGCAAGACGGCTCTGGCCTTAGCTTCTGAAACGGACGTGGCTCTGGTCGATCTCAACCTGCGGGACGGCCCTACTGGCATGGCCATTGGAGAGGCACTTGCCCAGCAGCACGGCATCACCGTGCTCTTTATGACGGCCAATCCATCCCAGCTTGGAAATGGTGTGCCGGGGACGATCGGCGTTTTGCCCAAGCCTGTAACGGACAGTGACTTGCGCGCCGCCGTTGCTTTTGCAGTGTCCGAGCGAAAGGCGGGCAATGCTTCGCCACCACGCCGGCTGCAGCTGTTTGGTCAATAGAAGTTATGCGTTCAGCTTTTCAGCTGTGCAAGCGACCAGTACGCTGCAGGCTTTCCACCGGCATATCGATCTCCACTCGCAAACCATCGGGCTCCCAGATGCGTTCGAGCTTACCATTGAGCTGCCCCTGAACGCTCAGCTCGATCATGCGGGACCCGAAGCCGCCACCGCTTGCCGCGTTCTCGACTGCCGGTCCGCCGATTTCCTTCCACGAGAGATGATAGTGACCGCCGGTGTGTGAGCCGGTGAGCACCACCCTGCCCCCTTCGGCAGACAGCGAGCCGTATTTGGCCGCATTGGTCGCCAGTTCGTGAAACAGAAGCGCAAGTGGAGTCGCTGCTGCGTCGTCGATCGCCACATCGTCACCCAGGATGGACATGCGGTCTTCCTCACCGGCGCGATAAGGCTGCATCAATCGCTCGACGAGTTCCTTCAAAGTTCCCCGCGCGCCAGCTGAAGCAGAGGCATGCGAGCGGGGCCGGATATAGTCGTGCGCCTCACCAAGCGCGAAGATGCGCTGCCGCAACTCGTCGGCATAGGGCTTGATATCGGGTCGGCTGCGGGCCGAAAGACTTATAATGCCGTTCAGAACAGCGAAGATGTTCTTGATACGATGGCTCAACTCCTGCGCCACCAGTTCGCGCTCCTCGGCTGCGATCTTGGTGTGGTGGATATCGGTGCAGGTACCGAACCAGCGCACGATCTTGCCGGAGGCGTCGCGGATCGGCAAAGCTAGGCCAAGGGTCCAGCGGTAGGTGCCGCTGTGATGCTTGAGGCGATATTCAATCTCGTACGGTTCGCCAGTTTCGAGCGAACGCTTCCAAACTTCACGAGCACGTTCCTGATCATCGGGATGGAACATGTTGTTCCAGCCCTCGCCGTCCGTGCTGCCCACAGGTACGCCCGTGAATTCATACCAACGCGCATTATAGTAGTCGTGATAGCCGTCGGGCAGGGTCGACCAAACCATTTGAGGCATGGTGTCGGCAAGCGTGCGGAACTGGAGCTCGCTCTGCTTCAGAGCATCGGAAATCCGATGCTGCTCCGTCACGTCGAAAACCACGCCTGGAAAGCGTTGCGCCTTGCCATCTGCACCCAGGCGCGGGCGGCCTGATGCAACCACCCAACTGGTGCTGCGGTCGCTGCCCAGGAGGCGGTACTCTGAACGAAATGCAGCACCAGTTTGCAAAGCCTCTTCAATCTCGGTGCTAACCCGCTCGGCGTCGTCAGGATGAATGGCGCGCAGGAAGTCGCTGACCGGAACTCCCAAGCCAGCGCGCAGTGGATCAAGGCCATACATCTGGGCGAACTTGTCATCGGCGGTGACCACATCGGCGAGCACATCCCAGTCCCAGGTACCGACAAGACTGGAACCGTTGAGCGCGAGGGAGAGGCGCTCTTCGCTACGGGCAAGCGCCTTTTCAGCTATCATCCTGTCGGTGATGTCATGAAGAATGGCGAGTGATCCCAGGGGAAGACCATCATCGCCCATGACTGGGCTGTAGTGCAGTTCAAGCCAGAAGGTTTCGGGCTGGCCATCAAGGTTTAAGACCATCTCGGCAGCAGGCAGGCTGGTCGCGAGCCCAGCCAGGCCACGTTCGATCTTGTCTCTATTGAACTCCGCGGCTTCAGGCCATGCTTCCAGTGCAGGCTTGCCGAAGATTTCCGGATGCCTTGCGCCGGCAAAATCAGCATAGGCCTGATTGTAGACCAGAATGCCTTCTTTCCCGATCAGCATGGTCATGGGCGTAGAGCTGGTCAACATGACCCGCACTGCGCCTTTAAGGCTTTCGGACCAGGAGGTGATGGGACCTAGTGGGGTGGCAGACCAGTCATATTCGCTGACGAGCTTGAGCAGCCCGATCTGCCCCAGCCGTTCAAGAGTTTCAGGAGTGGCCGCGGGAAACAGATGATGGGGCATGCGCGGCTTTCATTGGAGCGAACACTGGTTGTTGGCAGAGCACAGCAACCGAGGTTCGTCCATCAACGCTCCAGAGCTGGTTTGGTTGGGTAGCTGAAGCTATTCTCCAGCCGCCCACTGGCGACGCGGTGGCTTTTGAATGTGTATTTCTTCGGCCACAAGGAAAGCGAGCTCCAAGGCTTGGCTCGCGTTCAGCCGCGGATCGCAATAGGTGTGGTAGCGGTCGGACAGCGAAGCTTCCGTCACGGCCGACACACCGCCCACGCATTCCGTGACGTCGTCACCAGTCATCTCGATATGCACACCGCCGGCATAGGTGCCGAGCTCGCGATGGATCTCGAAGAACGACTTCACTTCCGAAAGCACCCGCTCGAACGGACGCGTCTTGTAGCCAGAGGAAGCCTTGATTGTATTGCCGTGCATGGGATCAGAGCACCAGACCACAGTGCGTCCCGCCTTCTGCACTGTCTCAATAAGACGCGGCAGGTGATCGTTGATCTTGTCCGAACCGAAGCGAGCGATCAAGGTGATGCGGCCTGCTTCATCGGTGGGGTTCAAGCGGTCAAGCAGACGCAGCAGATCTTCGCTGGTGAGCGACGGACCGCACTTGATGCCGATTGGGTTCTTGATGCCGGCGAAATACTCGACATGGGCTGCATCGGGCTGGCGCGTCCGATCGCCGATCCAAAGCATGTGGCCTGAGGTGGCATACCAATCATTGGTGATGGAGTCGCGGCGCGTAAGTGCCTCTTCGTAGCCAAGCAGGAGCGCCTCATGGCTCGTGTAGAAGCTGGTCTGGCGAAGGGCAGGCGTATTGTCGGGATTGAGGCCCAGCGCGCCCATGAAGGTGATCGCATCGTCGATCTTGCGAGCGACTTCTTCATAGCGCGGATACCAGTTCGAGCCCTTCATGAACCCGACAGTCCACTCATGAATGCGGGTCAGTTCGGCGTAGCCACCCATGGAGAAGGCGCGGAGCAAGTTCAGGGTTGCCGCCGACTGCCGATAGGCCTGGAGCATGCGATCTGGATCGGGCACACGCGCCTTTTCGTTGAAGTCGATGGAATTGATGATGTCGCCGCGATAGCTCGGCAGTTCAACCCCGTCGATGGTTTCAGTATCTGCGGAACGCGGCTTGGCAAACTGGCCGGCCACGCGGCCAACCTTGACCACTGGCTTGCTGGCACCGTGGGTGAGCACAACGGCCATCTGCAGAAACACGCGAAAAAAGTCGCGGATGTGGTCCGCGCCATGCTCCGCGAAGCTCTCGGCGCAATCACCGCCCTGCAGTAGGAAGGCATCGCCATGCGCAACGGAAGCGAGCCGCGCCTTGAGGTCGCGCGCTTCGCCGGCAAAAACCAATGGCGGGAAGGTCGCCAGTTGACGCTCCGCCTCAGCGAGTGCAGCAGGATCAGGGTAAGCAGGAACCTGGGAAATCGGCTTGTGGCGCCAGCTATCAGGGGTCCAGGTCGTCATGTCAGCTTTTCCTTGCGGCTCGCAACAGCGTGGATGGCGGAATACCAAGGCTTTCCCCACCTGCCAAGTGCAATCGGGTTACGCCAACTTCCCATCAACCGCCGATCTTCTCACCATTCCGGTAGACATAGCTCGGGGCCTTGAAGGTGACGAGTTCTTCTGCGGCAGATGGGTGGAGCGCCATGGCGCGGTCGAAGTCGGCCTTGCTGGCATTCATGCCCATGGGAATGGCAACAAGCTGGATCATCTCAGCAGCGCCCGGCCCCAGAATGTGGCAGCCAAGTACGCGGCCATTGTCCCTTTCCGTGATCAGCTTGAGGATCATGCGCTCGGTCTTGGATGAGAGCGTGTTGATCATGGGCCGGAAACGGGCAACGTATACATCTATGTCGCCGGTGATTGCGGCCTCAGTTTCGCTGAGCCCGATGACACCAAGTTCAGGTTCGGCGAAAACTGCCGTAGGGATGAGGCCATAATCTACTGCCTGCCGATTGTTGTTGAAGAGGGTTTCGGCGAAGTACCAGCCTTCGCGGATTGCGACGGGCGTCAGTGCGGCCCGACCGGTCACGTCCCCAACAGCATAGATGGAGGGTACGAACGACTGCGAATAGGCATCGACAACAATCGCGCCATTCGGTCCAAGCTTGACCCCTACCTGCTCCAGGCCGAGACCTCGCGTGTTCGGGAGCCGGCCTGTGGCGAACATAACGACGCCATAAGGCGCGGTGACGCCACTGCTGAAGGTCGCCGCGATGTCCTTGCCATCTTGTGCCAGCGAGCTGATGGTTGTTCCGTAGATGAGCTTGATGCCACGCTCAATAAGGCCAGCTTCTAGCCCGACGCGCATGTCTTCGTCGAAACCGCGGAGCAAGCGCTCACCGCGATAAACAATCGTGGTGTTGACACCTAGCCCGGCGAAGATGGTGGCGAACTCTACAGCGATATAGCCGCCACCCTCGATCAGAATCGAGTGCGGCAGTTCTGGCAGATCGAAGGCTTCGTTGGACGAGATGGCCAGTTCGGCACCGGGGATCTCGGGGATGAAAGGATGTCCGCCCGTGGCAACGAGGATGTACTTGGCCGACAGCTCACGCCCCTGCCCCAATACCTGGACGCTGTTGGGCCCGGTGATCACCGCCCGATTCTTGATGATCTCGACGCCGGGCTTAGCCAGGTTGGACGCGTAGGCATGCTCAAGCCGCGTGATCTCTTTTTCCTTGGCAGCGACGAGGGTCGGCCAATCAAAAGATGCGTCTACCTGCCAGCCAAAGCTGCTCGCGACCTCAAAGCTGTCCTTGAACCGCGAAGCATAGACATAGAGCTTTTTGGGTACGCAACCGCGAATGACGCAGGTGCCGCCAATACGGAACTCCTCGATAACGACGACCTTGGCGCCATATGTGGCCGCCATGCGCGCCGCACGCACACCGCCCGAGCCGCCGCCGACAACGATCAGATCATAATCAAAGGACATGGAAGCTCCTGGCTAAACGCTTCATCGTAGAAATACGATACATATGGTGCGGCGTTGATCACAAAAAAAGACCCCGCACAAGGCGGGGTCTTCTTGGCTATGGCGCCAGCTTCTAAAGTTCAATGCCCTGGGCGCGCAACTCGGCGCGTACTTTAGCGAAGAATTCCGGGCGGACATTGTTGGTGAACACCTGCATGACGCGCTGCAGATCGATATTGACTTCGGAATTGGCGAGCGAAAGCTTCTGCCCCGTAGGGGTCTCGTAGAAAGCTACGATCTCCTGCAACTCCTCGATGGTAAAGCGAACGGCATAAACACGGGCGAACTGGTCAAGCAATTCGCCTTTCCGGCCGCGATACTCTTCCAAAATCTTGCCGATGGCCGTGTTGGTTTGCTCGGAAATCTCAGGGTTCTGCTGCACGATCTGGCGCATCGAGCCAATGGCGATTTCCACCATGGTGGTCTCGAATACGGCAGCACGATCGGTCAGGTCCACGTACTTGCGGGCCAGGGCAAGCTGCTCGGGTGGCACTTCCTGCGCCATCGCCGGCGCCGCGAATGCCAGGACGGCGGCGCTCAGTGTCACTGCCAGAAGCGCTTTGCCGCGCGAGATCATACCGGTCATGTCGTTATCCTTTGTCCCTAAAGGCTGTGGCCGCTTGAAAGTGCTTCTACCCCGACCGGCGTCGCCACATAAGCTGTTTCGCACATCTTGATGAACAGCCCATGCTGGACCACACCTGCTATGTCCAGCAAGTCGCGCGAAAGCGCTTCTGGATTCGAAATGCGGCCAAAAAAAGCATCGAGAATGAGATGCTTGCCATCGGTTTCGAAGGGCGTCCCAGGCGCGAACTCGCGAAGGCGCAAGCCGCCTTCTGCATTATGTTCCTCCAGCACTTCCGTAAGGGCGCGCTGCGTTGCTCCCAAGCCGAAGCGGTTGACTTCGATCGGGAGTGGAAAGCGGCCGAGTACCGACACCAGCTTGGATGCATCGGCAATGACGATCATGCTGGTCGAGGCTGCGGCCACGATCTTCTCGCGCAGCAAGGCCCCGCCCCCACCTTTGATGAGGTTGAGCTGCGGGTCGATCTCATCGGCGCCATCGACCGTGAGATCGAGATAGTCGAGGTGGTCGAGGTCAGAGAGGGGAATGTTGAGCGAGCGTGCCTGCTGCGCCGTTGCTTCAGATGTCGGCACACAGATGCAGTCAAACCCGTTTGCGACCTTCTCCCCGAGTAGGTCTACAAAGTGTTTCGCGGTTGATCCCGTCCCAAGACCGAGTTGCATACCGGGCTCGACCTTGGTGAGCGCCATGGCGGCAGCCTGTCGTTTCAGATCTTCGCTCAAGTCTAATACCCTCTGCTATCCCGCGTTCCTTGCCGAGCAAGGATCACAAGTCAACACTACCTTTTTAGGTTGATCACGGGTTGGTGATCTTCCCCTGTAACTTTCCAGCAACACATATCAGCGAAGGTAAGGAGAATATGGCGTAATGGGGGCAAGCGACCCTTTTCGCTGCCAACCATTAGGCGTAAGCAACCAATATATTTCAGTGTTCGGACCGATGTTCCGTTCTACTTCAAGAGGCCAAAGTCGTCAGATGTTCAACGTGAAGTCAGTGATAGCCGTCGGGCTGTCGATAATCTTGTCGGCAACCAGTGTCGTGCCGAGCATGGCGGCGCGGGTCTACAATACTTCGACCAACACTTGGGAAGAGCCTTCGGCTGCTCCCAAGAGCACCCGCCGCGGCAGCCCCATCAAAAAGGAAGTCGTTGACTACGCTTCCAACTACAAACCGGGCACCATAGTGATCGAGACAGATGAACGTCGTCTGTATCTTGTACTGGAAGACGGCAAGGCGCTGAAATATGGCATCGGCGTTGGCCGCGAAGGCTTTACCTGGTCGGGCACGAACCGGATTAGCCGAAAGGCAGAATGGCCCGGCTGGACTCCCCCGGCACAAATGCGCAAGCGTGTTCCTGACCTGCCGGCCTACATGCCTGGTGGTCCGGACAATCCGCTTGGCGCCCGCGCCCTCTACATCGGCTCGACTCTTTATCGCGTGCACGGCACGTCCGAGCCGTGGTCGATCGGTCAAGCTGTTTCCTCTGGCTGCATTCGCCTCACCAATGAGGATGTGATCGACCTTTATGAACGCGTGAAGGTCGGCGCCACCATCGTGGTCAACCATTAAGCGGAACAAATTGCTTTCAAGGGCTGCCTCCGGGCAGCCCTTTTTGTTTGTCTAATACTTTGAAAATGGGCATCAAGCGGGTAAGTTTATCCCATGACCATGCTTACGTCCGCCGCCCGGCCGCTTGTTGACCGTTACGGCCGGCACATCTCCTATCTTCGGATTTCAGTCACCGATCGATGTGATTTCCGCTGCGTTTATTGCATGGCGGAAAACATGACCTTCCTTCCCAAGAAGGAAGTCCTGAGCTTCGAGGAGATCGAGACCATCTCCCGAGCCTTCATAGATCGGGGTGTCACCAAGATCCGGCTTACCGGCGGCGAGCCGCTGGTGCGGCGCGACATCATGGAACTGGTGGATACGCTGGGCAGCCGGATCGGCGATGGGCTTGAAGAACTCACCTTGACCACCAACGGAAGCCAGTTGAGCAAACACGCTCGAGGGCTCTTCGCTGCCGGTGTGCGGCGGCTCAACGTTTCTCTTGATACGCTTGACCCACAGCGCTTCGCCGAGATCACGCGACGCGGGCGCCTCCACGATGTGCTTGCCGGCATCGATGCCGCACAGGCAGCGGGCCTGGCGATCAAGATCAACATGGTCGCCATGGCGGGCGTGAACGAGGATGAGATCGAGCCCATGATGGCATGGGCGCATGGCCGAGGAATGGGGCTAACCTTGATCGAGGGCATGCCCTTGGGCGAGGTTGGCATTGACAGAGTGGACAGCTACCTTCCTCTGCGCGAACTGCATGACCGTTTAGCGCGGCGCTATGACCTGACCAAGCTCGACAAGAAAACCGGTGGACCTGCCCGGTATGTTCATGTGGCTGAAACCAACGGCATCTTAGGCTTCATTACGCCCATGAGCCACAATTTCTGTGAGAGTTGCAATCGCGTGCGGCTAACCGCTACTGGCCAGCTGTTCATGTGCTTGGGGCAGGATGATCAGGTGAACCTGCGCGACGCTTTGCGCGAGGGCGGCTCCGAGGCGCTGGATGCGGCGCTGGACCAGGCCATGCTGCTCAAGCCGAAAGGACATGACTTCGTGCTGGATCGCAGCCGGACGGCACCTGCCGTGACGCGGCATATGAGTGTAACCGGTGGCTGACGGCCGCGACAATCTGGACTGGTGAGAAGCGATGGGCGAAACGATCACGATAACGGCCAGCGATGGATTCACCCTTAACGCCTACCGTGCAGCTCCTGAGGGAGCGCCGCGCGCCGGCGTTGTCGTTATCCAGGAAGTATGGGGCGTCAACAATTGGGTCCGCAGCGTTGCGGACCGGTTTGCGGCTCATGGTTATCTGACCGTGGCGCCAGCAATGTTTGACCGACTGGAGTTTGGTTACGAAAGCGAGAACTACGGACCGGACCAATTTGTTGTCATCGGTGAGATGATGAAGAGGTTCGATTACAAGACGGCGCTGCTTGATGTGGAGGCCGCAGTGGGCGCGGCAGCGGAAGCGGGAAAGGTTGGCATCACTGGCTATTGCTTTGGCGGCGCTGTCAGTTGGCGAGCGGCCAACCAGGGTCTGGGGCTAAGCGCGGCATCGGGCTATTATGGTGGTGGTGTTCCTAACTATATGGAGCTGGAGCCACAAATACCGCTTGAAATGCACTTTGGTGACCAGGACAAGGGCATCCCGCTCGAACAAATCGAAGCCCTCAAGAGCAGGCATTCAGACGTGCCAATTTTCGTCTATCCGGCTGGTCATGGCTTCTGCAACAGCGACAGGGCAGCGACCTTCAACGAGGCAGCATGCACCAAAGCTTCTGCAAGAACGCTAGCCTTCTTCCGCCAGCATCTTGGCTGATTTCGCTACCTGGCATCGCTTCCTCGAGGATGCGTGGGACGCCTTTACGAACGCGCCGCTTTCCAAGCGCAAGGCAATGCTATTCGTAATGCTGGCAGACGGTCTGCTGGATGAATTGTTCGAGCACCAGACTGAATCTGATGATAGAATTGAATTCCGCCAGAAAGTAGCGGCGCACTCCTCATCGCTGGCCCTGATGATGAAACTGGCGGCACATCGACCAGAGGGCCCGACCCTTGTCTTGGCTGAACACAAAATACCAGTCGCTCACTACGGAAGTCTGTCTGTCGAGGACTTCATGGTAAGCCTCTACAACGATCATTCCGTTCAGCGGCTGATGGTTGATGTTGGGGATGGCGAGCCTACAGCAGCCGAGTACGTGCTGAAGGATGCGCTGGCCGAACTTCTTCGGCTATCGCCACCAGTGCAACTCTAGCCAGGACTATCCGGAGACGATCATCCGCCGCCCCTGCCCTCCGCGCGCTCGATCAGTTCTACAATGATCCCGTCCGGATCGCGCACGAAGGCGACACGTCTGATGAGTTCGGTGTTGTGGGCGAGGCGCGGCCGCTCAAGGATGGGAACACCGGCACGCTCCAGCCGGTTGACCATTTCGTCGACATCGGTGACAGCAAAGGTCAGGTGACGCATGCCCGCTTCTCCCATCGGCACATCGCGGGAGGATGCGATTGCACCCGTCGGCGCGAAAACCTCAAGCATGGCGCCGCCAGCATCCAGGAATGCCATCTCTCCAGTGGCCTGCGGCTTACGCAGCACCAGCCGCAGGCCAATCAGGTCGCAGTAGAAGGCTATGGTTCGATCGAGGTTACCTGAAGTGGTGCCGACATGCTCGAAACCGATCAACATGGCGCGTTCCTACTTGTCGTCATCAACAACGATGGCGAAGTCGAGTGGCAGAGCCGTGGTGTACTTGATCTGGCCCATGGCGAACGCGGAGCTGACGTCAGTCAGGTTGATCTTGCTGATGAGCTTTTTATAGAACGTATCGTACGCGCCGATGTCGGGCACCACGACCCGCATCAAGTAATCGACGTCACCGCTCATGCGGTAGAATTCAACTACTTCGGGGAACTCGTCGATGACCCCAGCAAACTTCCGCATCCAGGCTTCGTTATGTTCGTTGGTCTTGACCGATACAAAGACGGTGACGCCCACATTGACCTTGGCTGGATCCAGCACGGCAACGCGGCGCTGAATGACACCATCTTCCTCCATCTTCTGGATGCGGCGCCAGCATGGGGTGGTGGACAGGCCGACTTTGCGGCCAATTTCGGCAACCGGCATGGTTGCGTCCTTTTGCAGAAGCGTAAGGATCTTACGATCGATCTTGTCTAAAGCCATAATGCCCCCGGAACCAAATTTTGCTGAACCGCCCATATCGGCCAGAAAATCGCGCTAGAAGTGTCACACCCGGCTGCTTAACGCAATAATCTTGCTTCAGAGAAGCTCCAGTACTCGAACGTCTACAGCCCCAGGATCGCCAGCCAGGATTGGGCGTTCCTGCCGTCCTCATGATCTCGTCGCCAATCCTTGGGAAGCTCGAACTCGCCCTGCCAGATGCCACGACGCGCGTCCCGCGCGGCACGTTCCTCGGCCCCATATTTGTCAGCGGAGACTGCATAACCCCCGCTGACCAAGGCAGCAGCCAGATCAACTTTGTTCACGCGACACTCGGCCAGGAGACGCCCATACTGGTCATGCTCCTCTGGCCGGCACTCCACCGCTCCCTTCCGCAGCAAAGACGCCATGTGGTCGCGGGCGGCCATGCCACAGGGCCACTTCTGCCCTGACCCGTCGCGGCAAGTTTGACGCAACTCTGGAGCATCTATGCCGAGTAGCCGCACACGCTGTCCTCCCATGCGAAAGCTATCCCCATCGCTGGCCTGGGCTCCACCTTCTAAGGGCGAAGGAGCCGGTTCAAGGTAGGCAGCAAGTGCTGCTGCGGCGGCTAGCACAAGGATGGCCAGAACCGCCCCTCGAGTGCCGGAAAACACGCTCCTGCTGTGTGATCGCCGAGGCAGGATTTCACCGCATGTTAACTATGAGAACGCTAGTGTTTGGTCCGTAAGCGTAGCGAATGCTTTTAGCATTGGCATTACATAGTAACGAGTAAAGAGTACCCATGTCGCCCCAACCGGCTGTCATCAACGACGTCCGTTCTCAGATGGGACGCGATAGCAAACGCGCTGCGCAAAAGACAGTGCTTGATGCACGCCAGCGTCTCACTTCCAGTTCCGGCACGCGCGCCTCCTTCGACTTCGAGCTGATGCAGGACTATGCGGGATCACGCCTGCGTTCTGCGCTGCCCATCGCCGGCCTCGTGATCATTCTTGCCATTGTGTCGACCTTCTGGGTTCCGCCGGTTTTTACCGCGCTGTGGGCAGGCATGGTGCTGCTGAGCCTGCTCATCGTGGTGCTCGTGGCGCAGCGGTTCAAGGCCAGTGATCCGGCCAAATTCAACGCCGCGCAATGGACCACCACTTTCGTTGTTGGGGAAACAATTTGCGGGTTGTCCTGGTCAACGCTGGCGCTTTTCACCTTCGTGACCAATCCCGAACCGCTCATTCCCGTCATGTTCGCGATGGTTGTGGTGGCGGTGGCAGCCAATGCAGTGGCCACCCATACGCTCCCGCCAGCAACGCTCACCAGCACACTGCCAGTTGCAATCAGCGTTTCGCTCAACCTAGTCATACTCGGCGGCACGCTCAACTATACGCTTGCAACGGTATCCATCTGCGGCGTCATCTTCTTTGTCTATCTGGCCCGGCAACTACACGCCTCCGAGCTCGAAACGATCACGCACCAGGCTGAAAAAGACTCGCTGATCAACGAGCTCGAAGAAGCACGGCAAATGTCGGACGAGGCCCGGCGGCATGCGGAACAGGCCAACATTGCTAAGTCCCAGTTTCTAGCGACCATGAGCCATGAGCTGCGTACGCCACTCAATGCCATCATCGGCTTTTCCGAAGTGCTCAAATCAGAGTTGCTGGGTAATCACCAGGTCCCGCAATACAAGGAATATGCCGGCGACATCCACAGCAGCGGCCAGCACCTCTTGAACCTCATCAATGAACTGCTGGACCTCAGCCGCATCGAAGCTGGCAAGTACGACCTCAATGAAGAGGTGGTTTCCCTCGTCGACATTGCCGAGGATTGCCGCCGCATGATGGAATTGCGCGCCAAGAGCAAGGGTATCGAGTTGGTCTTCAACGTCGGCAATAACCTGCCGCGGCTCTGGGGCGACGAGCGCGCCATCCGCCAGGTGGTGCTGAACCTCCTCAGCAATGCAATCAAGTTCACGCCGCAAAATGGCAAGGTTGTTCTTGTAGTGACCCGGAGCGGAGATGGTGGACAGCTCGTTTCGGTGAAGGACAACGGCCCTGGCATTCCTGAAGATGAGATCGAGACCGTCCTGTCGTCATTTGGTCAGGGATCGCTGGCGCAGAAATCTGCTGAACAGGGAGCGGGACTTGGCCTACCCATCGTGCAGAAAATCATGGAACTGCATCAAGGGCGGTTCGACCTGTTCAGCAAGCTGCGCTTCGGCACGGAAGTCATCGCCACCTTCCCGCGTGCACGCGTGATGGATGCCCTTGCCCCCGTAGTCGAGAAGAAGAGCCGGCTGGAGATTTATTCGGAAGCCGGCTGAGATTTGCTGTAAATCTTAGGCTATACGCAACCAACACCATGATACGGCATGTCCAGCAACGAGGCGGACGTGCAGCACTATTCTGGTAATGGCGCGTTGATCTATGTGACGGAACGAAGTCCTACTGCGGAAGCGGCGGCGTTTGCACGGGCATTAGGCGCCCGAACTGTTCACATCGATCATCTCTCCAGCGAGCACCTTGCCGTTGATCCCAATCTGGTCTTGGATGTCGATCTGCGGAAGATCGACACGGTGCGCCGCTTGAAGCTGCTTCTCATCCGACGCGGTGCGGGGTGCCGGGTGTTCCTAGTGGATCCACATGTCCGAGTGACCAGTGTCCACGCGCAAGTGCTTGGTGCTGATTGCATTATCCCCCGGCCTACCCGGCCCGCTGATGTACACGCGGCCATTCGCAAGCACCACGGCATTGTTCCTCTGGGGAGTGACGAAGCAGCGGTCCGCAAATCCATCGACCACGGCATCAACGTGCTCGACGAAGGATTCCGCTCGTTGGTATCCAGTTCAGTCTTCGACAGCAGCGGCGCCCATGATGCCAGTGGCAAGATCGCCGAGGCAATCGGCGACGTCGGTGCGGCACAATGGCTGGCGACGGTGCGCGGCTACCATGTCGGAACTTACCAGCACTGCATGCTGGTGACCGGCGTAGTTTCCGCTTTTGCCGTAGGCGCAGGCATGGTCCACGCGGATGTGGTAACCCTGACGCTCGCCGGGATGTTGCACGATATCGGCAAGGCCGCGGTACCTCTTCCCATCCTCAACAAATCTACCTCATTGACCGAGGATGAACTTCAAGTTCTGCGGCGCCATCCCGTGACCGGCTATGACTACCTTCGGGCGCACAGCAATTTTAGTCCGGGTGCTCTGCGCAGTGTGCGACACCATCATGAGATGCTGGATGGGAGCGGCTATCCCGATGGGCTGACGGCCCCGGACATCGATGATATCACCCGCATTGTAACCATTTGCGACATCTACGCCGCTATGGTCGAGCGGCGCGCCTACAAGGACGCAGCCAAGCCCGTTCAAGCCATGGCTGTGCTGTCCGCGATGGCCTCAGCGGGCAAGGTGGAGGCAAGCCTCGTGCGCGCCCTCGGCAAAATCATGCTGCCAGTGGAAAACAGTTAGACCGACTTGGTGCTGACGGCGGCGCTGTCGAAAGTCGCCATGTTGTTGTGGAGATGAAGGGCTGTCTTGGCCAAGACGGCGGCCAAGGCAGCGCCACTCCCCTCCCCCAGGCGCATGCCTAAATCAAGCAGCGCCGTCTGCTTCATGGCAGCAAGGGCGCGCGCATGGCTGCTTTCAGCCGATACGTGCGCAAAGAGGCAGTGAGAGATGGCGTTTGGGTTGATCGCGTAGGCGACCGCTGCTGCCGAAGTGGCGACGAAGCCGTCGATGATCACCGGCACCTTCTGATGTCGCGCCGCAAGGAGAGCACCCAGCATGGCTGCGATTTCTCGTCCGCCGAGCCGTGCAAGGACAGACAGCGGATGATCGAGCTGGCCGGCATGGCGCTGCAACGCGAGATCGACGGCGCGTATCTTGCGCTTGAGGCCGGCATCGTCGACCCCAGTGCCGCGCCCCACCCAATCTGCGCCAGTGCCGCCGAAAAGCGCAGCATAGATGGCGGCTGCCACAGTGGTGTTACCAATGCCCATCTCTCCCAGGCAGATCAGGTCAGGCTTACCTGCCACAGCTTCCATGCCATAGGCGATGGTGGCGGCGCACATCCGATCATCCAAGGCCGCCTCCCTAGTAATGTCACCGGTGGGCAGCTCCAGCGCCAGTTCGAATACGCGCAGGTTAAGTTCGTGCAGGGCACAAATCTGTGAAATGGCAGCGCCGCCATTGGTGAAGTTGGCCACCATTTGTGCTGTCACTCCGCGCGGAAAAGCCGAGATGCCCTGATCGGTCACTCCATGGTTTCCGGCGAAGATCGTAACCATAGGATTGTCGAGGCGCGGCTTCGCCCTACCCTGCCAGCGTGCCAGGAACTCCACGAGATGCTCCATGGCGCCCAACGAGCCAGCAGGCTTGGTCAGCCTAGCGTCATGATCGCGCACGGCCGCGACAGCCTTTTCGTCGCCCTCGGGCACGAGCGTCAGCAGTTCGAGGACGTCGGCATAGGCGGGATCAAGTGAGGGCATGGCACGACCAGAGTGCTGTGATAGGAAACTGGCGACCTTGTTGCCCAGAACAGAGCCAAAAGCAATTGAGCGAACCGCAGCAGCAAAACGACGCTATCGAGACCACAATCGTGCTGGAAAGCCGGCCTGAAGAGCGGGAGCACAGCGTTGGCCTCAAGGCCGATCTCCTGATGGCGCTGCGTTTCTTTTCCCGTCTCCCGACCGGCTCGTCACCCCATGCGCAGCCAGAACTAGGAAGAATCGCCACGGCACTGCCTTTTGCGAGTACCCTGATTGGTCTTGGGCCGGCGTTGCTGCTCGTCGCAGGCGTGCTGGTGGGGCTGCCGGAATCCTTTGCCGCAGCTCTCGCCGTCGCAGCCATGCTGCTGGTCAGCGGGGCCATGGCAGACGACGCACTGGCCGATGCTGCCGATGGGCTATTCGGGGGGACAACGGCCGAGCGGCGGCTTGAGATCATGAAGGACAGTCGGCATGGCACCTATGGCGTTGCCGCGCTGACGTTGTTTATCCTCTTGCGGGTGTCAGCCCTCGGCGCCATGGCGGCGATCCATCCCTTGAGCGCCGCGGCAGTATGGCTGGCGGGTGGAGTCGTGGGGCGTTCGGCGTCCTTATGGTTGGCCGTGACCTTGCCGCCTGCCCGCCGAGACGGTGCGTCTGCGGCAGTGGGCCGGTTGAGCGTCTTTCCCTTTGCCGTCGGAGGGGTCTTTGCGGCGATCTTGTTGTTTGTTCTGGGCGGACCGGCAACGAGCCTGGTGGCTCTTGCGGCTGCATTGCTCGCAGCTGTTCTGGTGGTCGCGGGCTGGACGGCGCTGTGCCGGAAACTGATTGGCGGGCAGACAGGCGACCTGATCGGGGCCGCAGGGGCGCTGGTTGAAGTCGCTGTGCTCGGCGCGCTGCTCCCGTTCGTTTGACCCTTGAATTTGATGACGGGCGTGCCTTTATGAGGTTGTCGCAACTGGTGAAAGGCACGTGCGTATGATCTTTATCGGCATCGCGCTGCTTGTTGCGGCAGGATTAGCCCTGCTGATCAGTTCGGATGCTGGCAGCATGGTCGGCATGACGCAGGAGCAGACGGGTCAACTGGTTCCCCTCTTGATCCTGCTGGTGCTGTTTGCCGGGGGATTGTTTACCCGGCGGCGCAAGGCGTCCGAGCTCCTGACCAGCGTTATGCTGTGGGTGGGGATCTTCGCTATTGCGGGGCTGACTTACGCTTATCGCGACGAGATCAACAGTATAGCCGGTCGCGTGGCAGGCGAGTTCCGGCCCGGTGTTGCCCTGGTCGATGCCGAGCAAGGCACCGCTGTCTTCCGGCGGGGCATGGGTGGGCACTTCGAGATCAATGCCACAATTAACGGCCATACGACGCCGATGATCTTTGATACTGGCGCCAGTGCGGTGGTTTTGACCCCTGAAGATGCCGAGGCTGCAGGAATCGACACCAGGGACCTCCGATATTCTATCCCGGTCTCCACGGCCAATGGTACAGGGCGTGCGGCTCGGGTTCGATTGGATCAGATCGAAGTTGGGGGCATTGCCCGTCAAGGCGTAGTGGCATTCATCACGGAACAGGGTGCGCTCGAAACAAGCCTTTTGGGCATGACGTTTCTCGAAACGCTTTCGCGCTATAGCGTCACGCAGAACTCGCTGGAACTGACCGACTAGATCAGCTCGCTGCTGCGAGCCTAGGGCGGCTGACAGCGTCAAGAGCCTTGAGGATGACCTCCGGGCCAGCGCCTGGACGGCACGCTTCGACGCTCAAAATCTGCCGGAATTGGCGGGCGCCGGGGAGGCCATTGGCAAGGCCCAGCATGTGGCGGGTGATGGTGTTCATGCGGGTGCCGCGGGTGCTCTGCTCGCGTTGGGCGTAGTCGGCCATGGCCTGCATGACGGCTTCGAGCGAGGGTGGCTGCTGGTCATCACCGAAGAAGCGGCGGTCGACTTCCGCCAGGATCATGGGATTGTGATAGGCGGCGCGGCCGAGCATGACGCCATCCATGAAGGCGAGTTCCGCTTCAGCAGCTTCCCGCGTTTCGAGGCCACCATTGATGAACATCGGCAGCGGTGCGAGGCGGGCGCGCAGGCGGTGGACCCGGTCATAGTCGAGCGGCGGTATGGTGCGGTTTTCCTTGGGGGAGAGACCCTTCAGCCAAGCCTTGCGCGCGTGAACATAGAGCGCCGCCACGCCCGCATCAACCATCTGGTCGGCGAAACGATCGAGGCTTTGCTCGGTATCCTGATCATCAATGCCGATGCGGCATTTGACAGTGACCGGGCGATCGGTCGCTTCGCGCATGGCGCGAACGCAATCGGCAACAAGTTCGGGCTCGGCCATAAGGCAGGCGCCAAAGCGGCCGGACTGGACGCGGTCGGATGGGCAGCCGACATTGAGGTTGATTTCGCTATAACCGAATGGCTCGGCAAGCCGGACCGCCTGAGCGAGTTCTGCGGGATCTGAACCGCCCAACTGCAATGCTACTGGCTGCTCGACCTGATCAAACCACAAGTGCCGCTCCACGTCGCCGTGAACAATGGCCGCACTGGTCACCATTTCGGTGAACAGCAAGGCATGGCGCGTCAGCACCCGGTGAAAGAACCGACAATGCCGGTCCGTCCAGTCCATCATTGGCGCGACGGAGAACCTTCGGGCTTGTTCAAGCGTAACTGCGGGCTGCTGTGGCAAGGTAACCTGACCGGTGGAAAAGAGGCGGTTCTATACACCCTGGCGGAGCCCAGACCAAGTCGAGCTTTCTAACATGTTAGAGATGGCGTGACGGGCCCGTTTGGATTATCTCAGCGTCACCCTTCCCAGCAGAGCCCGCGTCATGACCCTGCCCCGCCACATCGCAGTGATCGATATCGGCAAGACCAACGCCAAAGTCGTGCTGATCGACAGCGCGACCAGCCAGCAAATTGCAGCCAGGACAACTCCCAATTCGGTGGTCATCGACGGGCTTTACCCGCACGCGGATGTGGAACGGTTGTGGGGCTTTGTCACCAGCAGCCTTGCTCAATTGCAGGTTGAGCACGGCATTGATGGCGTTTCGATCACCACGCATGGTGCTACTGCGGCGTTGATGGCGGGTGATGAGCTTGCCATGCCGGTGCTCGACTATGAGTTCAACGGGCCAGAAGAGACCGCCAGTGAATATGCAGGGGTCCGGCCTTCGTTCAGCGAAACTCTGTCGCCCCGCCTGCCAAACGGGCTCAATCTCGGCGCGCAGATATTCTGGCAAAGCCGGCGCTTCCCGGAGCAGTTTGGCCGAGTGACTGAGATCCTGTGTTATCCGCAATACTGGGCGTGGCGGCTGACGGGAGAGCGTGCGAGTGAGGTGACATCGCTGGGTTGCCATACTGATCTTTGGACGCCTGAGCAGGCCGACTTTTCCAGCCTTGTAGCCCATGAGGGATGGCGAGACCTCTTCCCACCAGTGCGGCCGGCCGCCTCGGTACTGGGCACGATCACCCCAGACGCCGCCCGTCTAACGGGGCTGCCGATCGATACACCGGTGACCTGCGGCATTCATGATTCCAATGCCTCGCTTATTCCGCATCTGGGGGGCCGGGAGGCGCCGTTCACGATTCTATCGACCGGCACTTGGGCTATCACAATGACTGTCGGCGGCGACACGAAAGCTCTCGACCCGGAGCGCGATAGCCTTGCCAATGTGGATGCGTTTGGGCGGCCGGTGCCCACGGCGCGGTTCATGGGCGGCCGTGAGTTCGACATGCTCGTTCCAAGCGTTGTGGAGCCAAGCAGGCAGGACTTGACGCGTGTTATCGAAGGCGACGTGCAGGTCTTGCCGAGCTTTGTTCCGGGCGTGGGTCCCTTCCCAAACGCGCAAGGTCGCTGGACGAGCGAGCCCTCCACCCTTTCGGATGGGGAACGAACCGCTGTGGTGTCACTCTATCTTGCTTTCACGGCCCAGACATGCCTCAAGCTTTGCGGAATTGGCCAAAGCGTCATCATCGAGGGCCCCTTGGCGCGAAATGGCTTGTTCGGCCAAGCGCTTGCTGCGTTGACTGGCGTGCCGATCAGCGCGTCTGCGGATGCGACCGGGACGAGCCTTGGAGCCAGCCTCTTGTTTGGGCCAGAGGACGCCAAAGTGGCGCAGTCACCGGCCATTACACCGCTGGAGGTGGAAGGCTTCGCCGAATATGCCCGCCGATGGCACGAGCGCGTATCGGCAGCCTAGCTGGCAATAGCCTCATCAACCGAGGTCGCTCGCTTGTTGAGTGACCGCTCGCGCAGCCAGATATAAAGCCCGCTGGCAATGATGATGCCGGCGCCCGGGTAGAACCATGGCTCAGGCGGTTCGTTGAAGATGAGCCAGCTGACAATGGCCAGGTATAGCAGGGTCAAATAGTTAAACGGTGCCAGCGTTGAGGGCGGCGCGAAACGGTGGGCGACCGAGATCAGAACGTGGCCCAGCATGCCCACGGTTCCAGCGCCCAAGAAGGCAAGCCAAGTGATTCCGTTGGAAGGCCATTCCCATCCGGTGAAGGCGAAGGGCGTCACCATCAGGAGGGCGATGCCGCCGGCATAGAACTGCTGCGTCATGGCTGTGTCGACGCCCGCCAGCTTGCGGGTGATGATGGAAAAGAGGGCGACAAAGAAGGCGGCTCCCAACGCGAGCAGGGATGCCGGCTGGAAAGCTTCTGTGCCTGGACGAACGATGATCAGGATGCCTATGAAGCCTAGGGTGATCGCAAGCCAGCGGCGCCAGCCTATGGTTTCACCAAGGAGCGGGCCGGACAACGCGCAGACCATGAGAGGACTGGTGAAGATCAATGCGCCGGTGACCGTCAGCGGCAGGTAGCGCATGGCGAGGAAATTGCCAGCCGTGGTAAGCAAAAGGCAGACGCCGCGCAGAACTTCGAGCTTCCAATTGGCGGTGCGGAACAGGCTTTTTCCGCGCAAGGGCCAAACAATCGCCAGGATGAGCCCCACATGAACGGCATATCGGATGAAGACGATTTCGCCGGTCGGAATGCCTTGCGTGGACATCCATTTGGCTGAGGTGTCGAGAAAGATCAGCACCAATTGCGACAGCAGCAGGATGCCTATGCCGGTATTGTGGCGCTCTTCGACGGGCGCGATAGAAGAGGACATTGAAGTTCCGGAGGCTCGGAGGTGGCAGCGAATCGCCGTCAACTCCAGTTAGCGCGTTGTGACCGATCGGGTCTATCGGCTAGCAGACTATTACCCGCAGACTAGCCTTGGCGACGTTCTAGCGTGCTAGAACGTCTCGCTCAGATTGCGGATCTTGAGGGAGGACGCCAGTTCGCCTGAGGTGACCGAACGGCCATGGCGCGGGTTGAACACCAGTTCCGTCTTGCGGCCCGGCAGCAGGGTCACGGCATTGTCGGAGAAGTAGCCGGGGATGTCCACCGTCGCAGTGGTGAACAGTGCCGGCTTGTCCGACTCTAGCGTGAGGACCGCCTGACCGTCGCGATCGGACCACGTTCCGGTAACCTGTGTTGGAACGATCTCGTAGGCCTTGTAAGCCTTGGGGAAGAAGTCGTTCTCGCCCAGGAGTTTGCCTTGTGCGTCACGCCAGGAGAAGAACAGGAATTCATCCGCTTCAAGTTCGCTCATAGGCACCTCGGTGACGCCGATTGCCGCGTCGGGACCTATGGCTGAGTTGCCCGAGAACACGATGCGATCACCGCCGCCAACCTTGACTGCGCGGACTTCAAGGCTGATCGAGACAGGGGCTGCCGTGTCGTTGATGCCCTTTAGGACAATAGTATCGGGCAGATCGCCCTGAACCGGAGTACCGCGGGAATTGGTGCGGACCTCGGACTTCACCGGGACGGCGACGACGTTGACCGGCAAGAAAAAGCGCTTGGCCATATATTGGAGCAGCTTCCACTGCCCGCCGTAATCGAGGCTGGACCAGGATGCGACCGGCCAGATGTCGTTGATCTGCCAATAGAGCGTGCCCATGCAGCGCGGCTTGGTGGAGCGCCAGTATTCGATGGCGGTTTTGATGGCGAGGCCTTGCTGGATTTGGCTCAGGAACACCATCTGGTCGAAATCGCGCGGGAAGCGGAAATAGCGCGTCATGGTTTCAAGGATGCGCGCATTGCCGCCGTCGTTTCGCTGGTGCATTTCCATGACCGGCGAGGACGGGTTGCGGTCCTTTTCCTCGGCGAAGGTCTCGATGACGTTCATCGAGGTGAAGGACTGGAAGCCGAACTCGGAGGCAAAGCGCGGATGGACGGTACGGTAAGCTTCGAAGGCCTTGGCGGAGTGCCAGACGTCCCAATAATGGAGGTCACCGCGGGTGTCGGAGTGCCAGCCATCGGAGAAGTCGAGATAGCCAAGGGATGGCGAGGACGGCCAGAAGCGGCGGACTGGGTCTTCGTCTTCCACGATGTTGCCGAGCATGGAATTGAGACGGTCGTAATTGGCGATGTAGCGGCCCGGATCAGCCTTGGTTTCGGGGTACCAGCTCAAGGAGCCGATGACCTCGTTGTCGCCGCACCAAAGGGCGATACAGGCGTGGTGCGAGAGCCGGCGGACCTGCTGGGTAATCTCGGTGCGCACGCTTTCAAGGAACGGCCGGTCTGACGGGTAGCTCATGCAGGCGAACATGAAATCGTGCCAGATGAGGATGCCGAGCTCGTCGCAGAGTTCGTAGAGATAATCGGGCTCATACTGCCCGCCGCCCCAGATGCGGAGCATGTTCATGTTGGCGCCCTTGGCGCTTTCAAGAAGGTCCCGGATGACCGCAGGCGTAATCCGCGAAGGAATGGCGTCGGCCGGGATCCAGTTGGCGCCCATCATGGTGATGTCGCGGCCATTGATGCGGCACTTGAAGGTGTGGTCGATTTCGTCGGGCTCGACGATCCATTCAAGCTTGCGCAGACCGATCTGGCGGGTGGTCTTTTCGCCGTCGAGATTGGTGACGAGCTCATAAAGCGGCTGCTCACCCTGCCCCGATGGCCACCACAGTTTCGGATTTTGGATGGTGATATTGTGGGTGAAGACGTTTTCGCCCTTTTGCACTACGAGCTTGTCGGTGATCGTCTGCCCGTCGATGGTGTGTTCAAGCTCCACTTCACCGTGAGCAAAGGCGAAAAGACGAGTCTTGATCTGAAGTTCGACGGAATTGTTGCCGTGGGCTTGGTCGACCTGGACGCTCTCCTGGCGGGCGAGGCGCGACTTGCGCAAGGTCATGGTGCCGTAGACGCCGATGGGCATGAGGCAGATGCCCCAGTCCCAGCCCGCATGGCAGGCGGCCTTGCGGATGAAGTTCATATGGATGCCCTTCAGGCCATTCGTCTGGTAGTTCTTGGTGAAGGGAATGGGGAACGGGTGCGCGTCGGCGCGTGCCTTGGCGACATCCGGCGCGATGTCGAACTCGATACGCAACGTGTTGTCACCTTCACGAACCTTGCCGGTCACGTCTATGTCGTTGCGAACAAAGCTGTTGTCGGTTTTAGCAACCACTTCGCCGTTGAGGAGGATGGTGGCGATGCAGTCGACTTCGGCTAGGGTCAAGGTGAGATAGCCGTCAATGTCGGCGGCGGATGCGGTGAAGCTGCGCTCGACGGACCATGCGGTTTCATTGACCCACATCACCGTTTTCTCGTTCTCACCGAAGTAGGGATCGGGGATGCGATCTGCCTGCAGCAGGGCCTGGTGGACGTCGCCGGGCAAGGTGATGGGGAGGTCGATGTCGGAGACTGTGGGCGATGTCAGCCGGAAGGAGCCCGCGAGGTCGAGGGCGGAATAGGACGGTGAGATGGCCATGGAAATTGTCTCCGAAAAGGGAATTGCAGCGTTACCATACAAGATGCAATCGATTGCGGACGGTTCTAGCCGGGTTCGCTCCGGCTTCCAACTGGGCACTGGAAAAATCGTTGATGGTGTTTGTCGAAGCTCGAGTTTGTCGGTCGTCGTGAAGGCAGGAGGGCCGCAGGGGCGCCTTTATGAACGGAAGATGAACGAAAATGATCGTAGCGGGATGGATCATGACAGGCTTGCTGGCGCTGTTCATGCTGGGTGCGTCGGTTGCACCGAAGTTGATGGGTTCGACGCTGGCCAGTGACCCACTCGCGGTTGTGGGATGGCCGACCAAATACATGTTGCTGATCGGGCTGGTCGAACTGGGCTGTACCGTTCTGTTCGTCATCCCCAAGACGGCGCTACTGGGGGCGGTGCTGCTCACGGCGTTGCTTGGAGCGGCTTTGGCGGCCAATCTGCGGGTCGATAATCCGCTGTTCAGCCATACGCTGTTCAGCCTCTATCTTGGGGTGTTCGCCTGGGTCGCGCTTTGGCTGCGGGAGCCGAGTGTGCGGGCGATGTTTCCGTTTGTGGGGTGAGGGATCGGAGAGCCGCGATATCGGGATTGGCCCTTACCCCCACCTTGATCCTCCCCCTGAGAGGGGGAGGTGTTGACTGGGACATTGTGCCCTACTGCGCCGCGTCTGCTTCGGGATCCAAAAACCCACCCGACTGGCGCTCCCAAAGCCGGGCATATTGGCCGTTGAGGGCCAGGAGTTCGGCGTGGGTGCCTTGCTCGACGATAGAGCCTTTTTCGAGCACGACGAGGCGGTCCATGGCGGCGATGGTGGAGAGGCGGTGGGCGATGGCGATGACGGTTTTGCCGGTCATCATCCGCTCGAGTTGTTCCTGGATGGCGGCTTCGACTTCGGAGTCGAGGGCGGAGGTGGCTTCGTCGAGAACGAGGATGGGGGCGTCTTTAAGAAGGACGCGGGCAATGGCGACGCGCTGGCGCTGGCCGCCGGAGAGCTTTACCCCACGCTCGCCCACCTGGGCGTCGTAGCCCGTGCGGCCGCGGAAATCGACGAGGTCGGAAATGAACTCGTCGGCCTCGGCCATTTGGGCAGCATTGAGCAGATCTTCCTCGCTGGCGTCGGTTCGGCCAAAGGCGATGTTGGCGCGGACTGAGCGATGCAGAAGCGCCGTCTCCTGGGTCACAACGCCGATCTGGCTGCGGAGCGACGCCTGGGTCACATCAGCAATGTTCTGACCGTCGATGGTGATGCGACCATCCTGCAAATCATAGAAGCGTAGCAGAAGGCCGACGAGCGTGGACTTGCCGGCGCCCGAGCGACCTACAATGCCGACGCGCTCGCCGGGGGCGATATCGAGATTGAAGCGGTCGATGATGCCGCTGTCGCGACCATAGTGGAAGGTGACATTTTCGAAGCGGATGCGTCCTTGCGTGACACTCAGCGCCGGAGCATCGGGCTTGTCGACGAGCCCGAGTGGACGAGCAATTAACTCGGCGGAATTTTGGGCCGTGCCATAGTTACGCATGAGGCCGTTGAGCTGGTTCATCATGCGGCCAAGGAGATTGTAGAGGCGCAGGACGAGCGAGAGCGTGAAAGCGACTCCACCGACTGACACCAGCCCTTGCGTCCAAAGGTGAACCGAGAGAGCGCCGATGCCGGCTATGGCCACGCCCGAAAGCATGCCCATGGCGGAGCGCACGCCGACGAGGGTGCGGGCGAGCGTGGTCATGGACCCAAGGAATGTATCAAAGCCGCGCCGGACGAATTTGTCGTCTTCGTCCTGCGAGGAGAAGAGCTTGAGGGTCTGGATATTGGAGATGCTGTCGACGATCCGGCCGGTGAGCGCGGAGGCAGACTCGGCCGCTGCAGCCGAGCGCTTGCGCATGCGAGGCACGTAGTACCAGGCGAGGAGCGAGAAGGTGACAATCCAGAGTGCGACGGCGGCGCCGAGGCGCCAGTCGAGCTGGCCGACGAGGATCAGCGTGGTGATGGCGTAAACGGCAATGAACCAGACGACCTGGAGGGCGGCGACCATGAAATCGCCAACGGCGCCGCCGGCTTGCCAGACCTTGCTCGCGATGGCGCCGGAGAAGTCGTTCTGGAAGAAGCTCAGGTTCTGCCGGATGACATGAGCGTAGGCCTGCCAACGGACGAGATTGTAGAAGCCGAGATTAACAGTTTGCTCTTCGACAACGGCGGAGAGCCAGGTGATGATGAAGCGGATGCCCAGGACCACCACGAGCATGAGGAGGAGCTCGGGACCATTGTCGGCGATGAGGCCAGTCCAGCCCTCGCTTTGGTTGGCGGCGTCAAGAATGTCGACGAGGCGGCCGACATAGTAAAACAGCGAGGCTTCGATGAGCGCCACGGCGCCGCCAAGGATCAGGAGCGCAAGGAATGGGAGCTTGGCCTGGCTGACATAGTGCCAGAAGAAGCGCGGGCCGGATGCAGGTGGCTGGAGATTATCGACGGCGCGGAATGGGTCGAGCCAAGATTCGAAGACTCGATGAAGAGGGGAGAAGAGGGACATGGGGGGACGGTAGTGGCTGAGGTGCCAGAGCACAACCGAAGTGATGAATACGGCAGCACGAACGAACCAGTTTCAAGAATTGCTCGGAGCGGTTCGGCTATAGCGTAAGGCTGCGTTAACCATAAGTGTTTACACGTATGTCCATCACGCCCTTGAGGAACTCCGATGTACCGTACTGCCGCTCTCCTGGCTGGCGCTGCTCTTTTTTGCTGCGCATCTACCGCATACGCCGCCGACCTGATCATTGCAGATTCTGCAGAAGTGCAAAGCATCGCGACGAGCGGCAATTGGGATGGTCCCTTCATTGGTGTTTTTGGTGGCTACGCTACCGGCTCTGCAACATCCCCGATCGTCTTCGATCTGGACGGCTACCTCCTTGGCCTCAACGCAGGTTCCAACTTCACCCTATCGAACGGTATCGTGGTCGGTATCGTAGGCGACGTTGCTTGGTTCAACATCATTGATGATGATGTCTTTGTGCGACCCGGTGCTTTCGACGTTGACTGGACGGGTAGTGTCCGGGGCCGCGTCGGCTACGATGCTGGCGCGTTCATGCCGTATTTGACAGCAGGTCTTGCCCTTGCCAGCGGCACTCTTACCGCTACTGTTGGCAGCACGGTTGATACCAATACGCACGTTGGCTGGACTGCCGGTGCTGGCGTAGAATTCAAGGCGACCGACAACATCTCCCTTGATGTCGCGTACCGGTATTCCGACTACGGTGCTCAGAGCTATGGCGTGAGCGACATCGAATTCACGACGCACCAGGTCACTGCCGGGATTAATTTCCACTTCTGAGGCAATTTGGCAGTGCTTGACATGGTACCTGCAGGCCTGGGCTTGCGGGTACTTTGGCTCGTCGGGTGGTGCCTGGGCCGACTGACCCCCACCTTGATCCTCCCCCTGGAAGGGGGAGGTGTCGACTGATGGTTCGGCGGTTCCTCATTAGTGCAACAAGCGCAGGGCGGCACCTCCCCCTTGAGGGGGGAGGTTGGGAGGGGGTGTGGAGAGCCTCGATATTGGGGCTCCCCTACCCGCACCTTGATCGCCATTCGAGCATAGCTCTCATGGCCTTCTCCCCTCCAATTGCTCCACTGGAGCGATTGGCCCTGCGGGACGGATCGAAGCCCCGCAAGGGAAGGTGTCGACTGAGAGGTTGGTGACTACTGCGCCGCCACAGCACCCAGATCCAAGAACCCGCCGGATTGCCGCTCCCACAGGTGGGCGTAGTGGCCGCCGGTGGAGAGGAGTTGGGCGTGGGTGCCTTCTTCGACGATGCGGCCTTGTTCGAGGACGACCAGGCGGTCCATGGCGGCGATGGTGGAGAGGCGGTGGGCAATGGCGATCACCGTCTTGCCTTGCATGAGCGTGGTTAGTTGCTCCTGGATGGCGGCTTCGACCTCGGAGTCGAGGGCAGAGGTAGCTTCGTCGAGCACGAGGATCGGCGCGTTCTTGAGCAGGACGCGGGCGATGGCGATGCGCTGGCGTTGGCCGCCTGAGAGTTTTACGCCCCGCTCGCCCACATGGGCGTCGTAGCCCACCCTGCCCTGCGGATCGACGAGGCCCATGATGACATCATGGACTTTCGCCTGTTCGGCCGCCCGGATCATCTCCTCGTCGGTGGCCGATTGGCGGCCGTATTTGAGGTTTTCGCGGACGGAACGATGCAGCAAGGACGTGTCCTGGCTGACAAGGCCGATGGCAGCCCGCACGCTTTCCTGGCTAACATTGCGGATGTCCTGCCCATCGATGCGAATGGACCCGTCCTGCACGTCGAACATGCGCAGGGCCAGGTTCACCAGCGTCGACTTGCCCGAGCCGGAACGGCCGACAAGGCCGATCTTTTCGCCCGGAGCAACGCGCAGGCTGAAGTCGTCGATGACGCTGCCCGCCTTGCCGCGCCAATAGTTGAAGTGGACCTTGTCGTAGATCAGTTCGCCTTGCGTAACTTGGAGGGGCTTGGCGCCAGGAGCGTCCAGCATGGTGAGGGGCTGGGCGATGGTCTCCATGGAATCCCGGATATTGCCGACCTGACGGAAAATGGACGAGCCGATCTCGAGGATCCAGCCGCTCATGTTCATGATCTGGAGGGCAAAGGGGATGGCCGTGGCGACCGCGGCGGCCGTCAGCGTGCCGTTGTTCCAGCCGACCAAAGCCAGCCAGGTGACGGAGACCACGAGCCCTGCATTCAGGATGAAGAGGACCGACCACATGTATGTGAAGGTCCGCATCAGCTTGCGGAAGCTTGCCGTGTGCTCCAGCACCGAGTCAGCGACGTAGCGATCCTCGTGGCCATCGGTGGAGAAGGTCTTGAGGGTCTGGATATTGGTGTAGCTGTCGACGATCCGCCCCGTCATCACCGATTTGGCCTCGGAAAGCTCCTCGGAATAGCGGGCGACCAGGGGCATGGTGATGGTGAAGAGCACGGCATAAAGCAGCATCCAGACGCCGATCGGGACCAGGAGGACCGGATCGAGCTGAGCCAGGACGATGACGGCAACAACAACGAAGACCAGGGCGTACCAGGCGGCGTCGATGCCCAGGTTAACGGCGATTTCCAGCGCCTCGCCGGCCTGGATGATCTTGTTGGCGATGCGGCCGGAAAAGTCGTTCTGGAAGAAGGTCCAGCTTTGCCGGATCACATGCCAATGGCTTTGCCAGCGCACTATGCCCACGAGATTGGGCACGATGGAGTGGTTGCGGATGACAGTGTCGAGCAGGAAGGTGAAGGGCCGGACCAGGGCGACAACGAAGATCATCCAGAGAAAGGCCTGGCCGTGCTCGTTGAAGATGTCGCCGGGATTGGTGGTGGCGAGAAATCCCACGATCATGCCGACAAAGACGGGCATGAGGGCATCGGCGACCGAGCCGATGGCGACCAGCACGATGCGGGCTACGAAGACGGCCCGGAGCTGGTTGATGAAGTAAAACGAGAATGCGCGAAGGCCCATTGGCGGCTGGCGGTCGGCTGCGAGCGCTACGGGCGAATAGAGATTGTCGAAATAAGCAGTGACGCGGTTGAACATGAGGAGCTCATCTGGTGAGCCGCGCCTGACGGGAGGGTCTTAAGCCGGGGTCAGGTTCGGTATCGATCGGAGGATTTGGTTCGGGTGGCGCATGCGGAGATGCGGTTGCGGGTCGCTCGGATCGTGATGATGTCACCCATTGGGGTTCTCCTTGGTTGGTGGTTATCTCAGTATCAGGGGCATTTCCTCCCCTCCCCCTTGAGGGGAGGGGTCGGGGGTGGGGGTCGTTCGGTTCTTGCGCCCGAAGGGGACCCCCTCCCCGGCCCTCCCCTCAAGGGGGAGGGAGGGCAGACTAGTTGATTTGACAGGGTGGAGGGAAGACCCCCTCACCCGCCGCTGCGCGTCGACCTCTCCCCCGAGGGGAGAGGTGAAGAAAGATTACTGCGCCGCTTCTTCCTGGTCGGCGTCGAGGAAGCCGCCGGATTGGCGGTTCCAGAGGCTGGCGTAGATGCCGCCGGTTTCGAGCAGCTGGCTATGGGTACCCTGCTCGACGATCTTGCCTTTGTCGAGCACGACGAGGCGGTCCATCATGGCGATGGTGGACAGGCGGTGGGCGATGGCGATCACAGTCTTGCCTTCCATTAGAAGCTGCAGCTGGCCCTGGATGGCTGCCTCGACCTCGGAGTCGAGGGCGGAGGTGGCTTCGTCCAGCACGAGAATCGGCGCGTTTTTGAGGAGAACGCGGGCAATGGCGATGCGCTGGCGCTGGCCGCCGGAGAGCTTGACGCCGCGTTCGCCAACATGCGCGTCGAAGCCTTTCCGGCCCTGAAGATCGGTAAGGCCGGAGATGAAGTCAGTGGCTTCGGCCAGTTCGGCGGCCTTGAGCATCATTTCCTCGGTCGCGTCGGGGCGGCCATAGATGATGTTGTCGCGGACCGAGCGGTGCAGGAGCGAGGTATCCTGCGTCACGACGCCGATGTTGGCGCGCAGCGAGTCCTGCGTGACATGGGCGATGTCATGGCCGTCGAGGAGGATGCGGCCTTCGGCGCGGTCGTAGAAGCGCAGGAGGAGGTTGACCACGGTCGACTTGCCGGCGCCGGAGCGGCCGACAAGGCCGATCTTTTCGCCGGGACGGATATGGAGGTTCAGCCCTTCGATGACGCCGCTGTTCTTGCCGTAGTGGAAGGAAACGTTGTCGAAGCGGATGTCGCCCTTGACCGGCGGGAGCGGCTTGGCGTTGGACGCGTCGGAGACGACGCGCGGCAGCGAGATGGAAGAGATGCCGTCGCGCACGGTGCCGATGTTTTCGAACAGGGCGGACATTTCCCACATGACCCATTGGCTCATGCCCTGGAAGCGCATGACAAGGCCCAGCGACACGGCGAGCGAGCCGGGCGTCATCAGGCCCTGCAGCCAGAGCCAGATGCCGGTGGCGGCCACGAAGAACAGCAGGAGGGCGTTGGACCACAGCACCAGGATGTTGAGGACCGTGAAAAGCCGCATTTGGTGGTAGACGGTGCCCAAGAACTCGTCCATCGCCTCCTTAGCGTAGCTTTCCTCACGATTGGAGTGGGAGAAGAGCTTGACGGTGGCGATGTTGGTGTAGCTGTCGACGATGCGGCCCGTCATCATGGAGCGCGCGTCGGCCTGCGCCTGGGAGATCTTGCCCATGCGCGGGATGAAGTAGACCATAAGCGAGATATAGGCGACGAGCCAGACCAGGAACGGAATGGCCAGGCGCCAATCGGCGGCAGCCGCCAGGATCACGGCGCCGGTGAAGTAGACGACGACATAGACCAGCATGTCGAGCAGCTTCATCACCACTTCGCGCACGGCGAGCGAGGTCTGCATCAGCTTGGCGCCGATGCGGCCGGCAAACTCGTCCTGGAAATAGCTCATCGACTGCCGGATCAGGTAGCGATGGCTCATCCAGCGAATGCGCTGGGGGAAATTGCCCAGGAGGGTCTGGTGCATGGTCAGGGTCGAGAGCAAGGCAAAGCCCGGCACGATGAAGACGACCATGGCGCCCATGAGCGCGAGCTTCCATCCGTCGGTCTGGAGGAAGGTCTCTTTGTCTGCATCAGCCAGCCAGTTGACGACGTCGCCGATGAAGCCGAATACGATGATTTCGCCGATGGCAACGGCCGCGGCGGCAAAGGCCATCAGGGCCAGCCACTTCTTGGCGCCGTGGCTGTAGTGAAGGCAGAAGGCGAGCAGGCCCTTCGGCGGCTCCACAGGATCGCCCGGCGGATAGGGATCAAGGCGTCGTTCAAACCAACCAAGCATTCAGTTCACCATAGATAAGCCGGATCGTGCTGGTGTCGCTGTCTCATGTTCCAGTGACACATTGGGTCAGGAGCTCTTGGCAGACACGGTGCCGATCGGAGAATTTGAATACGGCGCTCGATACGTCCCATATATGACGCAGAGGAGACACACGCCCCGACCGATGGAAGCCCCCTCCCCTTCGTCCTCCCAAGTGGATAGAAGAGTTGGCTAAGTGGTCGCTGGCCGGCCAGCATACACAAAAGAGGCGAGTCTGCTGTTGCAGCTCAGCCACACATATTATCAGACCGTCGCGGACATTCCCATGCGCACCGAAACAGAACACACGATCTATCTCAAGGACTACGCGCCAAGCCCCTATCGCATCAGCCATGTGGATCTCGACTTCCTGATCGGGCCGGAGACGACCCGCGTGCGGGCGCTGCTGACGGTTGAGCCGCGCGAGGGGACGGCGCCGGGCACGCCATTGGTGCTGGATGGCGATGAGCTGACACTGGGATCGATTGCCATCGATGGCGCGCCGCTGATGTTGTCGGCCTATCTGGCGGATGGGAATGGCTTGACCATCAACGAGCCGCCGCTGCGCCGGTTCGTGCTGGAAACCGAGGTTACACTGCGGCCGGAGAACAATACCAAGCTCATGGGGCTGTACCGGTCGGGCGGCACGTGGTGCACGCAGTGCGAGCCAGAAGGGTTCCGGCGCATCACCTATTACTTCGACCGGCCGGACAACCTTGCCGTGTTCAAGGTGCGCATGACAGCACCGCGCGACCTGGCCCCGGTGCTGCTGGCCAATGGCAATTTGCTGGAGCAAGGCGATGCGGGGGACGGCCTGCACTATGCCGTCTGGGAGGATCCGTTTCCCAAACCCGCTTACCTCTTCGCGCTGGTTGCCGGCGATCTGGGCTCCATCAGCGACAGCTTCACCACCATGTCGGGGCGCGAGGTGGCGCTGGCGATCTATTGCACCCATGGCAAGGAAGAGCAGTGCCGCTGGGCCATGGACAGCCTCAAGCGCTCGATGGCGTGGGACGAAAAGCGCTTCGGGCGCGAATACGACCTCGACATCTTCAACATTGTTGCTGTGAGCGACTTCAACTTCGGCGCGATGGAGAACAAGGGCCTCAACATCTTCAACGACAAGCTGGTGTTCGCGCAGCCGGAGACGGCGACGGACGGCGACTATGAAGGTATCGAGCGGGTCATTGCTCATGAATACTTTCACAATTGGACAGGCAACAGAATCACTTGCCGGGACTGGTTCCAGCTGTGCCTCAAGGAGGGGCTGACGGTTTATCGCGACCAGGAGTTTACTTCGGACGAGCGTAGCCGGGCGGTGAAGCGCATCTCGGACGTGGTGACCTTGCGCGGGGCGCAGTTCCCTGAGGATGGTGGACCGCTGGCACACCCGGCGCGGCCGGACCAGTATCGCGAGATCAACAACTTCTATACGGCCACGGTCTACGAAAAGGGCGCCGAGATCGTGCGGATGCTGGCGACCCTGCTGGGTGAAGCCGGGTTCCGCAAGGGGATGGACCTTTATTTCGAGCGCCATGATGGCGAGGCCACGACCATCGAGGCGTTCCTCCAAGTTTTCGCCGAAGCCAATGGCGTTGATCTCGAGCAGTTCAAGACCTGGTACCTGCAGGCGGGAACGCCTCAGCTGACCGTTCGGGACAGTTATGACGCGGCTAGTCAGACGTATAGGCTGAAGCTCGCCCAGGGAACCAAGCCGACGCCTGGACAGCCGAACAAGCAGCCACTGGTTTTGCCCATCAAGTTCGACTTGTTCGGGCCCAATGGCAGTCCCATGAGCTGGACCAGCGTCAGCGGGGCTGAAGTGCGGGACGGCATGATCGTGCTCGACAAGGCCGAAGCCGAAATCGTGTTCACGGGCGTTGCCAACAAGCCAGTGCCGTCGCTCCTGCGGGAGTTCTCGGCACCTGTGCAACTGCACACCAGCCTTAGCCACGAAGATCGGCTGTTCCTCGCGCGGCACGACAGCGATCCGTTCAATCGCTGGCAAGCCCTGCAAGATGTCGGCATGACCATGGCGCTGGAGGCGGTGGCCGGACGGGCATGGAGCGAGGGCGCTGCGCGATCCTTGAGCGACGCCTTTGCCGACACGCTGGCCAGCGACAATCTGGATGATGCGTTCAAGGCGCTGGCGCTGTCCTTGCCAGCAGAGTCGCAGATTGCCCGCAACCAAGGGCAGAACGTTGACCCGGCACGCATCCACCAAGTGCGGGATGAGCTGATCGAGGCGGTTTTTGCTCCATTGGCTGACCAGATGCTTGCCGCCTATTGCGGGCTGAGCAGCACGGCGCCTTACTCGCCAGATGCGGCAAGCAATGGCCGGCGCGCCCTGCGCAACAGATTGCTTGGCCTGCTGGTTGCTGCCAAGGCGGACGGATCAGCAGAGCTTGCCGAACAACAATATGCCCAAGCCAGCAACATGACGGACCGGCTTGCGGCACTGGCGGCCAGCGCCGGGGCGCAGACGCCGAATGCAGGGAGCATGATGGTCGACTTCCGCAATCGGTTTGGCGGCGACCCGCTGGTGCTGGACAAGTGGCTGGCCGTTACCGCGAGTGTTCCGGCCGACGATGTCATTGCGCAAATCCGGGCCATTCTCAGCGAACCGGATTTCCCGAAAACCAATCCCAATCGCCTGCGGTCGCTGGTCGGCTCCTTTGCCATGGGAAACCCTACCCAATTCGCTCGCGCGGATGGTGCAGGCTTCCAGTTCGTCGCCGATTTCGTGCGGGATGTGGACACGATTAATCCACAGGTTGCCGCCCGTATTCTGACCGGGTTCCGGATCTATCCAATGCTGGAGGAAAACCGCCGGAAAGCCGCGCGAGACGTGCTTTTAGGGCTGCAATCGGGTGGCACGTTGAGCCGCAATACAGCCGACATTCTGGGCCGTATGCTTGCAGATTAATGGGGATAAAGTGAAAGAATTTTTCTCCCCTTCTAAGTGACTCAGGAGACTCGGAATTCACCCCTCCTCCACCTGATGTGTCGGAGGAGGGTCTGGACACAGAGTCCGGCCTGATTCATTGTTGTTCTCGAACAGATTGGTCGGGGCGACGACCTTCAGAAATATGGAGATAGTCATGCGGTCGGCGGAGTTATCCGGCGCCGGCGCCGACGGATTCGGCGCGGGTAAGAACGCGCAAGATTCGGCGCGAGCCAAGGCAAAATCCACAGCAGGACGCCCAAGAACCCTCCGCCACTTGTTCTCCCCGATCACCGTTGCCGTGGGGCTGACGGCCCTCCTTTCGGCAACGCTCTTCACCGTTTACGACATTGCCTCCACCCTGCAGCAAGCCGAGGACCGCGCTGCTGTAGCCGCAGCAAGCAACCAAAGCGCCAGCAATGACTGGCTGCTGGGCAGAGACCCTACGGATCTCACCATGCTGCGCTTTGCCGCCGTAAGACACGCAAGCATGGCATCGATGCAAGGAACACCGTTGGGCGCGGCCAGCCTCTTCCCCCAGCTCGCGCCCGTTCAGCAAGCAAGTGCTTCCGTTCAGGACTCGAGCTGGGTGGGGATTGCTCACCGCAGTGGCATGGCCTTTGCGCTTGCGGCGCTCCTGACCGGCCTCACCTGGAGGCCCCGGAAGGGCGGCATGCCCGACTTCCAGCAGCGGCATAGCTATCGCACCCTAGCCTCGGCCATACCCATGGGCGTGGCATGCTGGACCCATTCGGGTGAACTGGTTGTGTGCAACGAACAATATCGGGAAAGGCTGAACCTGGGGAACAAGCCCGTCACCTACCATGATGTGGTGAAGCGCCTGATCGCCGGCGGCTATATGAAGCTGCTCAACGATGACGAGAACAATCGCCTGCTGGAACTGCATCGCGAAGACGGCTCATGCCTCTTGATCGATGAACGTCCGCTCGAAGATGGCGGGTTCATGACCCTGATCAGCGATGTCACGGAGCGGAAGAAAACCGATACGCTGCTGACTGCTATCCGCGAGGAGCAGCGCCTCTTGGCACGGCGTTATCATGAAGAAAAGCTTAAGGCTGAGGCCGCAAGCCGTTCCAAGACAAACTTTCTTGCCCATCTCAGCCATGATATCCGCACGCCCCTCAACCATATCATCGGCTTTGCCGAGTTGATGCGCCACCAGGCCTATGGGCCCCTTGGCGATCCGCGTTACGCCGAATATGTGCAGTCCATCAAGGCATCCGGCGAACACCTGCTGGCTTCGTTTGCCACTATTCTCGACCTTGCGGAACTCGACAGCGGCCAGAAGGCGCTGCGGCATGATCCTGTCGCCATCGACCAGGTGATCACCAGCGTCGCTCAACGCTTCCGGGCACAGGCCGAACGTGCCGGCATCACCTTTCAGCTGGGGGAAGTTTGCGGAGCCATTGTTTATGGCGACCGGCTGGGGCTCACCCGCATGGTGGCCAATATTGTCGAGAACTCCTTGCGCTTTACCAAGGCGGGCGGCCGCATCACCCTCGCTTGCTTTGCCGCTCGCGATGGTGTGGTCATCGAAGTCACGGACACGGGCATCGGCATGGATGAAGAGCGGCTGGCGAGCCTGTCGCAGCCCTTTGCACTTGGCGATGCGACGTTTACACGGGACGGGAAAGGGCCAGGCCTGGGCATTTCCATCTCCCGCGCCATTGCCGAGTTGACCGGCGGCCATATGGCGATCGACTCCAGCCCCTCGCTGGGGACCACCGTTGCGTTTTCACTGCCGGTCCAGGCCGAGCAGCAGCTTCAGGCGGCTGAATAGCTAGGCGAGCTTGGCTGCCTTGTCGTACCAGGCCGCAGCGGCCCGCTCTACCTCCGCCTGCATCTCTGCCAAGTCCAGCTCCAATCGATTGAAATCCGGGTAGTTGGTGAGACTGGCCAGCAGGTCCTTGAACGCCTCGCTCCAGGACTCCTGCTTGAATGGGTTGATCAGCGCAGAACTCATCACCTGCAGCACCATGGAATAAACGTCATGGATCTCGGCGAGGCGCTGGCCGTCGGGCACGAGGTCGAGAATGGCAAGGCGTGAGAGGACACGCGCCGTCAGCGCCTGCGGCATCGCGACGGCCGCGCCGGCGATCAGTTGCGCTGATTGGGCAATGAACTCGAGATCCACTAGCCCGCCTTGGGCCAATTTGAGATCGAACTGGTGGCGGGGCTTGCGCTCCTTGGCAATCAGGGCGCGCATGGCGACAACGTCGGCAATGGTCTTGGCGTGATCCCGCGGGCGGGACATCACCTCGGCAATGGCCGTATCGATCTCGAAACCGAAATCCTTGTCGGCAGCGATCACGCGGGCGCGGCTCAAGGCCAAGTGTTCCCAGGTCCAGGCATTGTCGCGGTGATATGCCCTGAAACCAGATATGCTGGTGGCCAGCGGGCCGGCATTGCCCGATGGCCGCAGCCGCATATCCGCTTCGTAGAGAACGCCTTCGGCCGTGGGCGCGCTGATGGCGGCAACCAGACGCTGGGTCAAGCGGGCATAGTAATGGCTGGTGCTGAGCGGCTTGCTGCCGTCTGACTCCATATCCGGCGCGTCATAGAGCAGGATGAAATCGAGATCGGAGGTGGCGGTCATTTCGCGGCTCGCCATCTTGCCAAAGGCAAGGAGGCCCACCTTGCCGCCCTTGATCACGCCGTGGCGGCGCTCGAACTCCGTACGCACGCTGCCAAACAAGCGGTTGAGCAGGGTTTCGGCGAGGGCCGTGAACTGTTCGCCGGCGCCAGTGCCGCTCACCGTGCCTGAGAGAAGACCGGCGGCGATCAGGAATTTCTGTTCCTGGCCGATGATGCGGGCGCGATCGATGATCTCCTCATAGGAACGCGCTTCGGCGAGGAACGCGTCGACCTTGGCGATCAGCACGTCACGGTGGGTGACGTCATTGGCAAAGGCCGGATCGATCAGCCCGTCCATCACATGGGCGCGGTGGATCACGGCCTCGGACATGCGCGGCGCCGAGGCCATCAACTGCACCAAGAGGGCGCGCAGATTGGGGTGCGCCCTGAGGAGGGCAAAAAGTTGTACCCCCGTGGGCAAGCGGGCGAGGAAGTCGTCGAACTTGGCAAGGGCCATGTCGGCATTGCCAGCGCCGCTCAGGGTCGTCAGCAAGGCGGGCAGAAGCTCGGTAAGATGAGCGCGGGCAGCGGCGGCACGCGTGGCGGGATAGCTGCCATAGTGCCACTTCTTGACTGTTTCGATGGCCTTGTGGGCGTCGGCGAAGCCCATGCGGGTCAGGGTTTCAACGGTTTCCGGGTCATCGTCGCTGCCGGTGAACACCAGGCTGCCTTCGTCGCTGCCAAGGGTTTCTCCTTCGGTGAACAGTTCGGCATAGTAGTTGGCAACACGCTCGAGCGCTGCGCGATATCCTGTTTCAAAGGCGCGGAGGTCTGGCTCGCCCATGAGGCGGCCGATGACCTGGACATCCGCGGGAGTCGCCGGCATGACATGGGTCTGCTCGTCGCGCAGCATCTGCAGGCGATTTTCCACCGCCCGTAAGTACCAATATGTCTGGGTAAGCTCGGTTGCTGCCTTGGGCGTGATCCAGTTGGCATCGGCTAGCGCCGCTAAGGCATGGGCGGTCGGCTTGACGCGCAGGGACTTGTCGCGGCCGCCGGCAATGAGCTGCTGGGTCTGGGTGAAGAACTCGATCTCGCGGATGCCGCCGCGGCCGAGCTTGACGTTGTGGCCTTCGACCCGGATGTCGCCGACCTTCTTGGCGATGTTGATCTGGCGCTTCATGGCCTGGATATCAGCGATGGTCGCGAAATCGAGGTGCTTGCGCCAGATATAGGGGGCCAGTTCCTTGAGGAAAGCCTGACCCACCGCCTTGTCACCGGCGCAGGGACGTGCCTTGATCCAGGCTGCGCGCTCCCAATTCTGGCCGCGGCTTTCGTAGTATGCCAGGGCAGCGTCGAAGGAGATGGCGACAGGGGTGGAGCCTGGATCGGGCCGCAGGCGCAGGTCGGTGCGGAAAACATAGCCGTGCATGCGGCGGTCTTCCATGAGGCCGACCAGCTTCTGCACCATGCGGGAATAGATCTTGGTGGCTTCGGAAGGGTCGGCGAGCACGCCTTTCTGCGGGTCGTAGAAGGCGACAATATCGATGTCGGAGGAGTAGTTGAGTTCCTGGCCGCCATGCTTGCCGAGGGCGAAAATGGCGAGGCCTGAATTGGCCGAGATGGCCTGTTCGGCGGGCATTGACAGGAGGCCGCGGGCGGCAGCCTGTTGCATCAGGAGGTTCAGCGCAGCGTCGAGCGCTGCATCGGCGAGGTCCGAAAGAGCGGCCGTTGCCTGTGCCGTGGTCCAGGCGCCGCCTGTTTCGGCGACGGCCGCCAGCAGGGCCGTGCGACCCTTGCTGATGCGCAGGACGGCGGACAAGGCGTCTTCACTAGCCGGGTCCTGCCCTGCAGCGGTGACCTCGTCGATGATATCGGCGAAGGCGTTGTCGGCACTGTCCGCAAGCGCCTCGGCCAGCCAGTCGCTATTGGCGCGGGCCAGATCGAACAGGTAAGGCGCGGCTTCCAGGAGAGGGCCCAAAGTGCCACGCACTGCCTCGATCGGCGCACGCGTGGCGGAGGGAAGCTCGTCCAGCCAAGCGTTGAAACGGGAGCACTCGGCAGCCGGCAAGGCAGTCAAATTCATGGACATAGCTGAGGATTAGCTTGGCGGCACCGGGTGATCAAGCGCCCTCAGGCGGCGGGCAGATCAATGACCGCCCGGACGCCTGGCTGGTTATCCTCGATCCGAAAGGTTCCGCCCATCAGCCGTGTGACAGCATCAACAAGGGAGAGGCCGAGACCCGAACCGGGTTCGGATCGGCTTTTCTCCAACCGGACGAAACGCTCAAGGACGCGTTTACGGTCTTCCTCCGGGATGCCGGGGCCGTTGTCGGCGACCTCGATCAGCACCCGGCTGCCCGCCTGGCGCAAGCCGACAGTGATGCGCCCTTCCCCACCCCCGTCGGGCTTGGCGTATTTGACGGCGTTTTCGAGAAGGTTGACCATGGCCTGGCCGATCAGCTCCCGGTTGGCGCGCAGGTGCACCCCTTCGGTAATTGCCGTCTCGATGACGATGCCTTCGTCCTCGGCCACCGGTCCATAGAGCTCGGCGACATCGGCGACCACGGCGCTGACGTCGATATCGCTCATGGTGCCGGATGGTGCGCCGGCTTCGGCCCGGGCGATCATCAGCAAGGCATTGAAGGTCTGGATCAGCCGGTCGCTTTCGGCGATCGTTGTTTCGAGAGCCTGTTGGCGCGTTTCGTCGTTGGCGCCATCGCGCAGCGCTGCCTCTGCCTGGTTGCGCAGGCGTGTGAGGGGCGTCTTGAGATCATGGGCGACATTGTCGGTGACCTCCTTGAGCCCCTGCAGCAGCTGCTCAATACGGTCGAGCATGGCATTGAGATTGGTGGCTAGGCCATCGAATTCATCGTTGCGCTTGGTGACGGGCACGCGCTCGCTGAGATTGCCCGACATGATCTTGGTCGAGGTGTCGCGAATGGTGTCGATGCGCTTGAGCACGCGGCGGGCGGTGATGCCACCGGCGATCAGGGAGAAGAGGATGATGCCGAGGACGCCGAGCAGAAAGCTCTGCACGATGATGGCCGAGAAGCCGCGCCGCTCCACCACATCGCGGCCTACAACCAGGCGCATGCCATTGTTGAGCACAACCGAGCGCACCACGGCATAGCCTGTCTTGCCAGCGCGTTCATTCCCCTCCGCCGATCGCCCTGCACTGAGGGGTGGATCGGTTAGGGGATTGGCGCGCTCGTAGTCAAAGCTGTAGGTGCCCGGCTCAAGAATGACATTGGCCGGCACGTCGGAAACATTGCCGAGCAGATATTGGCCGGTGACATCGCCGAGATAGTATACCCCAGGTCCAGGCGCGCGGGAGATGCGCTCCACAGCAAAGGCCAATGCTCTTATGCCGCCAGTGGTGTCCAGGCGCTGGAGGGCTGCGATTTCGCGGTCGATGTCATTGGCCTGCTGTCGCTGGATCTGCACGCTGGACTGCCAGGTAATAAAGGCCAGCAGCAGAATGGCAAATAGCGAGAAGATCAGGATGAACGTTGCCGTCAGCCTGACCGTGGATGTCCGCCAAAGTTGCGCGAAACGAGACACGCTTACCTAGTCCCGGATCATATAGCCGGCGCCGCGCACGGTGTGCAGCAGCGGGGTGGCGTAACCCTTGTCGATCTTGGAGCGCAGACGGGACATGTGAACATCGATGACGTTGGTTTGAGGATCGAAATGGTAGTCCCAAACATTTTCCAGCAACATGGTGCGGGTCACCACCTTGCCGGCATTCTTCATGAGATATTCGAGCAGCCGGAACTCGCGCGGCTGGAGAAGAATGGCTTCGCCGTCACGCTCGACCTTGCGGGATAAGCGATCGAGCGACAGACCGCCCACCTCATAGCTGGTCGCCGCTTCAGAAGGGCTGGAGCGACGGGCCAGCACTTCGACACGGGCCAGGAGTTCGGTGAAAGCGTATGGCTTGGTGAGATAGTCGTCGCCGCCTGCACGCAGGCCCGTGACGCGATCATCCACTTCGCCCAAAGCCGAGAGGATCAAAACAGGCGTCTTGTCGCCTTCGGCACGGAGAGATTCGACAATGGAAAGGCCATCGCGGCGCGGCAGCATGCGATCAACAATCAGCACGTCATAGTCCATGCCGGACGCCATCGCGTAGCCGGTTTCCCCATCAGCGGCGTGGTGGGTGATGTGGCCGGCTTCATCTAAGGCTTGTATCAGGTATGCCGCGGCCTCGCGATCATCTTCGATCAGCAAAATCTTCACGGCGACGCTCCGCAATACTTCGGGTAGGCAAGCCCCGGAGCCATGCTCCGGGGCCAGAGGTTGTTATTCGCCGAGCGGCAGGCCCACAAAGCGGGCATTGCCATCGCGGCTGGCCTTGACGAGGGCAGTGTTCAAGCCCTTGGCCTTGACGGCGTCAATCGCAGCCTCGAACTCTTCAAGCGAGTTCACCGGAGTGTTGTTGACCTCGGTGATGGCGTCGCCAACGGCGATGCCCTTTTGGGCAGCCTGGGACTCAGGATCAACAGCCTGCACCAGCAAGCCACCGGTACCGTCCGCATTGGGAACGAGGGTCAGGCCAACGCTGCTCTCGGCTGGCTCAGGAGCCTGCGGAGTTGGAGCGGGCTGCTCTTGCTCGGCCGTGGCCTGCTCGTTGAGCGTACCCAGGGTAACGGTAGCCTTGGTTTCGGCACCGTCGCGCCAGATGGTCAGTTCGACGGCAGTATCGGGCGCCTTGCCGGCAATGGTGCGGCTCAGGTCGAGTGCGTCATCGATCGGGTCGCCATCAACGGCGGTGATGATATCACCGGAGCGGACGCCTGCGGGGCCGGCCGGGCCATCTTCGGCAACGTTGCTGACGATGGCACCCTTGGCATCAGCAAGGCCAACGCCATCGGCGATGTCACGTGTCACGTCCTGAATGCCGACGCCCAGATAGCCGCGGGTAACCGTGCCGCTATTGATCAGCTGATCGACGATACCCTTGACGGTTGCTGCCGGGATCGCGAAGGCGATACCCACATTGCCGCCATTGGGAGAGTAGATGGCGGTGTTCACACCAACCACTTCACCGCGGGTGTTGAACGCCGGGCCACCAGAGTTACCGGTGTTGACGGCCGCGTCGATCTGCAGGAAGTCACCATAGTTCGAGCCGCCGATGTTACGGCCAGCGCCGGAAATCACGCCGGCAGTCACGGTGCCGCCCAAGCCGAATGGATTACCGATGGCCACAACCCAGTCGCCAACGCGGCTAGCTTCGTTCTCGAAGGTCACGAAGGGAAGGTCGGTACCTTCGATCTTGAGAACAGCAAGGTCGGTGCGTTCGTCAGTGCCAACGATTTCGGCGACCTGTTCGGAGCCGTCGTCGAACACAACGGTTACCTTGGTCGCATCGGCAACAACGTGGTTGTTGGTCACGACATAGCCGTCAGCGGAAATCACGAAGCCCGAACCGGCTGCCATGTACTGGCGACGGGGTGCCTCCTGGCCATCAGGTCCGCGACCGCCGCCGGGGCCTTGGCCGAACTGGTCAAAGAAGTCACGGAACGGATGATCGGGCGGAAGGTCGGGGAAGTTGAAATTGAACTGGCCGCCGCCGCGGCGCTGCATCATCTCGTTGCTTTCCTCGGCTTCCACGAGGATGGACACCACGGCAGGCTTGACGGCCTCAACAAGGTCAGCAAAGCCGGTTTGTGGTTGTGCGGCCGGAGGAACAACGATCTGAGCTGCCGGCTGTACCTGGGCAGTAGCGGTCTGGCCGGTCATGACGAATGCGGTGGATACGCCACCAACGCCCACCAGCAAAGCAAGGGCCGATGCCCCCAGCCAGCGGCGAGTACGCGTAAGAATAGTCGAGCGCATGAATACCAATCTCCTTCGGCAAGCCCTCAACAGCTTGTGGGCTATATATGGAACGTCCGATCTTTCATGCACGTTGCGCGAACATTAAACCTTGGCAATGTTGCAGGCCGGATTGGGGCAAAGGACGAACACCTTTTCGCCCTATGGATCAATGGCTCAGCCTTTGAGCTCATCCAAGGCAGCCTGCTCCTCGGGGCTTAACCCAGGTGCTGCGGAACGACGGTGGCGGCTGACCAGCCACAAACCGCCAAGCCCAACGAGCAGGAGAGCGGGCGCAGCGCCCCACAACAGCAAGGTGTGATTGCCGACGCGTGGATTGAGGAGGACGAACTCGCCATAGCGATCCACCAGGAACTGTCGCACTGCTTCGTCGCTGTCGCCTGCCACGAGGCGTTCCCGCACCAGCACGCGCAGGTCCTTGGCGAGGTCTGCGTCGCTGTCATCGATAGACTGGTTCTGGCAAACCAGGCAGCGCAGCTCTGCCGAGATATCGCGCGCCCTTTGCTCCAGAACCGGATCGGCCAGCATCTCATCGGGGCTTACCGCCCAGGCCGGTTGCGCCAGCAAGATCAACAGCGCCATGAACATGGACCTCAGGCAGTTCATTCCGCTGGCTCCGCCACTGGCTTGCGCACCTGGCGCGGCACGCCGATGCGAAGCTTGCGATCGGTCAATGACAACACGCCTGCCAGCGCCATCAGCACCGCACCCAGCCAAATCAGAGTGATATAGGGCTTGTGCCAGATGCGGATGACGTGAGTGTTGTCCAAAGGCTCGCCGAGCTGCAGGTAAAGCTGGGAGAAGCCATAGGTCTCGATGGCCGCTTCGGTGGTCGGCATACCGCTCGCCACATAGGTGCGCCGATCAGCCATGGTCTGGCGCGTGCTGCCATCGGGCGCGGTTATGGTGAACCGGCCTTCATCGGCAATATAGTTGGGGCCTGGGACCTGTTCGAAGCTGTCAAACGCAATGGTATAGCCGGAAAGCACTGCGCTTTCGCCGGGGTTCAGCGTGGTCACGAGTTCGGTTTCCCATGCCGTGGTCGCTACCACGCCAAGCACAGTGATGCCGACGCCGAAGTGGGCGATGGCTGTGGACCAAGCGGTGCGTGGCAGGCCGATCAAACGCCGTCCGCTTTCAGCCAAGGGAATACGGCCTAGCTTGCTGCGGTCGATCAGTTCGGCCACGGCTCCCAATGCCACCCAGAAGCCCAGCAGGAGACCGAGTGGCGCCAAGGACAGGCCGACGCCGCCAAGCGCCGAAACGACGATGGCGAGGAAGATGGCAAGGCCTGCTGCCGCCATCAGCCGCTGGGCAGCGCTTAGGACATCAGCACGCTTCCAGGCGAGCAGAGGCCCAAAGGGCAAGACCACCAGCAACGGCGCCATCAGCGCACCGAAGGTCAGATTGAAGAACGGAGCGCCTACGGAAATGGACGTGCCGGTCAGCGCATCAAGGAGGAGCGGATAAAGCGTACCAACCAGCACCGCGCCCACGGCGGTAGCCAAAAACAGATTGTTGAGGATCAGGGCGCCTTCGCGACTCACCGGCGCGAAGAGGCCGCCCTGCCGCAAGGATGAGGCACGCAGGGCGAAGAGGAAGAACGCACCACCGATCACCAGCGCCAAGAGCGAGAGGATCACCAAGCCGCGCGTGGGATCGCTGGCAAAGGTATGGACTGAGGTGAGAATGCCCGAGCGGACGAGGAAGGTGCCGAGCAGCGAGAGGGAGAAGGTGATGATGCTCAAAAAGATCGTCCAGATCTTGAGCGCATTGCGCTTTTCCATCACCAGCGCCGAGTGGAGCAGCGCCGTACCGGCGAGCCAGGGCATGAAGCTGGCATTCTCCACCGGATCCCAGAACCACCAGCCGCCCCAGCCGAGTTCGTAATAGGCCCAGTAGGACCCCATGGCGATGCCCAGCGTCAGAAAGGTCCAGCTCAGCATGATCCAGGGCCGCACCCAGCGCGCCCAGGCTTGATCGATCCTGCCGGAGATGAGGGCCGCGATGGCAAATGAGAAGCAGATGGAAAAGCCAACATAGCCGGCATAAAGCAGCGGCGGGTGGATGGCGAGGCCGATATCCTGCAGCACCGGATTGAGATCGTTACCTTCAAGCGGCGGTTGAAGCACGCGCTCGAAAGGATTGGATGTAAAGAGGGTAAAGCCGGCAAAGGCTGCGGTGAGCAGGCTTTGTGTCGCCAGCACTAGGGCCAGCAGATCATGGGGAAGCCGGCGGCCGAAGGCGGCGACCATGGCGCCGAAGGCCACCAGGATAAGGATCCACAGCAACATGGAGCCTTCGTGATTGCCCCACACGCCGGAGATCTTGAAGATGAGCGGCTTGAGCGAATGGGAGTTGTCGACCGCTAGGGCCAGGCTGAAATCGGAGGTTATGAACGCCTGGATCAGCGCGCCGAAGGCCACGGCAACCAGGATGAACTGCAGCACGGCGCTCTGGCTCAGCACCATGGCAATGCGCAGGCCTGAACGCCAGAACAGGAAGCCACCGATGGTCGAGATGGTGGCAATGGCGAAGGCGAGGATCAGGGCGAAGTGGCCGAGTTCTATGCTCATGGGGCGGTGGACCCCCACCTAACCTTCCCCTGGGAGGGGGAGGGACGGTTCACCGCTTCAGGCACCATCGCGTCACAAGCGCAGCACAGTCCCTCCCTCTCCCGGGGGAAGGTTAGGTGGGGGTTGCCGCACGAGGCCCACATCATTGCCCCGCCCCCGGCCGCCACTCGCCACTGGCCTTGAGCGCATCTACCACTTCCTTGGGAATGTAGTTCTCGTCGTGCTTGGCCAGGACGTTGGTAGCCTGAAACCCGCCTTCGGGCCCGAGGCTTCCTTCGGCAACAACTCCCTGCCCTTCCCGGAACAGATCGGGGAGGATGCCGATATAGCTGGCATTGATGTCGGTTACGCCGTCGGTCACGACGAAGCTGTTGTTCTGCCCATCGCGCACCCAGGTGCCGTCCTTGACCAAGCCGCCGAGCCGGATGGGCTGGCCCGGTGTTACCTCCCGGCTCACCACGTCCGACGGTGAATAGAAGAACACGATCTGGTCGCGCAGGGCGATCAACACCAGCGTGGTGGCCAGTGCCAAAACGAGACCCAAGGCCGCAATGGTCGCCAGCCGCTTCTGCTTGCGCGTCCAGCCCTTCCGGCGAATGCTTGCGGGCATGGTCATGGCGTTGCTCCATTGAGTTTGAGGCCAGCGCCCAGAGCTAGCGTATCCAGTTCGCCCCGGTCAAAGGCTTGCGGATAGGCTTGGACCGCCTGGTCAAATGCCGCCTGCGCTTTTACCATGTCTCCCAGTACCAGATAAGCGCGGACCAGTTGCGCCCATTCTTCAACAGTCCCGCCGCTTTCTGCCAAGCGACTAGCCAGGCCTAGAACCATCTGGTTGATCATTTCGGCTTGTTCGGTGTCGGCGGGCGCAACGCCGTTGTTCTCTGCCACCGCCAGGCCCTCGCGTGCCGCTTGCAGCCACGGCTCGTTGCCGGTTGATAAGCTGATTGCGGCGTTCCAGGCTTGAACGGCCTCCGGGTAACGCTTTTGCCGGGTCAGTTCGGAAGCAAGATAAAGGCGGGACAGAACGTGCTGCGGATCGCTAGCAGCTGCGGCCTCGAGCAGGTCCATGGCTTCCGCGGAACCCGCGCCATTAGCCGTGAGCAATAAGGCCTCGGCCAAGCTGGTCTGGAGCGCTGCCGTGGGCTGCCCCAGTTCCATGATGCGGCGGTAGGCCTGTGCGGCATCGCCGAAGCGACCCAGCTCCACATAGGCCGGCGCTATCACGGTCCAGCCTTGAAGATCATCAGGGTTGGCTGCCAATGCGGTCTCGATCCGCGCGACGGCGGTGCCGATGTCCATATTGGCTGCAGCGACTTCTGGACGCTCTGCCAGGGGCTGTGCGGGCAGTTGAGGGCTTCCAAGCACGGCATATAGGCCCAGAGCCAAGGCCGCGACGCTGCCGAGTCCCACCGCAAGCTGAGTGCTCCCCAAGGGAGCCTTGGCCGAATGCCCCTGCTCGGCTTTCGCCCGCAGGATCTCGCGCGCGAGTTCGCCCTTGGCGGCAACGGCTTCGGCTTCGCCAAGCTTGCCCGCAGCAAGATCGGCATCTATCCCGGCGAGCAGCTGCCGAAAATGGCTGTTGGCATCCGCCGAATCCGCCGGCCTTGCGTTGACCGTGCGGGGGCCGGCTGCGTAGTAAAGGGCAGCGCAGGCAATGGCAGTGACGGCAATGGCAACAAACCAGAAAAGCATCGGCCCTAGGCGCTTGGTGCCGGCACGCGGCGGGAATGGGTCATGTATAGGACCCTTGCACCTAAAAACCACCAAAACACGCGTGATCGCAGTAGACGCATTGCCACAGGCCCAAACAGCCGCATGAGCGCTACCCGGATCGATTTCGCAGTGCTGGGTTCCACTCCCCAGGCCCGGCTCATTGCCGGACTTCTCGCCAACGTGCACAAGAAGCGCGTGATCTACCAGGGAGAGAGCCAGTCCGGCTACCGGCTCCCTCGCGGAATCGATTTGTCCGTAGCGCCGTTTACGCGTCCACAGAGCTGGGCCTTGCTACAAAAACTCGTGCCGGAAACGCAGCGGCTCGTGGCGCGCATGGGTGGTCGCAGCGCAATGTCGCACGTCGATCCCATTTTCTTCGCCGAGGCTCCCGCTGGGACAGAGGCGCTGGGCCATATCAGCCATATGGCACAGGCCTACAAGTTTGCCGCCGAACGCGTCCCCAGCCATGTTCTGGGCGCGAACCGGCACGGCGTCGTGTTCCGCGACGCCCTGCTGCTGCATCGGCCCAGTCTTGAGCCGGTGGTCGACAAATGGCTTCAGGCCAGCGGCGTTGTGCGTCTGGAAGCGGAAACGCCCCTAGTGATCAAACCGGACGGCGGTGCCGTCGTGGTTGAGGGCGATCGGGGCTTTGAAATCGGGCAAACCGTTCTAGCGGATGATGAGGCGATCACGACCCATCTCTCTGCAGAGATATGGCCCGGCCTCCTCTCGGCGCATATGGCCAGCAGCGTACTGACAGAAGCGGCGAAAAAGCTTCCCGGACCTCTGCTATACCAGCTCGACTCGGGTCTGATGCTGTCGCAGCAGGCTCGCGCTGGCCTTGTGGCCCTGGGGCCCGGCACGATCGAGCAAGTCAGTGGCGTGCTGGGCCAAGTCTTGAGTGGCGAGCGCACCCGTCAGACTGGGCAGGCAACTTATCAGCGCATTCAGGCTGCCGACCATGCACCGGTGGTTGGCCGTGTTGGGGGAACCGGGCCGGACGTTGTAGCAGGGTTTGGTTCAACTGCTGCCTTCTGGGCGCCGGCAATAGCTCGCTGGCTAGCTGGGCTGGCTAATGCCGATGAAGCGAGCTGGTTTGGCGCGCGCCTCGTCGATCGGGACTCGACGAGTGCGTGGGTGGGCGAGTGGAGCGATACACTTTGAAGGAGCAGCCAAACCGCCTCGACTCGCGCGCTCGCCACTTTGCCGGCCACGCCATCATCCGCAGCCGCCCGATACATTTCCGCCTGAACGGCAGGACGATGTCGGGCTTTGAAGGTGATACGGTGCTCAGTGCCGCCCTGGCGTCAGGCTATGATACGGCTGGCATACGGGGTGGCTGGCCTCTCGCCCTCTCCGCTCGCCATGCTCCGCCCATCGTTCCCATCGCGCAGCGGCATGATCTTACCCACGCACTGCCCATGGAGCGAACACCCGCTACCAACGGCGCACAATATGCGACGCTCGGCGCTGGCAGCTTCAGCCACCTCAGCGCTGCTGTTGCGCGGTTCAAACCGGCCAGGTCGCTGGGTCTTGATCTGGATGATCCAGGTGCCATGCATCAGCCCTGGCTCGATGGAACTGCCGAACCTGGTCCGGATGCGGACATGGTCGTCATTGGCGGCGGAATCGCTGGAATGACGGCTGCGCTGGCTAGCGCAAAGGCGGGTTTGCGCGTGACGATGGTGGAGGCCAGCCTGGCTTTGGGGGGCTATGCCCGCCTGTTCGGAGCGCAGGAGGGCGAGGAAGCACCCGACCAGAGCATAGCACGCTTGGTCACAGCGATTGCACAGGACCACACCATCTCGGTTATGCTCGGCACCAGGGCCATTGCCGCCCGTCCAGGATCGGTTCGCGTGCACGCCGTCAGCTTGGTTCATGGCGTTCCGACAGGCCGAACGCTGGACCTGCACCCGCGCTTCATCATCATCGCGACCGGCGTCATCGAGCGTCTGCCGATCTTTGCCGGCAACAGACTCCCGGGCGTTTCGAGCAATCTCGAAAACTACCATTTCGCCGAACAGTTCGGTGTCTGGCCAGGCAAGTCGGCGGTGTTCACTACGGTCGCCAATACGTCCTATCGCCTCGCCATGCTTGCAAGCGACGCCGGCATCCAGGTGTCACGCATCATGGATGGGCGCGCCCAGCCGCAATCCCGCTTCATCGAGTTCGCCAAGGCTTATGGGATCACCATGGCAGTGGCCACCCTGACCGGCGAGGCCAAGCCAGCGCCCAAGTCGCGTGGCTTGTCCGTCACTCCACAGTCCAGTCTCAACAGCGCGGCTCCGGCTGAAGCGCCCTTGCTGACAGATGGTTTGGTGGTCTGCGGCGGTTGGCAGCCGGAACTGACGCTTTGGCACATGGCCGGTGGGGAAAGCCGCTGGAGCGCACAAGGCAAGCTGGAGCCGATCCTCAAAGGCCCAACTGGCGTGGCTCTTGCCGGCAGCGCGGCCGGGTTTCTCAGCGGCTATGCCTGCCTGCGCAGCGGTAAAGCGGCCGTGGCACAGGTGCTCAATCGGCGCAGCATCCCCGTCGACGAACGACTGATCGATCCCATTTACGAAACGCCGGACGATCCAACCCCGTTTGTCCGGGTCAATGAGGACGCGTCAGCGCCGGCCTATCTCGACGTTGGCCAGAGCTATATCGAGCGGCCGCAGCAGAAGCGCTCGCGCTGGCCTGCATGGGTGCCTTTCGGCCGCACCTCATCGGCCTGGTCGCTGGCCGATATGCCGCGCACGCTTGCGCTGGCCGATATCGCTGCGGGCACGCAATTGGGCGCCATTCCAGCCGAAAGCGCCGGGATCGTCGCCCAGGAACGGGTTGCCTTGATTGCTATTCCTGTCGCGGAAGCCGCCGAACCCCGGGCTGATCAGCCTTCCCAAGGTATGCCGTCTTACCTCCTTGGGCGCTACGGCGACGATCCCGCAGAGCGTGCCATCGCGGCTATGGACGGCCGCCGGCTTGAAGTGGGCGCGCTGATCTATGCGGATGCCGATCAAACCGATCCGCTTCGTTCGATCGGTGTGGTCATGCGTATCAAGGACGGGCAGACCCTGGCCCTTCTCGCCAGCGCAACAGCGGCAAACGCATCGGCTTTCGTGCGAGAGGGTAGCCGGGCCATCCCTATCCGCATCAATCAACCCGAGGCGCAACCCGCAGGCTAGGCGCGCCGTTCGGCTGCGCTGCGGGCGCGCCGCAAGGTTTCGGCATATTCAGGATTGAAGCGGATTTCGGCCATCTTGATGCCGGCGTCCAGCCGCGCCCCAACAACAGCGTCGTTGGGGTTCTCGCGATGCAGATCGAGGTTACGCTGCAGATAGTGCTCGAGCGTTTCGGCAGACTGGCTCCAGACCTGGTCGAACGTGGCGTTCAGGGCCAAAGAATCCCGGCAAGCCCGCACAGTGCTCAGGAGGTAAACACCGTTGATCGCCGCCAGGATCCGGTCGCCGTCGAGCCGGTCCGCTGTGCCCTCGCGCGCGCGGCGCAAAGCGAGGTTGATATTGGGCACCACGTCACGCAAGCGCGGCTCGATGCTGTCGGACGCCTGCTTGGTGATGGCCGAGAGCATGGTTGCCCAAAGGCTGCCGCGCGCGAACTCGACGTAACCGGTCAGCGAACGCACAAGGCGATGAAAACGGTCCAATGCCCGGCACACCAGATCATAATCCGCGAAGGCTCCGCTCGTCGGCCGCATCAGGTGGATCTGGTTCTGCGCTTGCGCCAGTATGGCCTCGACCAAGGGCGCGAACCCAATCCGTGCCACAGCCGCCTCCGACCCACTCCCGGCCAGCTTGATCACCGCGGTAACGAGGCGCGTCGGATTTGCCACGTGCCCCATAGCGGCATGAAACAGCAGCGAAGCCAAGGGTGGGTCCTGCAGCGGCATGGACTGTAGTGCCGTGGTTACCGCCGCATCGTCGGTCATGTTGTTGAGCGCGCGCCCAAACGTTTGTGCCTTGCCCAACAGCGCCCTGCCGCGCAGGGCATTGAGCAGGGCCGGCAAGGCAGCGCGCTCTTCGTCCCCGCCCAGCATGGCGCGCAGCCGGCGGGCTTCCTCGGCATCCTTGCCAGCGCGGGTCATCGCATCCTTCATGCGGCTCAGAACCTGCGGCATGAGCGGCTCGAGGTCGGCGCCGGTAAAGGTGCCGGCGTCTACGGCTTCACGCCGGATCAGGTCAGGGCAAAGGTCGCGATACACCCACACCCAGGCGGCCTGGGCACTCTGCCGCGCTACGCAGCCGCTAAAGCCAGCATCAACGGCTTCCTCCACGATCACTGGCTCGATGACACCGGCAAACGGCAACAAGGCCTTGTTGCCGCCCCGTGTCGCGTCAGCGGAAGCAGTCTCGAATCGGCTGGTAGCTTGGGACATGTTGCGCAGGGCTGGGAATAATCTCCCGCACCCTACAGCGGGATGGTAAACAATCCCTCTCGTCACCGCGTCATTGGATCAGCCTTAGGCGGCGCCTTGCTCGACCTTCCAGTTGCCGTTCTGCTCGCGGCAGGCCGTGCCCTTCTTGGTGAACTCCTGGCCGCCAATCTTGACGGTGTGGGTGAAGTCGCGGCAATCGAGATTGTTGACCCGCACATAGGGACCAACACCGACCGAGCCTGTGGTGCCGTTATCGCCAGTCCAGGCGCGTGGCGCACCCGGACGGCCAAACTGCAGCGCATAGAACTGCGCGCTGTTGGCCTGAGCCGAATCCTTGGCTGTCATGCGCGACAGCGCCCCTGCATCCACGAAACCATTAGCCACGCTGGTGGTCGCCAAAGCCTGTTGCGTTGTCTGTGCCGGGGTCGGCATCACAGGCTGGGTAATCACAGGCGCCGGTGCCACCACCGCAGGCGCCTGAACCACCTGGGTCGTGCCAGTGCTGGCGCAGGCAGCCAGGGACAGGGCGAGCAAGGGAGAAGCAAGGAGGGCGATGCGGTTCATGTGGTCAATCTCGTTGGCTATGGGGAAGGCTCTTGTTGGGCCATTGCGGCGAAAGTGCGTCAGGCTGCCGCCTGCTTGCTGATGCCGCCAAGGCGCGCCGTTGGCAAGCGCAACTCCACCAATAAGCCGCCTAAAGCCGAGCGTTTCAGGAGGAGCGTGCCGCCATACACATCCACCAGTTCCTTGACAATATCGAGCCCCAGTCCCGTGCCCGGTGTTTTTTCGTCCAGCCTGACGCCGCGGCGCAACACCTTTTGAGCGTCTTCCTCGCTCAGCCCCGGTCCGTTGTCGTCGATGCGGATAAGCAGCATGGCGCCGCTATCGCTCCGCTCGCTTGACAGGCGTACCCCCACCTGCCCCTTGGACCACTTGCAGGCATTGTCGAGCAGATTGCCCGCCATCTCCTCAAGATCGGCCTCATCGCCGCGGAACCAGGGGAGCGACGCGTCCGGTCGCTGGAAGGCAATGGTCACCTGCGGATGAATCTTGCGCATGACGCGTGTCAGCCGCAGCATGATCATGGTGCTATCGGCCTTCTTGCCAACGATGGCTGTCCGTGCGGCGAGGCGTGCCCGCTCAAGATAGGTCGACACCATCGAGCTCATCTTTTCGCTTTCGGCGAGCACCACATCGGCCAAGGCGCCCTTCTTGCTCGCCGCTTCATTGCGCAAGACGGCAATGGGCGTCTTTAGCCCATGGGCCAGATTGCCCACCTGGTTGCGAGCCCGTTCGATGATCTGGGCGTTGGAGCGCAGCAGCTCGTTTATCTCTTCTGCGAGTGGGGCGATCTCGCGCGGATAAGTGCCGGTAACGGTCACGCTTTCCCCTTCCCGCACCCGCTCGATAGCGCGACTCAGCTTGGAGATCGGGCGCATGGCAAAGCGAGCGACGATGGCGCTCATGATGGCCAGCATCACGCCGACAGCTCCGAGGACGATGAAAGTCTGGCCTCTAAAGCCTTCAACCAGTTCAAGGATTTCACTGAGGTTGCCGGTCACCACGATTTGGTAAGTCTTGGGCGCGAGCGTTACTGTGCGCTCCACCACGCGCAGCCTCGTGCCGAACGCATCGTCCACAATAGCGGTGCGCCGTCCCCGGGCATCGGCCGGCCCCATCATGGCAGGCACGTTGATCCCCACGACCGAGCCAGACAGGTTATACAGCGTGCCATCCGCATCGCGGATCATCCAATACCAGCCCGAGCGCGGACGATCGAAACGCGGATCGGTCACCCCGATCTCTTCGCTCGCCGGGTCGCCGGTTTCCAGCAAGGCGCCGGTCAGGCTCTCCACCTGAAAGTCGAGAGAATCGGCCAGTGAGTTGTCGAGGGCGCGCGAGTAAAGGTCGGTCAGAAGGAAGCCGGTGGCGACAAGCGCAATAACCAGCCAGCCCGCCGAGAGCCAGAACAGCGATGCCGCTATGGAACCCTTGCGCATGCGCCTCGGAGCCTAGTCCTCGGCGATCTGGTAGCCCAACCCCCGCACCGTCTGAATGCAATCTTCCGGCAATTTCTTGCGCAGGCGGCCCACGAACACTTCGATCGTATTGCTGTCGCGGTCGAAGTCCTGATCGTAAAGATGCTCGGTCAATTCGGTGCGGGAAATTACCTTGCCCTTGTGGTGCATGAGATAGCTAAGCAGGCGCAACTCATGGCTCGTGAGCTTCACCGATTGCCCATCCACCGTCACCTTGCCGGAGCGGGAATCAAGGCGCACCGAACCGGAAACAATCTCGTTGGAGGCAAGGCCAGCAGCGCGGCGGACCAGGGCGCGAATGCGCGCCAGCACTTCTTCCATGTGGAACGGCTTGGCCACATAGTCGTCGGCGCCGGCGTCAATGCCCTGCACCTTGTCGCTCCAGCGATCGCGCGCCGTCAGCAGCAGCACTGGCGTGGTCTTGCCGGCCCGGCGCCACTCTTCGAGCACGGACAAACCGTCCATCTGCGGCAGGCCGATATCGAGGACGATCGCGTCATAGGGCTCGGTATCGCCCAGGAAGTGTCCCTCTTCCCCATCAAACGCCACGTCCACCGCATAGCCGGCTTCCGTCAGCGCTTCCTTGAGCTGCCGATTGAGGTTGGTATCGTCTTCGACAACAAGAATTCGCATCAAGGCCCCCAGATGCTGCAGACTAGTTTGCGCTTAACACCAAATTCTGCGCTTCCCCATCGGGAGTCAACACGCCGATGATATAGACGAGGCGCCCGCCCTCGTCACAAACCTGCACATTGAGCACTTCTGCATTGCTGCCGATACCGGCCGAGGACAGGACTTGTGCAAGCGACATGATTTCGCCGGAAGCCACGGCTTCCTGGATCTGCCTGTTATCAAGGCATGCCGCATGGGCGAGACCAGCGCCAGCCAGGCTCATCGCCATCGCGACAACAAAAGGTGCACAGAGTTCTTTGATCAAGGTTTTCATGCCTGCCAATCTATGGCGAGGTTGCTGAATGGGACATGAATGAGGCAAGCAGGCTTGTCTCACCAGTGTTTCGCCCGTGGTTGGCTCATCGGTTCGCATGGCAGAATCACTCCTGCCAGGCAGTGTTTTGGTCTTTGCAGGTGATAGGAAGCGCTTAAGGCTCAAGCGCTTTCGGAAGGCGTTCCAATAATATTGGATAGGGAACCCTTCTTGGCAAGGGCGCTTACGCCCGCGCGATGTCGCCCTTCAGTCCCTTGCGCAAGAACAGAACCGCAAGCGCTTCCATCACCATATGGCCGGCCGCCTGTCCGTCCAGCGCCGGCAGGTCCAGGCCCAAAATTTGCATCAGCCCGGCCAGCAGCATGAACGCTGCAACGATATAAGTCTTGTAGCCATCCAGAATGTTCATTGTCGTGCTCCATTGATGAGGGTGATGTGTGGTTGCGTTCTCGCCGGCGGCTTGGAGAGCAACTGCTTGCACTGCAGCGACGCGAGCGGTCCAGCCTTTGCCGAAGGTTGAGAAGGTCGAGAGCCGCGATAGAAAGTTGAGCCGGCGCGTGCCGAGGGCTTCGATCAACCCCGCCAGTCCGGACTTCGCGGTATGCGCCCGCACCGCCTCAATCGTGAGTGGGCCAAGGTGGCCGTCTGCCTTTGCTCCGACTTCGGTCTGCAGCGCGCGGATCGCCCGGTCCGGTCCCGAGTTCACCGCATAGTCAAAAACGGCAAGATCCAGGCCCGGCGGCAAGGCACTGGCCTTGGTGCGTTCCCAAAAACTGGCCCGATAAATACGGGCTGCTTCGTCCCGCTCGAGTTTCTGGATGGCTGTTTTGGGCAGGTTCCACCATGGTGAAACCTTGCGCCAGCCGGCCAGCGTCTTGCGGGTAATGCCCATATTGGTAGCGCCGCCCGGATCCCTGGGGTGGTCGGCATAGCCGCCCTCGTGCCGCAGCACCTCGTCCAGGCAAAGGTCGAACCGCGTCCTTGTCATGCAAATGTGCCCTCCGCCGCAGGACCGGCGCCCAGCGCCGCGCTGACCTGCGCAATGGTGAATAAGAAAGTGGTTGGCAGTACCCCGAAGTCGGTGACCTGCTCGGCCGCGCTGTAGACGGCCATGGTCGAGCCACAGGACAATGTGCGCACCACCGCGCCCTGGTTCAGGATGCGCACCTCGTAAAGTTCCGCCGCCGCGCCGCCTGCTTGGCCTCCCCGTACCCAACTCAGGATCACATCGCCGCCTCCAAGCCGCTGAGCCCGGAGCTGATCGGGCGCCGTCGGCAGGCCCAGCAGAGGATTGGTGGTGACACTGTGGAGCGTTCCCGTCAGATCGCCGGGCCCGGCATAGATACGGAACTGTCGCTCCTCGCCCAGGCTATCCGGCTCAAGAGCGAGGCTTTCGACCCGCCCATCCAGAACCAGAACGCGACTGCCGCTCGCCACCGCGCCCATGGCATTCGCCGTCCCCCCAACTCCGCGCAAAAGCTTTGTCAACCGGAACCGTCCCGGTCCGGTCAACTCAGCATTGGCAAAGCCAACGATCTCCCAACCGCCGCTTTCGCCTTCCACCGCGATCCGGTTGCTGCCGGCCTGCACTGCTTCTGGCGTGGCCGACGCCAGGTGACCGCCATGCAGAAGAACCTCCAGGCTCTGGCTTTCGTCCCAGCCCTCAACGGTGCCGGAAGCGAAATGCTCGGTCATCACGCCCAGCCTAGCGCGACGCCCCAGCAGGGCCAACCGCGTCCCGGTTGTTTCGTCCACGACCTCCAGCGGTCCGGGCCACGGCGAGGCAAAGGCCCCGATCACGAGGCGCGATCGCGCGGGATCGCTCGGCGTGGGTGGCAGATGCGCTGTGGTGACGATTGGTATGGACCGGACCACCGATCCTGCCGAGCGCATTGGGGGTCGATCGGGTTCGGTTGCGATGGCCGTATCGACGGGCAGCGAGCGCGCCTTGATGCGCCGGCTCTCGCCATCGCGGATTTCGATGATCTCGAACGGTCCTTCCGCCAGCCCGGCAATGGCGATGAGATCGCCCGGCTCCAGCGCCAGCTCGGTCGGAGGCAGGCTCAGCTCCACTGTTTCGCGCCGGATGTCACGCGCTTCCAGCAGGCGTTCAGCGGCTCGTCGCGCGCCACCGCCGTCGAGCACCAAGGCGCTCGACACACCCACCAGCGGTCCACCAGCATGGTTGGATGCCGTTGAAGTCGCCGTGAGATAATCCCGTTCCCGATCAGCGAAGCTCAGCACCAGCTGTCCCGGCGCCTCTGCCGGATCACCCCGCCGCCGCGTCAACACCGCCCCCTCCGCTCGCACCAGGCGGTCCGGGTCGAGCGCCACCACCTCGCCGCGGCGCGGACTGCCCAAGCGCAGGCCCTGAGCCGAACTACGCACGCTCGGCCCCGTGACCTCGATTATCGGCTCCAGCGCCTCGCGCGCCGTGCTCGCGCCATGAAGCACATAGCCCCCGATCAGGGGCGAGGCTGGCTCAGCCTCGAGTTCCACCCCATGATTTCGGGCGATGGCCACAGCCAACTCGTCGCTGGCCATCCCGCCCAAGCGCCCGGTCAGCCAATGGCCCGAGCGGTGATTGACCCCGTCTGCCCAGACGTCGTCCTGCGACGGGAACGCCGGATAGGGCCGCACATCCCATGTCCAGTGATAGATGCGTTCGGCATCCACCATCCCCGGCGGATTGTTGGCCGGGTCACGCCAGAACGCATGGTGCGCCCGCAAGGCCTGCCGCTGCATCAGGGCGTCGGGCGCGCCGCTCGAAAAGTACGGCCGGCCGTCCTCGGCGCTCTTGCTGTCGCCAAAGATGTTGGGCTGGTTGGCACCTTTGTCGACCGCCGCGCAGCCCAGCTCATCGGACCATGCTGCGGCGAACTCCGGCCCGCGGAAGCGTTCCGGTTCTGCCGCCGGCATCAAATGCCCTTCCACCCCATTTGGCCAAAGGAGAACAGCCCCCTTGAGTTGCGGACGTTCAGCCGGCGGATGCGCCCGCAGAATGCCGCCTTCCCCGCGAACCATCACGGCTTCAGCCTGGATCATGGTTTCTCCCACGATCGCAATGGGCGTCACGCCTTGCGCGGCCAGGCCGCGGACCCATTCGGCACCCGCCTTGGTCTTGCCGGCGCCGCGCCCGCCCATGAGGAGCCACGTTGTCCAGTCACCTTCCGGCGGAACCTGGTGCGGCCAGGCCCAGAGGGGAAAATCATAGTAGAGGTCCCTCGCCGCTGTTTCGTCGAGCCGTGCTCGCCAGGTCTGCAGACTAGCCCTTGGTGATCGCATTGATGCGCTTCTCGAGCTTGCGCTGCAGGTCCTGCATTTCCTTGCTCTGGGTCTCCCGCTGAGCCTGCCCGGCTTCGGCCTTCTCGATGGCGATCAGCTTATCGAGGTCCCGCACCATGCTGGTCAGCACTGCGGCCTCGCGTTTTCCTTCTGTTTTCATGTGCTCACCCACCTGGTCGATCTGGCGCTCCAGCAGCGCCATCAACTTGAAGATCAGTATCCTGCGGTCCGTAATGTCGGAGTGGAGGCGAACCCACTTGTTCTTGCGGGCGTGCTCCTCCAACTGCTCGAGTGACAGGCTGTACCGGTCCGCCACCGCATTGCGCGTCATCAGCCCCGCTTCGTAGTCCTTCCGGATTGGCACCCAATCCACCAAGGCCCCTGTGTCTTGCCCGCTCATGGAATGACTCACTTGTGAATCGATCTTAATCTTTTCGCGGAACTTGCTGGAATCTCGCTGGATTCGTCTTTGCGGAGTCACAATGGGAAGAGCCCAATGTCTACCGCGATCCGCCACATCCACTACAAGCCGGCCGATGAGGAACTCTCGATCTGGTTCGGTCCCGAAGGCCGCCGCTACAAATATTTCGGTGTGCCTCAGTTCATCTACGAAGGCCTGCGCGACGCCGAGTCCCGCGGCCGGTTCTTCAACCAGTCCATCCGCGGCCGCTATGAGTGCCGCCTGGCCGATCCCTCCGACTGGAAGAACCGCCGCTGGCTTTCCGCAAGAAAGGCTTCCTGACCCACTTTTCCGACCATAGCTGAACTATAGCCGACCACCGTGACGCGAGGAAAAGCTGGATAAGTTTTCTGCGGCGCGGAGGCGGATGTGATCCGGGTTGGACATCTATCCCGGGCCATTCCCAGCAGGTGGTTGAACACCACGGGACCGTCACCCTCGGGCTTGACCCGAGGGCCCTGCACTTAAGCACACGCCCGCCAGTACAGTCCCTTGGGTCCAGCCCAAGGGTGACGATCGAGGTTGTGGCAAGATGGTGCCCCGGCCACGATGTCATCCCGGGCCCGACCCGGGATCCCTTCCCGCCCGCAAGGTCGTTGAGCGAGCCTAAAGAGCACCAGCAGCATATTGGAGAACACCGCCGAACTGTCACCCTCGGGCTTGACCCGAGGGCTCTGCACTTAAGCACACGCCCCGCCAGTACAGTCCCCTTGGGTCAAGCCCAGAGGTGACGACCGAGCTTGAGGCCACCCGACCTCACCCCCACCCAATTTCAGCGGTCTTCGCTCTCACAGCCGATGCCGTCGCTATCTTCATCCAGCCCGAAAACATCCGCGCCAGAGATGTGGACCTCACCATCGAAGTTGGCGCAGTTCACGTCGACCTGCCTGACGCGCTCCACTGATGTCGCTGGAGCGGTGGTCGTATAGATCACCTCAGTTGCCACCGAGAGTGGCTGCGAGCCTGGCATGACCAGGTATGACGGCAGGCCAGTCACCGGAATAAACGCCTGCGGAGACGTCGGAAACACATTCACGACCGTCACATCACCACCGCTCACGATAGGTGCCGGTGGAGTTTCCTGAGCAGTCGCTGGAACCGTTGCGAGCGCGGCAACAACCAATGCCGCTTGTATAAGCACTTGCTTCATTGTGGGCCTCATCTGATCCCCCCGCCAGTCCCAACGTGGCAGCTTCTCCAGATGTTTCCGGCGAGATGGCGTGTGGTTACCGACCGGTAAATTCGATCAGTCAGTGCTTTCCAACAAGCGCGAGCCTGGAGAATACCACCGAACCGTCACCCTCGGGCTCGACCCGAGGGCCCTGCACTTCAACTGGGCTCTGAAAGTACCGTCCCCTTGGGTCAAGCCCAAGGGTGACGATCAAGTTTGGGGCAAGGCGTGCAGCCAAATCGACCTAACACACTCGATGTCATCCCGGGCTTGACCCGGGATCCATCCCGAGATCCATCACCAGCCGCAAGGTGGTCCGAACGAGCCAGACCCGCATATCAAGAAAGGTCAGGCCAGACCTCCCACATCCTCCTAATCGTCATCATCATCTCGCTCACGATCCTCATCGTCCCGATCAGAGCGGTTGCCGTTGGGTCCGAGCAGGTACCAGTCTTCTCCGAAGTCATCGATGTCACTGCCATTGACGTCCTCGGGCGCGTAGTCCTCGGCATAGTGATAGAGCGGCCAGCCATTATAGGTGACCTGCACGGTGCCATCGTTGCGGCTCATCGTGCCCAGCAGTTCCGCTTTGACATTGCCGCTTGCCTTAGGCTCCCCCTCCACCAGCAGCGGCGGCCAGGCATCGAGGCAGTCGCCCAGACACGCGCTGGCTGGCTCGCGATTGCCACTCCCCTGCCTATCCGCCTTGAACATGTAGACCGCAAATCCATTGCCGGCGACAAGGTATTCGCCCTCCTCCGCGTGCTGCTTGGTGCTCATCGGGGCGGAGGTGGATTGGGCCAGGGCCGGCAGGCACAGGAACGGCAAAGCCGCTGCAAGCAGAAGTCGCATGACACTGTCCTCCATGACATCTGCCCACAACGGTGCGGGCGTAAGCAAGTTGCAGTGCGTAAGGCCGGCGGAACACGTCGACTTTAGATGCGAACGAAGTTCACGCTCTTGCGGGCGATCAGCTGGCAGCCGGATAGCTTCATGGTGTCGTTGTCGACCAGCGTCACCGAACCCGATACGCGCTTGCCCTCGTAGGTCACGGTGCCGCGCCACTTGTTTTCACCGGCAGGCTTGGCGCCGTTCACCACCATCTTGTTGAGCTGGGCGAGGTTCTCGGGCTTCTTGGCGTCCGAGCGCAGCCAGATCAGCTTGGCGCAGAGCTGGCTCCCATCGCCGCAATAGCTGACGCGGTAGCGCGACTCGCCCGTGCTGGTCTGCCAGGTACCCACCGGGCTGGCCTCGCCGGCAAAGCTGGGGGCGGCAAGAAGAAGGTTCAGGGTTGCAGCGGCAACAGTTTTGAGAAGGGTCATAAACATGGTCCTTGGCAAAGGCGTTCAAGCGCCAGCGCGCCTCGCTTATGCGGGCGCCGATGAGTGATTGGCGCCCGTTTGCCATGCCAGGGCTGAACCGGTGGCGAACCTCCGGTTCATTTTCCGTTCATAAGGGGACCGAACTTGCGCCGGGCATCGAGCGCCAGACCCAGCCCCACGCTGCCCAAAACGTCCGTCCGCACCACAGCCGCCTCCGGAAACAAAGCCTCGAGCCGCCGCGCAATCGCTGGCACCTGGGTCGATCCGCCCGTCAGGATCAAGCTATCGACAGCCTCGCGCCCCACGCCCGCGCGCTTCAGAGTTTCGCTGATCGTCCACTCAATCCGCTCCACCGATTGGCCCAGCGCCCGCTCCAGATCGGCAATGCTCATACCGGTCGCCAGGGTCTTGTCCCGCACGGGAAAGCGGAACTGTGTCTCCGCATTGTCCGACAAGGCGATCTTGGCAGCTTCCACCGCACCCACCAGCTGGTGGCCCAGCCGGTCCTCGATCAGCTCGATCATGGTGTCGACCCGCGCAGGCGCCTGCGCCTCCCGGCTGGTGCCGCGCAGGTCGCGCAAAGTCTGCGCATTATAGAGCCGGTTGATGCGGTGCCAGGTCGACAGATCGTAGTATGGCGCCACGGGCAGGTGCCGCTTTCCGTCCCTGGTCATAGTCCCCAGCCCCAGCTCGGGCATGACCTTGCTCATGCTCAAGAGCCGGTCGAAGTCCGTGCCACCGATATGAACGCCGGCTGTCGCGAGGATATCGTCCGAGCGATCGGCGCGCCGGGCGCGCTCGGGGGAAACGCGCACCAAGGAAAAGTCCGATGTACCGCCACCCAGGTCAACGATGAGCGCCAGCCGCTCGCCATTCACCTGCCGCTCATAGTCGAGCGCCGCCGCAATGGGTTCGAACTGGAACTCGATATGCTCGAAGCCCTGGCGCCGAACAGCGGTTTCGAGGTCACGCTGCGCTTGCTGGTCAGCCTCGGCGTCGTCATCCACGAAGTGGACAGGGCGCCCTACGACGACCGCTTTGAGTGGTGCACCTGCTGCTTCCTCTCCGCGCCGTTTCAGCTCAGCGATAAAAATGCCGAGGATATCATCAAAGCGGTAAGACCTGGCACCGACCCTGATGCCATCATCGAACAGGGCCGTTCCAAGCACACTTTTGATCGAGCGGAGCAACCGGCCTTCCGTCCCTGAAACATATTCCTCCACGGCAGCACGCCCGAAGAAAATGCTGCGATCCTCGAAACTGAAGAACAGGACGCTGGGGATGGTTTGCCGGCCATCTTCCAGCGGAAGCAGCTCCGGTACGCCATGGGCGTCGACCTTGCCGAGGGTGGAATTGGACGTGCCGAAATCAAGGCCGCAAGCAAGGGCGTTGGACATGACGATCTTCCAAAAGCCAGATGGCGGGCCTGTCGGACCACGCGGTTGAGCGAACGCAGGACGCCCAGGCCGCGATCTCGTCCAAAGCAAGCTCAGGATGAGATCTGGTGCAGGATCAAGCAGGCGTCACGAAGGGACGGCTCTCTTAATGGCTCGCCATCAGGCTGGCAAGCTCAGGCAGCAGCTTTGCGCTTCTGCTCTTGCGCGGGGCGGAGGTCCATCACCTGCAGACGACCCAGACCCTTCCGCTGCGCTTTCTTGAGGGCCGCATCAGCGGTTTCGAAGAAGAGCTTGTCATAGTCACCGGCCGGATTGGTAACAGCCAGCCCCATGCTCACCGTCACGACACCGGCATGACTTTCCTTGTGCGGCACACCCAATTTGCGCACAGCTTCGGCAACATGGCTGGCGCTGGTTTTGGCAAGCAGCAGCGGCAGGTCGGGCAGTGCCACCACGAAGGTCGCCCGCCCCATGCGCAGGCAAAGGTCGCCATCTCTGGGCAGGGCATTGGCGATGGCTTGCATCACCTTGCGCACGCAGCGATCCGTCTCGTCCTTACCGTAGGAAGAGAAGTACTCGTTCATGCGGTCGATCTCGATCACAAGGAGGCTCATCGAAACCTTGCGCGCAGCGGACTTGCTCCAGCTTTCGCTCAGCTCTTCCTCGATACGCGGCGTCAACCGGGGCTTGATGCCCATCTGGCGTGCAAGGGCTGCTTGCCCATAAGGCGGAACGCGGTCCTGCCCCGCGGGCCGAAGAGCACCCAGCGCCGTGCGCACGCGGCTCCAGAAATCGTCGCCTTGCTTGTCGTTTGCCAGATCCGTCATGCCGCGGACTCCCCTGGGCACACCAATGCCCGTCGATCTGGCCACAACATGGTTAACACGCCGTAAAACTACAGATGCTCTGGCGGCTCCCATTCGGGCCAATCTACCGCATGCTCCTCCCACTCGTCCGGCGCGACTTCCGTTTCGAGAAAGGTGCGGCCACGTACCGAGACGCCCACATCCACCACCGTCTGGGGATCACCGGAAACCAGAGGATGCCACCAGGCCAAGCCCTTGCCCTCTGCCAACCGCCGATAGGCGCAGGTCGTCGGAATCCACTTGATCTCCGCCACGTTGGCCGGAGTCAACTTGATGCAATCGGGCACCTTGGCCTGCCGGCCTGGGTAATCGGTGCAGGCGCAGCTATCACCATCCAAGAGCTTGCACCGGACATCAGAGGTGATCAGGGTTCCGGTATCCTCGTCCTCGAGCTTGATCAGGCAGCACCGGCCACAGCCGTCGCAGAGTGCTTCCCACTCAGCGTCCGTCATCTGGTCGAGCGTTTTTTCATCCCAAAAGGCCATTGGAACCGACTATCGAAAACTATGTTGCGGGTTTGCCCTTGCCGCGCGCGCTATGCAATCATATTCCAGCGATGAGATTGCTTTGGCTGCCGCAAGCGCACAAAACTACGTGAGCGAGTACGGGGACATCGTTGCAAGACCCATTCTACACCAAAGAAAAGCGTAAAAAGCCTTCCGGCATGTTGGCGGCGGACGCTTGGCTCGACTCATCTATCTATGAGTTCGGCCAGTCTATTGGCCGCTTCTGGACCAAGTGGCAGGACGTCATGTCCGTTTTCCACGTGTCCGGGATTAAGCGCTTCTTTGTGGAAGTGCTCAGCGACGGCTTTTCGTTCCTGGCGATCGGCTGCGTGCTGATGGTGGCTCTTGCCCTTCCCGCCTTTAATGCCACGGCGTCGGGCGAGTTCAACAAGGCGGAAAACTACTCCATCCTCTTCATGGACCGGTTCGGCAACGAGATCGGCCGTCGCGGCATCCGCTCGGACGACTCTGTGCCGCTCAACGACATGCCTGACTATCTGATCAAGGCGACGCTCGCGACCGAGGACCGGCGCTTCTACGAGCACTTCGGCATCGACGTCGTTGGCACTTTGCGCGCCTTGATGACCAATGCCTCGGGCGAACGCAGCGTGCAGGGCGGATCGTCCATCACCCAGCAACTGGCCAAGAACCTGTTCCTCTCGTCCGAGCGCACCATCGAGCGCAAGATCATCGAGGCTTTCCTAGCGGTTTGGCTCGAGTGGCATTACACCAAGGACGAGATCCTCAAGCTTTACTTTGACCGAGCCTATATGGGCGGCGGCAATTTCGGCGTGACTGCCGCAGCCGACTACTACTTCGGCAAGAGGGTGCAGGATATCACCCTGGCCGAGGCCGCTATGATGGCCGGCCTTTTCAAGGCACCAGGCAATTATGCGCCGCATGTGGACCTTGCTGCTGCCCGTGGTCGCGCCAATCTGGTGCTGTCGAACATGGTCGCCGCCGGCTTCCTCACCGAAGGCCAGGTCACGGCAGCTCGCCGCCATCCTGCGTCTGCCATCTCGCGTGCCGAAGACCAGAACTCGCCCAACTACTTCATGGATTGGGCATTCGAAGAAGCCAAAAAGGTCATCGAATCCACTCAGCACGCGTCCAACAACTTCGTTGTGCGCACCACGATCGATACAACGCTGCAGAAGTATGCCGAAGAAGCTGTGGTTTCCACGGTCCGCGAAAATAGCGAACAATACGATGTCGAGCAGGCCGCCATGGTCGTCACCGACACGCAGGGCGCCATTCGTGCCATGGTGGGCGGCACCGACTATGCCAAGTCCCAGTTCAACCGCGCCATTGTCACCACGCGCCAGCCAGGCTCGGCCTACAAGATCTTTGTTTATGCCGAGGCTTTCGAAACCCTCGGCCTTACGCCGGATGACGCCATAACCGATCGCCCGGTTTGCATCGGCGACTGGTGCCCGCAGAACTATGGCCGTAACTACAAGGGCTCGGTCACCTTGGCGAGCGCCTTTGCCCAGTCGCTCAACACCGTTCCGGTCACGCTTTCCATCAAGACGGGCCGGGATACCATTGCTGCCCTCAGCCACCGCATGGGCCTAACGGCTGACTACCCGGTCACCCGTTCGCTCGCGCTGGGCGTGGCCTCGGTGTCTGTTCTCGACATGACGTCGTCCTATGCGGTTCTAGCCAATCGTGGACTCAAAACTCCGGCCTATGGCATTACCCGCATGAGCACGCTCACCGGCGAAACCATCTTCGAGGTGGATCCCGAAGCGCCGCGCGAACGCATCCTAAGTGAAAATACTGTTGCCAACATGAACTCCATGCTGCGCGGCGTGGTGACTGGCGGCACCGGCAAGCGTGCCGACGTTCCGGGTGTTCCGGCCGTTGGCAAGTCCGGCACCACCTCGTCCTATCGCGACGCCTGGTTCTGCGGCTTTACCGGCAATTACGTGGCCGCCGTCTGGTTCGGCAATGACGACTACCACCCAACCAACGACCTGACCGGCGGCACCCTCCCTGCCATCACCTGGCAGAAGTTCATGGCCTATGCCCACACCAATGTGGACATTCTCCCGGTGTTCGGCGTCGACTTCGTTCCCGAGCCGCCCGTGGTCGCTGAAGCTGATCCTAACGCCCTGCCCGAAGAAGTCGTCCAGCGCCCGCCCAGCCTTACACCCGAAGCGGCGCGTAAGCTGGTCGACCTGGCCGATCTCATCAACCAGACACTGGCTGCTGGAGAGGTCACCACCGAAGCAAGAGCCGCGGTGCCGGCAACATCCGAAGGGCTGTAGTTCTTGACGACAGTGTAGCTCCTAGCTACATTGTCGGCAATGAAGGCAGTGACCTACAAGCCCGCGGCGATCAAAGCGCTTCGCCGAATGCCGGCGAACACGGCCCGCCGGATTGTAGGCAAGATCAATGCATATGCCGCAGATCCCGCCTCGCAGCAAAACAACGTCAAGGCGCTTAGAGGTGTTGATGCAATCAGGCTGCGCGTTGGCGACTGGCGTGTCATCATGCACGATGGCACAGTTTTGGATGTTCTGGATATCGGGTCTCGAGGCGGCATCTATGATTAGGCGGGTTTATCCATGAACGAGATGATCACCATCCCACGTGCCGAATATGATCGTTTGCGGGAAGCCGCCGAGGATCTGGCAGATATCCAGGCCTATGATCGGGCGATGGCTGCAGGAGAGGAGTCCTTCCCTTCCGAAATCGTTGAGCGTTTGATCAACGGCGAGAGCCCTGTGCGGGTTTTTCGCGAATTTCGTGGCCTGACCCAATCTGCCCTTTCTGTGGTGTCTGGTGTTAATCGCGTCCAGATCGCCGACATCGAAGCAGGTCGCCGGTCCGGTTCGGTCGAAACATTTCGCAAATTGGCGCATGCCTTAAACCTTAGCATTGACGATTTGGTTTGATGCGGTTGTCCGAACCATCCCAGTGAGCATCTCTCCGATCCACCCTTCCGCCAGCCCCACCCCCTTGCTATAGGCTTGTCGAGCACCCTTCTTTCAGGTCAGCCCGCCCATGCCGAACACAGCATCCCCGAGCCGCTGACCCGTGCGATTTGTTTTTTATCTGCTGATGATGATCGCCGTGGCCCTGAGCGTTGGCTTCGGCCTGAGCTATTATGCCCTGACGGACGGGCGCCTGTTCGGCGTGGCGCGGGTCGGGCCATGGACCGCCTGGCCCGATGTCGGCTCCAACACGCCCAATCCTTATACGCGCGGGCACCTCGCCCGCGAGGCGTCGCTCCAGTTGGGGCAAGCCGAAGGGCTGCAGTTTATAGCCACAACAGACAGTGCCGGGGAGCCCCTCACCCTCTCCTGCTCCTATCGCATCGAGGGCAAGACACCGCTCGCAACGTTCTGGAGTCTGGTTGCCGTTGATCCTGAAGGGCGCAATCTTGCGGCCGAAGGGCAGCCGCTGGCCCTCCGTTCGTCCGACATTGCCCGTGCCAATGATGGCTCCATCGTTGTTTATGTCGGCACGACGCTGCAGCCCTCCAACTGGCTTGAGGTGAGGGGCGATGGCTTGTTCGCCCTGGAATTGACGCTTTACGACACAGCCGTGTTTTCCGGCTTCTCGAGCGATGAATCCATGCCCGCCATTATCCAGGAGGATTGCCGATGATCCGGTTTCTTCTGTGGCTCGTGGGCGGGGTGGTGCTGGGCGGCATCATCCATATCATCGTCATCCTGACCCTGCCGGCCCTTGCCGAGGAAACGCTCTGGACGCGGATCAGTGCGCTTGATGCCCGCAACAGGATGCTGATCCTGCCGCCCGTGGTGGCTGGCGAACCCAATCCGCTCGGCCTTGATCCCAAGCTGATCTATGGCGTTTGCCAGATCGATCTGGCCGAAGGCCCGGCCTATGTCAGCGGGCGCCTGCCCGATGCGTTCTGGTCGGTGGCCCTATTCAACGAAGCGGGTGTCGTCACCTATTCCACAACCAATCGCGACGGCATCGGCCAGACCTTGGAGATTGGCGTGTTCAACGCCGCCCAGACACGGCTCCTGGCGCAGCAACAGTTGGATATTGCCGAGGGCGTGCTGGTCGTGGAGGCCAATTCAGACCGCCTTGCCGTGGTTATCCGCCTTGCGCCACCGCACGAAGCCATGCGCCAGCGCTTCTCGGACGTTCTGGCGCAGGCCACTTGCGGACCGCAGCCGCAAGAGGAACCGCAAGCGCCTGCGTCCTGAGTGTCAGACAGCCACGGCTCCCAGCAATCCGCCCAAGGCGCCCAATCCAATCACAACGCTCCACGGCGACGCCTTCCATAAGACCAGCGCCAGGAACCCGCACCCGGCGAGCGCAAAATCAAGAGGGCTGAGCACGGCACTGGTCCAGACCGGATCATAAAGCGCCGCTGCCAGAATGCCGACCACGGCCGCATTGGCGCCGCGCATGCCGGCCTGTGCCCACCCCTTAGTGCGGAGCATGTCCCAGAACGGCAGTGTTCCCAGCAGAACCAACAAGCCTGGCAGGAAAATCGCGACCAAAGCCAGCAGAGCCCCGCCAACGCCATTGGGCGCTGGCCCGCCGACGGCACCGAGGTAAGCCGCAAAGGTAAAGAGCGGTCCCGGCACCGCCTGTGTCGCGCCATAACCTGCCACGAATGCATCCCCGTTGACCCAACCACTGCCAACCACTTCCGCCTCCAACAGCGGCAACACGACATGGCCGCCGCCGAACACCAGGGAACCAGCCCGGTAGAATGCATCGAACAGATCAATGCCATGCCAAGCGGTCGCGCCCGCAAGCAGCGGCAAAAGGAGCAGCAATCCACCGAATAAGGCCAGGGCCACAACACCGGCCTGCCTGCTTACCGCAAACCCCAGCGCACTGTCGCTCGCCTGCCCCTCTCCTTTGCACACCACCAGCCCCACCAGAGCCCCGAGGGCAATGGCACCGATCTGCCCCAGTGCGCCTCCAAGGAGGCTCACAAGGATGAGCGCTGCCAAGGCAATACCGGCTCGCGGACGGTCCGGCGTCAGGCTCTTGCTCATGCCCCATACGGCTTGGGCAACAATGGCTACGGCAACGAGCTTGAGCCCATGCAGCACGCCCTGCGCGATCGGACTGTCCAGTGCCGCAGCACTCAGCGCGAATATCATGAGCAGAATGGCCGACGGCAGGGTGAAAGCCGTCCAGGCTGCCAGCGCGCCGAGCGGCCCGGCCCGCCTGAGGCCAAGGGCAAAGCCGACCTGGCTTGAAGCGGGTCCCGGCAGGAACTGGCACAGGGCAACCAAGTCCCCATAGGCCTGTTCGTCCAGCCAGCGGCGGCGCACCACCAGTTCATCCCGGAAATATCCCAGGTGAGCAATAGGGCCGCCAAGCGAGGTCAACCCCAGCTTAAGAAACGCCAGGAACACTTCACGGGGCGAGCCGGCTTCAGCCGAAGTGTGGATATTCAAAGGTGACCCCCGCCCTATTTGGGCAGCACTATCTCCCGGTCGCCCGTATGGTGATAGCGTGACGGTATGATGACACGCCCGCCTGCCCCGTCTGCGCCCGAACCGCTACAGAAGTCACCACGGTTCGCCCGCGCGACGAAGCCGGACAAGCGGCGCAGGGTCTCATCCACGGCCAGGGATTGCTCGTGCGGCGTTGCCACCAGAAGGTTGTCGAGCGCGAAGTCATAGCTGTCATAGCGGTAGTTCAGCGCCCGCACGAACCAGGAGATCGACGCGCTATTCTCCGACTTGCGGGCAGCGACCTCGAGGCGAAGGTTGGGCGGCACGCCAGCTTTTAGCTCGCTATACGCGACGGCGCGCTGCCGGTCGATCTCGATCACGGCGCAGATCGCCGCAAAGGTCGTGGGCAGCGTGTCAATGTCGGACTGCACATGTGCGCCGACCGTGCTGTAGCGCGTGCGCGATGATTGGTATTCGGTTGATCTGAGCCAGTTATGGTAGCGCTCGATGGTCCATTCCGCGTCGCGCGCTGCCACGATGCGGGTGCGCTGCAACTCCACCGAAGCATCGAACATCCAGTCCTTGGCATGAGGCGCGACGAGGAAGCGCCAGATGCGGTTGTGCATCTCTTCTTCCTGGTCGGTCTGATTGAGGTCGGACACTGCCTCCCCACGCTGGTCCGCGAGGAACCGTCCGACGGCAGGCATGGCTCGGTCGTGGGTGAAGCTCGGTTCGGCGCGGCCGAAATCGCCAACCGGTCGTGCGACGCAGCCGGCAACGAGACAGCCCATCGCGCCAAGCGCAATCAGTCGCAGCAAGGAGGGCAACCGATCAACCACGCTTCCGCTTGGGCCGTGAATTGGGACGCGAGGGATCTACCGTGCTGGACGGTGGTATGCCGCGTTCATAACGCACGCCCGTAAAGATCAGGATCTGGGCGCTCCCGCCGGCCCTCACCGTGCTGCTTGGCGGTCTCCGCCGTTGATCGAATTTGACGAGCTTTCCCAAGCCTGCCTCCATGCAATGCTCTCCGGTCCCATCGGAGGCTGCGTCTCGTGTTGCTATGTTGCTACAATCATTTGGCACGACACCCCTCGTGCTTTCACACGCATTAAGAGATCGTCAAGGTTAACAGTCTGCTAACGAATTGGGGGCAAAAGTGACGACGCATCGAATGTGATGCGTTTTGGCAATGACGGTTTCTGCACAATGCTTGGTTTCCAGCCCTATGAGACGTTTCAACTGCTGATCGAAACCGGCGGTGTTGATCGCACCAATACCTTGCTGATTGCTGCCTGTGATGCTTACGCGCGCCGCGGCAAGGCCACGCCTCCCGAAATGGAGCAGTTCGAGGCTCTGGCTGGACGCCTGTTCCCCATTGCTGGGCCACAGGCCAAGGCCAAGGGCGCCGCAATCCTGGGACGGGCGGAAGTGCTGTCGCCCGCGCTGGAGCGCCTGGTCATCGACAATATTGGCGAAGACCTCAATACCTACCTGGAAGGCGCCGAACAGCTTTCCGAAGTCACCATGCTCGAAGTCATCGGCCGGTATGACGTGTCGGCTGCTGCCGTCATCGCGGCACGTCCGGACCTTTCCAATGTGGTTCTTGCCAAACTCTTCCAGATGAACTCGCGCAAGGTCTACCGCGCGCTGGCGTCCAATACGCAGATCTCGCCTCGCGGCGCTTATCTGAGCGCCCTCGCCCGCTCCGCCCAGATGGACCACATGGTGGCCGAAGCCCTGGCGCGCCGCTCCGACTTTGACGCCGCCCTCCTCGCTCCGGCGTTTTTTGACCTGTCCGATGATGATCGGGTCAAGGTCATCCAGGCCTTCGCCCAGCGCGAAACGCCTGTTGCACCCATCAAGAAGACCATCGAACAGCTCACCGTGGCCAATGCCGAACTCACCAAGGCCTTGATGAAGCTGTTCTCCGAGAATCGCCGTCCGGAAGTGACCAGGCTTCTGAGCCAGATCACGGGTCTCGATGAAGTGCGCTGCGGCCAGATCGCCCACGATGTCACCGGCGCGTCCTTGTTCGTGATCCTGCGCGCCTTTGGCTGCTCGGCCTATGAGGGTCTCAAGGTGCTGATTCACGCCACCAGCCACGACAGCGACCGCTCGCGCGCCTTGGCAGATTTTGCGTCGCTGTTCGACAGCGTTTCGCCAGACTCGATGGCCTTCTTGATGAGCGCCTGGCGCGGTGAGGTCAATCTGCTCGAGCTCGCCAAGCCCGAGTACAAGCCCTTCACGGAAACCAGCCGCCGCACGCCGCAGTTCTCGTCCACCAACAATCCTGTCGTGGACCAGGCAATCGAGGCCCTGGCACGCATCGGCATCAAGCGCGCGAGCTAAGCTATACCCTCAGCAGGCCTCAGGGTGAGCCTGTCGAACCATGAAAATCCCTAGGTAATCAGGAGACGATCTCAATACCGGGATCGTCGCCGCGCAGGTCGAGGCTCAACACCCAAAGATCGGGATCGAACTGGGCCTCGCGCGCAATGCGTTCGCGCACCTTCGGGGGCTCGACGCGGCTGAAGCGCCGCTGGAAAACAAGGCTGGCATTGTCCGGTCGGCTGGCCATGGGCGCGGGCGTAAACAAGGACGCGGTGCCATCGAGGTGATCCACCTCGATGAACACCTGTCCCGCGATAGGGTCGCCCCGCTTGGACACCACGCACATGTTGCCAAGATCATTGTGCCGCCGCACAAAGACGCTGCACCACAGATCGCTGCGGAGCAGGCTCACCTAGATCTCGGCGCCAGCGTCGCGCAGCAGGCCCACGAGGTCCGGCTTGATTTCGCCAGTCACCTTGTAGCTATGAAAGTTCTCGAACTCGCGGATAGCCTTGGCGGTGGCATCGCCTGGATGCCCATCGATGGAGCCATGATAGAAGCCGAGGCTGGCAAGCCCCCGCTGGATCTGCGTCACCATCTGCAGATTGTTGGCGGGAGCAACGGTGGCATTGGCCGCAACAGTCTGGTCCGCCGCGGGCTTCTGCGCCTCGACCGGCGCTGGGGGGCGCATGGGCTGCAAGGATGCCACTTGCACCGGTGGCGGCATGGGCTGGGCGCTGCTCGCCATGACGGGCACTGCCGGTATCGGCGCTGCATTGGTTTGCGCAGGCGTCGAGCGGGCACCACCGACTGCCGCCACGATCGAGTCAATCGTCTCGGCCGCTGCGTTGCCAACTGTATCCACCGCGCTGTCCACAGGGCTCAGTTCAGGTAGCCGGGCTACGACGCGGTCCTGCTGCGGAGCCGCCGGTACAACAACCTGCGGCACGGGCTGCATTGCTGCCTGCTGCACCACTGGCTGGGGCTGTGGCTGCGGCTGCGCGGCAGGAACCGCAACCGCCGGCGCCTCTGCCATCGGCACGCGCCCGGCTGCGTCCGCCCGCATGATGGCATCAACAATCGCCGGGGTCAGTGCCCCGCTCGGCTCCATGCCATTGCGCTCTTCAAAAGCGCGGATCGCGCGCGCGGTCATCGGGCCGTAAAAGCCATCGACCTTGCCTTCGAACAGCCCAAGCTCGAAGAGCTTCTTCTGGACGTCGAAGGCTTCCTTGTTGCCAACGGGCTGGTCAGGCACGGCCTGTACCACCGGCGCAGGCGCGGGCGCTGGAACGCTTCCCGTTGTCTGATTCTCGATGGGCGCCAAGACGGCGGTGCGCTCCTGTGGAGCAGGCACGGGTACCGGCGCCTGGGCGGGCGCGGCCACCGGCACCGGCACATCTTGGGGCTGCCCAAAGAAGGGCGCGGGATGGCGGTGCGTCTGGAAATAAAGGGCGTTGCTGCCCGCCATGGCGGTCATGGTGACCATGGCCAAAAGGCCCGTCGAGGCCAGCGGTGCACGCATGTAGCGGGAAAAAGCCCATGCGCCCGCACGTCCCAGCGAGGACGCAACGGCGCCACCTGCCGCGAGGGACAGGTTGGAGAGAGTTGAAGCCGTCATTGCGCTTTTCTTTTTTCGTCTTGCCATGAGGATAGAGGAGAGGCGGCTGGTTCTTTGCGGATCGGCGTTACGGTCGCAGTGTCCTCGGACTTTATTGCCGGACCGTTTATAGGCAGCAAAACAGTCACGGTTGTCCCCGCCCCGATTTCCGACATGGCCCGCAAGGTGCCCTGGTGAAGATCAACCAGGCCTTTGACGATCGAGAGGCCCAATCCCGTGCCCTCATAGCTGCGGGCTAGGCCGCTGTGCTCCTGGAAAAATGCCTCGCCGATTCGCTCCAGCGATTCCGGCGCCATGCCGATGCCGCGATCGATCACCGATAGGTTGAGGCTCGTCCCCTGGCGCTTGAGTGTCACCGTCACCACGCCACCGGGATTGCTGAACTTGATGGCATTGGACAGAAGGTTCAGCAGGATCTGGCGGCAGGCGCGCTCATCGGCCACCAGCATGGGCAACTGCCGGCCAATATCGGCCACCAGGCGCACATTGCGGCTCTGCGCCATCGCTTCCACCATGCCGAAGCACGGCTCGATAATGTCCTGCACTGCGAAAGGCTCGGCCTGCAGTTCGAACTTGCCGGCTTCAAGCCGCGACATGTCGAGTAGCATGCGTACCACTTCGAGCAGGTGCTTGCCACTCTGGTGGATCAAGCCAGCATATTCGCGGTGCGTCTCGGAGAGTTCGCCACCGATCCCCGAGGTCATCATCTCGGAAAAGCCCACCACGGCATTGAGCGGCGTGCGAAGTTCGTGCCCGATGGTGGCGAGGAAACGCGACTTGGCCTCTGAAGCTTCCTCAGCAACCCGGCGCGCCTCGGCCATGGCGGCCTCGGTGTCCTTGCGGTCCGTGATGTCGCGCAACAGGGCAATGACTTCGTAGCCGCCCGTGCTTTGCGGCTCGATCACGGGCGACAGGCTCACCTCGACCCAGATGAAGCGCGGCAGGCTGGTGCCGGCATGGGCGTCATCCTGGCGCATCCGGACCTCGAAGCACCGCGACCGGCCGCCCTGGTTCGCATCGGCGAACGCAGTAAGAAAAGCCGGCCGGTCAGCGACATGGATGCGCTCGGTCAGCCCGCTCCCATTCAGCTGGTACCGGCGGCACCCGAACAGCGTTTCGGATGACTGCGAAGCCATCAGCACTTCGCCTTCGCTGGAAAACCGCAGCACGGCGTCCTGCACATGCTCGATCAGGTGCCGGTACGCGTTCACCTGCGCCTTGTCATAGACTTCATAGGCCGCGCTGATCCGGTTGCCGGTATGGAGCACGACAACGACGCTGATCAGGAAAGCCAGGCTCCCCGTCGCCATCAGTATGCTCGTGTCCATCATGGCCACGGGCAGCCAGGAGGTCGCGGCGCCCATCACGCCAACGGCCGCCAGCAGGACCCAGCTCTGGCGCCGCAAACCGGCCCGGCCGAGCATCGACGCCAAAATGGGCGCCATCAGCGCGACCGCAAGGCCGGCATCCACCAGCCGTGAGTCGAAAACCGTCAGCAGCGAGCCAGCGGCCACCATGGTGTAGACCTGGCCACCGGCCGCCTGATCGAATAGCCCGCGCTGATGGAGAGCCAGGGTCAAGAGGCCGCCAACGAGCCCCATGCTTGCCACGATCAAGGGCAGCGCATGACCGCTGATCAGCCAGAAGGTCGCCAGCGGCACGGTCAGCGCGCAAAGGAGAATCGCCAGGCGCGAATTGCTTGCCAGCGTTTTGCGGCGCAGCATTTCAGGACGGTGCCCGGTGCCCGCTATGGCCAACGACATCTCTCTGCTTGCGCCGAAAGAGAACAGGCTACGCATACGCTTACTCACTATTACGACGCCAGCGGTGACGGCGCTTAGGGCGCCGCGGGTCGGCCAACGTGCCCGAGCCCGCCCGATTGCTTATCGAGTCTTGTTGGGTTCAAACTGCCGTCCAAGAGCTAAGGGCAGCTTAAATCGGAGCCGCGGACGGCGTTCGGTTGCCGCCAAGGGCCTGCTTTTTCCCGTTAGCGTAAACAAGCCGTTGCCCACTGGTGCATCTCGCAATCGATTTGATTCAAATTTTATCGAAATGCCCCAGATCAGCTTAAGAGGGCCTCGTTAGCGTCACAAACGAAGGCAGTTCCAGCTGCTCGTTGTTTCGGGTGCCGTGATGTTTGTTGTTGTTCGCTCCGTGTTCTGGCTGACAGCCGCGTATCTCGTGATCAAGCCGGGCGTGGATCTGCCCGATGGCAATGCCGTTGCGGCCCAGGCGCTCGCCGCCGGCAAGCAGGTCGTGGCCGAACAGGTCAACGCCATCGAGTGCACGAGCCTTGAATGCATCGGCGGCAAGGCCGTCGCCGCCGCCGTCCTCACCACCCCAAGGGCTGCTGCGGCCCCATCCGTCATCCCAACCAGCGCCTCCGCGCCGCTGCCACGGCCGCGTCCGGATCGCGCCGGCTGAAGCGCCCCTCTGGCGCAATCGCTCCCAGCGGTGCGTCGCTTCCCCAAGCGGCGAACTCCATCTCCGCTGGCTCTGCCCCAAGCACGCAGCCCCGTGCTTGGGGCTTTTTTGCTCATGGGTTGCCCCAGGCAACCCGGGGGCGGAAGGACACGTTGCCTTTGCCTTGCAGCCGGGCGCCAAGCACCCTAGATAGCACTCATGAGCGAACCCGCAGCCTTCCAGGACATTGCCGAAAACCTTTCCTTCCTCGACAGCTGGGAGGATCGGCTCAACTATGTGATCGAGCTTGGCCAGGCACTGCCCGACATGCCCGACGCCGACAAGACAGCCGAGAACAAGGTCAAGGGCTGCGTGTCCAATGTTTGGCTGGTGTCGGACGTGGACCGCTCCAATGGCTCGCCCACCATGCGCTTCCGCGGCCAGTCCGATGCCATCATCACCAAGGGGCTGGTGGCCATTCTCCTGGCGCTCTACTCCGGCCGGCCAGCCGCCGAGATCGCGCAAACCGATGCCATCGCCTGGTTCAAGAAGATCGGCCTTAGCGAACATCTGGGCATGCAGCGCTCCAACGGCCTTGTCGCCATGGTCAATCGCATCCGCGCCGAAGGCCAGGCCCTCATCGCCTAGACAGAGGAGGGAGCGCTTCGATCCGCGATCAGTGGTAGGCGTTCGTCGAGCCACCCTCTTGTGCCTCCGCCTGCCCTGCCTGCCACATGCGGCGACAGGCCGAACTCGGCAGCCAGAAGATCCAGCGCCACCCGAAGCACCAGCTTGGCCCCGCGACGCGGCCACTGCCGCTCCGTTTCGATGGTCTGCAGACCCTTGCCAATGCCGCAGACATCAAAGAGCACGTTCCAGCAATCGGCCGGCAGCTTCCGTGCCAAGGCATTGAGTTTGTCACGCGCTTCAGCGGCCGTGTCACTGATTTCGGCAACCCGGTTGCTGCCACCCTTACGATTGCCGCCACTCCCAATACCATCATAGGACATGGTCAGCCGAGGGGTTAGCCGCGCGCGTCCAATCATGCGCTCAAGCCGCTCAGCTGCCGCCACGTGGTGCGGGAATAGGAACGCCGGTTCATCTTTTTTTGGGCTGGCCAGCCGGACGAGATGGTCCTCACGCAGCGACATGCTGCACCTCCCCGTTGCCTTCGAGCCAGCGTTCCATGCGCGCCACCTCGGCATCGAACAGCGGATCATCCCGCATATCCTCGATAACAGCACAGGCATGTGAGACTGTAGTCCTATCGCGTCCAAATGCCTCCCCGATCTCGGCTAGGGTTCGCCCAAGCACCACATAGGACAGGTACATGGCGATGTGCCGCGCATGCGAAGTCGGTGCCCGGCACCTTGAAGGATGCGTAAGCAGCTTCAACGACACGTTTTTCTCGTGCGAGACGAGCGATAAAACATCCGCAATGCCTCGGTTGGGGTAAATTGAAGCAGGTGCTTCGTCCGAGTCGATCATTGCAAGCCCTCCCAAACTACAGGAATTTATTCCTATACTTTGCGGCTTGGCAAGCGAGGGGGGATAAGTTGTGCAGTTCCTTGCACCCAAAAATTCAAACGGCCACTCACTGGGAGCGGCCGTTTGAATTTTCGTTGTCGCCGGGGTCCGCAACCGATCCAGATCGATCAGCTCAGTTCGGACGCGACGTTTCGTAGCGTTAAAAGGCCCTTAGGCTGCCTTGCGGCCCAGACCGTTATCCTTGGCCAATTGGGAGCGCGTTGCCGAGTAGTTTGGCGCAACCATTGGGTAGTCAGCTGGCAGGCCCCACTTCTCCCGATATTCTTCGGGCGAGAGATTGTAGTGCGTGCGCAGGTGGCGCTTGAGCGACTTGAACTTCTTGCCGTCTTCCAGGCAGATGATGTAGTCGGCGGCAACAGACTTGCGAACTGGCACGGCCGGCTTAAGTTCTTCGGTAGCAACTGGCACTTCATCGGAAGACAGCGAGCGCAGTGCGCCGTGTACTTCGATGATCAACTTGGGCAGATCAGACGGGCTGAGAGCATTGTGGCTGACATAAGCTGCCACGATCTCGGTGCTTAGCTCGATCAGCTCTTGTTCATGACCCGTTGCCGCACCGGCGGTTTCGTTCATTCTCCAACCTTTCATGTTTATTGTGCTGCAACGAAGCAGTTGCGGCTCTATTCAACATTTAAGTGCGTTCAGCACCGCGAGCAAGCTAATCCAGATCAATTTACATGTAATCTGAATGCAGAACAACCTATTCACTCGAGCCTTTATTAGGCCTCATTTCGTCCATGTCGACCACCAATACACCTTTATCCGAAGATCTAAGACTAGATCGCGCCAGAAGATGTGCAGAAACAGGCGTTGTAAGCAGTAGAAACATTACACCCAATATTGCACGAAGTGCGACAGTTCCGTCTAGGGCGACCACAGGAACGGCCAGCAGGATCATGCCGCCTCCGACCGCACCAGCCTTCGAGGCGGCATGCATGCGTGTCAGAAGATCGGGCAAGCGAACGATGCCAATGGCCGCCAGCAGAGAAAACAGTGCTCCAAGCAGCAGCAGAATGCATCCAGCATAGATCGCCGTGCTTTCCATCACCGCCTTTCCTCTTCCCCGTTTCGCGAAAGAATGTATCGCGCAAAGGCCACGGTCGCTAGAAACCCCAAAAGAGCTAGTGCAATAGCAATGTCTATGTAGAGCGTTATGCCGGTGCGAATTGCCATGGCGCCAACAAAACCCATGGCCAGAACCGTCAGCAGATCGAGCGCCAGGACGCGGTCTGCCAGAGTGGGACCAACAATGATTCGATAGATCGTGAGCAACAGAGCCAGTCCAAGCAGAACAAGCGCTCCCGTACTGGCAATGGTGATCGCCTCGCCTGGTGTCATGTCCAAACCTCTCCTACCCGCCGCTCGAAGCCGTTCTGCAGTTCCGCGATGAAAGCGTCGCGCGTGGTAAAATTCAGGACGTGGACATAAAGCGTTGATTTGTCTTCCGACACATCGATGCTCAGCGTTCCCGGGGTAAGCGTGATTAGATTGGCCAGGGTGGCGATCTCGTGATCGGACCGGATGGTCAGCGGGAAAGCAATGATCGCGGGCTTAAGAGCTGTTCGCAGGTTTGGCGCCAGGACGATGCGGGCGACACGAAGGGCGCTGACCAGCAGTTCCACGAGGAACGATAGCGACAGCGCCAAGATGCTCTGCACCTTACGGTATCGAACAGGCCTGGAGAACGACCGCCGCAGCAAGGCCAGGGCGCCAAACGCCACGAGCGCTCCCAGGACGAGATTGGCGGTCGAGAAATCGGCTGAAATAGCTGCCCAAAGCAGGATCAAGGCAAAGCCAAGCACGATCTGCTTCACGGCGCTGCTCCTCCAAGACCAACCGCCGCAATATAGCGGGCGGGATCCACAATATCGGCGGCGCCAGTCTTGCCGGTAGCGAAAACAATATTGGGCGCCATGCCGAGGATAACCACCAGCCCCACTATAGCCGCGGGAGCGCCATGGCGCAGGGCACCACGAACAGGATTGACGCGTTCCAACACGAAATCCTTTTCTCCCTTGCGCCAAAACACATGTGCCCAAAGGCGCGTGCCGGCAACAAGGGTCAGGACGGCATTGAGCACCAGCGCCAGGGTGAGCGTCGTGCCCAGTGTGTTGCCCTGCGCCAGACTGGCTTCCAGCAGGAGGAGCTTGGGCCAGAAGCCCAGAAGTGGCGGCACGCCCGCTAGCGCCAGAATCAGGACGATGAACATGACCGACAGGCTAGTATGATCAGCATAAAGGCCGCCCATGCGTTGCGTATCGGTCTCGCCAGTGATGCGTTCGATGAGACCCGCGACCAGATAAAGTCCGGTCATGGTCAGCATGGAGTGGAAGATATAAACGCCGGTGCCGCTGATAGCGACATGGGAAGCCAGTGCAATGCCAACCAGGGCCGCGCCAACACCGCCAATCAGGAGAAAACCAATGGCACGACGCAGATTGGTTTCGGCAACGGCGCCCAGGGGACCAAACACCATTGATCCTATGGCGACCATGGCGATCACGGGCTCAAGAATGTCGCGATTGGCTGGCAGGAGAACAACCAGGCTGCGCAAGACGGCGTACACGCCCACCTTGGTCAACAGACCGCCAAACAGCGCCGATACGGCCGGTGGTGGCGCATGGTAGGAGGCCGGGAGCCAAGCATTGACCGGAAAGGCCGCCGCCTTCATCCCAAAGGCAAGCAGCAGCAGGGCAGCCACGGCTGTCATCGCCGCAGGGTTAGCAGCTGGTGCCTTGCCGATGATATCGGCCATGTTCAAGGTTCCGAGCAGCCCATACAGCAATCCCAGCGCCAGGAGGAACAGGCTGGTCGCAAGGAAATTGAGGAAGCCATACTTGATCGCGCCGTCGAGCTGCAGCGGGCTGCTGCGGGACACGATCAGGCCAAAGGACGCCACCAGCATCACTTCGAACCAGACATAAAGGTTGAAGAGGTCGCCCGTCAGAAACGAGCCGGTCACCCCGCCGAGGAGAAGGAGAACCAGGCCGTGAAATCCATCACGGCCATCAGCGGCCGACCGGTCCGCTTCTGCATAGATCACCACCAGCAAGGTCAGGGCGGAGGCCGCGAGCGCGAATGCCGCTCCGTAAAGGTCAGCCGTGAAGCTGATGCCGAACGGCGGCAGCCAGTTGCCCATGGTCATGCTCACCGGCCCGCTTTGCCAGATGCGCGTGAGGAGGCCCACCTCGCAGGCGATCATGCCGGCGATAACGAGGAGCGCCAGGAGAAACGTCGCCCGTCCGTTGTGGCGCAGGATCAAGCCCAGCGCGGCGCCGGCCAGCGCTAGAACCAGGGGCAGCACCACGATCCAGTCGGCCGCCTGCGTCGGGACGGTTAGCACCAGGTCTTCCATTAGTAGCTCAGCGGTGGCTTGGGGGCGTCGACAGGCTCAGCCAGCCGCATCTCGTTTGTGTCGTCGCAATCGAGCACCTGATAGGCGCGATAGACGAGGACCAAGAGGAAGCTGAACACGGCAAAGCCGATCACTATCGCCGTCAGGATTAGCGCCTGGGGCAAGGGATTGACGATGGGACCGGTGGCTTGCTCCAGACCGGCCGGAACAATCGGCACACCGCCGCGCGACAGTCGGCCGGCGGTAAAGATCAAGAGGTTGATGCCGTTGCCGAGCACCAGCACCCCCATGAGCATGCGTATCAAGGCCCGCGACAAAAGCAGGTAAATCCCTACGGCAACGAAGAGGCCGACGGTGAGCGAAAGGGCGAGTTCCACTACAAACCCTCCCCGTCATCGGTTTCAAGGCCGAGGGCGATCGCTGAGATGGAACCCAGCACGACCAGGAAGACGCCGATGTCGAAAAACAGCGGCGTCGAGAGGGGGACGGCGGCACCACCCAGGTCGAGGTAAAGCCACTGGCTGGTCATGAACGAGTCTTCCAAGAAGAGCGACAGCATGCCTGAGCTTGCAGAAAGCAAGACGCCGAATGCCGCCACGGCGATCGGATCGAATCGCAAAGCGCGCCGGGCCGCATCGCGCCCCCACGACATGCCCAGCACTGCCACGGCCGAGGCCGCGATCAGCCCGCCGATGAACCCGCCGCCTGGCTCGTTGTGTCCGCGCAAGCAGATATAAACGGCAAATACCAGCATGGTCCCGACAATCAGCGGAGCAACCGTGCGGAAGATGATGGTGTTCACGCCTCACCTTCCTTGCCCTGAACCACCAGATGAGGTTGCCGCCGCGTGCGCAGCAGCGCCACGACTGCCATTGCCGCCGCCATGACTACGGCGATTTCGCCCAAGGTATCGAGACCGCGATAGTCGACCAGGATGACGTTGACGATGTTGGCGCCGTGGGCGATCGGAACGCTGGTCGCGGCAAAGAAATCGCTTAGGCTCGTATCCAGTGTGCCACTCACCACCACTAGTAAGATCAGGCTCACCGCCGCGCCACAGACCAAGGCAATTAGCCCATCGCGGGCCCAGTCTTCGAGCGGACGCGGATCGCGCTCGTCAAGGCGCAGACGTGTCATCACCAGCGTCAGGATGATGACCGAGAGGATCTCCACCATGAACTGGGTGAAAACCAGGTCGGGCGCGCCGAACAGGAGGAAAACCAGGGCCACGGCAGCACCTTGGACGCCGAGCGCCAGAATAGCCACGAGACGGCTGCGAGCGACGAGGACGGCCAGCAGCCCTGCGGCTCCTATAAGGAGCACAACCCCTTCATGCGGAGCAATGCCGGACCATCCCTGGGCACCAATCAGGCCCAGGCTTCCCATGCCAACAACGGGCACCAGAACGACCAGGGCCAGCATGGCAAAGACGATTACGAGATAGATTTCGAGCCGGCCGTGATGCAGCAGCCGCGTGACCGCACCCGCGAAGCGGATCAGCCCGAACATGACGGCATCGAAGCCATCGTCCGCTGTCCAATTGAGCGCCCTGTGCATGCGGCGAAGAACGGCACGAACAGCGTCCACACGCCAGTAGATCAAGGCGGTCAAGCCCCAGGTCAGCGCCGACAGCCAAAGAATGGGGCTGCGGAAATCAAGCGCCCAGCTCAGGTGGCCATGAACTTCATGGGCCAGTGCAGCTGATGCCGCCGGGACAAGGATCATGTCACTGAACTGCTCGATCAGCAATGCTGCGAGGACACCCAGGCCGCCAAGAGCCAAAGGCCCCACCAGCATGGCCAGGGGCGCCTCGTGAGCCGATTTGGGCGTTGGGCCGACAATGCCGAGGAAGGGCTTGATCGCGACGACTGCGCCTACGACTGCCAAAAGCGCGTTCCCCAGGATCAAGGCGAGCAAAGCAAGCGTTGCGAGCCATTGCCCACCGAACGCCCCGAGCAACAACTCCTCCTTGGCAAAAAAGCCGAGCGTCGGCGGCAGCCCGATCATGGCGAACCCAGCAAGAACCGCGGCGATAAAGGTCACCGGCATCCTGTCCGCCATGCCGCTGAGTGCTGTCAGGTCACGCGTGCCCGTTTCATGGTCGATGGCGCCCACAACCATGAACAGCCCTGCCTTATAAAGCGCATGGGCAACGAAGTAGATCACCATGCCGCTGATCGCCGCTTCCGTCCCGAGCCCGATCAACAGCACCAGCAAACCCAGCGAGGCAATGGTAGTTTGCGCCAGCATCAGCTTGAGGTCGGTTTGGCGCAGCGCCGCCAGCCCGCCCCAAAGCAGCGTCGCGCCCCCGAAGCCCACCAGCACGACACTCCACACTGTTGTGCCACCCAGCATCGGGCTCATGCGCGCCAGCAGGTAGACGCCGGCCTGCACCATGGTGGCGGAGTGGAGAAAGGCCGACACCGGCGTTGGCGCCTCCATGGCATTGGGCAGCCAGAAGTGGAACGGCACCTGGGCCGACTTGGTGAAGGCGGCAAGGAAAACAGTGACCAGCACGGCTCCATAAAGCCCGCTCTCGCGCACGACCTCCCCCGTGGCGCGCACAGCGCTCAAATCCCAGGTGCCGCTCAGTTGGCGGAGCATGATCACGGCCAGCAGCAGCGCCATGCCGCCGATATTGGTGATGACCAGAGCCTGGATCGCGGCACGACGCGCCGCCTGTCGCGTGTGGTCGAACCCGATCAGGAGGAATGACGTGACGGCCGTCAGTTCCCAGAAAACAAACAGCGCCACCATGTTGTCGGCCAGCACCAAACCCAGCATGGATCCCATGAAGGCCAGGAGGAATGCGAGGAACCGCCCGAGATGAGCGTGACCCCTGAGATAGGACCCGGCATAGAGCACGATCAGGGCGCCGATGCCCGATATGGTCAGGGCAAAGGTAAGGCTCAGCCCATCCACCCAGAACGACAGATCAAGCCCGTGATCGGGCACCCAGGCAAAGCGCACCGGCACCGCGCCATTCGCCATCACGGGCTCGACGAAGCTCAAGAGGCCCAGGAAGATCGCGGCCGGCACAAGGGCGAGGACCCAGCCGGCGAAGGGCCTGGTCCAGCGCTGCACCCATGGCGCTAGCGCGGCAGCGATGGCGAGCAGCGCCGCCATGATGGCCAAGCTTGTGTCCGACCCTACTTCCAACAGCCCCTGTTCCGATTCTGCCTTGATTTGCCTGCGGACCTTAACGTGTGAGGCGAAGTGAACAAGCCCAATCGGGCGTTGAGGCGGGAGCAAATGGGGAAAAGCCCGTTGCCCGCTCCAACGGAGCCCCTTCCTTTGTCCGGACCTGCGCCCTATGTGACAGTCACCTTCCTTTTCGGATCAGCCCATGACCAAGTCCACCCCACCCATTGCCGCACGCCGGCCGCATGCGGCCACTTTCCACCAGGTGACGCGCGAGGACCCCTATCATTGGCTCAGGGCATCCAATTGGCAGGAAGTGATGCAAAAGCCGGAGACGCTCGACAAGGAGATCCGCGACTATCTCGAAGCGGAAAACAACTTCTTCGAGGCCGAGTTCGGCAGCCGCACGGCTGAGCTCCAGGACACGATCTACAAGGAAATCCGCGGCCGCATCAAAGAGGATGACAGCGGCATCGCCTCTCCCGACGGGCCGTTCGCCTATAATTCGCGCATGCTGGAAGGCCAGCAATACCCCTTGATCGTGCGCACGCCGCGTGAGGGCGGACCAGAAACGATCCTCCTCGATTGCAATGCCGAAGCGGGCAGCGAGTATTTTGGCTTTGCCGGCGCCGAGCACGATCGCTCGCACCGCTTCCTCGCCTGGGCAGCGGATCGCGCCGGATCGGAATATTATGACATTGTCATCCGGAACATAGAGACCGGTGCCGACAGCCCCGAGGTCATCAAGGACACGGCGGGCTCCTATGTCTGGAGCCAGGATTCCTCGGCCATCTACTACACCGAGTATGACGACAATCACCGCCCCTATCGGGTGCGCCTGCATACCATCGGCACCGACCAGGCCAATGACCCAATTATCTTCGAAGAATCAGATCCCGGCTTCTTTGTCGGCGTGGGCCGCACGCTTAGCGACAAATATATCGTCATCGATGCGCATGACCATCAAACGTCCGAATGCTGGCTGATCGATGCCGAGCTCGGCGGGGCACCGCGCCTCGTCGACAAGCGCCTGCCCGAGCGCGAATACGACATCGATGAGCGGGATGGATTGCTCTACATCCGCACCAATGCGGATGGCGCCGAAGACTTCAAGATCGTCACCACTCCGGTCGATAATCCTGCCGCGGAGAACTGGACCGATCTGGTGCCACACCGGCAGGGTGTGCTGATTCTCGACGTCATTGTCATCAAGAACCACATGCTGCGCCTCGAGCGCTTCGAAGGCCTGCCCCGCATCGTCGTGCGCGACCTGCGGAACGGCAAGGAAGAAACCGTCCAGTTCGACGAAGAGGCGTATTCGCTCGGCATGTCGGTCGGCTATGAGTTCGACACTTCGGTGTTCCGGCTGACCTATTCGTCGCCGACCACACCCTCGCGCACCTATGACGTCGATCTTGAAACCGGAACACGAACCCTCCTCAAGGAGCAGGAAGTGCCCTCCGGCCATGATCCCGAGCATTACGATACGCGCCGCTTGTTCGCGACGGCACCAGATGGCGAGCAGGTGCCCGTCACCGTGCTTTATCGCAAAGGTCTCCCCCTCGATGGCTCGGCTCCTGCCCTCCTTTACGGCTATGGGGCCTATGGCATGTCCATGCCAGCCTCGTTCTCGATTTCGGCCCTGTCGCTGGTGGATCGCGGCTTTGTTTACGCCATCGCCCACATTCGTGGCGGCATGGAAAAAGGCTATCGCTGGTATGTACAGGGCCGGCGCGAGCACAAGCGCAATACGTTTACCGACTTCATTGCGGCCGGGGAAATGCTGATCGCCGAGGGCTACACTGCCAAGGGGCGGATCGTGGCCCAGGGCGGCTCGGCTGGCGGCATGCTCATGGGCGCCGTTGCCAATCTGCGGCCCGATCTTTGGGCCGGCATCTTGGCCCAGGTCCCGTTCGTGGACGTTCTCAACACCATGCTGGACGAGACGCTTCCCCTCACCCCGCCTGAATGGCCTGAATGGGGCAATCCAATCGCTTCGGCAGACGACTATGCCCGCATTGCCGCCTATGCCCCGTACGAGCAGGTCACCGCGCAAGACTATCCACCTATTTTCGCCCTCGCTGGCCTTACCGATCCACGCGTGACCTATTGGGAGCCGGCGAAGTGGGTCGCCAAGCTGCGGGCAACCAAGACGGGCAGCGCCCCATTATATCTTAAGACCAACATGGGCGCTGGCCATGGCGGCGCGTCCGGGCGCTTCGATCGCCTCAAGGAGACCGCCATGTGCTACGCCTTTGCGCTGAACGCTGTTGGTTTGGAAGGATCATTCGGCTCCAAGTGATTGTTGCAGCGTCACAATCGGCCTATAGCTTAGGGCGATCTTCCTCAGCGTCTAACCAAAATCGGAGGCTATCCAATGTCGACCAAGTTCACTCTGCCGCCCCTGCCCTATGCCTATGATGCCCTGGGCCCCTACATGTCGGCGGAAACGCTGGAGTTCCACCACGACAAGCACCATCAGGCTTATGTCACCAATGGTGAAAAGCTGCTGGAAGGCTCGGGCCTCGAGATCCTGCCGCTGGAAGACATCGTCAAGGAAAGCTACGGCAAGAATGCCGGCCTCTTCAACAATGCCGGCCAGCACTATAACCACGTCCACTTCTGGAACTGGATGAAGCCAAACGGCGGTGGCAACAAGCTCCCTGGCGCCCTGGCAGCAAAGATCGATGAAGATTTGGGCGGCTTTGACAAGTTCCGTGCCGACTTCATCAATGCCGGCACCACCCAGTTCGGTTCAGGCTGGGCCTGGCTGTCGCTCAAGAATGGCAAGCTGGAAGTCACCAAGACGCCGAACGGCGAGTCGCCGCTGGTTCACGGCGGCCATCCGCTGCTGGGCGTCGATGTATGGGAGCACTCCTATTACATCGACTACCGCAATGCCCGGCCGAAGTACCTGGAAGCTTGGTTCGACAATCTGGTGAACTGGGAACACGTCGAGCACATGTTCGAGGAAGCCCGCTAAGCCTGGCTTACCGCTCCATTCAGCCCGCCGCGCTTATCGCCGGCGGGCTTTTTGCTGCCTCTCACTCACTTTCCCCAGGCAATTAGCGATAACTGGAATCGGCACTTCAACACGGCGTTCGAGCGTGGTAACGCTTTGTTTACCATTGGGGTGCCCCACTTGTCCGAACCTGCCAAAACAGTTGCGATCATCGCTGCCAATCCGGCGCTGACTGCGCTCTTGGCCATGGTCGTGGCTGGCGACTCGCGGCTCAAGGTGCGCCAGTTCGACAGCGAAGTCGCTCTCATCGCCTATATGCGTCTGGCCCCTGTGGACGTGCTTGTTTGCGACTTCGACTGCGAAGGCCGTCCAGCCTATGAGATGGTGGAAGCGATCCGCCTCAACGGGGAACTGGTGTCCCAGGATGTTCCCGTCATTGCCCTGACCCGGGTCATCACGCCGCCCATGCGGCACCAGGCCATCAGCGCCGGGATCGACGAAGTCGTCATCAAACCGATGTCCCCGCGACACCTGCTGCAGCGTATCCAGGCGCGGCTGCGGACGCGCAGCATTGTCGGCGTACTCGGCGGCTATCGTGGTCCTGAGCGGCGCAACCGCATCACCATGCCCATACCGCAGCCTGTGCCTGCGCGTCGGGAAGCAGACAACGTTATCCCACTGTTCCCCAATCGACGCCGCCAGCAGTTCCCACTGCTTGACAGCTAACCAGAGGTTGGCCGGGTAAAACTGTCTTCGATCCGGCTGACGACGCTGTCATAGAGTTCTTTCTGGTCGGCGTCGTAGCTGATCTCGAAAGCCGAGAAGGTCTGGCGGTCGGCCGATAGAAGAACTTTTGTGTAGAAAATCAGCGGCTCGCCGCCCGTTTCGGCTTCATAGAACCCGGAAAGAACAAACCAGCTGTTGCCTTCGGCGCGATAGGTGATGCTGCGCACATCGTTTCCTGATGTCAGCCGTTCGGCGAAGCCATCGAGCGTAAGGCCGTTGGCATCACCACCATAGATGCTGATCTGGCCGTTGCCGTCGACCTCGCCCAGCGTCAGGCCGCCACCCGCCCCATCCTGCTCGAGCGGTCGAAAGGCGCCATAGGGCAGTTCAGCCGAAAATCCGAACTCTGGATCGACATAGGTGGCCCACTCGGTTGTCCCTTGGGCAACCACGCTTCCCCCCAGCATCAGTGCAAGCATTACTCCAGCGGCAAACTTCGTGCGTCTCATCGGTCAGCCTCCACCAGCAATATGCCGATCAAACGTCCCGAGAGTTCATTCGATCCACGCTCTAGACGGCTTTAGCGATGCTCCCCCACCAGCCGGCTGACGCGGTTCCAAAGATCGTCTACCGTATCGGCGAATTGCACCGACTTCTCGAAGCCCGGGAGGCCAGGCGAGAGGACGTCAGCGGCATAGCCGCGCAGAACTTCAAAGGCTCGATGCCGGTTCAGCATGATGACGGGCACATGCCGTCCCTGCTCCCGGGCTGCCGCCCAGGTCCCAAACAAAGCCGTGGCCGATGCGAGCGAACCTGGCAGCGCCACCAGGGCATTGGCCGACTGCGCCGTGCGGGAAAGGCGTTCTTCGCGGCTTTCCAAGGTTTCCAGCGTCACATCGCGCAAGGCCGCCGGCAGGACAATCGAGGAATCGCCCACAATGCGGACCTGTCCACCGGCAGTGCGAGCCGCAGTGATCAAGGGCACGGGGATGACCCCATTCTCAGCCAGCGCCACGATGGAAGCGCCCCGCCGCGCAAACAGCGTCCCGGCCTGGCTCATGATCGAAGCCCGTTCGGGGTCGCCGGGTCCCCGGTCGGATGCAAAAACGGCCAGAACGGGTGCGTGAAGCTTGGTTTCGCTCATGATCACCACCCGCGCTTGAGGCTGCCGAGAATGCCACGCACCAGGGCGCTTCCCAAGCGATTGGCAACGGTGCGCGCGAGGGAGTTCATGGCTGCCTCTGCCGGTGTCTGGCGGGTCGAGGCCCGTCGCTGCCGCGGCTCGGCATAGGTGCGTTCCCGCTTGGCGATCTCATCGTCCTGGCGCTGCCGTTCCTCGGCCAATTGCCGGTCGCGCGCCTTGCGTTCCAAGACCTCGAATGCTGAGTCGCGGTCAACGGCAGTATCATAGAGGCCGGTAACAGGAGAGTTCGCCATGACCCCCCGGCGCTCATCGGCAAGCAGCGGCCCGACTTGCGCCGAGGGCGGCCTGATCAGCGTGCGGCCCACCACCGAGGGCACGCCGTTGTCTTCGAGCACCGACACGAGGGACTCACCCGTTCCTAGCTGGGTAATCGCCTCTTCCGTTGAAAAGGCCGGGTTGGCTCGGAACGTTTCGGCCGCGACGCGGACAGCCTTCTGCTCGCGCGGCGTGTAAGCCCTCAGCGCATGCTGGATCCTGTTGGCCAGCTGCGCCAAAACGGTCTCCGGAATGTCGATCGGGTTCTGCGTGATGAAATAAACACCGACGCCCTTCGAGCGCACCAGCCGCACCACTTGCTCGATCTTGTCAATGAGAGCGTCGGGCGCATCATCAAACAAGAGATGGGCTTCATCGAAGAAGAAGACGAGCTTGGGCTTGTCCAGATCGCCCACTTCCGGAAGCTCCTCGAACAATTCAGACAACATCCACAGGAGGAACGTCGCGTAGAGCCGCGGCGCCCGCATCAACTCGTCTGCCGCCAGAATGGAAACAAAGCCGCGCCCATCACGGTCAGTGCGCATCAGGTCAGCGATTTCGAGCGCACGCTCACCGAAGAAGCTGTCGCCGCCCTGCTGCTCCAGCACCAGCAATGCTCGTTGAATGGCGCCGATCGAGGCTGTGGTCACATTGCCGTAGCGGGTGGAGATTTCCTTGGCGCGCCCCTGTACCTCGACCAGCAACGCCCGCAGATCCTTGAGGTCCAGCAAGAGCAGGCCTTCATCATCTGCCAGCTTAAAGGCGATGTTGAGCACCCCCTCCTGCGTATCGTTGAGCTCGAGCATGCGGCTGAGCAGCAGTGGGCCCATCTCCGAAATCGTTGTCCGCACAGGATGACCCTGCCGGCCGAACAGGTCCCAGAAAATGACCGGGAATTCTGCACTGCCAAAATCGGTGAACCCGATCTCCGCCGCGCGCCGGGTTTGCCACTCCTTCGCCACGCCCATCTTGCCGATGCCGGACAAGTCGCCCTTGATATCAGCGGCAAAGACCGGCACCCCGGCCGCCGCAAAGCCCTCCGCCAGAACCTGCAGGCTGACGGTCTTGCCCGTACCGGTCGCGCCGGTGATCAGGCCGTGGCGGTTGCCGTATTTGAGCGCCAGATATTCGGCGCGGTCACTCACACCCAGAAAGATCTTGTCGTCCACGAGCATGAGGCACCTGCTGAAACACTCTACGCTCGTTATAGCCGCCCTGCCGCGCCGGACAAGCTGCACGGCGTTCACCACCCCGGCCAGTTTGTCTCGCCCCAGTCACGGATTGATGCCAAGCTGACGCCATGAGCAATTCGTTTCATCCGAACCGTCGCCTGGTACTCGCTGGTGCTGCTGCTGGCCTCGCCGTCCTGCCAGCAAGGGCGCAACAGGCTATCAATGGCCCAATCATCGACGGCGACCAGACAGAATTCGTTCAGAATGCGTTCATAAATGGCTTCGAAACCGGCCGCGTTGCCCTGCCAGCCGGGCGTTTCCGCGTCTCCAACCTCGATTTCCCGGGCGGCCTCGTCATCGAAGGAATCCCCGGAATGACCTGTCTCGTCGCTGATGGCGACACCATCGGAACCGTTTCAGCGCAAACAAATCTCGTGCTCCGCGACATCGGCTTCACCGGCAACAGCGGTGATTCCCCCCTGCTCACAATCGATGGCTCAGGCCCAGTAACGCTGGAGCGCTGCCACTTTCTCGATGCCCCTGGCATAGCGCTACAGATCAGCAATTCCGGCGCAATCGTGCGGGATTGCACCTTCTCCAGCCTCGGCGATGCTGCCATCCACGCACTCGACAATCAGCAGCTCCTAGTCAACGGCAACGTCATCAGCAACTGCGGCAATGCCGGCATTCGCATCTGGCGCTCCGAGCCTGGCTTGGATGGTTCCATCATCACCAACAACCGGATCAGCACCATCGACTGGCGCGGTGGCGGCAATGGTCAAAATGGCAACGGTGTCAACGTCTTCCGCGCTCATGGCGTGATCGTCGCCAGCAATTTCATCACCGACTGCGCCTTCACCGCCGTGCGGCTCAACACCACCAACAATACCCAGGTCACCGGCAATACCTGCCTGCGTTCCGGCGAAGTCGCCATCTTCTCCGAGTTTGCTTTTTCCGGCTCGGTCATCGCCAACAACATCGTGGATGGCGCGGCGACTGGCATCTCCATGACCAATCTGGACTCCGGCGGACACATCGCGGTGTGCAGCGGCAACATCGTGCGCAACATCAGCCCGCGATCAGAGGTCAATCCGGACACCGTCCCCATCGGCATCGCCGCGGAGGCCGAGGCTAGTATTACCGGCAACACCATCCACAATGTGCCGGGCCTTGCGCTCCTTGCCGGCTACGGACCTTATCTTCGCAATGTGACAATTGCCTCCAACACAGTTGCGGATTGCGACATTGGCATCGGCATCAGCGTGGTTGAAGGTGCCGGAACCGCGTGTCTTGCGGGCAATTTGATCAGCGCGCGACAGCATGATGTTGTGGGCCTTGCCTGGGCCGAGATCGTGGAGCCCGACCTCTTGGCCAACATCGATCGCTGTCCAAACGTCACGGCGTCTTAGGCCACTGCTCGCAGGACACCCACCTCTGCACCCCGCACGCTGCGGATAGGTTGGTTTGCCAATCCCTCCAGTAGCTTGCGTTGAGTTTCATCGGGGTCGGCATACTGGAGCAGCAGGTGCGCCAGCATGGCTTGGGACGCTGGAATATTCCCATCGTCGCATTTGATTGCGTAGCCCCAGCCCTTGTCGCGGATGGCGCCGCATTGAACGCCCTCAGCCCCCACCTTTTGCATGATGCGCCCGCCAAAGGCTTGCATGATCAGCGTGTCGGGGTGACCAGTGCCCGCAACCAGATGAGGGTGGTGCGTTGCGGCATCAAACAGGCGTTGCGATGCTCCGAAAAGATCGGGCGCAATCCCCTGCCCTGTTGCCATGCGGGCGAATCCCAAAGCAAAGGCTCGCAGGGGTGCGGCAAAGGTCGGGATAGAACAGCCATCAATGCCGCAGCGATCTTCATGCAAAGGCTCGCCGATTACCGCTTCCACTGCAGCCCGAACGGCCCGCTGCACCGCATGGTCGCGACCGACATAGTTCTTGGTCGGCACGCCCATGGCCAGCGCCACGCTGAGCATGCCCGAATGCTTGCCAGAGCAGTTATTGTGCAGGGGGCTGGGCTCATGACCTGCAGCGCGCAGACCCTCGCGCGCAGCAGCATTAGTCGGTGCATGCGCACCGCACTCCAAGTCAGCGACGGAGAGCCCGATGCGCTTTAGCAAGCCATCAGCCGTTGCCACATGGTTGCTTTCACCGTGGTGGGAGGCACAGGCCAAGGCAAGCTCTTCGTCTGAGTGGTGAAACTTGCCTTCTGCTTCTCGCACAAAGATGGGCAGCGCCTGCATGGCTTTGATTGCTGAGCGAGGAAAAACAGGACGCTCAATATCGCCTGCCGAGGCGATGATTGTACCGTCGGCGTCTACTAAGGCAAACGCGCCGCGGTAGCGATTTTCCACCCAATTGCCACGTACGGCTTCGGCAAGAATGGGGTTGGCGTCCATAACAAAAACTCCGGTCCAGGCTGTCTCCAGACAGCGCAGGACCGGAAAAGTCAACAGAGCATGGGAAAAGAGGCTGGGAGGTGGCCGACCGCTCAACGCATATCGCGCTGGTGCACGTAGAGGATGATGCCGTTATTGGCACTGAAGCGTACTGAGACCACGTCGTGTTGATCATAATCGCGCGCCTTCAACGTGCCGAGCAGTCGAGGATGCTGGGCGATCGGCAAACGAAGCAGTTCGGCATTTCCATCGCGGAATAGCGTTCCATAAGCGTTGCGGGTCCGATGCGTGCCATCTTCGCAGACGGGAATTAGCCGGACGCGTTCGCCGCTAAAGGCTCGAATCTCGGCCTGCTTGACTGACCGCATGAAGCCCATCAGTTCGGTACAATCAGGTTCCGAGCTGATGGAGGATGGCTGGGGCTGGTGGGTCGGACCACCGGGCACTTGTTGAGCCTGGGCACCAGTGGTGACAAGAGCAGTAACAAGGCCGGCGATCATGGCGAGAGTGCTGAGTTTGCGCATTTCTAAGTCTCCTGTTGTATGTGAGCGGTACGGCGCTGCGCCGTCCTTGTCGCCATAAAGCGCCAGTGCCGTTGAACTGATCGTGATCAGCACGTTCATCAGCCGTTTACCTCCTGCTTAGCTTGGCAGGATCGCACTTCCGTGCCATGCTCAGCGGCAACAAACAGCATCTAAGTGCTTGATTAGAAGGAGGATTGCATGCCCAAGGTCTTGGTAACGGGAGGGAGCGGAAAGCTGGGTCGAGCAGTTCTGAAAGACCTTGTGGCACATGGCTACGAGGTCCTGAACGTCGATCAGCACCCTCTGCCTGAACCGATTTGCCCGAGCGTGCGGATTGATCTCACTAACTTTGGCGAGGTTGCTTCGGCGATTCTGGGTGGCGTCGATGAGCGTGGGGGGCCGTTCGAGGCCGTGGTGCACTTGGCAGCCATTCCCGCCCCTGGCCTGGCCGCGAATGCGCGCACCTTCGCCAACAACGTGCCAACCACCTACAATGTTTTCGAGGCTTGCCGATTGGCTGGCATCAAGAACGTTGTGTTTGCTTCGAGCGAAACCGTGCTTGGTCTGCCTTTTGACACGCCGCCACCTTACGCACCGGTCGATGAAGAGTACTATCCGCGCCCGGAGTCGGCTTATTCACTTGGCAAGCTGCTCGACGAAACCATGGCTGCTCAGTTCTGCCGCTGGGATCCTTCCTTGCGCATGGTTGGCCTTCGCTTCTCCAACGTCATGTATCCGGAGGACTACAAGGCCTTTCCCAGGTTTGATGCCGATCCGCGCGCGCGGAAGTGGAACCTGTGGGGATACATCGATGCGCGCGACGGCGCCCAAGCCGTCCGCCGCGCTATTCAGGCGGATTTCACCGGCTTTGAAGCCTTCATCATTGCCAATGCCGATACGGTAATGACCCGCTCCAACATGTCGCTTTTGGCCGAAGTTTTTCCCAGCGTGCCCACCAAGGGCAACATCGCCACAAACAGCACTTTGCTCAGCATCGAAAAGGCCAAGCGGATGTTGGGGTACTCGCCGCAGTTTAGCTGGCGGAATGGGGTTTAGTGGGGCACCCACTCACCGCACGGGAATGTACCCGATTTCCGTGGCTGCAATCTCGTCCAAGCTTTCTTGGTAACCGGCATCGGCATAGCGCATCACGCCTAAGGCCGTGTCATTGGTCAGAGCATGGTCAAGCCGCTCATCCGCTTCTGACGTGCCATCGGCGACTACGGTCACCCCTGCCGAGGTCATGAAGCCGGCATAGCCACCGCCGCCGGAATGAACGACCACAAGGTCCGCCATGGATGAGCACAGTAGCATGGCATCGAGGATCGGCCAGTCCGCTACTGCGTCCGAGCCGTCCTTCATGCGCTCGGTCATGATATTTGGATGCGCCATGGCGCCGGCATCGAGATGGTCGCGGCTGAAAGCGACGGGACCGGAGAGCGTTCCATCGGCTACCATGGCGTTCACAGCACGGGCCAGCGCCGTCCGCTCGCCATGCCCCAGCCAGGCGATGCGTGCCGGCAGCCCTTCGAACGGGATGTGCTGACGTGCGAGGCCGATCCAGTTGGTGACGATCTTATTATCGGGGAACATCTCCAGGAGCTTGTCGTCGATCTTGCGGATGTCCTCGGGATCGCCCGACAGCGCCATCCAGCGGAAGGGTCCGATGGCCCGGGCAAACAGCGGCCGCAAATAGGCTTCAGTGAAGATCTTGATGTCGAAGGCATTCTCCACGCTGCCTGCCTTGGCTTGGGTGCGGATCAGATTACCGTTGTCGAAGACTTCGGCGCCTGCCTGTTGGAAATGGAGCATGGCACGGACATGGTCGGCGATGGAGGCGCGGCTGGCAGCCATCAATTGCCCCGGCCCTTCTACCCGCAATCGCCGGACTTCCTCAAGCGACATGCCCTTGGGAACATAGCCGTATACGAGGTCGTGCGCGGAGGTTTGGTCGGTCACGATATCAGGCACGATGCCGCGCCGGGCGATCTCGGGATAGAGTTCGGCGGCATTGCCAACAAGGCCTATTGAGGTTGCGCGCTTCTCTCGTACTGCCTGGTCGATCATGGCGAGAGCGGTGTCGAGGTTGGGGGCAATCTCTTGAAGATACCCGATTTCCTGGCGTTTGCGAGCGCGTTCGGGGTCGATGTCGATGCACAGGATTGCGGCGCCCGCCATGCGTCCGGCGAGTGGCTGCGCGCCGCCCATGCCGCCGAGGCCGGCTGTGAGGATAAAGCGCCCGGCGAGGCTGCCGCCGAAACGGTTCTCGGCGATGCGCATGAAAATTTCGTAGGTGCCTTGGATCACGCCTTGGGAGCCGATGTATTGCCAGGCTCCGGCGGTCAGACCGCCCCAGCAAATTAGGCCTTTCTTTTCAAGCTCGTAGAAGACTTCGGCCTTGGCCCACTGCCCCACAATGTTGCAATTTGCCATGATAACGAGGGGCGCTTTGCTGTGGGTTTTGAGGAGGCCGATGGGCTTGCCGGACTGGATAATCAGGGTCTGGTCTTCGTCCATGCGTAGGAGGGTTTCGACAATGGCCTTGTGGCTTGCCCAGTTGCGGGCGGCTTTGCCGAGGGCGGCGTAAACTACGAGCTCGTCTGGATTTTCTCCAACGGCGAGGACGTTTTCCAGGAGGCGCAGCAGGGCTTCCTGCCGCCAGCCCTTAGCCCGCAATTCGGGTCCGCCCGGGATGGGAAAATCGGGGTGGCGCGGATTGGGTGTGGGCATGGCTGGGACTTTTCTGAACGAATTATGAACGGGTTTTTACCCCGCAATTTGGCTTAAACCATCCTGCGTGACGATAAAGTGCAGCGCTTAGTGGTGGTCCAGTGCATATTTGGCCAGTTCGATGCCCATCCGCTCCTCCACAAACGGGTAGACGGCTGGATCGAGGACGCTCGAACTGAGCGGTATCCCGGTCTTCGGAACATGCAGCACAAAGACGTACATGCCACGGCCGAGTTGCCCAACGGATAGAGCCTGACCGGCAGCGTCCAATGTGGTGATGACATCGGGGAAGGTGGCGAGGCGGGTGCCGCCGGCGTCCTCCACGGCCATGTATTCGTTCATCACGTGGAGCGTTGTGGCCTTATCGCCCTCGCCGATGCGGATGCGGCCGATGTCGAAGGCTTCCTTGGTGTAGGTGACGTCGACATCGGTAATGTAGCCTTTGGTGAGGATCGATCCGCCGGTAGTTTCAACGATGGCATCGAGCACCTTGCCCGGGCCTTTGCCATCGGCGGCGATCATGGCTTCGCCCAGTTTCAGCGCCAGCGAAATGCCACCGAGCGCGGCATGCTTTTGCACATAGCTGGCGCGCAGGGGATTGCGGCAGGAGGCAATGAAGCCGCCGGACATGTCGGCAGCCGTGCGGAGGATCGGGGACACCTTGGCCGTCGCGCCGCGTGTTACCAGTTCAATATAGCGGTTCTCGCTCCTGTTGCCGCCAACGGCGGTCTGGATCACCTGCTCGGGCGATCCGGCCATGCCGATGGAGCCCATGTCACCGGTGGGATGGGCCCGGATATCGCCGACCGCATCGACCACCTTGGTGCCAAGGATCGCCGAGGGCAGCCAGCCATTGAGGGTCGAGGACTTGCCGTTCTGCCCGACCATGAGCCCACTGACCTTTTCGCCCAGCGCGTCCTGCAGCAGTTGGACGGCCTTGACGTAGTCCACGCCCTGCATTTCCCAAGGGGTGGTGGACGCCGGAGCGCCGATGGCGGCGGCGGTCGCCACCCAGTCGTTGGGATCGAGTTCTTCGATGCTGACCAGCTCGGGCCTGCCAATGCTGACCGCAGCCCGGCCCAGCATGCGGCCATGGTCGGCCCACCCGCCGCCGCCGGCTGCATAGACCGAGCCGCCACGCACGGCAGCTTCAACGTCTTTTTCGGTCAATATGCGTCCCATTCAGATGCTTTCCTGAAGTTTGGTGTCGAGTGCCTTGACCGCCTCGAGCAGAACAGCTGCGCCCAGGGCGATGTCGTCGGTCGTGGCATATTCGTCGGCAGAATGGCTGCGCCCGTCCTTGCATGGCACAAAGATCATGGCAGCCTTGGTGATCCGCGCCATCCAGGCCGTGTCATGGCCCGCACCTGATGCCATGCGGCGATGGCGGGCCCCTGCGCTATCACAGGCAGTATCGAGGATATCGAGCAGTTCTGGATGGAGGGCCGTCGGGGAATTGTCGGAAACGATGCGGGGCTCTGAAACGGCGACGCCGGTCTTCTCGCTGATGGCAGCGACGCCCTTGCTCAGTTCTTCGATGAAGCGGTCCATGTCAGGGCGGGACTCGGCCCGAGCATCGATCAACATCCGCACGCGAGCGGGCACGACATTGGCAGCATTGGGGAGCATTTCAAACTCGCCGACCGTGGCGGCGAAGTGCTGGCTGCCGCTGGCGAGCGCCCTACCGAGTTCCTCGACGCCCAAAGCAATCCAGGCCGCCGTGGTCAAGGCATCCTTGCGCAGGCTCATGGGCGTGGTTCCCGCATGGTCGGCGCGGCCGTCGATAATGAGCTCGATCCGGGTGATGCCCGCAATGGCGGTCACGACGCCGACGTCCAATTGCTCGTTCTGCAGCACGGGTCCCTGCTCGATGTGGAGCTCGAGGAACGCCTTGACGTCGTCGCGCTGCGCCGTGGCGTAAGGGTTGCCGCCGACGGTTGCAATGGCGCGTTCCAGTGTTATGCCGTCGCTTTCGCGCGTCATCCACTCCTTGGGGCGTGTGCCGCTCATGCCGCGGCTGCCGATGCAAGACACGCCGAAGATGGACACTTCCTCGGCAAGGAAGTCGACGATCTCCAGATTGTGTATCAGGACCACCCCTTGGTCACGGAGGGCACGCGCGACTTCAAGAGCCGCGATCACGCCTGCTATGCCGTCGAACCGTCCGCCGTCGGGCACTGTGTCGGAATGGCTGCCGAGCATGATGGTGCCGCGTTCGGGATGCTGGCCGGGGATGACTCCGAGGAGATTGCCGGCTGCATCGATCTGGGTCACGGCGCCGATGTCGCGCAGGGCGCGTTCGAGCCAGCGGCGCCCCTCCTGGAACATGGGGGTGAAGGCGCGGCGAGTGTAGGGGCGGCCGGGCTCGGTGATGGCGGCTAGGGCATCGATGTCGGCGCCGAGACGGTCTGGGCGGATGGGGGAATTGGGGATCATGCGCGGACCCCCACCCGGCCTCCCCCTGGAAGGGGGAGGAGCAGGGTCGGTGATGTCAGTAGACGAGATGAATGGGGGCGCAACGAAGGCAAAGCGTGCGAAGAAGCTAGTGGAAGAGCGCCTCCCTCCCCCTTGAGGGGAGGGCTGGGGTGGGGGTCGTTTGGCGGTCCACTAAGGGACCCCCTCCCTCGGTCCCTCCCCTCAAGGGGGAGGGAAGAGAAAGAGCCTGTCTGTCCGAGAGGGCTATGAGAGTGTTTTGACGAGAAAGCCAAATCGTGAGGAGCAGCGATGTTCACGCCCTCACCTCTGGCCGTACGAACTTGCCAGTCCCGGGTTCCGCTACGTTGGTGCCGTCGAACACCTGCTGGCCGCGTAGATAGGTCAGGCCGACGGTCCAGGGGAGTTCGATGCCGTTATAGGGTGACCAGCCTACGACATTGTGCCCGCTGGCGGCGGCGTCGTAGCGTTGGGGTCGCGGGAAGAGGACGGCGATATCGGCATCCTTGCCCACTTCCAGCGCGCCTTTTTGGCCGAGCCGAAAATGGCGCGCGGGGTTTTCCGACATGAGTTTGGCGGCCCAGGTTAGCGGGATGTCGCGCTCGAGCGCTCCCTTGACGAACAGCGGCACCATGACTTCGAGGCCCGGCACGCCCGAGGCATTGGCGAGCATGTCGGGATTGTTCTTGCGGTTTTCCGACCAGCTCACATGATCGGTGGAGACCAGCGTGACATTGCCTTGCCGCACATGCTCCCAGAGCTTTTCGACTTCGGCGCGCGGACGAATGGGCGGGTTAATCTTGGCCTTACCGCCGAGCCGGCGCACATCGTTTTCTTCGTCCAGCGTCAGATAGTGGATGCAGCACTCGATGGTGGCGGCGAAGCCCTGATCGCGATAGGAACGCGCGATCTCGTATCCGCGCGCCAGCGAGCAGTGCACGACGTGGGCGGGGCAGCCGGTCTGGGCACCGGTTTCGTAGATCTGGAGGCTTGCGAGCAATTCGGTCAGCGGCGGGCGGCTCATGGCATGGGCGCGATAATCCGTGATGCCCAGCGCCTTGACCTTGGCGATAGCGGCACGCACGGCTTCGTCGTCCTCGTTGTGGACACCAGCCGTCAGCCCGGTCGGGGCGATCGCGGCAAAGCACTCTTCGAGCAGGGCTGGCGGTATACGGGGGAAGCGGACGGGATCTGTCCCGAAGGTCGAGAACTTGAACGCTGCAACACCCGCTTCGACCTGTTCTAGAATGCGGGAGGCCCCCTCCTCCGGCTTGATGGTGCCGTAAAGCGCAAAATCGATGCGGGCTTGTGGCTCCGCATGCGCCACCTTCTTTCGCACGGCCTCGGCCGAGCAAACCAAATTGCCTTCGTCGTAAGGCATGTCGACAATGGTGGTTACGCCGCCAGCCGCCGCCGAGCGGGTGGACCAGATGAAATCCTCCTGATCCTTTTGGCTCAGCGAATGGGTCTGCGCGTCGATGGCTCCGGGCAGGATCAGCGCATCGCCCAATTCATGGCGCTCGCGGGCGGCGGGTGCTGCGCCCTCTCCTACATAAGCGATCTTGCCGTCCCGGGCGGCGACATAGCCATTGTCGATTACCCGATCGGGGAGCACGACGGTTCCGGACAGAACGAGGTCGAAATCAGACATTGCACCAACCCTTCAACTCACCTGGTGCCATACCGGCGCAAGCCGGTATCCAACCCGAGATCGTGCCACATTCTTCCATTTCAGGATGGGCCCCGGCCTTCGCCGGGGTGACATCGTGGTTAGCGAAAGATTGACGCCTCACCTCGTAGACCTCCCCAATTGGCCGGTGCGCGCCATCAGGCTGCGCTCCAGGGCTGACAGCGCATCATAAATCAACACTGCCAGCACGCCCACGATCAAGCCGCCCTGGAGCACAAAGGCCGTGTTGCTGGTGGTGAGGCCGGCAATGATGACCTCGCCAAGGGTGCTGGCGGCGACCGTGGAGCCAATGGTGGCGGTGGCTAGCGAGATGACGGTCGAGAGCCTGATGCCCGCCAGGATGACGGGAAGCGCCAAGGGCAGTTCCACCTTCACCAGGCGCTGCCAACCTGCCATGCCCACGCCTTTGGCCGCGTCGGTGACGGTGGGCGGCAGATTGGTGAGGCCCGTGAGCGTGTTTTCGAAAATCGGCAGCAGGCCATAAAGGAAAAGGGCAACCAGCGTCGGGGCAGTGCCAAAGCCGAGGACGGGAACAGCGAGCGCCAGCACGGCCACGGGCGGGAAGGTTTGGCCCACATTGGCCACCGAGCGCGACAAGGGCAGGAACTCGGCCCCGAATGGCCTGGTGACGATGATGGCGAGACCGACGGCAATGATCGTTGCTGCAAGTGTGGCGGCAAGAACGATGGCCAAGTGGTTCAAGGTAATATCGAAAAGGCTGCCCTGATTGTAGATGGCGGGCTGGCCAGGGCGGGTGAACAGGGCAAAGAAGCCGCTGAACAGGTCTGGATTTAAGAGGAACAGCACCAGCAGCGCCAGCGCCACCAAGCGAAGGAGATTGCCAACACTCATTGCGGACGTGCAGCCAGGCGAGACAGGGCTGCCAGCGTCACCTGCCCCACAATCTGCCCATTACGCCGCACGGGCAAGGCCGGCCGGCCGGACCAGAGCAGTTCGGCATAGGCGTCGCGCAGGGAGGCGCTGGCGTCGATGGGATCACCCTCGACATGGCCGGCTTCCAGGTGATCGGCGACCTTTCCCAGGGACAGAAGCCGGAAGGGCCGCTCACTGGTGCCGATGAGTTCGGCGACAAAGGGTGTGGCGGGATTACTAATGATCTCGGCCGGCTTGGCGCTTTGCAGGAGCTTGCCCTTATCCATCACCGCGATGGTGTGGCCAAGGTGGATGGCTTCTTCCATGTCATGGGTCACGAGGACAATGGTGGTGCCGAAGCGGCGCTGGATGGCGAGGAGATCTTCCTGCGCCTTGGCCCGGATGACGGGGTCGAGTGCGCCATAGGGCTCGTCCATGAGGAGGATATTGGGCTCGGCCGCCAGGGCCCGAGCGACGCCCACGCGCTGCTGCTGGCCGCCGGAGAGTTCATGGGGCAGGCGATCGCGGAACTGGCCGGGTTCGAGCTGGAACAGGGTCAGCAGTTCGTCAACACGCTCGGCGGTCTTGCGCTTGTCCCAGCCCAGGAGCTTGGGCACGGTGGCGACGTTTTGCCCGACCGTACGGTGGGGAAAAAGACCATGGCCCTGGATGGCATAGCCAATGCGCCGGCGCAGTTCATAGGCGGGAATGCCCGCGATATCCTGCCCATCAATGCGGATGTGGCCGGAGGTCGGCTCCACCAGCTTGTTGATCATGCGCATAAGGGTAGTTTTGCCGGAGCCCGAGGTGCCCACGATGACGCAGATGGTGCGCGGCGCGATGGTGAGGCTCACGCGATCGACCACAGCCGTGCCGACATAGCTTTTGGTGATGTCGTCGATTTCGATCATGAGGTGCGGGTTCCACGTGAGGTCATCTCGACCAGGGCATCCAGGAGCACGGCTGCGGCAAAGGCCAGGGAGACCGTGGGCACGGCGCCAAGGAGCACGAGATCCATGGCGGTCTGCCCGATGCCCTGAAACACGAAGACGCCGAAGCCGCCGCCACCAATCAGGGCAGCGATGGTGGCAAGGCCGATGTTCTGGACGAGAACGATGCGAATGCCGGTGAGGATTACCGGAAAGGCCAGGGGCAGTTCGACGCCGAGGAGGCGCTGGCGATCGGTCATGCCCATGCCCATGGCGGCGTCGACCGCGGCGGGTGGGACGCTGAGGAGGCCAACAACAGTGTTGGAAACGATGGGCAGGAGCGAATAGGCGAACAGCGCCACCATGGCGGGGGCCGCGCCAATGCCGGAAATGCCAAGCGCCGAAGCGCCAGGGACCGTTGCGGCGACCCAGGCCAGGGGCGCGATAAGGAGGCCGAAAAGGGCAATGGAGGGGATGGTCTGGACGATGTTGAGCACGTTCAGCACGGCGGCGCGGACTGGCTTGATCCGGTAGCAGAGGATGCCGAGCGGAATGCCGACGACGGTCGCTATGGCAACCGAGCCGAAAGCAAGGGCGAGATGAGTGCGGGCTTCTGCCCAGAAGGCCGGGGCGCGGGTGGCGTATTCCTTGAGCGTCGAGAGCTCGTTGAGGCTGCCGCTCCAGAGGAGCAAGGCAAGCGCGGCGACCACGGCGGCCAAGACGCCGATGCGGATTAGGGGCTTGAGGCGCAGGCGCGCAAAAGCGTCGGTCACGAGGAGTGCAAAGGCGAACAGGAGGAGCCAGAAGCCCGCGCCGGGGGAGATTCGGGCGAAGGTGTTACCCTCGGGGGTGAGGAAGCGAGCGGATTGGCCAACAAGGACGAGGAGCACGGCAAGGACGAGGAAGCCTGCTGCGAGCTTGAGCGTGGTCGGGAGCCTGAGGACGGCAGCGAATAGGCCGATGATCAGGGTGGCGGCAAGGAGGATCGCGAGCGTGGTGGGCAGTGCGTCAAGGAGGGAGCGCGGTTCGCCGAGGACGATGCGGTTGGCGCGGAAGAGAACGAAGGGCAAGGAGGCGCCGGCGATCGCCACCAAGCCGATCAGGACGCCGAGCTTGTCGAGGGCAAGCCAGGCTGGTCGCGTCCTTGATGGCAGGGTATGGGCTATGCTCACACGGGCTCCGGTGCACTAAAGAGCAACACCCTCGGGTTTGGCCCGAGGGTGACGATGGGAGGTGTGGGGCGACTTACTGGAGGAAGCCGCCCTGGGTCAGGTAGTCCGTGGCAACAGCGGAGGCTGCTTCGCCGCCGACCTGCACGCGGCCGTTGAGTTCCTGCAGCACTTCGAGGGTCAGGCCTTCGAACACGGGCTTGAGCAGTTCTTCGATCTGTGGGTACTCGGTCAGCACTTCCTCGCGGATGATCGGGGCGGGCTGGTAGACCGGCTGGACGCCCTTGTCGTCTTCCATGACCTTGAGGCCGGAGGGCGCAATGCCGCCGTCCGTGCCGTAAACCATGGCGGCGTTGACGCCATTGGTTTGCTGGGCGGCAGCGGCGATAGTGGCCGCCGTGTCGCCGCCAGACAGCGTCACGAGTTGGTCGGGCGACAGGGTGAAGCCATAGACTTCCTGGAACTTGGGCAGCGTGCCGGGCGAGTTGACGAACTCGGCGGAGGCCGCGAGCTTGACTTCGCCGCCGCCGGCGACCCAGGCGCCGAATTCGGAGAAGGTGTTTAGGTTGTTGGCTTCGGCAACATCGTTGCGGACGGCGATGGCCCAGGTGTTGTTGGCGGAAGACGGGGTCAGCCAGACGATCTTGTTGGCTTCGTAGTCAAGCTTGGCGACTTCGGCATAGGCTTGTTCGGGATTGTTCCAGAGCGGATCCTCGGCCTTGTCGAAGAAGTAGGCGCCGTTGCCGGTGTACTCGGGATAGATGTCGATTTCGCCCGCGATGATGGCTTCGCGGACAATCGGGGTGGCGCCAAGCTGGATGCGGTCTTCAACTGCGATGTCGTTGGCCTCAAGCACCTGCTTGATGATGTTGCCCAAAACGCCACCTTCGGTGTCGATCTTGGAGGAAACAACGACTTGGGCATTGGCCGCAGTCATCGAGATTGCCAGCGCAGCGGCGGCGCTCAGAAGCGTGGATTTGAGGCGCATTGATGTCTCCGTGTTCTCCGGAATGTCCCGCTTGGCGGCTCCCGGCTGCCCTTAAAGTAACGTATCAGTAGAAATGAGCCAGCCTGCAAATTCTAGCGGACCGGCCCTAGCGCGAAAAACTCATCCAGTTCCATGATAGTAGAGTGAGATATCAGTTCACCCATGAATTGATCGGACTGCAAGGCACTTTCGACGGCCTCCACTTCGGTCGACAGGGGGCGGTCCTCGCGATAATACGCGGCGTGCTGGCGCACCAGATCATAGATCATGCCCGGAACATTGCCCGGCCGGTCCTCGGTGATGTCCAGAGCCTGGGCTGCCATGAGAGCTTCAAGAGCCGCGAGGCGCCGCAAGGCCAGAACTTGCCGCTCCAGCCGTTCCACTACGAGCGGAAGAAAAGCGGCTTCGTCCTCCATCCCCCCGGCCACGACCATGGAATTGGCCGAGATCGGATTGGTCATGGACAGGACGCGGGCGAAGAGTTCGCCGGCCAGCTTGGTGATGGGTCCAAAGCCGGTCGCAATGGCGCCGGGCGCCACAAGGTTGACCGGCAAGCCGCGGCGGCCACCATTGCCGAGCAGCACGCAGCGATTGAAGCTGTTGCGGGCGACGTGGGCGAGGCCCAGCTGTGCGGTCTGGATGAACACGGTGACGTCGAGCGGGAGGGAGCCGCCAGAGGTCAGCACCTGCCCACCGGCAACGACTGGATTGTCATCGGTGCGGCCCGTCGCGGCAAGGAGGATCTTGCCGGATACCACCAGGGTCTCGAATGCCGTGGCGAAAACCTGGCTCATCATGCGCAGGCTCAGCGGATCCTGGATGTGGGTGGCGTTCGGCCATTCCCACCCCTTGGCATTGAAATAAAGCCAGGCGCCGATCCCAGCCTCGCGATCGGTTCCCACATGGGCAACGGCTTTCCAAGGATCGCGCGACGCGCCTAGCGCTCCGGCCGTGGTCAGCCCGGTCGCGAGCATGACGCGCACGGCGCCCACCGCATCGCGGATGGCCGTCGCGGCAGCGGCGTAGCCGACAGCGTTGGTGGATATGGAGGCAAGGCTGTCGCGCGGCGCAAGGCGGAATGGCTTGAGCCCCGCACGGGCGAGCGCTTCGGCCGCCGGCTGGCGATGACCCTCGAAGGTGGCCTCCCCTGCTCCAGTGAGCACGGCTCCGATCTGCCCCATGAGGCCGATATCGGCGCAGCCGATCGAGCCGGTGCGGCGCACAACAGGTACGACATCGGTGGACAGGAGGGCCAGATAGGCTTCCACCAAATCGGTGGTGCAGCCGACGCGGCCGGTGAGCGCCATGTTCACCCGGATGGCCATGGCCGTGCGGACGATCTCATCGGAGAAGGCGTCGCCCGTGCCAAAATGATGGGCGCGCACCAAGCCGAGATTGAAGGTGTCGAGTTGATCGGACGTCCACTCGACGTCTTTCATCGCGCCTACCCCGGTCGTCGAGCCATAAACCGGCTGGTGGTTGGCCATAGCTTCCTCGATCACCTGCCGGGCACGAGCGACGCGCTCCATGGCGGCAGCATCGGCCAGCAGGGGTGCTTTGCGCCTGCTGATCCGGGCGATGTCGGCAAAGCTCAGGGGCTTGCCATTCAGGATGATGGGTTCGGAAAGAAGAGAGGCAACATTTTCGTTCATGTTGCCTCCTATAGCCTTGTTCTAGCGGCTTCGCACGGTTGTTTACGCCCGCTGCCGCCACATCCGCCACAGGATGGGCAAGGCGATCACCACGATCAGCAGGGTTCCGATGAAAATGGACATGACGATGCCGGGCACATTGAGCAGGCCGAGCCCGAATGTCACCAGTCCCATGATCAAGGCGGCCAGCACCACGCCGACGATGGAGCCGGCGCCGCCAAGAATGGACACCCCGCCCAGGACCACCATGGTGATGGCCTCGAGCTCCCAGCCTTCGGCGATCGAGGGACGGGTCGACCCAAGCCGCGCTGTCAACAGCACGGCAGCGATGCCGCTCATGAGGCCCGTGAGGCAGAAGAGGATGAACTTGGTCTGGCCGACGCGGACACCGGAGAACTGCGCAGCGACGTCATTGTTGCCGATGGCATAGACGCGCCGGCCGAAATTGGTGCGCTGGAGCAGCACATAGTAGATGACCGCGCAAACGAGGAACAGCACGAGCTCGAACGAGATCACCCACCAGACATAGCCCTGCCCGAACCAGGAGAAGCTTGCGGGATAACCCTTGAAGCTCTGGTCGCCCAGGATGATGAAGCTGATGCCGCGGAACAGGCTCATCGTGCCGATGGTGACCACGATCGAGGGCAGCTTGAGGCCTGTGACGAGGAAGCCATTGAATGCGCCGCAGACGATGCCTGTTCCGATGCCGATCAGCACCAGGACGGGCGTATCGGCGCCGTATTGCAGAGCAAGGCCCATCAGCGTCGATGCCAGGGCGATAATGGCGGCGACCGAAAGGTCGATCTCGCCTGAAACGATCAGCAGCGCCATGGCCAGCGCGATCAGCGCCTTCTCGGTGAAGTTGAACGTCATGTCCGAAAGGGACCATTCGTTCAGGAAGTATGGCGAGGCCAGGGAGTTGAGGATGAAGATGGTGATGGCCACCAGCACCAGGAGGGATTCCCAGCTCAGGACCGTTGATTTGAACGGGTTGTCCAGCCGGTTGGGCAGGCGGCGGTGGATTGCGGTGGAGTCGGTCATGGTGCGATGTCCGGAAGGCAGAGGACGAACCTCCCTCCCCCTTGAGGGGCGGGATTGAAGGTTGGGGTGCTGAGGGCAGTCCGGAACATCGAGCGTGCGGAACGCTCAGCACCCCCACCTCTGCCCCCTCCCCTCAAGGGGGAGGGTGTCGACTGATAGCCTGATGAGAAGATCAATGAATGCATCAAACCGTCTCTGTCTTTTTGATTGATGCGGTATTGTGGCTTCCATGGCCCCCCTCCCCCTTGAGGGGAGGGATTGAGGTGGGGGTGCTGAGGGCAGTCCGGAACATTGAGCGTGCGGAACGCTCAGCACCCCCACCCCTGACCCCTCCCCTCAAGGGGGAGGGTGTCGACTGCACCATGTGGAGCCTCATCAAACCGCCTCCGCCTTCTTGAGGATGATGCGGCCCTTGCGCTGTTCGCCGCGGGCGTTGAGCACGACGGCCAGAAGGATTGCCGAACCGGAAATTGCCATTTGCCAGAAGGGGGAAATGTTGATGACCGGCAGGGCATTGTTGATGACGTCGAGGAAGATGGCGCCGAGCAGCACGCCGAGAACAGAGCCGACCCCGCCGGCGATGGACACGCCGCCGATCACGCAGGCGGCGATGATGGTCAGTTCGTAGCCGCCGGCCACTTCGGTGGAGGCAATGACATAGCGCGACACCCAGAGATAACCACAGAGCCCGGCAACCGCCCCGGCAATGGTATAGGCCATGAACTTGGTCCAGCCCACATTGATGCCGGTATAGACCGAGGCCGTGGGATTGACGCCGATCGCATAAAAGGCGCGGCCGAGCGGGGTACGGGTCATCAGCAGCCAGAAGAGCACAGCCGTTGCGATGGCGAACCAGCTGAGCACCGGCAGGCCCAGGAACACGGCGCGCTGGAAATTGATGAAATCAGGGCTCATCTGCGCGGCATTGACCCAGGCGCCGTTGGAGATGACGAACACCAGGCCGCGGTAAATGGTCAGGGTGCCAAGGGTTACGACGATTGAGGGGATGTTGAGCTTCCACACCAGTGCGCCGTTGAATGCGCCCAGACCGGCCCCGATCAGAACGCACATGGCCATCAGCAGCGGGATCGGCACGCCGGGAAAAGCGGCATTGGTCATGGCCACGATCATACCGGTGAGCGCCAGATTGGCGGCCATGGAAAGATCGATGGAGCGGGTGAGGATCACCGCCATCTGCCCCAGCGCGAGCATCATCAGGATGGAGGTATCATTGAAGATGGTCAGGAGGTTCTGCGGCTGGGCGAAACGCGGGAAGCGCGCCGTTACCAGCACCAGCAGCAGCAGGATCGCCAGAGCGAGCCAGATTTCACGATGTTTGCCTAGCGCCTTCATGCTGCCTGCTCCTCGGCAATGCCCGCGGCCAGCCGCACAAGCGTTTCGGGCTTCAGCTCTTTGTTTTCGAGCGTTGCGACCACCCTGCCCTCGCGCATCACGACGATACGGTCGCTCATGCCCAATACTTCTGGCAGTTCGGACGACACCATGATCACGCTCAGCCCTTCGGCCACGAGTTCGTTCATGAACTGATGGACGGCGGCCTTGGAGCCGATGTCGATGCCCTTGGTGGGTTCATCGAGGATGATCACCTTGGGCAGGGTCGCGAGCCATTTCGCGATGACGACTTTCTGCTGGTTTCCGCCCGAAAGGGTCGATACGTCCTGGCTCAGGGAAGAGGCACGTAGGTCCAGCCGTTCGGTATAGGTGCGGGCCAGCGCATATTCTTCTGCCAGGCGCAGGAAACCGGATTTGGAAGTTTTGCGGAGGGACGGCAGCGACACATTCTTGAAGATGGGCTCGCCCGTAATGACGCCCTGCTTGCCGCGTTCTTCGGGCACATAAACAATGCCGGCTTCCACTGCGTCGGCGGCCGACCTGGGTGAAACCGGCTTGCCTTCCAGCACCAGAGCGCCGCCAGATGGCTGGGTCATGCCGAACACAGCCTGCATGACTTCCGAGCGGCCAGCGCCCACAAGGCCATAAAAGCCCAGAATCTCGCCCTTGCGGACGGTGAAGGACACGTCCTCGAATTCGGTCGGGTGGCTCAGCCCCTTGGCCTCGAGGACGACGTCGCCCACCTGCGCATGGCGCTCGGGGAAGATGTGATCCACTGCGCGCCCGACCATCATCTGCACGATCTTGCTTTGGCTGGTTTCCCGGATCATGCCCTTGCCCACCTGCTCGCCGTCGCGGAACACGGTGAAGCGATCGGCAATGCGGTAGATTTCGTCGAACTTGTGCGAGATGAAGAGGATGGCCTTTCTGTCCTGCTTTAGCAGGTCAATGAGAACATAAAGCTCGTCGATTTCCTTTTGGCTGAGAGCGGCCGTAGGCTCGTCCATGATGACGACCTGCGCATCGATCGAGAGAGCGCGCGCGACAGCGACGAGATGCTTCTTGGCGATGCCCAGTTCCTTGAGCTTGATGTCGGGATCGATGCCCGCGGCCATGGAGTCGAGCGTCTTGCGCGCCTCGGCACGCATAGTGCGCCAGTCGATCATGCCGAAGCGATTGCGCGGCGCATGACCCAAATAAATGTTCTCGGCTACGGTCAACTCGTCGAAGAGGACGGTTTCCTGATGGATTGCCGTGATGCCGACAGCGGATGCGGAATGGGCGGTGGGGAGGGTCACCAGTTTGCCGCCGAGGCGGATTTCGCCGCTATCAGGCTGGTAGATACCGGTCATGGTCTTGACCAGGGTGGATTTGCCGGCCCCGTTCTCCCCGATCAGCGCAGTCACCTCGCCGGGGTAGAGCTCCAGCGACACATTGTTGAGCGCCCGGACGCCGGGGAAGCTCTTGGAAATGCCAGAGAGGGTGAGAATGGGGTCGGTCATTGCAGGTAGTGCTCTTTGCCGCGCAGCACCATCCGCACCGTCATTGCCCGGCTTGACCGGGCAATCCAGGCGATGCTGCCGCGAAAAGTGGACCACCCGGACAAGCCGGGTGGTGACGTCGTGGATGGGCAGGATGTCCCTGCCGGTTGGGCCTTAGTAGATCTTGGAGAACTCTTCGATGTTGGACTTGTCGAACTGGAACGGGGCGGCCATGGCGGCCGAGTTCGTTTCGTCGAGGGTCACTTCACCCACGCGGCCGATCGAGAGCGTTGCGCCGGGAGCGGCTTCCTGCCCTTCGACGAGCGCATTGGCCAGCATCACGGCGGAGTAGCCGAGATCGATGGGGTTCCACAGGGCCACGGCCTGGGAGGCACCATTGTCGATGAACTGCTTGAACTCGGACGGCAGGGCGAGGCCGGTGACGTTGATCTTGCCGATCAAGTTCTGGTCGGTCACGACCTGCGCAGCCGCCACGACACCAACGGTGGTGGGGGCAATGATGGCCTTGAGGTTCGGGTAGGACGCGATCAGGCCCTTGGCTTCGTCGGTCGACTTGACGGAGTCGTCATCACCGTAGACGGTCGCGACAAGGTTGATGTTGGGGAACTTCTCGGGAAGCGCAGCCTTGGCCGCCTCGATCCAGGCGTTCTGGTTGGTGGCGGTGGAAGCGGCCGAGAGGATCGCGACGTCGCCGCCTTCGGGTAGGTAGTCGGCAGCCAGCTTGACGATGGTTTCGCCGATCAGGTTGGTATCGGACGGATTGAGGTGCAGCTGGCGGCCTTCGGGCGCAACCCCACTATCCCAGCTGACGACCTTGATGCCGCGCTGCATGGCGCGCTGCAGGGCGGGCACCAGAGCATCCGGATCGTTGGCGGAGATGGCGATGGCGTCCACCTGCTGGGCGATCAGCGAGTTGATGACTTCGATCTGGGCTTCGGCGGTGGCAGCGGTCGGGCCGGTATAGATGACTTCCACGTCACCCAGTTCGGCGGCGGCTTCCTGGGCGCCCTTGTTGGCGGCGTCGAAGAAGCCATTGCCGAGCGACTTGACGACAAGCGCGATGCGGGTCTGGGCAAAGGCGGGGCTGGCGAGCATGGCGGCGACGGCAGTGGTCGCGGCGAGCAGTTTGAGCAGTTTCATTTCGGTGTTCCCTCCCTGGGACGTTCTGGTCTTTGCGTCTGACTTCAGGCCACGGCGGATTGCCGCTCGCTCGAAGCGCTGGTTTCCGCCACGATGAGCCGCACGCCTGCCGTTTCCAGCATTTGGCGATCTTCGTCGCGTATTCCGCTGTCGGTGATGACGGCGGCTATTCGGTCGAGCCCACAAAGAATGAGGCTCGATCTCCCCGAAAACTTGGATGAGTCTGCCAGCACGATGACCTCGTCGGCTTGGCCGATGAGGCCCAGCTCGGACTGAACGACCATGGGGTCGGCTTCCATGAGGCCATGCGCGCCGATACCCTGGCAGCCCAGGAACATGCGCTTGGCGTAAAAGTGCGACGCCACCACGCCGCCAAAGGGCGACAAGATGACGTTCTGCTCGCGATAGACAGTGCCGCCGGGGATGACGACGGAATTGCGTGAGTTGTGAATCAGATACTCGGCGATGGCGAAGCTGTTGGTGAAGACGCTGAGCCGGCGGCCGGTCAGGTGGTGCACCATCTGGTAGGTGGTGGTGCCGCCATTGATGATGATCGGCTCGCCATCGCGGCACAGATCAACCGCAGCGCGGGCGATCGCGCGCTTCTGAGCGATGTTGATCGTTTCGTTGACTGAGAATGGGCGGCCCATGAGGGCGGACTGCTCGGGCGGATTGACCGCTTCGGCGCCACCGCGCACACGGCGCAGTTCGCCGCGCTCGTCGAGCGCAGCAATATCACGGCGGATGGTGGCTTCGGAGGAACCTGTTACGTCGCATAGGTCGGCGACGGTCATGACCGGACGGCTCTGCACCGCAGCCAGGATCACTCTATGTCGCTCACTTTCATGCAAGGCTGCTATCCTCCTGACGCATTCCTTTCCACCCTTTCCGATCAGTGTCAATCACCAAACCATCATTCCTGACAGCAGAGTGTTGATCTCGATCACCCGTGATTGTTTGTGATTGACATGGATGGGTGATCGTGGCCATGTCGCGCACAATCGATGACCAATCTCTCTGGAGGAGACCCATGTCCACCACCGCGCCGAAGCGCCTTGCGAACCTTTGGGATGATGCGAAAGCGGCTGCCATGAGCGAGCCGGAGCGCCTAGTTTACCGCTCCAATCTCCTGGGTAGCGACAAGCGCGTCACCAATTATGGTGGCGGCAACACCTCCTCCAAGATCATGCAGAAGGACCCGCTCACCGGCGAGATGGTCGAGGTGCTGTGGGTCAAGGGTTCTGGCGGCGACAGTGCCTCGATCAAGCTCGATGGCTTTGCCACGCTCTATATGGACAAGCTGCGCGCCCTGAAGGGTCTTTATCGTGGTGTCGAGTTCGAGGACGAAATGGTGGGCTACCTGCCCCACGCCACCTTCAACCTTAACCCGCGCGCGGCCTCCATCGATACGCCGCTCCATGCCTATGTGAACCATCCGTTCGTGGATCACATGCACCCCGATGCGATCATCGCCATCGCGGCGTCCAAGAACTCGCGCGAGCTGACCCAGCAGATCTTTGGCGATACTATCGGCTGGCTGCCCTGGAAGAAGCCGGGGTTCGAGCTCGGACTGTGGCTGGGCAAGTTCTGCGAAGAAAACCCGAACGCCAAGGGCCTGATCCTTGAATCGCACGGCCTCTTCACCTGGGGCGACACGCCCAAGGAATGCTACGAAACGACGATCGGCATCATCAACCAGGCCATTGAATGGTTCGAGAAGGAAACCGCCGGCAAGACCATCTTTGGCGGCCAGGCCGTTGAGTCCCTTCCGGCCGAGCAGCGCCGCGGTATTGCCGCCAAGCTGATGCCCAAGATCCGCGGCTTCATCTCGGAAGACAGCCACAAGCTCGGCCATTTCGACGATTCCGCTGCCGTGCTGGAATTCGTTAATTCGAAGAACCTTCGTCCGCTGGCGGCGCTCGGCACCTCGTGCCCCGACCATTTCCTGCGCACCAAGATCCGGCCGCTGGTGATCGACTTCGACCCGGCCAACCCCGATGTGGATGCGGTGATCGCCGGCCTTGCCGACGCCATTGCGGCGTACCGCGCCGACTACACCGCTTATTACGAGCGCTCCAAGCACGACAATTCGCCCGCCATCCGCGACCCGAACGCGGTGGTCTACCTGATCCCGGGCGTCGGCATGATCACCTTTGCCAAGGACAAGGCTACCGCGCGCATTTCCGGCGAGTTCTATGTCAACGCCATCAACGTGATGCGCGGCGCTTCGACCGTATCGGAATACCAGGGCCTGCCTGAGCAGGAAGCCTTTGACATCGAATATTGGCTGCTTGAAGAAGCCAAGCTGCAGCGCATGCCCAAGCCGAAGTCGTTGGCGGGAAAGATCGCGCTTGTCACCGGCGGCGCCGGGGGTATCGGCAAGGCCACCGCCGCACGCCTGCTGCGTGAGGGTGCCTGCGTGGTGCTGGCCGATATCGACCAGACGGCACTCGATAGCGCTACGGCCGAGCTTTCCGGTGCTTTCGGTGCTGATTTCGTTCGCCCCGTCAACATCAACGTGACGCGTGAAGAGCAGGTCATTTCCGGCTTTGCCCATGCCGTGGTGGAGTTCGGCGGGCTCGATATTCTCGTGTCCAATGCGGGCCTTGCATCTTCGGCACCTGTCGAGGACACCACGCTCGAGCTGTGGAACAAGAACATGGACATCCTGTCCACCGGATACTTCCTTGTGTCCCGCGAGGCGTTCCGCTTGTTCCGGAGCCAAAAGATCGGCGGGAATGTCGTGTTCGTGGCCTCCAAGAACGGTCTTGCTGCTTCGCCGAACGCTTCGGCATATTGCACCGCCAAGGCCGCCGAGATCCATCTCGCCCGCTGCCTTGCTCTGGAGGGCGCCGAGGCACAGATCCGCGTCAACGTTGTCAACCCCGACGCCGTGCTGCGCGGCTCCAAGATCTGGGCCGGGGAATGGCTCGAGCAGCGCGCCTCGACCTATAAGACGGACAAGGAAGGCCTTGAGGACATGTATCGCCAGCGTTCGATGCTGAAGCGCTCCGTGTTCCCCGAAGACATCGCTGAAGCCATCTACTTCTTCGCTTCGGAAGCTTCGGCCAAGTCCACGGGCAACATCATCAACGTCGACGCGGGCAACGCGCAGTCGTTTACGCGGTAAGAACAGAGGAGGCACTTTCTCCCTACACCCACGGTGTCACCCCGGGCTCGACCCGGGGCTCATCCTGAGATCTCAAGATGGATCCCGGCTCAAGGCCGGGATGACACCGAGCGTGTGAGAGCGAGTGGAGCAAGAAATGACCGAACACATGATCGACCCATCCGTTGTTGAAGCCGAGAACGCCAAGCTTGAGGCGCATCTGCGTGCCGACTATGACAGTCTGGGCGAGCGCCTCGACCGGCGCGGTATTTTTATCGACGAGGTAAAGGCGAAAGTTGCAGCGTTCAATGTCGCCGTTCCCTCCTGGGGCGTTGGAACGGGCGGCACGCGCTTTGCCCGCTTCCCCGGCATTGGCGAACCGCGTGATATCTTCGACAAGATCGAAGATTGCGCCGTCATCGCCCAGCTGACGCAGGCGACCAACACCGTTTCGCTTCATATTCCGTGGGACAAGGCTGATCCAAACCGGCTCAAGCAGGCCGCATCGCGCTTCAACCTCGGGTTCGACGCGATGAACTCCAATACCTTCTCCGATGCCAAGGGCCAGTTGCAGAGCTACAAGTTTGGCTCGCTCTCCGCCGCTGACGCCGCGACGCGCCAGCAGGCGATCGAGCATAATCTGGAATGCATCGAGATCGGCAAGACGATCGGCTCCAAGGCTCTGACCGTATGGATCGGCGATGGCTCCAACTTTCCTGGCCAGGTAAACTTCGCTACTCAGTTCGAGCACTATCTGGATTCTGCCAAGGCGATCTATGCCGCCCTGCCGCCAGACTGGCGCATCTACACCGAACACAAGATGTATGAGCCGGCCTTCTATTCGACGGTCGTGCAGGATTGGGGCACTAACTACATCATCGCCAAGGAATTGGGCGATAAGGCGTATTGCCTTGTTGACCTCGGCCACCACGCGCCCAACGTCAATATCGAGATGATCGTTTCGCGCCTCGCCCAATTCGGTAAGCTCGGCGGCTTCCATTTCAATGACAGCAAGTATGGCGATGACGATCTCGACGCCGGCTCAATCGATCCCTACCGCCTGTTCCTCGTTTTCAACGAGTTGGTCGATATCGAGGCGCGTGACGCCGACTTCCACCCCGCCCACATGCTCGACCAGTCGCATAACGTGACCGATCCAATCGAGTCACTGATGCTGTCGGCCTCGGATGTGCAGCGTGCCTATGCCCAGGCGCTGCTGGTGGATCGTGAAGGACTGGTGGCGGCACAGAACGCCAATGATGCGCTGGCGGCAACGCAGCACCTGCGCCTAGCCTATCGCACGGACGTTGAGCCCATCTTGGCAATGTCGCGCCTTGAAAAAGGCGGTGCCATCGACCTGCTCGGCGCTTATCGTGCTTCGGGCTATCGCCAGAAAGTCGGCGAGATTCGCCCGGCCGTTGCGGCCGGCTCAAGCGGTATCGTTTGAGGCTTCCAAGGCGCGCAAGCCCGCTGTCGCATCGACGATCCAATCACGAAACGCCCTGATCTTCGGGGCGTTTCGGCGCGCTTCGGGGTAGACGAGGAAGTAGTAGTCCCCGTCCCAGCCGACGAGGTCAAAGGGCTGCACCAACCGGCCGGCCCGGATTTCTTCCGGGTAGAATTGCGGCGTCAGCATCGCCACGCCGCGCCCCGCCATCACCGCAGAAGCCTCCATGGATTGATAGCCCAGCCTGGCGAATGGTCGATCGAGCGGCGGCAAATCGGTCACCCCTGCCCGCTTGAACCATGCTGCGACCCAAGGATCGTCTGGGGTAATCTGGGGGATCTTCAACAAATCTGCCGGTTCCCGCACGTTGTGCTCCTCCAGGAGCCGCGGGTGGACCATGGGCGCGTATTCCACCTTGGTGAGTTGATGCGCCACCAGACCGGCCTTCACTGCCTTGACCGACCGTATAGCGACGTCGATCTCCGTTTCAGCGAAATCGATGATGACGGGCGAACTCTCGATCCGGACTGCGACTTCGGGGTGCCCGATCTGGAACAGGCCCAGATTGGCGGCGAGCCACTGACTGGCAAAGGTGGGGACGGCGCTGATCGACAGCATGCCGTCGGCGCGACCGTGCACATCCACAAACGCCTGCCGCAACATGGCGAAGGCCTTGGTCACCTCGGGCGCCAGGCGTGCACCTGCTTCGCTCAAGGCGATCTGTCGCGGGCGGCGGAGAAAGAGCGGCGCTCCCAGGCGCTCTTCCAAGAGCTTGATTTGGTAGCTGACCGCGGCCTGGGTCATGCCCAGTTCATCGGCGGCCTTGGTGAAGCTCAGGTGCCGAGCGACGGCCTCAAAGGCGCGTATCGCAGCAAGAGGCGGCAAGCTTGTCATGGATAAGCTCTCCTTATGACTACCTGCAGAGGTTTAGTTGGATCGCACTGCGAAGGCCAGGCAAACTCAACGCATCAGACATTCAGCCGGGAGCCGTCCCATAAGGACGGTACGCGCCATGAGCAGCATTGCCAAGTCTTTTGCCACGCCGCCTCACACCATTCGCTGGCCTAGCCTCCGTTGGTTCTGGATCGCGCGCAAGCGGCGGCAGACTACGGTCGATCTGATCCATTCGTCACCGCATCTGCTGCGCGACATTGGTCTTTCAGATGGGCAGATACCGTTCCGAGGACGCTAGCGAGAGGCCTTGCCTGCCGGCATCGTTGCGCTAAAACGTGGCCTATGTCCAAGACCACCCCCGCTACAATTGCCCTGACCAAGGCCGGAGTGCCGTTTTCGACGGCGACGTACGACTATGATCCCGATGCCGACCGGGTGGGGTTGCAAGCTGCCGAAGCCCTGGGGGTTTCACCGTCCATGGTGCTCAAGACGCTGATGGCGGAGGTGGATGGCAAGCCGGTCTGCGTGGTGGTGCCGTCGGATGAAGAAGTTAACATGAAGAAGCTCGCGGCAGCTTTTGGCGGCAAGTCGGCGCATATGATGAAGCCGGCCGATGCGGAGCGTTTGACGGGCTATAAGGTGGGCGGCATCAGCCCGTTCGGGCAGAAGAAGCAGGTTCCCACCGCCGTGGAAGAGCTCGCCAGCCTCCTGGATGAATGCTTTCTCAACGGTGGACAACGCGGCTTGCAGATCCGGATGAAGCCGGATGACCTGATCGCGGCCTTGGGTGGGAAGGCCGCCGATCTCATCCGCTAAAAACCGGGTCCAGAAAAGACAAAAGGCGCCCGAGCGGACGCCTTCATCTCAAGTCCTGGTGCCAAGTCTTAGTTGGCGTACTGGCCGCGGGCGATGTTCTTGATGTCGCCCTTGGTGATGCCGAGGTCGTTCAGCTGGCGTGCGTCGAGAGCGTTAAGCTCGCGCATCGTGCGCTGGTACTGGGCAAACTGTGCAAGTTTCTGACGGATGTTCATTTCGGTTCCCCTTCGTTGATGACCGGTATGTAGACCCGTGGGGTCGTGATTAGAAGATGGCCTTCGTGCACATCCGTTATGCAATGCGTGCAAACAAAAGAGGCATATCGTTCATGTTCGCTTCACGCGATTTGTTAACGCCGCGTGAGCGAACTTGGTTAATCCTTTGTTTTTTCCGCTATTCTCCTCGAGCCATGAGAAATGAGATGAAACACCGCTCGTTGTGCAGCCATGCGAGAAAAGCGGGAGCAGAAATGTTTGGGTAGGCGCCTTGACCTTCCCATGATGGGAAGCTCTATATGGATGAGGACGAGGTGATTGCCATGAACGAACACGTCCATACCAAACCCATTTCCATCGAAATCGAAGGCATGAGCTGCGCGTCTTGTGCCGCCCGCGTCGAACGAGCGCTGCTCAAGGTCCCGAGCGTTGCCAATGCTGCGGTGAACCTCGCCACCGAGCGCGCCACTGTGCAGCTCGTGGCGCCAGGTGACGACGCTGCTGTTTATGCGGCGATCGAAAAGGCGGGCTACAAGGGCAGGCCTGCGCCGCAGGCGCACGATCATTCTGCGCATCATCACCATGAGGAAGACGCCGCCGTGCTGCGGCGTGACGTGCTGATTGCGGGTGCGCTGGCCCTGCCCGTCTTTGCCATCGAGATGCTGAGCCATCTCCACATGCCGTTCCACATGTGGGTCACGTCCATCGTGCCGGCGCAGATCCTTTATGTCGTTTATTTCGTCATGACGGGCATCGTCTTGTTCGGGCCCGGCTTGCGGTTCTTTCGGATCGGCGTGCCTGCCCTGCTGCGCGGCGTGCCCGAGATGAACTCGCTGGTGGCGCTGGGTGCGGGAGCGGCATTCCTCTATTCGACAGTCGTGACCTTCGCGCCGCAACTGCTGCCGGCGCAGACGCAATATGTCTACTTCGAAGCAGCGGCCGTGATCGTGACGCTGATCCTTGTCGGGCGCTGGCTCGAGGCGCTTGCCAAGGGGCGGACTGGAGAGGCCATCCAGCGGCTTGTGCAGCAACAGGCCAAGACAGCGCGGGTGGAGCGTGCGGGCGCGGTGCTGGAGATACCGGTCGAGCAGGTCAAGGCCGGCGATGTCGTCCATGTCCGGCCGGGCGAGAAGATCGCCGTCGACGGGACGGTGGTCGATGGCTCGAGCCATGTCGATGAGTCGATGATCACCGGTGAGCCCCTGCCCGTTCGCAAGGAGGCCGGTGCATCCGTTGTCGGCGGGACGCTGAACACGTTGGGGAGCTTCAGCTTCCGCGCCACCAAGGTTGGCGGCGATACTATGCTCGCGCAGATCATCCGCATGGTCGAGGAGGCGCAGGGCGGCAAGCTGCCCATCCAAGGCGTGGTCGACAAGATCACGCTGTGGTTCGTGCCGGCGGTGCTCCTTATGGCCATCGCGACATTTGCCGTGTGGGCGGTTTGGGGACCGACGCCAGGCTATGTGTTCGGGCTGGTCAATGCCGTTGCCGTGCTGATCATCGCCTGCCCGTGTGCGATGGGCCTGGCGACACCGACCTCGATCATGGTGGGGACTGGCCGGGCTGCCGAACTGGGCGTGCTGTTTCGCAAGAGCGAGGCGCTGCAGCAGTTGCGCGATGTCTCAATCGTGGCTTTCGACAAGACCGGTACGCTGACCTCGGGCAAGCCTTCCCTAACCGACCTTATCCTCGACGATGACTTCGAGCATGACGAGGTGCTGGCCCTGGTTGCAGCGGTGGAGGCGAAGTCAGAGCATCCGATCGGGTCGGCGATCGTTGCTGCGGCGGAGGCGCAGGGACTGCCCCTTGGGACGGTGACGGAGTTCACGGCCATTGCTGGCGAAGGCGTTCGTGCTCGCGTGGATGGCCGGCTGGTGGCTATTGGCTCGCAGCGCCATCTCGCCCATCTCGACTTTTCTGATTTCACCCAGGTGATCGAGAAGCTCGCGGACGAAGGCAAAACGCCGGTGTTTGCCGCCATCGATGACAAGCTCGCGGCGGCAATCGTGGTGGCCGACACGATCAAGCCGACCAGCAAGGCGGTTGTAGCGGCCCTCCACGCGATGGGAGTGCGGACGGCGATGATCTCGGGCGACAACCGGCGCACGGCGGAGGCAATTGCCCGGCAGCTCGGCATCGACGAGGTTCGGGCCGAAGTCTTGCCGGCCGACAAGGTCGCCGCGATCAAGACCCTGCGTGGCGGCGGGCGGATCGCTTATGTCGGCGACGGCATCAACGATGCCCCTGCCCTGGCGGAGGCCGATGTGGGCATAGCCGTGGGCACGGGCACGGACGCGGCCATAGAGAGCGCCGATGTCGTTCTCTTGGGCGGTGACCTCAAGGGCGTGTTGAATGCCTTTACGGTTAGCCGGGCCACCATGAAGAACATCTGGGAGAACCTGTTCTGGGCTTTTGGGTACAATGTGGTGCTTATTCCCGTGGCTGCCGGGGCTTTGTTTCCGCACTACGGCATTCTGCTCAACCCCATGATTGGGGCGGGTGCGATGGCCTTGTCCTCGGTGTTTGTTGTCGGCAATGCGCAGCGCCTGCGTAGCGTCAAAGGAGTTTCGGCATGAATATCGGGCAGGCTTCCAATGCCTCGGGCGTATCGGCCAAGATGATCCGCTACTACGAATCCATCGGGCTGATCCGCGCCCCGTTGCGGACCGACAGCAATTATCGCGTGTACAGCTCCAACGAAGTGCATGTGCTGCGCTTCATCAAGCGAGCACGCACGCTCGGCTTCTCCGTGGAGGAAACATCAGCGCTGTTGGCGCTCTGGGAAGACAAGACCCGCGCCAGCGCCGAGGTCAAGGACATCGCGACCAAGCATATCGATGCCCTGGAAACGAAGATTGCCGAACTGCAGGCGATGGTCGGAACACTCAAACACCTCGTCCATTGCTGCGGCGGCGACAACCGGCCGGATTGCCCCATATTGGACGACCTAGCCGGACAACATCATCATGGAAAAGGACACTAAGATGAGCCAGATCAACATTCTGACTGTTGGCGACATGACCTGCGACCATTGCGTCGGCACGGTGCGCAAGGCGCTGGAAGAGGCACTGCCCAACGAGAAGGTGTCGGTGGACCTGGCGAGCCACAAAGTGGAGTTCACCGGGGACCGGGCGAAGGGCGAAGAGGCGATCCGGGAGGCTGGGTATACGCCGGAGGCCGCCTGATCGAGGCACGACCTCGTGGTTCGATTAGGCTCACCATGAGGTCTACTGATGATTGGGGTAGCGCTCACCTGAGCTGACGGTCCCCTCATATAACGTGGCTCCTGGGCACGACCTCGTGGTTCGACAGGCTCACCATGAGGTCTACTGGGGATTTGGGATGAGGCTCCCCGGCAATAGTAGCCCTCATCCTGAGCTTGTCGAAGGACGAGGGCGTGGCGGGGTGGTGCTGCTGCCCTGCTCAGGCTTGCGCAGGAGATAGGTGTCCATGATCCAGCCATGCCGCTCGCGCGCAGCCTTGCGGGCGGCGACCACATGCTCGGCAACATCGCCGAGACGGCCGGCAATGGTGATCTGGTCAGCCGTGCCGAGGTAAGCGCCCCAGAACAGCTGGAGATCGGGATCAGCCTTGGTAAAGGCGGTTTGGCCATCGAGCATCACAACTGTATCGGCGTCTACGTCGCCAAGCCGCCGGCCGGTGGTGACATGGACCGGTTCGCCGATGCGATTGAGCGGTATGCCGTGGGCAGCAGTCAGCGCCTGGATGGAAGTTATGCCGGGGATGATTTCAACCGCGATCTGCTCCTTCTCCCTCAGCCGGTCAATGATGCGGATCGTGCTGTCGTAAAGGCCAGGATCACCCCAGACCAGGAAGGCGCCGGAGCCGCCTTCCGGCAGCTGGTGCAACAGGTCACCGAAAATGGCGGCGATGGCGTCGTGCCAATCATTGACGCCCCGGTTGTAGTCAGACGCACCAGCATCCCGGACCGGCATGGCATATGACACGCTGCAGCTGAGCGGATTGGTGACATAGCGCGCAATGATCTCGCGCCGCAATTGGGCGAGCTCCGACTTGGCTTCGCCCTTGTCGGGGATGAACAGCACGTCGGCGCGGTTTAGCGCATTGATGGCCTGCACCGTGATGTGTTCCGGATTACCCGTACCAATGCCGACGACGAGGAGAGTCTTCGGGCTCACGTCCTGCCCTCCCCGTCTTGTTCTGCAAGCAATTCGCCGAGCCGGTCGAGCCGCTCGGCCCACATGGTGCGCCGGGCATTGAGCCACTGCTCTGCCTGGCCAAGGGCCTCGGGCTCAATCTGGCACGTACGCACGCGACCAACCTTGTGCGTGACTACCAGGCCAGAATGCTCCAGCGCCTGCAGGTGCTGCACCACGGCGGGCAGCGACATGGAAAAAGGCTTGGCCAGTTCGCTGACCGATGCGGGGCCACGACTGAGGCGATCCAGCATGGCCCGGCGCGTAGGATCGGCGAGCGCCTGGAACATGAGGTCGAGATTGGCGGTTTGATTAAGCATCTTGTTGAGTAACTAGCGGGTTGTTGCAGTGTCAATGTGCTTGACCTTCCCACGGGGGAATCCAGCATAGCTGGAGTCATTGCAAACAAGAGGATGCAAGTGATGAAACTGCTTCTGCCCTTAAGCCTTTTGCTGGCCTTGAGCGTGCCTACCCTAGCGCAAGATCATGCGGGACATGGCGCTCAGCCGGCGGCAAGCGCTGCAACAGCCGCCTACCAGGCGGCCAACGCCAAGATGCATCAGGACATGATGATCGAGTATTCCGGCGATGCGGATATCGACTTCCTCCGCAACATGATCCCGCACCACCAAAGCGCGGTCGACATGGCGCGGATCGTGCTGGAGCATGGCAAGGACCCAGAGGTGAAGGCGCTTGCCGAAGAGGTCATCAAGACCCAGGAAGCAGAGATTGCCCAGATGGAGCAGATGCTCCGCGACCTCGGCCAATAGCCTAATCCCGCCTCGCCCGACCGACGGAATTGCGGACAATCAACTCGGCGCGCAGGAGCACTTCCTTGCGCTTAGGGGGCTTGCCTTCGAGCCGGGCGAGCAGGAGGTTCATGGCCTCCTCGCCGATCTTGAGGCGAGGCTGCTTCATGGTGGTGAGCGAGGGACTGACGAAGCTGGCAAAGGAAATGTCGTCAAACCCCATGACCGAGAATTCACGCGGCAGGTCATATTTGCGGGCATTGAGAGCGATGATGACCCCCAAGGCCGTTGCGTCGTTGACGCAGAGGAATGCGGTGGGCAGCACGTCGCGAACGAACATGTGCTCGGCTGCCTGGCGCCCGCTTTCCGTCGTGCCATCACCATCGAGGATCAGGCGGCTGTCGATCACGATCCCCGCTCCTTCCAGCGCCGCGCGATAACCCTCTTCCCGCAGGGTATTGACTGCGCGAGTGCGGGAGCGGCCGATAAAGGCAATGCGGCGATGGCCCCGGGAGATCAGGTGCTCCGCCGCGACACGCGCGCCCTCCCTGTTGTCGACCCCGACAAACGGCACATCGCTGTCGCTCACCGGCTCGCTGACCGCCACCATGGGCGGCAGGCGGGACTCACCGCCGTCGCTGCCAAAACCGTATGGCAAGTGGCCGGTGAACAGAATCAGGCCATCCGCCTGGTTGGAGCTGATGAAACGAAGATAGTCGGTTTCGCGCGCTGCGTCGTTCTGGGTATTGCCGATGAGCACGCCATAGCCGCGCTTGCTCGCCTCGGTTTCAAGCCCCACCAGAATGTTGGAGAAGTTGGGATCCCCTACATCGGGCGCGAGGATCAGGATCATCTTGGAACGTCGCATGCGCAGGGAGCGCGCCATGGCGTTGGTCGTGTAGCCGGTCTGCGCGATGGCCTCGGTGACGCGGCGACGGGTTTCGTCGGCGACCTTGGTGGGTTCGTTGATGGCGCGACTGACCGTGGCGATCGATACGCCGGCCATGGCCGCCACGTCCTCGATTGTTGCCAGCTTCTGGTGCTGCACTGCTCGCCCCGCACACCTTCTGGCGCTCACCTGTTTCTGCCTCTAGCAGATCAAACAACCGGCGCCAGACCCCTCCTGCAGACTTGCCTGCTTTTCGCCCCGTGTAAACCTTTACATGGGAGATGAAAACCTTTACATCTTTTCTCCGTGAACGAAGAGCAGACAGCAATCTGCCACGTTCTGGAGGGGCATTCACCATGAGCAGTGCAACGGGCACGTCCGAAGCAGCTATTCTGTCGGCGCACAGAATCAGCAAGTCGTTCGGCGAAGTTCCCGTGCTGTTCAGCATCGACTTCGATATCAAGCCGGGTGAAGTGCACGCCATCATCGGCGAGAACGGCGCCGGCAAATCGACCCTCATCAAGATCCTGTCGGGCATCGAGCAGCCGACATCGGGCACGATCCAGCTGGATGGCAAGCCGGTTGTGCTGCCGCCCAATGGGCAAGCGGAAGCCTTGGGCATCGTGCTGATCCACCAAGAGCTGAACCTAGCCGAGCACCTGACGGTCGCCGAGTCGATATTCCTCGGCCGCGAAATCAAGCGGTTCGGCTTTCTCGATGTTGGCGAGATGCGGCGGCAAGCGTCCGAGATCATGGAAAAGCTCCATGTTCATGTGGACCCCGATGCCCGCATCAGCACGCTCTCCGTTGCCGACAAGCAGATGGTGGAGATCGCCAAGGCAATCAGCCGCGATGCCCGCGTCCTTATCATGGATGAGCCGACGGCCGTTTTGTCGGTGGGTGAAACGCAGACCCTGTTCGAGCAGATCCGGCGGCTCACGGCGCGTGGTGTCGCCGTGGCGTTCATTTCGCACAAGCTCAACGAAATCACGGAGCTGGCCGCGCGCGTTACAGTGCTGCGGGATGGCCAGCTGATCGCGACGGTGGGCACGGAGTCGCTGACGCCAGACTCAATTGCGCAGATGATGGTGGGCCGCGAGCTCTCCAACCTTTATCCGCCCAAGCGCGAGCCAGATGTGGATGCGCCGGTTGTGCTGTCGGTGCGCGGGCTTGTGGCGCCGGGCGTGAAGGACATTTCCTTTGACCTGCGCAAGGGCGAGATCCTGGGCTTTGCCGGGCTGATCGGTTCGGGGCGGACGGCAGTGGCCGAGGCGGTAGTCGGGCTGACGCACCGCAGCGCCGGCGAGATCACGCTGGACGGCAAGCCGGCGCATTTCAGCCGCGTGGCGCAGTCGGTCGATGCGGGCCTTGCCTATATGACCAAGGATCGCAAGGGCAAAGGCCTGCTGCTCAATATGGGGCTGCGGCCCAATTTGACCCTCTTGACGCTCAAGAAGCATCTCAAGGGTGGTTTCCTCGATAGCGGCAGCGAAAGCAAGGCGCTGGAGCGGGCGGTGCGGCGCTTCGATATCCGGGCGCGCGATGCGTCTGTGGCGGTGGGTCGGCTTTCCGGAGGCAACCAGCAAAAGCTGATGCTGGGCAAGACCATGGAAAGCGAGCCCGAGATCATCATCATGGATGAGCCCACACGCGGCATCGACGTGGGCACCAAGCAGCAAATCTATCATATCATCGCGGCGCTGGCCGCCGAGGGCAAGTCGATCATCGTCATCTCTTCGGAACTACAGGAGGTGATCGGGCTCAGCCATCGCGTGGTGGTGATGCGCGAGGGGCGCCTGGCGGGACTGCTGGAAGGCGCCGAGATCACCGAAGCCGAAATCATGCGGTACGCCGCGGGCATCAAACAGAGTGGACATGATGAGCGTATCGGCGCCTGAAACTGCGACCAGACCTGCACGGGGCTTTCGCCTCGACCTCAAGACCGTCGGGCCGCTGCTGGCCCTGGCGCTTCTCGTTCTGCTGGGGATCACCCTCAACGAGAACTTCCTCACTTATAACAACCTGACAAACGTGCTGGCGCGCTCGTCCTTTATCGGCATCATCGCCATTGGCGCGACGTTCGTGATCACGGCGGGCGGGCTCGATCTTTCCGTCGGCTCCATGGCCGCGGTGATCGCCGGCGTGATGATCATGGTCATGAACTGGCTGATCCCGTCGCTGGGCATTGGCTGGAGCGTGGTTCTGGCGGGCATGGCGACCGGCATTTTACTGGGGGGCATGGCAGGCGTCTTCAACGGATTGATGATCACACGCGGACGTATCGAGGCGTTCATCGTGACGCTGGGCACCATGGGCATCTTCCGCTCGGTGGTGACGTTCCTCGCCAATGGCGGCACCCTGTCGCTCAACTTCGAAGTCGCGGACGTTTATCGCCCCGTCTATTACGATGGGCTTCTGGGCGTGCCGTGGCCGATCATCGTTTTTGCCCTGGTTGCCATTGGCGGCGAGATCGTCATGCGGCGGACGGCCTTTGGACGCTATTGCGCGGCCATCGGGTCCAACGAGCAGGTTGCCCGCTACTCGTCCATCAATGTCGATAATGTGCGGCTGCTCACCTACATCCTCCAGGGCATCCTCGTGGGCGTCGCCGTGCTGCTTTATGTGCCGCGCCTGGGTTCGGCATCGAGCACAACGGGTGTGCTGTGGGAGCTGGAAGCCATTGCCGGCGTGATCATCGGCGGCACGACGCTCAAGGGTGGCTATGGCCGCATCTGGGGCACGGTGGTCGGCGTGATCATCCTCGGGTTGATCGGCAATATCCTCAACCTGCAAAGCCTTATAAGCCCCTATCTCAATGGGGCATTCCAGGGCGTCATCATCATTCTCGCCGTGTTGCTGCAGCGCGGGCGCCGCACGACGTAACGAGCCAAGTTTACTATCGCCCATACGGGCATCTTTGGGAGGACTGAAATGAAACTAGCGAAATTCCTGTTGGCCGCGACAGTTGTCGCCGGCAGCATGGGCGGCGTCGCCTTTGCGCAGGACGACCAGGTCACGATCGGCGTTTCCGTGCCGGCTGCGACCCACGGCTGGACGGGCGGCGTGAACTACTTCGCACAGCAGGCCATCGAACGCCTGGGCACCACCTACCCTAACGTCGAGTTCGTGTTTGCGTCGGCTCCCGATGCGCCCAAGCAAATCGCCGATATCGAAGACATGGTTTCCACCCGCAATATCGACGCGCTGGTGATCCTGCCCGGCGATCCCGATGCGATGACCTCGGCAATCAAGCAGGTCAAGGACTCCGGCAAGTTCGTCACCGTTGTGGATCGTCAGCTGTCGATCGACGGCGTTGAAGACCTTTATGTTGCGGGCGACAATCCGGGCCTTGGTGCCAACTCGGCCAAGTACTTCAAGGAAGCCCTGCCCGAAGGTGGCAACATCGTTATCCTGCGCGGCCTGCCGATCCCGATCGACCAGCAGCGTTTCGATGCCTTCATGGCCGAGATCGAAGGCAGCAACATCACCGTTCTCGATGATGAATTCGCCAACTGGAACCGCGACGACGGCTTCCGCGTAATGCAGGACTTCCTGACCCGCTTCCCCGACATCAAAGCTGTGTGGGCACAGGACGACGACATTGCCCTGGGCGCGATCGAAGCCATCACCCAGGCTGGCCGTGAAGACGAGATGTTCATCGTGGGCGGCGCCGGCATGCAGCAGATGCTGCAGCGCGTTGCTGATGGCGACAAGCTGGTTCCCGTGGATGTGAGCTACAGCCCTGCCATGATCGCGACCGCGATCGAGCTGACCACCTCGCACCTCGTTGGTGGCATCCAGGTTGCAGGCCGGTTCGTGCTCGACTCGACCCTGATCACCTCGGAAAACGCTGCAGACTTCCTCGATCCGTCCAGCCCGTTCTGATCGGTTCTGATGCAATGCTGCGAAGGGCGCCCTAGTGGCGCCCTTTGTTTTTGCCTGATGGCTGGGTTAAAACAGCTTATGTCCCATGCTCTTTCCATCGCTCCCCAGCAGTTTGCTCGCCGCGGTGCCTGTCCCACGCTCGACGAGCCGATGCAGACGGGTGACGGGTTGCTGGCTCGACTGCGGATCAAAGGTGGACGCCTCCGACCGGGACAGCTTGCGGCGATTGCCGAGGCGGCGGAGCAATTCGGCAATGGCTTGTTGGAACTGACCGCTCGCGGCAATCTGCAGGTGCGTGGCTTAAGCGAGCAGACGCGGGCGCTATTTGCCCGAACCGTTCGTGCCTTAGCGGAGATCGAGCAAGGCTTGGTGGTCGAGACCCCTCCCCTTGCCGGCGACGACCCTTTGGAAATCGCCGATCCCCGACGTTTGGCCGCTGCTATTCGCGCCATGGCTGAACCCTTTGCCGATCGCCTCGGGCCCAAGGTCTCCGTTGTTGTAGATGGGTGTGGGCAGATCGGGTTGGCGCAGCTCAAGGCCGATATTCGCCTCCAAGCGCTTGGCGCGGGGCATTGGCATATTTCGGTGGGTGGCAGCGAAGCAAAATCGCGCTCTGAGGACGATGCGCTCGAGCATGTCCGCATGGTTCTGGAGCGATTGGCAGAGCGGGGACCCACGGCTCGCGCCAGTGATCTGGTGGATGGCGTGGCTGCCAAACAGCTACGCCTTGCGACTCCTTCGATCGGCGTCTTTGAACTCGCTCAAGGGAGCGCAACCGGGATCGCCCTGCCCTTTGGCAGTGTTCAGGCCCAGATACTGAGTTCGCTCTGCCAGGTTGCGGCGCTTGATGGTGTGACGGAGTTCCGCCTCGCGCCACAGCATGGCCTCCTGACCGTGAGCGCAGGTCCAGAACTGGTCGCCGAGGCTGCCCGTCTTGGTTTCGTGACGAGCCCGGCAGATCCGCGCCTACGCGTCAGCGCGTGCATCGGCAGTGATGGTTGTCGATCCGGGTATATCCCGGCCCGCCAGCTCGGGGAGACCTTGGCGCCGCTGACCAAGCCAGGCGAGCATCTGCATGTCTCGGGTTGTGCCAAGGGCTGTGCGCATCCGCGGCGGGCTGACATTACGGTCGTCGGGCGGGTGGATGGACATGGTCTTGTGTTCAACGGCACGGCGGGCGATACGCCGCGGGCGGTATTGCGCGCGGAGCAGCTTGAGTCTGCGCTTGCTGCCCGCTAGGGAAGGCAATGACCACTTACGACTATATCAAGGATGGCGAGGCGATTTATGCCAAGTCCTTCGCCATAATCCGTGCGGAGGCGGACCTCCGGCGCTTTTCGGCCGATGAAGCGCAATTGGCCATTCGCATGATTCATGCTGCAGGATCGGTCGAAGCTGCCGAGCACTTCCAGTTCGGGCTGGGGTTTGTTGACGCGGCACGCGCGGCGCTGGCATACGGCGCGCCGATTTTCTGCGACGCTGAAATGGTGGCGCGCGGAGTGACTGCAGCGCGTCTTCCGGCCGCTAACGAGGTGATTTGCACGCTGCGTGATCCGCAGGTCCCTGCCCTAGCCGCTTCGATCGGCAATACGCGCTCGGCGGCGGCGCTGCGCTTATGGCTACCGCGACTTGCCGGCGCTGTGGTGGCGATCGGTAATGCACCGACGGCTCTGTTCTTTTTGCTTGAGCTTCTGCGCGACGGCGCGCCCAAGCCTGCTGCTATCCTGGGCATGCCCGTGGGCTTCGTGGGCGCGGCAGAATCCAAGACAGCCTTGGCGGAAAACTCCTATGGCGTTCCTTACGCCATTGTCCGCGGACGTTTGGGCGGTTCGGCCATGACGGCGGCGGCGCTCAATGCTTTGGCGAGACCGGGCATATGAACGGCAAGCTGATCGGTGTTGGTACGGGTCCGGGCGACCCGGAGCTTTTGACGCTCAAGGCAGTGCGCGCTATCCAGGGCGCCGATGTGGTCGCCTATTTCGCCAAGCAGGGCAACTCCAGCAACGCCCGGAGGATCGTTGCGGAGTTCCTTACAGGCCAGCTTGAGGAAGAACTCGGCTATCCCGTGACTACCGAGATCCACCGGCATGACGACGCCTACAAGTCTGCCACATCGGCATTCTACGCGGCTGCGGCCGAGCGGTTGGCCCGGCACCTCGACCAGGGCCGCACCGTGGCCGTGTTGAGCGAAGGGGATCCGCTGTTTTATGGCAGCTACATGCACCTGCATGTGCGGCTGGCCTCTCGTTATCCCACCGAAGTCATTCCCGGGATAACGGCCATGTCCGGGTGCTGGTCGCAGGCTGGCCTGCCGCTGGTGCAAGGAGACGATATTCTCTCTGTGCTGCCCGGCACGCTGGAGGAGACCGACCTTGCCGCCAAGCTCGCGGGTGTCGATGGCGCCGTGATCATGAAGGTGGGACGTAATTTGCCCAAGATCCGCCGGGCCATCGCAGCGGCAGGCCGGCTCGACAGCGCCGTCTATGTCGAGCGCGGTACAATGGCGAACGGGCTTTCCATCCGGCTCGCCGACAAGGCAGACGATGTGGCGCCCTATTTCGCCCTCGTGCTGGTGCCCGGCTGGAGCACGCGCCCATGAGCGGTCGGCTGGTGGTGGTCGGAACGGGGCCCGGCAGTCCCGAGCAGACAACGCCCGAGGCCTTGAGCGCCATTGCAGCTTCGCATGTGTTTTTCGGCTATGGGCCTTACCTCGATCGGCTCACCTTGCGCGACGATCAACGACGGGTCGCGTCCGATAATCGCGAGGAACTGGCGCGGGCACGGGACGCTCTTCACACGGCAGCATCGGGCGAGCAGGTCTGTGTGGTGTCGGGCGGTGACCCCGGCGTGTTCGCCATGGCGGCGGCCGTGTGCGAGGCTGTCGAGGCGGGGCCACCGGCCTGGCGGGCCATCGAGCTACAGATCATCCCTGGCGTCACCGCCATGCTGGCGGTGGCGGCGCGGTCTGGAGCGCCGCTGGGACACGATTTCTGCGCCATTTCGCTTTCAGACAATCTCAAGCCCTGGACGATCATCGAGGCTCGCCTGCGCGCCGTGGCGGGTGCGGGGCTGGTGATCGCGCTCTACAATCCCATCTCCAAAGCGCGTCCCTGGCAACTCGGAACCGCTTTCGCAATCCTGCGCGAAGTGCTGCCCTGGAGCACGCCGGTGATTTTTGGACGGGCCGCGGGGCGGCCGGACGAAGCTATCACCATCATGACGCTCGCCGAAGCCGATCCGGCGAAGGCTGACATGGCAACCTGCGTGATCATAGGCTCGCCCGAGACGCGCATTATCCAGCGCGACGGGTTGCCGCCGCTGGTGTATTCGCCACGGTTTGCCGGAGACAAGGCGTGAGCTGGCTAACCGTGGTCGGGATTGGCGAGGATGGGCTCGGAGGACTCGGCGAAAAGGCTAGGAAGGCCATTAGGGATGCCGAGTTCGTCTTTGGTGGCGAGCGCCACCTGCTCCTGGCTGATCCGATCATCCGGGGAGAAAGACGGCCCTGGCAATCTCCGTTCTCGCAGTCGATAGACGCGATCCTGGCGCTGAAGGGGCGCGGGGTGTGTGTCCTCGCATCAGGCGACCCGTTTCATTTCGGCGTGGGCGCAACGCTCAGCCGGTTTGTCGACAGCAGCCAGATGGTGGTGCATCCCCATCCCTCGTCGTTCAGCCTGGCCGCGGCGCGCCTCGGCTGGCCGTTGCAGGAGGTGGTGACGCTGTCGCTGCATGGGCGCCCCCTGGATCTGGTGCGGCCGCATCTTCATCCCGGCGCGCGGATCCTGGCCCTGACGTCGGACGAGCATGGTCCGGCGGCCTTGGCAGAGCTGATCACTGAAGCGGGTTTTGGCGTTTCCATCATCACCGTGCTCGAGGCGCTGGGGGGTGAGCGGGAGACGGTGCGCTCGCAAATGGCAATGAGTTTTGATTTGCCCTCTGTCGACCCGCTCAACCTTTGCGCGATCAGCGTCGTGGCCCTGCCTGGGGCGCGCATCCTGCCGCGCGCGGCGGGGTTGGACGATGCGCTGTTCGAGCATGATGGGCAGATCACCAAGCGAGAAGTGCGGGCACTGACGCTGTCGGCGCTGGCGCCGCGGCGTGGTGAGTTGCTGTGGGATATTGGGGCGGGATCAGGTTCGATCGGCATAGAGTGGATGCTGGCCGATCCGAGCCTTCGTGCGGTGGCGATCGAGAGCGACCCGGAACGGGCGGCGCGCATCGGGCGCAATGCTGGCCGGTTGGGTGTTCCGGACCTCCTTGTTGTTCTTGGCACGGCGCCTCACGCGCTGACGGGTCTCGAAGCGCCGCACGCTATCTTCATTGGTGGCGGCGGGTCCGAGCCTGGGGTGATGGACGCGGCACTTGCAGCGCTTCGGCCGGGTGGGCGCCTTGTGGCCAATGCGGTGACGCTTGAATTCGAAGCCGTGCTGCTGGCCCGGCATGCAGAGCTGGGCGGCAGCCTGACGCGAATTGCGGTGTCCCGTGCCGATCCGGTTGGCCAGATGACGGGGTGGCGGCCGGCCATGCCGATTACCCAATGGGTGTGGACCAAGCCATGACCGTCCATTTCATTGGCGCTGGCCCAGGCGCGGCGGACCTTATTACCGTGCGCGGCATGAACCTGCTGAAGGCAAGCTCGGTGTGTCTTTATGCCGGCTCCATCGTACCCAAGGAGATGCTCGACTGGTGCGCGCCTGGCACGCGGCTGGTCGACACGGCGCCATTGTCCCTTGATGAGATCGAGGCTGAGTATCAAAAGGCGTCTGCGGCAGGGCAGGATGTTGCGCGGCTCCATTCGGGCGATCTGTCGGTGTGGAGCGCAGTGGCCGAGCAGATGCGGCGGCTGGACCGACTGGGGATCCCCTATACGCTCACGCCTGGTGTGCCAGCCTTTGCCGCGGCCGCGGCGGCACTCGGCCGGGAGTTGACCATCCCTGCCCTGGCGCAAAGCGTGGTGCTGACGCGGGTGTCGGGTCGTGCCTCGCCCATGCCGGAGGGGGAGACGCTTTCGGCATTTGGCGCCACTGGTGCAACACTGGCCATCCACCTGGCCATTCATGCGCTCGATCGCGTGGTGACCAAACTGCTTCCGGTTTATGGCGCGGATTGTCCGGTGGCCATCGTGTTCCATGCCTCGTGGCCCGACGAAAAGATTGTCTGGGGCACGCTCGAGACCATTGAAGAAAATTTCGCAGCCGATCCGGTGGAGCGAACGGCGATCATCTTTGTGGGTCGAAGCCTTGGCGCCGCGGACTTCCGGGAAAGTTCGCTCTACGACCCCGAGTACCAGCGCCGCTTCCGCGACCGCTTTTAGGCGGCTTTGGTTCGGGTGATTTCCTGAGTCTTGGTGAGCGCCCAGGCGAGGCCGACCAGCAGGAGCAGGCCGGTGCCGAGCATAGCGCCATCGGCCAGCAGATCGGGTTCGCTCCGCGTCCTCAGGGCTTGGAGCAGCATGCTTAGCACCGTTCCCGTGGCAAAAACGGCCAAGCCCTGGCGGCCCATCAGGCGCAGCGGTGTCGCAATGGCGGAGCTTGCCAGGCGCTGCATGGCCGGCCAGTTCGACAGCACATAGAACAGCGAAAGGGCATGCAGCAGCCGCGGCAGGGACAGGAAAGTCTTGTCGAACCAGGTGATGTAGAACGGCACGCCCATGCCGCTCAGCCAGCCCATGGTGCCGTTCATGAACTTGCCGACGGGCGGGATCTTCATCCACATGAGGGTAAAGACCAGGACGCCGATGGCGAGCCCCAGCAGCAGTTTGGAATAGGGCACGAAGGTTTCACCAACCTTCATGGCCATGCCGGACAGAAGGCCGACGGTGAACAGCAGCTGCCAGGAAAACGGATCGAAGAACCAGCCGCCGGAATTGGGAAACGCCGGCAGGTTGAAGCGGAACTGCCCTGCAACGACCCAGAGCGCTACCGAAGCAAGGGCGACGCGAACGGGCCAGCGCAACCCGGCGAGGATGATGAGCGGGGTTGCGAGCAGCAGGGTCATGTAGAGCGGCAGAATGTTGAGATAACCCAGCTGGTGGGTCAGCAGCGGAATGCCGATTAGGCTACTCAGCGGCTTCTGGAAGATGGGCGCCAGATTGTTCTTGGTCAGTACTTCGGTAAAGCCGAGCCACTTGGCCGCGCCAGCGAAGATGGCAAGGCACAGCATGGTGATGGCGATGTGGACGAAATAGAGCTGGCGCGCGCGGGCCCAGACCTTGGCCGTCGCCGCCCAAAGATTGCCGGAGCGGAAGCGGCTGGAATAAGCGAGGCCCGCCGCCATGCCGGACATAAACACAAAGGCTTCGGCGGCATCGGAGAAGCCAAAATTGCGGTTGGTAAAGTCCTCGTAGAACGTGCCGGGCACGTGGTTGATGAAGATCATCACCAGTGCCAGCCCGCGGAACATGTCGAGGCGCTCGTCGCGCCCGCCGGTAGCGACCGGAAGGGCAGTCTTGTTGGCCGATGGCCACAAGCGCTGGACCCAGCCGGAGCCAGGCACACCGACGGCTTCCCGCGCCGCGAGATCAGGCAGGGACATAGGCTGACGTCCTGATCGTCACCGGCGCGGGCGACACGGTGGGCAGGGTCCAATCTGCCAAGATGCGCTGGTACTCAAGAATGATCGGCGCCGGCTTGATCTCGAGATCGGTTACGAACACCAGTGGCATGCGCGGCTTGGTCGGTGGCTTGGAACTGAGCGAAATCAACACCGGTGCGAAAATCGCCGGGAGCATGGTTGGCGCGACCCAAAGCACGATCTGCGGGGCAAAGATCATCGTGCCGCCCAGGCAGATCATGCCCAGCGCCGAAATCCACCAGCTGGCCTTGAAGGCGACTTCGAGATTAATCCAATTCTGCCCACGGACGGTCGCTGGCCAGCCGCCGTCGAGCCCGAGGAGGACCTGGGCAACGGCACGCGACTGGAGGAGCAGCATGACCGGCGCCAAAACTGTCGAAAAGACGATTTCGCAAAGGACGGAGGTTGCGGCGCGCAGGTTGCCGCCGAAGCGCTTGTTGTGGCCGTCGAAGGCGCCGCGGAGGAGGATCAGGAACTTGGGCACCAGCAGGACGGCAGCAACGGCCGCCGCCAGCACCCACATGTCGATGGTCGCATCGCTCAGTCGCCGGAACACGGAGGGCTGATCAGGGAACATGACGGCAAAGATGCTGGTGGCCATCAGCAGCAACCAAAGCGGGGACGCCAGGTATGCCATGATGCCCTGGACGAAGGTAAAGCGGCTCCAGAACTTCAGGCCCGGTGCGCCGACAAGGCGGCGGTGCTGCAGGTTGCCCTGGCACCAACGGCGGTCGCGCTTGGCGTATTCGATGAGGTTTTCGGGTCCTTCCTCGAAGGAGCCTTCAAGATCGGGATCAACCATCACCTTCCAGCCGGCGCGCGACAGGAGCGCTGCCTCGACATAATCGTGGCTGAGGATGTGCCCGCCGAAGGGTGGTTTGCCCGAGAGCTCGGGAAGGCCACAGCTGGCGGCGAAGGCGCGCATGCGCACGATGGCGTTGTGACCCCAATAGGGTCCTTCCGAGCCCTGCATCAGGGCTGCGCCGCGTGCGAAGCTTGGCGACAGGTAGCTGGCGGCAAACTGCATGGAGCGGCCGAACAAGGTTTGCGCATGAATGACCTTAGGAACGGTCTGCAAGAGGCCGAGCTTGGAATCAGCATCCATGCGCCGCGCCATTTCGCCCATGGTTTCGCCGGACATCAGGCTATCGGCATCAAGGATGATGGCGTAGTCATAGGCAGCGCCGGAGCGGGCGACGAAATCCTCAATATTGCCCGCCTTGCGGCCAATGTTGCGCTCGCGCCGGCGATAGAAGATCCGGCCCGTGCTCATGGGCTCGCGCAGCAGGTGCTCGAACCACACCGCTTCCTGCGTCGCTACTTCTAGCGACTGGGTATCGGACAGAACGGCGATGTGGAACTTGTCGGCAATGCCGAGATCCACAAGGCTGCGGTTCATGGCGGCGATGCGCGCAAAGGTCTGCGACGGGTCCTCGTTGTAGATGGGGACGAGAATGGCCGTCATGCCATTTGGGCGGGCGCGCGGATCGAACCGCTGCGACTTGCACGGAGCAAACACGCCCATCACCGCAGCAGCCCCACCCCAGACCAGCCAGAAACTGCTGAGGACCACAAGGGCTGCCCGGAAAACGTCGAGCGCGGTCAGGCCATTTTGGCCCGTGAAGCGAAGAAACAGATAGCCGCCGCAGCAACTCAGGACGAGCGCGACAAACAGGGCGCCGGTGCGGATCAAGTATGGCTGGATCATATACTGGGCAACCGGCTCAGCGTGTTGCTAGTACCGAAAACACATCCCGAAGCGCGTCAAAGATAGAACGGCGCTGCACCTCCAGCCGCTGCTTGGGCATAGGAAGAGGCGCATCAGGCAGCGCGTTGCCAAGAGGAAAGTTACCGTCATACTTCATGCCGCAGGCCTCCATTGATAGAGCCACGTTTCGGTTAGCTGGCGTCCCGACCCGACCAGGTAGGCCCTGAGTTCGAGCGGTGCCGATTCATCGGTCTCCACGTCAAAGACCAGACGCCATGCCCCGTTGGCATCGATGCGAGACAGCACGGTGTGCTGAGCCACGCCGCCGGAAACCGTCGCCACCACATCTGGTGGCGTTTCCGCCGGAATAGCCGCAAGGTCGCCGCCCTGAAAGTCGACGACGAACTTGCGCAAGTTCGTAGCGTTCTCCACGCCTGACACGCCACCTGCCCCGGAGCGTGTTTCGGCGACGTAAGCCAATCGCGAATTCGTGTCCGGATTGAGGTCGCCCCAAAAAAGACGATACCCAAACTCACGCGATTGGCCCGCAAGCGCCGGTTCTGCGGGGATCCAGAAGGCCCCGATATTGTCATCTACTTCCAACTTGGCCGGAATTTCGATTAATCGAATCGATCCCTGCCCCCATGACCCCACCGGTTCAACGCGCAGGGATGGACGGCGCTCATAGTGAGCGCCGGCGTCCTGGTAGGTGTCGAAGTCGCGTCCGCGCTGGTAAAGGCCGAAGGCGACCGGGTTATTTTCCCAAAGGTAGCTGTTACCCAGCGCCGGCGAATTGTTCAGGGCTCGCCACATGACCTCGCCGGTTTCCCGCTCGATCAGCAGGCCGTTGCTGTCGTGGACCTGTGGACGATAATCATCGAACCCCGCGCGGTTGGCTTCGGCGTAGAGGAACATGGACGTTAGTGGAGCAATACCCAGCTCCCTGACATCTTTACGGAAGTTGAGACGGGCCGTCACATCCATCATTGTTGCCTGCTCGGCTTCGCCGCCAGGCGTGATCAGGAAGCGGTAGGCGCCGGTCACGCTCGGGCTTTCAAGTGCCGCATAGACCGCTACGGGTCCACCTGCGACAGATGGACGCTCGACGTAAAATTCCGAAAAACGTGGAAATTCTTCTGGCACATCAAGCCAGGAATTCATCAGCAGGCCGCGAGCGCTCAGCCCATAAACATTGTCCCGACCCAGAGCGCGGAAGTAGCTGGCCCCAAGAAAGGTGACCAGTTCGTCCATGCGGTCCGGGGCATTGAGGGGATAGTTGATGCGGATGCCGGCCACACCCGGGAAGGTCGTGCCGGCGACGCGTTCCTGTACGGCCTCGTCATGATAGTCGAAATCGGCAGCGCCGAAAGCCACCGGCTTAGCCAGCCCGTCCGTGATCTCGAACAGCTTGACCGGTTCCTTGAACAACCAGCCGGGGTGGAATGCATGCACCTGGAACCCCAAACCATGTTCTGCCCACAGGGCATGGTCGGGACGGAATTGAATGCGCCGATAGGCGTCGTAGTCCAGACCGTTGAAACTGTCCGGCAGCTCGAACTGCGGCGCTTGATATTCCTGCGCCGCAAGATCCTTCATCCGCGCGGTGAAAAGATCGAAATCGAATGGTTCTGGAGCAGCTTGAGCGGGCACTTGCGCCAAGGCTAAACCGCTCAGCGCCGTGCTCGACAACAGTAAAATAGTTGCACCGCCCCCAAGCAGGACGGCACGACGGTTCGGCAAGCTTTGTCGGTGACGCTTCACAACTCAATCCGGTACAGGAATTAGCCTAGCTCTGTCGGCAAATCCCGAACGCTGAACAGGGGAAAAAGTTGTCGCATGGGTGACATGCAACAAAGTAATAGCTCACGAGGCCGTGAACTAGTGTTTTCCGGGGCTAAGAGACCCTTAGCGCAGCTTACCGTCTTGCAGCGAATGTGCCAGGGGGGCGGGTCGTTCCACCGGCGTCCCAATTTTCACCATGCTGCCATTGCGCGAAGAAGTTTCGAAGGCTTCCATCACCTCCAAGACATGCAGCGCCAAATCGCCACTGGCGCGATGCGGACGACCTTGAGCGATCGCGTGGGCCATGTCGGCCAACCCAATCGAGCGGTAGTTTCCGTCGGCATAAGGCATGTCAGTATCGATGTTCTGCCACTCGCCACCTTTCTTCAGCAGTTCGATCTGGCCACCAAAGAAATTAGGATCGGGCACAACGAGGCTGCCCTCCGTTCCGTAGATCTCGAGCGGCACATGCTTGTGCCCAGCCACGTCGAAGCTCATGGTAACCTGAACCACCGCCCCGCTTACGAAGACGAGCGTTCCCGACACGTGGGTGGGCACATGCACGGGAATGACTTCGCCCGCGCGTTCCTTGGCGGTGATGGTGCGTGTATCGCGCAGCATAGTGCCCACGCCTGACACCTGCGCAACAGGACCCAAGAGGTTCACGAGATCGGTGATGTAGTAAGGGCCCATGTCGAGCATGGGACCACCACCGACCTCATAGTAGAAGGCGGGGTTAGGGTGCCAGCGTTCGTGGCCCGGGCACATGAAATAGGCCGTGCCGCCGACCAGTTGCCCAAGCGTGCCTTCATCCACGATCCGCCGGGCGGTCTGGTGCGAGCCGCCGAGGAAAGTATCAGGCGCAGAGCCGACGCGCAGGCCCTTGCTCTTGGCGGCGGCCAGCAGCTTCTGGCCTTCGGCAAAGGCGATGCCGAGCGGCTTTTCGGAGTAGACGTGCTTACCTGCTTCGATCGCGCGTAGGCCCACTTCGACATGCGCTTTGGGGATCGTCAGGTTGAGGATGATGTCGATGGACGGGTCGGCGAACAGGGCGTCGAGTTCCACGGCCCTGAGGTTGAACTCTTCGGCCCGGGCTTTGGCAGCCGCCGGGTTCATGTCCGCTACCGCACGAATATCCAGAACAGGGAAGTGGGCGCTCGCCTTGAGGTAAGCGGCCGAGATATTGCCAAGGCCAACAATGCCGATGCCTAGCTTGTCCATGGGTGTTCTCAGTTTCTTCGAATGGAAATGGATGGGTGATTAGCCACGGCCGACGAACGGCATGTTGGTGGCCATGATGGTCATGAAAAGGACGTTGGCCGAGAGGGGCAGCCGGGCCATGTTGACGACAGCATCGCCCACATGAGCCACATCCATGGTGGGCTCGGCGGCCGTGGAGCCGTCCGCCTGCAGCACGCCCCTCGACATGGCGGATGTCATGTCGGTTGCTGCATTACCGATGTCGATCTGGCCGCAGGCGATGTTGAACGGGCGGCCGTCCAGGGCCGATGACTTGGTCAGCCCAGTGATGGCGTGCTTGGTGGCCGCGTAGGGCGCCGAGTGCGGCCGCGGTGTTGTCGCTGAGATGGAACCATTGTTGATGATGCGGCCGCCCTGAGGATCCTGCCGCTTCATCTGCCGGAAAGCGGCACGCGTGCAGAGAAAAGCGCCTGTCAGATTGGCGCCGACCACCTGGTGCCAGATGCCGACATCGAGTTCGTCGATCGGCACGGCAGGCGCAGACATGCCTGCATTGTTGACCAAGAGGTCGAGCCGGCCATAGTGGTTGACGACGGCGGCGAAGAGCCCGTCGACCTCCTCGGCGATGCCAATATCGGCGGGGTGGATGAAGGTGTCGCCATCAAGACCAGCCGCAGCCGTTTCAAGGACCTCGCGGCGGCGGCCAGTAATGGCCACGGCATATCCTTCGCGCAGCAGCGCGGAGGTGATGGCCTTGCCGATGCCAGTCCCTGCTCCCGTCACCAATGCGATGGGCTTGTTCATGGCAGGGTGCCTCCTAATTCGTCGTCGATATGCGCCTGAATGATCTGGTTGAAGGAGGTTTCTGCCTGGAAGCCGAGCCTGACCGCCCGCTCGGGAGCGAAATTGTAGGGCCAGCCATTGACGATCTTGATGATGCGCGGATCGGGTTCTCGGCGGATGAGCTTGACGGCCTTATCGCCCGCGACGGCGCGTAAAGCCTCGATCTCATCAGCAACGGTGGCCGACAGGCCGGGCATATTGAGGGTGCGGCGCGTGCCTAGCTGCGCCAGGTCAATCGTTGCACCATGAAGGAGAAAACCCACGGCAGAGCGCGGGCTGGCGAACCAGTGGCGCACGCTTTCGTCCACGGGGAGCACTGCTTCCTGGCCGATCAGCGGCTCGCGCAGAATGTTGGAGAAGAAACCCGACGCCGCAGCGTTGGGCGCGCCGGGGCGAACACAGATGGTGGGCAGCCGGATGCCGATGCCATCGACGAAGCCGCGCCGGCTGTAGTCGGCCAGCAGGAGTTCCGTCATCGCCTTTTGCGTGCCGTAGCTGGTTTGCGGGACCGTGATGAAGTCGTCCCCGATTGGCTCAGCGAAGGGCGGGCCGAACACGGCGATGGATGAACAGAACACGACGCGCGGACAGTAAGGTTGCTTCTGCCCTTCGGTGCGAATGGCCTCGAAGAGGGCGCCGCTTCCGCCCAGATTGCTCCGATAGCCCTTCTCGAAGTCGCTTTCGGCTTCGCCCGAGACGACCGCCGCGAGGTGAAAAATTACATCGGGGCGTCCGGCGATGACTTGCTGCGCATTGGAGGGAGAAGCCAGGTCCACGACCATGTCGTTCACAGTTCCCCCAAAGCCCACGGGCGCCGGCGGCTTGACGATATCGACCAGCGTCAGGGCATCGATGGGAACGTCGCCGAGGCGCCCGGCGCTCACAAGCCGGGACGTCAACTTGCGGCCGATCATTCCGGCTGCACCGATTATCAGGACATGCATAGCTCACCTCTTCGTCAATTGCCGGCACGGTTGATCCGCGTTCGTATGCTGGCTGACGCCGCGACTCCTTCTAGCTTTTCATGCTGCCGAAGCAAGAGCCAGACCGCAAAGAGCCGTTTTCGTCCACTCTTTGTGGCGACAAGCGGAACGAAGAGCTACGCGGCTTCATTGTAACAGCTGCCCGAGGGCGTTAATCCGGATGCCTGATCTGACTTGATCCGGAGCGTGACTTGGATAGTTTCCCACCATCTCGAACGATTTGAGGCGCCGTTGAACTTGCCGACCCCTGCCCGCAGCCTGGCGCAGCGTTTGCGCGCCGAAACGGCTGAGGCCCATGCCAAGCTAGAGGCGGTCGTCGGTTTCGACATCCATCGCCCGAGCGTGGCCACCGCCACCCTGATGCTCGAGAACTTTCATCGCGTTCTTCAAACCCTGGAGCCTGCCATGATGGCGCTCCTGCCCATGCGGTTGCGCGATCGGCGCCGCCTTCCCTTGCTCCGCGCCGATCTGGCTACTCTGGGGCGATCGGTTGACTCCGAGCTGGCGGGCTCCTCGAAACCGGCTTTGCCCCAAAGCGAAGCGGAAGCACTCGGCGCGCTCTATGTGATGGAGGGATCGACCTTGGGTGGAAAGATGATTTCCAAGTCGCTCCGAAAGTGCGCGGATTGGCCGCTCAAGGGCGCATCTTACTTCAACCCTTATGGCGACCGGACTGGCGTAATGTGGGCCGCGTTCCAGGACGAGCTTGAAGCGGTTCCGATCAGCCAGGCTGATGGGGTGATCCGCGGCGCCAACCAGACTTTTGCAACCCTGGAGACCGCCTTGGCACAGGAAGCCGTCTCGTGACGATTGCGAGCGACGCACAGATCGCCAACTGTGCCGCAGAGCCGATCCGTATTCCCGGCGGCGTGCAACCTCATGGCGCCGTGCTGGTGATTGATCCTGCAAGCCTTCGCATATTGCAGGCGAGCGCCAACGCAGCCGAATTGGTCAGGCCGGATTGCGCGCCGGGTGCACTGTTCGCTTTGGACGACGAACTTGTCTCCTGGGCCCGGCAAGTGGACGCCCCAAACCTGCTCCGGTCACTTCAGGTGGGTACGGCTGCCTTCAACATCAGCGGCCACCATATGCCGCAAGGCGCCGTGCTGGAGTTCGAACCCGTCGAGCCCGGAGAAGCATCAACTGGCGAAACGGTGTTTCCCCGATTGGAAGCCTTCGCGGATATAATCCTGCCGCTCAACGAGATCCGTGCAGTGGCCGCGGCAGTGGCAGATCAGGTCCGGGCCATAACGCATTACAACCGCGTCATGATCTACGATTTCGACACGGATTGGCATGGTACGGTTGTTGCGCAAAGTAGTGATGGGACATTGCCGTCCTACCTCGATCTGCGTTTCCCCGAGTCCGATATCCCGACCCAGGCGCGTGAGCTGTATCGGCTCAGTCCGCTCCGCATCATTCCGGATGCTGACTACACACCCGTGCCGCTTGTGCCCCTGCTGAGCCCGGTCGACGGCCAGCCACTGGATCTGAGCTTCACCGGCCTTCGCAGTGTGTCACCCGTGCATCTGCAGTATATGCGCAACATGGGCACCTATGCGTCCATGTCCATTTCGATCATTGTTGATGGCAAGCTTTGGGGCCTGATCAGTTGCCATAACGAGAGCCCGCGCAAAGTGCCGCTCCAGGTGCGCTCGGCTTGCAACTTCATTGCCAAGATCTTTTCCCTTCAGATCAGTTCGCTGCAGCGAGGCGCCTATGCTGCTCAACGCATTGCCCTCAAGCAGCACGAAACGGAATTGCTGCCCAAGCTGTCGCGGGCCGACAAATTCTCAGAGGAACTCTTCAAGCACCCCGCCCCTTGGCTCGGCCTGACCAATGCTCAAGGCGCAGTGATTGTGTCCGAAACGGGGATGCACAGTGTGGGGGAAACACCCTCCCCTGAGGCCATCAAAGCGCTTGTCGCGTTTCTCCAGACCTTGGGCCAGGACAGTTTTGCCACCGACCAGTTGTCTTTCCATTGGCCGGAAGGCAGCGCTCTAGCAGACACTGCCAGCGGCGTTCTGGCGATTTCCATTTCGCAGTTGCATCCGTCCTATGTGATCTGGTTCAGACCTGAAGTCATCCGCACGGTGACGTGGGGCGGTGACCCGCGCAAACCCGATGATCCGCAAGAGCGGCTGACGCCGCGCAAGTCATTCGCACAGTGGCAGGAAATCGTGCGGCATCGTTCCATTCCGTGGACGCAGGCGGAAATCGACAGCGCCGAAGACTTCCGTAATGCCTTGCTCAACTTTGTGCTGCTGCGTGCAGAAGAAAGGGCGGAGCTGACGGGCGAGCTGGAACGCTCCAACAAGGAGCTCGAGTCCTTCTCCTATTCGGTGTCGCATGACCTGCGAGCACCCTTCCGCCATATCGTTGGCTATGCCGAATTGCTGACGGCACGCGAACAGGGGATGGACGACAAGTCGCGCCACTACCTTCGTTCCATCATCGACTCAGCGCTTTCAGCAGGTCGCCTCGTTGACGATCTGCTGAACTTCTCGCAGCTTGGTCGAACCAGCGTGGACAAGTCCCGCATCGACATGAACAAGCTAGTAGCCGAAGTCCGTCGCTCGCTCGAGCCGGACCTCGAAGGACGGAACGTTCAATGGCATGTGCAAAATCTGCCGCCTGCCTGGGGTGATGGCGCGCTGATCCGCCAGGCGCTTACCAATCTACTAGACAATGCCGTCAAATACTCCAGCAATCGCGACCCTGCGGTGATAGAGATCTCAGGATCCAATGATCGCCGCCAGAGCGTATACAAGGTGCGCGACAACGGCGTTGGATTTGAAATGGCCTATGTCGGCAAGCTTTTCGGGGTGTTCCAGCGATTGCACCGGGTTGAAGATTTCGCTGGGACAGGGATAGGTCTTGCCTTGACCAAGCGCATCATCAACCGGCATGGCGGTCAGGTGGACGCTCAAGGCGCTGTTGATCAAGGCGCCACATTTACGTTCACTTTGCCGGAAGGTGGAAGAGACAAGCAGAATGCCTGATTTACGCCCGATCCTGTTGGTCGAGGACAATCCCCGTGATCTTGAGCTGACCCTGGCAGCGCTTGCCAAATGTCAGTTGGCCAATGATATCATCATCGCCAGGGACGGGGCGGAGGCGCTGGACTATATCTATGCGCGGGGCGCCCATGCCAATCGCGACCCCGGACATCCGGCGGTTGTCCTGCTCGATCTCAAACTGCCAAAGATCGATGGCCTGCAGGTGTTGGAGTCCATCAAGAGCGATCCGGCGCAAAAGCATGTTCCCGTCGTCATGCTGACCTCGTCACGGGAAGAGCGCGATGTGTTGGCCAGCTATGAAAGTGGCGTCAACGCCTTCGTGGTCAAGCCGGTCGACTTCAACGCTTTTTTTGAAGCCATACAAGATTTGGGCATGTTTTGGGCCGTTTTGAACGAACCGCCACCCCGGGGCCAGTATGACCGTTAGGCCCGAACGTCTGGTTGAGCCGATCGGCATCCGCATCCTGCTGCTTGAAGACAGCGACATCGATGCCGAGCTGCTGGAGACTCACCTTGCAGCGGGCGCCTTCACGTTCGAGATCGAGCGCGCCACCAGCCGCTCTGCTTTCGAGCAGATGATCGGCAATGACTATGATGTCATTCTGGCGGATTACTCCCTCCCCGATTTCGATGGCTTGTCCGCGCTCGAAATGTCGCAGTCGCGGCAACCGCAAACGCCGTTCATTTTTGTTTCTGGTGTGGTGGGCGAGGACTTCGCAACCAACGCCCTCCTACAAGGCGCGGTGGATTATGTCACCAAGCGCAATCTGCGACGGCTTCACTCCGCGGTGTCGCGCGCAGTTACAGAGGCGAGAGAACGTCGCCGCAGCCAGCAGATCGAGGCCGATCTGCGCGCCAGCGAAGTGGGCAGCCGGATCGCCTTGCGCGCGGCTCGCCTGGGCAGCTGGGAGTTTGTCCCGCCAACAGGGCATCTGAGCTGGGATCAGAAGTGCCGGGCCATGTTCGGCGTCGGACCCCTGGTCGATCTCGATTACGAATTTTTCCTCGGCATGCTCCATCCGGACGATCGTGAACGGGTGCATCAGGCCATTCGCCGCTCGACGACGCAGGCCGCGAGTGCCGAGTTCGCCGAGCAGTTCCGGATCATCACGCCGCAGGGCGAACTTTGCTGGATCGAGAGCACTGGCAGTTCCATCTTTGAGAATGGCCTCTGCCAACGCTTTCTAGGTGTCGTGCGCGATATCACGGGCGAGAAAAAGGCCGAACTTGCGCTGCTGGACCGCACGGCATCGCTGCAGGCCAGCGTCGAGCAACAGGCTATGGAGCGGCATCTTCTCTGGCGCAATTCGCAGGACGTGCTGGCGGTAATTGGCCCTGATGGGCGTGTGCGCGACGTTTCTCCGTCATGGGCTCGTACCCTGGGCCATGGTGTCGAGCATGTGCTAGGCCGCTTGCTGCTAGATTGGGTGCATGAGGACGACCGGGTAAAGACTCGGGCTGCCATCGACAATGCCAAGCCGGCCGTTTCGGTACAATTCGAGAACCGCCTCCATCATGTAGATGGCAGCTATCGCTGGTTCTCGTGGACGATAACACCGGACGAAAGCGGGGTCATCTACGGCAATGGCCGCGATACCACCGAAGAAAAGGCGGCGGGCGAACGGATGCGGCAGGTGGAGGAGGCCCTGCGTCAATCACAGAAGATGGAAGCCATCGGGCAACTGACTGGCGGCATTGCGCACGACTTCAACAACCTTCTTGCCGGCATCATGGGCGCCATCGACGTGATCGGCCGCCGGATTAGCAAGCAGCGTTATGATGATCTCGATCGCTTCATGGATGCGGCGACCTCCTCCGCGCAGCGTGCGGCAGCGCTGACCCAACGCCTCCTTGCCTTTTCGCGACGGCAGACGCTGGATGTCCGTCCGGTCGATGTGGCTGAGGTCATTGCGACCATGGAAGACCTGCTGCACCGTACCCTGGGAGAAAATGTCGGGCTCGAGGTTCGGTCTCCCCCTGATCTGTGGCTCGGCCTCACCGACAGCAACCAGCTTGAAAGTGCGGTGCTGAACCTGGCCATCAATGCTCGCGACGCCATGCCAAGTGGCGGCCATCTCCTGATCGAAACCGCCAATATCTCGGTTGGCCCGGGCCATCATCACGATGGGCTGGAAGACGGCGAATATGTGGTGGTCTCAGTGGCCGACGATGGCGAGGGCATGACCGAAGAGGTCATCAACAAGGCCTTCGATCCATTCTTTACCACCAAGCCTATCGGACAGGGGACAGGCCTGGGCCTTTCCATGGTTTACGGCTTCGTCAAGCAATCGGGCGGGCACGTCAACATCGATTCCGAACCCGGCAAGGGCACCCGAATAGAGCTTTACTTGCGTCGCGCACTAGCGCCCCTTGCTCAGGCACCGGCTTTTCCCGAGCGCGACAGCCGCCCTGCAGGGGGTGAGCGGGTCCTGGTGATCGAGGATGACCATGCCGTGCGCATGCTGATCGTCGAGGTGCTGGAGGATCTGGGCTTTGCAGTTGTGGAGGCAGAGGACGCCCAATCCGCCCTCCCCCATATCGATGGTTCGGGCCGCATTGACCTTATCGTGTCCGATGTCGGCCTGCCCGGGCTCAATGGGCGCAAGCTTGCTGAACTTGCGCGGCAGAAGCGCCACGACGTACCCATTCTCTTTGTTACCGGCTATGCCGATGGGGTACAGGAGCGCGAGGGATTTCTCGATGAGGGAATGGACATGCTTGCCAAGCCCTTCCAGAACGATGAGTTCGCCGCCCGTGTTCATGCCATGCTGAAGTAAGGCCGCTCCCTGCAAAGCTGCCATGTATAGCATTTGTGACGCATCCATTTCTTCCATTGGCTCGTTGCGCACCACCAATCCGGTGGTTGCGTGAGCACAATTGGCAAGGCAGGCAAATGGACTTGGCTGGCATTACGATCTTGGTGGTGGAAGATGAACCACTGGTGCTGATGAGCACGGTGGACTACCTCCAGGATGAAGGCTTCCAGGTTCTAGAAGCGAGCAATGCCGACGAGGCCATAGCCATGCTCGAAAGCAATCCCTCGATTTCGATCCTGTTTACCGATGTGGACATGCCCGGCAGCATGGATGGGCTCAAGCTTTCAGCGGCCGTCCGCAAACGCTGGCCGCCTGTGCGCATTGTGGTGACATCAGGCCATCGCATGGTCGACATCACCGATCTTCCTGATGGCGGCGTGTTCTTCTCCAAACCCTATCGGCACAAGGATGTCGCTGCCTCTTTCCGAGAGCTGATGTCGGGCGCCTGAAGATCAAACGCCGGGCTCTGAATCCATCTTTACATATAATAGTACTTTATGTAGCGTTCCTCCCATCGCCAGAGGTGAACACGCCGTGGCGACCTTTTTGGGAGGACATCGTGAACATCATCACCAAGCTTGCCGTCGCGGCAAGCCTCGCTACCGCTTTGACGTCTGTCAGCATTGCACAAGACAACCTCAACGACTTGGTCGTCGGCTTCAGCCAGATCGGTTCTGAATCGGGCTGGCGCGCCGCTGAAACCTCGGTGACCAGGCAGGAAGCTGAAGCCCGCGGCATCGATCTCAAGTTTGCCGATGCGCAGCAGAAGCAGGAAAACCAGATCAAGGCCATTCGCGGCTTCATCGCCCAGGGCGTGGACGCGATCCTTGTAGCGCCTGTTGTGGCAACTGGCTGGGACGACGTGCTGACCGAAGCCAAGGAAGCCGAAATCCCCGTGATCCTGCTCGACCGCGGTGTTGACGCACCAGAAGATCTCTACCTGACATCCGTCGCTTCCGATCAGGTCAAGGAAGGCCGGGTTGCCGGCGAATGGCTGGTTGCCGAAGTTGGCGAAGAAGAATGCAAGGTCGTCGAACTGCAGGGCACTGTTGGCTCCACGCCGGCCATCAACCGAAAGAAGGGCTTCGAAGAAGCCATTGCCGGCCACGACAACATCACCATTGCCCGCAGCCAGACAGGTGACTTCACCCGCGCCAAGGGCAAGGAAGTCATGGAAGGCTTCATCAAGGCCGAAAACGGCGGCGCCGACATCTGCGCTGTTTATGCCCACAACGACGACATGGCGGTTGGCGCGATCCAGGCCATCAAGGACGCTGGTTTGAAACCAGGCACGGACATCAAGGTCGTGTCGATCGACGCCGTTCCGGATATCTTTGCCGCCATGGTTGCTGGTGAAGCCAATGCCACCGTCGAGCTGACCCCCAACATGGCCGGTCCGGCGTTTGACGCTCTCTCTGCCTATCTGGCAGACGGCACTGAGCCTGAAAAGTTTATCATCACCGAGTCCAAGCTTTATACACCTGATGATAACCCACAGGCCGAGTACGATACGCGCAAGGGTCTGGGCTACTAATCGAGCCAGTCACAACCACAACGGTGTCATCCCGGGCTGAGCCCCGGGGTGATATCGCTTATCCAAGCGTCGTCTGTCGGCAAAGGGAGAGGCCTCGCATGACCGAAAGCCAGCACGTGCTCGAGGCACGCGGCATCGCTAAAATCTTCGGAAATCACATCGCGCTCGACCGGGTCGACTTTGGCCTTAGAGCGGGCGAAGTGCATGCCCTGCTCGGCGAGAACGGCGCGGGCAAATCCACCCTGATCAAGATCCTGACCGGCGCCTATCAGCCGGATGCAGGCGAGGTCCTGGTGGATGGAAAGCCGGTGACGCTCGACAATCCTCTTCATGCCCAGACGCACGGGATCGGCACGGTCTACCAGGAGGTCAACCTCCTGCCTAACCGCTCCGTGGCAGAGAACCTTTTCCTCGGCCACCAGCCGACCCGTTTTGGTCTTGTGGATCGCCGCAAGATGGAGAAGGACGCGCGCGTGCTGCTGCAGCGCTATGGCCTGCAGCTCGATCCCGGCAGCGAACTGGGCAGCCATTCCGTGGCCGTGCAACAGATCGTTGCCATTGCGCGCGCCGTTGAGCTTTCGGGCAAGGTGCTGATTCTTGATGAACCCACCGCCAGCCTCGATCGCAACGAGGTGGAGCGCCTGTTCGAGGTGATCCGCGACCTCAAGCAAGCCGGCCTTGCCGTTATTTTCATTACGCATTTTCTGGATCAGGTGTTTGCCATTTCGGACCGCGTGACCGTGCTCCGCAACGGGCGGCTGATCGAAACCCGGCAGCTCGACAGCCTCAACCGCACCGATGTGGTGCGCCTGATGCTCGGCAAGGATATCGCCTTTTCCGGCGCCACGGATGTTGAAACGGACCTCTCCAGCGCGGAGGTCCTGCTTGATTTCAAAGCCTATGGCCGCAAGAAAAGCATAGCGCCGTTCGATCTGGCCATCCACAAAGGCGAGGTCGTCGGGGTCGCTGGGCTGCTCGGCTCCGGACGCACCGAAATGGCCCGCATGATGTTTGGGGCGGACCCGGCGGACCAGGGCACCGTAGCCGTGAACGGCAAGCAGACCACCATCGCGAACACAACGGACGCCATCCGGCACGGCTTTGGCTTCTGTCCGGAGGATCGCAAGGCTGAAGGCATCCTGGGTGATCTGTCCGTGCGCGAGAACATCGTTATTGCGCTCCAAGGCAAGCTCGGTTGGTTCCGCGCCCTCAACCGGGACGAGCAGCTGGAGATCGCCGGCCGGTTTGGTGAAGCCATGGATATTCGCGCGGCTTCGCTCGACATGCCGGTCAAGCTTCTCTCTGGCGGCAACCAGCAGAAGGTGATCCTGTCGCGGTGGCTGGCGACTGATCCGGCCTTTTTGATCCTCGATGAGCCAACGCGCGGCATCGACGTGGGCGCGCATGCTGAAATCGTCCGCACCATTAACCGACTGCGCGACGAAGGCATGGCCATGCTGGTCATTTCCTCCGAGCTCGACGAAGTCGTCGCCTATAGCTCACGCATTGTCGTGATGCGCGATCGCCAGATGATCGCCGAACTGCGCGGCAAGAACATCAACCCCGGCGTCATCGTTCAGGCGATCGCCAACAATGTCGATGAGGCCGTAGCATGAGGCGCCTTCATCTGGAGCGGCTCGCCAATCCGCAACTCCTCGCCCTGATCGGGGTGCTTCTGATCGATTGGCTGCTGTTCCCCTCTTTCTTCCGCATCTCCTGGCAGGATGGCAGGCTGTTCGGCAGCCTGATCGACGTTATCAACCGCGGCGCGCCCGTTGCCATTCTCGCGATCGGCATGACAGGCGTTATCGCGACCAAGGGCGTTGATCTTTCGGTTGGGGCCATCATGGCCGTGTGTGGCGCCGTCGCCGCGACCATGGTTGTCGCGGGATATCCGACGCCAGTTGCTGTCCTGGCAGCCCTTGCTGTTGGGCTCGCCTGTGGGCTGTGGAATGGCTTCCTAGTTGCCGTGCTCGATATCCAGCCGATCATTGCAACTCTGGTGCTGATGGTAGCTGGCCGCGGCATCGCTCAGCTGATCACGGAGGGCTCGATCGTCACCTTCAACGACCCCGTACTGATCTTTATCGGTACCGGCTCGTTCCTGGGCTTGCCCATGGCGGCGGTGATCGCGTTGGCGCTCATGATCATCGTGACCGTGTTTGTCCGCCGAACAGCCATTGGGTTGTTCATCCAGGCGATTGGAGTCAACCGCGCCGCGGCGTCGCTAGCCGGCATCCACAGCCGCATGCTCCTGATGTTGGTTTATTCCCTGAGCGGCCTCTGCGCTGCCATTGCTGGCATCGTCGTTGCGGCCGACATCCGGGGGGCCGATGCCAACAATTCCGGGCTGTGGCTCGAGCTCGATGCCATTCTGGCCGTTGTTATCGGGGGCACTTCGCTGCTCGGCGGCAAGTTCTCGGTGCCCATGGCCGTGCTCGGGGCGCTGATCATCCAGGCCATGAACACCGGCATTCTGGTTTCCGGCTTCCGGCCCGAGTTCAACCTGATCGTCAAGGCCGGCATGATCATCCTGATCCTGCTGATCCAGTCGCCCCTGGCGGCGCAGCTCTTCACCCGGCGGCTGGTGCCGACCAAGGCAGTCACGAAATGAAGCGCAGCCTTCGGCCCCTCGCCGCCACGGCGGTCATCTTTATCATCGCCTATGGCCTCAGCGTTCTGCAGTTCCCCAACATGCTGTCGACGCGCGTTCTCGGCAATTTCCTCACCGACAATGCCTTCCTCGGCATTGCCGCCGTCGGCATGACCTTTGTGATCATCTCTGGTGGCATAGACCTGTCGGTCGGTGCGGTGATCGGCTTTACCGGTGTGCTCGTTGCGGTTCTGGTCAGCTGGGTGGGCATCCATCCGCTTCTGGCATTTGTAATCGCGCTCGGCCTTGCTGCCGCCTTCGGGGCGGCTATGGGGCTGACCATCCACTATCTGCAGGTGCCCTCGTTCATCGTGACGCTGGCGGGCATGTTCCTAGCCCGCGGCGGCGCTTCCGTCGTCACGCAGGATTCGGTGCCCATCAACCACGAGTTCTACGAGGCACTCACCGATCTCGTGATCCGCCTGCCGGGCAATGGCCGGCTAAGCTTTATCGGCATACTGATGATCGTCGTGTTCCTGCTTGGCACGCTCCTCGCTCATCGCACCCGCTTCGGCTCTTATGTCTATGCATTGGGCGGCAATAGCGTATCAGCCTCGCTCATGGGCGTGCCCGTGGCACGTACAACGGTGCAGATCTATACGCTGTCGAGCGTTCTCGCGGCATTGGCGGGAATCGTCTTTTCGCTTTACACATCGGCGGGCTATCCGCTTGCAGCGGTGGGTGTGGAACTCGACGCCATCAGCGCCGTGGTGATTGGGGGCACGCTGCTGACCGGCGGCTACGGCTTTGTGCTTGGAACCTTCGTGGGGGTCATGCTGCTGGGTCTCGTACAAACCTACATCATCTTCGACGGGACGCTGTCGAGCTGGTGGACCAAGATCGTGATCGGGGTATTGTTGTTCTTGTTCATCGTGCTGCAGCGGATCATATTTTCTGCTTCTGCACCGGCAGAGACGTCGCCCGAGAAAGCTTAGCATGATCGAAGCAGGCAGCCTTATTCGCTCGTTGTCCGGGCGGCCTGCTGCACGTAATTTCCATACCTTCGTTATCAACGAAATCGGCCAAGGCATTGTCACTGGCCGGTTTCCCATTGGCTCGATCCTGGCCAGCGATGCTGCCATGATGGAAACCTATGGCGTGTCCCGCACTGTTCTGCGCGAAGCGCTGAAGACGCTGGAGGCCAAGGGCATGATTGAGGCGCGGCCCAAGGTGGGAACGCGCGTCTCACCGGCCAGTCGCTGGAACTTCTTCGATCCGCAGGTGCTTTCTTGGCACTTCGACGCCAAGCCGGACGCCCGCTTCTTTGAAAGCCTCTTTGATGTTCGCCAGGCGCTGGAACTCCAGGCCGTGCAACTGGCCTGTGCGCGCCGGACGGCCGAGCATGTCCGTATCCTCAAATACTGGCTGCACCAGATGGAACTCGCAGAGGACAATCTGGAGGGCCTCGGCCTATCGATCCTCGAGATTCATCGCGCCGTTGCGGAGAGCTCCGGTAATAGCCTCTTGCGCTCGGTGGTCGGCATCGTCGAGCTCACCCTAGCGCTGGCGCTGAAATCGCTCGGAACTGACGACCGGAGTGCCTACCACAAAGCCTCTCTGGAAGCGCACCAGAGCCTGGTCCAGAGCGTCGAAAAGAACCTGGTTGAGCACGCTCAAGAGGCCATGACGCAGTCGATAGCCCTCGACGGCGCCCGCGCCCACACGCTGCTGGGCAGCTAACGCCCATACACTTCTCCGGGAGCGCGCGAACCCTGCCGCGTTCCCCGCAGTTGAGCATCCGGCTGTCCGCGACCGCGCGCACCTTCCCAGCTCAACTCCGGAGACACGCATGAATATTTACCTTCTAAAAAGTGCAAGTGTGCTGGCAATTCTGGCCGCACTTGCTGCCGGCACGTCAGCCATGGCGCAGAGCGCTTCGGCCGAGACCCAGCCGCCCAATGCGCCTAATCAAGAGCCGCAATCGGCTGACCAGACACGCGCACCCGAGCCGGCCGAGCCAGCTCAAGTGGATCAGGAAGTCGTCGCTACGGGTCTGCCGCAACTCTGGGCCTTGGAGTTCCTCCCCGATGACCGAATGCTGGTGACGGCGAAGGAAGGAGCCATGATGATCATTGGCGCCGATGGCGAGCCTGGTCCTGAAATCGAGGGGGTTCCGGAGGTCGATGCGCGTGGCCAGGGAGGCCTGCTCGACGTGGCTCTCGCACCCGACTTCGAGACAAGCAACAAGATCTTCTTCTCCTTTTCCGAACCTCGCGAGGGCGGCAATGGCACATCGGTTGCCTCTGCCACGCTGGTAACAGACGAGGCCGGCGGCGGTCAGTTGGAAGATGTCGAGGTGATCTTCCAGCAAACGCCGACCTATGACGGCAACAAGCATTTCGGCTCGCGCCTGGTGTTTGGCAACTCAGGCGAGCTTTACGTGACCGTGGGCGAGCGTTCCGACACACCCATCCGCGATCAAGCGCAGGATATCGGGAGCGGTTTGGGCAAGATTTTCCGTATCGATCAGAACGGCGAGGCTTTGCCGGACAACCCGCTCGTTGATGAGCCCGGCGCGCTTCCGGAGATCTGGAGCCTTGGTCATCGCAACATGCAATCCGCTACGCTGGACGGACAGGGACGGCTCTGGACGGTGGAGCATGGCCCCAAGGGCGGCGACGAGCTCAACATGCCGGAAGCCGGGGTGAACTATGGCTGGCCAGAGGTGACCTATGGCATCGATTATAGCGGCGACCCGATTGGCGAAGGCATTACTGCCAACAGCGAAACGACGCAGCCGGTCTACTATTGGGACCCAGTGATTGCACCGTCCGGCATGGCCTTTTATCAAGGTGACGAATTCTCCGGATGGCAGGATGCATTCCTTGTCGGAGGCTTAGTCGCCCAGTCGGTGATCGTACTCCACATGGAGAATGATCGCGTTGCGTTCGAAGAACGCGTGCCGGTCAACGCTCGCGTCCGTGACGTAAAGGTTGGGCCTGATGGCGCGGTCTATGCCGTAACGGAAAGCCAATCCGGCAGCTCGGAAATCCTGCGCCTCACCAGCGCGAGCTAGAGCGCATATCCGGCGAGGCCACCTTGTGTGCTGGTTTCGCCGCTTGCGCCTAGGTCTTGGGAACGGCTGAGGATTGCCGTTCGACCAAGGGACATTCCAGCTTGGTGATCGGGTGGCGCTTTCCCTTGCCGTCACCCCACTGGTCGATCTGTTCGATGCACCATTGCCCCATCGCTCGGTGGGGCAGAATGGATGTGGTGAGCTGGGGATGGAGATGGCGCGAGATTTCCTCGTCGTCGTAGCCGACCACGGATATATCTTCGGGGATCGATAGGCCGGCTTCTTTCAGAGCCTCGTAGCAGCCAATGGCAGTGCGGTCGTTCTGGCAGAAGATGGCGGTTGGCCGCTCCTTGAGCTGAAGCAGCTTCATGGTTGCGGCATAGCCGGCGCTCGCCGACCAGTCTCCCTCGATGACAAGTTCTGGCTGGAACGGGATGTCGGCTGTGGCAAGGGCACGGCGATAGCCCTTGAGCCGGTCTTGCGCGGCCTGCATCCAGGGCTCGCCGGTGATGCAAGCGATTCGCCGATGGCCAAGCTCGATCAGGTGGCGTGTGGACCCCTGCCCGCCGGCAATCTCGCTTGGAATGACAGCCGGAAAGGCGTGATCGGCCGTGTAGCAGTTGAGCAGGATAACTGGGATATCCAGATCATATAGGTAACGGGGTGCCTCGATCTCCCGAGTAAAGATCGCCATATAGATCAGGGCTGAGATCCCCTGCTCCACCAGCGCCTGCACGGTGCGCTCCCCCATCACAGGGTCGAACAGCGTCTGGGCGACAAGGATGATATTGCCGGCGTTCCAGCTGGCCTGCCGCGCACCTTCGATGGCCACCACTGCTTCGGGGCTTGTCGCCAACTGATCGACAACAAAGCCGATGACGCCATCGACTCGCGGGCGCGCAGGCGGGCTTTCGACATGGGCGAAGTTGGGCGCGGCGTAACCGAGCGTGCGTGCCGCTTCGATAACCCGTTCCTGCGTCTGGGCAGAAATCTTGATGCCTGGCGTGCGGTTTAGCACAAAGCTTACCGTTGCCTGTGAGCAGCCCGCTGCCTGGGCTATGTCGGTCATGGTCACACGTCGAGGCGAGCCCGCAGCCGAGCGACTCTTGCTTCGCTTGGGCCTTGTGATCGCTTCTTCCATGGTCCCACCCCAAACCTGATCTTTATTGCTGGCGCGTGGTGTCTGTAGCACCATTTGGGTCAACAACACTGACTAATACTTATAAATAATTATTGACTAGCCCGCAGCAACGCGCAAGGATCATGTTGTGGCGGAAAGCCACGAACAAGCCGCGAGAAAATCGCGATCCGTTTTTTGGGAGGAAAACGTACCATGACGATTAGTCGTCGCACTTTGCTGATTTCGTCGGTCGCTGCCGCAGCCTCGCTGATGGCGTCGCGTGCGTTTGCTGCTGCTCCGCCTTTGGAAAAGAAGGACACCTACAAGGTCGGCTTTGCCCAGACCGAATCCAACAATCCATGGCGCCTGGCACAGACCAAGTCCATGCAGGACGAAGCGGCCAAGCGGGGCTGGCAGCTGGTTTATACCGATGCGGCCGGATCTGCCGCCAAGCAGGTCTCGGACGTCAACTCCATGATTGCACAAGGGGTCGACCTGATCTTCCTCGCACCACGCGAAGAAGTGCCGCTGATCCCGGCTATCATGGCCGCCAAGAATGCGGGCATTCCCGTGATCCTGCTCGACCGCAATGTCGACCAAAGCCTCGCCAAGGCCGGCGAAGACTATGTGTGCTTCATCGGGTCGAACTTCATCGAAGAAGGCCAGCGCATCGCCGAGTGGCTGGTCGCTAATGCCAATGGCAAGACCAACATCATCGAGCTTGAAGGCACCACCGGCTCGTCGCCAGCCAATGACCGCAAGAAAGGCTTTGACGACGTCATCGCGGCCCATCCCGAGTTCAAGATCCTCGCCAGCCAGACGGGCGACTTTAACCGGGACCTCGGCCGCCAAGTCGCCGAAACACTGCTGCAGGCGCACCCCGAAGCCAACGTCATCTATGCCCACAATGACGAAATGGCGATCGGCGCCATCTCGGCCGTTGAAGCAGCTGGCAAGGTCGCGGGCCAGGATGTGCTGATCCTCTCCATCGATGGCGGCAAGGAAGCTGTGCAGTTGATCGTCGACGGCAAGATCGCCGCCTGTGTCGAGTGCAATCCACGCTTCGGACCCAAGGCTTTCGATACCGCCGTTGCCTATGCGAACGGGGAAACCATCCCGCCGATGATCATCAATCCGGACCAGTTCTACGACGCGACCAACGCCGCGGAACTGCTCCCGACCGCTTACTAAGAGGTCCTCCTGAGGCCCCTTCGATCTCTCGGGATCGGAGGGGCTTTTGTTTGGACGTGTTCTTGGCTGCGCCTGGGAAATCGCGGTTTGATCCGAAGTTTATAGGGTTAGTGGGATGAGTGAGGACCTGCTGCTGGAGATGTCCGGCATAGACAAGCGCTTTGCCGGCATCCCTGCCCTAGCGGGCGCAAATTTTGCTGTGCGGCGTGGCGAGGTCCATGCGCTGATTGGCCAGAACGGCGCAGGCAAGTCCACGCTGATCAAAATTTTGACGGGCTATCACAAGAAGGATGCCGGCCAGGTCGTATTCGATGGCAAGCCGTTCGAGGTCGCCTCGCCGCAACAGGCCCAGCGCAACGGCATTTCCACCATCTACCAGGAAATCAACCTCGTTCCTTACCGCTCTGTCACCGAGAATATCTGCCTCGGCCGTGAACAGCGCCGCTTTGGCCTGTTGGACTGGAACGCCATGCATGCGGAAGCCGAACGACTGCTCTCGCGCTTTAACATCAAGGCCGACGTGCGGCGTCCGGTGATGGAGTTTTCGACGGCCACCCAGCAAATGGTTGCCATTGCCCGAGCCATCGGCTTTGCGGCCAAGCTCGTGATCATGGACGAGCCAACCAGTTCGCTCGACGAGCGCGAAGTGGGCGTGCTGTTTGACGTGATCCGCCAATTGAAGAGCGAAGGCGTATCGGTGGTGTTCGTCAGCCACAAGCTCGATGAACTCTATGCCGTGTGCGACCGCGTCACCATCATGCGCGATGGGCGCACCGTACGAGCCGCCGAGATGGCGGAGATCGGCAAGCTTGATTTGGTGTCCTCCATGTTAGGCCGCGAGATAGCACGCGTGGAAGGACAATCAACGGCCTTTACCGATCGCGATGCGTCAAAGCTCGGCGAAGTCTTCTTTTCCGCCGAGCATCTCAGTGCCGGCAGCACTGTGCGGGACGTAAGCTTTTCCATTCGGCGAGGTGAGATCGCCGGTTTTGCGGGCCTGCTGGGTGCCGGTCGAACGGAAACGGCCCGGCTGACCTTTGCGGCTGACAAACGCAAGGGTGGCACGATGCGCTTGGGCGGAGTGCCGTATGAACCGGCGCACCCAATTGACGCCATCAATGCCGGCATGGGCTTCTGCACGGAGGACCGCAAGGCCGAAGGCATCATTCCCGACATGAGCGTCGCTGAGAACATGATGCTGGCTCTTATGCCCAAGCTCGCCAAGTCCGGCATCATCGACGAGACCCGACAAAAGGAGATCGTCGAGAAGTTCATCCGTGCATTGTCTATCAAGTGCTCCGGACCCAACCAGAAGATCCGGGAGCTTTCAGGCGGCAACCAGCAAAAGGTACTGCTTGGCCGTTGGCTCGCGACCGAGCCGCGCCTGCTGATCCTCGATGAGCCGACACGCGGCATCGACGTGGGCGCCAAGGGCGAGATCCAGGCGCTGATCAAGTCGCTCGCCGATCAGGGCCTGTCGGTGCTGATGATTTCGTCAGAGCTTGAAGAGGTGATCGAAGGCGCCGACCGGGTTTTTGTGCTTCGCGAGGGCCTGACTGTTGCAGAGCTGGACCGGGATCAAGCCGATGAGGAGCGGGTCATGGCCGCCATGGCTCATGGCACGGCGGAGGCTGCCGCATGACGGATGCCGCCCGCCCCGCCCCGGTCGACAGGCGACCGATCAACCCGTTCGATCTCCTCGCCCGCTACGGCACTGTGCTCGCATTGGTGCTGCTGATCCTTTTCAATCTTGTGTTCACGCCAAACTTTGCCAGCATCCAGACCCTGAACGTCAATCTGACGCAGGTTTGCACCATCGTTATCGTGGCCGTCGGCATGACGCTGGTTATTGCCACAGGCGGCATTGACCTGTCGGTGGGATCGCTCATGGCAATCTCCGGCGCCTTGGCCCCCATGATCTTCATGGGCAAGCTCTTCCCCGTAGGGAACGTTTATCTTGCTGTGACGCTTGCCATTGTCGTGGCCGTTGGGGTGGCGACCCTGCTGGGCTTGCTCAACGGCTGGCTTATTGCCCGTTTTCGCATCCAGCCGATCATTGCGACCCTGGTGCTGTTTATCGCCGGCCGCGGCATCGCGCAGGTGATGACCAATGGGCAGTTGCAAACCTTCCGTGTGCCCGAATTCCAGTTTATCGGTCTTGGCCGGGTGCTCGGCATTCCGTTCCAGGTCATCGTCATGGCGGCGCTGGTGGTGCTAGCCGCGTGGATTATCCGCAAAACAGTGTTCGGCCGGCAGATCCTCGCCATCGGCGGCAATGAGCGTGCTTCGGGGCTGTCGGGGATCGCCGTCAAGAAGGTGAAGCTTGCGGTTTATGCCATTTCGGGCTTCTGTGCGGGCATTGCGGGGCTTGTGGTCATCGCCATCAATTCGGCAAGCGACGCGAACCTTGTGGGCCTGGGCATGGAGCTTGATGCCATCGCGGCTGTTGCGGTGGGCGGCACGCTTCTGAGCGGTGGCCGAGCGTCGATTATCGGGACCCTCCTCGGAGCACTGACCATACAACTGGTGCGATATACGCTGCTCGCCAATGGCGTGCCGGACTCGGCCGCCCAGGTGGCCCAGGCTGTCATCATCGTCCTTGCCGTTTGGGTGCAAACGAGGGGGAAGGCCGAATGACCCGCGTTCAAATGGCTCGCCTGGTCGGTTCCTATGGCGTGGTTCTGGCGCTCGCCCTGCTTATTCTTTTTGGCTACCTGCGCTACGAGAACTTCCTCAGCCTATTCAACATCATGAGCGTGCTGCGGTACAATTCAATGTTTGCCCTGGTCGCCCTGGGTATGTGCTTTGTGATCATGACCGGCGGCATCGACCTTTCGGTCGGGACAGTGGCTGCGCTCGGCAGCGTGGTTGCGGCTTATGCCAGTCCCTACGGTCCATTTGCTGGGCTGGCCGCGGGCGTGGCTGTTGGCCTCTTCGTCGGTTTGATCAATGCCATGATGATCACCCGCATGCGGATCATGCCGTTTATCGCTACCCTTGCTTCCATGCTGGCGGCCAGCGGCACGGCCCTCCTTATTGCCAATAACCGGTCCGTTCCCGTGTCGTACCAGTCCGGTTTCACCGAACTGGGCCAAGGCAACTTCCTTGGACTGCCGATCCCCGCCATCATCGCCGCCGTAGCCTTCATCTTGGGCTGGCTTGTGCTCAACTATACGGCAACCGGACGCGGAGTCCTGGCTGTCGGCGGCAGCGAAGAATCGGCCAAGCTCATGGGCCTGCCGGCGGACCGGATCAAGACCCTGGTCTATGTCGCCAGCGGCGGGCTTGCCGGGCTCGCCGGTGTCATCCTTGCTGCGCAGTTCGGCGCCGGGCAGCCCATCGAGGGTGTGGGCTGGGAGCTGTTCGCCATTGCATCCGTTGTCGTCGGCGGCACGCTGCTGACGGGCGGCGTTGGTTCGGTGGGCGCCACGCTAGCCGGGGTGCTGCTCCTCGGCATTTTGTTCACCGTCCTTAATTTCGAAAACGGCCTCGGCTGGATCTCCCTCTCGGCCTACTGGCAGTCGGTGATCCGCGGGGCCTTCCTGCTGGTCGTGGTCATACTCCAGGCACGCCTCGTGCCCGACCGCGCAGCTCAACACTAGGGAGGAAGCAAATGACTTCCACAATGGATGCACTTGATATCGATGCCGACGTCGAAACTCTGCGGCGGGACGGCATAGTGGGCAAGAAAGGGGCCTTCTCGCGCGAATGGGCCGAGGCCATGCGCGAGGACATGATGCGCGGCTTCTGGTCCGCCATCCAGCGTCCCGGCGGCGCTGTCGGCCGCGGTCCACGCCGCTGGTATGTGGAAATCCATCCCGAAGAGTTTGGCGGATTTGTTGAACTGACCACGCACCCTTGGGTCGTCGGCATGTGCCGTGCAGCCTTGGGCGACGACTACCAGATCGTGGAAATCGGCTTCGATACGCCTTTCCAGGGCGCCATGAACCAGCCATGGCATCGCGACTTCCCCTCGCCTCCCGACACCTACAGGGATCGACGCCTGACATCGCTCGCCTTCAACCTGACCGGCGTCGATGTTACGCCAGACATGGGCCCGTTCGAATGCGCGCCTGGAACGCAATACGACGATGGCCGCGAGTGGAAGCACGAGATGTTTCCGGACAAGAGCACTTGGGACCGCTACTTCGAACGCGCGGTGCGCAAGCACCCGCAAATGGGCGATATCTCCTGCCGCTCTGCCCTGATGATGCATCGGGGAACGCGTCATGACTCACCTATCGCGCGCCCTGTTATGGTTTTGGGCGTCGACTCGCCTGGTGCGGGACATGCCGAATTGCACGACATGATGGTTACGCAGGACTATTATGACCAGCTGCCGGCGCTCGTCCGTGACCACCTGGTGTGCCGGATTGTCGACAAGCTCGTGCCTGTCACCCAGAAGCACGACATTGAAGGTCTTGTGATGGGAACGGAATAAGCGGTTTGCTCGGCTGCCCCGGTCTCGAGCCGGGGCAGAGGGGCAAATTCAAAGACGTCAGCCTTGAACCAGAGCGCCGCCGAGCACGAATCGGCATTGCACACCGGATGGCTCAAAGCGCAGCTCGGTACTCGAGCCCGGTTGGGAGTTGAATGCACTACGCAGCAAGGTAGAACCGAAACCGGCCTTGTCCGTAGCGACGACTTGCGGGCCGCCTGTTTCGATCCAGTCCAGCACGAAGGCGCCGTCGCTCACGCCCCACTTGATGGTGACTCGCCCCTGCGAAGAAGACAGCGCACCATACTTCATGGCGTTGGTGCAGAGCTCATGGATCGCCATGGCAAAGCTGGTCGCGACAGTGGTCGAGAGCTTGTAACTCGAGCCCTCGATATCGAACGGATCGTTGCCGGCCTCGCGATAGGGCGCAACGATGTTGCGGACGATGTCTTCGATATCGGCCGCTGACACGTTCTGGGGCGTTATCGCATCCGAAGCTGCGGCAAGAGCATGCAGGCGGCCGTGAAAGGACTCCATTGCTTCTGGCAGGGGACGCTCACGCCGGAATGTCTGTGACGACAGCCCCTGCACGAGCGTAAGCAGGTTTCGCATGTGGTGCTTGAGCTCACGCATGACGAGGTCAAGATGTTCCTGCGAGCGACGACGTTCGCTGATGTCCGAAACAACTGCGATGAAGCCGTCGACATTGCCCGACGAGCAGATGTTGGGCACATAGACGGTCTCGACGGTGCGGGACGAGCCATCCTTGAGCTTGACCGTGGCGTCGTAGGAAACGCGATCACCTCTAAGGGCGGCATGGATAAATGCCTTGCGCTTCTCATAGGCCTCTGGCCCAAGCAGCTCGGCGATGGTCTTGCCCACGATCTGCTCGGGCCTTAGCCCATACCAGTCGAAGTATGTTGAATTTGCAAAGACGTAGCGCTCGCTATTGTCCACGTGCGCGATGAGCACTGGAACAGTATCGGTGACGAGACGGAGCTCTCGCTCCCGCTCAAGCAAGGTCTGCTCGGCCTGTTTGCGCGCTTCGTTGTCGACGATGGCACCGACCAGGCCCTTGAAGCGGCCATCATCGTCCAGCTCCGGAGTCGCCGTATCAAGAACCCAGCGATAGCCCCCATTGGCATGCCGAAGGCGATACTCGACCTGATAGTTTACGAGCTGCGTCTTGGCTTGCTTGAACGCTGCCGCGATCGCTCCATGATCATCGGGGTGAACCGCTTCGGTGAAGCCCCAGCCCAGACCCTCCTGGCTGGTCAGGCCAGTAAAGTTCTGCCAAGCACGGCTGAGTTGTGTACAGGAGCCGACTTCGTCGCAGGTCCAGATGATTGCCGGCATGGTAGCCGGCAACGGCAGGACATCGAGCACGTCCTGTGAAAGCTCCCGAACCATCAAGATAGTGCCCGCCCCGTGAGATCTCCCACAGTGGACTATGCACAAGCCTGCGGCTTGATCAACCTAATTGAAGACGGCCACTAACATACGATAATCAGCCAAGAATTCGTAGGTGAGTTACTTGCCGCTGAAGCCCTCGGCTTTCGATCAACCGGTCAATGCGGGCTCAAAACAATGACTCCGAGCGGCGGCAGTGTCAGGCGCAGCGATGCCGGTCGGCCATGCCAGCTCACTTCCTCGGCGTTGATGTGCCCGCCATTGCCGACGTTGGAGCCGCCATAGATCTCAGCGTCGGAGTTGAGGATCTCGCCCCAGCTACCACCTTGCGGCACACCGACCCGATAGTCCGAGCGAACCGTCGGCGTCATGTTGCAGGCGATGACCAGCGGCGGCGAGCCGTCGTTCGCCTTGCGCATGAACAGGAACACACTGCCCTCGGCATCGCTGGCATCAATCCATTCGAACCCTTCGGGATCGCAGTCAAGCTGATGCAAGGCCGGGTTCTCGCGATAGACACGATTGAGATCGCGCACCAGGGCCTGAACCCCCTTGTGCATGGAGTCGTCGAGCAGGTGCCAATCCAGCGACTGATCGTGATTCCATTCGCGCTCCTGGCCGAACTCGCAGCCCATGAACAAGAGCTTCTTGCCAGGGTGGGTCCACATGAAGCTGAGATAGGCACGCAAGTTGGCGAACTTTTGCCAGCGATCGCCGGGCATTTTGCCCAGCAGCGAGCCCTTCCCGTGTACGACCTCGTCATGGGAAATCGGCAGGACGAAGTTTTCCGAAAAACCGTAGTGAATACCAAAGGTCATCTGCCCCTGGTGATGGCGGCGGTAGATAGGATCACGGCTCATATAGCTGAGCGTGTCATGCATCCAGCCCATGTTCCACTTGTAGCCAAAACCCAGTCCGCCTGAATAGATCGGCCGGCTCACCTGTGGCCAGGCCGTCGATTCTTCGGCAATGGTCTGGGTTCCCGGATAGAGCTCATAGGCGCGGGTGTTGGTTTCCTTGAGGAACTCTATAGCGTCTAGGTTCTCGTTGCCGCCGTACTTATTGGGGATCCACTCACCGGGTTTGCGCGAGTAATCGAGGTAGAGCATCGAGGCCACAGCGTCGACGCGCAGGCCATCCACGTGGTAGCGGTCCAGCCAGAACAGGGCGCTGGCTTCGAGGAAATTCGCCACTTCCGTGCGGCCAAAATTGTAGATGAGCGTATTCCAGTCGCTATGGAAGCCGAGGCGCGGATCTTCGTGCTCATAGAGCGCCGTGCCATCGAAGTGTGACAAACCATGCGCATCGGACGGGAAGTGCGCGGGCACCCAGTCGATCAGCACGCCGATACCTGCGGAATGCAGCCGGTCGACAAAAGCCGCAAAGTCTTCGGGCGAGCCAAAGCGGCTGGTGGGTGCAAACAGGCCCACGGGCTGGTAGCCCCATGAGCCACTAAACGGGTGCTCGGTTATCGGCAGCAGCTCGACATGGGTGAAGCCCATGTCCTTGACGTAGTCCACCAGCTGATCGGCGAGATCATGGTAGCTGAGCATCTCATTGCCGCCGCCGCGCCGCCAAGAACCCAGATGCACCTCGTAAATCGAGACAGGCGCAGCGAGATCCTGCCGCTGCGCACGCGCGTTCATCCATTCGCTGTCCTGCCAGGAATGTTCGGGCAAGCCGTGTACGATGGAGGCGGTAGCCGGTGCCTGCTCCTGGAAGAAGGAAATCGGATCGGCCTTCAGCGGCAGGCGCTCGCCATGCGCACCAATGATCTCATATTTGTAGATTGTCCCCTTGGGCAGGTTGGGGATGAAGATTTCCCAGATGCCGACCCCGATCCGCTTGCGCATGGGGTGCCGCCGGCCGTCCCAAGCATTGAACTCACCGACGACGCTGACCCGCGCTGCATTGGGCGCCCAGACAGCAAACGACACACCATCGATGCCTTCCATGCTGGTCGGGTGAGCACCCAGCCGTTCATAAAGGCGGAAATGCCGCCCCTCCCCCAGCAGGTACTCGTCCATTTCGCCTAGGACGGGCGGGAAGCGATAGGGATCTTCGGTTTCCCAAGTGAACTCACCGGCCGACATCGCTAGCCGATAGGGGAAGCGTTCGGTGTAGCCGGCAACAAAGCCAGAGAAAAAGCCCTCCGGGTGGATGCGCTGGAGGTTGGCAACCTTCTTGCCCGACTGGCTGTCGATCACCTCGACCTGAGCGGCCTGCGGGGCGAAGACGTTGACTGCGATGGGTTGGCCTTGCCCGCCCTGCATGCCAAGACAGGCAAATGGGTTGCCATGGCGGCCGCGCACGATCGCTTCGACGTCGGAGGGATAGGCCGAGGGGCGCGCGCCCTGTTCGTTCATAAGTTGGTTCAAGGCTTTTAGCTCTCGTTCAGCAGGTCGCACACCCCGCTCAGGGGGATTTCCACCCAGTCAGGGCGGTTTGCCAGTTCGTACCCGACCTCGTAGATCGCCTTCTGGAGGAGAAACATCTCGGTCAGGGCGCGGGCAAAGGCCGGGTCTTGGGGATAGCTCGGTGCGCCTGCAATGTGGTGTTCATAGGCTTGGACAAAGTCGTCGCTGACGCGTTCGCGCCAGGCTTCCGCCCGCTCGCGAACATTGCTGGCGCCGGTCAGGCGCTGATAGCGGTCTATGGCCGTCCAGGCGGCGTAGTGGAAAGAGCGCAACATGCCGGCAACGTCGCGCAAGGGAGACGATTTGGCCTGCCGCTCCTTGAGCGAGCGACGAGGCTCGCCTTCGAAGTCGATGATCATGAAATCATCAGCCGTCGCCAGGACCTGGCCGAGGTGATAATCGCCATGTATGCGGGAGCGACCACCTGATGGCGTCATGCCAGCTCCGGCGCCAAGGCGCTCGATCAACTGGTTGCGCTTGGCGAGCAGTTGCGTGGCCAGCTCACGCGCGCCTTCCGACAAGCCGGGCAACAACTCCTGCAACTGGTCCAGTGCGGCCTGCGCTTCCACAATCGCTTCGCTCGACCACACGAGCACGTCGGCGGGGTGCAGGGGCTCCACGGCGAAAGCAGGATCGTCGGTTGCTGCTGCCAGAGACTTGTGCAGCTCCGCCGTGCGCTGCCCTAGCAGGCCCCCCACCATTAAGTCGGAAGCGAACTCTGCAGAGCCAGCCCCGCCAGCAGCCTGCAGGCCAAAGTCATTGAGGTCCTGATACAGCGCCTCGGTGATAAACGACCAGGCGTCACCTTGGTTGGGAACAAAGGCGAAGGCAGCCGCCAAAGTCGTCGTTTCGCCTCGCGGCGCCTGGTGTTTGATCTGCCCTAAGAACTGCGGTGTGTTGGCGAAATGCCCCACGTCGGTGAGGAACCGCGCCACTTCCACATCGGGCTGATCGCCCGCACGCAGCCGTCGATAGAGCTTGAGGATGACCTTGTTGCCGAAGGCGATAGAGACATTGCTCTGCTCGGCACCGAGCTGCCTTGGCTCACCAACATCGCCAATAGCGGCGAGACCATCACCAGCTTCGAAAAGCACCTTGCCGGCATCGGAAGTGATGCTGCGCCCCTCCCGCATTGCGTCCATCAAGGCCGTCGCCAGCGAAGGATCCAATGCACTATCAACCAGGACGCCATTGCGGCCATTGGCCGCGAGCTGTGCCAGAACCGGTGTAAAGCGGGACACGCGGCCCGCGCCGTCCTCATCCCAAAAAGCCGAAAGTGGCAGCAGGTAGCGCTGGGTTTCCGTAGGCAACGCTACATCGGCGGCCACAAGCGCATGCTTGCCCGGCTCCAGTTCGCCCAGGGGAAGCAGAGCCACACCCTTGATGGTGCTATCCTTGGCACCGAACCAGCGCTGGCGTGGCAGGAATTCGGGCAAGGTGTACTGTTCCAGCTGCTGCGCCTCGGGTGTGCCGAGAATGTCCACTACCCGGTTCCCAGGCAGCTCGAGCCTTGCGAGTTCGCCTGTCGGCTCAGCCATAGCTCCGCTTGTGCCGGCGCTCACCGAGGCGCTCCCGGCGGGATCAGCCGCCAAATGGCGTATGGCTTATAGTAGGGATCGAGGTGGATGTGCTGGTACTTGCCATGCCAGGTGAAGTGATGGCCGGTGACCATGTCCTCGACTTCGATGGATGCGTCGTCGGGCAGGCCGAACTCCCAAAGCGGCACTTCGAAGTCGGCACCCTGCTGATTGTGTGGATCAAGGCAGACATGGAACAGGAGGAAATCAGACAGATCGGCAGTGCGCTTGCCGTAGTAGATGATGTTGTCGTTCCACGCGTTGTAGAAGGACAAGTTAGTGAAATCCTGCAGGGCCTTGTGTTCGCGGCGCAGGCGATTGATGAACTGGATGTCGGCCTTGATGTTCTCGGGCTTGTCGAAGTCCCAGGTGCGGATCTCGTACTTTTCCGAGTTCAGGTATTCTTCCTTACCCGGGACCGGCTCGGATTCGCAGATCTCGAAGCCATTGTAGACGCCGTAGGTGCCCGCCAGAGTCGCTCCAAGGATCAAGCGCGTCTGGAAGCCTGGCCGACCACTTTGCTGCAGGTAGCGAGGGTTGATATCGTGCGTCGTCAGGAAGAAGTTTGGCCGCATATAGTGCTTGCACTCTTCCTGGGTGAGCTCAGTTAGGTACTGCTCGAGCTCCCATTTGGCGTTGCGCCAGGTGAAATATGAATAGCTCTGGTTGAAGCCAACCTTGGCTAGCCGCTTCATCACCTTGGGGCGAGTGAAGGCTTCCGACAGGAAGATGACATCAGGGTGCTGCGCCCGCACTTCGCCAATCAGCCATTCCCAGAACGGAAACGGCTTAGTATGCGGATTGTCCACGCGGAAAATCTTCACACCATGGTTGACCCAGAACATGACGATGTCGCGCAGCGTGTGCCACAGGCTTGGTAGGGCTTCGCGATAGAAGTGGACGTTGACGATGTCCTCGTACTTCTTGGGCGGGTTCTCCGCATATTTGATGGTGCCGTCCGGGCGCCAGTCAAACCACTCCGGATGCGCCTTGATCCAGGGGTGGTCGGGCGAGCACTGAATGGCGAAGTCGAGAGCGATTTCTAGCTGGTGTTCACGGGCAGCGCGGACCAGCCGGTCGAAGTCGGCCAGAGTACCGAGCTTCGGCTCAATAGCGTCGTGCCCACCGTGCTCGGAGCCAATAGCATAGGGGCTCCCAGGATCTTCTGGCGTGTGGGTTAGCGAATTGTTCTTGCCCTTCTTGTTGGTCTGCCCGATCGGATGGATGGGCGGGAAGTAGAGCACGTCGAAGCCCATGTCGCGGACATAGGGCAAGCGGCGGATGACATCGTCAAAGGTACCGTGCCGGGAGGGGTCATCGCTTTGTGAGCGCGGAAACAATTCATACCAGGCGCCGATCGCCGCAAGCTTGCGATCAACAAAAACCTCGAGCACGCGATCATAGAGACTGAAGTTCGTGCGCACGGCGGCACGCCTCATCAGCGCGCCAACGGCATCGGAGCTCAGCAGGCTCAGTTGCTCCGCAGCGTTTTGCAGCGACGAAAATGCCTGCAGCACCTGCTTGAGCTCGGCAGCATCCTCTTTTGAGGCACGCTCGGAAAACTGCGCTGCGTCCAACAGGCGCCGGCCCTCTTCGAGCTCAAGATTAATGTTGAGACCAGCCGCATGCTTCTTGGCAGTGTCCTTGCGCCAGGTGCCGAAAAGATCGCGCCACCCAGCAAAGGTGAATTCATATAAGCGGTTCTCGGGGAAAACGAGCGTGGTACGCCAGCGGTCGTTCTCCACGAAGGTCATGGGCTGCTCGGACCAGGTCTGGCTGCCAGCCGGACGGAACAGGATGCAGGCATCTATGCTCTCATGGCCGTCGCCGAATATATCGGCCTCGACTATGAAGGGGTCGCCAACGACGGTTTTTGCCGGAAAGCGGCCGCCGTCGATCTCCGGATCGATCCCCTCAATGGCGATGCGCTTGGACGCCAATTGCATAAGCCGGTCCGGCCGCTCCTGTGAGCGCTCCTTGTCCGACAGCGTTGCAGGGCGAGACTGCGGTTCAGTGGCCTTGCCCTCGCGAGCACCGATCAGCATTTTGGATGACCTATGTTTGCTTCAGACGCAAAGCCAATGCGGCAGGCCCCGGTTTAGTTTCGCATCAGCAGCAATTCGCAGGGCTGCCATGTGCTCTCCCGGTGTGAGGCGCGCGAGGGTCGGCGAAGCTAAATCGCGGACGAAGCAACGCAGGTGAAAGTCAGGCGTTGATCGGGAGAACCAGTTCGGTTCCATCCACCAGATCATGATCGAGCAGGCCAAGTATGGATAAACCTGACCCGCAATATGTTGAGTGGCTTCTTGGCCAGTCGATGCTCGCCAACGCCCGCAAGCTTGCGAGCCGCTATTCCGGCCAAGGCCGGTTTTGGCGTCATCCCTATGCAGAGGCCAGACCGCGCGCGGCGTCGGCGCTCGCTTCGGTCTGGTTCACGGCCTACCCTGCTTCGATCATCACCCGCGACGGGGAAAGCGTGCTCGCCACGCTTGGCGATCCCGAGCTTTGGCGCAACCTGGCGGCTATAGGCGTACAGGCTGTTCATACCGGTCCCATGAAAGAGGCGGGCGGTATTCGTGACGGCGTGAAGACGCCGACGGTGGACGGCAACTTCGACCGCATCAGCTTCGAGATCGATCCCAATTTCGGTACGCAGGACGAGTTCGTGGCCATGAGCCGCGTGGCGGCAGCCTATAATGCCATTGTCATCGATGACGTTATTCCTGCCCATACCGGCAAGGGCGCCGATTTCCGACTGGCGGAGATGTTTTATGGCGACTATCCGGGCCTCTACCATATGGTGGAAATCCCTGAAGAGGACTGGCCACTGTTGCCCGAGATTCCAGAAGGGCGCCGGGCTGCCAATATCCCACCCGCCAGCGTCGATGCGCTCAAGGACAAGGGCTACATTGTCGGCCAACTGCGCCGCGTGATTTTCTTTGAGCCCGGCGTCAAGGAAACAGACTGGAGCGCCACGGATGTCGTGGTGGGCGTTGATGGCGTGCCGCGTCGCTGGGTTTACCTCCATTACTTCAAGGAAGGTCAGCCCTCCCTCAACTGGCTCGATCCATCCTTTGCCGCTGCGCAGATGGTGGTCGGCGATGCGCTTCATTCCATCGACGTTCTTGGTGCCCGCGGTGTCAGGCTCGATGCCAACGGCTTCTTGGGCGTTGAGGTGCAGCAAAACTCCACTGCCTGGTCCGAAGGACACCCACTATCCATGGTGGGCAATCAGGTCATCGCCGGCATGATCCGCAAGGCTGGCGGCTTCTCCTTCCAGGAGCTTAACCTTACGGTCGATGACATCGCTGACATGTCCAAGGGAGGGGCCGATCTCTCCTACGACTTCATCAACCGGCCGGCCTACCACCATGCCCTGCTGACGGGAAAAACCGAGTTCCTGCGGATGATGCTGCAATCGGTGCACGACTTCGGGATCGATCCGGCTTCTCTGGTCCATGCCTTGCAGAACCATGATGAGCTAACGCTTGAGCTGGTGCATTTCTGGACCAAGCACGCGCACGACACCTATATCTTCGAGGGCCAGACCTGGCCGGGCAGCCTGCTGCGCGAAAATCTGCGCGATACGATGTATCTCAAGCTGACCGGTGAGGCAGCACCGTACAATCTCCGCTTCGTGGCCAATGGCGTTGCTTGCACGACCATCAGCGTCATTACCGCAGCGCTTGGCATTCGCGAGCTTGACCAGCTAACGGATGAGCAAAAGCAGCTGATCAAGCGCATCCACCTGCTCCTTGCCATGTTCAACGCCTACCAACCAGGCGTCTTTGCCCTCTCTGGCTGGGACTTGGTGGGCGCCCTCCCCCTGCCCGAGGAAGCGGTCAAGGACATGATGAATGAAGGCGATACGCGCTGGATCGAGCGCGGCGCCTATGACCTGGTGAATGTCAATCCGGAGGCGCAGCAATCGAGCGCCGGCTTGCCCAAGGCCCAGGTGCTCTACGGACCGCTGACCGAGCAGTTGCAAGACCCTGACTCGTTTGCGAGCCAGCTCAAGCACCTCCTCGCGGTGCGGCAGGCCTATGGCCTCTATGCAGCCCGGCAGATCGCAGTGCCGGAGGTGCAGAACCCGAGCCTGTTGGTCATGGTCCATGAATTGCCTGACAATCGCGGCATGCAGATCACTGCCCTCAACTTCGGCGCTGACCCCATCGAGGAAACCCTCAGCCTGCCTCAGACGGAGCCGGGACCGGTCGTAGATATGCTACATGAAACCATTATCGGCGACCTCGGCGAAAATCGCGAGCTGTCAATCAGCCTCGAAGGTTATAGCGGGCTCTCCTTGCGCATCGTCGGCACCTTGCCAGCTGCCTAAAAGGAGATTGGCCACAGCATTGGTTAAGGGAGCAACTGGGAGTTCGGCAGTGACGTTGGCAGAGTTCCTACCGCACACGGGCTCCTAATGTTACCTGCCGATTCTCAAAGCACCCAAGGGTCATCTTCCTCCAATTCGTTTGGTCCTGTCATAGGAGAGGATGGGGTCCTCTTTCGTTTATGGGCACCGTTTCACGACCAAGTGCTTCTTCGGCTGGAGGGTGAAGAACCGCGCAAAATGGAGCGCACCGCCGATGGGTGGCACCTGTGCGAGATTAACGGCGCTGGAGCTGGCACACGCTATAGCTTCGTTCTTCCCGACGGCCTTGCCGTTCCCGACCCCGCATCTCGCTACCAACCGGACGATGTCCATGGACCCAGCGAGGTCATCGACCTCAATATGTACCAATGGCGCAACGACGCATGGCGCGGTCGTCCCTGGGAAGAGATGGTCATCTATGAACTTCATATCGGCGCCTTCACTCCTGAAGGCACCTTCCGGGCTGCGATAGGTCGACTGGACCATCTGCAGCAGCTTGGGATCACCGCGCTCCAGATCATGCCCTTGAGCGATTTCCCAGGCCGCTACAACTGGGGCTATGACGGAGCCATGCCCTATGCTCCCGACAGCAGCTATGGCCGGCCTGAAGACCTCATGGCGCTTGTGGATGAGGCCCATGCGCGGGGGATCAGCGTCTTTCTTGATGTGGTCTACAACCACTTCGGCCCGGACGGCAATTACATGCCGAACTATGCGCCTCTCTTCACCGACAAGCACAAATCGGCTTGGGGTCAGGGCATCAATTATGATGCCGAAGGCTCCAAATGGGTACGCGAGTTCGTCATCCAGAACGCCCTTCACTGGATTATCCAGTTCCGGTTCGATGGCCTGCGTCTCGATGCAGTGCATGCCATCGTCGACTTAAGTGAAGAGCACTTGCTGCATGAGCTCTCGCGCCGGCTCAAGGCGGCAACAGCCGGCCGCCTCGTTCATGTCGTCGTCGAAAACGAAGACAATGACAGCGACCTCCTGCGCCGCAACGAGGATGGCACTCCCGCATTCTTCACGGCGCAGTGGAACGATGACATCCACCACGTGCTGCATACCGCGGCTACGGGCGAAGATTTCGGGTACTACGCAGACTATGCCGGAGACCCCAGCAAGCTCGCGCGGGCACTTGCCGAAGGCTTTGTGTTCCAGGGCGAGGAAATGCCGTATCGCGGAACGGAGCGTGGCAAGCCGAGTGCCGAGTTGCCGCCAACGGCCTTCATCTCCTTTATCCAGAACCACGACCAGATCGGCAATCGCGCTCTGGGCGATCGGATGATCACCTATCGCGGTTCAACGGAACTCAAGGCGGTCGCTGCGGTATGCCTCCTCGCGCCGCAGATCCCCATGCTGTTCATGGGAGAGGAATGGGGAGCAGTCGAGCCCTTCCCCTATTTTTGTGACTTCAATGCCGAACTGAACGAAGCAGTGCGTCAGGGGCGACGCAAGGAGCTTTCTAGGCTGCCCGGCTTCGACGCCGAAGAGCTTGCCGACCCCACTGACTACTCGACCTTCGCTTCAGCCAAGCTTGATTGGAACAAGCTGAACCAAGCAACACATGCTGAGATGCTCGCATTCTACCGCAAGCTCCTTCAAGTTCGTGCTGCTCAGGTCGTACCGCTGTTGAAGGGAGTTACGGCCAATCGGAGCGCCATCCGATCGGACCAGTACCCTATAGCCATTGACTGGCTCTTCGCCGACGGGCGCAGCCTCCACCTGCTTACCAACCTGTCCGATGCAACGGTCGAGGCTGCCGTGGAGCAGAAAGGGCAGCCCATCTTCACCGTTGGCTCGATGGACGGGCGCACCTTGGGGCCATGGACCGTGCTGTGGAGCATCGGTACGGGTTGATGCAGGACTTGCCGCTTCAATGACAAACCTGAAGACCTCATGCGAGAAGGGCCAGCATGTCCAAGCACCTCGATGACCTCGCCGAAAGTCACGGCATCCAGACTCGGTATATCTCGCAGCTAGGCGAGCACATTGAGATTTCCGACGAGGCGAAGACGGCCCTGCTTCAGGTGCTCAGGGTTGATCCCAACGACACCCGTCTGGGGCAATTCTCCGATATGTTCCCGGCTGATCGTCAGTCCTGCTACCTGCCGGATGAGGTCGCTGGAAAACGTCTGTGGGGCGTGACATGCCAACTCTATGGACTGCGCTCGTCCCGCAATTTGGGCATCGGCGACTTTGAAGATCTCGCCCGGCTCGGCGAGTTTCTTGCACCTTTGGGAGCGGACTTCCTCGGCGTGAACCCTCTCCACGCGCTGTTTTTCTCGGATCCTGCGCGGACCAGCCCATATTCCCCGTCCACACGGCAACACCTCAATCCACTCTATATTGCCATCGACCAGATTGATGGAGGCGAAGAGGCGCAGAAGCAACTCAGAGCCAGCAGGCCCGAGCTTTTCGAAAGAAACGCCGGTGATCTTGTGGACTATGCCGCCGCGACTGCGATCAAGGTGGAACTGCTGCGGAGCCTTTATCGGGCTGCCGCGTCGAAGCTAGGCGGCGAGTTTGATGCGTTTTGCCGCGCCGGTGGGGAGAGCCTCCATTCATTCGCGCTCTTTGAAGCCATCTCCGCGCACGAGGTGGCTGCAGGGGGCGGAGCGGGTTGGAAGCACTGGCCTGGTGACATGCAGCGGCGCGACAGCGATGCAGTGAGACGCTTTGACTCCGAGCATGCCGACGACGTCCGGTTCCACCTCTGGCTGCAGTTCGTCGTTGATGCGCAACTTGCCAGCGCCAATGAACGGGTGAAGAAGGCCGGCATGCAGGTTGGCCTCTATCTCGACTTTGCCGTCGGCGTCGCTCCGGACGGTGCCGAAACCTGGGCCGACCCTGATCTTGCCGTGCGAGATGCGCGCGTGGGGTCGCCACCGGACTTGCTAAATTCCGAAGGCCAGGATTGGGGTCTCGCGCCCCTGGCGCCGCAGGTGCTTGTCTCGCGCGACTTCAAACCGCTTGCAGATGCCTATACGGCGCTGATGAAAAACGCTGGCGCCATTCGGATCGACCACGCCATGGGTTTGGCACGGCTGTGGTGGGTGCCGGCGAGCGGCAAGCCCAATCAGGGCGGCTTTATCCGCTATCCATTCGGTGCCATGCTGAACACGGTGGCAGCAGCCTCGCAACAAACCAGGTCGCTCGTGATCGGTGAAGACCTTGGCACAGTGCCCGAGGGTTTCAGCGAAGCGGCCCAGTCGGCCAATCTTTTTTCTTATCGAGTGGTGTTCTTTGAGAAGAACCAGGACGGTGTTTTCTATGCGCCTGAGGTGTATCCCAAACTCGCCCTGGCCACGATTTCAACCCACGATCTGGCAACGCTCGCTGGCTGGTGGCAGTCAACCGACATCCAGCTCCGCGCTGATACCGGACGGCAATCGGAAGACGACACAAGAAATGCGCTCGAAGAGCGTAGCCGTGACCGGCTCGCATTGCTTACGGCGCTGGATGAAGCCGGACTGCTGGACGAAGAATACCGTCCCCTGCTGAGCAGCAAGAAAGACTTGCCGGCCAAGTTGGATGAAAAGCTGTTCCAGGCCATTCACCGCTTTGGGGCCAGAAGCCGTTCCATACTATTTGCCGTGCAGCTCGACGATTTGCTGATGTCTGAAACGCAGGCAAATCTCCCCGGAACCACGACCGAGTATCCCAACTGGCACATCCGCATGCCCTGCCAGCTTGAAGACTTGGAAGACAACGCGCTGGTCACCGGCCTGCTTGCAGAACTTCGCGCAGAACGGCCAAGAACGTGAAATCCGCAAGGCGGCTGGGACGAGCCCTCCTGATGGATCAGGCCGCAGGCAAGGTTTCGATCTTGAGCCAACGGCAGCCATAGGGTTCAAGCCCGAGGGCAACCGCGCCGTCCTTGTTGATCGCAAGCTCACCCGCGCCTAAGCGGTCCACAACGGCGAGCTTGCCCTGGCCCTGTTCCAGCGGAAAGGACACCTCCTTGGGGCTTGCGGCAAGGTTGTGAATGATGATCGAGCGGCGTTCGCCCCAAGTGTAGCTCAGGGCGAGGATTGCCGGATCGTTGATCGGCAGCAGGCTCCATGTGCCAAAGGCGATCTCAGGCATTTCGCGCCTTTGACGGATCAGGCGCTGCATCCAGATCAGCAAAGACCCCGTGTCACGCTCCTGGTCCCTGACATTGATGGCTGCCGGCCCCCATTTCTTGGCCTTCATCAATGGACGGCAGAGCGTATCGGCGGGTGCGGTCGAAAACCCGCCATTCTCCCCATCCGTCCACTGCATTAGCGAGCGCACACTCATGCGCCCCTCTATTTCGAGGTTCTCGGCCATGCCGATCTCCTCGCCATAAAACAGCACCGGCGCTCCTGGCAGCGCAAACATTAAGCTATAAGCCATGCGTAACCGCGCCCGATTGCCGTCCAGCATGGTTGGCAGACGGCGGCGCAAGCCGCGTCCAAAAAGCTGCATGTCGGGCTTGGGGCCAAAGGCTTGGAACACCTCCTGCCGTTCGGCTTCGGTAAGCTTGTCGAGCGACCATTCGTCGTGGTTGCGCACGAAATTGGCCCAGGCGCCGTCCTTTGGCAGCGTGGGCATGGCGCGCAGATTGTGCACCAGCGCTCCCGCATCCTGCCGGACCAAAGCCAGGGCATACGCCTGGTTGAGGTTGAAGTTGAGGCACATATGGAGTTCGTCGCCGCCGCCATTGCCATAGAACTTGCGGACGGCTTCGTATTCGAGATTGACCTCGCCGAGCAGCAGTGCGTCGCCTCTTCGACGGCCCAGGAACCCGCGCAGGTTGCGCAGCCAATCGTGCGGTGCGACCTCCATCGCCTGCGTTATGCCCTCGGTCTCGAGTAGGAAGGGCACGGCATCGACGCGGAAGCCAGAAAGGCCAAGCTCCAGCCAGAAGCCAATGATCTTGCGGATCTCTTCCCGCACAGCCGGATTGGCGATGTTGAGGTCAGGCTGGTGCTTGTAGAAGCGGTGCAGGTAATATTGCCCGCTTTCCTTATCCAGCTCCCAATTGCTGGTTTCCTTGTCGGGAAAGACCAGACCTTCCGACGCCCCATCGGGAACCTTGTCGCTCCAGACATACCAGTTGCGGAATGGCGAGTTCTTGTCCGATCGTGCGGCCTTGAACCAGGGGTGCTCGGCGGAAGTGTGGTTGACCACAAGGTCGGCAATCACTCGGATGCCGCGATCGCGCGCCGTTCTGAGGAACTCGACAAAGTCGCCCAAGGAGCCATAGCGGGGATCGATGCCGTAGTAATCGATGATGTCATAGCCGTCATCGAGGTTTGCCGTGGGGTAAAACGGCATCAGCCAGATGCAGGTGACGCCCAATCCGGAAAGGTAGTCGATCCGGTTGGTTAGTCCCTGGAAATCACCGACTCCATCTCCGTTCGCGTCCTTGAACGTTTCCACGTCAAGGCAGTAAAAAACGGCATGTTTCCACCAGACGTCGCTGGTTTCGGAGATGTCCACGTTTACGCACTCCGCCGCAGTTGTGGGAGGACCTGCTCCCCGAATGTGTCGATAAATGCCCGCTGCTCCTGTCCGACGTGATGGAGGTAGATGCCGTCAAAGCCAAGCTCCGCGAGCTTGCCCAATTCGTCCACATAGCGGGAGGGCTCATGCGAGATCATGACAGAAGCATGCATGTCTTCCTTGCGGACGAAGCGTGATGCCTCATCAAATATCTCGGGCATGTCGACGTCCCAACAGAGAGGCGGAGAAAAGACGTTTGATCGCCATTGGTCATAGGCAATATTGAGCGCATTCTCTGCCGTGGGCGCAAAGGAAAGGTGGACCTGGAGATAGATGGGCTTGCCCTCCCCGCCTCCGGACCTGAAAGCATCAATAAGGTGGCGCAGCGTATCGATAGGCTGGTTGATCGTTATGAAGCCGTCAGCCCAGCTACCGACCCATTTTGCCGTTTCAGCGCTAACAGCAGGGCCGATCATTTTCGGAGCCTCCCGTGGGCGGGTCCAGAGCTTGGCACGATCGACCCTCACCAGGCCCTCATGGGTCACCGTTTCTCCGGCAAATAAACGCCGCATGACATCGACGCATTCGCCAAGGCGTGCATTGCGTACCGACTTAGGCGGCCAGCGATCGCCAGTGATGTGTTCGTTGGCGGCCTCCCCTGAGCCCAGGGCCATCCAGAAGCGGCCTGGGAACATCTGCTCTAGAGTGGCTGCCGCTTGGGCGATGATTGCGGGATGGTAGCGCTGGCCCGGAGCATTGACAACACCGAATGGCAGCGAGGTCGCCTGGAGGGCCGCCCCCAACCACGCCCAGGCAAAGCCCGATTGCCCCTGCCGTTCGCTCCACGGCGCAAAATGGTCCGAACACATGGCTGCATCAAACCCGGCCTGTTCTGCCTGGACAACAGCCTGAAGGAGGGTTGCAGGGTCGATCTGCTCGTGAGAAGCGTGAAATCCGAAGACCGGCATGGTTGAAAGGCTCCGACAACTACCGCAACAAAACGGGAGTTCTCACCTTCTGTTCCAGCCAACCGGACGGCCCGTCGTTTAGGCCTAACGTTTCAGCGGCATGTACCTGGACCCTGAAGTGAAATGTTACACCATCGTTGTGAAGCGCTTCAGCTTCGGGAAGACGAAATCCCCTCGTTGCGCCAAGTTAAGGAGACCGGAAATTCGGAACGTTGACGACCCACAACCATTTGCCCGGCAACAGGACGGAGACCCTCAATGTTGGCGATGGACTATCGTGGGCCGTATCGGGTCAGGATCGAGCAGAAGCCGATGCCCCAGATCGAGCATCCGGAAGATGCGATCGTACGGGTAACCCGGTCCTGCATCTGCGGTTCCGACCTGCATCTTTACCATGGCATGGTGCCGGATACGCGCGTGGGGATGACCTTCGGGCACGAGTTCACCGGTATTGTCGAGGAGGTTGGGTCGGAGGTACGCAACCTGGCAGTGGGCGACCACGTCATCGTGCCGTTCAACATCGCCTGCGGCAAATGCCATTTCTGCCAACAGGGTCTCTTCGGCAATTGCCATGAGTCCAATCCCGAGGCCACGGCGGTGGGAGGCATCTTTGGCTACTCACACACGGCTGGCGGCTATGATGGCGGCCAGGCTGAATATGTGCGCGTTCCCTATGCCGATGTTGGACCGACCAAGATCCCCGCCGGGATGGACCTTGATGACGCCGTACTGCTTACCGACGTTGTGCCGACCGGCTATCAGGCTGCCGAAATGGGCGGCATCAAGCGCGGAGACACTGTTGTGGTGTTCGGCGCTGGTCCAGTGGGCATCATGGCGGCGCGCTGCGCATGGTTGTTCGGCGCTGGCCGTGTCATCGTCATCGATCATCTGGAATACCGGCTCGACTTCGCCCGGCAGTACTGCCCCGCCGAGGTTTATAACTTCCGCTCGGTGGAAGACCCTGTCTACTTCCTGAAGAAGATCACTGACTCGCTGGGCGCCGATGTCTGCATCGATGCCGTGGGCGGCGATGCCGCGGGCAGCGCCATGCATACCCTTCTCGGCACCAAGCTCAAGCTCGAAGCGGGCGCGGCAACTGCCCTGCACTGGGCCATCGACTCGGTCAAGAAGGGTGGAGTTGTCTCGATCGTCGGTGTCTACGGCCCCACGGGCAACATCGTGCCGATCGGCAATGTGGTCAACAAGGGCATCACCATCAGGGCCAACCAGGCTTCCGTGAAACGCCTACTGCCCCGGCTGATCGAGCACGTTCAGGCCGGCCGCATCAATCCTAAAGCCCTCATCACCCATAAAGTGCCGCTCGAAGAGGTCGCAGATGCCTACCACATCTTCTCTGCCAAGCTCGACGGATGTATCAAGCCCGTCCTCGTCCCTGCCTCAGTCGCTACCGCCTGAGGAACTTGCCGCCCGACAATGGATCGATCCTTCGCAGGTCATCGGCTGGGGCGTCGATGCTGATCCGGCCAACGACCCCACCTATCCGATGCGCGACATCTCCCGCGAGAGCAAGGGTGGGCTGGATTGGCAACGGCCAACCCTGCAGGGCCAACAGGTCGAAGTTCTGCGCTCTACGGAGCACAAGCGTCGTCCTGCCGTCTACGGCACATCCACCCCACCCAGCGGGTTGAGTGGAGCTATCCGCCGTCAGGCTTTCAGGAAAAGCGAAGGCAAGTGGAGCCACTGGCTGATGCTGCTGGCTGCCGACCGCATCAATGTGGTTGAAGGAATCGGCAACGACCTCTTGCGTGGCCGCGTGCCGAACATCCCTGCAGAAATGGGCATGCGTTCGGAAATCCAGCACAACATGCCCGGATTGATCCGCAAGGTGGCGGTGACCGGCGCTGTTCTCGCCGTCATCACGGCTCTCGTGCGCGCCGGTTCTGCCTCCAGCAGACGCGGTCGCTAGCCAAAGCCATGCCCGCCTTGCATGGTCCAGATCGGCTGGCCGCCTGGAGTGGCTATGCGCTTGGCTTCGCCCTGGGTGGCTTTTTCGACGGCATCCTGCTTCATCAGATCCTTCAGTGGCACCATCTGTTAAGCGGTGTTGAACAGGCGCGGCAGGACATAAGGCTGCTGATCCTGGCCGATGGCCTCTTCCACTTGCTCATGTATGCGGTCGCGGCTCTTGGCCTTTACTGGCTATGGCGGAGCCGCCAGGTCATTGCCCAAAAAGATAACCGCTTCATCCTTGGTCGCGCGCTACTTGGCTTTGGCGCCTGGCACCTGCTTGACGCGGTTTTGTCTCATTGGGTGCTGGGCATTCACCGCATTCGCATGGACACGGACAACCCACTCCTATGGGATCTGCTCTGGCTCGCTGCATTCGGCCTCCTCCCTCTGGTGGCCGGGCTGCTGTGGCACCGAACAAGCCACCGGAGCAGGTCGACGCCACTCATGGTCAGTCCGATAGCCCTCGGGCTGGCAGTGCTGGTCTCTGGAGCTGTTGCGACCCGACCACCTCCCGGCGATGGCCCGACCTTGGTGTTGTTCCACCCCGGTGTGACGGCGCAATCGGCATTTTCGGCGATGCATTCTCTAGGCGCGCGCGTCGTCTGGACCGATCCGACGCAGCAGCTCTGGGCCTTGGACTTGCCAGAAGGGTTCAGTTCGACCGAACTCTACCGGCATGGGGCGATCTTGGTAAGCCAGAGCATACTTCCTTCCGGCTGCCTGGAATGGTCGCGGCCGCAGCCGGTGGAGCCTGTTGCTTAGCTCAGACTCACCCCGACCGCATATTGGCGTCTTGCAGGTCTTCTTCAGTGCGCCCCGTTATCCGGGAAGAGCGGAAGTCCGGCGCCCGCATAGGGGCCGGTATCCAACCATAGATATTGGAATGAGCGGCTCTTGAAGACCCAATTGTCGCTTGAGCGCTGTAGCCGGTCGAAAGCCACGCAGTGATTGCGATAGTACGTCTCGCCGGGTCCGCGTGCTGCCTCGTGGACGAAGGTTCTTGTGTTCGCCTCATCGCCGTCCACCTCGATTACGCCGGGATGCGCGAACTGAATGAAGAAGTCTCTCCACGCCCGGAGCTTGCGAAGCAAGGCGACGTTGTTCTCGGCTCCTATTGAATGTTGCCCGTGTGGAGCAACGCCGATTATGAATTCGCCATCCTCGGCCCATATGCTTCGGGACATGGCATAGTCGGAGCGGGTGGCGGCGTCGGCAAACCGGGCGATCGTGTTTCGTATGGACGCTTCGTCCATGAACTGTCGCAAGCGATCCTGTTGATCGGTCATTGGTCCTCTCGGCGATTATGGTTCAACGAGAATGAGCATCCACCTTCATCGCCAACTGCGCATTCCGAATTGTACCAATAGCTTGCCTGATCCTACCAAATAGTGCTTCGCAGTTCAGTCGCGAATACAAGGCGGCCTTCGGTAAACCACCTGTTCAAGATGCAGCATTGTTGCGCCCCTGACCTGGGTTGCTTTGGAGGCTCTGAGGCGCTGAATGAGCATGGGCGTTCAGCTTGAGCCAAGATAAGCTTGTCTCCGAAGTCCTTCTAAGGCAGCTAGATGCCTCGACCAGGAAGCGGACTGTTAGTTTCGGCATCACAAGAGGGAAATGGCTGGGGTGCTAGGATTCGAACCTAGGAATGCCGGTACCAAAAACCGGTGCCTTACCACTTGGCGACACCCCAATCTGGCGCGGTTCGTACACGGTTTGCCCAAGCTGCGCAACATGTCACGCAGGGGTTTGCAGTGATGCTTGAACAGCCGTGCAAGCGCGGCTATATAGCGCTCGCGACATGCTGATCTCGCGGCTTACTGGCGGACTGCCAGGACCGAGACTAATTTGACGCCGCTTTGACGGAGTATAGCGCAGCCTGGTAGCGCACCTGCTTCGGGAGCAGGGGGTCGAGTGTTCGAATCACTCTACTCCGACCAATCGAGCCCGGCCTCTGCGGAGGTCGGGCTTTTTGTTGCCGGCACCCGATCTGTGACATTTGCTTAAAATTTTAGGGAAATTGCACGCAAAGGGGCAATGGGGCACCGGCATGCTTAAGCCATCAACTCAGGGATGGCTCAAATGAACAACAAATTGGCTTCAGTGCTTTCCGGCGTCGTTCTGGCGCTCACCCTTGGCTCGGCTGGTGCGGCCATGGCCTATGCGCCGCACACCGACATCACGGCGCGTCCCGTGATGCACACCGCAGCCCTCACCCCCTTTGCCATGCAGGTGTTCTGCGCCAAGAGCCCGCGCCAGTGTGCCGGTGGTGGCGGCGCCAGCCAGGTCACGGCCAGTGGCGATCTCATGGCCTTGCTGAGCCAGGTCAACCGGCGGGTCAATGGATCGATCACCCCGCGCAATGACCGGGGCGACAGCTGGCAGATGAATGCCAGCTCCGGCGATTGCGAGGACTATGTCCTGACCAAGCGCGCCCAGCTGATCCGCAAGGGCGTACCCGCCGGTTCCCTGCGCATTGCCACCACCACGACGCGCTGGGGCGAGAGCCATGCCGTCCTCGTGGTCAAGACCAGCCAGGGCGACTATGTGCTCGACAACCTCAACAACCAGGTCAAGACCCTGCGCGCCTCAGGCTACCGCATCCGCTCCATGTCCTCTGCCGATCCAAACCGCTGGGTCGCCGGCTAAACCGCCCAACGGCGCTTGCGAATAAACGTGCAGCCGCCTTGTTCGAGCGGCTGCACATTTACCTAAGATTTAACGAAGCAGGCTGAAACTGATCTGATCGGCCGGTCGTATTTTCCGTTACGCAGCTGGGGGCAATCATGCGTCACACCCATTCACCATCCTATTCGGCACTTGGCGTACTTGAACGCATGCCGCGCGGCTGGGTCATCCTGAGCTTCGTGGCAGCGAGCTGGGGGCTCCTAGCAGGCACCGTGCTGGGACTGAGCGCATTATAGTTGCCCGAAGCAATAACCCGCGCTTGTGTGTTAACCGCTCGCGCTGTTCTTACAAGGAGCGCGAAAGACTTTCTGGCACACACGTAAAATCACGCATAATGAAGCGGGCTACGACACCTTCTCTGGCCTTTGAGTGACACAGCGCAACAATATTGCCACTTTATCGCTAGCTGCTTTCGGCATCACGCTCCTTGCTCTGGGCGCGTGGGTCTTCGCGCAGGAAGGCCAAACCTATCTTCTGCATGCCAGCACGCCCGTAACCTCCATCAATTTGCGGTCGGAAGGTGACCCGACTGGCCTGGGTATCGCTACTAGGACCGAGGTCTTGCGGGAGTGTGACAGCACGCTGCGCTCCGCCAAGTCGTTTGAGTTGATGGTGCTGTCCACCGTCAAGTTCGAGGACCTTCGGCAGAAGTGCGCGCAGATCTCCGAAGGCATCGCCCAGAGCGCGCCAACATTCTCCGTGGCCTGGGCCGTTGCGGCGCGTGCGGCAGCGGTTGCTGGTGATTGGCCCAAGATGAACCAATATCTTCAGGCGTCCCAGCAGACCGGGCCCAACGAGCAGTGGATCGGCCGTTTGCGCTTTGAAACAGCAGACGTTTTCTTTGAGCAACTGGATGCGACAACCCGGTCTACTTACGACCAGGACCTTGCCATGCTGATCAAGAGCAACAAGGGCATCCCCTATATTGCGCGCCAGTATGTGCTCGATGTGGCTTTCCGGTCGCGGATCACGGCGGTGCTTGAAGCCATGAGCGAGGCGGATCAGCGCCGCTATGTTTCCGTTCTGCGCCGGATGGTCCCGCGATGAGCACAGAAGTGTCCGGCATTGTTGTTCATAGCCGCCGCGCCAGCAGCGGCCGGACCGCTAAGGGGCAGAACTTGCGCACGCAGGCTAATGGCTTTGCCCTTTGGGCATCGCTGATCGCTGCCGTGTTGGCGCCGCTGCCCCTCGGCAGTGCCCGCCCGCTTGCCTGGGGCGTTTGGGGCGTTTACTTCGGCCTGGCCCTCACCATTTATGCCTTCCTCATGCTGCGCAGCCAGCAGCCGCTCCGCGTCGGCTTTGCGGGGTTCAAGCTTCCCATGGTCCTCTTCGGTGCCCTGCTCGCCTGGCTCGTCGTTCAGATCTTGCCCCTGGGCTCCTTTGTCGGCGGCTTTCCAATCGAGGCGCGATCGGGACAGGTTGCCGTTGCCAGCACGCTCAGCATCGATCCAAGTTCCACCATACTGATGCTGGTGCGCCAGTGCAGCTATGGCGTCTTGTTCTTCCTCATCCTTCAGGTGGCAGCAAACCCCGCCCGCCGCGAACTGGCGCTCAATGTCCTGCTGTTCTCCTGCCTCGGCTATGCCCTCCTCGGCATCGTGGCGCTCAACACCGGCGACTGGATCCTGGGCCTCACCAAGTGGGCCTATGAAGGGTCGGCCACTGGAACCTTCGTCAACCGCAACAGCTTCGCGACCTTCCTCGCCTTCGGCAGCGTCATCGCAGCCTCAAAACTCGCCCGCCATGTCGCCGATCGCCTGGAGCGCCATTATGATGACGGGCCGATCCAGAACAGCAACAGCTCGATCGTTCTTTACAGCCTGGCATTCTTGTTCCTCTTGGCCGTGATTGTCGCCACGCAATCCCGCATGGGATTTGCTGCTGCCTTGTCAGGCTCATTGGTAGCAATCGTTGCTACGGCAGGACGCTCCAGCCGGGCGCTCCCGATCCTTCTCGGCGTTACACTGTTGGGGATCCTGGCAACCATCGTAGCCCTGTCCTTGTTCGGGGAAGCGCTGTTTGTCCGGTTTGGAACGGTGGAACGGTCAGCCTTGGTGCGCACCGAGCTTTATCAGCAAGTGCTTGAGCTGATCGCCATGCGCCCCTTGACCGGCTATGGCGGAGGCTCGTTCGAGTTGGCCTATCCGCTTGTGCATCAGCTCCCCGTCAATCTCGATTTTGTCTGCGACAAGGCCCACAACAGTTATCTAACGCTCTGGAGCGAACTGGGCTTGATCGGCGGCAGCTTTCCCCTGCTCATTATTGCCGTCTTGCTCTGGCGCACGATCAGCGCACCACGCGGCAGCACGGCAGACTGGCGCTTCCGCTGCATGGTCTTCGGTGTGATTACCGTTGCTGCAGTCCATTCCCTTGCTGATTTCAGCCTGGAGATTCAGGCCAACGCCCTCCTTTTTGTTGCCCTTCTTGCGCTCGGCATGCCCATTGCCATTGACAAGGCAAAGTCCTGAACCATGGGGCTATTCGGATCGCTTTTTGGGTCAAGGCAAAGGCCGGTTCAGGCTTTTGAGAACCATCTGAGCGTCCCCTCCTGGCCAGCAGCCATCTATGCGATCGGCGACGTTCATGGATGCCTTGATCAATTGCTGGAACTCGAGCGCCGCATCTCCATGGATCAGCAGGCGCCCGCGGGCGACAAGTTGATCGTGATGCTGGGCGACTATGTCGATCGCGGGCCCGCATCGGCCGCGGTGCTTGACCATCTCCTGCGCCCTGCGCCCAGCGGTTTCGGCCGCGTGCTTCTGGCGGGCAATCATGAAGAGATGATGCTCAACGCGATCACTGGCGCTGGAGACGAGGCCTGGCTGGAATTCGGCGGCCTTGAAACGTTGCGCTCCTATGGAGCGGATGTCGAACTTTTCCGCGCTTGCGCGCCCAGGGTGCGCCAACGGATGCTGCAGAGCATTGTCCCGCAGGAGCATGTCGCCTTTCTCACGAGCCTTGCCGTGCTCCTGCAGGTGGAACAGACGGTATTCGTTCATGCGGGTATTCGCCGCGGCGTTCCGCTTGATCAGCAGGAGCGGAGTGACCTGATGTGGATACGGCGTGATTTTCTTGATGCCGAGCCCGTCGACGACCTTCTCGTCGTTCATGGTCACACACCCGCAGTCGAGCCCGAATTGGTTGCTGGACGGATTGGTATCGACACCGGCGCCTTCGCGACAGGCAAACTGACCGCGGTCCGTCTAACGCCCGGACAAGCACCCGTTTTCTTTACGACTGGCGTGTAAACAGCAAGATGCCCATGCGTTCAGCAGGTCTATCCAATGAGTTCTGCTGTGTTTAGACAGTGCCAGTGAGTTTTTCAGGAAAATCAATATGGATGAGACAATAGAGCTCCAGACTATCTTTGGTCTATTGCAGCGCCAGTTCCGCTTGATAGCAGTAACGGTATTGCTGGTGGTTGCAGCGGCAGCTTTGATTGCCTTTTCCCTGACACCGATCTACTCGTCTTCCGCGCTGATCCTGGTCGACCCTGCGCCCAAGGATCTGCTCGATCCCGAGACGCAGGGCTTTTCGACGGGCAGCGACAGCGCCAAGGTCGATAGCGAAGTCGAAATACTGCGCTCCAACAATGTCCTGCTGCGCGTGGTGCAGTCCAAGGGACTGGTCAAGGAACTGGCAGACAATTGGACACCTTCCCTGCGGGAGCGCATCTTCGCGACCCTTCGCCTCGGTGATCTCGCGCCACCCACACCAGAAGAAGCGGTGACCCAGGCGCTGCAAGGCCTGCGACAGAACCTCACTGTGCAGCGTGTCGGCCTCACTTATGTCATTTCCGTTCAGGTGCGCTCGCCTGACCCACAGCGGGCCTCCGAATTGGCGAATGCCGTGGCCGAAGCCTATGTTTCGGAACAGTTGCAGTCCAAGGTCAGCAACGTTCTTGCCTCGCGTGACATCATGCAGGGCCGTATTGGCGACGCGCGCCAGAACATCGTTGATTCCGAAGGCGCGTTCGACAGCTACATCAATGACAACATCTCGCGCATCGTTGCGGAGACCGGCCGCACGGAACTGGCGACGCTTCAGCAGCAGATTGGTGAACTGACCCAGGCGCGCCAGCAATCAGCGGCCCTTGCCGAAACGCTGCAATCCAGTGTCGCCAATAACGACATCGATGCCATTGTGCAGAGCTTGCAGGACGATGCCGTTCGCGAGCTCGAGCAGCGCCGGAACGAGTTGACCGGCCAGATCGCTACTGCCGATCCAGCCATTGCGATCGACCTCCAAACGGAACTGCAAGGCATTGACGAGCAGTTGCGGACAGCTGCCGTAACTGAGATCAACCAGTTGCAGACCCAGGTGGCCCAGACGCAGGAACAGGAGGAGCAGACAAGGCAGCGACTGAGAAGCTCCGCCGTCTCGAGCGGCTTGCCAGCGGAAATCCTGACGGAGTTGTTCGATCTGCAGCAGGGCGCCGAATTGGCCCGGCAGCAATATCAGCGATTGCTTGGGCTGGAGCAGGATCTTGCGACGCGCGCGAGCCTGCAGGTAGCTGACAGCCGCATCGTCTCCCCTGCCCTGGTTGATGAGCGCGCCGTGTTCCCGAACCGTCCGCTTATCCTCACCCTCGCGGGCATTGCCGCCATTGGCTTGGGTGTCCTTCTGGCCTTTGCCTACGAAAATCTCATTGGCGGCTTTACCCGCGAAGATCAGACCGAGGCCGTGCTCAAGGCCAAGGTTCCTGCTGCGATTCCGCGCCAGAAGGGCAGCTCGGCCGAGATCTCGGCCATGATGGTCAACTCACCCCTCTCCGTTTTTGCCGAGTCCATTCGTCGCTTGCGTGCCGCTATCGATCAGGGCAAGTCCAACACGCCCGGCGGGAGTGAGCGGTGCAGCCAAGTAATCATGGTCAGTTCCACTGCTCCCAATGAAGGCAAGACGACAGTTGCGCTGTCCCTCGCCCGTTCCTACGCCACCTCCGGGCGCAAGGTTCTCCTGATTGACGCCGATCTGCGCAAGCCAAGCATTCACCGTCATGTGGGCATTGAATCGTCTGTTGGGCTGCTCGAGTTTCTCAACAGCGACCCCGAGAACGCGCCAGAAATCCAATCCATCATCACGACGGATACACTGACGAAGGCCATTCTGCTGCTGGGCTCTGGTCGAAGTGGCGTGCCGACCGATCATCTCGTGACTCTGCCCGCCTTTGAACGGCTGCTCAAATCTGCACGCCAGGCCTTTGAGGTTGTCGTGGTCGATACGCCGCCGGTTGGCCCGGTCGTTGACGCGCTTTACGTGGCGCCGCTAACCGATGCCATCGTTTTTGTGACCAAGTGGGCGAGCACCTCGCAAATGGACGCAAAGGCAGCCCTCAACAGCCTGAAAGAGGCGGCACCTGACGTGGCTGTCTTCGTCGCGCTCAACCAACAGATTGAGTCCCGCATTGCCTATCAGCGCAAATATGGTGGTTACTACGTCGAGGCGTAGCAGCGTTCAGCAGATCAACAATAAGAAGGCGGCTGTCCACGCGACGGCCGCCTTGTTGTCTCTGCGTGGGGACGTCATCGACGTTGATGACCATTGACTTAGGTATGTGCCGGACCGAATTGCCGCGCTGTTTGCACAAGGCCACGGCCGAGATGCCACACGGTGAACCATGCCTGGCGTTGACGATCGGGGCAAAAGTTTTAAGCAGTGCCAATAGCCTGCTCCAAGCAAAGATGGCAGGTTACTGCCGACTAACCATCCGGCGCAGAGCGGATTGAGCTAGGTCACAAGTCCTCAGCCGAGGCGATGGCCAGATGTTGCGCCGATAGGCCACAGGCCCTGTGACAACCATTCCCTATTCAACACCGCGGGTTAGCAACAACGTCCCGCAAGTGCACCGGATTCTAGCTTTGCCAAAGCGTTCAGGCGAGATAGCAGATGTTCGGCCAACAACGGCTGAGTACTATTCAGTCCAAAAAAGTAAAGGCGGCCCTCAACAGCTTGAAAGAAGCGGCACCTGACGTAGCCATCTCCGTGGCGCTCACTCAGCAGATCGGGTCCCGCATTGCCGATCAGCGCAAATATGACGGTTACTGCGTCGATGCGTAGCGGCCTTCACGGGATCGACAATGGAAAGGCGTTATCGACCATGACCAGTATGTGCCCAACCAAGTTGACTGGCTATTTGCATTAGGCCACGGCTGAGATGCCACACGTGGGAGCTTGCCTGGCGTTCATGATCGAGGCTGAAGTCATGGACAGTGCCGAGAGCTTGCTCCTAGCAAAGACGGCAAGTTGCTGTCGACTAACTATCCGGCGAAGAACGGCTCGGACTGGTCACAAGTCATCAGCCGAGGCAATAGCCAGACGCTGCGCTAATAGGGCCGAGGCCCAGTGACAACAAACCAAGTGTAGCAACAGCGTCCCACGGGTGCAGCGGATTTAGCGTTGCCAAAACATTCAGGCGAGGAAACAGATATTCGGCGAATAACAGCTGAGCATTGACTAGCCCAAAAAGTAAAGGCCTGAACAGCAACCCTGTTCAGGCCTATAACCTGTATCTATCTGTCTAGAACGGAAGACTGCACGGTGCCTGTCCGCTGACTTACTGTCCAGCGGCCGTCACACCTAGCTTAAGTTCGGCACGAATTAAAACTAGTGTCCCGAACCGCCGGCGAGTTCGCGCTTGACGGTCAGCCAGACGATCTTCAGGTCAAGCCAGAAGCTGAAGCGTTCAATGTAGTCGAGATCATAGTCGACGCGCTGGCGTGCCAGATCTGCGTTCGTTGTGGGGCCACGAAGGCCATTGGCCTGCGCCCAACCGGTCAGACCAGGCGCCACCGTCAGCCGGAGATCATAATATGGAACCAGCGTGCGATAGTCACGTCCGCCCGCCAGCATGCCCCGTACGTGCGGCCGCGGTCCGACGAGAGACATGTCGCCCCGCAGCACATTGAACAACTGCGGCAGCTCGTCGATGCTCGTGCGGCGGAGAAAAGCGCCAACCTTTGTGATGCGGCTATCACCAACAACCGTTTGCTGGACCCCGGTGATATCGCAATCATCCTGCCGCATTGAGCGGAACTTGAACGCGCGGAAAAGGCTCCCGCCTTTGCCCTCGCGCTGCTGCACGAACAGAACCGGTCCTTGGCTCTCCAACCGGATCGCCAGCGCCACCAGAACAAACAGCGGCATCAGGGCGATAATCGCCATGCCCGAAATAAGAAGGTCGAACAACCGCTTGGCACTCGCCTGCCAGCCAAACAGATTGGCTGATGGTTTTAGATCGCGATAGGTCGCCGAGTGACCCGGTTCCGGCGCATTGCCCAGCATGGTCACGTCAGAGCGCTCAATCAGATCATTCTGATTAGCTGCCAGGCGAGTCATGGAAAATGCGAAATCGATTGTTGAAGCGCCAGACTGGTTTTCGCTTTGCAAGCCTAGACTACTCACAGCAGCTTCCTCGTGAATATTACTAACACAAACTTAATTTGTGGAGACAATATCATCCGCATTGCATCTGCAAAGCCCGAAAATCGCAAGTAAGCCAAGTAGTTAATGCGGGGCTCAGCAGGAAAGTTACTTGCAGAGGCTTGCCAGAGCGGCCAACAGCGCAAGTACAGTTCACAAAAAAGCCGGCACACTTACTCTGAAGCGCGCCAGCTTGTCGTTAGATTGGTATCCGCTCGTATCAGGTGGGGCTAACGAGAACCGGGTTAGCCGAACCGTCGCCGTCGCCGGGCGTCCCAGCAGGAGCACCGCCAGCAGCAGGAGCTGGAGCAGCGCCGGTAGCTGCCGTATCGGGGAACAGTTCTTCGAATGCCTCGTCAGCGGCAGGACCGCAATCAGCGGCACGTGCGGCGTCGCGGAGAGCCTGGAAGCGAGCCTGTGCTTCATCGTTCGAGATGGCGCCGCTTGCAACCAGCTGAGCCATCAGCTCAGAATAGGCAGCCAGGGTCGACCGGAATTCTGCTTCGCTCACCGCACATGAAGCGACAACCTGCCCTTCAAGAGCAGTTGCGTCGGCCAGCGTTCCACCAGCTTGTGCATAGGCGCTAGGGACAACAGCGCCACTCAAAGTGGAAGCGCCCATCAACCCTGCAGAGACAACCGTCAACAGCACTTTACGCACAATAAACCCTCAAAAAATTACCGCACGGTGTTCTTATGCGGTCAGGAGAAAGACGTCAATCGCGGAGTTACAATTCATTTACCCAAAGGCACGCCACGCCGATTCTTGGTTAATCCACCTTCCTAAGCAACTCAGGTATTGCTGGGCTTCGCGCCTGTAGAGCGAAAACAAGTTTACATGGACGCCATCCAGTAGCTGCATCGCTCTACTTGCCTCTACCGTCTGCTTGCGCCCTCTCTTTTGCTTCGACTCACCTCCAAGCGGCGCGTTTCTTGGCAGTGGCAACAAACAAAAAGGCCGGCGCAAAGGCCGGCCTCTAAGTTCATTGTGGAGCTCTTAGTGCTTCTTGAGCTGGCCCCAGATGCCGCTCACCGTCAGTGCCGCAAGAGCCATCTTGAGGATGTCCCACAGGACGAAGGGCTGTACCGCCTTGCTGAAGGCGGAAGCGAACACGTTGGTCTGGTCGAGCCACTGGGCCTGCCCGGCCAGAAGGAGCAGCCAGGCAAAGCCAAGCACAAACAGCACCGCGTCACCGGCGATCATGGCCGCCAAAAGAGCGGCGGGCTTGCCGGAGGCACCCTTGTCAGCGGCGTAGCCAACAATGGCCGCCATGGCGAGGAAGCCAATGAGGAAGCCGCCGGTCGGCCCCACGAGGTAAGCCATGCCGCCGCCCGTTGCGAACACCGGGAGGCCGAGTGCTCCCTCGAGCAGGTAAAGGGCAACAGTGGCAACACCGATCCGCATACCAAATGCTGCTGCGAGTGCAGCAACGGCAAAGCCCTGCAAGGTCACAGGCACCGGCCAGACCGGCACATTGATCTTGGCGCAGACGGTGATGAGCAGCGTGCCCAGCACGATTGTTGCGAAATTGGAAGCCAGCTTGGCGACATCACCCTTAGGCTGATAGAGACCCAGGAGTGTGTTGGGCGTGGTCAAAGTCACCGCCATTTCATACCTTTCGTACTTAGGGCAAACCGGCATCCCCGCACGGGACACGCAAGCGTTTGCGTCGACACTTTCTTAATCCGCCCCTTATTGGAGTGCAATGGTCGCGCCCCTGGTCTTCGAAAAGCAGTTCGATCCGCAAACCGGACAACTGGTCAGCCTCCAAAAGGGCCTGGCCCGCGTCACTGCCCCCAATGCGAGCGCCTATACCTTTACCGGCACCAATACCTTCCTCCTGGGCGAGGAGCGGCTCGCCATTGTTGATCCGGGACCAGACGAGGAACCGCACCTCCAGGCGCTCATGCGCGCCATCGGCGGCCGTCCCGTCGATGCGATTCTGCTGACCCACACCCACCGAGATCACAGCGCGCTGGCCAAGCGCCTGGCCCGGCAAATCGGCGCCCCGCTCTGGTTTGGCGGCGCGCACCGGCTGTCCCGTCCGCTGCGCCGCTTCGAGCGCAACCCGCTTCGGGGTTCCGGCGACTGGTCGCTGCAGCCCGACCGCACGCTCCACGATGGCGAGGTGATCCAAGCCGGCGATGCGAGCCTTACCGTCCACACCACGCCCGGCCATTGCGCCAATCACCTGGCCTTCGGCCTGGGCGATACCCTGCTCAGCGGCGACCATGTCATGGGGTGGAACTCGACGCTGGTGGCCGTTCCCGATGGGTCCATGGCCGACTACCTCTGGTCCCTCGACAAGGTCATCGCCCTGCCCTACCGGCGCTATCTGCCGGCCCATGGCGGCCCCATCGCTGATGGCCCTGCCTTTGCAGCGACGCTGAAGGCCCATCGGCAGATGCGCAATGATCAGGTGATCGCAGCCGTCGAAGGCGGCGCCCGCACAATCGACGCCATCGTCGCTCAGATCTACCCCCAGCAACCCTGGCCCGTCCGCCGCGCAGCGCGAATGACGATCACGGCCCATGTGGAATACCTTGCCGACCATGGACTGCTCGCGGTTTCCCGTACCCTGCTCGGCCTGCGCGTCAAGCCTCACCCTGGTGGCGGCTGAACGTCTCCCTCCGGCTCGGGCTCGGTTGGCGTCGGCAGGTTGATATCCGGATTTTCCACCAGAAGCGTCGTGATCGCATCATCGAGCGCCGTGAGGAAACTTTCGAGGCGCTGGCCATTGCTGCCAAAATCATGGGGAGCGTTGAGGGACACTGAGCGCATGTCGACCGTAGAGCTGACATCGTCCCCGGTCACGCGCAACACCGCCTCTTCCCGCCACCCTGGCAGGGTAATGATCTGCGCATTGATCTGACCTGGTGCATCAGGCGAAACGGCGCGCTCGGCGCGGATGTCCCACCCATTGTCCTGCACTTGCTGGCGCACCAGCTCGAAGGTCTGCGTCTGGTTCAGCGGATAGGAGCGGGTCACCGTATTGGGGAAGATCTCGTCCTGCTGAGCCGGCGACAGCATCTTGGGCGGCGGCATGGCGGCCGTTCCGGGCTCAAAGACCAGCGGCAAGAGGCTGCGGTCCGTCGTGGCGATGTCGGTCACGGGCGGAAAACGCGCGGCCAGCATGCCGTAATAGGCGAATGGCAGGAGGCACAAGAGTCCCAGCGCCAGGCCCAGCAATGCCTTGTTCCATCCTTGATCGCCCGTCCGCCACAGCCGAACCAGAGCAAACAGGGAAGCAAGAACCGCAATGAGGGCTACGGCCCCCGCGAGCGCCGCCGCTGCCAAAAACAGATCTCCGCTGATCAAGCGGAATCGATGAAGGAGGACCGAGATCACCACGAGCGGCACGGCTACGCTGCCAAGACGACGCGCCCAAATGGCTGATTTCGAAGTACGGATCAGAATACGCACGGAAAATCACCATGTGTTAGCGCAGGACGCGGCGCCAGGGTTCAACGAAAAGCTCTCAGCCAAACAAATGCTCATGGTGATTTCACTTTTGGCAGCAAAGGAGGATCGCCGCACATGCTGCGAATAGCCGCCCATTCGGCTGGGGTAAACGGGGGTTCAAGGCCGCTCGGGCGTTGCGCTGCCAGGATCTCCAGCGCAGCCTTGCGATCCTCGGTCAGTGGATGGGTGCTGAACAAGGCCAGGGCGCGCGCAAATTCATCGTCTTCGCCAACGCGAGCAATGAGATCGGCAAGACCCGCAGGGTTGAAGTCCAGCCTTTGCGCCACGCCGGCCGCGAACACGTCTGCCTGTCTTTCCGAAAGGCGTGAAAAGCGCGCGTCGATCAGGGTGGAGCCCAAGCCGGCGGCCACCGACAGGCCGGTCATGTCGCCGAGGATGAAGCCGATCAAGGCGCCCGTGCCGGCCGTAGACAGTAGTTGCTCCAGTCCGTGCCGGTGAACCACATGGCCGATTTCATGCGCCAGAACCCCGGCAAACTCATCCTGGCTGGTGGCACGATCAAGCAGGGCCGAAAAGAAGTAAACCTTGCCGCCCGGTAGTGCGAAGGCGTTGGGGATGTCAGAGCGCACAACCTTGATGTCGAGCGTGAAAGGCGATCCCGAGCCGCGCAGCACTTCGGCGCCGAAGCGTTGCAGTGCGCGGTTGGCGAGGCTTCGGGGGTTGGGATCACAGACAGGGAGAGCACCATCCTGAGCCAGACTTGTTTCCATCTGTGCTGCAACGGTTTCGCCCAGGGATTGCTCCCAAGCTGGCGGCACAAGGCCGGCAATGCGGCCCGCCAGCACAGGAACCCCATAAAGATAGGCGACGACAACGGAAGCCAGGGCTATCGTGGCGGTCACGGCAATGCGCACCTGCCGCCGCGTTTCCTCCAATGCCTTGTGGTGCAAGACAGGCAAGGTCGCCCTGATGCGGGCAATATCGTTCTTGCCTTCAACAACGACACGGGCGCCGGTCGGCTGTCCGGCCGCTCCGAGCCGCAGCATGTCCTTGCGGGCATGAACGGTGTAAAGATCAGCAGAGGACCAGCGTGCTATTTCCGCGCCGGAGGCCGGATCGCGGATGATCAGCGCACCCGCGTCACCGCGGCGCTCATAGTCGAGCTCGACAGCACGGACTGCAGCAGTCAGCCCATCATGGAAGCGGGCAGCGATACCCATCAATAGGCTCCCACATTAAGCGCATCAGCCAGCCCTTCACCGACCAGCGCCTTGTCTTCGCCGCGCGCTCGAACCTCTCCGAGACTGTCGAGCCCAGAAACAATAGTGCCTTGCGCCATGAGCTTCCAAAAACCGAGCCCGATAAACATGTCTTTCATGGCCATGAACGCGCCAAAGATCAGCAGATAGCCCATGACGACCGCTAGGACCGCTGCCAGGCTGCTGCGCAGATGACCCAGAAAAACCTGCATGTCGAAGCTGCCATTGGCAAAGGCATCGCCCGCAACAATTCCCAGAACGATCGAACCGCCCACCAGAAGCAGCAGATAGGCGCCCAGGAGGGCCAGGCCGAACAGCAGGTAGTTTGCAATGAGACTGCGGCCCCGCAAACGGACAGACAACTGGGCGGAGCCAAGGCGAACGGCCGAGAACATGCGGGACATTTCGCGCGCGCGATAAACGAGCACCGCCATCCCGCACAAGCCGGCCGCAATGGCGATAGGCACAAGGCCCCCTGGATTGAAGGGCGTGCTTTCGGTCGGGAAGGCGCCCATCCCTGCCCCGCTCAGCAGTCCAACGGCGCCAACGACCACCACGAAGATGTAGCTGAGATAGTAAGGCCAGGCGATCTGTTTCCAGGAGCCAAGAAAGCTGAATTGGCGGTCGCCATACCAGCTATTCTGGTAGCGATAGCGCCAGAGATTGGCTGCCATGAACGGATAAACCAATCCCCCTGTCGGGATCATCAGCACGGACCAGCCAAAGCGGCGCCAGGCGTAGCCCCAGGCGCTGCCGGCCTGATCGAAGCGAATGCCGCGCCAAAGCGTGCGCGACAGGCGAAAGTCACGCGCCCGGTAGATGGCATAGCCTGCCAGAAACCAGACTAGGATGGCGACCCCGCCATAGCCGATAATGGCCGCATCCGATGCCAGGGTGGACAGATAGAAAAACAAGCCATAGAGCGGCACGAACACCGCCAGTGCCATGAGAAACCCGAGCAGCAGCTGACTGGCGCTCCCGGTATATTCCAGGGCATCGCCGCCGATATGTGTATGGGACCAGTAAAAACGTCGCTTCCAGCTGGTGAGCCAAAAGCGATAAAGGCCGATGGTCGGGATCAGCAGGCAGTAGCTGCGGAGCAAAATGCCGGCGAGTTCCCGGCGCGTGCCCGAAAAGGTCACCCTTTCGCCCTCCTGCCCCTCATGCATGCGACAGCCTCCGGCCCATGCTCATCCCGATCAGGGGTAAAGGCGCGAACTGGTCCAGCCACTGCCGGCGCGGGTAAACCTCACCCGGTCATGCAAGCGGAACTCTCCGTCCTTCCAGAATTCGATTGTGGTGGGGATGATCCGGAAACCCGACCAGTGCGGTGGCCGGGGCGCGTCGCCCGTGCCGATCTGGGCGGCAAGGGTGGCGACCTCGTCCATCATGACGGCGCGGCTCGCGACAGGCCGCGACTGCTTGGAGGAGGCCGAGGCGATCCGGCTGTTCTTGTGCCGGGTGGCAAAGTAAGCGTCCGCTTCCTCTGGCGTCACCTGCACCACCGGGCCGCGCATCCGCACCTGACGGCGCAGAGACTTCCAATGCATCACCATGGCAGCCTTGGGGTTGGCCTGCAGCTGCAAGCCCTTGGCGCTCTCGAAATTGGTGAAAAAGCAGAACCCCCGCTCGTCACGCGCGTTGAGAAGAACCATGCGCACGTCAGGCAAGCCTTCATCATCCACCGTCGCCAGCGCCATGGCATGGGGATCGTTGGGCTCGGCTTCCTTGGCGAGTGCAAACCACTCCTCGAACACCGCGAAGGGGTCGAGATCCGCCCGATCGCCGTCATCGAACAAGCGTTCGGTTAGGGTTTGCAACATTTTGCGGTTTCCCTTCGTCGTACGAAACTGGACATTGCCCAGGGGGGTAGCCATATAGGGCACGAAGATCGGGCGAAGCAACGCCCTCACTATTGAATGGACAACATGCGCGATCCCTATTCCGTGCTTGGGGTGCCAAGATCGGCAAGTGAAACGGAAATCAAGTCCGCTTATCGCAAGCTGGCCAAGAAGTATCACCCCGACCAAAATCCAGATGATCCAACAGCGCACGGCAAGTTTGCCGAGGCGACAAATGCTTATGACCTGCTCAACGACGCAGCCAAGCGTGCCCAGTTCGATCGTGGTGAGATCGATGCTGATGGCAATCCGAAGTTTGCCGGCTTCAACCCCGGCGGCTTCGGCGGGGCAACGCGCGGCGGGCGTACAGCGCAGGGCGGTTTTTCGGCCGAAGACATCCTCAAGGAGTTCATGAGCGGCTTTGGCGGCCAGCAGCGTGGCGGAACGAGCCGCGGCACTGGCGGCGGCGCCCAATGGGACCCCTTCAACGGCACCACGGCCGGAGGCTCTGGCGGGGCCCGGCTCAAGGGCGAGGACATCGTTGTCAATGCCACGGTCTCGCTTGAGGACGCCCATAAGGGCGGCTCCATTCCGGTGCGCATGCCCTCGGGCAAGGTGCTGTCCGTCAAGCTGCCGGACAAGCTCGAAGAGGGACAACAAGTTCGCCTCAAGGGGCAAGGCTCACCGGGTTACGGCGAACCCGGCGATGCCTTGGTGACGATCCGGTTCGAGAAATCCAAGCAGTTCCGCCGCGACGGCGGTGATCTGCGCACCGATGTTCCTATCACGCTCTATGAAGCCGTGCTGGGGGCCAAGGTGCGCGTGCCGACGCTTGATGGCTCTGTGGAATTGAACCTGCCGCCGGGCATCGACACGGGCAAGGCGCTGCGGCTCAAGGGCAAGGGCCTTTACGGCGATGGGGACCTCTACGTGAACCTCAAGGTGATTCTGCCACCGGGCGGAGATCCCGACCTCGAGGCGCTAGCCCGCTTCATGCGCGACCAGAAGCCCTACAAGGTTCGCGAAACCTGATCGCTTGGAGAGGGCCGCGGTGCCGCGGCCCGTTGCAGGCGGTCGTTGATGGCTTCACCCAGTCCTTGGTCGGGAATCGGCGTTACAGCAATGGTCGCGACCTGCTCCGCATCGAGTTGATGCAGCATGGAAAAAAGGTTCCGTGCTGCCTCGCGCAGATCGCCGTCGGGGGACAGGTTTCGTGTTGGACCGGCGAAGTCACCGGCATCTCCGAAGGCCAGATAGGCCTCGCCCGGACGCGGCTCGGCGTTGAGGCGCATGAGTGCATTAGGCGCATAATGGCTGGCCAGCATGCCGGGCGCAGCGATCTCTGCCTTGCCCTTTATCAGTTCGACCGACTGCCCCATCGCCTGCGCAATATCCTCCCGCGCAATGGCGCCAGCTCGTAGTTGCACCAGCCGGTCACCGTCCACGCGAATAATGGTTGATTCCACACCCGCCTGGCACGGTCCCCCGTCCAGCACCGGCACCTTGCCGCCAAAGCCCCGCCAAACCTGTTCGGCCGTCGTGGGCGACAACTTGCCTGAAGGGTTAGCCGATGGCCCGGCTAGGGGACGGCCGACAGCCCGAAGCAGTTCGAGCGCAAGAGGATGGTTGGGAACGCGTAGACCCACAGTGTCCAGCCCTGCCGTCGCCACATCAGCGAGACCATTGTCGGGACGTGCCGGCAAGACAATCGTCAAGGACCCCGGCCAGAGCCTCGCCAACTGAAGCGCGCGAGGCGAAAACACGGCCAGCCGTTCGGCCATGGCGAGATCGGCACAATGCATGATGAGCGGATTGAACCGCGGCCGTCCCTTGGTCTCGTAGATGGAAAGAACAGCATCGGGATTGGTCGCGTCGCCGCCCAATCCATAAACCGTTTCGGTGGGAAATGCACAAACGCGTCCGGCGAGCAGCAACTCGGCGGCCTGGCTCACCGTTAAGGCGTTCATGTGCTGTTGTTTTTCATTCATCAACATGGCGCTTGTTTGACAATGGTGCGGCAGCGCGTCAAGACGAAGTGACGAATCATCTGGAGCGACACCCGGCGTGACCACCCTGCTCGTCAGCCAACCGAACTTCGCAGACCACCAAACCCCGCTGGGTCACCCCGAGCGCGCCGACCGTATCCGCGCTGTTGAAGAAGCACTTTCGCGGCCCCGCTTCGACCGCCTCAAGCGCCGCGAAGCGCCAACGGGCGACCTGATGCTCGCCGAATTAGTGCACGATAGCAAATACTTAGATCATCTTCGCCGTGCCCGGCCAGCCGAAGGCATAGGCCAGATCGACGCCGACACCTTTGTTTCGGCAAGCTCCCTTTCCACCATCGCCACCGCGCTAGGCGGTGCATTGGCCGCACTCGACGCGGTCCTGCTTGGTGAAGTCGACAACGCCTTCTGCGCCATCCGCCCGCCCGGCCACCACGCCGAAATCGCCACACCCATGGGCTTTTGCCTCATCAACACCGTCGCCATCATCGCCCGCGAAGCGCAGCGAAAATACGGCGCAGAGCGGATCGCCATCATCGATTTCGATGTCCACCACGGCAATGGCACGCAGGACATTTTCAAAGCAGACCCTAGCGTTTTCTATGCTTCCAGCCATCAGATGCCGCTTTATCCCGGCACGGGAAAGGCCGACGAAACCGGCGTCGGCAATATAAGCAACGTGCCGCTCGATCCCGAAACGGATGGGCAAACAATGCGGGAAGCCTATGCCAGCCGCATCTTACCGGCGCTCGTCGATTTTTCTCCCGATCTCCTGCTGATCTCGGCGGGCTTTGACGCCCATGAGCGGGATCCGCTGGCACAGCTCAACTGGCAGTCCAGCGATTATAGCTGGCTCACGGGCAAGTTGATGGACATCGCTGATCGCTATTGTGGCAACCGCATTGTGTCGCTTCTTGAAGGTGGATATGACCTGCAGGGACTGGCCGGCGGGGTTTCCAACCACGTGGCCATGCTGATGGATGGCGCAGTGGGGCGCCTCGACGACTAGGACAGTGCCATGGCTGACAACGATGATATCAAGACCCTCAGCTTTGAGGCGGCTCTCGCCCAGCTTGAGGAAATCGTCGGCAAGCTGGAGTCGGGCCGCGCTCCTCTGGCTGAGTCCATTGCCATCTACGAGAGAGGCGAGGCGCTGAAGGCGCATTGCGAGATGCTGTTGCGGACAGCAGAGGCGCGCATCGAAAAAATTACGCTTAGCCGCGATGGCCGGGCGACTGGCACCGAGCCTCTGGACGCCTGAGCCCATGTCCTCCAAAGCACTGCGTAACTTCCGCATCGTCCTTTGGGCGTTGGTGGCTGTTGTGGCCATCGGCGCGACGGCGCTGTTTGTATTCCGCCCGCCCGCACGGCCGCTTGGGCTTAGCGGACAAGAATTCGCGCTCAATTCAACCAAAGGCGGTGCGTTCACGGAAGAAGACCTGCGCGGCACGCCGAGCCTTGTGTTCTTCGGGTTCACCTACTGCCCAGACGTGTGCCCCACGACCTTGGCCGAAACGACGGCCTGGCGCACCGAACTGGGGCTGACCGAAGAGGACTTGCGGATCATCTTCGTTTCGGTCGATCCGGAACGCGATACGCTTGAAATGGTCAAGAATTATGTCGAGGGCTTTGATCCTACAATCATTGGCCTCGTCGGCAGCAGCCTTGAGCAGACCGAGAATGCCAAGAAAGCGTTTGGCGTGTTTTCCGAGAAGGTGGGCGAACCGGGCGACCCAAATTATCTGGTCAACCATACTGCCCTTACTTTCCTTGTCGATAAGGATGGAGCGTTCGAAGGCACTGTGGCGTATGGCGAGGACCAGGCGACTGCCCTCGAAAAGGTCAGGCGGCTGGTTGAAGGATGAGCGAGCGGATCAGGCTTGACCTGGCTCTGGAGCAGCGTGGCCTCGTGCCCAGCCGCGCGCGGGCGCGTGACGCAATCCTACGCGGTACAGTCACGATCAACGGTGTTCAGGCGTACAAGCAGAACCAGATGGTCAGCCGTGATGACAAGCTGGCGCTGAGTGATCCCGCGGCCAATTACGTATCTCGGGCCGCGCTGAAGCTCGTGGCCGGGCTGGATGCAAGCGCCATTTCGGTCGAAGGCAAGGTTTGCCTCGACGTTGGCGCGTCGGCGGGCGGCTTCACGCAAGTGCTGATGGAGCGAGGCGCCCGGCTAATTTATGCCGTGGACGTTGGGCACGACCAGTTTCATGAGCGGCTGAGAGGCAGCGATCGGATCGTCAGCATGGAAGGGGTCAACGCCCGCGACCTAACAGCCGAGATGATCCCCGAGGCAATAGACCTCCTTGTCTCGGATATCAGCTTTGTGTCGGTGATCAAGGTGTTGGAGGCGCCCCTCGCGCTTTGCACGCCAACGGCTGATGCTGTGGTCCTGTTCAAGCCGCAGTTCGAGGTCGGGCGGCAAAATGTCGGCAAGGGCGGGATCGTCAACAGCGAAACGGCGATTGCGACCGCATTGAACGATGTGATTGCGTTCATGGCGGCGCAAGGCTTTGAGCACAGAAAGTCGGTGCTATCCCCCATTGCTGGGGGTGATGGGAATGTGGAAACGGTGCTGGTGTTTAAGCGGGTCTAGTTGCGCGCGAACCCAACGGCGCCTTCGCGCCCCGTCTGGCCACGATGGCGCAGGGCGTGATCTGCCAATACCAGCGCCATCATGGCTTCACCGACAGGCACCGCACGGATGCCGACGCAAGGGTCATGACGACCTTTGGTGATGATGTCAGCGTCCTGATTGGCTGTTGTCACAGTCTGGCGTGGCGTGATGATGGAGGACGTTGGCTTCACCGCGAAGCGGCACACAATGGGATCGCCGTTCGAAATGCCGCCGAGGATGCCGCCCGCATTGTTGGAGAGGAAGTAGGGCTTGCCCTCCCCTGCACGCATCTGGTCGGCGTTTTCGACGCCGGTGAGGCTGGCGGCTTCAAAGCCGGCGCCAATCTCGACGGCTTTCACCGCATTGATGCTCATCATGGCCGAAGCAAGGTCGGCGCTGAGCTTGCCATAGATCGGAGCGCCCCACCCGGCCGGTACGTTTTCGGCCACGACCTCGATCACCGCGCCGACGGAATTGCCCTCCTTGCGGATGCCGTCGAGGTAGTCGGCCCAAAGGGAGACCGCCTTGACATCAGCGCAGAAGAAGGGGTTCTGGTCGACTTCGGCCCAGTCAAAATTGCCGTAATCGATCTTGTGCGGGCCGACTTGTACGAGGCTGGCGCGGATGGAAATGCCTGATAGAACCTGCCGCGCAATGGCGCCTGCGGCAACGCGGGCTGCGGTTTCGCGGGCAGATGTACGACCGCCGCCGCGGTAGTCACGCAGGCCATATTTCTGGTCGTAGGTGTAGTCGGCATGGCCCGGACGGTACTTGTCCCGGATGTCGGCATAGTCCTTGGAGCGCTGGTCGGTGTTTTCAATCAGGAGCGAGATGGGCGTCCCCGTCGTTCGCGGACCATCGGTGCGCTCGTCCTCGAACACGCCGGACAGGATCTTCACCTCGTCGGCCTCGCGGCGCTGCGTGGTGTACTTGGACCGGCCGGGCTTGCGGCGGTCCAGGTCGCGCTGGATCATATCAGGCGTGAGGACGAGACCTGGAGGGCAGCCGTCGACCACAACACCCAAGGCCGGGCCATGGCTTTCACCCCAGGTGGTGAAGCGGAAAAGATGCCCGAAGGTATTGAACGACATGGTGCGGCCCCGTTGTTAGCCGCTTTCTAGGCACGCTACGGGCAGAGGTCAATCACGGGGAGGCGCGGAGCAGTTCCATGTAGCCGGGCTTGAAGTGCATGATAGTATCCTGCGGCGGCGCCCAGTTGATGACCTCAATGATCGGTGCCCGCTCGATCAGCACCCGTAAGGTGCGGGCGATTCCGCCATGGGCGACAACGACCGACGGGCCCTGAAGAACACTGGAGAACTCGGCAAGCCGCGCTTCCACATCGCGGTAGTTCTCGCCGTTTTCGGGTCGAAATTCCCAGTAGGTTTCGGTCCGCTGGCCTGGCGCTACGGCCATGGTCGCCGGCAGTTCCTCAAACAATTCGCCTTCAAGGATGCCGAAGGAAATCTCCATGAGGCGAACGTCGTACTTCACCTCGGGCAACGGGGTGTCAAACCCGGCGCGGACCCGCTCCATGGTTTCACGCGTACGCCCAAGTGGAGAGGCGTGCCATTCAAACGCGTTTGGGTCGAGCCCACGTGCTTTGAACAGGGCTGCCAGGGTGCGTCCGTTCTGGTCGGCCTGGCCGCGACCTTTCTCGTTGAGGGGAATATCGCGGCGACCCTGATAGCGGCGTTCCGCGTTCCACGGCGTTTCGCCATGCCGGATGAAATAGATTTCCGGCCAAACTTTACTCGTCATTGCATCTACTCGCAGGGAGGCTCTGGGCCATCATGCAGGCCCGCAGGCTCAACCTAATGGATTCGCCGTGCCATGCCAGCCGTCAGGTGCTAATTGAGACAAGAGAGCTTGTCCGACGGACCATTCACAGCCATGTAGGAGGGCTTGTCTCCTTCCGGGTTCTTTCATGCCTTTGCCTGCCCAACAGATCGCCGCCGAACTCGTCGCCTTGCTCGGCGCTAATGCCGTGATCGGCGAACCTGAACGCATGGGCAATTACCTCAAGGAGCCTCGCAGGCGCTTTCACACCCAGGCTGTTGCTGTCGCCATGCCGGGGACAGTGGAAGAAGTGCAGGCCGTTCTTCGCTGGGCCAACCAGAACGGGGTCGGTGTCATTGCACAGGGTGGCAATACCGGACTGGTTGGTGCGCAGGTGCCGCTGCGCGGTGACGAGGTGATCGTGAGCCTCGCCAAGCTCGACAAGATCAGAAGCGTCGATCCTGCCGCGGGAACCATGACGGTTGAGGCCGGTGTGATCCTCGAGAACGCCCACAAAGCCGCGGAGGCACAGGAAACGATTTTCCCGCTGTGGTTGGCCTCGCAGGGATCCGCTCGCATTGGCGGGTTGCTTTCCTCTAACGCGGGCGGCGTCAACGTTCTTGCCTATGGCAATGCGCGTGAACTGACCATGGGTGTGGAAGCCGTACTGGCGGATGGGCGGCTGTACCGCGGACTGAACTCGCTGAAGAAAGACAATACGGGCTATGACCTAAAAGACCTTCTGGTTGGTGCAGAGGGAACGCTGGGCATCATCACGGCGGCGACGCTCAAGATTTTTCCCAAGCCAGAAGATTATGAAACGGCGCTGGTCAATATAGCGGACCCCGATGTGGGGCTTTCTCTGTTCCAGCTCTTACGCGAGCGGGTCGGTGCGCGGCTCAATGCCTTCGAGATCGTGCCGGCTTTAGGCCTGGAGCTGCAATTGCAACACGGGTTCCTCGATCACGACCCGACAGCGGGCCCTTCTCCCTGGTATGCGCTGATCGAGGTGTCGCGGATGCGGGGCGGACCGGGAGGGACGCTGCAGGCCGCCATCGAAGCTGCCCTCGCCGACGGGCTGATCGACAATGCCGTCTTGGCGGAAAGCCTTGCGGATCGGACGCGCATGTGGGCGTTCCGCGAGCAGATGAGCGAGGTGCAGAGCAAGGAAGGCGCTTCGATCAAGCACGATGTGTCGGTGCCAATTGCCGCGGTGCCACAACTGATCGCGCAGGGCATCGCGGCGGCCGAGCGGCTGGTGCCGGGGATCCGCCCGGTGCCGTTCGGGCATATGGGCGATGGCAATATTCACTTCAATTTCAGCCAGCCGGCCGCTGCCGATGGCAAAGCGTTCATGCTTGAGGCCGAAGAGCGCGTGCACGATGCCATCTATGAGATCGTGCTCCGCTTAGGCGGTTCGGTTTCGGCAGAGCATGGGATCGGGCAGCTCAAAGTCGATCTGCTGCGGCAGGTGAAGGATCCCGTTGCGCTTGACATGATGCGCGCTATCAAAAGAGCACTCGATCCGAACGGCATTCTGAACCCCGGCAAGATGCTGGGCTGAGGCGGCCACTTTTTTGTGCCGTCTTGATCCGGTCAAGGCTTCGCGCCATCTAACGCAGCATGCTTGATGACATTCAATTTCTAGACGACGCAACGCGTCCGCCAGCGCCCAAGCTCGACGGTTTGACTGAAGAGCAGCGCGAGCCGGGCCAGCATTTGCGGATGATCCATGATCATCTCCGGCGCAATATGATGACGCTTGGGCAGCTGATCGAACGGGCATCGCGCGGTGCTGTGACGCACGAGCAAGTGGCCGAGGAAACGGGTCAGCTGGCGATGGTCGCCAACTACCGGCGTTTCGGCAATCTCTGTGGTCAGCACTGCCAGATCGTCAATACGCACCACTCCATCGAAGACTACGCGATCTTCCCCGGACTGGCGCAGCAGGGCCCCGCGTTCAAGGCCATTGCCGACCGGTTGCGGGCCGAACATGTAGTGGTGCATGAGCTGCTGGAGCGGCTGGTTGCTGCGCTCAACACGCTGATCGATGAGCCGACTGAGGCTCGGTTCGAGGAAACCAAGACGATCTATTTTGCGCTGGAGCGGGTGCTCCTTTCTCACCTTGGCTATGAGGAAGATGCGATGGGGGATGCTCTGGGGTATTTCGGGATCGGCGTTTAGTTAAAAAAGGTCCATCTGCGCGCCGCCGCTTGCAACGCGCTTCTTGGGGGCGGGCGGCTTCGGGGCCTCGATCGTTGTGGGTTCGATCAAGCCGGGATCATCGTCGCGTGCGGAGTTTACCCGGGTTGATACGGGATGAAACTTGAGGGCGCCGTTGGGCAACGGGAGCGCTAGTTGGCGGGCTTCGGCGGCTCGGACGTCCCGTACATTGAGCCAGTCGTCGATCGCCTCCGGCGGGATGATGGCGGGCATGCGGTCGTGGATGGGCGCAAGCTGCCCGTTGGTGGGAACGGTGATGGTGGCGACGCTGTCGATTTCCTCGCCATTCGGGCCCATCCAGCTGGCATAAAGGCCGGCCAGCGCCATGGGGCGGCCATCGGCATAGGTGATGTAATAGGGCTGCTTGGTTTTGTCCGGATTGGTGTGCCATTCGTAGTAGCCACTGGCCGGGATAATGCAGCGGCCGTGCTTGAGCGCGTCGCGGAAGGCGGGCTTTTCAGCCATGGTTTCAACGCGGGCGTTGATCAGCAGTGGAAACTCGCGGGGGTCCTTGACCCAGCCGGGCACGAGCCCCCAACGCGCAAAATGGGCTTCGCGGCGGCCATGCTGCTCCCAGATGGCAGCGATTGGCTGGGTCGGCGCGATGTTATAGCGCGGGACCATGTCGAGCTGGTTGAGGAGCTTGAACAGCTCCTGCATCATCTCGGGCGGGAGCGTTGAAGCGTAACGGCCGCACATGTTGTGGTCTCCATCGTTTACCAACAACAGGTAATGTCTTGGGGCCCGAATCGCAAATGGATCACCTCGTGACCGACCAACCCAATGCCGCTAGCGTCGCCATTGTCCGGGAAGGCAAGGTGTTGCTGATCAAGCGCGCCTTTGCGCCCTATCAGCACCTGTGGACCTTGCCCGGCGGGCGCATGGAGGCGGGCGAGACCATCGAGCAATGCGCAATTCGCGAGGTGCAGGAAGAGCTTAGCCTTGCAGTTCGCAATTTGCGTGCGGTGATGGAGCAAAACCTTGGCCGGGAAGGTACTTTCCGGCTGGCCGTATTTGCAACGCGGGATTTCTCTGGCGTGCTCCGGGCGTCCGAGGAGATTGCCGATCACAAGTGGGTTGACCCGTCGGCGCTGGTGGCGTTCAGGACGACGAGCCGGCTTGATGACGTCCTTGCGAGAGCCTTCGCGGTTTTGCAGCAAGGGTGATAGAGGAGTGGATCACCGGCCAATGTCGGCGATTATGAACGGACCCTGAACGACGTGACACAGCTCAAACTCTTCCGCCGCGTCTTGTTGGCTTTGCTAGTTGTCAGCTTTGGCACTAGTTCAAGCTGGGCTATCGATCCGCCCTATCAACGGCAGATGGAACGCCTCGCGGAAATCATGGGCAGCCTTTATTTCCTCCAGCCTCTGTGCCAGCCGCAGACTGCCGACTGGCGGGCACAGATGTCCGAACTGATCAACCTGGACGAGCCCGATGAGGATCGGCGCCAGCGCCTCGCTGGGGCATTCAATGGCGGCTACACCGCTTTTGCCCGCTTTCATCGCCAGTGCACGCCGGCGGCGAAAGAGGCGCTCACGCGTTTGCTGACGGAGGCTGAAAAGACAGCGCGGGAGATCCATACGCGCTTTGCCGAGTGAGATGATAAGATTGCAAACGCGGTGTTAACCTTCGGGTTACTTCTCACGCGCGTGCCACAATTACCCATGCTACGCCCGAGCCATGACCTGGATCAAAACCAACTTTGTACCCGCATCGGGCCAGACGCCGTTTGACCGCGACAATGGCGAGCGGCAGCTAGCGTTGGAATATCTGGCGGAAGCTTGGAATTGCGCGGAGGAAGACGGGGTGCAAACTGCGGCGCTGGCGCATGCCTCGCTCTTTGCGGCGCTTGCCACATTCGTCAAGATGCACGGCGATGAAGCCACTGCCGACCTGATGGAGCTGCTGCCCGAGCGTATTCGCACGGGTGAATACAATCTGGATCGCGTGATCCAGTAGCAGTCGTTGCGGCTGCGCGCCCTAGACCGGCAAGGCTTCCAAGAAGCGCATGGGCTGGCCTGTCGATGGCGTCACCAGTTCACCCTGCCACATCACCGTCTTGCCTCGCACAATAGTGCCGACCGGCCATCCGGTTACGCCGACGCCATCATAGGGGGTCCAGCCTGCGCGGCTCTTGACCCAGTCATTGGTGATGGTTTCTCGGCGCTTAAGATCGACGATGGTGAAATCGGCGTCATAACCCACCGCGATGCGGCCCTTGCTGGCGATGCCGAAGAGGCGATTGGGGCCGGCGCTCGTCATGTCGACGAAGCGCTGGAGGGTGAGCCGACCAGCGTTGACATGGTCGAGCATGATGGGAACCAGCGTCTGCACGCCCGTCATGCCGGAATGGGACTCGGGATAGGGATGATCCTTTTCTTCCCGCGTGTGAGGAGCGTGATCGGAGCCCAGGATATCGGCGACCCCATTGGCTACGCCGCCCCAAATCGCCTCGCGGTGTGCCTTGTCGCGGACGGGTGGGTTCATCTGCGCATAAGTGCCGAGCCTGGTGTAGGCGGTCTCATCCAGGGTCAGGTGATGAGGCGTGACTTCAACGCTCGCCACATCCTTGTGGTCGGCAAGGTAGGCGATCTCCTCGGCGGTCGAGATGTGAAGCACATGGATGCGCTTGCCGGTCTTGCGGGCGAGACCCACCAGACGCTGCGTGCAGTTGAGCGCAACCTCGGGCGAGCGCCAGACAGGATGGCTCGACGGATCGCCAGGCACACGCAATCCCTTGCGCTGCTCGAGCATGTATTCATCTTCCGAATGGAAGGCTGCGCGACGGGAGATGGCGCGCAGGATGGCTTCGACGCCGTCGTCATCCGGCACGAGGAGCGAGCCGGTGGAAGAGCCCATGAAGACCTTGATGCCAGCGCAGCCCGGCAGCTTTTCAAGTGTGGCAAGTTCGCCAACATTTTCGTGCGTGCCGCCGATATAGAAGGCGAAATCGCAGTGCATGCGATTGGTGCCAGCGGTGATCTTGGCGTCGAACGTTTCCTTGCTGGTGGTGAGCGGGTTGGTGTTGGGCATTTCAAACACGCCCGTCACGCCACCCATGACCGCAGAGAGAGAGCCTGATTCGAGGTCTTCCTTGTGGGTCAGGCCTGGCTCGCGGAAATGAACCTGGGTGTCAATGACGCCGGGTAGGATGTGGAGGCCCTTGCAATCAACCACCTCTGCCCCGGCATCGTTGTTCAAGTTGCCCATGGCAGCGATGCGGCCGTTGCGCACGCCGATATCGGCAGGGGCTTCTCCATCAAGGTTGACCACAGTGGCGTTCTTGAAAATGGTGTCGTACTGCGCCATGTCTGGTCTCCGCCCTGCCCTGTTGTTCCGAGGGATGTAGCGGACCGATCGTCCGAGAGGCAAGTGTATCATGACTGTGTATCTGCGTGCCGACCGTGCCGTTTTTCGATTTTCCGGTGCCGATGCGCACAAGCTGCTCAACGATGTGGTGACGGGACATGTGCCAGCCGAGAGCACCGGCGTTGCCGCCTGGTGGGCCTTGCTGTCTCCGCAGGGCAAAATCCTGGCCGAGGGGTTAGCTGGACATGCCGAGGACGCGATTTGGGTCGATGTACACCAGTCCGTTGCCGATGATTTCTTCAAGCGCATGAAAATGTATCGGTTGCGGGCGCAGGTGACTATCGAGGATCTGCGGGAGAGCCATCGCGTCGGCTATGCGACGGAAGCAGGGGCAGGCATCGCGCATCAGGATCTGCGTGGAACGGTCAATCTGGGTTGGCGGATCATTGCACCGGTCGAGGAGACCCAGGCTTGGGAGCCCGAGGACGGTCCCTATCGAGTGGCTCGGGTAGAAGCCGGCATTGCGGAGCTAGGATCGGATTATCCACCACTGGAGGTGTTCGCCCATGATGTCGGCATGGACCTTCTTGGCGGCATCGATTTCGTTAAAGGATGCTATGTGGGTCAGGAAGTGGTCAGCCGCATGAAGCATCGCGGCACGGCGCGGCGGCGGCCGGTGATCGTGGGGCCAACGCTGGCGGAGCCGGGAACGGCAGTGATGGCTGGCGGGCGGGAAGCAGGGACAATCGGGCGGCAGGTGGATGGTGGCGCAGTGGCGATCGTGCGGCTGGACCGGATCACGGATGCGGGGGCGGTGAAGGTGGGGGAACTGCCGGTGCAGGTAATGGTGCCGGAATGGGCGGAGTATGTATTGGGGGAGACTGGTGGGGAGGCAAGTGAAGAGCCCTCGGGTCAGGCCCGAGGGTGACGATTAGGGGTGAGGGAAGATCGGGTCCAGCCACAAGACGAACAAAGAACTCGGTCGTCACCCTTGGGCTTGACCCGAGGGGGTTTCACTTGTTCGCGCCGCAGCCCCGTAGTTAGCTGCTTCATTGAGGAAGTGAAGAGCCCTCGGGTCAGGCCCGAGGGTGACGATTGGGGGTGGGGGAAAATCGGGGCTCCAGCCACAAGACGAACAAAGAACTCGGTCGTCACCCTTGGACTTGACCCAAGGGGGTTTCACTTGTTCGCGCTGCAGCCCCGTAGTTAGCTGCTTCATTAAGGAAGTGTAGAGCCCTCGGGTCAGGCCCGAGGGTGACGATTGGGGTGGGGGAAATCGGGGCCCAGCCACAAGACGAACAAAGAACTCGGTCGCCATCCTTGGGCTTGACCCCAGGGGGTTTCCGTTGTTCGCGCCGCAGCCCCATAGTTAGCTGCTTCATTAAGGAAGTGTAGAGCCCTCGGGTCAGGCCCGAGGGTGACGATTGGGGGTGGGGGAAATCTGGGCCCAGCCACAAGACGAACAAAGAACTCGGTCGTCACCCTTGGGCTTGACCCAAGGGGGGTTCACTTGTTCGCGCCGCAGCCCCGTAGTTAGCTGCTTCATTGAGGAAGTGAAGAGCCCTCGGGTCAGGCCCGAGGGTGACGATTGGGGGTGGGGGAAAATCGGGGCCCCAGCCACAAGACGAACAAAGAACTCGGTCGTCACCCTTGGGCTTGACCCAAGGGGGTTTCACTTGTTGATCTCGTCCCGGAGGTTCTGCCAGTCGGAGTTGTGTTCCTCGATCAGTGCTTCTTTCCACTGACGGTACCAGCGCTTGAGGGTTTTCTCGCGCTGAATGGCGAGCGGACGGTTTCGTGCGTTTCGAAATGCACGAGGCGCTTGATGTTGTTCTTTTTGGTCTGCCGTCCGCCAGCCCTTCGCGGTGTTCGAAAATGCGGCGGTGCAGGTCGTTCGTGACGCCGATGTATGTTCGTCCGCGGCGCATGTCTGCGAGGATGTAGGTGTAGCCGGCCATATAGGATGATTGGAAGTGTAAAGCCCTCGGGTCAAGCCCGAGGGTGACGATCGGGTGGGCTGAAGCGCTAGAAGAATCGCGGCGGGTTGCGTAGCTTCCGGCACTCAACAAACATCTCGGGGGCGTGATGGTGCGGAATGGGACGCGGGCTTGGCAGCGCATGCTGTCGGGGCGCCGGCTTGATATTCTTGATCCTTCCCCAATGGACGTGGAACTGTCTGACATTGCGCATGGACTAGCGCGCGTTGCGCGGTGGAACGGGCAGACGCAGGGAGACTATCCGTTCTCGGTGGCGCAGCATTCCGTTCTGGTTCTGGAGCTTTTTCGCAGCGCCAATCCCGAGAGTAGCGCGGTTTGGCAAGTGCAGGCCCTGCTGCATGACGCGCCTGAATACGTGATGGGCGACATTATTTCCCCCTTCAAGGCGGCTATGGGCGGCAACTACAAGGACGTCGAGAACCGCTTGTTGTCGGCCATCTTCCTGCGCTTTTCGCTTCCAGCCAGCATGCCGACCGCATTGGCCAAACTCGTGAAAAAGGCAGACCGGGAAGCCGCGTTCTTCGAAGCCACCCATCTGGCGGGTTTTGGAGGCGACGAGGCACGCAAGTTCTTCGGCGAGCCGAGCCAGCCAACCTTTGACCTCGACTCCTTCGACAAGCTGATCCGGCCATGGCCCACGCGGGAAGCGCACGATCGCTTCGTGGCAGCGTTCGAGGCGATCCACGTCTAGTGCTGCTCGTCCCGCAGCGAGCGCTCATGCAATTTGCTAAAGTTCTACGGATTAGGCTTAACAAAGGGTAAACTTTGTCCGGCCCCGAGCGATATGGTTGATGGTTCGTTAAGACCAACAAGCATGACGCATCAGATCGGGACGGAAACGATGAACCTGCCAACACGCCACGTTATGATCGGGATTGTCCTGGGCTCGCTAACGGCATCCATCATTGCCGTGACTGGGCCAGGCGCTACCATGCCGGCGATCGCTGACGAGGTGCTGGCAACAGTGGCGCCAGGGTTCGACACGAACAATCTGGTCAAGTTCAATGATCGTGAATACCGTGTTGAGCACGAGGACTGGGTCTCAACCGAGCCGCTGTCCACGGTGCGCGTCAAAAAAATCGAGGGCGGCCAGGTGTCTTATGTGGACATCACCACGACAGCCACCGGCACCTACTCAACTGACGGGATGTTCTCCAATCACATCCAGTATCCTGGCATCCATGTGGAGCAGGTGTATCCGCGCAACCGGTTTTCCTTTTGGAGCGGCCATGGCTGGCAAGGGTTCTCGGTGCGCTCAGGGAACTCGTTTGTCTACCGCCACTACGAGCGGAAGTAACAACTTCCCAACCTCCTGTCCTGGATTAGGCCCAAGCCCTCACTATTGCAGCAACAAATTGGTGCTCATTAGAACACCTCAGGATGGATCCCAGGTCGAGCCCGGGATGACATCGGACCTGGGGAGAGTGTTGCGCGCTAGCCGAAAAGCCAGCCGCGCTTGAACTCGTAGAAGACGTGCAGGCCGATCTGGGTGAGCTTGACCATGCGCGGCGCCCAAGCGGGGCGGACATAGGTGGCGTGGTAGTGCGTGGCCTTGCCTACCTCGGTGAGATAGAGCTCGCCATCAGCAAAGCGCTTGGCGATGTCCTGAGCCTGGGCCCAAGAGGATTTGTCGTTGATGACTTCCGGTTGGCCATCGCAGGCAAACGAGAACTGGCAGGAATTGCGGCGGTTCTGGTTCTGGAACACAACGCCACAAATGGTGTTGGGATAGCGCCGATCCTTGACGCGGTTCTGGACGACCTGGGCGATGGCCACCTGGCCGCGATAGCTTTCACCGCGCGCTTCGAAATAAATGGCCGTGGCCAAGCACCAGAGTTCCTTGTCGTCAATCTCAATGGGCTGGCCAGTGGCAAAGCCGCCCGTGACGGGAGCCTGCGCACGGGCATAGGCCAGCTGTTCGGAGGCAGCGACGGGCATGGGGGTCTTCATTTCCGGTGCGATACCGGCAATGGCGTCGAGCGCCGAAGCGCCGGTGCCGCCGAGCGAGGCGACCGACATGCGCGGTCCAATCTCCACATCGCCAGTAGCCGGAATGTCGACTTCCGCCAGCCGCGACTGGCCAAGATCAGCGGGATCCGATCGCAGCGCTGCAAGGCGGACACGAACTTCCTCGAAGCTCCGCGACAGCGCCAGCGCGTCTACCTTGGGACGCACCCGATCGGTCTTTTCGGCGCGGTTAGGGCCAGTAAAGCTTGCGCTCTTGAACAGATGATCGACCGATCCAGTGATCACCGGATCAACACCCGTATAGGAGAGGCTTGCCTGGACCAGGTCGACCTGGGGCGGGAGAGTTTCGGCAAGATCAGATGCCGGACCGAAAGCGCCAGCCGTGAGACCGCCATAGGTCAGGGCACAAAAAACCCCAACAGCCAGGATCCTGGTGATGGGATTTGTGCGACGTACCGCTCTAGCCGGACGCGAAGGCGCCGCAGGCCGGTGGGAAAAGACCATCAATGCTACTCAACTCAACGCAACAACACGACTGGACCGGCAATGTGACGCTAAAATGCCGCTCTTCGTGATGATGTCTGATTAGGGTTAGCGGCGAGTAAACACGCAATGCGGCCTCGACATGGATGAACCATGGCGAGGCTTGGGCAGGATTATGAGTCTTCTGCGATGTGGATCAAACGCCACAGGCGGCGCGGACCGGCTCAACTTCGGTCATGATCGCATCCACCCGGAAGCGCACGGACAGGGAGCGGGAATTGACCGGGGTGACCCGAGCCGTGAGGTTGGTGGTTCCAGCAAGGCTATCGAGCAAGGCAGCCGCGTCACGCGTGTTGTTCAGGAGAATGGCAGTGTTGGTCGAGTTGACTGGCAGGGTGCGGCTACGGGCGGGCTGGAGATCGCTCTGGAGGGTCAAGCCGGCGTCCCTTCCAAGGGCAGACATGGTGTTGCCGGCAAAGGCAAAGGCGATGGTGAGGACATCGGCTTCACACGATATTGTCATCGTAGCGGGCTCGCGGCCGGCCGGCCGAGCGGGAATGAGCTGTTCGGATTCGATAACGACGCTCAGCGCGCCAGCCTCCTCCCCATTGCTGCGAAACAAGCCGTCATAGCAGGCGAGCCGCTCTGCATCTCCTTCGAGCGCTACGCATTGGGCGACCCCTGTCTGGGCCATTGCTGCAGGCACCGGAGCCAAGAGAAGCGGCATAAGCGTCAGCACTGCTAAAGTTTTCACCGTCGACTACCCCCCGTATGCCGCTGCGCGGCGCTCCCCTGATATGGGGATGTTCTCTGTTCTATTTAAGCGTCGCCTGCGCCAGAGTGAGCCGTGCAACGGGCACACGATAGGGCGAGCAGGACACATAGTCGACGCCTAGCCCGGCGAAGTAACTCAGCGAAGCGGGATCACCTGCGTGTTCACCGCAGATTCCGATCTTGAGGTGGGGATTGGCCGCCCTGCCCCGCTCCAGCGCTATGGCGATCATTTCGCCGACGCCTTTTTCGTCAATGGTGACGAAGGGGTCGCGCTCATAAACGCCCTTGCGCTGGTAAGCGGCCAAAAAAGTGGGTGCATCGTCGCGCGAAATGCCGAACGTGGTCTGGGTCAAGTCATTGGTGCCGAAGGAGATGAAGTCGACCATATGGGCGATGTCCCCGGCGCGGAGGCACGCGCGGGGCAGCTCGATCATGGTGCCGAAGGAGAATGTGGCGCGCCCGCTGCGCAGGAGGCCAGAATTCTCTGCGATGTCCATGGCGCGCTGGCGCACCCAGGAGACTTCGGTGGCAGTGGACACGAAGGGCACCATGACCTCAACCGCCACGGGCTCGTTTTGTGTTTCGGAGGCAGCGCGGGCACCGGCCATGATAGCCTGCATCTGCATCTGCAGGATTTCGGGATAGGTTATGGCCAGACGCACACCGCGATGGCCGAGCATAGGGTTGACCTCGGCAATGCGATCAAGCCGCAGGCGCAGGGCACGGACGGCAAGGCCGAGCGAGGCGGCGGTCTCTTCGATATCCTCGTCGGTTCGGGGCAAGAATTCATGAAGGGGTGGATCGAACAGCCGAACAGTGACAGGCAAACCGTTCATGGCGGAAAACAGGGCCTGGTAGTCGCCGGTCTGGAAGCCCACAAGGCCATTCACCGCACGGGACCGGTCTTCTTCGTTCTCCGAAAGGATCATCCGGCGCAGGGCCACCATGCGCTCGGGCGAGAAGAACATGTGCTCGGAGCGCGCTAGGCCGATGCCTTCGGCGCCGAAGCTCAGCGCGGTCATGGCTGATTCCACGGTTTCCACATTGGTGCGGACAGCGATAGTGCGGCTCGCATCGGACCAGTTGAGCAGCGTGCCAATGGCGCCGCCGATATGGGGCTGGGCGAGCGGGAGCATGCCGACATAAACGGCGCCATCGCTGCCATCGATGGTGAGGCGATCGCCGGTACGGAACTCGCGATTGCCGATGCGGCAGACCATCTCGCCAGCGTCGACTGACAGGTTGCGCACCCCGGCAACGCAGGGCTTGCCGGTAATGCGGGCAATAACGCCGGCATGGCTCGACATGCCGCCGCGGGCGGTGAGAATGCCCGTGGCCGCCTTCATACCTTCGATGTCGGCGGGACCCGTTTCATTGACCACGAGGATGCAGTGCTTGCCCCGGGCGCGCACGCGGGTGGCGTCTTCTGCATTGAACACGACCACGCCCGAGGCAGCGCCGGGCGAGACGCCAAGGCCTGTGGCGATCGGCATCGCGCTTTCGGCCGAGTGGAGGCGCGGATGGAGCAGCTGCGCAAGTCGGGTAGGATCGACGCGTGACACGGCGTTCTGCGGGGACCAAACCTTGCGGTGGACGCGATCAACCGCGGCCTCGAGCTCGGCGGCGGCACTGACCTGGGAGGGGCGTGCGGAAACGAAGGTGACCTCGCCCTGCCGGATGGCAACAGTCACCACCATGTGTCGTCCGGCCTTGGCATCCACCAGCGCGACGAGCGAATTGATCGATTCTGGCAGGCGCGGCAGCGGCGCTCCATCAACCGGCGAAGGACCAAGCGTTCCTGTCGTGCTGTTGCGCGTCAGGAACTGTTCGACTTCGCCCTCGGCGCTTGCCTGTACGAGGACGATCTGCTTGCCCCGATCTTCAGCGGGATGGGCGGTCCAGCCGCTGCCAAATCCATAACTGTCGAAGGCGTTCTTGATAGCTTTGGCTAGTGGACGGGTCGGATCAACTGAATCTTCGGAGTTATCCGGGGCTGGAATACCGATCTTTGCGGGCATGAGCCCCGCATTGTGGGTGGCGGCGGAGGTGCGCACGACGAGGAGCGGCGCCTTGCCATGCTTATCCACCAGCTTGAAAAGGCATGCCACCCAGTGCGTGCGCAGCTTCACGTCCTTGCGAGCACGCTCGGCCTGGAGGGCTTCCCAGGCGGCACGGGTGATGAGAATGGTCGGCACGGTGGGAAAGCCAGCTTCTCCCACGCGGAAGATCCAGCGGGCCTTGCCGCTCAGGAGTTTGAGCTGGCTGGCGGATAAATTCGCTTTTCCCACGGCGGGGGCAATCGCGAACATTTCCTGCGCCAAGCTCACAAAGTCACCCTTACTTCTTTAACTTGGGGCATATTGCCCATGACCCTGTACTACCGCAACAGGACTTGACTTGCTCGTCGCGCGAAAGCATCTGATCTCATATGGAAAAGCGGCCAGAACTAGACATCCTGCTGTGTGCTCCGCGTGGTTTTTGCGCAGGGGTTGACCGGGCAATTCAGATCGTCGAGCTGGCGCTCGAAAAGTACGGGGCGCCGGTCTATGTGCGCCACGCCATCGTTCACAACAAATATGTGGTGGATGGCCTGCGCGACAAAGGCGCGGTATTTGTCGAGGAGCTGAGCGAGATCCCTGAGACGGATGCACCGGTGGTGTTTTCCGCCCATGGCGTGCCAAAGTCGGTGCCGGCGGATGCGCGCAGCCGCAATATGTTCTTTCTTGACGCCACCTGCCCGCTGGTCAGCAAAGTGCACGTGGAGGCTCAGCGCCACCATGCCGAGGGGCACGAGATTGTCCTCATCGGGCACAAGGGACACCCTGAAGTGGTGGGCACGATGGGGCAACTCCCACCCGGCTCGATCAGCTTGATCGAAACTGTGGAGGATGCCCGGGCCTTCCTGCCGCGCGACCCGGCCAATCTGGCCTTCGTGACGCAGACTACCTTGTCGGTGGATGACACCCGCGAGATTGTCGATGAACTGAAGCAACGCTTCCCTGCGATCAACGGACCGCACAAGGAAGATATCTGCTACGCCACCACAAACCGGCAGGAAGCGATCAAAGCAGTGGCACCGGAAGTGGATGCCATGATTGTCGTGGGCTCGCCCAATTCGTCGAACTCGCTGCGGTTGGTTGAGGTGGCCGAGCGTGCCGGCTGCCGTAATGCCGTGCTGGTGGACCGAGCGGCCGATATCGATTGGTCGCGCTACCAGAACATTCGGCGCCTGGGCGTCTCGGCTGGTGCCTCGGCGCCTGAAAAGCTCGTCGACGAGGTGATCGAGGCCTTCGCCCAGCGTTTTGCCATCAAGGTCGAGGCGCGGGTCACAGCCAAGGAAAACATCGCCTTCAACATCCCCCGCGAGTTGCGCACCATAGAAGCCGCTGTTTCGCGATGAGCGATCTCGCCTTGTTCGAGACCGACCGGCTCGTTCTGAGCGGCTGGCGGGCAGACCAGCTTGGCGACTTGATCGCGCTGCATGGCGATCCTTTGGTGGCGCGGTATCTGGACGCCGATGGACAGCCTTGGAGCCGCTCTAAAGCTGAGGCCCGCCTCGCTATTTGGATGGACAATTTTGCTCGGCATCGCATGGGCAAGCTGCGGCTCATACGCAAGAGCGATGGTGCTTTCGTCGGTCGCGCCGGGTTTGGACTTTTCGGTGATCGGCAGGAGCCCGAAATCGGCTATGCCTTGCTGCCAGCATTCCACGGACAGGGCTACGCTACCGAGGCGGCCAGCGGTTTGCGCGATTGGCTGTTTCGCGAGACCGATTGGACCTACTTCCTGGGCTTTGCCGATGTGCGCAACACCGCCTCGCTGGCGGTGCTCGGGCGCATCGGCATGGAAAAGACCCATGTGGCTGTGATCGATGACCAGCCGTGCCAATTCCACATCATGCGGAAGCCAGCAGCTTGAGCGACAAGGTTGTGATCCATACTGACGGTGCGTGCTCGGGCAATCCGGGCCCTGGCGGCTGGGGCGCCATCCTTGAGTATGGCGGCCATACCAAGGAGCTCAAGGGCGGCGAAGCCTTGACCACCAACAACAAGATGGAGTTGACGGCAGCCATTGAAGCCTTGTCAGCGCTCAAGCGCCCATGCGTCGTGGAGCTTCATACGGACAGCCAATATGTGAAGAACGGCGTGCAGAGCTGGATCCATGGCTGGAAGCGTAACGGCTGGAAAACAGCCGACAAGAAGCCGGTGAAAAATCTCGAACTCTGGCAGGCACTCGACGAGGCAACCAAGCGGCACACCATCGAGTGGAAGTGGGTCAAAGGCCATGCCGGGCACGAGCTCAATGAGCGTGCGGATCAACTGGCCAACGAGGGCATGGCGCCGTTCAAGAGCAAGCGCGGCGGAGAGTTGATGCCGCCGGTTTGAGGGATGCGATGTCGCGTAAATGATTGATCGTCACCCTCGGGCTTGACCCGAGGGGTCTGTAATGGGAGGCAATCCGGTAAGTGAAGAGCCCTCGGGTCAAGCCCGAGGGTGACGATCTGTAGTGTGGAAGAGAGTAGCCTCAGGCCCGCTTGGGCAGCATGCCCTTGATCGCTTTCCAGGCGGGCGCGATGACATAGCCGGCGACTGGGATCAGGATGGCGCCGAGGAGAAGGCCGAAGACGAAGTCGACAGCGGCAGTGGCGAGCCAGCCAGCGAAGGCTGCGATGCTCGGGAAAGTGTGCTCGGCCCAATGGGCGGCGGCTTCGATGATGTGTTCAGGACCATCAATGCCGAACTCGTAGAGGCCGTGAGCAACGATGCTGCCGCCGACCCAGGTCATGGCGGCTGTGCCGATGAGCCCTAGAATGCGCATGAAGACCGGCATGCCCTTGACGATCCCCCGACCAAAGCCGCGGCCGAGACCGGTGCGGCCATGGGTGGCAAGCCATAGCCCGGCATCGTCGGCTTTGACGATCAGTGCAACGACGCCGTAAACCGCAACCGTGATGCCAATGCCAACCACAGCCAGGATCAGCGCCTGCATCCAGATATTGGGTGCTTCGATGGCCGCCAGGGCGATGGTCATGATTTCGGCGGAAAGGATGAAGTCCGTGCGCACTGCGCCAGAGATCTTTTCCTGCTCAAGAACTTCGGGATCGACAGTAGCCGGCTCCAGTGCGGCTTCGTGAGCCTCGGCGCCATGAGGGTGGATGGCGTGATAGATTTTTTCCGCGCCCTCATAACAAAGATAGGCACCCCCGATCATCAGCAGAGGCGTGATCAGCCAAGGCAGAAAGAAGCTTAGGAGCAAAGCTGCCGGCAGGAGGAACAGGAGCTTGTTCTTGATGGAGCCCCAGGCAATCCGGCCGACAATAGGCAGTTCACGATCAGCAGTGAAGCCATGCACGTAGTTGGGTGTGACCGCAGCGTCGTCGATGACGGCGCCGGCTGCCTTCACGCCGGCCTTCGCCGCCTGGCCTGCCACGTCATCCAAAGAGGCTGCGGCGACCTTCACGAGCCCGGCCACATCATCAAGCAGTGCTAGCAGGCCGACACTCATAGGTCGTTATCCTCTTCTGATTGCTTAGTGAGGCAACCGAACACGCGCCACACGGTTCCGCCTCAGCCCGCGACTTTAGAGAAGTCGGCCACCAGGCGCATGGTGTCGCGCAGGCGTGCAAGGAGGTTCAGCCGGTTTGCACGGATGGCTGGATCGGCATCGTTGACGAGAACTGCTTCAAAGAACGCATCAACGGGTGCGCGCAAAGTCGCGAGTTCGGCCATCGCGCCCTTGTAGTCGTCGTTTGCGACGTGGCTGGTAACCGATGCATGCACTGCATCCACCGCGAAAGCCAAGGCTGTCTCCTCTGCGCTCTGCAGGCGGTCCTGCTCCACAGCGCCGGGATAAGACTTGCCGTCCTTCTTTTCTTCAGCCGCGAGAATATTGGCGGCGCGCTTGTAGCCAGCCAGGAGGTTCTGCCCGTCGGGAGAGGAAAGTAACGTCGACAGAGCCTCGGCGCGCTGGGTGATCTGGAGAATGTCGTTGCTGTCCGACGAAAGCACCGCATCGACCAGATCGTGGCGAGCACCTGCATCCCGCAGCGAAACCTTGAGGCGATCATGGAAAAAGGCAAGAAGGTCCGGCTCGACCTGGAGCGGGAAGCGCAAGCCATTTTCCCCGATGATGCGGATGACGCCCAGGGCAGCACGCCTCAAGGCAAAGGGATCGCGCGAGCCGGTCGGCTTTTCGTCGATGGCCCAGAAGCCGGTCAGCAGGTCCAGCTTGTCGGCCAGGGCAACGGCGATAGATGTTGGCTCGGTGGGCACCAGGTCGGCGGGGCCCAGGGGCTTGTAGTGCATCTCGATCGCCGTGGCGATGTCGGATGGCTCGCCCTGCGCGGTAGCATAGTAGCGGCCCATGAGGCCCTGGAGTTCTGGGAACTCGCCGACCATCCCGGTGGACAGATCAGCCTTGGCGAGCATGGCGGCACGCTTGGCGCGTTCAGGGTCGGCGCCCACCTGCGGCGCAATCTCTCCGGCGAGCTTCACCAGCCGCTCCACGCGGGCGAACTGAGTGCCCAGCTTGGCGTGGAAGATACTGTCCTCGAGCTTCGGAATGGAATTCTCGAGCGGGGTCGCCAGGTCGCCATTATAGAAGAAGGCCGCGTCGCTGAGGCGGGCACGGATGACGCGCTCGTTGCCGGCGGTGATGACAGCGCCGCCATCGGTGGCGATTGTGTTGGCGGTGATGATGAAATTGGGTGCGAGCTTGCCGGATTTATCGCGCAGGCAGAAACATTTCTGGTTGGCGCGGATGGTGGCGATGATGACTTCTTCGGGAAGCTTGAGGAAATCGGGATCGAACGAGCCCATCATGACCACTGGCCATTCCACAAGGCCTGCCACTTCTTCGAGGAGGCCCTCGTCGTTGATCAGGGTCAAACCCTGCGCGAAAGCCAGGTGTTCAGCCTCGGAACGGATAATGTCCTTACGGCGGTCGATGTCGAGCACGACCTTGGCGCGCTCAAGCGCTGTGACATAGTCATCGAAGCGCCGGACCTGGATGGCCTGCGGCGCAAGAAAGCGGTGGCCGAAGGTCGCCTGGCCCGACTGGATGTCATTGCTGGCGAAAGGGATGACGACCGGCTCTTCGGTTTCACTGCCAAAGGTGGCGGTGATGGCCCGCAGCGGCCGCACCCAGTTGAAGCTGCCCGTGCCCCAACGCATGCTCTTGGCCCAAGGGAAATCGGTCAGGACCTTGGGCAGGATGGCAGACAGGAGCGACGTCGCTTCGGCACCGGGCTTGTTGATATGGGCAACATAGAAATCGCCCTTCTTGGGATCGGACTCGACCTTGGCCTGGTCGATCGACTGCAGCCCAGCGGCACGCAGGAAACCGTCGATCGCAGGCTGAGGGGCGCCGACCTTGGGTCCTTTCTTTTCTTCGCGCGTGTCGGGCGAGCGCACGGGCAAGCCTGTCACGGTCAGTGCCAGCCGGCGCGGCGTCACAAAAGCCTTGGCGCCTTCATAGACCAGCCCCGCATCGACCAAGGCGTTGGTCACGGCCTTGCGCAGGTCATCGGCCGCGCGGCGCTGAAAGCGGGCGGGGATTTCCTCGGAAAAGAGTTCGAGCAGCAGTTCGGGCATGGCGGGGTACCAAGGAGGATAGAGGCGAGTTTGCTTAGCTTGGGTGGGCGGGGTTGTCTACCACCCTCCCCCGCCACCGCCGCCACCGCCGCCGCCCGACGAGCCGCCGCCTCCACCGCTGCTTGAGCTGAAGCCGGAGGAACTGGCCTGCACCGGCTGCGCCGCAACCATGGCTGCCGTCATGCTGGCAGCAGCGGCACTAACAGCTTGCGTCATGCCCGACGCCGAACGGCCTGCTGAGCCGCGCGAGCCGCGGTACCACTGGGGCGAGTAGCTTTCATCGGCGCCATCCACGGCATGGCGGGCCAGTTCGGCCTCGAAATGATCGCTCCAAGGTTTTTCGACGCCAAGGGCAATCGCATAGGGCAAGAGGCGCTCGAACCGTTCCACCGTCATCGGCGGCTCGCCTGCCATGTTCATGCGGTCTTTTTCCGCAGTTTCGATGTAAAGCTTGAGCCCTTCGATCTGGTCCATGATCTTGCGACCCTCAGGCGTGGGCGCGCGCATCAACAGGGCAAACACCACTGTTGTAATAGCGATCGAGAAAGCCGCGATAGCAGCAGTGTTGATGGATGCGTTCCCAGCGCCGACCGCCAAGCCGCCGAGCATGTTAACGCCAAACAGTGCCAGCCATACGAAGCCGAAAAAATTCCGGAACTTGAAGCCTGAAAAGCCGCGGCTGATGATGCCCAGGACCACACCGACGATGACACCGGCCGCGATGGCGCCGATCAGCCAAAGGACATCGAGCCACTCCATGGCGAGCATGGTGAACAACAGAATGGCCGCAAGAAGAAATCCGAGGATGGAGTAGCCGATATTGGTCTTGAACCAGCGTCCGCCATTTTCCTTGGTGATGGCGCTGATGAACTCGCCTCGCTTGGTCGCCCATTCGGCACCATTGGACTTGTCGATTACCGTCGTGCCACCACTGTCGAGATAGTCGAACAGCACCTGCTCGCCTTTCGGCAAGGCTTGCTCCGGCTGCTTGTCAGTGCGCGTGATCCGCAGGTTTCCATCTGTGTTGTCGATGGTGACAAGGCCTTGCACACCTAGATCGAAAATGGCCGATGTCAGCGCAACCCAGCCGGAGTTCTGGAATCCCCAACGGAGGATATAGTGCACCAGCGGGGCGGAGATGCTTTTGGGCGGATGGAACAGGGGAATGATCGTGCCCTTAGGCGGATCACGGCCCACGCGGTTCCAGGCAAAGGCATTGTAGGCGATGGCAAACACGGTGGCGAGCAGTGGGAAGATGACGCCGCTGAGATCGCCCAAGGTCTGGACAAGAGCGCCCGCCCCACTGGGGAAAATAACGACACCCTTGTTGAAGGCTACCGCAATGGTCATGCCCTCGCCCGCCGCCAGCTCGCGCGTGGCGCGGAAACTGGCAGTGGTATCGGCATTGCGCTTGGTGCTGACAGCCTGCTCGGTGGAGCCTACCGGACCAGTATAGCCGGCCAGTTGCTCGATCACGGCGCCCACCGGAAGGTGAACGGTGGCTTGGGCGGAGAGGATCGGGAAGATCCAGTAATTTCCCGTGACGTTCCAATAGAGTTCGTCGTGATCCTCGAAGGCCCGCGCTGCGCGGGTCATGGTGTAGGTAATGGCGTAGGTGTGGGTGCCAGGGTCTAGGAACACATCGGGGTTGCCGATCCAGATGCGCTGGAAATCTCCCATGCGCTCGACGCGGAAATTTTCATCTTTGCCGTTCCGCGTCACTCCGGTGACGTCGAGATCGGGGCGTACTTCGGCGCCGTGGCTGCCGAGCAGCAGGACCGGAATGTCGCGATAAATGCCGCGACGGATCTCGTCACCCTCGGCATTAACCTCAAGCGTTTCGGTAACAGTTACTGAGGCGTCGGTGTTGACCGTGATGTCTGCGCCAAAGCGGCGGATCTCCTCGCGCGCCCATGTCGGCAGGGCAAGGAAATAGCCAATTAGCAGGACAAGGAGGAGCCTGACCGCGATGCGCATCGAATCAGTTGAACTTGACAGAAGGGACCGCACGGTCGGCTTCGTTCTCGAGCTCGAAATATTGTGCCTTTTGGAACCCAAAGGGACCGGCGATGAAATTGGAGGGAACAGACTCGACCATGACGTTGAGGTTGCGCACAGCGCCATTGTAGTAGCGGCGTGACATCTGGATCTCGTCCTCGACGGTTTGCAGCGACTCTTGGAATTCAAGAAAGGTCGTATTGGCCTTGAGGTCCGGATAGGCTTCGGCCGTGGCGATCAGGCGGCCTAGGGCGCTGGATAGCTGCCCTTCGGCCGCGGCGCGCTGCTCGGGCGTGCCATTGGCAGCGCTGGTGGCGGCAACGCGGGCGTTGGTCACAGCCTCAAGCGTTTCGCGCTCGTGAGCCATGTAGCCCTTCACCGTCTCGAGCAAGTTGGGGATCAGATCAGTGCGGCGCTTGAGCTGGACATCGATACCGGACCAGCCTTCCTCGACCATCTGCCGGTTTCGGACGAGGCTGTTATAGAGAACAACAGCATAAAGCACGGCGACAACAATGACGCCTAGAACAATCCAGCCAAACATCTGCGTAGCAATCCCTCAAGCGCAGTATACCCCGACGGGACAATTACACTGTGGATGCCGAGAGGCAATGGGGCGGCAAGGTTACTCTCGGGCACAGTTGCTAGACATATGCTTATCGGCGGTCTTGTCTGTGCAGAACCCTCGGGTCAGGCCCGAGGGTGACGATTGGTGGGGAGGGCGAGGCCGGTAGCCGATCAGGCGGCGCTGCCGCCTTCGGTCTGGAGCCAGGCTTCGCCGCAGCTCTTGGCGAGTTCGCGGATGCGTAGGATGTAGCTTTGCCGTTCGGTGACAGAGATGGCGCCGCGTGCATCGAGGAGGTTGAAGTTGTGCGACGCCTTGATCACCTGCTCATAAGCAGGGATTGCCATGGTGTGGCGATTGCCTTCCGCGCTCTTTTCCAGAATGGCACGGCACTCGTTTTCGGCGTCGGCGAAGTGGCGGAACAGGACTTCGGTGTTCGCGACTTCGAAGTTGTACTTCGATGATTCCTGCTCGTTCTGGAGAAACACATCGCCATATGAGACGCGGTCTTCGCCCGTGCCGCCATTGAAGTTCAGATCATAAACGTTCTCAACGCCTTGGACATACATGGCAAGGCGCTCAAGGCCATAAGTGATTTCACCAGGAACGGGAGAGCATTCAAAGCCCGCGACCTGCTGGAAATAGGTGAACTGCGAGACTTCCATGCCATCGCACCAGCACTCCCAGCCCAGGCCCCAGGCACCCAAAGTCGGGCTTTCCCAATCGTCTTCCACGAAGCGTATGTCGTGGAGCGATGCGTCGAGGCCGATCTCGGCGAGGGACTGCAGATAAAGGTCCTGAATATTAGCCGGGGATGGCTTCAGGATGACCTGGAACTGGTAATAGTGCTGCAGGCGATTGGGATTTTCGCCATAGCGGCCATCCTTAGGGCGGCGCGAGGGCTGCACGTAAGCGGCCTTCCACGAACGGGGCCCCAGGGCGCGCAAGGTGGTCGCCGTGTGAAACGTGCCGGCGCCCATCTGCATGTCATAGGGCTGCAAGATCACACAACCCTGCGCGGCCCAGAAGTTCTGGAGCGTCAAGATGAGGCCCTGGAACGAGTTCCGGGGGTCCAGATGGGGCGGGCGGTTGGTCATGTGGCAGTCCCTAGATTGCGGGACAAAGCTCTAGTTTGAGCGCTTCACCGGGTCAATTGCGTTTGTCGCGATCGCCGGGGCGGAAGGTGCCGTCCTTGTCACGGGTGAGATCGATGACACCGGGCTGCTCGCGCTCGCGCAGATCGCGTTCGCGGCGGAGGCGGCGGGCCTCCTGCTCATCGGCTTTGAACTTGCCGCTCCAGTCCATGTAGATCCGGCGGATACCCAGCACGATGATCGCAGCCAGCGCCAGAATGATAATGATGCGCAAGAGCATGGCTCAGAGCCCCAGCCGAGCCCAGAGGGCCCGGTCTTCAACAGTAGCGGCAAGATCGGTGACAAGCATTTGCCCGGAAAATCCGAGCCGCGGGATGCCGAAGAAGGGACGCTTGGGGGCGATGATCTTGAGGTTGAGGTCCTTGCCATATCGGCTTTGAAGGACCTCGTGAATATCGCCTAGCGCATCGACAAGGCCGAGTTCCACGCCGCGAATACCGGTCCACCATTCGCCGGTAAAAAGCTGCTCGTCGGGCGCCTTGAGCTTGGCTCCGCGCCGGGATTTGACCGCATCGATGAACACCTGGTGGATGTCGAGTTCGAACTGCTTAATGCGTTCGACGTCGCTTGGCTTTTCCGGCAGGAAAGGATCGAGCGTCGACTTGTTGTTACCGGCTGTATGAACGCGTCGTTCGATACCGAGCTTGTCGAGGGCACCGACGAAACCGAAGCCGGCCATGATGACGCCAATGGACCCGACGATGGAAGATGGATCGACGATGATCTCGTCGCCCGCTATTGCGATGAAGTAGCCACCGGAGGCCGCTGCGTCTTCCACGAAGACCAGGACGGGCTTTTCGTGCTGGTCGGCGAGGTCGCGAATGCGCTTGCCGATGAGGCGGCTCTGGACGGGCGATCCGCCAGGGGAGTTGACGATGATGGCCACGGCCGGAGCCGACTTGATCGCGAAGGCGCGCTCGAGCAGCGGATTGACAGTTGCAATATTGAGCCGATCCTGGCGCTGTTCGGCGGCGATAACCCCGTGGAGGCGCACGACCGGAATCGTGGTCTTGCCGCGGCGCAGGAGGCGCTGCAGCCAGGTGCGACGCCCGGTAATCAGTTCGGCCATGTTGTTCTGTTCTCCCATGCGGCTGAGATTTAGGGGCTAGGGCAAGGGATTACCAGACAAGCCCTTGTTCTCCACGAAAGATTGCATCAAAGGCTGGAGCGAAGGCACGCCCCTCCCCTTCATGCAGGCTGCGCGTGTGCTGGAGGGTTAGCGGAGCGCGGGAGCCCTTGACGGCACGGACCAGAACACGGGTGGCCGGCGCCTCGAGGCGTGGCGCGAGTGGCAAGACCGTGATAGCCCCAAAGCGTTGCTCAAAGGCTGCCAGAAGGGGCGCCAGTTCGGCCGCGGGGAAGATGAAGATGATCTCGGCGCCGGCAGCAGCCGAGGTGGCGGCTGTCTTGACCCAAAGGTCAAGTGCCGCCCTGTCCATGTGGCGGGCCCCTGCCCGGCTTGCCTCGCCGGCATGGGTGCCAGCGGCGGCATCGAAGAAAGGGGGGTTCGCAATGACGGCGTCGTAAGCGTTTTCCCCCAGGCCAGCAGCGAGACGTTCGGCGCCTTTCGCCGTGACATCGACGCCGATTGCGACGGCGCGGCTGGCGAAGTCATTAACGGCGAGATTGGCCTGTGCGAGGGCAAGCATGGTCGGGTCGCGTTCGGCCAGGGTGGCATGGAGATGCAGGTTGTGGGTGAGCGCCACAAAGCTTGCCGTGCCGACGCCGCTGCCCAGGTCCAGCAGGCACCTGGCAGAGGCACTAACCGCGGCGCCAAGCAGCACGCTATCGAGCCCGGCGCGGAAACCGTGGCGAGGCTGCGACACAGTGAGCCTGCCGCCTAAAAAGGCATCGCGCGTTATGGTTTGGTGTTTTACAAAGCTGTCTGGCTGGTCTAGGGACATCGCACCCGAAAAGGCCGGTTTTGCTTGACCTTACATGCGCAGGTGTCGCGGGCTCAACCCAGTTTGCCGGCGGGACGAACAAGGACGGATGGTTTGGTGTCAGTTCTGACGCAAATGAAAGAATCGCAGGCAGCCAATCCGATCGACCGGCTGCTCCAGGCAACGGCCGGGGACATGTCCAAGGTCAATGCGCTGATTCTGTCGCGCGCCGATTCGCATGTCGACATGGTGCCGGAGCTGGCGCGCTACCTGATTGATAGTGGCGGCAAGCGCCTGCGCCCAATGCTGACGGTGGCGGCAGCCATGCTGTTCGGCAAGGGCAATGGCAGCGCGATCCGATTCGCGGCAGCCGTTGAATTCATGCACAATGCAACCCTGCTCCACGACGATGTGGTGGATGAAAGCAATATGCGGCGTGGCAAGCCGGCAGCCCGCATGGTGTGGGGCAACAAGGCTTCCATTCTCGTGGGCGATTTTCTCCTAGGCCAAGCCTTCATGATGATGGTGGAAACCGGCGACCTGGCTTCGTTGGGCGTTTTGTCGTCCGCATCGGCCGTGATGGCCGAAGGCGAAGTGTTCCAGCTGGCCAAGACGGGCGATCTGACGACGACGGCCGAAGATTATGCCGAGGTGATCCGGGCCAAGACGGCCGTCCTGTTTCAGGCGGCGTGCGAAGTGGGCGCCATGTCGGGCGGAGCGGACGAGACCGGCCGCAAGGCGCTGGCGACCTATGGGCTGGAACTGGGCAATGCCTTCCAGTTGGTGGACGATGCGCTCGACTATGGCGGGCAATCGGGCACGCTGGGCAAGAATGTCGGCGACGATTTGCGTGAGGGCAAGATGACGCTGCCCGTGATCCTGGCGCTGGCAGAGGGCACCGAAGCCGAGCGGCAGACGATTGCCGGGGCGCTGGGCCAGGCTGACGCCACCGAAGCGCAGGTGGGCGCGGTGGTGGATGTGATGGAGCGATACAAGACGCTCGATCGCACCCTGCAGAAAGCGCAGGCGCATGCCCGGGCGGCGCAGGATGCGCTTCTGGTGCTGCCGGAGAGCGAGATGCGGGCGCTGCTGATCGATGTGGTCGAGCATAGCGTGCTGAGAGCGTATTAAGGCTTAGGGGCTGTTGTGGGTGCGGGACTGGGCTTCACTCGCTCGGCCTCGCGGTTCGACGGGCTCACCATGAGGCCTTTTGGGCGTCAGGTGGGTGCCTGATGGAAGGCGCTTGTCTCTCGTTTTGTTCCGCTTTCTCGCTTCACCAACGATCGTCACCCTCGGGCTTGACCCGAGGGGGTTGTACTTGCGACGCGACTTAAAGTGTAGAGCCCTCGGGTCAAACCCGAGGGTGACAATTGGGTGTGGGTGAGAGTGCGTTCCAATACGGAGTCGGTTGGGCTCGACATGATCATCGATAGACCTTGTTCATGACAGCGGAAGGCGGTTTGATCTGGGGTGGGAGGATTGATCATGGGCAAGGCGGTTGGGATTGGTGGGGTGTTCTTCAGGGCACGGGACACGGCGGGGCTGGCGGAGTGGTATGAACGTCATTTAGGGGTGACGGGGTTCTGGGAGCAGAAAGCGGGAATGACGGTGTTTGCGCCGTTTAAGCAGGACAGCGATTACTTCGCAGCCGACAAGCAGTGGATGATCAATTTCCGGGTGGAGGATCTCGACGGCTTGATGGCGACGCTGAGGGATGCGGGTATTGGCGTGGAGACGCGGGCGGAATGGGATACGCCCGAGACGGGGCGATTTGCGCGGATCCATGATCCAGAGGGGAATGCGATCGAGTTGTGGGAGCCGGCGGGATAGTTGCGTCGCCTGGCGGTATGGGGAGATCTCAGGATGGATCCCGGGGTTAGCGCTTAGCCACGCAGGCGAAGTGTAGAGCCCTCGGGTTAAACCCGAGGGTGACGATCGCGATCAGGCGAGACTGGTGCTAGGGCACCAAGAGTGGGGCGGCGGCGACCCAGTGGTCGGGGTGGGCGGAGCGCATGGTTTGGGCGGCTTGGTGGGCTTGGCCGGCTGAGCCGAAGAGGCCGAAGCAGGTGGCACCGGAGCCGGACATGCGGGCGAGGATGCAGCCCTGGGTTTGCCCCAGCTGCTCAACGATGTCGCCGATGATATGCACGAGCTTGATGGCGGGCGGCTGCAGGTCGTTGCGGGTTTCGGCGAGCCACAGGCCAAGCTGGGCCGGCCGGGTCAACGGGGATGGCAGCTCGGGCAATGGATAATTGTCGTGGGCGCGCAGACGCCGGAACACGTCGGCCGTGGGCAGCGGCACTAGCGGATTGACCAGGACGATATGGAGTGCCGGGAACTCCGGCAGCGCCGTGAGAAGTTCGCCGACGCCGCGCGCAAGAAGAGGCGCTGAAACAAGACAGGCGGGGACATCGGCGCCCAAGCGCGCGGCGAGGTCGGATAGTTCGGCAAGAGGGATGGGATGGCTGGAGAGGCCTGCCATCAGGCGCAGGGCTGCCGCGGCATCGGCCGAACCGCCGCCGATGCCGGCCGCCACGGGCAGGTTCTTGGTGAGGCGCATGGCTAGGCTCGTGCTCACTGCATCGGGCCAGCGGGCGCGAAAGGCTCCTACGGCGCGCAGCACCAGATTGGTTTCGCCATTGCCCAAAGCCTTGGCGAAGGGTCCGACGATGGCGAGGGTATCCGTTTCGCCCGGGACCGCTTCGAGTTCGTCAGCGAGATCGGCAAAGACGACAAGGCTTTCCAGATCATGATAGCCGTCTTCGCGGCGCCGCACGACATGCAGCGCCAGGTTGATCTTGGCGGGAGCCAGCTGGGCGATGGGCTCGAGCAAGTTTATTCGGTCTCGTTCTCTTCGGTGAGACCTTCAGCAAGCTTGGGTGCGGCGCGTTCCTTGACGGTGCCGACCGTGTCGACGGAAGTGGCGACGTTCCACTGGAAGCGCGCCTCGAGCCGGCGGCCGGCTTTCCAATAAGCGTCGCCCAGGTGATCGTTGATCTCGGGATCGGTCGGCATCATCAGCACGGCCTGTTCCAGAGTTTTTACCGCCTCGTCGATGCGGCCGAGCTTGTAGAAGGCCCAGCCGAGCGAATCAACGATGTAGCCATCCTGTGGGGAGGCGGCAACGGCCTTCTCGATCATTTCAAGGGCGCGCTCGAGATGCATGTCCTTGTCGATCCAGCTATAGCCGAGATAGTTGAGCACGGCAGGCTGATCGGGATTGAGCTCAAGGGCCTTGAGGAAATCGGCTTCGGCCTTGGGCCACTCCTTATTGCGCTCATAGGCGATGCCCCGGACATAGTAGAAGCGCCAATCGGGAGCGCTGTTGCCGCCGGTGATCGCTAGGGCCTTAGTGTAGGCCTCGGCGGCCTTGGCATATTGCTCGTCGGTGCGGAGCAGATCGCCCAGGACGGAAACCGCGTCGAGGTCATCTGGCTGGGCCGCAACGATGTTGCCTAGGCGCCGCAGGGCTTCCTCACGGTCGCCCATGGCATCGAGATTGGTGGCGACGCGCACAACCGCGGTGGACTTCATGGCGGAATTGGCGGGAACCGCCTCATAGATGCGATTGGCCGCATCGTGCTGGCCGGCAGCATCAAGGATCTGGCCAAGCGCGAGGGAGATCACGTCGGCCGATGGGTCGAGGTAAAGGCCCATGCGGAGGAAAACGATCGACAGATCGCGGCTGCCGTCACGGGCCAGGGCCACGCCGATGCCGTGGAACATTTCGGCTGCGCCGACCTGGACATTGGTGGCGAAAACGCCGGGGCGCTGTCCGGCATCGACCTGGCGCTTGACGATGGACACGATGGGATGGGTGAGCCCCTCCCCTTCGAACTGGGCGATGACGTCTTTGGCTTCGTCGAACCGGCCAGCATTGGCGAGGATGCGGGCATAGACTTCGACGACGCGCGCCACATAGGGTTCGTTGTCAAAGGCCTGGCCAGCGAGCCTGATGGCTTCATCGGTCTGCCCAGCCGCTTCGGCCATGAGGGCGCGATGGAAGACGAGGAAGTCTTCGAGACCGCTTTCGCCGAGTTCATCGAGCGCCCGGTCCGCTTCGGCTTTCCGGTTATCACCCACCAGGGCCCAGGCACGCAGAATGGATGCGGTGATGCCGGTGAAGCTGTCCTGGCCAAGGGCATTGAGCATGCGCTCGGCGGCGTCGTAGCGGCGCTCCTTAAGCGCTTCGGTGGCGACGATCAGCTCGGCCAGTTCGTTGTCGTTGTCGAGATCGAGGAGATGCTTGGCGGTGGAGGCCGCCTGCCCGATCTGCCCGTCGGCGGCAAAGGCAATGAAGGCGCGTTCCACCAGAAGGGCGTTCTCCCAATCGCTTTGCGCGGCCTGAAAAAAATAGCGCGCGGCCTCGTCGGTGCGCAGATCCTTGAGCGCCTGCTGGCCGGCCATAAAAGAGCCCGTGGCGCTGGCCTTGAACATGGGCATGATGCCCAGGCTCGCGAACGGATCGGACTGCGCCGTCTGCACGGATGGAGCGGCAAAGGATGGCGGAAACGCCACTGCGCTCAACAGGAGGACTGCAAGGGCCGGGCGTGCGAGGCGGGTCACAAGCGATGTCACGAGGATGGATTCTCCCTTAGGTCCGTTTGGCTGGCGAGATTGTCTGTTTTGCCCTGAGATCGCAAGGCCGCGCCACATAGCGTGATCGTTTGCCGCTACATCCCGGCGTAATTGGGTCCGCTGCCGCCTTCGGGGGGCACCCAGGTGATGTTCTGGGCAGGGTCCTTGATGTCGCAGGTCTTGCAGTGGACGCAATTAGCGGGGCTGATGCGGAACACGGGGCGGCCGCCTTCCTCGGCGACCTCATAGACGCCGGCGGGGCAATACAGCGGGGCGGGTTCGCCATAGGTCGGCAGATTGTCGCGGATGGGAACGGCGGGATCGGCCAGGACGAGGTGAACGGGCTGGTCTTCGTCATGGGCGAGATTGGCGAGGTAGACCGAAGAAGCGCGGTCGAAGGTCAGCTTGGCATCGGGCTTGCCGTAGGTGATGCGGGGCTGGGTGGCGAGGGGCTGTAGGCCCTGATAGTCGCGCTTCGTGTGCTGAAGGGTGCCCAGGAGCGAGCGGCCGACGATTGCCGAGGTCCACATGTCAACGCCAGCGGCAAAGGCGCCTGCCAGCGTGCCGAAGCGCGACCAGAGCGGCTTGACGTTGCGGACGGCGCGCAGTTCGTCGGCAATGCCGGTGGCCATGATCTTGTGGCCCAGATCGGCAATGAGATCGTGCTGGCGGCCATGCACCACGGCGGCGCCGACGGCGTCGGCTGCGCCAATGCCGGAAAGGATGGCGTTGTGAATGGCCTTGAGGCGCGGAGTGTTCATGAAGCCGGCCGCACAGCCGATCAGGCCACCGCCAGGGAAGGCAAGCGTGGGGATGGACTGCCAGCCGCCGGCGGCCAGGGCGCGGGCGCCATAGCTGGTGCGGGTGGCGCCATCGAGCAGGCGGGCGATCGAGGGGTGGGTCTTGAAACGCTGGAACTCGTCGAAGGGCGAGAGCGTGGGGTTGCGGTAATCGAGATAGGTGACGAGGCCGAGATAGAGCTTGCGGTCTTCGGCGTGGTAGGCGAAGCCGCCGCCCGAGGTGCCGTTATTGAGCGGGAAGCCGAGATAGTGGTCCACCCTGCCCGGCTGGTGCTTGTCGGCGGGGATCTCCCAAACTTCCTTGATGCCTAGGCCGTACTTTTGTGGGCCACGCTCTAGCCGGTGCGCGCTGATGATCTTTTTGGCGAGCGAGCCCCGAGCGCCCTCGGCCATAAGGGTGTACTTGGCTTCGAGCGCAATGCCCTCGGCAAAGCCGGGCTTGGGATTGCCGGCGCGATCGCGGCCCAGATCGCCTGTGATGATGCCGCGGACGGGACCGCCAGGCGTGCCAAGCGTATCGACGGCAGCGGTCATAGGGAAGATATCGACGCCGAGTTCAGCCGCCTGCTCGCCCAACCAGCGGACGAGATTGCCCAGGCTGATGATGATGCCGTCGCGAGTGCGCATCTGGGGTGGCAGCAGCTGGTGGGGCAAGGCGAAGTCGCCCTTGGCGGTGAGGTAATGATAGGTGTCAGTGGTGACGGTGGGGCCGACTGGAGCGCCCTTGAGGCGCCAGTCGGGAATGAGCGCGTCAAGGCCGCGCGGGTCCATCACGGCGCCGGACAGGATATGACCGCCCAATTCGGCTGATTTTTCGACCACGGTGACGCTCAGTTCAGGGTGGCGCTGCTTGAGACGGATAGCGGCAGCCAAGCCTGACGGGCCGGCGCCGACGATTAGCACATCGGTCGAAATCGTTTCGCGCGAACCGGCGTCTGCCATATAGGATGCCCTTGTTCATTCCGTGCGCGGGTGGCCGCGCTAAACGCGCTGTGACATAACAGAGAACATGGCTGAAGATCGACCGCTAAATCGCGAGGACATGCTGTCCATTCTCGAATGGTACCGCGCGGCGGGCGTTGACCTTGCCGTGGGCGAGGAGCCGGTCGATCGGTTCAATCAGCGCCCTCCAGCGCGGGTCATGCCGCCGCAAGCGCCGCAGGCGGATCAGCCGGCGCCCATGCTGGCCTTGGGTGGCGATCCCGTCGAGGCGCGAACCCTGGCTGCCGGGGCGAAGACGCTGGATGAGCTGGAGGCGATTCTCGGCGCCTATGACGGCTGCGGACTCAAGTTGCGCGCGACTCAGCTGGTATTTGCCGACGGCAATCCCGAGGCGCCAATCATGCTGATCGGGGAAGCGCCTGGCGCCGAGGAAGACCGGCAGGGCAAGCCTTTCGTAGGCAAGTCGGGGCAATTGCTGGACCGGATGCTCGGGGCGATCGGGCTCGACCGCAGCAAGGTCTATATCGCCAACACAGTGCCGTGGCGGCCGCCAGGCAACCGGACGCCGACGCCGGAAGAGATCGCGCTATGCCTGCCATTCCTGCAGCGCCAGGTGGAGCTGGTGGCGCCGCGGATCGTGCTGACCCTGGGTGGGCCAGCCATGCAGACGGTGTTTCAGACCAGCAATGGCATCATCAAGATGCGTGGCAAATGGAGTGCGGTTTCGATCGGCAATCATGCCGTGCAGGCCATGCCGACGCTGCATCCGGCTTATCTGCTGCGGAACCCGCCGGCGAAACAGCAGGCATGGCGGGATTTGTTGAGCGTGAAGATGAAGATGGTGGAGTTAGGGTTGGTTTAGGATTAGGGGGAGCCGGACCACCTTGCGGCTGTGGGGAGATCTCGGGATGGATCCCGGCCTGCGCCGGGATGACATCGTGGGTGGAGCCTGCTTGCTGAAAGAAGGGCTTCGGGTAGCGGGGGTAAATACCTTAGCTCGCCGCCACACTGCACGTCACCCTTGGGCTTGACCCAAGGGGTCTTCACTTGACCGACACTCGTGAAGTGCAGAGCCCTCGGGTCAGGCCCGAGGGTGACGATTAGCGGAGACGGCGAGCCCCCCCGGAGCGAGAACAAGTTCAATCATCTCGCACCAAACATTTGGCCTACTCACCGGTGATTGCCGCTGTATTGTCACCGTTGCGTGATTTGCCCTCTTGCATCTCCTCTTCAAGCCGAAAAGCGTCATGGCCTCCGTTATCAAGATTTATGCCCTGTTCCTGGGGTCGGCTCTCCTTATGTTCGGTGGCGGGCTACAGGGCCTGCTTCTGTCCGTGCGCGGTGCCGAGGAAGAGTTTTCGCTTTTGGCGCTTGGGCTGATCGGAACGGGCTGGTCGGTCGGGTTCGTGGCCGGCTCGATTGGTGTACCGCTGATCGTGCGCAATGTGGGCCATATCCGGGCCTTTTCGGTGATGGCGGCTATCGGCACCATAACGATCCTCCTCAACCTCCTCTTCATCAACGATGTCGGCTGGATTCTCCTGCGGGCGCTTTCAGGCTTCTGCTTTGCCGGAGCAGCGATGATCGTGGAAAGCTGGCTCAACGAAGTCGCCGACAACAAGAGCCGCGGTACGATCTTTTCGATCTACGTGACCATCAACATGGCCTCGTCGACGCTGGGGCAAATCGCCATGTCGGTCACGGGAACGGCGGGCTATGTGCCGTTCGTGATCGGGGCCATTTCGTTTATATGCGCCGTTTTGCCGACGGCGCTGACGTCGAGCCCGCAGCCCAAGCCCCTGTCCTCGGCCAAGATCGATGTGCGCTTGCTTTACAGCACCTCACCCGTGGCGGCGATTGCGGCGTTTTCCGTTGGAATGGCCAATGGGGCCTTCGGAACGCTCGCGCCGGTCTATGGCTATGAACGCGGATTGGATGCCGGAGGCATCGCCCTGCTCTTTTCCATTGCCGCGATCCTGGGAGCGTTGGCGCAAATTCCGATGGGCCGCCTGTCGGACCGAATCGACCGGCGCATCGTCCTGATTGGATTGGCGGGACTGGCAGCCGTGGTCGGATTGCTGACGGTGATCATCAACCCCGAAGCGGGCTGGCTGATGTATGTCCTTTTTGCCGCCTATGGCTTTGCGGCCAACCCGATCTATGCCATCGCCGTGGCGCATGCCAACGACTTTGCCCGGGACGGCGACTTCGCCAAGATTGCCGGCGGCATGCTGCTAATCCTGGGCGTTGGGCTGGCGATCGGGCCAGCCGTGGCGTCGGTGATCATGGGTGTCTGGTCGCCAGTCGGGCTGTTCGTGGTGACAACATTGTTCCATGGGCTGCTCGGGCTTGCGGCGTTCCTGCGCATGCGCATTCGCAAGAGCATCGATGCGGCTGAACGCACGCCGTTCCAGCCGATGGGCAATGACAAGCAGCAGACGCTGGAATCCATCGTCCTTGATCCGCGCGCCGAGCCCGAAGACATAGATCTACCGGAGGACGAGCCCGATGTGCCAGAAGAGCTGGCCACGCCCGTCGCGCCCGAAGAAAAGGAACAGCCACATGTTTAAGACAGAGCAGTTCGCGGATCGCTCGTTCAAGCCTTTGTCGATTGCGGTGATCGCCGTGTCCGACACGCGGACGCTCGAGACCGATACGGGCGGCGCCCTGCTCAAGAGCCTTCTGGAAGCCGATGGGCACCGCTGCGCCGAGCGTGTCGTGGTGCGCGATGAGATCCAGCTGATCCGACGGGCCGTGCAAGGCTTTGTGGCCGACCCGCAGGTTGACGTGGTGTTGACTACGGGTGGCACGGGATTTTCGGGGCGGGACGTGACGCCAGAGGCCGTGGAGCCGCTGTTTGACAAACGGATGGAAGGTTTTTCCGTCCTGTTCCACCAGTATTCGGCGACGACGGTGGGCACAAGCTCGCTGCAGTCGCGGGCGACGGCGGGGCTGATCGGCACGACGTTTGTGTTTTGCCTGCCGGGATCGCGCGGCGCCTGCCGGGATGCCTGGGAGGGCATTTTGCGCCACCAACTCGATTACCGGCACAAGCCGTGCAATTTTGTGGAGCTGATGCCGCGGTTGGATGAGCGGTAGGGGGTTTTGGCACGACCTCGGGGTTCGACAGGCTCACCATGAGGTCTACTGGGGGTTTGGGGTAATCCTGGCGGAGCCAAAAACGCGATGTCACCCCGGGGCTCGACCTGGAGTCCATCCCGAGGTGGCTGGTTCGAACCACCTGGCGGCTGCGGGACAATCTCGGGATGGATCCCGGGTCAGGCCCGGGATGACACCGTGGGTGTGGAAATACTGCGCCTGAAAGAAAAGGCTCTCTCCTTTCCCCGGAGAGAGCCTCCCAAATTAGTGCCCGGCGTGGGCTGGGCCGGCGCCTTCGGGTTTGCGGATGAAGAAGGCGGCGAGGATGGCGCCGAGGGAGATGATGGCGCCGACAAGGAAGGCGAGGCGAATGCCGGCGGCAAGGGCTTCGACTGGCGGCAGGCCTTCAGCGGTGAGCGCTGCGGTACGGATGGTCATGAGAGCGATAAAAAGCGCGATGCCTGCGGCGCCGGCCAGTTGCTGCACCGAACCCAAAACGGCCGAGGCGTGGGAATAAAGCTCCATGCGCACCGACCCCATGGACGAGGTGAAGACCGGCGTAAAGATCAGCGCAAGGCCGATGCTGATGACGATGTGACCGGCCAATAGAGCCCAGACCGAGGTGTCCTGCCCAACCAAGGTCAGGGCCCACATGACGGCCGAAACGAGCACCGCACCGGGCACAGCCAGAAGGGTCGGACCGACACGGTCATAAAGCCGGCCGACAACCGGACCCAGCAACCCCATGATCAGGCCGCCCGGCAGCAGCAGGAGTCCGGTCTCGAGGGTATCAAGGCCGACCACGTTTTGCGTGTAGATCGGCAGCAGGATCACCGTGCCGAACAGGGTCATCATCGCGACCAGCATCATGCTGACCGAAATGGCATAGTTGCGCGACTGAAAGACACGCAGATCGAGCAAGGCCTTGTTTTCGCCCTGCAAGCGCAGCTGGCGCCACACAAAGACGGCCATGGCAAGAACCCCGATCGTGATCGGCAGCCAGAGCGGGATGGGGCTGGGCTCACCGGCATGGGCGAAGCTTTCGCCGAAGCTCGAGAGACCATAGATGAGGCCACCAAAGGCGAAGGCCGAAAGGATGACCGAAAGAACATCCAGAGGCGCATAGCGCGGGGTGGTCACATTCTGGATCTTGCGCATGCCGAGGAGCAAGGCGCCTACCGCAATCGGCAGGACGAGAATGAACATCCAGCGCCATTCGAGATTGGCGAGGATGAAGCCGCCAATGGTCGGACCGATGGCGGGGGCGACCGACATGACGATGGAAATATTGCCCATGGTCTTGCCGCGGCCCTCTGGCGGCACCAGCGTCATAACCGTGGTCATCAGGAGCGGCATCATAATGGCGGTGCCGACGGCCTGGACCACGCGGCCGAACACCAGCAGTTCGAGGCCCGGCGAGATGGCGCAGATCAGTGTGCCGGCCGTGAAGATCGACATGGCCAGGATGAAGATTGGGCGGGTGTTGAGGCGCTGCAGGAGGAACCCGGTGATTGGGATCACGACGGCCATGGTGAGGAGGAACGCCGTGGTCAGCCACTGCGCCGCGCTGGGGCTGACGCCCAGATCGTTCATCAGGTGCGGGATGGCCACGCTCATGATGGTTTCATTAAGAAACACCACAAAGGTCGAGACCAGCAGCAGGGCGATGACCAGCTTGTTGCGGGCGGCATCGCTCTGGCTAAGCGGCGGCGTGCCGACCAGATCGGCGTCAAAACTTGTTGCTTCCGAACTCATGATCTCTCCTCGGGGGCGTGGATTGTGCTCTGTCGGCAGGACGACGAGCGGCATCAGGTGGTTTCGACGTGAGCCTGAATGGAATCTGCGACAGCCCCTGTCAGCAGATAATAGTTAAGTCTACACTTTAGTAACGACCGACCCGATTGAGGTCAACATATAAGCCGCGACTTAAGCGTTGTCGTCGGTTCTAGCCTTTCGGCAGGGTCCGCAGGTGTATGCCTCCGCGCTGTGGGCGTCCATCCACCCCCGTGCAATTCAGCGATGCGAAATCGTGGTTTCTGCTCTTTGCATCGGGTGGGCGACTTCCCATATGTGGCCCGGGAGGCGCCGGGTTGCGTCGCACCATTCCTGCAGGTTCTTGTTTTGTTCTCATGGCGCTGCTACATGTTTCGTGTGGCCTGCAGCAGCGATTCGCCTGCGGCCCATCTGGCAGGAGATGAACCATGGCCCTTTACCAGGCCCCATCCTTTGAAGCGCTTGAAATGCTCAGCCGGAGCCGCGACGCCGATTTGGCGCGGCGCGAACTGCTGGACCCGGCCCGCGTGCGCGGCCGCGGGGCGCAGAGCAATTGGAGCGGGCGGTTTGAGAAGCAGACGCGTGAGCGGTTCGACGATGGCTGGGACAATGTGGAGCCGCTGCCGGTCTTCGAAACGGTGGAGCACACCGAGCGCGCCAAGACCATCATCACCACCAATGACAGCCCGGATATCGGATTCGAGCGCTCGATCAATGCTTATCGCGGCTGCGAGCATGGCTGTTCCTATTGCTTTGCGCGGCCGACGCATGCGTTTCTCGGCCATTCGGCCGGCGTCGAGTTCGAGCGCGATATTTACGTGAAGACCAATGCGGTGGAAGCGCTGCGGGCGGAGCTGGGCGCCAAGAACTATCGGGTGAAGCCGATTGCCATGGGCACCAATACGGACCCGTACCAGCCGGCCGAGCGCAAGCACAAGCTGACGCGCGGTATCCTTGAGGTGATGCTGGAAACGCGCCATCCGGTGATGATTACGACCAAGTCGGCGCTGATCATCCGTGATCTTGATATCCTTACCGAATTGGCGAAGCTTGGGCTGGTGAAGGTTGCGATCTCCTTGACCTCCATGGACCACAAGCTCAGCCGCAAGATGGAGCCGCGGGCCTCCTCCCCTGCCCGACGGCTTGAGGCCATGCGGCTCCTGAGCGAAGCCGGCGTTCCGGTGGCGGTGTTTGCTTCGCCCATGATCCCGGCCATCAACGACATGGAACTCGAAAAGCTCCTCGATGCAGCCAAGGCGCAAGGGGCGGTCAGCGCTTCGATGATCCTCCTGCGGCTGCCCGGGGAAGTGCGCGACGTGTTCCGCGAATGGCTCTTGCGCCATTTCCCCGACCGGGTGCGGCATGTCTTGGCATTGGTGCGCGATACGCGGGGCGGCAAGGATTATGATGCGCGCTTCGGCCACCGCATGGTGGGTGAAGGCCCCTATGCCACGCTTCTGCAGCAGCGGTTCCAGAAGGCGCGCGAGCGCTATGGGCTGGAAGCCAAGCTGCCGGCGCTGCGCAGCGACCTCTTCATTGCGCCGCGGCTCGAAGACCGGCAGATGAGCCTGTTCTAGGCGGTGACGCCTTCGCCCAGCCGCTGCCGGATCAGGGCGACGACGGCGGGATCATCATAGCTGTCGACGCTGATGGTGGCGCCGGCCGTGACCATGTCGGCAGGCGCAAGGGAGGTGCGGATGCCGACGGTGGCGAGGCCTGCCGCGCGCGCCGACGCAAGGCCGGTGCGGGAGTCCTCGAAAGCGACGGAATGCTCTGCATCGGCACCTAGGAGACGCAGACCCTCGAGATAGGGCAAGGGATGCGGCTTGCCGTGGGCGAGTTCATCGCCGATCACGATGGCGCGGAAGCGATCGTAGATGCCGAGACCCTGAAGGATCAGGTCGGCATTAGGGCGTGGCGCATTGGTGACGGCAGCGATGGGAATGCCCCAGCTGTCCGCCAGATCAAGCAGCGCGAACAGGCCGCGGACGGCGTGGATCTCGGTGCGCGCGAGTTCACGAAACAAGGCCTCCTTGCCGGCCATGACGGCCATGCCTTCGTCTTTGGAGAGATGTGGCACGAACTTGGCGGCGATGTCCTCGTTGGCCAGCCCCTGCAGTTCGCGGGCAAAGCGTGCCTTGTCGAACTGGTAACCGAAGGGCGCGAAGGTGCGGTTGAAGGCTGCCAGATGGAGTGGATCGGTATCGGCGAGCGTGCCGTCGATATCGAACAAAAGAGCAGCGCCCGGCTTGAGGATCATATGAGGCATCCAGCTTAACTCTGCGCCGGGGATTGACGCAGCGGCGCGAACCGATAGCAAAACGGGCGTGGCGTCAACCGGGAGGGGAGCATGCCAGCATCGCCGTTCGAGCTGAGCGCCTTGGCGGCGGTTATTGTTGAGCGCTTTCCCGAACTGCGCGGCGCGCGGTTCACCCTCTTGTCTGCGGGTTGGGACAGCGTGGCTGTGGACACGGACGACCGGCTGATCTTCAAGTTTCCACGCCATGCGGAAGGCGAGGCCGGCTTGCGGCACGAGGCGCGCATCCTGGCGCTGGTCCAAGACCGCGTCAGCATGCGGGTGCCACGGCTGGAACTATTCGAAACACCGCAAGTGTTCTCGCGGCATGAAAAGATTCCCGGTGAGCATCTGATCACCGAGCAATATATTGCGTTGAATGAGCCTGCTCGGCAGGAGATGGCTGAGCAGCTCGGCCTCTTTTATGCCCAACTGCATGCCATCGAAGTGGATGAGGCCCGCGCCGCCGGCGCCGAGCCAATGGACGTCTGGCCGGAGGCCGATGAGATCCTGCGCCTTGCTTAGCCTGTCCTGCCCGTGAGCCTGCGTCCGTGGTGCGAAGGGATCATGCGGCAGTGGGCCGCTCCGGGGCCTGATCCTTATGGGGAGCGCTATGGGTTTTTCGACGGGCACGGATGGAACATGGCGTTCGATCACCAGCGCCAGCGCCTCAACGGCGTTTATGATTTCGGAGATTCAGGCATCGGTGCGCTCCACCGCGAGTTCATTTATTCGAGCCTGATCTCGCCTGAGCTGACCGAACGGATCATCGGCGCCTATGAACTGCAGACCGGACGGCTTATCGATCGGAAGCGCGTTGCTGTTCTCACGGGGACCCATCGGCTTTGGGAACTGGCAGGAGAGGCTCACCTGCCCGAGAACGTGCCTAGCCTGCTGCGGTCGCTGGAGCTTTGGGCCGAGCACGAGGGTGCGGACTACACATCGGGGTGAATCGAGCCTTGCCCCGGCTGGCTTTGATTGACTTCAGCGCTGTGGTGACGATTCTTCGGCCATGCTGATTGATTCGATCATCCAGACCGAGCCGGACTATTCCCACGAGCTAGAACTCAAGGCGCGTGGGGCCAAGATCATCGCCGGTGTCGATGAGGCTGGTCGCGGACCATTGGCTGGCCCTGTGGTGGTGTCTGCCGTGATCCTTGATCCCGAGGCTATTCCCGAGGGGCTGAACGATTCCAAGAAGCTGACGCTGGAACAGAGGGAAAGCCTCTTCGAGCAGATCGTGGCGACGGCTATGGTTTCGGTGGTGGTAGCACCACCCTCGATCATCCTCAGCCACAATATCCGCGGAGCGACACTTTGGGCGATGGCGCGGGCGGCATCGAGCCTGAGCCTCGTGCCCGATCGCGTGCTGATCGATGGGCGCGACGTGCCCATGGGCCTGCCATGCGAAGGGCTGGCGCTGGTCGGCGGCGACGGGCGTAGCGTTTCCATTGCAGCCGCCTCAATCGTCGCCAAGGTGACGCGCGATCGCATGTGCCAGATCATGGATTGCGATGCCCCCCATTTCGGCTTTGGGGGTCATAAGGGCTATTCCACGCCGCAGCACATGAAGGCGCTGAGCGACCATGGTCCGTGCCGGCACCATCGCGAGGAATTCGCGCCGGTTGCCGCAGCGTGGGAGCGGGTGCGGGGGCTGGTGGCTTAGCCCGGCTGGTGGTGAAGCTCAGCCGTTTTTCTTCAACCTAAGAACCACCACCTTGAATCGTCCCCCTGGGAGGGCAGTGTTTACTTCCGGCGCTTTACACGAAAAAGTTGTGGCTCTTTCGCCTCCCTCCCCCTTGAGGGGAGGGAACGAGGGAGGGGGTGCAGAAACAAGGGTGACCCCATGGCCGTGTTTGCCGATAATGCAGCACCCCCCACCCTTGATCCCTCCCCACAAGGGGGAGGGTGTCGACTGAAAGCCCATGACCTTAACCAATCAACGAAGTCCAAAGTAAACACTCCCCATGGAGGGGGAGGTGTCGACTGCGGTGCCTTGTTCAATGGCAAAAGGAGCCGAGGTAACACATCTTAACCTCCTGCTAACCCCTTGCGAACGCTCCATTAACCCTGCTGGGTTATAAGGGTGATGTTAGTCCTTTGTTAGGGTTAAGTGTATGTTGCGTACCGCGCGTACGGCCCCTGTGGCCGCTGCGGAGAAGGCTGTTCGCCTCCCAATCGATACAATCCTTGTGGGCGATTGCATCGACCACATGAATGCCCTGCCGGCCGGCTCGGTTGACCTTATATTTGCGGACCCACCGTATAACCTGCAGCTGGAACAGGGCCTCACCCGTCCAGACCAAAGCAAGGTGGATGCCGTCGACGACGACTGGGACAAGTTCGACAGCTTTGCCCATTACGACCAGTTTACCCGCGCCTGGCTGAAGGCCGCGCGACGGCTGCTGAAACCCGATGGCGCCATCTGGGTCATCGGCAGCTACCATAACATCTTCCGGGTCGGGACGGCTCTCCAGGATCTCGATTTCTGGATTCTGAACGACGTGATCTGGCGCAAGGCCAATCCGATGCCGAATTTTCGCGGCACGCGGTTTACCAATGCGCATGAAACGCTGATCTGGGCCTCGCGCAGCCAGAAGAGCCGCGTGACGTTCAACTACGAGGCGATGAAGCTCGCCAACGACGATACGCAAATGCGCAGCGACTGGCTGTTTCCCATCTGCACGGGAGCGGAACGTCTCAAGGACGCAGAGGACGGCAAGGTGCATCCGACGCAAAAGCCGGAAGCCCTGCTGTTCCGCATCCTCAATGCCACGACCAAGCCGGGCGACATCGTCCTCGACCCGTTCTTCGGCACGGGCACGACAGGCGCAGTGGCACGCAAGCTGGGCCGGCACTTCATCGGCATCGAGCGAGAAGAAAGCTACGTGAACGCGGCGCTGCAGCGCATCGCTTCCATTCGGCCTGGCGTGTTCGAGGCGCTGCAGTCGATCACGCCCAAGCGCAAGGAAGCGCGCATCCCGTTCGGCTCGCTGGTCGAGCAGGGATTAATCGATCCGGGCACGCAACTATTCGACTTAACGAAACGTTACTCTGCTATGGTTCGTGCAGATGGGTCACTCGTCTCTGGCACGCATCAGGGCTCCATCCACAGAGTGGGGGCGCTGGTGCAAGGTGCAGAGGCATGCAACGGGTGGACCTTCTGGCACCACGAAGTTTCGGGAAAAGCGGTTCCCATCGACGATCTACGCACGGATGTTCGTGCAAAACTTGATTTGCTTTCTGCCTGATCCTGACCTCCAATCACTCAGGCTCTACTCACTGGCCACCGGTTCGCTCCGGTGGCCTTTTTGTTTGGTGAGTGGCGGTTGATTGTCACTCAGGGCGTGGGGCACTCGCTGCTCATCAATGCCTGCAGCAAAGCGCCGTTGTGATTGTTGAAGCGGTTGCCGGTTGTGCGCGGATCGGTGATCCGGTCGGTGCGGAAGAAGCGGAAGTCCGCGCGCAGTTCGCACCAAGCGCCCAGCAATGTTGCCCGCGAAAAGAACAGAAGCGCGAGTGGCCAGATGGTGCGACTGGTGACGCTTCCACTTAAGTCCGCATAGTCGATGGACAGCTCGGCCCGGTCCCGCACCGCCTGGCGCAGCAGGGAGAGGTGTGGGCCAAACAAGGCATCGTCCTTGCGCGATGGCACAAGCAGAGCGGAGCGCTGCAGCACATCAGCCATGGGCGGCGGCAGAACTGCCGACACTTTGGCGAGGACATCATCGGCGGCACGGGCCAGGGCCGGGTCGCCACGGTCACGCGCCAGGCGCGCTCCAAGAACAATCGCTTCCACTTCCTCGACGTTGAACATGAGGGGCGGCAGATCATAGCCGGGTCGCAGCACATAGCCGAGCCCCGCCTCCCCTTCGATGGGGACTAGCGAAGCCTGAAGATCGAGAATGTCGCGATAGATGGTGCGGCGAGACACTTCCAGCTCGTCGGCCAGCGCCTGTGCCGTGACTGGGCCGCGCTGCCGGCGCAGCGCTTGAACGATCTGTAGCAGGCGATCGGCCCTCCGCATCGGCTTTGCTCCCCATCTGCCCAAAGGCTGCTGACACCATGGTGGCCAGAGCACTTTGCTAGCGTGCCCCTGTTCACCGCGGCGGGAGTTTACGCGCCCTGCTCGCGCTCGCAAGCAGCGGATTGGGGGGGGGGGAAACATCATGCCGCGTATTTCAAGCCGTCCTTTTATCAAGGGTTTTGCCATCATGGCCATTTCATCAACCGCCGCTTCTGCCAACGGGCTCAGCATCGTCAACCCACCAAGCCTATTCGACCCTTCTGGCTTCGGGTACAGCCAGGCCGTGATCGCTCCTCCCTCAGGGCAGACCGTGTTTATCTCCGGCCAAGGTGGAGCGGACAGCACAGGCGCTCTGGCGCCCGAGTTTGAGGTTCAGGTGAAACAAGCCTTCAGCAATCTCCGCGCGGCCCTCCAAGGAGCCGGCGCAGAGCTGAGCGACGTCGCGAAGCTCACGATCTTCGTGGTGGATCACGAGCCGGCAAAGCTCGGGGTGATTACGAAGGAGGTCGTGCAGATGTTCGGCACGGCACTGCCGGCGCAGAGTTTGATCCCGGTGCCAAGACTGGCGCTCGATGGCATGCTGTTCGAGGTGGAAGCTATTGCGGTGACAAGGCGCTAAGGTCTTGGAGGCTTACTCCAGACCAGCTTGGGCCAGCACTTTCCGGAACAGGGTGGGCAGCGCTTCGCTCCGCAGCGTGGGCGGGGGCGCCCACCAACCCCCCTCGAGCGTTCCAGGGGAAACAGTTGCGGACCACACTTCGAGCTCCAGGCGGAAATGGGTGAAGACGTGGACCATCTGGCCGCGGTGGCGCCAGTCACCTTCGACCGGAAAGCTGGGCGGCGGGAGATCGTCAAGCCAGGGGGAGCTCGGCACTTCGGTCATGCCGCCAAGAAGGCCCTTGGCAGGGCGGCTCTGGAGGTACACATCGCCGTCCCCATCCTGCATGACAAAGGCGTGGCCCCGGCGCACCGGACGGTCTGCCTTGGTCGGCTTGATGGGATAAAGGGTGGGATCGCCCGTCTTGGTGGCAATGCAACCGGGCTGTATGGGGCACAGCATGCAGACCGTTGTGCGCGGCGCGCAGATGGTGGCGCCCAGATCCATCATGGCTTGGGCGAAGTCGCCAGCACGCGGCGGCACCGAACCCTGCAAGGCCGCACGGAGTTCATCCTTGGCCTCGCGGACGGGCACGCCCAGGGCATAGTAGCGGGCGAGGACGCGGTCGAGATTGCCGTCAAGCACCGCCACGGGTTCGTCAAAGCAGATCGCGGCTATGGCGGCGCTGGTATAGGCGCCGATGCCAGGAAGAGTCTGCAGTCCCTCCGAGGTGCGCGGGAATTCGCCGCCATGCTGCTCTACAACGGCTTGGGCGCAGGCATGGAGATTGCGCGCTCGGGCGTAGTAGCCAAGGCCGGCCCACTCCTTGAGCACGCTGTCGAGCGGGGCGGCGGCCAAGTCAAAAACCGTGGGCCAAAGGCTGGTGAAACGCAGCCAATAGCTCTTGACGGCAGCGACCGTGGTTTGCTGCAGCATCACTTCGCTGAGCCAGATGCGATAAGGGTCCGGTTTGACACCGCGGGCACGGTCGGCCGGCGAGACACGCCAAGGGAGATCGCGCGCGTGCCGATCGTACCAGGCGAGCACGGCCGGGGCGTCGACCCGGGCGGGGTTGGGGAGGTGCATATTCACCGGATAGCGTTATCTTCGGGTTTTCGGCAAGGCTATTTTCCGGCTTCTATATAGGGGCTCTCGCACCCCCTCCCAACCTCCCCCGTGAAGGGGGAGGTGTCGGCCGGTGGCGACCTCTACAGGCGCGACAATTGCTTGTTCCGGTTCAAACGTGGGAGTATTCCAAGCTCATGCCCAAGGATGATCTTCCCCAGCCCAAGCGGCGGAACAAGACGCTGAACCTCGGCGAGGTGCTGGCCGGAGCGCTCGATCCTGTGCTCAAGAAGCGCGGCTTTGCCAGCCGGGACATTATTACTCACTGGGGCGCCATGGCGCCTGAGCCCTATGGCAGCGTCGCGGTGCCCGACAAGCTCGTGTGGCCGCGTGGGGAGCGCGGGGCAGAGGGCGCGACGCTGGTGTTGCGCTGCGTGCCGGGGCATGCGCTTGCCATCCAGCATGAAGGGCAGAAGGTCGCGGCGGCGGTGAACAGGTATTTCGGCTATGTGCTGGTAAATCAGGTGCGGCTGTCGCCCGAGCCGTTCACCCCCGGTTCAGGCGCTAGGCCAGATAAGCACATGCAACCGAGCCAGAGCGTTCAAGCAAAGGTCGGGGCCCAGGTGGCCAGTATCGAAGATGACAATCTGCGGGAAGCGTTGCGGACCCTTGGTCACGCGCTCTCCAGCAGGTCCGGGGGCGGTAAGGAGCGCTGAGTGGCAGCATGCATATCGCAGCGAGCGCAGTGTTCACGCTGGGTTGATGCATGTGCCTACTTGCCCACACAATTGCTCTGTGTAGTGTCGCGCCAACAATAAAGGAGCGTTAGCCGTGAAATTGAACCGCCGTGACACCCTCATCCTGGCCGCTGCTGCCTCGGCCTTGAGCCTTTGCGGGGTCGCCACCGCCAACGCTGCCGAAGGCGACATGGTCGACGTCAACAAGCTGATGGCGCCAGCTGGCGATCTGGCCGATCACGTGCGGGGCAGCGACACGGCGCCAGTGACGGTGATCGAATATGCATCGCCCACCTGCCCTCATTGCGCGGCCTTTTCCAACAATGTCGAGCCGGCCTTTGTTGAGGCGTATGTCAACACGGGGAAGGTGAAGTTCATTGTCCGCCCGTTCGTGCGCAATGTGCTCGATGCGGCCGTGTTCATGCTGGCTGAAGCTGCTGGCCCAACCAATTACCACAATGTCCTGTCCACGTATTTCCGTACGCAAACGGAATGGGCAACTTCTGAAACACCACGCGACGCTATCCTCGAGATAGCAAAGCAGCTGGGCTTTACCCAGGAAACTTTCGACGCTGCATTGACGAATCAGGCGCTGTTCACCGGGATGGAAGCAGTGCGCGAGCAGGCGCTCAACGAATTCGGGCTGGCAGGGACGCCGACATTCTATGTCAATGGCAAGACGCTCAGCGGTGACAAGACCCTTGAACAGCTGGCGGCTGAGATCGACCCGCTCGTGCCTGCCGATTTCGTGCCCAGCACCGACAATGCCACTCCTGCCCCTGTGCCGCCGGAAACCCCTGTCCCGGTTGAAACTGCTCCCGGCACGGTTCCAGCCACCCCGCCGGCAGGAACCGAGACCACGACACCTGTTGCACCTGCTGCTCCGGCAGCCCCTGCCGCACCTGCTGCACAGTAATCCTATCGCGCTTCTACCCCTCCCCTTCACAGGGGAGGTCACCGCCCGGCTCGCGGAGCTCGGGCGATGAAATTTTCACGCCTGAAGCTGCATGGCTTCAAGTCATTCTCTGACGAGATGACGCTGGTGATGGAGCCCGGCCTGACCGGCATTGTTGGGCCGAACGGGTGCGGCAAGTCCAACCTTGTGGAAGCCATGCGCTGGGTGATGGGCGAAAGCTCATACAAGGCCATGCGCGCTTCCGGCATGGACGACGTGATCTTTTCGGGCTCCGGCAATCGCCCGGCGCGCAACTCGGCCGAAGTCACGCTGGTGCTGGATAATTCGGACCGGACCGCGCCCGCCGCCCTCAATCATTCCGACATTCTCGAGGTCACTCGACGCATCGAGCGCGAGGCGGGCTCGGTCTATCGCGTCAATGGCCGCGAAGTGCGGGCACGCGACGTGCAGTTGCTGTTCGCCGATGCGTCCACCGGTGCACACTCTCCCGCCATGGTGCGGCAGGGGCAGATCGGGGAATTGATTGCCGCCAAGCCGACGGCACGACGCGCCTTGCTGGAAGAAGCCGCTGGTATTTCGGGGCTCCATTCGCGCCGGCATGAAGCAGAACTGCGGCTGCGGGCTGCCGAAGGCAATCTGGAACGCGTCGACGACGTCACAGCCCAACTCGAAACGCAGCTCGAAGCGCTCAAGCGCCAGGCGCGGCTTGCAACCCGCTATCGGGCGCTCAGCGGTGACATCCGGCGAGCCGAGGCAACGCTGTACCATATCCGCTGGGTGGCCGCCCGGTTTGCGGAAAAAGAAGCCGAGGCGCGGCAGGCCGTGTTGTTGCGTGCTTTGGGCGACGCCATGCACGCGCAGCGCGAGGCCGAAAAGCAAGCCGAAGCGGCCGACGCCGCGCTGCAGCCTCTGCGCGAGCGCGAGGCGGTAACCGGGGCGGTGCTGCAGCGCTACACCATTCTGGCCGAGCAATTGGCAGCCGAAGTGCGGCGCGCCGATCAGCGGCGGACCGAACTGGAACAGCGGCTCGCCCAGCTAGACGCCGACGGTTTGCGGGAACAAGAACTGGCGCGAGAAAGCGAAATAACGATTGCTGCCTATACGCAGGAGCAGGAGCAACTCGCAAAGGATGCTTCGGCAGCGCAGATGGAATTCGACAAGGCACGTGGTGAGGCCGAGCAGGCTCGTGGCGCTGTGCAAATGGCAGAGGCGGCGGCAAAATCAGCCGGAGATGCCTTAGCGCAAATTCGCGCCCGGCAAGCACAGGCCATGCGCGTCCTGGCCGACGCCCGAACGCGTCAGGAGCGTCTGCAAGGGCAATTGGCCGAGGTTGAACGGGAAGCCCAGGCTCTGGAACGCGATTCCGACGCGGAGGAACGGTTAAGGATCAAGCAGGCTGCCTTGCTTCAAGCGCAGGAAGCGGCAGCGGACGCGGAAAGAGCGAGCCTTGCTGCCGACGAAGCCAGCGCACAGGCGGAAAAGCAGCTCGATGCAGCGCGGCCGCGGCTTGCCGACGTCGTTGCCCTTCTCAACCGCCTGGAAGCGGAAGCTGCCACTTTGGGGAAGATGTTGCACGGTACGGCGAGCCTCTGGCCGGCTGTTGTAGACAGCCTCAAGGTCGCGCAAGGATACGAAACTGCCCTCGGTGCGGCCTTGGGTGATGATCTGGAAGCCAGCGCTGATGCGGGTGCTCCCATGCACTGGTCGGAGCCGCTGGACGGAAGCGATGATCCCGCCCTGCCCCAGGCTGCAGAACCCTTGTCGCGCTATGTCACTGGCAATCCGCTGCTCAAGCGCCGGCTGAGCCAGATTGGGCTTATAGACCCGGCGGATGGGCCAGGCTTGCTCCACGCCCTCAAACCAGGGCAGCGGCTGGTGACGCTGGAGGGCGCCATGTGGCGCTGGGATGGATTTGTCGCCAAGGCCGATGCGCCCACTGCCTCCGCGCAGAGACTGGCCCAGCGCAACCGCTTGGCTGAGCTGGACGAAGAAATCGCCCACACACGCGGAGAGTACAATGCCATCAAGCGCGAGATTGAGGACCTGACCCAGGCATTGGCTGCAACGCGAGAAGAGCAGCGGCTGCGGCGCGAGGCCTGGCGGGCGGCACAGCGCGCCATTGGTATTGCTCAGTCCGATCTCGACAAGGCACAGCGGGCCATAGCCGAGGTTGTCGCGCGCCAATCGGCGCTGGCAGAAGCGAGGGAGCGGCTGTCAGCAAGCCTCCTGGAGGCCGAAGGGGTGCGGGCCGAGGCCGAAAGGTCCATCGGCGATGGTACGACGGAGCATGGGATTGCCCAGCAGGCTGAGCGCGAGCAGGTCGCCTTGAAGGCCGCGCGCGAACAGGCTGAACAAGCGCGGCTGCGGCTTGCCAACTATGAGAACGCGGCACGCATGCGGGACAGCCGCATTCAACAGCTGGAGCGAGACACCCAGAACTGGCAGCGTCGACGCGATGGCGCTCTGGCGCAGTTGGCGACTCTTGAGCAGCGGCGCGCCGAAACTCAAGCGCAACTCGGCGGTGCTTCGGAGGTGCCGGAGGACTTCGAAGCGCGGCGCACCCAACTGGAAGGGCAGATCGAACAAGCCAAGATCGAGCATAAGGCGGCGGGCGATAGCTATAATGTTGCGCAAAGTCGCTATCGCGAGGCCGACAAGGTGCTCAAGACAGCGAGTGATCGCCTTGCCAGCGCCCGGGTGGAGCTGACGCGGATCGAGGAGCGTGCCAAAGGGCTGATCGCTCAACGGCAGCAGATCGAGCGGCAAGTCGAGGAAATCTTGGATATTCCCGCGTCGCGGACGCTGGAAGTCTCCGGCATCCGCCCCGAGGAAGCACTGCCATCGGAAACCGCAACGGAGCAAAAGCTGGAGCGGCTCAAGGCGGAGCGTGAGCGGCTGGGTGGCGTCAATCTTTCGGCCGAAAAGGAAGCTGCCGAACTGGGCGAAAAGCTCAACACCATGATCGCCGATCGCGACGATCTTCTCGAAGCGATCGCCAAGCTGCGCACCGGTATCCAGTCGCTGAACCGGGAAGGCCGCCTTCGGCTCAATGAAGCCTTCGGTAAGGTCAATGCCCATTTTCAGGAGCTGTTTACCAGCCTGTTTGGCGGGGGAACGGCGGAGCTGACCTTTGTGGAAAGCGATGATCCGCTGGAAGCGGGCCTCGAGATCATCGCCCGGCCGCCGGGCAAGAAACCGCAGACCATGACGCTTCTTTCGGGTGGCGAGCAGGCGCTAACGGCCATGAGCCTGATCTTCGCCGTGTTCCTGACCAATCCAGCGCCAATCTGTGTGCTCGACGAAGTGGATGCGCCGCTCGATGATGCCAATGTGGAGCGCTTCTGCAATCTGCTCGAATCCATGCGCCAGCGCACCAACACGCGCTTCATGGTGATCACCCACAATCCTATCACTATGAGCCGGGTCGATCGCCTGTTTGGCGTCACCATGGCGGAACGCGGCGTAAGCCAGCTGGTGTCGGTGGATCTGCAAACGGCCGAAAGCTTCCGGGAAGCGGGCTGATTGTTGCCGGCCGGGATCATCATGGGTGCGGTATTCGTTGCCACGGTGATCGCCTAGGTGATCGGGCAAGTCCTTCGGCTGATCAAACACCTGTGGCCTCGGCGGCACTAAGGCCGCGAGTTAATCCGTAATGTAGCGTTCCACTGCTGGCGTCGCGACATGTTCCTGGCTGTGCCGCCAGGACAGCCCACCGCCAATGCGCACGGCAAGATAGATGATATTGCGCTTGAACCAGCCGACGCCCCAATTGGCCATGGCCTCGCGCATGATCTCGTCGGCTTCCTTGCGGGAATAAGGTTCCAACCGGGTGATCGTTACGGGTCCCTTCTTCCAGCGGCCCGTTCCGCCCGTGGCATAAAGGTAATCATGGATGATGGCGGCCTTGACCCATGGTCCATCCGGCGGAATGAGGATCCAGGCCCAGCGCGGTACGGACGCCAGATCGGTCACAAAACCGGGCCGGACAGTGATGGTGTGGGTCCGGTCTCCCGGCGAGTAGGCCAGCGGATCATGGAGGCCCCAGAGACTGCGTCCACCCTGAATGGAGGGCGCGTGCTTGTTGTCGAGCAGCACCAGCACCAGCTTGCCGCCAAACCTGTCTGCTTCTGGCATGTCGCCCTCCCGCCATACGTTGAGCAGCCATCCAACCCGACCTCTCCAATGTAGCATTTCGCGTGCGGAGAATCTTGATGATCTCCCTGACTCCGTCGCGCTCGGTGGTGGACAGCATGCCGCACCCCCTGCGCAGGGGAAAATCGGGAGCAGAATCAACAATCTACCGCCTACAAGCTTGTCTTGACACTCCCGGACCCCACCACTATGTTGCGCGCGACTTAAAAGGGTGCCCCGTGAACACGGGAAAGGGCCGGCTGGGGGAGCGAGCGGATGGTTGAACCGCAAGACACCAATGGCAGGCCTGAACGCACCGGAGAGGCGACACGAGATCTCGCATCGCGTATCGCCTCGGCCAAGCGGGAACGCGCAGCCGAGGACAACAGAGCCTCGGCGAATGCCTCCCCGGAGATGACCGGTCTAGCGCGCGGCATGCGCATCGGCACCGAGTTCATCGCCGCGATCCTGGTGGGTACCGGCTTCGGTTACCTTATCGATCTTGGCCTGGGGACCAGCCCCTGGGGCTTGCTCATCATGTTTTTGGTGGGCTTCGCCGCTGGAATACTCAATGTCACCCGCGTGGTGGCACAGATGAATGCAGCATCGCCTCCCCCGCCGGCGTCCGCCATCGGACCTGACGAGGAAGACGAAAACGATAAATGATGACGTTTAGAGGGCTCTATCTTGGCCGGTACTGATCCGATCCACCAGTTCGTCATCGAGGACATGTTCCCCCTGTTCACCCTGGGTGGGGACGGCACCGAAGGCAGCGGGCTCAGCTTCGCCTTCACCAACTCCGCCCTCTTCATGGTGGCGACAGTTGCAGTTATATCGCTCTACATGATCATGTCGACGGCTTCGAAGCGCCTCGTGCCCGGGCGGGCACAGCTCCTGAGCGAACTGACATACGGGTTCGTGGCCAATATGGTGCGAAGTGCGGCGGGCACGGCGGGCATGAAGTTCTTCCCGCTGGTGTTCTGCCTTTTCACCTTCATCTTCGTCGCCAACATGTTCGGCATGGTGCCGTACTTCTTTACTGTCACCAGCCACATCATCGTCACCTTCGCCCTATCGATGCTGGTCTTCCTGACCGTGGTGATCTACGGCTTCGTCAAGAACGGCCCGAAGTTCCTCAAGCTGTTCGTTCCGTCCGGCGTTCCCGGCTATATCCTTCCCATCGTGGCGCCGATCGAGTTCATCTCTTTCATGAGCCGCCCGATCTCGCTCTCCGTGCGTTTGTTCGGCAATATTCTGGCCGGCCACATCACGCTCAAAGTCTTCACCGGTTTCATCGTGACCATGAGTTCGCTGGGTTTCCTCGGCTTCCTGGGTTCGGCGCTACCGCTGATCATGGCCATTGCCCTCACTGGCCTGGAATTTCTCGTCGGTGCCGTTCAGGCCTATGTCTTCGCCGTCCTGACCTGCATGTATCTCAACGACGCGATCCACCCCTCTCACTAATCTCCTCTACTAACGGCGGGCTGTTCCGCCAGAACCCCCGCCTAAAGTCGCTTGAAAGGACTAAAAAATGGAAGCTGAAGCCGCAAAGTTCATCGGTGCCGGTATTGCTTGTTTCGGTATGGCCGGTGCTGCCATCGGCGTGGCCAACATCTTCGGCAATTTCTTGTCGGGCGCCCTGCGCAATCCATCGGCTGCGCCAAGCCAGTTCTCGAACCTGATCTTCGGCTTCGCCGTGACCGAAGCTCTGGGCATCTTCTCGTTCCTGGTTGCCCTGATCTTGCTGTTCGTCGCCTAATATCGGCTACGACACGATCTTGGCGCAGCCGGCTTCTAACCGGCTGCGCATTTCTATCCGGCCCATGGCCGGCTGACCGCCATTAACGGAACCTCGCCTGATGGTAACGCAAGCCTACGCCCAAGAAGCGGCTGCACCGGCCGAAGAGCATGTCGAAGGCGCTGAACACGCCGTCGACGCGACCCATGCCGATCCGACCGCCGATACACATGCCACCACCGAGGCCCATGGCGGCGAGCATGAATCGGGTGTTTTCCCCCCATTCGATCCAGCCACCTTCCCATCGCAGCTGCTCTGGCTCGCCCTGACCTTCGGTGCGCTCTACCTGCTGATGAGCCGGATTGCCCTGCCCCGCATCGGCGGTATCCTCGAAAACCGCAAGAGCATCATCGATGCTGACCTTGCGGCTGCTGACGCGTCGCGCCAGAAGACTGACGCTGCCATTGCTGCCTATGAATCGGCCCTTGCCGAAGCCAAGAACAAGGCACAGGGCATTGCCAACCAGACCCGCGATGCCATCCAGGCCGACCTTGCTGCCAAGCGCAGCGCTGTCGAGGCCGATCTCAGCGCCAAGGTTTCGGCTGCCGAGGCTCGCATTGCGAGCACCAAGGCCGAAGCGCTGACCCATGTCGACGAGATCGCCACAGAAACTGCGCAGACCGTCGTTGCGCAGCTAATTGGCGAGGTTTCAACCGACAGCGTGCGCGCTGCCGTTGCCAAGGCAAAGGAGTAAGCCGCGATGGAATGGCTAGACAATTCATTCTACGCCACTGTGGCGCTGGTTATCTTTCTTGCCCTGGTGCTGTACTTTGGCATTCCGCGGATCATCGGGAAGTTGCTCGACAAGCAGATCCAGCGCATTGCCGACGATCTGGCTGAAGCCAAGAAGCTGCGTGAAGAAGCCGCTGCCCTTCTCGTGGAATATGAGCAGAAGCGCGTTGCCGCTGAAGGCGAAGCCGCCGGCATTATTGCTGCCGCTCAAGACGAAGCAACGCGCCTGACGGCAGAAGCGCAAGCGTCACTGGCTGATCTGGTGGCACGCCGCACCAAGGCTGTGGAAGATAAGATCGCACAGGCTGAGGCACAGGCCGTCGCCGAAGTGCGTGCACGCTCGGCTGACGTGGCGATCGAAGCGGCCCGGCTGGTGCTCACCGACGAGATGAGCCGCAAGGGCGGCCAGGTTGTTGATCGGGCCATTGCCGATGTTGGTAATCGACTGAACTAGGCCTACGCCTGGTGTAAAGATTTGGAGGCGGGCCGCAGGGTCCGCCTTTTTGTTTGTGGTGGTCTAATTGCGTAGAGTGGTGGAACACTGTCCAACCCCCACCTAACCTCCCCCTCAGAGGGGGAGGGATCGAACCGTGCATAGGCACGATCGCGTACAAAGCTCAATAGGTCCCTCCCCAGAGGGAGGCTAGGTGGGGTTCGGCCCCCACTCACTAAATCCTGCAAACCTTGCTCACCGCAATTGACGCCCACCTAAATCTCAACCATGGTGGCGCCGACTGCGGGAGAGACTGGTTTCTCCAGCGCCGAAGGAGCAACCGCCCCGGAAACTCTCAGGCAAAAGGACCGTAGTCGGCCGACAACTCTGGAAAGCGGACCGGCACGTTGCACGGTCCCACCGAAGGAGCAACCGCCTAGAGGCGGGAAATCTCTCAGGTGAGGAGGACAGAGGGGGCATGGGACGTCGCTACAAGGCGGGCGTCCATGTGCCGCCGTGTTTTTTTCTGGGAAGTGTTGATGGCCCAAGCCTCCGACCAAGACCTCAAGACTACGCCGCTTTACCAACGCCACCTCGCCGCCAGCGGCCGCATGGTGCCGTTCGGGGGCTATAGCCTGCCCTTGCAGTACCCCACGGGCATTATGGCCGAGCACAAATGGACGCGTGAGCAGGCGGGCTTGTTTGATGTGTCCCATATGGGACCGAGCTTTCTCGCCCTGACCGAGCCCAGCGGCGACCCAGCGACTGATCATGCGGCGATCTCGGCAATCGTCGAGCCGCTAGTGTGTGGCGATATTGCCGGGCTCAAACCTGGCCAGATGCGTTACACCCTGATGCTCAATGCGCAGGGCGGCACGATCGACGATCTGCTCGTCGGCCGCTCACCGATCTATTCTGGGGGCCTCTACATCGTAGTGAATGCGGGCACCAAGGACGGCGACTTTGCTCGCATAGAAGCTGCAGCGGGAGACAAGGCGCGGCTGGTCCGGGCCGACGGGGACTACGCGCTCCTAGCGCTGCAAGGCCCGCAGGCGGTTAATGTGATGGCGCATATCGCGCCGCCTGCAGCGGATCTGGGCTTCATGACCTATGGGGCATTCGAATGGGGCGGCGACAAGATCTTCGTCTCTCGCTCGGGCTATACTGGCGAAGATGGCTTTGAGATACTTGTCCCCGCTGCCCTGGCGCGTGAGCTGTGGGATGCGCTCCTATCCGATGATCGCGTCAAGCCGATTGGTCTTGGGGCGCGAGACAGTCTGCGCCTCGAAGCTGCCCTGCCGCTCTACGGGCATGACCTGAATGATACAATCTCGCCTATTGAAGCCGATCTCGGTTTTGCCGTCGCCAAGCGGCGGCGCGAGGCGGCCGACTTTCCGGGTGCCGCGCGCATCCTGGCCGAAAGGGATGGTGCCCTGCTTCGCGTGCGTGTCGGTCTCCTGGTCGAGGGCGCGCCAGCCCGCGAAGGCGCCGAAATCCTCACTGCCAATGGCCTTCCCATCGGCGTCGTGACCAGCGGCGGGTTCGCACCGTCTTTAGGGAAGGCAATCGCCTTGGGCTTTGTGCCCCCTGCCCTGTCGGCGCCCGGAACGAAACTGCAGGTAGCCGTTCGCGGCCGCAGCCAACCCGCCGAAGTCGTGCCGACGCCCTTCGTTCCCCATCGTTATTTCCGTAAGCCACAAGCCAGTTGAGAAATCATCCATGACCACCAAGTTCACCCCGGAACACGAATATATTCGCATTGAAGGCTCGACTGGCGTCGTCGGCATCACGCCCTATGCGCAGGAAGCTTTGGGCGACATCGTTTTTGTTGATCTACCCACCGTAGGCAAGGTGCTCAAGAAAGGCGATGAGGCTGCGGTTGTTGAATCCGTGAAAGCCGCGTCGGAGATCTATGCGCCGGTGTCGGGCGAGGTGACCGAGGTCAACTCTGCGCTCAGTGGAGAGCCTGGTTTGATCAACTCGGACCCGGAAGCTGCCGGCTGGATCTACAAGATTGCCATCGCCGATGCGGGTGAAATCGAAACGTTGCTCGACGATGCGGCTTATGCCGACCTGACGAAGTAAGGCACCTCATGCGCTATCTTCCCCATTCCGAAGCCGAACGCGCCGAAATGCTTGGCGTGATCGGCGCGGCTGACATCAACGTCCTGTTCAGCGCCGTTCCCGAGCGCGCGCTCAAGAGCTTCGATCTCGGCCTGCCCGCCCACAGCCCCGAGTTCCTGGTGGAAGCGCATATGAAGGCGCTTGCGGCCAAGAACCATGCGGGTGCCGACGGCCCGTTCTTCGTCGGTGCAGGCGCCTATCGCCACCATGTGCCCGCCACCGTGGATCACCTGATCCAGCGGTCCGAGTTCCTCACGGCTTATACGCCCTACCAGCCCGAGATCTCGCAGGGCACGCTGCAGATGCTGTTTGAGTTCCAGACGCAGGTGGCCAAGCTCACCGGCATGGATGTGGCGAATGCCTCGCTTTACGACGGCTCGACTGGAACGGCGGAGGCCGTGCTGATGGCACGGCGGCTGACCAAACGCTCCAAGATTGTCCTCTCGGGTGGCTTGCACCCGCACTACCGCGATGTGGTGAAGGCCTATTTGAAGGACGATGCGGATCTCGAATGCCTTGGGGCGTCGCCTGAGGGACAAGGTGACATTCTCGACCACATCGACGAGCAGACTGCTGCCATCGTGGTGCAGACGCCGGATTTTTATGGTCACCTGCGTAACATCAAGACTGCTGCCGACGCTGCGCATGCCAAGGGCGCGCTGCTGATCGTGGTGATCACCGAAGTCGTGTCGCTGGGCCTCCTCGAGGCGCCGGGTGCGCTCGGCGCCGACATCGTGGTGGCCGAGGGCCAGTCTATCGGCAATGCGCTCAACTTTGGCGGCCCCTACCTCGGTCTTATGGCGACGCGCAAGGAATTTATCCGCCAATTGCCGGGGCGGCTCTGCGGCGAGACGGTGGATGCCGAAGGGCAGCGCGGATTCGTGCTGACACTCTCCACACGCGAGCAGCACATCCGCCGGGAAAAGGCGACCAGCAATATCTGCACCAATTCGGGGCTGTGCGCGCTGGCGTTTTCGATCCACATGGCACTGCTGGGCGAAGCGGGCTTCACCCGCCTGGCTCGGCTCAACCACCACAATGCTTGCAAGCTGGCCGATGCGTTGGCGGAGGTGCCCGGCGTCGAGGTTCTCAACGGCACGTTTTTCAACGAAATGACCATCCGGACCAGCCAGCCTGCCGCTGACCTAGTCGAACGCCTGGCTCGTCGTGGCATTCTGGCTGGCGTGCCGGTGAGCCGGCTGGAGCCAGCGGATCCTTCAGTTGCCAATCTCATTGTCCTCGCCGCAACGGAACTCACCACCGATGGCGATATTGCCGCACTCTGCGCCGCGCTTACGGAGGAACTGCAATGAGCATGAACAATCAGGGTCGCCCGACGGGCACCGGCACAACGAGCTATGGGGAAAGCACAGGCTCAGCGCTCTTGCCGAACGAGCCGCTGCTGTTCGAGATCGGCGATACCGAGCATTCCGGCGTCGACCTGCCGGACGTCGATATCTCGACCGGTCGGCTGAGCGGGTTCGAGCGGAAAACCCGGCTGGATTTGGCAGGACTGACCGAACCAGAGGCCATGCGTCACTACGTGCGGATGAGCCGGCTCAACCATTCCATCGACGGCGGCATGTATCCGCTGGGCTCGTGCACGATGAAGCACAATCCGCGGCTCAACGAGAAGATGGCGCGCTTGCCGGGGTTTTCCGACATCCACCCGCTGCAGCCAGTATCAACCGTTCAGGGTGCGCTTGAACTCATGGAAGAGCTGTCGCACTGGTTGATGACCCTGACCAATACAGCGGCGGTGGCGCTGACGCCCAAGGCTGGCGCGCATGGCGAGTTGCTGGGCATGATGGCCATCAAGGCGGCGCAGGACGCTGCCGGTCAGAGCCATCGCAGGATCGTTTTGGTGCCGGAAAGCGCACATGGCACGAACCCGGCCACGGCCGCCTTCCTCGGCTATACTGTTAAAGCCATTCCCGCTCGCGCTGATGGCACGGTGGATGTCAAGGCCGTCAGAGACGCGCTGTCACCCGATGTCGCGGCAATCATGCTGACCAATCCCAACACCTGTGGCCTGTTCGAGCCGCAGGTGATCGAGATTGCCGAGGCAGTACACGAGGCTGGGGCGTTCTTTTACTGCGATGGGGCGAACTTCAACGCCATCATGGGCGTGGTGCGGCCGGGCGATCTCGGTATCGACGCCATGCACATCAACCTCCACAAGACCTTCTCGACGCCGCATGGCGGCGGTGGCCCGGGCGCCGGCCCAGTGGTCTTGTCCGAGGCTCTTGCGCCGTTTGCGCCCGTACCCTTCGTGCGCAAGGGTGCGAACGGTCTCGTACTGGTGGAGCACACAGAAGGCGAGGCGCTGGGCCGCGTCACGGCATTCCAGGGCCAGATGGGCATGTATGTGCGCGCGCTCACCTATATGTTGAGCCATGGCGGCGATGGCCTCGCGCAAGCTGCGCAAGATGCGGTGCTCAATGCCAACTACATCAAAGCACGACTGAGCCATCTCTTCTCGGTGCCGTTCGGCGACTATCCCACCATGCATGAGGCGCTGTTCGACGACAGCTTCCTCGATGGTACGGGCGTGACAACGCTGGACTTCGCCAAGGCGCTGATCGACGAGGGTTTTCACCCCATGACCATGTATTTCCCTCTGGTGGTGCACGGCGCGATGCTGATCGAACCTACAGAAAGCGAAAGCAAGCAGACGCTGGACCGGTTCTGCGATGTTATGGCGGAGCTGGCAGCTGACGCGAAGGCCGGCAACAAGGACCGGTTTACGTCCGCGCCGACCAAGGCGCCACGGCGGCGGCTCGACGAAACACGGGCGGCGCGTTCGCCGGTGTTGAAGTGGGAGCGGCCGGTGGAGACGCTCAAGGCGGCGGAGTAGCTTTTCCGCCGTTCCATGAGGGCCTATTGTCTATCTGCGGACGTCACCCTCGGGCTCCACCCGAGGGATTTTCACTTGCCAGAAGGAAAGTACAGGCCCCTTGGGTCAATCCCGAGGGTGACGACCGGGTGGAAAAGGCTGCCTTAGCCCCGTGTGTCGAAGCCGACCCAGATGGTGATGTCTTCGCCGCCAAGATAGGGCACCTGGACGTTCTCGATGACTTTGACGAACTCGGCGGAACGCGCCGGTGCCGCGATGGCCACGGGGATGGTGTATTTTTCAGAGAACACCGCCTGTCCGTCGCGTTCAACGGCGAAACGCACCGGCGCATTGACTGAACTCTGGTTGCCCTGCGGGCCGAGCAGCACGCGGCCGACAACGCCCATGTTGACGGTGATCAGGCCATTCGAGACCACACAATTGCGCGAAGTCTCGTCGATAACGCCTTGGTACTGCAGCGCCTTGGCATCGCCCGTGCGGCCGCTGCCGTAATAGAACATGGCTTCGCTGCCCGGCCGTACCTTGATGGGCGGACATTGCGTGGCAATGGCGGGAAGAGCATTGGTTTGGGCCTGCGCAACTGCCGCGGGCGTTGCTGTGGCGTTCTGCAGGGTCTGTGTCTGGGCCGCATTGCCGCCGCCCATCAGGCCACCCATGGAGCAACCGGCCAGCAGGGCTGCGCCAAGGCCGAGGGCAGAAAGGCGCAAGGCGTTTGAAACGTATTGGGTCATTGCAAGGTCCTGACGCAAATCAAGCATTGACGGTTTCGAGCGCCATCAGAATGGCGGGTGCGCCTGTGGCGGTAACGCCTGGTGCATCCTCAAGGAAAATCTGCTGCACGACGCCCTCCCGGATCAGGGCGGCGGAGCGGGTAAACCGGCGGCCCATGCCACCACCTGACATGTCCTTGGCAAGGCCCATGGCATTGGCGAGTTCAGCATTACCATCAGCCAAGAAGTCGATCTGCCCCAAGGCGCCAGATGCTTCGGCCCAGGCCTTCATGACGTGCTTGTCGTTGACGGCGGCACAGACAATACGATCGACGCCGGCAGCGCGGAGCTTGGCGGCATTGGCAACAAAGCCTGGCAAGTGATTGACATGGCAGGTGGGCGTGAAGGCGCCAGGGACGGAAAAGAACACCACAAGGCCCGAGCCTAGCACTGCGTCGCTGGTGGTGTCGGTCGTGCCATCGGCATTGATAAGTTGTGTCTTGACGGATGGGATCGGCTGGCCGGCTTCAATCATGGTCGTGGTTTGCCCCGTGAGCTTTGTTCTTGCCTGGCGATCCCGTGTCGCCAAGTTTCGACGTCTTGCCTGCCCGGATAAGCGGGTTTCCGGCAGCAAACAAGTGCTTGATTCCGGTTTCCCGCCGTCATCACTGGTCCGCCACTGCTTGTATCGAGGAGGTCGCCTCGAATGATCCGTCATCCGTCATGAACGTTAGCTGAACGGCTTTTCCGTCCCATTCGACCTCATCCGCCCCAGCGAGGACTGGCACGACGACTAGGTTTGGTTCCGGGCTTTTTTGCGGCGCGCCAAAGTGCGGTTCGCCACCGGGCGCCGTCACGATCAGCGATGATGGATTGATCGTGGGTGACGTGAGAGGAATGCGGAGTTCACCCTGCGCTGCATCGTAGCGGATGTCGCCGAAACCGGGCTTGTCGGCCGGCCAGGGGAGCGGCGCGAGCGCCATGGCTTGCTTGAGGCGTAGGCCATTGGCGCGATCAGCTTCGCCCTCGGCCAGCGGAATGGAGAATTGCGCTTGTGCCGGCACGCAGATGTCCGAGCATATGCCGAGCACAGTATTCAGCTCGAGCTCGGCGGCGTCGCTATCGAGCGTGAGTTCGATTGGCAGGACGGTGGGGCCGAAATACACATAGTCGAGGTACTCGGCCGTTTGATCCCGCGTGGGGAATGGCCAGTGCACCTGGTGGTTCTTCACCCCTAGTGAGCCGGAGAAATCGAGCTCTGCAGGAAAGCCCGTGTCGCCCGGTACGCGCCAATAGGTCTTGGTGTTGGCGGGCATTTGGATTTCGAGGCCGACCAGGGTCGTCCCATCGGGCTTGATCTTGCCGCTGGTGATCAGGCGCATCTGCACATCAGGGGCAATTTCCTGCCATGGCGTTTCGCCGCCGCAAGCGGGCGCAACAAGCAAGGCCAGAAAAACAAGAGCACACAGGGATCGCATGGAAATCGCATTAACGCAGGATAGGGTGAATAAATAGCTCACACGCCATCAGCGCTTCGTGATCCCGGCCGCCGATCACTGGTTCTCCTCCTATCTTGGCAGCAATGGATCACCGGCCTACATTGATGGGCATGAATTCACTTGAAGGACAGTTTCTCATCGCCATGCCTGACATGCAGGATGAGAATTTCGCGCGGAGCGTTATCCTGGTTGTGGGCCATGGCAGCGAAGGCGCCATGGGGCTCGTGGTCAATCAGGAGCTGGCCGACCTGCGCTTTGCCGATATTCTGGATGAGCTCGACCTTGGCGATCCTGATGCCGTGATCCGCCTGCCCGACTCCATTCGCGAGCGCACCGTCATGCGCGGCGGACCGATCGAAAAAGGGCGCGGCTTTGTGCTCCATTCCGCTGATTATTCGAGCGGCAATAGCTACAAGGTGGGCGAGGATCTTTGCCTCACGGCCACGCTGGACATCCTCAAGGCGATGGCGTTCGGACCAGCGCCCAAGCTGTCCCTGTTCGCCTTGGGCTGCTGCGGCTGGAGCCCCGGTCAGCTGGAAGATGAGATCGCTCGCAACGGCTGGCTGACAGCGCCGTTTTCACGCCAGCTGGTGTTTGAAACGCCGGTGGAGCAGCGTTATGACGCAGCCTTGGCCAGTCTTCATATCACGCGGGCCAGCCTCAGTTCGGACGTGGGGCACGCTTAAGACGGCAGCTTTTAGCGCCCGAGCTGAGCGCTGAGCTTTTTGGTGAATTCCATCGCTGTCATGGCCGCACCGAAGGCGAAGCCTTGAGCATAGCGGCAGTTGAGCTGCCGTAGCCGCTCGATCTCGTCCAGCGTTTCCACACCTTCGGCAATCACCATCAGGTCCAGGTCCGACGCCAGGGCCACAACCGAGCGGATAATCGGGGCCTGGGTATGCGCCATGTCGTTTTCCTGGCCCATCTTCACGAACGGCTGCGGGATCTTGATGGTGTCGAACGGGAAGCGATGCAGATAGCTCAGGGACGAATGGCCGGTGCCGAAATCGTCCAGAGCCAAGCCGAGCCCCAAGCTCCGCAAGGCCTGCAGCATATAGGCGGAATGCTCCGGATTGGTCATGACCTGGGATTCGGTGATTTCAAGCTTGAGGTGCTGTGCCAGAGCCTTGTCTTGGCTCACGAGGTTCCGCATGTCGTTAAGCAGGGTTTCCGTTGCCAATTGGCTGGGCGACAGGTTGACCGAGATGAAGAATTCCTCGGGCAAGCCGATGGTGTTCATCCAATCCCTGGCCTGACCCGCTGCTTGCTCGAAAGCCAGGCGGCCAAGCTTTTCGATTTGACCCGAGCGCTCTGCCAGGGGCACGAACTCGTCGGGATTGACTGCACCGCGCGTCGGATGCTGCCAGCGCATCAAGGCTTCAGCGCCAGCCATCTGGCCGGTCTGGATGTCCATGATGGGCTGAAATTGGACATGGAGTTCGCCCTGCTTCATGCCGCGCTCGAGATCTTCCTCGCTGGCACGATTATAGGCGGCAATGGAGCGGGCCGAGGCGCGGTAAGCCTCGATGCGATCGCCTCCCAGGCGCTTGGCATAATACATGGCAAGTTCTGCATCACGCAGCACATCGGCGGCGCCGGCGGGATTGCTGTCGTAGATGGTGACGCCGATCGAGGCCGTTAGACTCAGGTCCCGGTCTCCGAAATTGAAGGGCGCCTTGAGCGCCTTGCGGATCTGCTCGGCCGTCTCAGCGATTTTGCCAGCCGCCTGTTCGGATGCGAGCACAACGGCGAACTGGTCGCTCGTGATGCGGGCCACTGTATCGAGCGGACGAAGAATGCGGGAAATGCGCCGGGATATGGCGAGAAGAACCGAGTCAGCCGCCGAGTGACCGATGCGCTCCTCCATTTCCATGAAGCGATCGATGTCGATCAGGAACACGGCAGGTTTGGTGCCGCCGGGCGTACGGGCACGCACCAGGGCACGTTCCAGCCGATCGAGGAACAGCATGCGATTGGGCAACCCCGTTAGGCTGTCATGCACTGCGTCGTGCAGCAGTCGCTCGCGGGCGGCACGATCCTCGGTTACGTCCTGCAGCGTGCCAATGATGCGGTTCACCTGGCCATCACCGCCGATCACCGGCTTTACCCGCATGCGGAACGACCGATAGCTGCCGTCGTGACCGGCAATGCGCATGTCGGCGGATACCTTGCCGCGGCGCAGTTCCACCAGCGTGTCGAAGGCCGTGCGGAAACGGTCACGATCATCGGGATGAACGCGATCAAGCCAGCCCTTGATGGCGCCGCGGAGTGCACCACGCTTCTCGCCCAGCCGTGTCGCTAGTTCGTCGCTGACAGAGACGCGGTCACGCTCGATGTTCCAGTCAAAGACGAAATCACCCGAGCCGGTCAGCGCCAGTGCGCGGCGTTCGACTTCGGACAAGGTGCCGATGGACACCTGCCCTTCCGAAAAGGCGTGCTGGACCGCCGTAAAGCCCAGCAGCATGACAATAAGGACCAGGCCACCGCCGACAGCGGGCTGCGCGATATCGTTGGACACCTGGCCCGAGACCACCAGCCAGGCATAGAACAGCCAGGCAATAAAGATGATCCAGGTGGGCACCAGCAGCACCGCACGGTCATAGCCCCGCAGCGCTAAAAGCAGGATCAGGAAGAAGCCGGAAAGGCCCAGCAGTGCAAGAACCAGGCGCGCAATGCTGGCCGCTATGGCTGGCTGGAAGAAGGCAAAGCCAAAGAGCGCCAAAAACAGAGCCGCCAGACCTAGCGCCAGATGCACGAAGCGCAAATGCCAGCGGTGCAGGTTGAGGTAGATAAACAGGAATCCAGCGAGCGTTGTCGCCAATCCTGCTTCAGCAGCGGCACGCAGGGGCTGCATGCCACTGGCTGGCAGGCCAAGCAGTCTGCCCAGTACACCGAAATCGATCAGCAGATAAACCATGACGGCCCAAGCGAAGGCCGCCGTGGCGGGGAACACCCCCCTACCCTTAACCACGAACATGATAGTGAGAAAAATCGCAGCCAGCGACGCGACGCCCAGCACCACGCCGCGGAACAGAGTGAAAGAGTTGACGTAGTCACGATAGGCGTTGGGCTGCCACAGGTAGAGCTCGGGCAGATCGCCCGCCGTGAGTTCGGCGACAAACGTGACGGTAGCACCCGGGTCGAGCGTTACCTCAAACACATCGGCTTCGCTGTCCGACAGCCGCACGGGACGAATTCCCGCGCTTGGCGTCAAAGCGGTGAGCCGGTCATTGCCGAGGTCGGGCTGGAAAATGCCGGAACCCGGCAAGCGGAAAAAAGGCGCCACAAGAAGGCGCTCGACCTGCTGGTCGCTTTCGTTGCGCAAGGCGAACAGCGCAAAATTAGGCGTGGTGCCGCGCTCGGCCGCCAGAACCTCAATGCGCCGAATAATGCCATCCTCGGCTGGAGCCGTGGACAGCTGAATGCGTCCTTCAGGCCCTGGCTGGATCTCGATGACATCGGACAGATTAACGGCGTTGACGTCTTCGGGAACTGAAATAACTTCGAAAGCGGAGGCGGGTGCGAGGGCGGCCAGCGCGAACGCAAAACACATCGCGAGTGCATAAAGGTGACGCATCAAAGGCGAGTATATCCTGCGGTAGGCTTCATTGTGGCAGCGGCCGGACCTGTTGCAGATGCGAGAAGGCACCTGCGAACGGCATCGCTCCAAGGCGGGAGCAAACCTTGGTAGCGAGGATTATTCTTTCCGACAAGGTTACCGAAGTGTTGCCCATTGGCAACTAGGCTCGAGAGCCCGGCGGTGCCTCGCTTTTGACCAGGTCAGCGCTGTGTATAACGGCGGCTCTCATAGCGCTCGCGCGTCAGGCCAAACAGCACGTGATCTTCCCAGCGGCCGTTGATCTGGAGGTACTTCTCGGCGAAGCCTTCCTCGACAAAGCCGTTCTTCTCGAGCACGCGCCGCGACGCCATGTTGCCGGGAAGAAAGGCTGCATGGATGCGGTGCAGGTCGAGCGTGTCGAACACGAATGGCAGGCAGGTGGCCACCGCCTCGGTCATGATGCCTTTGCCGGCAAACGGCTGGCCCATCCAATAGCCCAGAGTGACGAACTGGGCCGCACGCCGGCGCACATTGGATAGCGTCACCCCGCCCACAAGAACGTCCTGTTGCTGCTCTTTTTGGAAAACAAAAAAGGAATAGTCGGTCCCAGCCTCGGCTTCCTCGCGTGCGCGGCGCACCCGCATGGAGAATACGCGCCGGCTCAAGTCGGCCTCGGTCCAGCGCGGCTCGAAAGGCTTCAGGAAATCGCGGCTATCGTGGCGCAGCTTGTACCAGGCGTCATAGTCGACCATCTGCGGCAGGCGCAGCAGTAATCGCCGGCCCTGGAGGGAAAGCAAGGGTGTTGCGGACGACCAGGGCCAAAGCACGGCCATTTCAGTTCTTGAGGTAATCGCCGATGGCGCCCACCTCGGCAAGGTTACCGATGGGGCCAATGCCAGCCAGGGTGGGCATGCCCTGGGTAAAGATCTGCTCGGCAATGTCCTGAACGCGGTGCGCGGTGATGGCGTTGATGCGATCAACCGTTTCCTGCATGGGGATCGGTCGGCCCCACAGGATCTGCTGCCGTGCCAATTGGCCGGCGCGCGCCGAAGGGCTTTCGAGCGACATCAAGAGACCCGCCCGGATCTGGTTGCGGACGCGGATCACCTCTTCCTCGGTGATCGACTGCGTTGCCCGCTTGAGCTCGTCGAGCACAACAGGCACGAGGTCGGCGACCTCCTGCTCGCCCGTGGCCGCCGCGACGCCAAACACGCCGCTATCGGCGAAGGCCCAGTGAAAGGAATAAACCGAATAGCACAGGCCGCGCCGCTCTCGCACCTCCTGGAACAGGCGCGAGCTCATGCCGCCGCCCAAGATGGACGCCAGCACCTGGGCGGCATAAAAGCCGTCGGCGTTATATGCGCGTCCCTCAAAACCAATGACGATGTGGGCCTGTTCGTGGTCAGACACCAGGCGCTCCTCGCCACCCTGGTATTCGGCGCGCTGGGGTGCCGGCGCCCCGTTTGGCTTGAGATCGGCAAAGCGGCTCCGGGCCACGTCGACCAGCCCTTGATGATCGACATTGCCGGCCGCGGCCATCACCATATGGTCGCCCACATAGTTGCGGCTCATATACTTGCGGATCATCTCGGGATTGAATTCACGGACCGAGTCGACCGTGCCCAAAATCGTGCGGCCAATGGGCTGGGTCGGAAAGGCTGCAGCCTGGAACAGGTCAAAGACATGGTCATCAGGATTGTCGCGCGCGGCGCCGATCTCCTGGACGATCACCTGCTTTTCGCGCGTCAGCTCTTCATCGTCAAACAGGGAGTTCTGCAGGATATCGCTCAGGATATCGGCGGCCAGAACTACGTCCTCCTTGAGCACGCGAGCGAAATAGCCGGTGTGCTCGATGGAGGTTGCGGCGTTGAGATCGCCCCCCACGTTTTCGATGGCTTCAGCAATCTCCAGGGCATTGCGCGAATTGGTGCCCTTGAACGCCATGTGCTCGAGGAGGTGAGAGATGCCGTGTTCGGCCTTTCGTTCGGAGCGGGCCCCTGCCTTGACCCAGACGCCTAAGGAGGCGCTTTCGAGGTGCGGCATGTCGTCGGACAGGACCACCATGCCGTTGTCCAGGGTCGTCGATTGTACGCTCACGCAGTTCTCCTCAGGCCGAGCGGCGCAATCACCACTGGTCCTTTTTTCTTTTATGCGGCGCGCGTACGCGCCGATATGAAATCTTCAACCGCGCGCTGGTCATTGGCAAGCACGCTCAGGCGCTCTTCGCGCGAATAAAGATCGGCCAGCCAGGCGGGCAAGGCCGGGTCGATGCCAGCTGCTTCCCGGACCGCCGCTGGGAACTTGGCCGGATGGGCGGTGGCTAGGGTGATCATCGGCGTCGTGCCATGAGGCTGGTGGCGCGCCACGTTGACGCCCACCGCAGTATGCGGATCAAGCAAATAGCCTGCCGCCTGGTGCGTCATGGAAATGGTGGCGCGCGTTTCGGCCTCGCTTGTGCTGGCGGCGGCAAAGTCCCGCCGGATGGCAGCGACGGCATCGATCGGCAAGGCAAAGCCACCGGACTGCTTGAGGCTTTCCATCATGCGCACGACCACGCCTGCATCGCGCCCGACACTTTCGAATAGCAGCCGCTCGAAGTTGGACGAAATCTGGATGTCCATGGAGGGGCTCATGGTGGGCACGACGCCGTCCATCTCGTAACGGCCGGTTTCCAGCGTCCGCGCCAGAATGTCATTGGCGTTGGTGGCGATCACCAGCCTGTCGATCGGCAGGCCCATGGCCTTGGCGCAATAGCCGGCAAAGACATCGCCGAAATTGCCGGTCGGCACGGTGAAGCTGACCGGGCGATGAGGGCTCCCGAGGGACACGGCGGCGGTGAAGTAATAAACGATCTGGGCAACGATGCGGCCCCAGTTGATCGAGTTCACGCCCGAAAGCCGCACCCGATCGCGGAACTGATGATTGTTGAACATTGCCTTGACGATGTTCTGGCAGTCGTCAAACGTCCCGTCGAGCGCCAGATTATGGACGTTGTGATCAAGCACAGTTGTCATCTGCAGGCGCTGCACGGGGGAGGTGCGCCCCTGGGGATGAAGGATGAAAATGTCGGTGGTATCGCGGCCGCGGAAGGCTTCGATGGCGGCGGACCCCGTGTCGCCGGAGGTCGCGCCGACAATGGTTGCCTTCAGGCCGCGCTGGAGGAGAATATAGTCCATCACCCGGCTCAGGAACTGCATGGCCACATCCTTGAACGCCAAGGTAGGGCCGTGGAACAGCTCCAGCACGAAGTGGTTGGGTTCCAGCTCCACCAACGGGGTCACCGACGGGTGGCGGAACACGGCATAGCTGTCGTTGATAATCTGCTTCAGCGTTGCCGAAGGGATCTCGTCGCCCACAAAGCGGTGGATGATCTCATAGGCGACTTCCGGATAGGTCATCCCGGCGAAGCGGGCGATTTCGGAAGCGCTGACCTGGGGCCAGTTTTGGGGAACGTAGAGGCCGCCATCGGACGCCAGACCGGCCAGGACCGCCTCAGAGAAACCGAGCACCGGCGCTTGGCCACGCGTTGAAACAAACTGCATTCGGGAAGTAGGCCCCTTTAGAATTGGTGCAACCTATAAAATGTCAGGCCCGACCGCAAGTTTGCTGGCTCATCTGGCAGCAGCCTGGCGTTCGCGCCACAGCCAAAAGCCGAGCATGACAACGGCAACGACGGCAAAGCCATACCAGGTATAGGCGTAGCCCAAGTGGTTGTTGGGGAACTCGACCACCGTTTCGCCCCCCTGCGGCAGCTCGCCAGGCGGGCCAGCCGGCAGGTCAACATAAAAGGGCGCGATTGGCGCGAGGGCTGGATCGACCATGGCAGCAAGACGGGCGGTATCGCGCACCCAGTCGATGCGATTGGAGCTGTCGGGTTCGGGAGTCATGAAGCCGGCTTCTTCGGACGGACGGAGAAGTCCGGTGACGGTCACCTGACTTTCATCGCCTTCGGAATCGGTAACGGCCGTTTCCTGGAATTCAGCGGGAACGAAGCCGCGATTGACGAACACTGTGCCGCCATGGGCCAGCACAAAGGGGGTGACCACCCAATAACCCGGACCGGAAGCCGGCCCGCGTGCATCGCCCAGGCTGGTGAAGACCGTCACAGTCTGGTTGTAGCGGAAGGCTCCGGTGAGCGTAACGGGGCGGTAGTTGAGGCTTTGGAGGTCCAGCGTCGACCATTGCTCGGCACTGGGCACGGCAACGGGTACAGCCCCGAGCCGATCATCCACCGCCGCGATCAACGCTTCCTTTTCGGCCAGCCGCTGCATCTGCCAGGTGCCCAGCCAGACGCATACCGCGGCAAGGAGCAGCATGAGCACGGCAAAGACTGCCGTCATGATTGGGCGCGGGGTACGGGTTTTCATGGGCGCCCTGCTCTAGCTGGGCTACGCCGGCCAGCAAGGTTGTGCTGCGCAGAGAGTATTGGGGTGGATTGAGCCAAGCCCGGTCTCCAAAAGATTGGGGCGCAACCCGTGGCTGCGCCCCATTTTATTTGACGGGTGATCGCCTAGTGCGCGAGCGGCACGCCCCATGCGCCCCAGATATAGATAGAGGCAAACAGGAACAGCCAGACCACGTCCACGAAGTGCCAGTACCAGGCTGCGAACTCGAAGCCGAGATGACGCTCGGGCGTGAAGTCGCCTCGATACACCCGGATGAGGCAGACAAGGAGGAAGATGGTGCCGATCAGAACGTGAAAACCATGTAGGCCCGTCGCCATGAAGAAGGTCGCGCCATACATGTTCTGGCTCAGGGTGAAGCCGGCTTCGGAATATTCAAGCGCCTGAACACAGGTGAAGATTGCGCCAAGCAGCACGGTGAGCCACAAACCCCACTTGAGCCCCTGGCGGTCGCCTTCGAGCAGCGCATGGTGCGCCCAGGTTACGGTGGTGCCCGAAGTCAGCAGCAGCAAGGTGTTGAAGAGCGGAAGGTGGAACGGGTCGAACAGCTCAATGCCGGCTGGTGGCCAATGACCTCCGGTGAAATCGACCCGGGCATATTGCTGGATATCGTCGAGGCGGAAAAAGCCGTCGAAATAGGCCCAGAAGAATCCGAAGAACACCATTACTTCCGAAGCGATGAAGAGCAGCATGCCGTAGCGATGATGCATCTGCACCACCGGAGTGTGGTCGACGCCGTTATTGGCCTCGCGAACCACATCACTCCACCAAGCATACATGGTGTAGAGAATGCCAACGAGACCCACGAAGAAGACCCAGGGCGTCCAGTCCTTCATCCAGGCAATGGCGCCGATGGCGAAGACAAAGACGGCTGCCGACATGACGGCGGGCCAAGGGCTGGGTTCGACCATGTGGTAGTCGTGGTTTTTCACTAAGTCGGCCAAGGTCAGCTTCCCCCGTTGTCTGAAGCGTAGAAGGTGTAAGAGAGGGTTATCTCTTTGATGGTGTCGAGCTCGCGGTTTTGATCGAGCTCAGGATCGACAAAGAACACGATCGGCATCACAACGGTTTCACCAGGTTGCAGGGTCTGCTCGGTGAAACAGAAGCACTCGATCTTGTTGAAATATACACCGGCGCGTTCCGGCGAGACGTTGAATATAGCGGTACCGGTAATGGGCCGGTCGGAGTGGTTGGTAGCCACATAGTTGACCGTATCGACCATGCCGATGGCGTCAGTGATTGAAGCAGCCGGCTTCACTGTCCAGTTCAGGTTGTTGGCGACGTTGGAGTCGAACCGCACGGTCATCTGTCGAGCGATGGCGCCCTTGGGGCTTTCCGATGCGACCTGTGTGGTACCGCCATAACCCGTAATTTGGCAGAACAGCTGATACAGCGGCACGGACGCATAAGCGAGGCCAACCATGCTGGTCACGAGCAGCAGGCCGCCAAGCGCAATACGCTTGTTGCGACGGGCCAGTGCCGGATCAACAGTGTTGTGACTAAGGTCGGCCATCAGATGGACCGATCAAACAGGGCCGGTCCCATCTTGACGATGGTTAGGGCATAGAAGGTCAAAGCAAACAAGGCGAGCGCAATGGCCAGCGCGATAGAGCGTCGACGACGTATTCGGGCGCGGGCAGCGGCCTGCTCCGGTGTTTCCGGCTCGACATGGCTGATGTCGTGGGGCGCGCTCATCAGAACACACCACCGAAGCGAGTCAGCAGATTGTCGGTGAGGAAAGCAAAGAAGACTATGAACAGGTAGCTCAGTGAATAAGCGAACAGCGAGCGCGCCGACTTGCGCATAGCAACGTCCTCACGCGTGCGCAAGAGGCGCCAAGCCAGCATGATGAAGGACAGCCCTGTAATAGCCGCGACCGCCGAATAGATCCAGCCGGCAAAGCCCAGCCAGGACGGCAGCATGGCCGAGGCCGCGAGCAGCAGTGCGTAAACAAAAATCTGCAGCTTGGTAGAGTCGTTGCCGACCACATTGGGCATCATTGGCACACCGGCCGCGCCATAGTCGCCTTGCTTGTAGAGAGCCAGCGCCCAGAAATGAGGGGGCGTCCACAAGAAGATAATAAGGAACAGGACGACGCTCTCGACCGAAATGGTGCCGGTCACGGCAGCCCAGCCCACCATGGGCGGGAAAGCCCCGGCCGCACCGCCGATCACGATGTTCTGCGGCGTGCGGCGCTTGAGCCACATTGTGTAGATGACGGCATAAAAGAAGATTGTAAAGGCAAGCAGGCCTGCGGCCACCCAGTTGGCGGCAAGCCCCAGCAAGGCCACCGAAAAGACGGACAGCACCATGCCGAAGATCAGCGCTTCTTCGCGCGTCATACGTCCGGATGGAATAGGGCGATTAAGCGTGCGGCTCATAACGGCGTCAATGTCGCTGTCGTACCACATGTTGAGGGCTGCCGAGCCCCCTGCTCCGATGGCAATGCACAGAACGGCGATGACGCCGATCACCGGGTTGATCGCGCCTGGCGCAACCATGAGCCCGACGATGGCCGTAAAGACGACCAGTTGCATGACGCTGGGCTTGAGCAGCGCGAGGTAATCCTCAACGCGCGCTTCGCCCATCATCGGTGCTGTGCTTCTGCTGTCGTCGAGAAATGCCACTGATCTGCCTTGCCTGGTAGACGGGCCGCGCGAACGCGACCCGGAGTGTGTTGTCTGTTTAGTGCGCGCTGGTCGTATCGATGCGCGGGAGCGTCGTGAACTGGTGGAACGGCGGCGGCGAGCTCAGCGTCCACTCAAGCGTGGTTGCACCGGCGCCCCATGGATTGTCGCCAGCCGGACGCTTCTTCCGGGCAGCTTCCCACATGGCGTAGAAGAAGATGAGCATAGCCACGAAAGTAATGTAGTAGCCGACCGAGGAGATCCGGTTCCAGAAGCCGAAAGCATCCGGATAGTCGATGTAACGGCGCGGCATGCCGGCGAGACCCAGGAAGTGCTGCGGGAAGAAGATCAGGTTCACGCCAACAAACATGACCCAGAAGTGGAGCTTGCCCAGGAAGTCCGAGTACATCCAGCCGAAGATCTTGGGGTACCAGTAGTACCAGCCGGCAAAGATCGAGAACACGGCACCGAGCGAGAGCACGTAGTGGAAGTGCGCCACAACATAGTAGGTGTCATGGAGGGCACGGTCAGCCGCAGCATTGGCCAGCACCACACCCGTCACACCGCCAACGGTGAACAGGAAGATGAAGCCGATAGCCCAGAGCATGGGTGTCTTGAAGCTGATCGAACCGCCCCACATGGTCGCGATCCAGGAGAAGATCTTGACGCCCGTCGGCACGGCAATGACCATGGTGGCGGCCACGAAGTAGCGCTGCACGTCGAGGCTCAGGCCGGTCGTGTACATATGGTGCGCCCAAACCACAAAGCCGACGAAGCCAATGGCGACCATGGCATAGGCCATGGCCATGTAGCCGAAGATCGGCTTGCGGCTGAAGGTCGAGACGATGTGGCTGATGATGCCGAAGCCCGGCAGGATCATGATGTACACTTCGGGGTGACCGAAGAACCAGAACAGGTGCTGGAACAGGATGGGATCGCCGCCCTGGTCAGGCTTGAAGAAGGCCGTCTCGAAGTTGCGGTCGGTCAGCAGCATGGTGATGGCGCCAGCCAGAACTGGCAGGGCCAGCAAAAGCAGGAAGGCGGTGACCAGCACAGACCAGGCAAAGAGCGGCATCTTGTGCAGCGTCATGCCAGGAGCGCGCATGTTGAAGATAGTCGTGATCAGGTTGATGGCGCCCAAGATGGACGAGACACCGGCCACGTGCAGCGACAGGATCGCGAAGTCCATGGCAGGACCAGGGTGCCCTGCGGTGGACAGCGGTGGATAAATGGTCCAGCCGCCGCCGAAACCGAAGCCGCCTGGGCCGCCAGCGCCTTCAAAGAAGAGGCTCATCAGCAAAAGGATGAATGCCGGCGGCAGGAGCCAGAAGGCGATGTTGTTGATGCGGGGAAAAGCTGTGTCGGGCGCGCCGATCATCAGCGGCGCGAAATAGTTCGCGAAGCCACCCATGGTCGCCGGCATGACCACGAAGAACACCATGATCAAGGCGTGAGCCGTGGTGAACACATTGTACATGTTCTTGCCAGCGTCGAGCGCTTCGCTGCCATTGAGGCCATAGACCATGGCTGCGAGGCCATGGAAAATCTGAATGCCTGGCTCCTGCAGCTCCATGCGCATGAAGCCGGACAGAAGGCCACCGATGATCCCCGCCACGATGGAGAAGATCAGGTACATCACGCCGATGTCTTTGTGATTGGTGGAATAGAGCCAACGGCGCCAGCCGGTGGGCTCATGGTGGTGGGAAGCCGCGTCGTGGCCGGTGGCGTGAGCTTCGAGGTGAACTGCGTCAGTCATATCAAACTATCCCCTGCGACGCGCTTACTGCACGGCCGCGAGCGTGGCATTGGCGGCTGCATAGTCGCCAGCTTCAAACGCCGCCATAAATGTTGCGAATTCTTCCTTGGTCACGACGCGCACGGCGATCGGCATGAAGGCATGGTCCTTGCCGCAAAGCTCGGAACACTGGCCATAGAAGATGCCGGTCTCGCGCGAGTTGAACCAGGTCTCGTTCAAACGACCGGGCACAGCATCCATCTTGACGCCGAAGGAGGGCACGGCGAAAGCGTGGATAACGCCGGTCGGATCCGAGGTAACTTGAAGGCGCACGGTGGTGTCGACCGGAACAACGAGCTCGTTGTCGACAGCCAGCAGCCGCGGCTGGTTCGGCTTGGCGGCCTCGCGATCGGCATCTTGCATCATGACCGAGGTAAAGACGAGGCCCTGGTCCACATATTCATAGTCCCAATACCACTGCTGGCCGGTCGCCTTGATGGTCAGCTCGGCGGCTGGAACTTCCACTTCGCCGAACGAGAAAATGTTGGCACCCAGATATTTGCGCTCGCCGTCTGGCGTGGTGAGCTGGTCGCTCAGAACGCCAAAGGACGGGATGGCGATGATGATCAGGATCACGACCGGCAGAACGGTCCAGACGACTTCCACGAGCGTGTTGTGGGTGAACGCAGCCGGGATGGGGTTGCGCTTGGCGCTGAAACGCCAAGACACGTAAAGCAGCAGCACCAGCACAAAGGCGACGATCAGCGAAATGGTCCACATCAGAAGGCCATCATGGAACACCGTGATGGAGTCCATGATCGGGGTCACGGACCGCTGAAGGTGGTACTGGCCCGGCAGCGGATGTCCCGCCGCATTGCCTTCCGCCTGCTCCTGCGCAATGGCCAGAACCGGGGCAAATGCAACCGACGCGGCTGCAATGGCTCCCAACTTTTTCACCAAATGCCCGGTCACCATCATCCCTCGTTTAAACATCATTGGGTGCATTTGCACCGAAATTGAGAGGCATAACAGCGGCATGGCAAACGCCGCCCCGACTCAACCTCGGAGCGAAAAACTCATCGTGCGACCTAAATCACATCGCAAACGCCAAGTCTATTGCCGCAGAGTGGTCTCGCCTGTGTCGCAATGTCCCGCCCGGAAGCGGCTTCCGGCCTCACCCTTGCCGCAGTTTTGCAGCTCAGTAGCCAAGGTTTCCGGGCTCTGATTGACACATCGGCGTACCTGACCGAAACACACAGGGCTCCGCGCGACGGCGCGATTCTGCAGGAGAAGTGATAGAGTGAAGCGGATTGTGAAGCGCCATCTGGCCCTTGTTAGCCTGCTTGCAGCGGCTTTGTGCGCCGGAACGGGCTCCAGCCTGGCTCAGGGCACGGTGCGCGCCGAATATGGCGATTGGCAGATGAGCTGCGATACTCCGCCCGGCGCGAGTACGGAGCAATGCGCGATCATCCAGAACGTGATGGCCGAGGACCAGCCCAATGTGGGGCTCTCGGTAATCGTCTTGCGCACGGCTGACCGCGAAGCGCGCCTCTTGCGCGTGCTGGCGCCCTTGGGCGTGCTCTTGCCCAATGGCTTGGGCCTCAATGTCGATGGCAAGGACATGGGCCGGGTGGCCTTTGTGCGCTGCCTGCCTAATGGATGCGTGGCCGAGGTGGTGCTGGACGATAGCTTGATCGATACCCTGTCGAACGGCACAAATGCTATCTTCGTGGTGTTCAAGACGCCAGAGGAAGGGATCGGCATTCCCGTTTCGCTTAATGGCTTCAAGGATGGTTTTGCTCAGCTGCCATAGGGAGGAGGCATGATGCAGGACGAACGACGCGCCACCATCCGGCACCGGGTGCTCAAGGGCGGGAAGATCGCCATGAATGAAGGGTTCTCGGTGATCGACTGCACCGTGCGCAATCTGTCGACAACGGGCGCCATGCTGCGGGTCACCAGCGTTGTGGGCATACCCGATGCCTTCCAGCTCGTTATGAGCGACGGGCAGAAGTTCGATTGTGTAGTGCAGCGGCGCACTGGCACCGATATCGGCGTGTCTTTTCAGCCGGCGGCCTGACCGCAGCGCAGAAAAAAGCCGGACGAGTGCGAGGCACTGGTCCGGCAAGTCATCAGGAAACAAGGCCGGTGGCAAAACCGGCCCGGGAGATGGCACGAGCGCTCACGAAGATTGATCGTACCAACACAGTGGCGCCACGGGAGGTCAGCCCGGCGCAATAGGAAAAAGGTTAGCGACGAGCGTTGCGGGCCCGAGCCGCGTTGAGCACCATGGAAGCGGTACGACCTTTGCTGGCCAGCGCCGCGGTGATGTCGGCCCGGGAGATGCCCAGGTCATAAAGCCGCGCATGATCGAGTTCCAGCAGGCCCTGAAGCGCCACACGTCGGGTGCGCGCGGCTTTGGCCTGAGCAATCCAGCGCACAAAAGCGGCAAATGGATGAGCGGGCGTGGCGGCCGCAAGTGACCGCTCGCCGGGAAGCGAGAGAGCCATGATAATCTCCAGACATGTTGATGTGCCGTAGCGAAGCCGGCGCGGTCGGCTTTAGGTGATCGCCGATGGTCAGGAGATTGCGCGCTGGACATTCATTCGTCCAACAAATAGATTTCATCTACTTCATCAATTTCAGTGATGCCGCAGATGACCGCTCCTCTTGACCTTGACCAGTTGCAGAGCTTTTGCGCCATTGCCGATTGCGGCTCCTTCACAGAGGCTGCTCGGCGGGTCAACAAGACTCAATCGGCCGTGTCCATGCAGATCAAGCGGTTGGAAGAGCGGCTGGGCCACGCGCTTTTCACCCGTGACGGTCGTACGGTGCAGCTGACGCGCCATGGCGAAACGCTTTATGCGCGCGCCCGCAAGATGTTGCGGACTAATGCCGAAATCCTAGATCATTTCTCCGATGGTGATCTGTCAGGCTCGATCCGATTCGGCGTGCCGGACGATTATGCCGTGCGCCTCCTGCCAGTTATTCTGTCGAGCTTTCAGCGCACGCACCCCAAGATTGCGGTTGATGTGGCCTGCATGGCGTCCGAGCACCTCCTCGAGGGCATGAAGGCTGGACGCTATGACCTGATCGTCTTCACGCAAGGGACAGAGCAGAATTTTGGCGAGTTGTTCCGCACCGAGCGCATGTTCTGGGTTGCCAGCCACGGCGGACGGGCGCTGGCCAGCGAGCCACTCGCCATTGCCTCGGGTCCAAACTATTGCATCTGGCGGAAGGACGCCATGGAAGCACTGGATCGGAGCGGCATCGACTATCGCATCGCTTATACGTCGTCCAATGCCACGGCCATTTCGAGCGCTGTGTTGTCCGACCTGGCCATCGGGTTCCTTCCTGAAAGCGCGCTGCAGCCCGGCATGCGAGTCGTAACGGAGGAGCATGGCTTGCCGCGGCTGGGCGATGCCCAGATCGCCCTTATGCGTGCGAGCCACGCCTACGGCGGTATTTATGATGCCCTTGCCAATCATATTGTGCAGTCGATGGGCAATCTCGAAGCGCCGGCGTCTCTATCCGATGCAGCCGAATAGGGACTTCCCCTTGACCTTCGCGGCCAAACAGACCACCACACGACATGGTTGAAATCCTCACCAATGCCGCTGAGTTCACCGTCAGCGAGATCGCGCAGGCGGTTAAACGCACTGTCGAAGACGAGTTCGGCCATGTTCGCGTACGCGGCGAAATCTCGGGCTTTCGCGGGCAGCATTCGTCCGGGCACTGCTATTTCACGCTTAAGGATGAGAACGCGTCCATTGATGCTGTGGTCTGGAAAGGCAGCTATGGCCGGCTGACGTTCAAGCCCGAAGAGGGGCTCGAGATCATCGCCACCGGGCGGCTGACGACCTTCCCCCGGTCATCCAAATACCAGATCGTCATCGACAATATCGAGCCGGCTGGCGCTGGCGCGCTGATGGCCCTACTGGAAGAGCGGCGAAAGAAGCTTCTGGCTGAAGGGCTTTTTGCGCGCGAGCGCAAGCGCCCCCTGCCCTATCTGCCGCGCGTAATTGGCGTCGTGACCTCGCCTACCGGAGCCGTGATCCGCGACATTCTCCACCGCCTTGAGGATCGCTTTCCTAGCCATGTGCTCGTGTGGCCGGTTCGCGTCCAGGGGGACACCTGTGCCTCCGAGGTGGTGTGCGCCATTGAGGGCTTCAACGCGCTCGAGGCTGGCGGTGCCATTCCACGTCCCGATCTTCTGATCGTCGCCCGTGGCGGCGGCTCCATCGAGGATCTTTGGGGATTCAACGAGGAAGCCGTCGTCCGCGCCGTGGCCGCCAGCGAAATCCCGGTCATCTCGGCCGTGGGACACGAAACGGACACGACGCTAGTCGACTACGTGTCCGATATGCGGGCACCTACGCCCACTGCTGCCGCCGAGGCTGCCGTACCGGTGCGGGCCGAACTTATCGCCTATGTGGACGATCACGGCGCACGCCAAAGGCAGGCTGCGCGGCGGGTGGCCTTGAGCGCACGCGATCGCCTGCGTGCCGCCGCCGCAGGACTTCCCCGTCCCGCCGATCTTGTCGCCACGCAGCGCCAGCGACTCGATCATGCGGCAAGCAATCTCTTCTCGTGCCTGCGCCACTCGGTGCAGGAACGGCATGTGCATTTTTCCCGCATCGCACCGCGGCTTGGACCGCAGCTGCTCTTGCGGCGCCAGGCCGAACATGGCGAGCGCCTGAAGAATGTCGCTTTGCGAGGCGATGCAGGGCTGCGCAAGACGGTTGATCGCACCCGGCTGACCTATGATCCGCGTGCCGAGCGGCTCGACGCCGCAGCCCTGCGTCTCGTGGAGCGCAAACGCGCGCAGTTCGAAGGGCTCGGGCCCAAGCTGTCACCCAACAGCCTCCGTGCCGAATTGCGCCATAGTCAGAGCCTCCTTTCCCCCATTGCTGCGCGCCTGTTTGCCGGCGTTGCGCAACAAATGGGAGAGCGCCGCACGGCACTGGGACAAGCGGGAAAACTGCTTGTTTCGCTGAGCTACAAGAGTGTCTTGGCGCGTGGCTATGCGGTGATCAAGGATGCCGACGGGCACTTGGTGCATGAGCGGGCGGGCCTTTCGCCGGGAGACCGGGTGGCTATCGAATTCAGCGACGGGGCCGTGGAGGCCGTTATTGCCGGCGGGCCACCGCCGCCCAAGAAGAAGGTGCGTACAACGCCCGAGAGCGATGCTCAGGAAAGCCTCTTTTGACCAGCCCCCTGGCTCGCTATATCTTGTTTCGACGGCATGAAGGACATTCGCCATGAACATCTTTGACAAGAGCTTCGCGCCGGCCGAGGCCACCGTCCGCTATCTGGATGGAGACTATGTGGTGCTCAAGCCAGGTACGTTCGTGCGCTGCGCCATTACGGGCAGGCCCATCCCTTTAGATGAGTTGTTTTACTGGAACGTCGATCGGCAGGAAGCCTATGCCGATGCTGCAACGGCCCATACGGCCTTCGAGCGCTACGGCATCGGGCGCTGATTGGTGGCGGAAGCGTCAGTCCGCCGCCGGTTCCTGTTTGTCTCCAATGGCCATGGCGAAGACTGGATCGCCGCAGCCATCATCGCCCGGCTCCCCAAGTTCATCGAAGTTGATGCCTATCCGATGATCGGCGCGGGCAATGCCTTCAATGGCGTTTGTCCCATTGTCGGCCCGCGCGCCTCATTGGCCTCGGAAGGCTGGCGCAACGTCAAGGGATCGCTGCGTCGCGACCTAGCCACGGGTGGTCTGGCGACGGTGCCGCCCGCACTCCGGTTCCTGCGCAATAGCCGCGCCAAGTATGATCGCGTGATCGTTGTAGGCGACATCGTGGGCGTGATGGCTGCTGCCGCAACCGGCCATTCTGGACTGCTTTACCTCGACGTTTACAAGACCGGAGCCGCCCGGCTCTATTCGGGTGCGGAACGCTGGTTGATCAAGCGTACCTGCCAGACCGTGTTCTGTCGCAGCGACACCTTGGCTGTTCCACTCCGACAGATCGGGGTCGATGCGCGCTGTGCCGGCAATGTGATGATGGATACTATACCCCATGGCGATTACGACGCCTCCGCCCGCCGGACCCGGTTGGTCGCTGTAACTCTTCTGCCCGGCAGCCGATCTTTGACGGGAGAAAGCTTTGCACTTCAAGTTCAGGCGCTGCGCACCCTTCCTACCGAGTTGCGGCCGGACATCTTCCTTGCAGTCGCCGGTAGCGTTCAGATTGATGAGTTGGCGCGGCAAGCCGGCCTGCGCAAAACGGCGATGCTGAGCGCAGATTCTGCTGATCTAGGTGAACTGTCAGATGGCGATCTTACCATTCACCTGGCGCGGGGCGGCGCCCTGGGGAACCTGCTTGCAGCGTCTGACTTGGTGCTGTCGCAGGCGGGCACGGCAACCGTGCAGGCGCTCGGCTCAGGCAAGCCAGCCATTACCTTCATCAATGCCCGGGACCGTCGCTCGCGCTTCAACAACGAGCAGGCGCTGTTTGGCGAGGCCAGAATCGTCGTTCCAGCTGACGTTCCAGCCGTTGGCAACGCCTTGCGCAGCCTCATCGAGGATGGGGAGGAGCGTCGGCGCCTGGGTGCAGTCGGCCGCCTGCGAATTGGCGGCCCCGGTGCGATAGAGGCGATCCTGGCCGAGTTGCTGAATTAGGCAGTGATCGGCTGAACTCTCGGGCACGCCCTCGTGGTTCGACAGGCTCACCATGAGGGCTACTCGGGCGAAGCTGATTTCGCCTTGCACGGCCGCCGCAATGTCATCAGCCCTCATAGTGAGCCTGTCGAACCACGAGGGCGTGGGAGAAACTACCCAGCGCGGTTCTTGTCGCTTTCGGGATCGAGCAGGCGATGCAGGTGGACAATGAAGTAGCGCGTCTGGGCGCTGTCCACCGTCAGCTGTGCCTTTTGCCGCCAGGCAGCATGGGCGCTGGCATAGTTGGGATAGACGCCAACAATATCCACCTTGTCCAGATCGGCGAAGGTGACGCCCTCGAGGCTCGACAGTTCACCGCCGATCACCAGATGGAGCAATTGCTTAGAAGGATCTTCTTTTTCGGCCATCGGTTCAAATCCGTTCGTCTGGAGTGGTGAGTTCTTCAAGCTTGGAGGCGTGTTGGTGTTCCGCCGGACAGCCATAAACCTTGATCAGTGCGCCGTGAACAATGGGTTTTAGGCTCATGTCACTAAGCGCCGCAAGCGCCCCGTGGCGCACATCTCGCTTGTTGAAAACGGGGAAGCCGCTGCACACGTCTTCGAAACCGATGCCGGACTCATCAAGGATCAGGGCTGCCGCAGCGATGTCCCAATCCTGGCTGCCCCTCCGATTGGCTACTGCGTCGAGCTTGCCGGTGGCGACCTGAACTAGCCGATAGGCCAGCGAGGGATAATAGGGACCGCGCGTATAGTTGAGCCCGGCGGCCTGCATCTCGTGATGCACAGCTCCAGCGGCGGGAATGATCGGAGCTGCTCCGGCACGACGGTGGCGCGTCAGCGGCTTCCCATTGAGCCGCGCCCCCTGCCCTCTAATCGCATCATACATTTCGTTGCGGACGGGCGCGTAGATCACCCCGGCAACGGGCACGCCGTTCTCAACCACGGCGAGGGAGACCGACCAACTATCCTCGCCCCGGAGGAAACCGCTCGTGCCATCGATCGGGTCCACCACGAAGACGCGTTCGCAATCAAGCCGCGAAGGATTGTCGGCCGTTTCCTCGCTCAACCAGCCATAGCTCGGGCGCGCGCTCAGCAAGGAGGACGCCAGATAGCGATCGACAAGGAGATCGGCTTCGCTGACGGGCGACTGGTTGTCCTTTTCCCAACTCTTGACTGGGCGGCGGAAGAAGCCGCTCGCAATAATGCCCGCTGCTACTGCCGAGGAGCGGAGCAGTTCAAGATCATCGCTGTAGGTGGTTGGAGGTATTGGCATTTGCCGCGCCTTTTAGGCTTGGGCCGGGCTTTGAGCAAGAGGCGCCCGGGAGGCGCACGAACTTGTCAGCAAGCCACCTTAACCACGCAAGAATTCAGCAGGGTTAATGGCCCTCCAGCGCACGCGGTTAACCGGGTCTGACTCGGTGCAACACCCTGCTAACCCTCCGGGAAAACAAGATAAACTTAACCGAACCGATTAAGGGGCTAGGTAAGCCGGCGGGGTATGTTGGCCTCACAAAAGAGAGCACCAAAAACCAGCTCTCGAAGTTGACAGGAAGGCGATTTGGAAATGTTTCATGGCGTAGCAATGGAAGGCTCATCGGTGATCCTGGCTTTCGGAAAGCCCGCAGTGGCCGATCGCCGGTTTGTTGCCGCGAATGACAATGGTCCCAAGGACCCGGTCAAGACCGTCACCGTCCGCCGCATGCTCGAACAGAGCGGCGTCGCCATCAAGGTCAAGGTGCCCGTCACCGAGTTCATCGGTGTCGCCGTGGCCACAACTATTTCAGAAGAAGGCGTGCTTTCTAGTTCGATCGAGCTAGTGCACGCCGATGCCGAGCTCAACTACAAGGTATTCGAAGAACAAGGCAATCACAGCGTCGTTGCCGAATGGCAGAACTGGGGCAAGAAGCTCCGCCTGCCGCTCTTCATCAAGGCCGGTGACGGCCAGTACATGCCCTATTCGCAACAGGTCGACGGCATCATGGTCGGCAATTCCGCCGCTCGCCGCAAGCTTGCCTCGGAAGCTGGACGTCGTCCGCGCTTCCTCAACCGCCGCCAGCCGGGTCAGCCCGACGCCTGAGTTTCTGTTTGCCTCCAAGCACGTCTTGAGGGTTGACCAGTGGTGCGGTCAGCCCTTTTGGCGTTTGAATCCGTTCTACCACACCCACTCCGCTAGGAACGCCAGGGAAAGCGCCAGGCCTAGCCCGGCATAGTGATTGGACCGGAACCGGAGCAAGGGATTGCCCGGCTGTGTTCCGTCCAATGTCCACACCTGCCAAGCCAGCAGGCCGGCTACGGCAAGGGACAGAGTTGCGAAGACGATCCCCGCGCCAGCAATGGTCGCCGCTGCCAGCCACAACACATAAGCACCGGCATAGAACCCGCCGATGATGGGCTTTGCGCGTGGTCCGAATAGCCGTGCCGTGGATTTAACGCCGATCATCGCGTCGTCTTTGATATCCTGCAGCGCATAGATGGTGTCGTAGCCGATCACCCAAAGGATTGTGCCGCCATAGAGCAGCAGGGGTGCGATGGAGAGGCTGCCCGTCTGACTGCTCCAGCCCACTAGAGCGCCATAGGAAAAAGCTAGACCAAGAAAGGCTTGTGGCCACCAGGTGATGCGCTTCATGAACGGATAGATTGCGACCAGGGACAGGGAAGCGATGCCGGCCCAGACGGTGAAGCGATTGAACTGGAAGAGGATCACGGCACCCAAAAGCGACTGCGCGAGAAGAAAAAGCAGGGCGTTCTTGGCTGTGACTTGCCCCGATGGGATTGGCCGGAGGCGTGTGCGCGCGACTTTTTCATCGATGTCACGATCCACGATGTCGTTGAACGTGCAGCCGGCACCGCGCATCAGCGCTGCGCCTACAAACATCAGAACGGCTGCCCACCAATCAAAGCCGCGGGCTGGATCGGCAACGGCTGCAAGGCCCAGCCCCCAGACACATGGCCAGAACAGCAGCCAGATGCCAATCGGCCGGTCCCACCGGGCGAGCCGGGCATAGGGCTTCAACCAGTCGGGCGCCGAGCGGTCCACCCAATTGCCGGTTTGAGCATCGGCAACGGCGTTGGTTGGCGGGGTAAGTTCAGGCATGGTGCCACGGCCTCGTGGTTCGACAAGCTTATGCTGTGGTCTACTCCAAACCCTGTCATGCTAGTAGACCTGATCCTGAGCTTGTTGACCGAGCTGTCGTGGCAGTTTGCCACAGCAAACGAAAGAGCACGATGCCGCGCACCCATGCCGCCCTCCCCCGCCTCCATGTTGACCAGGACCTCAGCGCCGAGGCTGAACTCACGCTTGGCAGGGAGCAGTCGCTTTATCTCGCGGCGGTACTGCGCAAGGCTGTGGGAGACGAGGTCGTTCTGTTCAACGGCCGTGATGGGGCTTGGCTGGCGCGACTCACGAGCGACTCTAAGAAATCCGTTGTTCTCGCATTGATTAAGCAGATCGCTCCTCAGACGCCTCGTTCCGAGCTCTGGTATGGTTTCGCCCCGCTCAAGACAGAGCGGCTGGACTATGTGATCCAGAAGGCGACGGAGATGGGTGCGGGGATCATCCAGCCGGTGATCACCAAATATACTCAGGTCAGTCGTCTCAAGCACGAACGTCTCGTAGCCAACGCTATCGAGGCTGCCGAGCAATGCGAAGTGTTGAGCGTGCCTCGAGTGGCGCCGGAAATCGGTTTGGAAAAGCTGTTGGGCACTTGGGACCCGACTAGGCGCTTGATCCTGGCTGATGAAGGCGCGGCATCGTCTTCTCCGCTTTCGACCCTGGAGGACCTCAAGGGCGAAAAACTCGGGCTTGTGGTCGGCCCAGAGGGTGGCTTTTCGGACGACGAGAGGGAAAAGCTTCTCGCCATGCCCTACACCGTTCCGATCAGCCTTGGGCCGCGTATTTTGCGGGCTGATACGGCAGCGGTGGCAGCACTGGCGGTTATTCAGGCTACCATCGGTGATTGGCGATAAAAGCCGATTGCTTTGTTTCGGCGCAACGCTATGTTCCGCCCGACATTGACCTTCAAAGCCACGAGGATTTCATGGCCGGCGCCGACACCCATTCGCCCCTGATCGAATCGCGCAACGAACTGATCGAGGCAATGTCGCGCGGGTGTAAACCGGAAAGCGAATGGCGCATCGGCACGGAGCACGAGAAGCACGTGTTCCACACCGATCCTTTGCGTCCCGTCTCTTATGGTGGTCCCGATGGCATTCATGCCTTGCTCAAAGGCATTGAAGCCGAAACTGGCTGGACCCCCTTTTTCGATGGCGATAATCCCATTGGCCTGCGCAACAACGAAGTAGCCGGCGGGATCTCGCTCGAACCGGGCGGGCAGTTCGAATTGTCAGGCGCGCCACAAACAGATCTGCATGCCTCTGCAGCCGAGTTGGCTGAGCATATGCGCGTCGCCAAGAAGGTGGCGGCCCCGCTCGATATCCATTTCCTCGGGCTGGGCGTAACACCACTCTGGTCGGTTGATGAAATCCCCGCCATGCCAAAGTCCCGCTACGGCATCATGAAGCCCTATATGGAAAAGGTGGGCACGCTCGGCACATCCATGATGTTCCGCTCCTGCACGGTGCAAACCAATCTCGATTTTTCGAGCGAAGCCGATATGGTCAAGAAGTTGCGCGTGGCCCTCGCACTGCAGCCCGTCGCTACGGCGCTTTTTGCCAATTCGCCGTTTGTCGATGGAAAGGAGAGCGGGTATCTGAGTTTCCGCAGCCATATCTGGCTCCACACCGATGGTGCGCGCACCGGCATGCTTCCCTTCGTCTTCGAAGAAGGCTTCGGTTTTGAGCAGTATGCCGACTATGCCCTTGATGTGCCCATGTACTTCGTGATCCGAGGGGGCAAGTACGTCAATGTCGCAGGCGAAAGCTTCCGCGAGTTCCTCGAAGGCCGGTTGCCGCAATTACCTGGCGAGAAGCCGACGATCAAGGATTGGGAAGACCATCTCTCAACGATTTTCCCGGAAGTGCGCCTCAAGCAGTTCCTTGAAATGCGCGGCGCCGATATGGGCGATGAGCGCTCCGTGACGGCACTCTCGGCTTTCTGGACCGGCCTACTCTACGACGAGATATCGCTTGAAGCCGCTTACGAGATGATCAAGCCGTGGAGCCGGGAAGAGCGCAACCGCATGCGGCATGATGTGCCTAAGCTGGGCCTCCATGCGCCGCATGATCGCTCTAACGTGTATGACGTTGCAGCCCAGGCGGTTGGGATTGCTGAAGCAGGCCTCGTGCGCCGCAATCGCCTCAACGCACAAGGCAAGGATGAGAGCATTCACCTCACGCCTCTGGAAGACGTCATCCAACACGCAAAAACGCCTGCCGAGCGCTGGATTGATCGCTTCCGCAATGAATGGAACGGCGATCTGACGAGGATATTCACCGAAGCCGAGATGTAGCGCTGCGCAACTCCCTCTTGCCTCGTCAACAGCTGTAGTGCATCACGCCCTTCAAATGCAGGAGGGCACGGCATGCGGGTATTGGTGATTGGTTCAGGCGGACGCGAGCATGCGCTGGCATGGAAAATCGCGCAATCGCCGCGCCTCAGCAAGCTCTTCATTGCACCCGGCAATGGTGGCACCCATGCTGTTGCAGAAAACGTGGTGCTCGACATCACCGACCACGCAGCAGTGATCAACTTCTGCAGACTTATGGCCATCGACTTCGTCGTTGTCGGACCTGATGCGCAGGTGGTTGCCGGCCTCGGTGACGACCTACGCGCGGCAGGCATCGCCTGCTTTTGCCCGTCTAAAGCTGCTGGACAACTGGAGGGCTCAAAGAGCTTCACCAAGGCGTTGTGCGACGAGATGGACATCCCGACAGCCGCTTATGGTCGCTTTGACAACGAGGCCGCTGCGCTGGCTTACCTTTACACGCAAGGCGCCCCCATCGTGATCAAGGCCGATGGTCTTGCCGCTGGTAAGGGCGTCACCGTCGCCATGAGCGTCGAGGAAGCCGAAGAGGCTATTATCAACTGCTTCGCCGGTGCGTTCGGGGCATCAGGCGCGTCCGTAGTGATCGAAGAGTTCATGGAGGGCGAAGAGGTCAGCCTCTTCGTTCTTTGCGACGGTACCGACATCCTGCCCCTCACCACGGCGCAAGACTACAAGCGCGCTTTCGATGGCGACCAGGGCCCGAATACCGGCGGCATGGGCGCCTACTCCCCTGCCCCGGTGATGACCCCCGACATCTACGAGGAAGCGCTAGAGCGGATCATCTGGCCAACAGTGCGCGGCCTTGCAGCGCGCGGCACGCCATACCAGGGTGTCCTTTATGCCGGACTGATGCTAACGCCGGATGGGCCCAAGCTTGTTGAGTACAATGCCCGGTTCGGCGATCCGGAGACGCAAGTCCTGATGATGCGCATAGAGAGCGATTTGCTGCCGCTGCTGCATGCAACGGCCACTGGTGCCCTCAAGGGGCACAGCGTTGCCTGGACAGACCAGTTTGCCCTCACCGTCATCATGGCCACTAAAGGTTATCCGGGTGCGGTTGTTAACGGTAGCGAGATCCAGGGCGTTGAAGGGCTAGACAATAGCCTGTTGCAGGTATTCCATGCTGGAACGCGGCGGGATAGTGATCGTTACCTTGCAGCCGGCGGGCGCGTGTTATGCGTGACTGCCCTCGGCAAGACTGTCAGTGAGGCACAGAAGCGTGCTTACGCCGGTGTGGAACAGATTGTTTGGCCAGAAGGCTTTTGCCGCCGAGACATCGGCTGGCGCGAGATCGCCCGATCAGGCAGCTGAACCTTTCCTCAACCTTCAGAGCGCAACCTTTGCGGAAGGCCCTGGCACGCCACGCAGGCTGACTCCCCTGCAGATGCGAGGCCATGCGCTGGCGCAAACGTTGCGCAGCCAGGGCAAGGAGCAGGCGGCGATGCAGATGATGTCCGGGCCAAGGATCGGCGTAGCCTTAGGCGGCGGTTCAGCGCGCGGCCTTACCCATATTCCTTATATCGAGGCGATGGACGAACTTGGAATCCGGCCAAGTGTCATTTCAGGTACATCCATAGGCGCGCTGATTGGTGCCGGCTGGGCAGCCGGCATGACAGGAAAGGAATTGCGGGAGCATTCCTACCAGGTGCTGGGCACAATGCGGATCATCGCCAGCAAGCTATGGGCCACGCAGATCCGCGGCATTGGCGGCATTCTCAAGAACGGCATTTCCATGCAGCTGGACGCCACCGCCATTGTAGATGCATTTACCCCGGCACACTTTCCGCTCGAGTTCAAAGACCTGAAGGTGCCCCTCTATGTGGTCGCCACAGATTTCCAGTCCTGGCACCAGGTGGTGTTCAATTCGGGCCTGCTGAGACCGGCCGTTGCCGGGTCGATCGCCATACCCAGCCTTTTCAAGCCAGTGACCTACGCCAATCACATCCTGGTAGATGGCGGCGTGGTCAATCCATTGCCGCTGGACCAAGCCGACATCAACACCGATTTCCTGATCGGCATTGATGTCAACGGCGACCCTTCCGAGGGCATTGCCAAGACCGACCACAAAGCCCTGGACATCTGGTTCGGCTCGGCCCAGATCATGATGCACTCGCTAACAGCGCATATGATGGCAGCCTATCCTCCGGACATCTATATCCGCCCGCATGTCACCAGTTTCGGTGCCTTGGAATTCTGGCGCGTCCGCGAGATCGTGGCGCATGGCGATCAGGAAAAAGAGCGCTTCAAGCGAATGCTGGCTCAGAAAATAGAGGCTTACCTGGCCAACAAGGTGCCGGTGCTGGAGAGTAATTAGCCGCCAGCGACCCTATGTGCGCAGCCGCTGAAAGAACGCGCGGAGCATCGCTTCAGAGCGGCCTGCGCCTAGTCCCCCAATGACCTCAGGGGAATGGTGGCAAGAGGGCTGCTCGAAGAGCCGTATGCCATTCTCCACCGCTCCGGCCTTGGTGTCTTCTGCTCCGAAATAAACCCGCCTCAGCCGGCTATGGGCAATAGCGCCCGCACACATGGCGCAGGGCTCGAGAGTGACATAGAGGTCGCAGCCGTCAAGCCGCCCCGTACCGCGTTGGGCCAGCGCTGCCCGCATGGCAAGCATTTCGGCGTGGGCAGTGGGATCGCCCATGGCCTTCATGCGATTGCGCTCGGCCGCCAGAACAGTGCTGTTCTCCATGATCACCGCGCCCACTGGAGCCTCGCCCTGGGCTGCGGCTTCCTCCGCTAGGGATAGTGCAAGATCCATCGGGGAAAGAGCAGTCATCGGACACCGCTGAATGGCTAGGGCGAGCCTATACGCGATCTTTCTGCCCGTGCAAACAGCGCCTAGTCGGAACTGCCGCGCAGTCCTCCAACGCGATTGCCGAGAACATCGTCCTGACCCTGGCCGTTGAACTCGGCATTGGCGGCTTCATTGGCGTCCTGTGTGTCTTTGGCTTTCTCGGGCTTGCTGCTGCCTCGGATATCCTTGCCGTTGAATCTGCGGTTTGCCACTTCATTTGTGCCCGTCACGTCTTCAGATTTGTTCGACATGGTCAATCTCCTTGTTACAAGGAAACGCCCAAAAGCCCGTCATGGTTGTGTCACACCTGTGGAACCTGGAGATGCGCTAGGTTCAACTGTGCAGTATGGGCGGAACCGGGTCGGCAGATCGGCGTGCCGGTTCTATACTATCACTCAGGAGAATCGCCCTTGCCCATTCGCCAGCTACCTGAGGATCTGATCAATCGCATCGCCGCGGGCGAGGTGGTCGAACGTCCTGCCAGCGTCGTCAAGGAACTTGTCGAGAACAGCATCGATGCGGGCGCACGCCGGATCGTGGTGACTACGGCTGGTGGCGGGAAGTCCCTCATGCGGATCGAGGACGATGGTCATGGCATGGACCGGGCGGACCTCCTTCTTTCGGTCGAGCGGCATGCAACATCCAAGCTCAGCGCCGATGAACTGCATGATATCAGGACCTTGGGGTTCCGGGGCGAAGCTTTGGCGTCCATCGGGTCGGTGGCCGAACTCAGCATTTGCTCTCGCACGTCTCAATCGGAAAGTGGGCTTCGACTGGAGGTGCGCAACGGTCTGCGCAGTGGACCGGTACCGCAGGCGATGAACCGAGGGACCGTCGTCGAGGTCAAGAACCTCTTCGCGAACGTGCCGGCGCGGCTCAAGTTTCTGAAGAGCGACCGCGCCGAAGGTGCGGCAATAACGGATGTGCTCAAGCGACTGGCCATGGCCAATCCTGGCGTCCATTTCGTGGTTCAGGGATCTGATCGCATTGCCAGCAACTGGCCGGCGGTAACAGGTTCGGGAGCGCTTCAGGCGCGGCTTGCGCAGATCATCGGCGATGATTTTGCCCGGAACGCCGTTCAGCTGGCGATCGAGCGGCATGGCATAGCAGTTGCGGGACTTGCTGGGCTGCCGACCTTTACCAAGGCCAACTCGCTGTCTCAGTTCTATTTCGTGAACGGCCGCTCGGTGCGAGACAAGGTGCTGGTGGGTGCGATCAGGGCAGCCTACGCCGACTATACATTTCGCGACCGATTTCCCGTGGTGGCGCTCTACATTGCCATCGACCCCGCCGAAGTCGACGTCAACGTTCACCCCGCAAAGGCGGAACTGCGCTTTCGCGATGCAGGCGCCATAAGAGGCGCAGTTATCCGAGCAATTGGTGACGCGCTGGCTGAGGCCGGGTTTAAGGCCTCGAGCACAGTTGCCGAAGATGTATTAGGCGCCTTCATCGCCCCTGCCTATGCCTCTCCTCCATCACCAGCTCCTGCCTTCGCAGCGGCAGAGAGTGACGGTCGCTTTGCAGGCTATGACCGCCCTTCCAGCCTTCGGGAGAGCAATTCTTACTTACCGGACTACCCATCCGCTGGTCTGCATGGCTTCAACGAACCCAGCGCCCGGTTCGAGGTGGAACCTGCGCCGCAGCTAACGGACTTTCCGCTCGGCACAGCCCGTGCGCAGATGTTCGACAATTTCATTATTGCGCAAAACGGAGAGGGCCTGCTGCTGGTGGATCAGCATGCCGCGCACGAACGGCTAGTTTACGAGCGCTTCAAGGCGCAACTGGCCTCTGGGCCCGTGCCCAGCCAGGCGCAGCTGATCCCGCATGTTGTTGAACTTCCTGAAGAGGACTGCTCGCGGCTCGAGGAAGCGGCAGGCGAGCTCGAACGCTTCGGGCTTTATCTCGAACGCTTCGGGCCTCGCGCAATTGCGGTGCGGGAGACCCCTGCCCTTCTTGGCAATAGCGATATCGAGGGGTTGGTCCGCGACCTGGCAGATGGCCTGGCCGAATGGGAGTCCACCGCTGCACTCAGCGATAAAATAGAGGCGATCATTGCGCGGATGGCCTGCCATGGCTCCGTTCGTTCAGGCCGGCGCCTCCGAGTCGACGAGATGAACGCCTTGCTGCGCGACATGGAAGCAACGCCTCATTCAGGCCAGTGCATTCACGGCCGTCCCACCTATGTGGAGCTCAAGAAAAAGGACATTGAACGCTTGTTCGGGCGCAGTCGTTAAGGCGCAATGCTCTTTTTCACCAGCGACACCCACTTCGCCGATCCGCGCGTGCTGCGCATCGACCGGCGCCCGTTCGCCAGCATGCCGGAACATGATGCGGCTTTGATCGCCAACTGGAACAGCGTCGTCGCTCCCGAGGATGAGATCTGGCACCTCGGGGATTTCGCCCGTGGCACGCAGGATGATGTGGAAGCTTTGCTGTCACAACTCAATGGGACCAAGCATCTGATCATCGGCAACAACGATCCGCCCGAGACGCTCGCGGCAAAGGGATGGACCAGTATCCAGCACTATGCCGAGCTCACCATTGACGGACAGCTGTTCATCCTCTGCCACTATCCGTTCCGTACTTGGAACAAGATGGGCAAGAAGTCGATCAACCTGCATGGACACTCACATGGCCGTCTATCACCCCAGCCGCGTCAGTTTGATGTCGGGGTCGATCCACAAGACCTCCAGCCGAAGCGGCTGGAGGAGATCGTCGTGAGGCGCAAAAAAGCGGTTATTGGAAGACGCTAGCGCCACGATCGGCAACACCGACCAGGCTGCGCATACCCGCAAAGAGTTCGCGGCCCATGCCAAAGTGCTGCGGGCGCAGATCCTCGGTTGCCGGGGTGCGTGAGAAGAACTCCTTCTCATCGCCGAGGAACGTCAGCGTGCCTTCATTGGCGTCGAGGCGGATCATGTCACCATCGCGGATCTTGCTGATCGGACCACCATCGACGGCCTCAGGCGTCATGTGGATGGCTGCAGGAACCTTGCCGGAGGCACCGGACATACGGCCGTCCGTTAACAGCGCCACCTTGAAACCGCGATCCTGCAAGATGCCGAGAGAGGGAGTGAGCTTGTGGAGTTCAGGCATGCCCAGAGCCTTGGGACCGGAGAAGCGCACGACGGCGATCATGTCACCGGTGAGTTCCCCTGCCTTGAAGGCGGCTTGGAGGCCCTCCTGGCCATGGAATACTCGCGCTGGTGCTTCAACTACACGATGCTCGGGCTTGACCGCAGAGACCTTGATAACCGACCGGCCCAGATTGCCACTAAGGAGCTTGAGGCCGCCTGTCTGCTGGAACGCGGTTTCAACCTTGGTCAAGACCTTGGGAAGCGCAGACTCCTTGGGCGCGGCCTCAAAGGTTAGCTTGTCCTCGATCAGCTTGGCTTCAACGGTGTAACCGGAAAGCCCACTGCCCCAGACGGTTTTGACGTCTTCATGCAGATGGCCGCTTTCGAGCAATTCCTGGATCAGGAAGCCCATGCCGCCCGCTGCATGGAAGTGGTTCACGTCAGCCACGCCATTAGGGTAGACGCGCGCGAGGAGCGGCGTGGCGTCGGAGAGATCGCTCATGTCGTCCCACGTCACTTGCAGGCCGGCAGCCGCTGCGATGGCGATCAGGTGCATTGTGTGGTTCGTCGAACCGCCGGTGGCGTGCAGACCCACAAGGCCGTTAACGATTGCTTTTTCGTCGATCACATGGCCGACGGGCGTGTAATCATTGCCCAGTGCCGTCAGCGACAGAGCGCGCACGGTTGCTTCCTTGGTCAGTGCATCGCGCAAGGGCGTGCCGGGATTGACGAAGCTTGCGCCCGGAAGATGAAGACCCATGATCTCCATCAGCATCTGGTTGGAATTGGCCGTGCCATAGAAAGTGCAGGTGCCGGCCGAATGGTAGGACTTTGATTCCGCTTCCAGCAGCTCGGCGCGGCCGACCTTGCCTTCCATATAAAGCTGGCGGACCTTGCTCTTTTCGTCGTTGGGTATGCCGGAGGGCATAGGGCCAGCGGGGATGAATACGGCTGGTAGATGGCCGAAGGTCAAAGCGCCGATCAGCAGGCCCGGGACAATCTTGTCGCAAATGCCGAGGTAGACCGCGGCATCGAACATGTTGTGGCTAAGCGCGATCGCAGTCGACATGGCAATGACGTCGCGCGAGAACAGCGAGAGATCCATGCCGGGCTGGCCCTGGGTCACACCATCGCACATGGCGGGGACACCGCCGGCCACCTGTGCCGTTGCGCCAATGCTGCGGGCGGCATCCTTGATGATATCGGGATAGAATTGGTAGGGCTGATGGGCACTCAGCATGTCGTTATAGCTGGTCACGATGCCCAGGTTCAGTGTCTTGTTGCCGGCAAGCGCCGCCTTTTCGGCCGGCGAGCAGGCAGCAAAGGCATGGGCAAGATTGCCGCAGGACAGGACAGCGCGGTGAACACCGGCTTCGCGGGCGGCATCGAGGCGGTTGAGGTAGTCACGACGGCTATCGCGGCTGCGTGCTGCGATGCGGTCGGTGACATCCTGGATGGCCTGACGGACAGACATGGTCGAGCTCCTTAAGGTCGGAGCCGCGTAGTGGCCAGAGCAATCGATTGGGGATTGCTGAGGGGACTATGGGCACCAGTAGACGTTTACAGCATGGCCGGACCGCAAGACGGCACGGATGGGCATGTCCTCGACGGGACCCTCACCCAAAGCCGTGTCGAGAACGGCGGCCTTTTCCTCCCCTTCAATATGAAGGTACAGCCCATCCGTGCGGAGGAGACGCGGAAGGGTAAAGGTTATGCGCGGCTCGCCAGCGCTTGGCGCCCGGATGGCGATAGCCGGTCCTTGAGCGCTCAAGGCTTCCGCCAGCGTGTCGCCGCCTGGGAAGAACGAGGCCGTATGACCATCGCTGCCCATGCCGAGCACTACGGCTGCAAACTGATCCGGCAACTGGCCGAGCAGTGCATTAGTCTTGCCGACATGTTCTGCGTCAGGCTCGTTGCCACCTGAATAGAGTGGGAAGAACCGGGCCACCGCGGCAGGACCTTGCAGCATGCGTTCGTTCACCAGCAAGGCATTGGAGCGATCGCTGGTTTCGTCAACCCAGCGCTCGTCCACCAGGGTCACAATTACTTTGGACCAATCAATGTCCTTGGTCTTACCCAACGCCTGGAAAAAACGCCCCGGTGTAGAACCGCCGCTGACCGCTATGGCCGCGCTCCCGCGCTCAGCAATGACCGACCGGATGCGGTCGGCGACAGCCTCAGCCAGTTCCTTGGCGAGCGTGGCCTTGTCTGCAAAAGAGCGGCGTTCAATCGACACTAGTTATCGTCCTCATACCAGGTGCGCCCGTCGCGCTCGATCAAAGCAATCGCACCGCTTGGACCCCACGTACCAGCCACATAGGCCTGCGGCGGCTCGCTGGAGCGGTCCCAGGCTTCACGGATGGGATCGACCCATTGCCAGGCCGCCTCCAGTTCGTCGCGGCGCATGAATAGGGTCTGGTTGCCGCGGATCACATCGAGCAACAAACGCTCATAGGCTTCAGGCGTACGCTCTGTGAATGTCTGGGCAAAGCTCAAATTAAGGGGCACTTCGCGCAAGCGCATGCCACCCGGGCCCGGATCCTTGATCATCATCATGAGCTTGACGCCCTCGTCGGGCTGCAGGCGGATGATCAGCTTGTTGGCTTTGGCCGCACCTTCGGCGTGGTCGAAAATGGAGTGCGGAATGGGCTTGAACTGGATGCAGATTTCCGAGGCCCGGCTGGCCATGCGCTTGCCGGTGCGGAAATAGAACGGAACGCCGGCCCAGCGCCAGTTTTCGACTTCGGCTTTGAGGGCAACAAAGGTTTCTGTGCGGCTGCCCTTCTTTTCATCGGGCAGTTCTTCCTGGTAGCCAGCAACTGATGTCGTCTCAGACTTCACGCCCTTGTACTGGCCGCGCACCGTGTTCTTGCCGACATCGCCATTGGCAATCGGCTTGAGTGCGCGCAGCACCTTGAGCTTTTCGTCACGGAGCGCATTGGCGTCGTCCGAGGCGGGCGGCTCCATCGCCACAAGGCAAAGCAGCTGCAGCATATGGTTCTGGACCATGTCACGCAGGGCGCCAGACTCGTCATAATAGCCGCGCGTGCCCGCGCCGACGCTTTCGGCAACGGTTAGTTGCACGTGGTCGATATGGGCGGAGTTCCAGATGGGCTCGAACAACGCATTGGCAAAGCGCAGGGCAAGTAGGTTCTGGACCGTTTCCTTGCCGAGATAATGGTCGATGCGGTAGACCTGATCTTCCTTGAAGATCTTGGCCACACCGTCATTGATCTCCATGGACGACGTTAGGTCATGGCCTAGCGGTTTCTCGATCACCACACGAGCATCGCGGCGGTACAGCTTGTTTTTCTGCAGGTATTCGGCGATGGGTTCGAACAGATCGGGCGCAACAGCCAGGTAGAATGCGCGGACTATTTGAGGATCTTCGCGGAGGGCCTTGCCCAGATCGCCGGCCTCTTCAGGCTTGCTGACGTCGACTGCAACATAGGTGCAGATCTTGACGAAACGCGAAATGACCTGCTCGTCCTGATAACCCTTCTCGACGAACTGGGTGATCGCCTCACGCGCCGCCGCCTGGAAGTCCGCATCGCTCAACTTGGAGCGGGACACGCCGATAATGCGGCTTTTCTCGTCGAACTGGCCATCCTTGAAGCGGTGATAAAGCGCAGGAATGAGTTTGCGCTTGGTCAGATCGCCAGTGGCGCCAAACACCACGTAGTCAAAGGGCTGGACGGGAATAATACGGCTGGACACTGGGTTCGTCCCTGGTTTGTCTCGGTTCTTAGGCGAAGTTCTGCTTGGCGAGGATCACTGCACCATGGAGCGGCTCGAATTTGGGCAGTGCGATAAAATTCCCGTAATGCTGCTGCAGGATGGGAAACAGACGCTCGCCGAAGCCGCCGACCACAGCCAGAACGCGGGCATTGTGCGCTTTGAACCAACGCACATAGGTGTCGATGTAACCAAGCTCAATGTCCATCATCTTGATGGCGACGGGATCGCCTTTTTCGTAGTAGTCGAAAAACAGCGGCATCAGACGGCCAAACTCGGCGGGAGCGCGGCCGATCAGGGCATCGTCGCACCCCTCCGTGCCATCGCGGCTCAAGATGCGCAGCCCCATGTCGGTGGCGAAGGACCAGGTCATGGCTGCCTGGTTGTTGCCGCCCAATGAGGCGATGACCGCCTTGGTCAAGGGAGATGCTTCCACAAGCCCATCTTCGGCTTCAACGGAGTAACGCGCCAGCTCGCGACCGAGAATGGCGCCCGACATCTGGTCACCGATCTGGAAGCCCCAGCCGCCAGCCTGGTATCGCTTGCCATCGACAATCGACATGGCTGCAGAGCCCGTTCCAACGATGATGACGCCGCCCTCACCCCCGCCAAGGGCACCAGCATGGGCGATGTCGATGTCGTCGTACACCTTCACGCCCGCGAAAGGCCAAGGCCGCGCGGCGAAGTTGGCGCGTGCGGTGTCCATGCGACCACCTGCCATGCCGAAGCATGCATAGGTGTTTGCCGCTTCGGCGTAGTCGATCCCTGCAGCCCTGAACACATCGCGCGTGCCATCGCTGATTGCCTTGTAAGCAGGCTCGCCAGCATCGATCTGCAGATTGGATCGCCCGTTCTTGACCTCGGCCAGCGTTTGCAGATTCTCATCGGCTAGACGTACGCGGCAGTTGGTTCCGCCGCCATCAACGCCAAGGTAGTATCTGGTCACGCGATGAGTCTCCGAATGGTGAACGGATTCTAAGGTCTAGTTTCGGCGCGGACCATAATGCGAAAGCCGCTAAGACGAAAGTAGAATAAGGCACAAAAAGCGACCGCCAAGACAGGTCCTTGCATGGCTCGCCTGCAACCCCGCTTCGGCCGTTCCGGTTGTGCTAAACTGTGGCAGCGAAAGCGTCCAAGAGGTTACGATGACACGACATGTGCTGGTGCTAGGCGGGGCGCGTTCGGGCAAGACCTCGTTTGCTGAGCGACTGACGCTGCGAGCGGGCGTCAGCCCTGTTTACCTGGCCACAGCTGAAGCTTTGGATGAGGAAATGCGTGATCGCGTGGCTAGCCATAAGGCTAGCCGTGGGCAGCGGTTCGCGACCATAGAAGAGCCTTTAGCCCTGGCCGACGCCTTGCTCCTCGCTTCTGCGCGCCACGACGTGATTCTTGTAGATTGCCTGACGCTCTGGATTACGAATCTGCTGATGGCCAATGAGGATGTTGCCAAGCATGTGAGCGAACTCAGCGCAACGCTGGTTCAGATGAAGACCGCCAAGATCGTGCTGGTCAGCAATGAGGTGGGGCTTGGGATCGTGCCCGACAACGCCATGGCGCGGACATTTCGGGACCTTGCAGGGGCGGCTCATCAACGGCTCGCAGAAATCTGCGACGATGTTTACTTCGTTGTCGCGGGACTACCGATGACCCTTAAGGGTGAACCGCCGCAGCAGGACGAGAGCCGCATTCATGAAGCTTAGTGCTAGGCGGCCACTGCCAAAAGCGCCAGGCAAATGCTTGATGCGAGCAAGACGTTGAGCGTTGCCCGGTAGAGCTCCAGGGCTCGCAGGATGTCGCTTCCCACGAGGTTTGCCTTTCCCTCGCCAAAAACCGGCAGATCAACCAACGCTCCGTCATAGCTGCGTCGCCCGCCCAGGGCGAAGCCGAGCGCACCGGCAAAGGCCGCCTCAGGCCAGCCAGAATTTGGAGAAGCATGCTTGCGGGCATCGCGTCGTGCCATGGTCCAGGCGCCGCTAGGGCTGGCGTGCGGTACGAAGAAGCAGGCAGCAGTGATCAACACAAGGCTGAGGCGCGCCGGTATCCAGTTGACCCAATCATCCAGCTTGGCTGCCGCCCAGCCATAATGTCGATAGCGGGTGTTGAGGTGACCGACCATGGAGTCGGCGGTGTTGATGGCCTTGTAGAGCGCAATGCCGGGCAGGCCCAGGAGCACCAGCCAGAACCAGGGAGCGACCACTCCATCGCTGGTGCTTTCGGCCAGGGTTTCGATTGCGGCGCGCGAAATGCCGGCTTCATCAAGCGCATGCGGGTCGCGGCCGACAATGTGGCTCACCTCTTGCCGACCAGCGGCGAGCGATTGGCCCAGCGCCTCCGCAACAGCGCGTACGGCACGGGCGAGTTCTTTTTGCGCGAGGAAAGTGGTGGCAAGGAGCAGTTCCGCAATCCAGCCGAATGGTACCGCGCGAAGGACCTGCACGATCGCCAGTGTGATCGTCAGGACAACGATCAGCAGCAGAGCCAAGGCTACCATCCCGGCAAGGCGCAACTGTTCGGGTGATCGCTCCTTAGTGTTGAGCCGCTGCTCTAGAAACCCGATCAACGCGCCGAACCAGGTGACAGGATGACCGATGACGGCAAAAAGGTGTGAGGAATAGCCGAGCAGACGCTCCAGCACGAGAACGAGCGGGGACCAGACTATCATCGTCATCAAAGACTCACCGGTCCGGCGAGAGCCAGAAGTGCAGGCAGGTCGAGGTGCCTTTCGAGATGGGCTGCCAAAGCATCAAGGGTCTGCTCGATGCTCGCTTCATATGCGAAGTCCGGAGCGGCGGCATTGCCCAGCATGGCACGTCGGAATGGGTCAGCGGCAAACAGGCCGTGAAGATAGGTGCCTGCAACGCGTCCGTCTGGGCTGGTGGCGCCTTCGGGAGTGTTTTCGACCATAGCGAAAGGCCGGGTGCGGTCGGGCCCTACTGTCTCGCCCATGTGCATGTGATAGCCGCTTATGGGTTCTCCCGAGGCCAGATGAGTGGCACGTTCGGTTCGCAGAAGTTTGGTTTGCGTCAGCACAGTGTTGACCGCGAGCAGCCCAAGGCCGTTGGTGGTGCCTGGAGGACCCTCAACTCCATCTGGGTCGACCACTGTATGGCCGAGCATTTGGTATCCGCCGCAAATCCCAAGAATTCTTCCACCCGCGCGGTGGTGAGCTGCAATGTCGATATGCCAGCCATTGGCGTAGAGTGCGGCCAGGTCGCCGCGGGTCGATTTGGAGCCGGGCAGGATGATGAGGTCGGCACTGCGCGGCATGGGTTGGCCGGGCTCGACAAGGACGAGCTTTACGCCTGGTTCAGCGCGCAAGGGATCAAGATCGTCAAAGTTTGCGATGCGCGGCAGGCGGGGCACGGCGATGGTGAAAGCGCCGTTGCTGCTGCCCTTATAGGCTTCAAGCGCGAGCACGTCCTCGGCGGGGAGCTTGGTCGCATCAACAAACCAGGGGACAGGCCCGAAGCAAGGGACGCCGGTGTGCTGCTCTATGGCCTTGAGACCATCAACAAAGAGGGTCGTATCGCCCTGAAACTTGTTGACCATAGTCGCGCCGATGCGCTTGGCGTCGGCAGGATCGATCACCGCGAAGGTGCCGGCCAGTGCAGCGATGACGCCGCCGCGCTGGATGTCGCCGACCAGCACCACCGGCACATCGGCAGCCTGAGCGAAGCCGAAATTGGCCAGATCGTGAGTGCGCAGATTGACTTCCGAGGCACTGCCTGCGCCCTCGACCAGCACGATATCGGCGTCCGAAGCGAGTTCACGGAAGGCTGCAAGAACTTCGGGCATGAGCGCGCCGCGGTTGCGCCAATAGTCGCGCGCCGACATGGAGGCGCGGCGCTGGCCGCGAACGACGATCTGCGAGCCGGTTTCGCCCTCGGGCTTGAGGAGAACCGGGTTCATGGCGGTGATTGGCTCGCGACGGGCGGCGCGGGCCTGGAGGGCTTGTGCCCGGCCGATCTCGCCACCATCGACTGTGACGGCAGCATTGTTGCTCATGTTCTGTGGCTTGAAGGGGGCGACCCGCAGGCCCTGATTGCTGAGGGCACGGCACAGGCCGGCCACCAGCAAGGATTTGCCGACATCCGACCCCGTCCCCATGAACATCAGTGCCTTAGCCATGAAGTGGGTTATGCCGCATCGATGACGTGGGCGTAAGAGCCCATGACGCGGCCCAGCACCCCGCCCATGGGCGGCATGGCGTCGCCGCGCGCGTCAGTGGCCGCAAAGAGCGGCGGCAATTGGGTCTGCTTGGCCGAGGAATAATGGAACTCATGCCCATGAAGCCGGCCGGGCCAAGGCAGGTCGCCGGCGTGGATCAGGCGACGATAGCCAAGCACGCGCTTGGGCCGGTCAATGCGGGTCGTGACCGGCAGGAGCCCGGCCATGGCATGCCCCTGCCCTGCTTTGTCGACCAGGGTGTCGCCGAGAACCATGTAGCCGCCGCACTCGCCGTAGATTAGGGCGTTGCGATCGCGGGCCGCATGAAGACCGGCCTTGAAGCAGGCGGCGGCTGCGAGCTGGGCACCATGCAGTTCGGGATAGCCTCCGGGCAGGAAGATTGCGTCCGCTTCAGCGCTCGGCGCTTCGTCGGCCAGAGGCGAAAAGAAGTTCAGCTCTGCACCCATGCTGCGCCAGTGGTCGAGCAGATGGGGGTAAAGGAAAGCAAAGGCATCATCGCGCGCTATGGCCATGTGCTGGCCCAAGGGTGGCAGCGGCCGGGCGTCCGCGCGAGCGGCTGGAAGCGCGGCAGCAAGTTTCTCGAAACGGTCCAGATCAAGGTAGCGCCCGACCATGCCCGCTGCGGCTTGAAGAAAGCTATCGAAGGCTTGGACCTCACCGGGCAAAACGAGCCCCAGGTGACGCTCGGGTATGACCAGGTCAGCGCTGCGAGGTATGGCGCCAAGGCAAGGAATGCCAGTCGCCGTTAAAGCATCGAGCAGCATGTTTTCATGCTTGGTCGAGGCGACACGATTGAGGATAGTTCCGGCAATGCGCACGCCCACTCGCCAGTGAGCGAAGCCGGCGACTAGAGGCGCTATGGACTGGGATTGCCGATCGGCATCGACCACGAGGATGACGGGAAGGTCCAGCAGTTCAGCCAGATCGGCCGTGGAGCCATAGCCATCGGCAGCGCCATCGAACAGGCCCATGACACCTTCAACGATCAAGAGATCTGCGCCTGTGCCTTGCGTGGCGGCTAGCGATTTGATCCGTGATCCAGACATGGACCACGGATCAAGATTGACGGACTCGCGCATTGCTGCGCGGCTGAGAAAAGCGGGGTCGATATAGTCGGGTCCGGTTTTCGCCGGGGCGACGACGAGGCCGCGGTGGCGCAGGGCAGCGAGAATGCCAAGCGTGATGACAGTCTTGCCCGAGCCAGAGCGCGGCGCGGCGATGATGAGGCCCTTGGTCATAGGGTTGGGGTCTTCACCGCATAACCGGTCGTTGATGGCTCACTTTGGCCGGTGCTCGATAGAAACACGTTGTTAGCTCTTTTGAGATCGCGACCTTCGGGCTTGACCCAAAGGTACTTCAGATCAAGAAAGTGCAGAGCCCTCGGGTCAAGCCGTAGGGTGACGAGCAATGCGGGAAACTGGATGAAGCGAACGGACAACAATCGTTGAAGATTTTGATCCTTGGCGGCACGGCAGAAGCACGGGAACTGGCCAATCGATTGGTCGCATTGGGCCACGAGGTAACCACTTCGCTGGCCGGCCGGACGCAGGAGCCGAGATTGCCGCAGGGCGGTTTGCGAATGGGCAAGTTCGGGGGCATTCCAGGGCTGTCTGCCTATTTGCGCGCGGCCGGAATCGAACGGCTGGTGGATGCAACGCATCCTTATGCAGGCATGATCTCGGTGAATGCCGTTGCAGCTGCGCAAGCCACGGGCATTCCTTTGGTGCGCTATATGCGTCCGTCTTGGGAGCAGCAGATCGGTGACAATTGGACGATCGTCGAGACGTCCACAGAGGCGGCGGCGGCCTTGCCGCACAATAGCGATGTGCTGCTGACGACGGGGCACACCGGGCTTGAGCACTTCCTCGAGCGGGATGACTGCCAGTTCATCGTGCGCACAATCGAGGCGCCGGCAATCGAGCTGCCGCGGCATGCTCGCCTGCTGCAGGCAAGGCCACCCTACTCTTTGGACAGCGAATTGGCGCTGATGCAGCGCGAAAACATCACTCATCTGGTGACCAAGAATTCTGGTGGGCCACAGACGGCGTCCAAGCTGGAGGCAGCACGGCGGCTCGGGGTCAATGTGATCATGATCGCGCGCCCGGCCTATGGACCGGCCACTGAGGTGGCCAGCGTCGATGAAGCGTTGGACGCACTGATGCTGGAGAGCTGAACAAGGCTTTCCAATGAAAAGCCGGGCGCACAATCGGCGATGGCTGAGGTCGCAAAGCGGGACTTGCGCTTACCAAGACGCAGTGGCCCGGCAACGGCCGCGACGGCTTCGCAGGTGCTGGTAATGCCCGGCGCAAGGGCGTGGTCGCCGAGAAAGAAGATCGGCACGCCGAAGAAATCAGCTGTTTGCTTAAGAGCGGTGCTGCTGGCTTTCCGGGCATGGCTCGCCAGGGCGACGATCTGATCGGGCCTGCTACCAGCTTCCTCAAGGCAGTGCTGAACAAGAGCGATGATCTCATCCGCACTCGCGCTGGTGGAGCAGCCCAGGCCGATCAGGATCCGTTTATCTATGGTCGTCATCAATGCCTCTTCAAGCGGAGAGGCAGGTTCTCTCAAATACCGTCGCAGCTCCGAAGTTGGTCCCCGAGTTGGGTCGACCGCACCGGAATCTGTTTCAGTTCCTTGTGGAACTCTGCGTGTGCCCAAGCTTCTAAGGCAAGCAGAAGCACTTGGTCAATCAAGGGCTTGGCTCAAGCGGACCCATTCATCGGAATGCTTCTGAAAATGATTTGCAAATACAATGACTTGAAGGCAAGCCTGCTTGCCTCTATGGCAAGGCAAACCCCCGACGAGACCTGACCTTTGAGCATCACCGACAACCGAACGCTGGCAATTGCCGGAGCCAGCCTGCTGGTCGGATTGCTGGTGCTCGGGCTCAAATTCCTCGCCTGGTACCTGACCGGCTCCATCGCGCTTTACTCCGATGCGCTGGAATCGATCGTCAATGTCGTCACCGCCATCGTTGCGCTGATTGCGGTACGCCTGGCGCAGCGTCCGGCCGATGCTGCCCTCCAGTACGGCTACCATAAGGCCGAGTACTTCTCGGCCGTGGTCGTGGGCGTCATGATCATCGTGGCGGCCATTCTGATCCTGCGCGAAGCCTATTTCGGCTTGCGAGCGCCAGAGCTACCCGATGCACCGGTGCAGGGACTGCTGATCAGCGGCGTTGCCACGGTATTCAATCTCGTCTGGGCGCAAGTCTTGTTGCGCTATGGCCGCAAGGCGAGTTCGCCCGCGATCGAGGCCGATGGCAAGCACCTGATGGTGGATGTCGTATCAACCGTCGGCGTGCTGCTGGGTTTGGCGCTGGTGCTGATGACCGGCTGGGCGATCCTCGACCCGCTCCTTGCCGCGCTGGTGGCTGTCAACATCCTGTGGTCCGGCTGGGGCGTGATCCGCGACAGCGTGGGTGGATTGATGGACGTGGCTGTGTTGCCCGAAACACAGAAGACGATCCGCGAGGTGATCTCGGCTAATGCAGAAGGTGCCATTGAAGCCCACGATATCCGGACGCGACAGGCCGGCAAGATGACGTTTATCGACTTTCACCTGGTGGTGCCTGGCAGCATGACGGTGGATGCGGCCCATGAGATTTGTGACGGCATTGAAGCCAAGCTGCGCCAGACGGTTGTCAATGCGCAGATCACCATCCATGTCGAGCCGGAGCAAAAGGCGAAGCACTCCGGAATTGTTGTGCTCTAGCCGGCTTGCCAGCCGACGAGTGCCTTGGCAGAGTTGGGGCATGCGTCTCGCCATCGTCAGCTTTATAGCCGCTCTCGCCTTCCCCGCCCTGGCGCAGGAGTGGGGAGACTATGTGAATAGCCGCTTTGGCTACGTGGGCATGGTGCCGCCTGGTTTTTTCCTTGTGAGCGAAAGCGACAATGGCGATGGCGCCATTTTTGACCATGCTGGAACTGTGCAGTCACTGGCCTTTTGGGGCGCTCACATGATGGAAGAAAGCTTCGAAGCCGAGGTGGAAGCCAGCATGGGATATACCGAGGGCGACGGCTTCAACATCAGCTTTTCAACAGTTACTCCAGAGTGGGCAACGTTCTCTGGCGTTTCGGGACAGCAGCAGATCATCAACCGGATGATCCTTCTTTGCGACCGGGCATCTTATGCGAGCTTTTCGTTGAAGTTCAGCAGCCGGGAAGCGGTTGATATCAAGGACATTGCACAACGGCTGGCGCAGGCGTTTCGCCCAACCGATTGCTAGAACTCTATGCCCAGCTGAGCTTTCACGCCGGAGCGGAAGTGATGCTTGATTTCGGTCATTTCGGTGACGAGATCGGCAATCTCGATCAGTTCGTCCTTGGCGTTGCGGCCGGTGACGATGACGTGCTTGTCCGCGGGTTTGTTGCGCAGGGTTTCGACGATCTCCTCGATGGGCAGGTAATCGTAGCGCAGGCAGATGTTGAGCTCGTCAAGGAGCACCATCTTGTAGCTGGGATCGGCAATCAGGCGCTTGGCCTGTTCCCAGGCGGCACGGGCGGCGGCGAGGTCGCGCTGGCGGTCAGCGACATCCCAGGTGAAGCCCTCGCCCATGGCGTTGATGGTGACGAGATCGGGGAACTTCATCAGCACGTCGCGCTCGCCGGTTTCCCAGACGCCCTTGACGAACTGAACGACGCCCACCTTCATGCCGTGGCCAAGGGCGCGGAACACCATGCCAAAGGCGGCAGTGGACTTGCCCTTGCCCTTGCCGGTGTGCACGATCAGCAAGCCCCTTTCCTGCGTCTTGGTGGCGAGGATCTTGTTCCGCGCTTCCTTTTTCTTGCGCATCTTTTCGGCGTGATATGCATCCCGCTCAGCCTCGGTCATCAGGTCGGTTTTCTTGAGCGGCTTGTCGGTCATGGAGTGTCCTCGAGAAAGGCGTAGGCAGAGTTGGAGCGCGGGGTCCAGAAGCCGCGCTCGCGGGCTTCGTTGAACTTGGCGATCAGCTCATTGTAGCCGTAAGGATTGCTGGTGTGGATAAAGTCGCGGGTCGCATCGTCTTCGATGAACGCTTCGAAGGCGAGGTCGAAATGGTGCGTCTTGACGGCGCCCGTGGTGGCGGCGAAAGCGAACATGAAATCGACCGTGGCGATGATCTCGAAAGCGCCGCGATAGCCGTGGCGCTTCATGCCGTCGATCCATTTTGGGTTGACGACGCGGGAGCGCATGACGTGGGAGATTTCCTGCTCAAGCGTCTTGATTTGCGGGCGTTCGGGGCGGGAATGATCGTTGTGGTAGATGGCGGGCTTGCGGCCGGAGAGGGTTTCGGCAGCAGCGGATAGGCCGCCTTCGAACTGGTAATAATTGTCGGAGTCGAGCAGGTCGTGTTCGCGGTTGTCCTGGTTGTGGATGACGGCTTCGATGTCGCTCAGGCGCGCGGCAAAACGGTCGCGTTCGGGGGTGCCGGTCGCCTTGGTGCCATAGGCGTACTGGCCCCAGTCGAGGGTCTGGTTGGCAAGGTCGGCCCTGGTGGACCAGGTGCCGGAATCGATGAGGGCGCCAAGGCCCGCGCCATAGGTCCCGGGCTTGGAGCCGAAGATGCGGTGGCCGGCGGCGAAGTGGTCGCCTCCGAGAGCGTCGGTGCGCATGATGGCGGCAATGGGGTTGTCTTCGCTGGGTTCGTCCAGGGCGCCGATGGCGCGGATGGCGCGGTCAAACAGGCGGATTTGGTCGGGGAAGGCGTCGCGGAAAAAGCCGGAGATGCGGAGGGTCACGTCGACACGGGGGCGGCCGAGTTTGGCCAAGGGGATGATCTCGTAGCCTGAGACGCGCAGCGAGCCCGGATCCCACACGGGCTTGGCGCCGATCAGGGCCATGGCCTGTGCTATATCGTCGCCGCCGGTGCGCATGTTGGCGGTGCCCCAGACCGAAAGCGCGACTGAGCGGAGGTGGTGGCCATGGTCCTGCAAGTGGCGGAGAACCAGGCTTTCCGCGGATTTTTTGCCGAGTTCCCAGGCGGTGGGCGTAGGGACGGCGCGGCTGTCGACGGAGAAGAAGTTGCGGCCGGTGGGGAGGACGTCCAAGCGGCCGCGGGAGGGGGCGCCGGAGGGGCCGGGCGCGATGAATTTGCCGTCGAGACCCTCTAGGAGGCCCCGTATTTCGGCTGGGCCGGATTGCTGGAGGCGGGGGCGTATGGTCTCGTTGATGGTGGCGAGGACGGCTTGAGTCGCGGTCCATTCCTTCGGTACGATCAGGGTGCCGTCAACGAGTTCGGCAGCGATCGTCTCAAGATGTTCAACGACGTCTCCAATCGTGCGCAGCGCTACATTTTCGCCGCGGAGATGAACGGATCCTGAACGTGGTCCGGACCAGTTTTCGCCGAGTTTTGCGGTGAGCGGGTCGAAGCCGAGCTTCAGATCATCGGCCAGGGCACGGATCAACGAGTTATCCCCCTCCCCTTCGCCACGCTGTACTCTGGCCAATGCGACGACCAGATCGCGTTCAAGCGTGCCGGTGGGGAATTGGCCGAACACATGAAGACCGTCACGGATTTGCGCTTCCTTGAGGTCGCACAGGAAATTGTCGATGGCGATCAGCGCCTCGGTTTCATCCGCAGGCAGGCCGATGTCTCGGTCGAGCCGGGAGTCGCGGGTGAAATCGAGAATGCGGCGACGCAGGTCGGCAAGGCGGCGCCGGTCCATGCCGGAGGCAGCATAGTATTCGTCAAGCAGCGCCTCGAGGTCTTTCAAGGGTCCGTAGGTTTCGGCGCGAGTGAGCGGGGGGACGAGGTGGTCGATGATGACGGCGCCGGTCCGCCGCTTGGCTTGGGTACCCTCGCCGGGGTCGTTGACGATGAAGGGGTAGAAATGGGGCAACTGGCCCCAAAGGGCGTCGGGATAGCTGGCTTGATCAAGCGCGTTGGCCTTGCCGGGCAGCCATTCGAGCGTGCCGTGCTTGCCGTTGTGGATCAGGGCGTGGGCGCCCCATTCAAGCCGCAGCCATAGGTAGGCAGCGAGGTAGGCGTGGGGCGGGACGAGAGCGGGGTCGTGGTAGCTGGTCGTCTCGTCGAGATGGTAGCCGCGGGCGGGCTGAAGAAGGATCGCGATGTTGCCAAAGATGAGGGCTGGGAGGTGGAAGGTGTCGATGCGGACGAAGGGGTCGGTAGCGGGGTCACCCCAGCGGGCGGTGACGGCGGTGCGGATAGGTTCGGGGAGTGTCGCGAAAAGTTCGGCGTAGCGGGCGAGCGGGAGGGTGGCGGGGGAATGGCCGCGCTGGGGATTGGCGTTGGTGGGGCCGGATTGGAGAAGGGTGATGAGGTCGGCGGAGGTGCGGGGGTAGTCTTGTGCATAGGCACTATGACCCCCTCCCCCAGCCCCTCCCCTCAAGGTGGAGGGGGAAGATGGAGCCAGTAGTTTGTCAATTGAATTGGAGATTGCTTGCCAGATGCCGTCTTGATTTTTGGCCAGATCGGCGTTGGTGAAGCGCAGGACCTGGTAGCCGATGCTGCGGAGGAACGCTGTGCGTTCAATGTCGTGCCGCAAACCTTCGTCCGTGAAGTGGGTGTCTCCGTCAAGTTCGACTACGAGTTTGGGATGGTGGCTGGCGAAGTCGGCGATGTATTTGCCCAGCGGAACCTGCCGGCGGAATTTGATGCCGCGCTCGGCAAAGGTCTTGAGCAAGGGCCAGAGGATGCGTTCGGGAACGGTTTGGTTCGCGCGGAGAGTGCGGGCCCGAGAGCTCTTGTCCTGGACCTTTCTTGCGTTTCCGTAGGCGAGGGGTTTGGATTGTGCCTCGTCCATAGGCAATAAAGCCTCATGGTTTGAAGCTTCGGCTCGATTGCTTCCCTCCCCCTTGAGGGGAGGGATCGAGGGAGGGGGTCGGCTGGTGGACCACTGAGGGACCCCCTCCCCGGCCCTCCCCTCAAGGGGGAGGGGGCGCAGGTTCTTGGCTTCGCTCGAAGAATTCAAGTCCGAGGAGCTCAGCGTGTAGCCGGCCTTCTCCAACTCACCCAGGATCCGCACCGTTGACTCTGGCGCGTCGTAGCCGACGCCGTTGGCGAGGCGGCCGTCGCGGACGGGATAGTTGGCGAGGATGAGGGCGACCTTGCGGTCGTCGCGGGGGGTGGTGCGGAGGCGGTGGTAGTTCTTGGCGAGCGTGACGGCGCGCCTGATGCCGGAATGGTCGGGGGTGTAGCTGGTGAGCGGGATCTGGCAGCGCTCGTGCCAGACGGCGTCGGCCTTGTGGCCAATAAGGAGCCCGCCGATGCGGCCGTCGACTTCGGGCATGACGAGGAACATGGCCATGTCCTTGGAGGATAGGCCCTGCGGATCGGCGATCCATTGTGCTTCGGAGCGGCCGGACTGGATCAGCTGGATGACGGGAGCGTCGGTGGTGCTGAAGGGGTTGAATTTCCCTTCGAGGCCGTCGATGCCCAGGGCGAAGCCGGTGAGATTGAAGATGGCGCTGGGCGGGAAGGCACGAAGGGCGTTCTGGACGAAGCGGACGCACGCGGCTTCCTTGAGGGAGGAGACAAGGAGCGGAACGGGGGTTAGGCCTTGGCGCTCGAGCTCGGTGATGAGCGCGGTGACGGTGGCGGTGCCGGCGCCTTCTAGGGCGGCGCGGTAGAAGAGGATGGGGATGTAGGCAGTAGGCCTCATCCTGAGCTTGTCGAAGGACGAGGCCGTGGCGGAATCGGGTTCCCGACCCATCGGGTCGAGCCCGAGGGCAGGCTCTCGTGGTTCGACAGGCTCACCATGAGGTCTCACGTAATGGGTGCGCAAGGTTGCTTCGTCGGTGATGCCGGTGGTGGGGTGCCAGAGGCCGAAGCGAGCGAAGGGGGTGGGGTGGAGGTTTGTGAGCAAGGCCCCCTCACCCGGCTGCTGCGCAGCCGACCTCTCCCCCGAGGGGCGAGGTGAAGAAAGAGCGGTGAAGGCCGAAAGGATCGTGTCGGCGTTGTCGGGGCCGCCGGCGATGAAGAGGGTGTGGAGGCGGGTCCAGTCTTCGGGGTGGATGGTGGAGCGGGATTGAAGGATTGGGTCGGGGTTGGCGTCGCCGGGGAGAAGGGCGAGCGGAATCCGGTGGTTGGCGCAAAGGGCGGTGAGTTCGTCGACGCCGTATTGCCAGTAAGAGGCGCCGCCGATGAGCCGGAGGACGACGAGGCGGGCGTGCGCGACGGTTTTTTCGAGCCAGAGATCAACGGAGAGATTGTTGGCGAGGCGCAGGGTGTTGGCGAGGCGGAGTTCGGTTTCCCCTAGGCGGTCGGCGGCGGCGGCGAGCATGCTCAGTTCGCTATCGGCAGAGGAGGCGAAGACGAGGCGGCCAGGTGTTTGCGCAAGGTCGATGGCTTCGCCGTCTTGCTGGATGGCGCCGGCTTGGGCGGAGAGGAGGTGCATTAGCGGGGGCCTCGGAGGTCCGAGATAATGGAAGGTGCGGCACCCCCACCCCAACCGCCATTCGAGCGTAGCTCTGATGGCCTTAGTCGCTCAATTTGCTCCACTGGAGCAAGTTGTCCCTTCGGGCCGCGCCCAAGCCCCTCAAGGGGGAGGGGCTTTGGGCCGGTGGTAGGGCCGAACGACCCCCTCCCCGGCCCTCCCCTCAAGGGGGAGGGAGGGATGGAGCCGCGCGCGCCGAGTTTGTGGCTCGGGTGCTTCCCTCCCCCTTGAGGGGAGGGATCGAGGGAGGGGGTCGTTGGGCAAGCCATATCAGGCTGCAACAGACGCCATGCGCTGCAGGCTCGCCGTGATCGCCTCGCGATCCAGCGGGCTTTCGCCGATGACGACGAGGGCTGTGTCGCGCACCTCGCCCTCCTTCCAAGGACGGTCGAAATAGGCGGTGACGCGAGGGCCGACGGCCTGGATGGCCAGGCGGGCGGCGGCGCCGGGGATGGCGGCGAAGCCTTTGAGGCGCAGGACGTCGTGGTCGCGGATGGTTTGCTCGATCACCGCTAGGAGTTCGTCCTTGCTCCCGACCGAGGGGATGCGGAGAGAGAAGCTGTCGAAGTCGTCGTGTTCGTGAGTTTCCCCGCCGTGTTCGAGCTCGTGGTGGCTTGGGCGGTTGGCGATGTCGTTTTCCGAGCCCATGCCCATGCCAAGAAGCGCTGCGATATCGATATGGCCGTTGCGGGCGTGGATAACGCCCACGCCGGGACGCAGTTCGGCGCGGATGTTGCTTTCGACCTTGGCGAGCGCGGCGTCATCCACTAGGTCGGCCTTGTTGATGATGACGAGATCGGCGACGGAAAGCTGGTCCTCGAAGAGCTCGCCCAAGGGCGTTTCGTGATCGAGCATTTCGTCCTGACGGCGCTGCGCGTCGACGGCGGCCTCGTCGGAGGCAAAGCGCCCTTCGGCGAGAGCCGAAGCATCGGCGACGGTGACGACGCCGTCGATGGTGACCTGGGCCTTGATCTCTGGCCAGTTGAAGGCGCGGATCAGCGGTTGCGGCAGGGCAAGGCCGGAGGTTTCGATGACAATATGGTCGAACTTTTCGGGGCGGGCGAGCAGGGCCTGCATGGTGGGAATGAACTCGTCGGCCACGGTGCAGCAGATGCAGCCGTTGGAGAGTTCGACCATGTCCTCTTCGCGGCAGGTTTCATCGCCGCAACCGGCAAGAATGTCCTTGTCGACGCCGAGATCGCCGAACTCGTTGATGATGAGGGCGATGCGCTTGCCCTTGGGGGCGTGGGCCAGGAGGTGGCGCACCAGCGTGGTCTTGCCGGCGCCGAGGAAGCCCGTGATGACGGTGGTCGGGATCTTGGTGGTCATGCGAAGGCTCCGGCGGGCTGGTTGCGGGTGGCGAGATAATCGTTCATGCGGCCGAAGGTGACACCCAAAACGAGCCAGAACACGGCGGCGTTGAACAGGACGGCCGAGGCAAAGGACGCGGCAAGGCTCGCGGGCACGCCGGTCGCCTCGTCGGGTGCCTGCGGCGCGCCGATGAGGTGGGGCAGGATGGCAAGGGCAATGGCCAGGGTCAGCGCCCAGGGAGCGCGGAACTTGGCCGTGAGCAGCAGAGCGCCGCCCGTGGCCAGCGCCGTGCCGGCCCACCAGAGCTGGCGCGCCAGCGTATCGGCAACAGGCATGCCGGGCAGGCCCGGGGCGAGGCCAAAGGCTGGCGCCAAGGAGAAGGCGGCAAAGCCACCCACGGCCCAGAGGAGGCCAGTGGACCAGGTGATATGGAGGTTGAACAGCAGCGACACAGCGCCGATGATCAGGGCATAGCCAGCAGCCATCAACACATTGGCGAGCACCGTATAGGCGGTGCGCTCGAAGCCGTCCTGAGGCATCCACTCGTCTTCGCCATGGCTGTGGGCGGGCGTGCCTTCGGCGTGCGTGTGATCGGCGACAGCTTCACTGTGATGGTGGCCGCCCTCTTCTTCATAGGCTTCGGCGGCAAAGATCAGCGGGGTGACGCGGAAATGCTGGACGGCCGAGGTGACGAGGCCAGCACAAAGGGCTGCGACAAGCGCAGCGAAAAACAGATTGCGAAACATTGCTTATTCTCTCGATCTGCCTAGTGGCAGGGGAAGCCCATGGCGTGGCGGGTGTCGTGCGCGCCGTTGTGGAGGCGGTAATCGCCCGCAAAACCGGTGCCGACCAGAAGGACCAAGCCCAGCATCAAGGCCAGAGAGCCGGCAATGATGCGTTGAGAGAAAGAGAGCGACTGGAGGCCAGTCGTGGTGATCGTCGTATTCATGCAGCACCCTCCGTGCGCGGAACATTGGTGGGCTCTTCGCCCGGCTCGTGTGCCGGCAGGTCTCCTGGCTCGCGGTGATGGCAGCCCCCTCGCCTTCCCGGCTTCTCGCCAGTGGCTTGATGAGAGGACCCACCGCTTACAGTTGCGGGGGCAGCTCCGGATCGGGCCCCTGATGGGTAATCCCTACCGTATTCCCTTTTCTCCCTTCGCTCAGAGCGTGATGCCTGGCTGCAAATGCCCGCACCCTGCGCTCCGGTGCTCACGTACCAATGTACGCTCCGCTCCGGTGCTCGTCTGCGGCCATTCTCGCTTCGGCCTGACGCTTTGTGCATCGGGAGATATCCCTCCGGCACTTGGGCCTTCGGGAACCAACACGGCAACAGCGTTACGCTGTTGTGCGGGGGCGGTCAATGTCACTCCTCGGCGGCGGGCTCCTGGTAGTTCGGGTCGGGGTAGCCCAGGGTGATGGACTGGACTGATGTGTCGACCTCCTTCAGGAGAGGCTCGCTGGACGGTACGGAAATCTCGCCCGAGATGGACGTGATATCCTTGTCGCCGAGGGCCTCGTCACTTGGCGAGAAGCGCAGCGAGATGAAGCAGCCGTTGCTGTCGCCGGCGAGATTGCCTTCTTCGATCTGCGCGTAGCCGCCGTAGTCCCAGCCAAAACCACCAATGTTGAATGGGGCGCCATTGATCGCTTCAACCTCGTCGACGCTCATGCCGATCTGGACGCCATGTGGACCGGCCTGGCTGGGGGCGAGTTCGACATAGCTGAGGCTCGTGCGGTTTTCCTCGTCGAACCAGCCGAACTCCATTTGCCGGGCGGGATCATCGGGGAAGACAGTGGTGGCGAATATGGTCATGCCTTCAGGCCCGGGCACATCGCCAGTCACGACGTTTTCCGCGCCAAAGGTTTCGATCAGCTCCTTTTCGGAGCTTTCCGGGCCGAAAATGCCGGAACAGCTCACCGGTTCAGCCGACTTGCTTTTTTCCTTGGCATGAACAGGCGCGGCGGCGAGTGCGGCGCACAGCGCCAGAAGGGAAAGGCGGGCAAGCATGGCGGGTCTCCTCTGGTCGCAATCTGGCTCAAATAGGGGCAGGCTTCAATAAACGACTCGCCTTATGAACGGGGGCTGAAGGAGAGCCTCATGCAGCCCATCAAGTTCAGCCGGGAAGAAACCAAAGCCATTGTGGGGGAGATCCAGGATTATTTCCGGACCGAGCTCGACCAGCCGATCGGCGCCATGCCGGCCGAGATGCTGATGCTGTTCTTTGCCGAGAAGATGGGCGCATATTTCTATAATCGCGGGGTGTATGACGCGCAGGCACTGGTGCGCGAGCGGATGGACAGCCTTGCCGATGAGATGTTCGGGCTCGAAAAGCCCACCAAGCATTTGCGTTGAGGAGCCGGACGATGGGGTTGAACTTCGCGACGCTGGCGCCGATTGGGCTTCTGATCGCGTCCAATGTGTTCATGACCTTTGCTTGGTATGGGCATTTGAAATGGCCGACATCGGCGCTGTGGGCGGCTGTGCTGATCAGCTGGGGCATCGCCTTTTTCGAGTACTGGCTGGCAGTGCCGGCCAACCGGATCGGGGAAGCGGTCTATTCCCCGTCCGAGCTCAAGACGATCCAGGAGGTGATTTCCCTTAGCGTCTTTGCCGTGTTCACCGTGTTCTATTTCGGCGAGAAGCTGACGGTGAACCATGGGGTGGGGTTCGGGCTGATTGCGCTGGGGGCGTTTTTTATTTTCAAGGGACCGTTGAAGTAGGACCCCCACCCGGCCTCCCCCTGGTAGGGGGAGGAGGAACATCGTGCTTAGCCGAGGCAATCAGCGAGGCTCGTGGCGAGGCCGCGGAGGAGGTTTGGGTAGAGGTCGGGACCCTCGGCGAGGGCGCCGCCTTCGGGGTCGAGGACGCCGGCCTTGGCCTCGCTGCCTTCGGTAATGGCATTGATGATGGTGGGCTGGAAATTGGGCTCGCTGAACACGCAGGTGGCGCCCAGTTCGCTGATCTTGTTCTTGAGCTCGTCGATGCGGGCCGCGCCGGGGGTGGTATCGGGCGTGACGGTGATGGAGCCGGCGAGCGTCAGGCCGAAGCGCGCTTCGAAATATTGATAGGCATCGTGGAAGACGATGAAGGGTTTTTCCTGGACCGGGGCCAAGGCGGTGGCGAGCTCGGCTTGCAGCTGGTCGAGAGCGGCCTGGGTGTTTTCGGCATTGGCTGAGTAGGCCTGAGCATTGTCCGGATCGGCGGCAGAGAGGGTGGTGGCGATATGGGCCACCATAAGCTTGGCGTTCTCCGGATCGAGCCAGAAATGCATGTCGCCTTCGGCGTGTTCGTGGTCGTGGTCGTGCCCTTCCTCATGATCATGGTTGTGCTCTTCCTCATGCGCATGGGCTTCGAACGCGCCGCCTTCGCGAACCGGAAGCAGCTCGATCCCAGGCGCTTCGGCGAGCTCGACGAGCTGGGCGTTGGTGGAGAGGGTATCGAGGGCATCGTCGAGGAAAAGCTCCATGCCATGGCCGGTCCAGAAGACGATGTCGGCGGCTTCCAGCGCGGCAGCATCGGAGGGCTTTAGCGCATAGGTGTGCGGCGATGCGGCGCCACGCACCAGAAGGTTTGGCTCGCCCACGCCGGCCATGACAGCGGCCACAAGCGAATGCACGGGCTTGATGGAAGCCACGACATTGGGAGCACCCAGAGCCGAAGTGGTGAGGAGAGCCGCGCTCAACGCCGTTGCCGAAAGGAAAAGCTTCATCAGGAGCCCCGTATGTTATATTATTACGCTTGCGGCGGCGTTTTGCTATAACATAGATGAGCACGTCAAGCCCGGGCCAACAGCACGGGCACAAGAAAGAAAGCCGACAAGATGGATGCCTTGGCTGGCAAGGATTTTCTGGTGAAGCTCGCGAATGCCGGGGTGAGCCGGGGCGGACGAACGCTGGTGAGCGGGGTCGATCTGTCCATTGCGCGCGGCGAGATCGTGACGCTCATCGGGCCGAACGGGTCGGGAAAATCGACAACGGCCAAGATGGTGACGGGCGTCCACAAGCCGACCACGGGCACGGTTTGGCGGCAGGCGGGCCTGCGCATCGGCTATGTGCCGCAAAAGCTCAGCATCGACTGGACATTGCCGCTGACGGTGGAGCGGCTGATGACGCTGACCGGACGCTTCGGGCGCCGGGAGATCGACGAAGCGCTGGAGGCCGTGGGCGCTGGCCGGCTGCTCAAGGCGGCGGTGCAAGAATTATCGGGCGGAGAGTTCCAGCGCGTCCTTTTTGCCCGGGCGATGATCCGCAAGCCGGATCTCCTTGTGCTGGACGAGCCTGTGCAGGGCGTGGACCTGTCGGGCGAAGCGGCGCTGTATGAGCTGGTGCGCTCCATTCGCGACACGACGCAAAGCGGTATCCTCATGATCAGCCATGACCTGCATGTGGTGATGGCGGAAACCGATACGGTGCTGTGCCTTAATGGTCATGTATGCTGCCGGGGTACGCCTTCGGCGGTGAAGCGAAGCCCGGAATATTTGCGCTTGTTCGGCGAACGCGCGGCCGGGTCGCTGGCGATTTATGAACACCATCATGACCACGAGCATCATGACGATGGCTGCGTGGTGGCGGAAGGGCATGTGCATGGACACGCGCATGAGCATGAGGGGCATGCGCATGGTCGGTGAGGTGATGAACGGAACGACCCCCTCCCCGGCCCTCCCCTCAAGGGGGAGGGAGGAACAGGCCCGAATGTCGAGGAAAAGTCTTATCGAGGAGACCGCCGATGCTCGGTGACTACTTCTCGCGCGCCCTTGTCGCCGGCATCGGGCTCGCGCTGGTTGCGGGGCCGCTGGGATGTTTCGTGGTGTGGCGGCGCATGGCTTATTTTGGGGACACGATGGCCCATTCCGCCCTTCTGGGCGTGGCGCTGTCGATCATTCTTGCCATGAACATGACGCTGGGCGTTTTCGCCGTGGCGGGGCTGGTGGCGGGGGCGCTGATCGTGTTGCAGCGGCAGGCAACTCTGTCGACCGATGCGCTGCTGGGTATTCTCAGCCATTCGACGCTTGCGGTTGGGCTGGTACTGGTTGGCTTCCTGACCACGGTGCGCATCGATCTCATGGGGTTCCTCTTTGGCGATATCCTCGCGGTCTCCGTGGAAGATATCGCGGTGATCTATGCCGGTGGCGCTGTGATTCTCGGCGTGATGATCTTTGCCTGGCGGCCATTGCTGGCATCGACCGTCAGCCCGGAACTGGCGGAAGCCGAGGGTTTGCGGCCCGAGGCAAGCCGGCTGCTGCTGATGATCCTGATGGCCAGCGTCATCGCCATTGCCATGAAGCTCGTGGGCGTTTTGTTGATCACCTCGCTCCTGATCATTCCGGCGGCTACGGCGCGGCGGCTGAGCGCAACACCCGAGGCCATGGCCATGGTGGCGGCGGTGCTCGGCGTTATAGCGGTTGTTGGAGGATTATTCGGCTCGCGGACCTGGGACACGGCGTCCGGGCCATCGATCGTCGTTGCGGCGCTTGTGGTTTTCGTCGTGTCCCTCGCGGTACCCGTTTCACGCTTGTTCGGCAGGAGAGAATCTTATGGCACATAATCATGACCTCCCGGCCGATCTGACGCGCAACCAGGGCCTTGTGCTCGGCGCTCTCAACCATTCCGATGGCCCGCTCAGTGCCTATGACATCCTCGACAAATTGCGTGGCGATGGCCTGCGGGCGCCGCTGCAAGTTTATCGGGCGCTCGACAAGCTGGTGGAGCGGGGCCTCGCGCACCGGCTGGAGTCGCTCAACGCGTTTGTCGCCTGTGCGGATGAGCATTGCCATCGCAAGGGGCTGATCGCGTTTGCAATCTGCGAAGGGTGCGGGAAGGTGGATGAGTTCGCTGATCCGGTGATCGAGGACCGGCTGGGGGCTTGGGCGGGGGCCAAGGGGTTTCGGGTGGAGCGGACCACGATGGAGATCCGGGGGCGGTGTGGAGCTTGTGCGGGGGTGTGATGCCCCTCCCGTTTCAGGGGAAGGTTAGGTGGGGATGCCAGAGCCGCCATGTCGTGGTTGCCCCCTCCCTTGATCCCTCCCCGCAAGGGGGAGGGTGTCGACTGGAAGATTTGTGCACAGCAACTTTTCATTAACACGGTGTCATCCCGGACTTGATCCGGGATCCATCTCGAGATCTCAGGATGGGCCCCCCTGAGTTCACAAACCAAGTGCAACACCTCATACAGGTGATGCCATGTCCAGTTACCATCAGTTATCGCTCGAGGAGCGGTATAGAATTGCCCAGCTTCGTGCCGCCGG